>OLPG01000001.1_pt1 | contig 439256 bp, 378 predicted proteins | sample 1672311 | NCBI WGS metagenome assembly OLPG01 (sample SAMEA3136670, study PRJEB25190) | human gut metagenome | biome: human gut; feature: human-associated habitat; material: faeces | place: Austria | collected 2013 | reverse complement strand
GCTTGTGGAAGTCGAGGCCGAAGAGCCCGATCCCGCCGATGAGCCTCTTTGTTGCTGCTGCATCTGCTGGGAGCTGGTTGCCTGCTGCTGTTGCTGCTGGGACGAGGACAAAGACGATGCGGACGAGTACCCGGACTTGCTGTTCGCCTCGGCCTCGGAGGACTCCATGAACTTGAAGGGGTTGGCGGTGCCGCCCACCCACACGCAGCACAGGTAGGTGCCGTCGTCGAGCTTCACGTATATCTCTGCGGTGCTCTCGGTCTGGTTGGCCACGGAGACGACCTGCGCCCCTCCGGGCCAGGCCTTGCTGTTCTGGGACATCCATTCCTTGAGCGACCCGGCGAAGGCGTTCTGGTCGTCTGCGCTCATGAACTGGAGCGCGGCCTTGTTGCCGACCTGGTCGATGTCCTGCAGCGCCGAGGTCTCCGCCTGCGGCGTCGTGCTGGCTTGCTGCTGGGTCTCGATGTTCGAGGTCTTGCCCTGCTGCCCGGAGCCCGCGCACATCGCGAACGTGCCAGCGACGATCACGAGCACGAGTACAATGCCGCCGACGATTATGTAGCGCTTGTAGCCGTTGAGGTTTATGTCTTCTGGCCTTGGCATGCTATTCCTCCTGCCTTGCGACGGTGATCTTGTGGGTTGAGAGGTCCACGTCCGCCGAGAGCGTCACGAACTCGGTCGATGTCACGGACCAGGGTATGTAGGCCGTGTTGGTGCGGTAGTCGACCGTGACGACCGGCGAGCACTCGGCCACTGTTGCGGTGGGGAGGTTCTGCTGGATGTAGCTGGCTACCTCCGCGCGCATCTGCTCGCCCGTGCCCCCGATCAGGCCATTGACGCCGTCGGGCACTGCCGATACCTGGCACTCGCCGGCGCTGCCCGTGGAGGTCCAGGCCGACTGCCCGAACAAGCCGCATCGCAGCGTTGCCCCGGACCCGTCGGCCGCCTCGTCGAGCATGAGGTCGTATGTGGTCCCGTCCTCGCCGACGGCCGTTGCCGTGGTTCGGGTTATCTGCTCGCCGTCGGCGTCGAGCTGTTGGCTCTCCACGTCCTTGAGGCCGTAGGCGATCGTGCCGACCGAGCTTCCCGACACCACCTTGGCCTCGGTGCCCGTGCACGTCATGGTGCGTGCGCCGGAGCCCTGCACGGCCTCCTTCCAAATGCTGGCCGACAGCGACCCGGCAAGCTTGTTCTCCACATCCCCGTAGGCGTTCCAGCAATCGGCGGCGGTGACCTTCTTCGAGGCCTGCTGCGAGGACGCGGCGCTGGAGAGCGTGCCGCCCGGATCCTGGCCAGGCGCCATGGTGAACGCCATCGCCGCCCCCACGAGCAGGGCCGCGCCCGCGATTCCGCCAACAGCGGCTATCAATGTCTTGTTCATGTGGTTTCCCTTCTTATCCAGGGTAGCGCACGTACTTCATGTCAGGGTGCACATCCGAGATCTTTACCACGTCGCCGGTGTGCGGCGCGTGGATCATCTGACCGTTTCCGATGTATATGCCGCAATGGTGGCTGTTGGTGACGACGTCGCCGGGCTGAGCCTCGGCGGCGCTCACCTCGGGCCACCCCATGAACGTGTCGGTGGTTCCCAGGCGGACGTGCTGCCCGGTGAGGGCGTAGCTTACGAGCCCCGAGCAGTCGTAGCTGTCAGGGCCGACCGCGCCCCATACGTAGGGCTTGCCGAGCTCTGCGTTGGCGCGCTGCACGGCCTCGGAGGACGAGCCCGCCGCCAAACCGCCGCTCATGAGCTTCTGCAGGTACTCCGCGGCGTTCTGCTGGCGCACGTCCAGGTGGGCATAAGAGCCGTTCGCGGGGCGCTCGTAGCAGGCCATCCAGGAATAGGTGGCCTTCACCACGTCGCCTTCCTGCTTGAACTCGTCGCCAGACACGTCGTAGGCGCCGTCGGTGTAGCCCGCGCAGTTGGAGTAGTACCCACGTGCGGCGAGGCCCGTCGACCAGCGACCGGCGAAGTAGCCGCCGCCCGTCTGGCTGAAAGTCCACTCGCACTGCACGGTAGCGCTGTTCCACTGCTTGCCGTTGGCCGAGCACCAGTTCTTGTAGTCCCAGTACTCGCCTGAGCCCGGCGAGGTGGACGTGTATTGGAAGAGCCCGCAGGCGCGCTCGTAGGAGTAGTTGAACATGCCGTCCATCACCTCGTCGGAGGACGGGTCCATGCCCGACTCGGCCTTCAGGTTGCCCAGCACCGCGGCGATCGCCGCGTTGGAGAAGCCCTCCTGCTTCATGGCCATGGCGATCTGGCTCTCCACGTCCGACAGCGACGCGTAGCTGATCGACCCCGACGATCCCCCGAGCACTGCGACGAGCATTATCAGGCCGCTGAGCATGAAGCCGCAGATCGCGATCGCGGCCTTTGCCGGCGCGGCCATCTACTGGCCTCCGCCCGAGCCGAACATCTCCAGCATCCAGGGCTCAAGCACGACCTTGAGCCAGGTTCGGTCCTGGGTTCCGGCGAAGAACGCGAAATTGCCCTTGTGCGCCTTCTTGATGCGGTTGACGAGCTCCGGCGGCATGCCGTAGAGCTTCGCCAGCTCCTGGATGTTCTCGGCCTCCGCCTGCCCGATGAACTTGTAGGTGGCGTTGTTGAGGATGGCCGAGCCCTGCAGCTTGATCGCGGGGTTCAGGAAGTCGTTGACCTCCTGGGTGATGATGGTTGTGCCGCCGCCGCGCTTTCGGATGCGCTTTACCATGGACTTCACGTCGTCCGCCACCTCGGGAAAGCGCGGGTTCACGCAGTTGTGCGCCTCGTCGATTACGACGCGGATGGGCTTGCCGGTAGAGGGGGCCATGCGCACCGACGACCAGGTGTAGGTGAGGATGTTGTAGTACCAGGCCGCCTTCATCTTGTCGTCGTCCTCCATGTCCACGAGGTTGAACGACACGATGTCCGATTCGATCGAGAAGGACGAGCGCGAGTTCCAGATGGAGGAATGGATGCCCTCGGCGGCGCTGCGGATGGCCATGGCCGTCTCGTCGAGCTGCGCCTTGTAGGACCCGCCCTTGTAGCTTTCCGAGAGCGCCAGCAGCGACTCGTAGAGATCGCTCATCACGGGGTACTTGGACTCCTGGGCGCGGTACTCCGCGAACGTGGTCGACTTGGTGATGCCGAACTTCTTGTAGGCATGCTCAAGGCCCAGCTCCAGCAGGTCCATGTTGTCCTCGCGGATGTCGAAGGCCATGCGCAGGAACTTCTTCGCGAACGGGATGGTGGACAGGAGCACCAGCTCGTCGTCTACCGAGGAGTCGTCGTCGACGTCCATGGAGTCGTCTTCCGCATGGTCGGCGGAGTCGCTTACCAGCGCGCGGGGCTGCAGTGGGCTGATCTTGGCAGACGACTTGGTGCCGATCTTCACGACCTCGCCGCCCAATGCCAGCACCAAATCCGAGAACTCGCCCTCGGGGTCCAGGATGATGATCTTGGAGCCGTAGAGCAGGAACTCCTGCAGGACCATGTCCTTGGTCAGCGTCGACTTGCCCGAGCCCGAGCCGCCCACCACGACAACGTTGGAGTTGTGGCGGCTCTCGGTGCGGTGCACGATGTCGGCGCGCACGATGCCGTCCATGTCGTCGGTGCCCAGGTTGATGCCGCGCCCGTCGTCCAGGCCCGATTCCTTGGTGTAGAGGGAATGGGCTATGGTCGAGGCTGGGAAGGGGCGGACTGTCTGCTCGAAGCCGTCCGGGTCGGCGCAGCGCAAAGGCGATGCGGCAAGAAGTCCCGTGAGGTGGTTCCAGTTGATGGTCTTGAAGAGCATGCCGTCGCCCTCCACCGCGCTGCGGAAGTAGGCGAGGTCCGCCTGCAGCTGCTCGGGCGTCTCGGAGCGCATGACCGACATGATCGACGTCATGAAGAACTTCTCGTTCTGGTCGCCCATGATCTGCAGGATCTCCAGGCCGTGGCGCTCCTCGCGCATCAAGTCGTCTTCCTGCGATGCGGTCTTGCGGCGCGACAGCAGGCTCTCGCGGGTGCTCTTGGTGTGCATGTCCACGCCGTCCTTGATGGCGGCGGGGCTCGCAGGCTCCATGCGGAAGCACACCGGCATGTTGCGCTCTGACAGTATCGAGTCGGCCCAGCCGACGTCGTTGTCGCTCTTGAAGTCCACGTAATAAAGCACAGCGCAGTACATGTCGTCGAGCTCTATGTACTTGGGCTGCTCCGCCAGCGTGGGCGTCACAGCGTTCTTGATGAGGGCGTCCCTTGCATTCACGGCAAGGTCCCTGGTTCCTTTTCTAGCCATTCCTTTTCCCTTGCCTCTCCTAGGACACCGGCGTGTTTCCGAGCACGGCGCGGGGCGAGACGATCCGCGGCGTGAAGTAGAGCTGCAGTGCCTCGATCACCTCGTCGAACGAGCAGATATGCGCCTGACGTTCCGTTTCGGTGACGCGGTCGACGAATATCTTCGCATCGCGCAGCGCGATGCGGTCGTCGTCCTTCGCCGAGAACTCGATCGCGATGTAGGTCGGGTGGATGACGCGGTCGCCGCTCGTAGCCTCTTCCTCGGCCTTGGGGCGCAGCCGGTCCTCCAATAGCCTGAGCCTTATCGCCTTGGGGTGCGCGTCCGATATGGTGCGCCCCGCCTCCCTGATCTCCTGGCGCAGCTGCGCTATCTCCCGGTCGATGTGAACGAGCTGCATGTTCGAGTCGATCGTCTTCGGCACCTTGATGATCGAGAAGGGACGGTTCAGCGCTACGAGGGCGTGCCTGTTCGCGTCCGATTCCTCCAGCTTCTGGTCGTATGTATAGAGGGAGTCGTTGGTACCCTCTATGAAAACCAGGAGTATGCTCGCGCCGTCGGTGCGCCGGACGAAGGACCCTTCTACGGTCCTGATGGGGATGACGTCCTGCGCAAGCTGAGTCGGGTCCTGCGCCGCGTCCCCCTTATTCGTTTTCCTAGCCATTCCTTTTATGCCTTTCACTGCTTGGGCTGCTGAGCGGCGCCCAGCGCCTCCCAGTAGCTTGTGCCGCATTCCCGCTCCACGTACTCGATGGGGCGGTTGCGGTAGACCTTCTGCGAGTTCGCCCATTTGAGCGCCCTCGTTATCTCCTTGAGCATGTTCGTCCTGTTGATCTCCACGAAGAGCGTGAACAGCACGACGACCGGCACGCCGATGAGCAGTATGTAGCGCACGACGTCCGGCACTACGGGTTGGGAGACCGTGTGCTGCTTAGGCACCAGCTCCTCCAACTGATCGGAGGTCATTCCAGCCTTTATGCCGTACTGGTTGGCCTTGGCGATGGTCTCACGCTGCTGGCTCGTGAGCTCCATTTCAGAGTAGGTGGATGCACCCTGCCCAGCGCGCTGCTTCTCGATGGTCGTCATGGCGTTGGCTATCGACTCGTAGTCTCCGGCGATCGTCTGCTTCTCGGCCGACGTGTAGGCCACCTGGACCTGGTGCTGGATCGACCCGGTCGCAAAGGCCAAGCCGAGCCCCACAAGGCCAGCTGCCAGGATGATCAGGAACTTGGAGATGGCCACGCCGAAGACGCGGTACCTGGTGCGAAGTGGCTTGAAGATGGGGCGGGTCTCCCGGCCCTCGCCGTACCCGCCCACGTTACTCGCCTTTGTTCACGGATTTGACGATCGAGACGGCCTGGTCGTAGAGCGCGTCAGGCCCGTTCTCGCCGGTGCTGCGCGCGTTGGCGAGCGTCTGCTCAGCCGTCTTCTCGGCGTCGTCGACGTAACCCATGAACAGCACCTCTGCGATCTGGTCGCCGGAGATGAAGAGCACATCGGTCTTGCCCGGCCCGGTGGAGAAGTCCGACATGACACCGAACGGCCAACGGAGCATGCCGTAGTCGTATATGCCGTCGACCTTGGTCTGGGTGGCGTTGCCGGAATCATCGTAGCTGTACGCCGTGGAGAGCTTCGGGCGCCTTGCGATCACAACATGCGACAGCTGGCTCTCCTCGAAGCCCTTGAGCTTCACCACGGAGCCGATGGGTAGATAGGTGTCCCCGTCCCAGTCGACCTTGCCCGAGCATCCTACAAGCCCCGTGAGCATGGCTCCCGCCGCAAGCACGCCGGCGCCGGCAAGCGCCTGCCTTCTCGTGATAGTTTTCTCCATTTCAACCATTCCTTTGCTTTCGAGGGTCAGAACCCGCCGTATGTGCTTCCTGCCTTGTTGGTCTCCACCAACTCGGCCTTTACCACGCTGTCGAAGGACTCGCCGCCCGGGTTCTCCATCGCGTTTTTGGTGACGTCCGAGGCCTCCTCTTGGCTCATGTGCTCGGGATTGCCCTTGACGGTCCCCATGAGCAGGTCGCCCAGATTCGATGCGCTCTTCGAGCCGCCCGAGAGCTGCTCGGGCAGGAGCGACGAGCCCGCCTTCGAGGTCACCACCCCGGAGATGGCGTTGCTCGATGCGATGCGGTCAGCGACCCTGACGCCGCCGATCGACACGAAGCCGATAGCGGCCAGGAACCCGAACACATGCGTGAACCTCTTGGCGAGGGGCTGGTAGTCGTCGCTGCCGTGCTCGTACATGAAGTGCCTTATCACGGCTGCAATGATCGCCACTGCAGCGCAGACGCCTGCGATGCTGAGTATCGCTGGCGTGAGCGTCTTCAGGAACTCGAGAGCTTGTGTGCCCATGTCACTTGCCTCCCATCGGCATCTTTGGGCCGCGGAACGCGCGGCTCACCACCGCGCCGACCGCCACGCCGCCGACACGTGAGCCGCCGTTGCCGAAGCTGAACTGCTCGACGAGGCTCGGCACCGTGAGCGCCGTCATGAAGAACGCCAAGCAGAACATGAACCTCACGGCGCCGTCCCCCTGGAACAGGGTGGCAAGGAGGTTGTTGTTCTCGACGGTGGCCATGGAGATCCAGGAGAACCCGAACTCCAGGGCTATCTTCACGAGCAGGTATTGGATCCACATGATGCAGCAGAGCGCGAAGAGCTTGCGTAGCAGGTCGTATACCTGGTTGGTGTCGTCCTCGGTGGCGCTGTAGACCGCGACGATCGGGCCGATCAGCGAGACGACGAGCATCTCCACCTGACGGCGGAGGAACTGGTAGCCGCATGCGAAGGTGAAGATAACCATCACGAACAGCCCCAGGCACGACCACAGAGCCGCATGGACCAGCTGGTCGTCGGCGGACGATATCTTGTCGGTGTCCCAGTTGTCGCCGAGCGTCATCCAGGACATCGAGTCGGCAACCGAGCCCGCACCGTGGATCACGTCGGCGAACACGAAGTTGCCGAACTTCATGACGAGGTTGCAGAGAATCGGCATCGTGGCCACGACGATCAACGCCGACAATGTCTTGAAGATGTACTCACCCAAGCTCCCCTCGCGGTTCCCTCCCGAGAGCAGGATCCCGCTGGTAACGCCGTTGGCGATCCTGATGGCGACGACCGCCACGATCGCGAGCGCCTGGAGGCCCAGAACCACGGTGTTGACGTAGGGAATGGAGAAGTAGTCGGTTGACCACTGGAACATCGTTGAGCAGAGGGGCACCAGGAAATCGCTCAGCGCCGAGTTGATGAGCTCCAGGAAGAACAGCGCCGTGAACACGAACGGGCCCTTCGTGAGCAGCATCGTGATGGACACGTCGGCATAAGCCGGGCGCACGACGACGAGCATGCTCATCATGGCCATGGCGGCGATCGCCGTGGCCATGATGGCGGTCCTGTGTTTCGTCAGTAGAGTCTGCATGCCGTTAACCTACGTTCACTCCGCCCATGCCCGAGCCGGATAGGCCGATGAACCAGTTGATGAGGCCGGGCGCGAAGCCGATGACGATGCAGATCCCCAAGACCATGAGGGCGCCCTTGATGTTGTTCTTCTGCTCGACGCCGCCGTTCGAGATGAAAGCGGCCACGAGGTTCTTGACGAGGACGATCGCCGCGACCACGCCTACGCAGAGGAGCAGTCCCTGCAGTATCGGGTAGAGGACCGAGTTCGAGATGGTGTCGAACAGGTTCGTGATGGATGTGCTCATTCTTTTCCTTTCGTTCAGGGACCGTTTGGGCCCTAATTGCCGTATGTCTTGCTGCTACACAAGGGGTGAGGGCTCTTCGCATTGGGGTTTGGGGGGCTTCTGCGGTGCCGAGTCCTTCTTCTCCTTGTCCTGGTTTTCCTTGCTGTTGCCCTGTCTTGTTTTTGAGAGGTAGTAGAGCTTCCTCAGGTACTCGCTCTTGTTCTTCTTCCTCTGCTCGTCTGTGAGCGAGGGATCGAGCTTCTTGGCGTTGTTCATCTCGATGGACCAGGCGAACAGCGGGATGCGCTCCATGTGGATGGCCTTCTCGCGAGCCTCCTTGGATTTCATGCGGTTGTGCTCCACGTCTCCCAGGCCCAGCATCTCGTTGAAAGGGGACAGCGACAGCTCCGGCACAGGCGAGCAGGCCGGCTGGCAGCCTGATTTGAAGAGGATGGCACCTTGCTCGGGGTCCCATCTCTGCGCCTCGTCGGAGCGGCAGCGTGCACGCTCCGCACGCGACTCCGAGGACGTGGTGCGGTCGGCGAATATCCCCTGCGGGACCTTCGAGGTGGAGGAGGACTGCAAGCCCATCGTGTAGGTACCGCACTTCTTCTCGATGTAGTCGCCCGTCTGCGGCGTGCCTGCGCGCAGGCAGAGCTGGATCGAGCAGTTCTCCATGATGGTGGCGGCGTTCTCGCGCTCGTAGGCGCTCTCGAGCTGGGTAAGCGACTGGAGCACGAAGATCCAGCGAATTCCGTAGCCCGCGCAGATCGAGAGTCTCTCGTCGATCGCGGTGAACCGTGGCAGCTGTTTGAACTCCTCGCACATGATGTTCATGCGGATGGGGAGGCGCTGGCCGTTCACGTCAGCCCTGCGCACCAGCGACGAGTAGAGCTGGTTGATGTATAGGCGGGCGGCGTCCTTGAAGGTCTCCTCGTCGTTAGGGACGATGATGAAGGTGGCCGTCTTCTCGTCGGCAAGCGAGTGCAGAGGCCTGTCCGTCGTGCTCATCATCCTCGCGATGGCGGTCGAGGTATAGGGCGCGAGGCTGCCCGTGGCGGTCGTTATGAAGTCGCTGAGGTTGCGCGTGTTGTCGACCTTGAGCATGAACCGATAGGCCGGGTGCTTAGACTGGAGCTTATGGACCTCCTCGATCAACGGCGAGAAGATGCGGTCCTCGCCGGGCGCCTTCGTCAGCTTCTCCGGCTTGCAAAGCTCGGAAAGCAGCATCGATGCCGTGTAGAGCGTCTTGGACTCCTTCGGGCAGCTCTGCGAGGAGCAAAGGAAGTGCAGCACCATTTGGATCAGGTTCTCGGCGCCGTCGTTGAAGAACTTCGAGTTGCCCTCCTTCTCGATCTCTCGGGGGAACACGAAGGACGTCACGAGCTTGATCTCTCGCTCTGCCTCCTCAAGGCGCAGGTTGAGCTCATCCTCAAAAGCATCGAGCTCGGATTGGCGCTTTACGTCGTAGTCTCGGTGCTGGGCGTCCTTAAGCTTGTCGATCTTCTGCATGAGCTTGGACGTGTGCATCTGCGCCTCTGTCCCGTCGTAGGCCTCGATGGCGCGCGAGAGCGGGTTCCAGAAACTGCCGAGCGACGGGGAGCGGAAGTCGATGCGGTTGATTGCGTAGCCATGCCTCTCCAGGAACTCGGAAGTGAATCCGAAGAGCTCGCCCTTGGGGTCGAAGATGCACATGCACTCTCCGGTCATGCCCAGGCAGGCGATCATCTTGAGAAGCACGCGGCGGGTCTTGCCGATGCGGGTGGGGGCGAGGATGAGCGCATGCTCGTCATCGGCCGCAAGCAGGACCCTGGGGCCGAACTCGCCCACGTACAGGCCGCCCTTTGCCTTTGGCAGGTCCTCGATCTTCACGTCCTCCAGCTTCAGTTCCTTGACGATCTCCCTCTCGGTGCGCATCCACTTGGTGTTGCCGTGCTCGTTCGACTCAAGCGCTGCGGGCTGCGCGTCGATGATGTCGTTCGCAGGGGGACGCGGCCTGAGGACGCCGAAGGCGATGATCCCGACAACGAGGGCAAGGAGGCCGTAGCCGATGAACGCGCCCGTCGAGAGCCAATCGGTGGAGCGGACCGCTCGCAATGTGAGCACGGAGTCGAAGAAGTACGATTGCAGCCAGGCAAGCCACTGTGCGAACCCGGTTCTGGAGGACGAGACCATCGGGAAGCTCTGGAAGGCTGCGCATGTCATGGGAACGATGGCTGTGAACCAGCCGAACAGGGCAGCGAGGCATACCGTCACGGCAGCGACCTTCATCCTGTTGCGCTGCATCCCGAGCCACGAGCGCAATGCGGCGGCAGAGAGCTTGGCCCCCGCCTTCTCAGCGCCTTTCGCGGCCCATTTGATTCCCATGTGTCGGCCTTCCCGTCGTTTTCCGTGCATTGATACGGTAATTCTCTGCCTACGGCAACGGGCATCGGGGCTGGAAGCCAAGCTCATCGCGGTTTGCCCTGCATTTGATGCATTTGGCGACGGACCTTAAACACGAGCTTTTTACCTTCAACAACCGAAAACCAGCATTCCGCCATGGAAACGTTTCCATGCTTCCCTGGCTAACTTCTATAAAGTCCCAGCTGAAAGGCTTGAATTGATGCTTTGTATTGTGTTCTGAGCGCTATAATGAAGTTACATTAGGTATGACTTTATGTAACAGATTGATCATCAAGCGAGGAGAGGGGAGGATGGTCTCGATGAGCTTCCTCAACATGGTTTTCGGAAACAAAGGAATGGAACGGATGGAGATGGACCTCGGAAACGGTCTGCGCTTCGATGCGCTCACTGGCAAGGTCGATCAGGGCATGGGCGCTATAGGTCCTTACGACATGTACCTTGGCGCCGACGATCAGGGGCTTTACGGCTGCCGTCCCGAGATCAACGTCGACGAAGTGCGTCTGCATCCGCGCCCCGGCGACTTCAACGACACCCTCAAAGTAGTCTATCCGCTCTAACCCGGAAGAAAGAACGCATCGCTAACTGCCGCCTATGGCGTGGAATCTAAAGATTCCGGCTTCTACGCGTTCGAAGCCGACGGCTGGAAGGCCCTCGGCTTCGAGGCCTGCATGCTCACCGAGCCGATGAGGCAGAGGGATGGCTCTTTCGTCGGCATGCTGAACAGGGCGAGGGTGGCTGACCCTTCCTGCCTTCGCTACTTCAACTCGCTCGCAGGCGAGAAGGCGTTCCAAGCAAGGATCCGGTGCGCCTCTTCGGGACGAACCGGAAGGCAGACGACCTCAACGCAAAGAGGCTTCAGGTCATCCAGGAGCCCTGCAAAAGAATCGGGAGTCGAAATATCGGAAGCAATGAGGCCCGTGCTGGAAGAGAGACTGGGCGAGCTCGTGCGATCCTCCCCGGAGGCATTCGAGGCCTTATGCTTAATGAGGGACATTGCCTTTGCGTGCAAGCCCGAGAAGGAAAGCATGGGGCAATGGCTGGCCGAGTTCGAGAAGCGTGGCTTCACGCCATTGCAGTCCAAGCAGTGAGCTACAGACATCATCGTTGGCTGACGGCGTTTCCCCGCAGCCGGGGCATGTTCTGTCCCGGCTGCTTCTCTTTCCAGCCTCAATCAGCCTTGCGTTGGGCGCCCAGGGGGGGGCTAGGGGCTGCCCGTCTTCAGGCAAAGCGGCAGAAGCAGGGCAGCACAGGCGGGGGACAAGGCTGGGCGTGAGAGCAGAAGGTGATCCAGAGCAGGGACATGGGCAGGCATGCCGGCAATGAATGCCTCGGCTCCTGCCCACACACAATGTACGTTGCCATCTTTTTGCACATCTTCCTGAACCTTGTTTTCTTTCTCCAGGTTGTCGATCGAACAGGCTGCGGACTCGAAGATCAAGCGGGCTCTGGCTTCGGCGAATGCCTGCTTGATCGCCTTTGCGACACGGCTGACCGATCTGGCTTCTTTTGGATTCCGGCTCGCCAGGACGGAGCAGACCGTTCGGCGGGAGCAGCCGACGGCTTCCGCAATTTTTGACTGGGAGAGGCCCTGAGAGGCCAGGATGACGATGTGTTCGTCTCTGTTCTTCCGCTTGGCTGCCGTCCTCTCCTTCGCCATGGCCCTATGCATGCTACGTGACGACCAAAGGCTGAAGAAGCCGACGGCAGCGCTTTCTTCCTCGGTGAGCATCGCATGGCGGGCCATGGCGGCACGCGTCAAACGGTATGGGGAGGTGCGCCTGCACAGGTTCGCGACTGTTGCGTTCAGCTCCGATTCTGGAAGCGGAGCTGCAAGGCCGCTGTTGAACTCGATTGCAGCTGCCGTGAGCCGGTCCTTTGGCAGAAAGTTGGCCGCTGCGTTGACGAAGAGGAACATGAGCTCGTTGCGCCAGCCTTCCAGCTGGCCTCTGGACTGTCTCAGGTCCCTTAGCGCGGCAATGGCACGCATGCGCTCATGGGCAAGGGCCTCAGCTATGCTGGCAGAGTCCGACCATGTGCCCCTGATAGAACGTAACGACCGCTTCTTCGGGTACTTGTATGCCCTGAGGCCGTCCAGGGCCCAAAACGGCCCCTTGCCACCAACCAGGACAGCCCATGTGCCCGATGCGGTGTTGAGGGTGCCGGGAACACGGCAGACGCGTGACAAGTCGGACACCGACGGGTCGTTGACGACCATGCCGGAAAGGGGCTCCAAAACGTTGTCCAGGATCGCGGAAATACGGGCACGGGTACCGCGCACCAGTCCCATGAGCGGCTTGTTTGGCTCGCCTTGCACGGTCCTGCACGAGCATGAGCGCTCCAGGATGTAATGAAGCTGGAGGCCGCGGCCCGTGTCGACCATGAAGGTCGGCTCAGGCAACGACCCAGCGGATACCGCGTCGGAGAGGAGCGCCAAAACACGCCCCCTTAGATCTGCAGAAGAGACCTGGTCCCCTGAATGAGCAGGCACGATGTCCAAGTCGAACATCATCCCGTTGACATGGCGAAGGCGCTGCGAGCGCCGCGATCGGCCGATGAAGCCGTTGACGTTGACGTAAACGTCGTGGCCGTCGAGAAGGGAGACCTCGACGGAGCGTAGGTCGTCGGCCTGGATCTTTCGCGCAGAAGGGACCCATGTGCCGTCTGGGGCCTTCAGGCTGAAGGCGTAGTACGCGCCACGGTCGTCATGGAGCAGGGCCTCCAGGAAAGCACGCGCCTGGGCGTTCCTGGTTTGCTCGTCAATATGATGTTGGATGACGGCATCGCCGCCGCATGATGTTGTGGAAACTTTGCGCATGATTCTCGGCCGTGCAAGCGGCGCCCTTGACCATCGCGGCTGACTCTGCGAAACTTAGATCCGACGTTTGGATCACCTGAATTTGGTTAAGAGTTTGCAGGAACCTTTGCCTTGGTGGTCAAGAAAGGCCCGTTCCGCTTGCTAGGCGGGGCGGGCCTTTCGCTTGCCCTGGGTAGATTACCTAGAGGCCACCCCTCCCTTCGCGAAAAGGAGGGAAGGGATCAACGCCGAGGCAGGGCGAAGAGCCCTGCGCTTCAATGGCGCCAACCCCACGCTTGTAAGCCTCACCCTACTCATCGGCGGAACCGCCTTCGCTCAGACCGGCCTCAAGCAACTCCATCTCAAGCCTTGCGGCTCTCTCTGACTGCTCTGCCAAGGCGCGCACAAGGCGCTCCTCACGGCTCAGTTCTGCAGGCCTGTCTAGCCATTCGAGAATCTGTTTACGGTTCATTTTGGTTACACCAACTTTCATAAACGTCAACAAAATGAACGATTGTGCTATGCTGCAAGTTGATACAGGAACCGATTCGAGAGGAGGTGGGAAATGAAGGGCGATGAGTTCAAGCCGATTCTCGCGGAAAGGCTGCAGAAGGCAGTCGACACAGGTTTCGACGGATGCGTCAAGGACGCCGCAACGAGCGTTGGGATGAGCCGAACGCAGCTCTGTGCCTACCTGAGCGCATCACGATGCCCGAACGCGTCGCAGCTGAGGGCGCTCTGCATCGGGCTGCATGTGAGTGCCGACTACCTACTCGGCACCGATCGCACGGTACCGGACCCGCAGACGCTTGCAACTGCGCGAAGGATCGACGCGCTGCCGCAGAACGGCCGCGAGCTGCTTGACGAGATAATGCTGGCCATAGCAAGGCACGTCAGCTAAGGGATGCGGCTGGAGCGGCCCCGGGAGGGATCAGCTCCCAGGGCCTTGAGCCTTATTCCTCCGTTGCGTGAATGCACCAACAACAACGGAAAGGACCGTGAAAAGAATATGGGAACGAGAAGAGGAAAACCAGGTCCCCGACCCACATTGAGGAGCTTCACCGAAGACGAGTTCTGGGAAGCCAAGCAGAACCTGAGCTTCACGACGCTGCGGGGCTACTGCGGCGACTTCCGCAGGGTGATATGCCCAACGCTCGGCGAGATGAGGCTGAACGACATCGGGCGCGCCGAGGTCCAGAGGATGGTGAACTCCGCTCCGTCCAAGAAGGCGGCCCGTTCTGCCAAAGGAACGCTCTCATCGATACTCACCCTCGCCGTCGACATGGGGCTCATAGCCACAAACCCCGCATTCGGACGGTACACCCTACCACGTGAGGACGTGGAAGCAGAATCGCCGCTGGGGGTCTGGCTCACGGAATGGAGCCAGATCAAGAAAGTGCTCGAGGCGGCACGGGCCTGGGACAACGGCGGCGAGATAGAGCGTGCATGCCTGGCCGGATACGGCTTTGGATTAAGGAAGGCCGAGATACTCGGCCTCAACGGCGAGGACTTCGACCTTGAGTCGAAGACGCTCTCAGTCAGACGAAACTACACCAGATGGGAGGACGGCGCCCAGCTGCACGCGCTAAAGACCAAGCGGTCCAAGCGCGACCTGCCGATCATGCGGCAGATAGCCGAGAGGCTGCAAGAGCTCGAGATCGGCAGTGGACCTTTCGTTACCTATTTAGGTAAACGTTCGAACCCGTCAACGATAGCGAAGCATTTCGCTCAATTCACGAAGAAGTCTGGGTTGCCACATGTAACGTTGGCGACCATGAGGCCCTCATTTGCCAGTGCGGCACTCAACTCCGGCATGGACATCGTCAACATCCGTGACTGGCTAGGCCACACGGCCTGCACCACCACACTAGGTTATTGCCATGAAACGGCAGAGGCACTGCGAGCCGACTCTGACAGGCTGTCGAAGGCAATGGAGTCCGAGGACCCTGCCGTCATGCTGCCTGAGCCGCTCATTAGATTCCTTACTGGAAGGGCCGAAGGACTCAGCGATGAGGAGAGGATAATGGCTGCGATGCTGGCAGATCCGCAGATAAGCTTCGCAAGGCTCAATGAGCAGACCGGCATGAGCGTATCAACGCTGAAGAGGCGCGTTGCAGCGATGCAGAAGTGCGGCCTCATAGCCCGTGTTGGCAGCCGTAAAGATGGCTTGTGGGCGGTGTTTCCCGCCCTGTCGAATCGATATAACCCGGCTGCTTAAAGGCATGAGACAATAAGTGACACTAAAAAAGGGGCTCTGCGTTACCCAATTAAAGATTGGAATTACGCAAAGCCCCAGTTTATAGTCGCAAAAAGAAATAATAGCTCTGGTGTCGGAGGCGGGATTTGAACCCGCACGCCCGGTAAAGTGGGCACTAGCACCTCAAGCTAGCGTGTCTGCCGTTCCACCACTCCGACGTGGTTATGTCATTTGCTTTCGCAATGCAGCGATAGATATATTACCAAAACCAAGTAAGTACGCAAGAGTTATTTCGATAATTTCTTCTGAGCTTGGTTATTCGGCTGCATCTTGAAGAAGCTGTTCTACAAGGTTCCATTCTTCCTCCGTCTCGATGGGGATAAGGGAGAGAGCCGCCAGTCCACTGTTCTCATTGAATTCGACGGCAGCAGGATCGTAGATAGAGGCATATACCGTAGTATTTCCATCCTCATCGATTTTGTTGTCGGTGTAGACGATATACGAGCGTCCAGCTTCGGTGTTTTCAAAGGTGAAGAGGGTTTCGCATTCAACGAGCATTCCTTCAGGTGTGATTGCGTTGAAGCGAACATTTTGCTGAAACTTCGTTTTGTTTGAGTCAGTCATAGCTGTGTCTTTCCTTTTAGCTGTATGCGCAAATTGGCGACGATCTTGGCAAGCGTGATGAGATGTCAAGCACGGTCGATTTTGGGTAGAAGTTAACGCCTGTCTTACAGGTCTTGAATTGGATCTATACGGCTGTTAGGATACCTCACCGCAATGAATAATCCGAATAAGACATATATATCCCTGCGCAGGCCTGTTGTTTTCGGGCTTCCTTTTGCTGTAGCACGTGTATATCTACCTCAACCTCTTTCTTCATGCCGAAACTGATGCCTTCTGTCGAATGTGAAGGTGCTCATCGGATCGTTATCGCGTTCTGACGGGCTTGTAGTCGGTTCGAAGGAAGTTTATGTCAAATAATTCTATTGCTGCACCAGTAAGTGGGCACGTTACTGGTGCACAGATTCGTATTGTTTCCGTTGTGGTGCTTGGTGCGTTTCTTGCATTACTTAATCAAACGGTTATGTCGCCTGCGTTGCCTGTCATTATGGCCGATTTTGCAATTGATGCGTCAACCGCTCAGTGGATCATGTCTATTTATCCGCTAGTAAGCGGCATTATGGTTCCTGTCTCGGCATATTTGATTGATAAATTCAGTACGCGAGCTTTGTTTTTTGGGTCGACCATAGTGTTTGCATTGGGCACATTGCTGTGCGCTGTAGCTCCCGATTTTGTGCTCCTTATAGTTGGTCGTGTTCTGCAGGCTGCCGGATCTGGTGTGCTTATGCCTTTGGTTTCCGTTGTGCCTATGCTGGTGTTCCCTGTTGAAAAACGCGGAACGGCAATGGGCATGGCGGGCATTGTTATGTCTGCCGGTCCTGCTGTAGGCCCAGTCGTGGGTGGTGCGGTGATTGACGCTTATGGTTGGCGTGCAATGATTGGGTCTATCGTCCCGCTTTCGCTTGTTGTTTTGCTGCTGGGCGTCTTTATGCTTAGGAATGTTGGGGAATTGAAAAACCCTAAGCTTGATATTCCTTCGGTTGTGCTTTCTACCATCGCATTTGGTGGGCTTTTGTATGGTTTCTCCAGCGCTTCGACGCTTGGTTGGGGGAGCGCTGTTGTGCTCGGTTCCATTTTTGCAGGAATTACATGCTTGGTTCTGTTCGTCGTTCGTCAAGACCGTATCGAGGATCCCCTGCTTCAGCTCGGAACGCTCAAAACGCCCCAATTTCGAGTTGCTGCAATCATTGTCACTCTAATAAATGCTGCATGCCTGGTAACCAATACGTTGTTACCTCTCTTGCTGCAGACTGCACTTGGGGCTTCCGCGTTCGAAACGGGCATGGCCATGCTTCCCGCTGCCGCGGTTGGTATTATCATCAGCCCAATCTCTGGTGTCGTTTTTGACAAGTTTGGTCCTCGTGCCATCTCTATTTTCGGCTTAGCCCTTATGACTGCATCCCTGTTTCTTCTGTCTCTTTCGACTGTTGCTACACCAATCGCTGTTGTTGCGCTGTTTTGCATGCTTCAGGCCGCTGGCCAGGCATTGGCGAATATGCCTGTAAACACTTGGGGTGTAAATGCGCTGAAAAACGATATGATTGCGCACGGCAACGCTATTGCGAATACCGGTCGCCAGGTTGCAGGTGGCCTATGCACTGCGCTCATTATTACGGTGATGACCAGCGTAACTTCAACCGTGGGAGTCGATGCGAGCCTTCAGGTAGCAACAGCTGTTGGGGCAAGTGTTGCTTATAAAGTATGTGCAGCTATCGGCTTGGTTTCCCTTATTTATGCCATATTTAGTATACGGCCCTCAAAGCAAACACTCTCCAACCCGAAGGAGGCATAAGAAATGCCTGAGATTATTTCCGAGCGTATTCCCCTTGAGGTTGAGGGGACTCCGGTTTGCGACATCATGATTAAAAAGCCGTATACCTGCACGGAGAACTGTACTATTTCTGACGTGGTTCGAATCATGGCAGAGCATGGGGTAAGCAGCTTGCCGGTGGTTGATAGCAATTACCAGGTGGTTGGATTCATATCTGACGGCGATATTATGGGTGCCATTGCACAGCATCGTGCTCATACCATCTTCACTGGCGGAGAGGCGTCGATGCTGTATTTTGATGATCAGAGCCTTGAGCAGCGCATGGATGGGTTGAAGAACCGCAGTGTTATGGAATTCGCCATACGAAAAGTAGTTTGCGCTCGTCCTGATCAGAGCATTGCTCGTGTTGCCGCATTGTTGTCTAAGAAGAAGTTTAAGAAACTTCCCGTTGTTGACGACAAAGGAACGCTCGTGGGGGTAATTCGTCGATCCGCCATTACGAAGTACTTGTTTAATTTAATCTTCAAGTAAGGCCTGTCGGCGATATCTTGATTTGTCAGATATCGCGCTATCGGGGTACATGTTTCAAAACGAGACGTATTTGAGTTTTAGCTTAATGATATGAAAAGGGGGTTGGCATTGCGCCAGCCCCCTTTTTTACGATGCCTTGAAGTTTGATAGGAGCATTTTCTTATCGCATCATTAGTTTCAAAATAATGCTCTTCGCTTTGGTGAACGGAGGAACTCGAACCGGGATTTCGATCTTGGTAGATTTTTTCAGCGTTGACTTGTAATGGGTGAAGCAGTCAAATCCTTGCTTGCCATGGTATGCACCCATCCCGCTGTCACCGAAGCCGCCAAAGCCCATATGGTTGTTGGCAAGGTGAATTACAACATCGTTGATAGTTGCTCCGCCAAATGGGATGGCTTGGATTATTTGCTCCTGCAGCACTTTGCTTTCTGAGAATAGGTAGCATGCTAGCGGATGGCCGAAATTTCTCACATACGAGAACACTTCATCAAGGTCACTCCATGTGATGATGGGGATTATCGGTCCAAATATTTCCTCTTTCATAACAGGGTCTTCGAGCGTAACGCCCGTGAGGATAGTTGGCTCGATTCGAAGAGTCGAGCGATCTCGTCCGCCACCAAATGCAATACGTGTTTTCGGTCCGTGGTTGTCAATAAGACCGCATACTCGATTAAAGTGATGTTCGTTAATCATATGGGGATAGTAATCGCATTGCAGAATGCGCTTTCCGTAGTATTGCAGCAAATACGTTGCTAGTTCGTCGGCGAAAGCGTCTGCAACGCTCTCATGCACGAGGAAGTAGTCGGGCGCCACGCAGGTCTGTCCAGAGTTGATGCATTTCCCCCAAGCAACTCGTTGTGCGGCTCGTTTGATGTTGGCGTCCGAGGCTATAATGCAGGGGCTTTTCCCGCCCAGCTCGAGTGTGACATCGGTCAGATTTTCTGCGGCAGCATGCATAATCTGTCTGCCGATGGTTGGGCTTCCAGTAAAGAAGATTTTGTCGAAATGGATACTTAAGATCCAGTCGTTCATTTCGCTGCTTCCGGGAAGGCAGCGCACCAAACGCTCGTCGAAAACCTCTTCGCAAAGTTTTTGGAGGAAGGCGCTTGTCGACTGCGAAGTGCGTGAAGGCTTGAGCACTACACAGTTGCCTGCTGTGAGGGCATCGATCATTGGGACTAGCGCAAGCTGAAGAGGATAATTCCACGGTGATAGTACGGCAGCTACCCCATAGGGCGAGGCGTAGATTTTCGAGGAAGAAGGAAAGTGGGCCAAGGGTGTCGGGACGCGCTTGGGTTTTGCCCATCCATACATTTTCGATAGGCAAAAACGGATTTCGTCATACACGATGCCAAGTTCGGTGGCGTAACCCTCGAAACTAGACTTACCTAAATCATCGGTAAGTGCCTGAAGCGCTTCTTTCTCGTGTTTTTTCAAATAAGCACGTAATTTCACAAGAACGCCTCGTCGGTAATGCAAGGGCATAGTTGCTCCGGTTTGGAAAAACTCACGCATCTCATCGACTGCCGCTTGTACATCTTCGGCGCTACGGTATTCGTGGGAGGGGAGGAAGCTTGTCTTGGTTGCGATTATTGGTGCCTTCGGGGCATGTTTTGTTTCTCTACTTTTTGAGCAGTTTTTTGTCGCTGCCTTATCATTCTTGCGCTGTGCTGCTGCGTTTTGCGTGGGGTGGTACGCCTGAAGGGAATGGGGCTGATTCGAGGCGTCCGTTTTGGTCGCACTGCTCATACGCCTTGCGTTCGCGCTCGAGGGGTGAGCCTTTCGCTCGTCGCTAACTGATACTCTCTGCTTTGGTTGCTCTTTAGTTTTAGTAGTGGGGGTGGCTGAGGTGTTCTCGGGTGCCATCAGTATGCTGCCTCCAGGATTGTGAATGCTACTTCTTCGGTTATTTCCTGTTTATTGTATAGGGCAGCACCGTCATAACGCGCCTGTTTTGCGACAGCGGCAAGCTCTTTGTGGGAAATTCCCAATTCGGATAGCTTGGTTGGTACTCCATAAACGCGGCGGAAGAAATCATTCAATGAAAATAGCTCTGTTTCGAATAGGGCGTCTTTTTCTGCTGCGGTTAGACGTGCGGTGTCAAGGTTGGGTTTTAGCGCGCTAAGCAGCTCCCCGTATAAACCTTGATGGTATCCGTGCGTGCGGTTGAAATGTACGCAATGGGGAAGAAGGAGCATCATAGCTTGACCATGGGGGATATGGCATAAGCCCCCTAGGGAATGGCCAATTGCATGAATGAGCCCCACCATGGCGTTTGAAAACGATGCGCCCGCCAACAAGCTCCCCAAAGCCAGGTTTGTACGTGCTTCAAGGTTTCCCGGTTCTGCACAGGATAGAGCCAGGTTCTTGCTGATGAGGGAAATGGCCTGTTGCGCCAGTGCGTCGCTAATGGGGTTCTTCTGAATTGAAGTGTATGCCTCTATGGCGTGGGTTAGCGCATCTATCCCCGTGGTTGCTGTGAGCCTAGGTGGCAATGACGCAGTAAGTTTTGGATCGAGGAAAGCTATATGCGGGACTAAGCGATAGGATGTATAGCTCAGTTTTGCATGATTCTCGGTGTCTGCCACGACCGCAACCAAAGTGACCTCTGATCCCGTTCCCGCAGTGGTGGGTATGGCAATTAGGGGATCAAGCTCGTCTTGGAGTATTTCAGAGCCTTGAAGGTCGGTGAAGTCTTTTTCTCCAACAGATACCGATGCGGCAGCTCCCTTCGCGGTGTCGATAACCGAACCGCCTCCAAGCGCTATCCAGCCGTCGCATTTCTCTTCTCTATAAAGTGTTGCTACTTCATTCACAACATTGAGCGATGAATCCGGTGGAACATGATCGTACAGAGAATAGTTCACATCGGCTTCTCTTAATGGGGTAAATACTTGTTCGGCAATGCCGAGCTTTACCAGGTTGGCATCTGTAACAATCAAGGGTTTAGTTACGCCACGGTCAGCGATTTTGACCGGAAGCTTATGGAGAGACCCTTCACCGCAGATGATTTTAGTGGGGCAATGGAATTCGAAAGCATTCATTATTATCTCCGATACGATTTTCGCCAGCCGAAAAAGGCTTTCAGGATGACGGTGAATAGATACGTTACTGCTACGCCCTTGTCGTTGGGTCCGTGTGTCGTGAAATAGCGAGCTGCAAGTGCGTCTTGAAGCGTTATTGATCCACTGAATACCTCGAAAGCGTAATCTAAATCGCGAAACTCAATAGTGAGTGTTGGTTTTGCGTTCTTGCCCGATTTCCATGATTGTGTCGAGCATCGGACGGTTTTCGAGCGACTCCAGCCTGTGATTGCTATTTTCAGCGCAAATCCTTTTCTTAGGTACTGCGTTTCGCTCTTTGCTTTTTTTGAAAGAATGGAAAAAAGAGTCATAAGCAATGGCAGAAGAATCAGCAAAGCGGCAACGTATATTCGCTTAATTAATGAACGCTGGGGATGTGTGTGCCGCGTTACGATCCCTCGTTTTGGTTGCGGCGTGTTTGGCATGAGCAACTCCGTTTAAAGGTAGATTATTAGTTAGACAGACTAAATAATATATCCCCATTTGGCTGTTGATCGTTGCGTATTACTAAAAGAATCAGATTATCAGCGGTAATGTCGGATTCATCTATGTAGTTCGTCGGCTAACGATTGCTAGTGCCGAATACGGATTGCATAAGCCTTCTCCCGATACCGTTTGGGGTTTTGCTTATGAAGGTGACTTGAGCATGCTAGCTTTTTCACGTCATCGGAATTAAAGGAGGATTCATGTCGATTGACGAATTGAAGGCTGTTTTCCCCAAGCCCGATCAGCTTGCGCCAGCCGATATCGAGGCGAAGGCGGAAGCGTTAGGCGTTTCGAAAACCAAGATGAGTTTTAAGCAATCATTCATGCTGTCAATTATGGCAGGCGCCTTTATATCTATGGGCGCCATGTTCTTCCTTCTTATTGTTAGCGACTCGGTCCTTCCGTTTGCTGCGCAACGATTGATGGGTGGTTGCTTGTTCTCCCTTGGACTTCTTCTCGTTGTGGTATGCGGCGCCGAGTTGTTTACCGGAAACACCATGATTGTTATGAGCGCTGCAAGTAAAAAAATATCTTGGTCAGCTGTTTTGAAGAACTGGGTAGTGGTATTCCTTGGTAATTTAGTTGGCTCGCTTATCATGGTTGGTTTGGTATTTCTTTCTAACTACCAAGGAATGAATGGCGGAGCTGTAGGAACTACAATCGTAAGTGTTGCGGCTGGTAAGATGAGCCCTGATTGGCTTACCTTGTTTGCGAAAGGCATCATGTGCAATTTCCTAGTTTGCCTTGCGGTCTGGATTGCCTATGGGTCTAAAACCGTTGCTGATAAAATGCTTGGTATCCTTTTGCCCATTGCCGCATTCGTTGCTTGCGGTTTCGAGCACTGTGTCGCCAACATGTTTTTCCTGCCATTTGGCATTCTGCTGGCTTCTGCCGGTATAGCGCCAGCGGGAATTGATCCTTCTACGGTTTCCTGGGCTGGTGCGCTATGGAATTGGAGCGCTTCAGTTCCAGGGAACATCATTGGTGGCGCTCTATTCGTTGGTATGGCCTATTGGATTGCTTACCATAAAAAAGAGCAGTAATCATATTTTTTGCAATAAATTAGGCCCGACCTGCGGATGATCTGAATCAACGGTCGGACCTAATTGCTTTAAAGACACTATGATTCGAGCCACTTCAATAGCGCCTCACAATCGGAAAACGCACTGCCGTATTCGTGCCAGTCGGTTGAATTCAGCCCCTTTTCGCAAGAGTCGTCAATCATTTGCACCAGTGGATCGAAATACCCTTCGACATTGAACAATGCGCTTTTGCCTCGAATCTCGCCAACTTTTGCTTGCGAGATAACACTGAAAAACTCATCGAGGGTGCCTATGCCGCCAGGCATGGTAATAAATGCGTCGGAAAGGGACACCATGGTTTCTTTGCGTTTTGAAAGGTTCTCGGTTTGAAGTTCCTGAATTCCAGTTACCACGGAACGGCCTTTGGCTGAAAGCCCCGTTGTAGTTACACCGATTACTTTTCCGCCAGCTGAGACGGTAGCTTTGGCTGTTTCACCCATCAGTCCCATATCGTATCCGCCGAAAACTAAGGTATGTCCACATTCTGCTATTGTTCTGCCGAGCTCTTGGGCGGCTGCGATATAGCAGCGGTCGATTTGGTTGGAGGATGAGCAGAATACGCAGATGTTCATTGATCTCCTAGCCTTATAGCGTTACGGAATGAAGTGGAGTGTACTGTGCGCCGTTGGGCAACAGGTCACTCCTAAAGATGGTAACGTTTGTTGCTCGAGTAGTGTCGGGCATTGGGTAATCTTTTATTTGCTGAAGGGTCAAATGGGCATGTCGCGCTAGTGTGATATGCGGCTTGAACTGCACCTGGTCATAGGGCAGCCCTTTTATGGTTAGTTCGGTTCTAATATTTTTTGCTAAATGCATGAGTGCCGGGGTGGGGGAGATGCCCATCCAGAGTGTTGCATCAGAAGGGCGACCAAATATACCCAGTCCTTCAGGATGCAGCGATATGGGAGCGAAATTGCGCGTTGCAAGTTCGAGTGCTGCCTGGGTTGCTGACAGCTGAGCATTGGTTTTGAGTTCTCCCATAAAGGCGAGTGAAAGGTGAAGGGAATTTTCTGTGACGAAATGACCCTGAATCGAAGACTGTAGATCTTGCTCGATTTGGGCAATGTTCGTTATGAAATCGCTCGACAATTCAAGTGCGATAAAGGTGCGCATGTAATTCTCCTTCGCGGCTTCGTAACACTGTTTACTCCAACTAATTAGCTTAATGATCAATAATTGCTAATATGTTAAGCGTTTAAAGACATCGCGAATGAATATCCGATCTGTTGGGGCATTATCAAATGACATGCGGCAAAAGCTTGCGCTTTTGCCGTTTCTTTACGCTAGAACGGGGATTACATGGACATTAATGAGTGGCTTATCGAGTTAACGGGAAATATCGATGGCTTTATGTACACCTATATTCTGCTCATTTTGCTTGTCGTTACCGGTGTTTATTTCACGATCCGAACCAAGTGCGTGCAAATTCGTTACTTGAAAGACATGTTTAGGCAGGTTACGGAAAAGAAGCATGTCGATGGTGAAAAGTCCATTTCTTCTTTTCAAGCGCTTATGGTTTCTACCGCGAGCCGTGTTGGCACTGGAAATATCGCGGGCGTTGCTACCGCAATTGCCTTGGGCGGTCCGGGCGCAGTTTTCTGGATGTGGCTCATGGCTATCGTAGGTGCCGCCTCCGCATTTATCGAATCTACCTTGGCGCAAATTTGGAAAATACGAGGTAAGGAAGGCGAATTTCGCGGCGGTCCTGCTTATTACATCGAAAAGGCTCTTGGCCATCGTTGGCTAGGCATTCTATTTGCTGTACTTCTGATCCTCTGCTATGCCTTTGGCTTCAACGGCCTTCAGGCTTACAATGCCTGCAGTGCTCTTGAGTATTACGTTCCCGACTATAACGAAAACGGTTTGGCTATGATCGTGGGTCTTCTTTTGGTCCTCATGACTGCAACCGTGATCTTTGGTGGCCAAAAGCGTATTAGCGTAATTACTTCTATTGTTGTTCCTGTCATGGCACTTGCTTATATAGCTATTGCACTGTGGACCACCATTAGTAATATTGCTTGGCTTCCAGCTGCTTTTGCGGTGTTGTTTGAATCTGCCTTTGATTTTGAATCGATATTTGGAGGTTTTGCCGGTTCGGTAGTTATGCTTGGAATCAAGCGCGGCTTGTATTCAAACGAAGCTGGTATGGGTTCTGCTCCTAATGCCGCAGCAACTGCTAGTGTTTCTCATCCTGTTAAACAGGGTCTTGTACAGAGCCTCTCTGTGTACATTGACACTATTTTGATTTGCACTTGTTCTGCAATTATGGTTTTGATTTTCTATGTTCAGGATCCTGCTGTTGCCGTAGGCCTCAATGGCATGCCCCTTATCCAGATGGCCGTTAACAATTCCGTGGGCGTAGCTGGAATCCATTTCATTACTTTTGCGATCTTTGCATTCGCTTACTCAAGCCTTATTGGCAACTATTTTTATGCGGAAAGCAATTTCCGTTTCATTTTCCCAGAGAGCAAAAAGGGACTGTTCGCATTCCGAATTGCCTGCCTTGCTGCGATTTTGTACGGAGCTGTTAACAGCTTTGATCTTGCATGGAATCTGGCTGACATATTTATGGGCTTTATGGCCATTGTTAACCTCATTGCAATTCTGATTTTGGGTAAATGGGCACTTCTTGCTCTTGACGATTATTCGAAGCAGAGGAACAGAGGACTCGATCCCGTGTTCCTTGCCTCTTCTATTCCTGGACTTCCCGAAACAGATTGCTGGCATGAAGAGCATCTTAAAGACTTTGGCTCTGGCCCGATGAAAGAATATTTGGAAGAGTCGGTAGATATGGATTTCGCAGGCCTAAAGTAGATTTCGTCCAGTGCAAAAAAGGAGCCGTCTTCCGGCTCCTTTTTTATATAAGGCTTTGTATAAGCGAACAAATGTTTGTTTATCGTGATATTATGTCTAGTCGAAGAGCCAAGGTAGGGAGGCGCAATGACGGACGTTCATAAGCTTATCGATAGCATTTTGTCCGATCCTCGCCTTGCTAATAGCCGTGCTTTTTCAGGAAAGATGTACGAAGATGAGCCGATATTGCGCACTGGATCTCAGATGAAGAACTATCTTCCTCAGCGCTATCGCGACATGAAGGCGCTCGCGAGACCGGTTTACGATGGCTTTGATTACCGTAGGCCTTCCGAGACAGAGCTGTTTGTCTTGCAGGCTCGTTTTATGGAAAGCTGGGAGGACGATTTCCCTTTTAACGGTTCATTTGAGCGTTACTACCCAACTTATTCCATGATGAACGATTCTCAATTGCGAGGCTATTTTTCGTGGCGTACCCATGTTCGAAAAGGCCAGATAGAAAAGACTTCGCTTTCATTTGCGTTTGTGTATATATATGAACTCATAAACTGCGTAGGGGCTTCAACGCCCCAAGAATGTTTCGATCTTCTTTTTGCTTTCTGGATAAAATATCGTGAACTTGATCCTGAGATCGATCGTTACGTTAAATCTTGGCTACGCGACTTTGTCATATATCATGATCTTTCTCCTGCTCTTATTGAAAGCATTGTGGATACTTCATTTGAGCTGGCTTTGATTGTTGCGCAACGCGCTGAAAGCGTTGCAGGAACCCCTGCTCAGAATCAATTGTCCGAGGAAGAGCTGTTTGACGCTCTGTGCCGTCTTTCTTCTTATCGCATCGACAAGTCGTGCTTTGCCCGGGATCACCATGAAGAGTTACTTCGAGTTGTATGTGATTGTTTTTTCGATCTGTGCCTTCATTGCGCTAAGCGCAGAAAAAAAGGCTTGGTGGATTCTTGGTTCGGGTCTCGCAGTGTTTCGTCGCATGTGATGTTCCCCGCAGCTGTATTTTATGAATCCGAAATGCACAGTGATTGCTTGTATCGGGTAAACGATGTCCATGCCTACTCATGCAGAAATGGGCGCTGGTCGGGATTACGTAATTACCGTACTGCCGACCGTAACTCAGAATTGGGGTCAATGCTTGCAACGATCGATCGCCTTATGCGATTGTCTATCGACTATGGCCATCCAATCAAAGAGTACGAACTCCCAAAATATCTTTTGAAAATCGTCAATGCAAATATCTCGGCATGGCTTGCATCTCGTCATAAGGCAGAATCAAGATTGGTTTCGATCGATCGATCCCAACTTGCTGGTATTAGGAGCCGTTCTGCTGTTACGCGTGATCAGCTTCTCATTGAAGAAGAACGATTTGACAGCGATCGGTTAGATAAAGGCGAGCTGTTCTTGTCCAGACGAGAGGATCGTAGCTTAGGGCAAAGCGAGTCCGTGAAGGAAAACGATTTTGAAGACACCATCATCACGGAAGCCTTCAGCGCCGACGTCGTTCCGGTCATTCGCCAGAATCCTGCTTTGCGTGTGGTCGCCGACGAAACGGTATCTTCCTGCAACTTGCCGTATGGCCTTTCCTCTACTGAATTATCTTTTCTGCGCGTTTTGATCGATTCTGATGAGCGTGTTGAATGTCCCTCGCCTGTAGAGTCCGAGGATATTATTGTTGATTCTATCAACGAAAAGCTATTTGAATTGCTTGGTGATATTGCCATAGAGTACGCCGATAACGGTCCAGTGGTAATCGAGGATTATCGAGATGACTTGAAAGGGGCCTTAGGGCTATGAGCAAAGAAGTAAAAGTTCCGCGCCGCATTGCAGCTGTTATTCTCAATTCACTTAAAGGTGGTGTTGTTCCTCGAATCGGTCTGCCATATATTACCGTAGGCCGTGAGGTTGAAATTCAGGCTCTTCTTCATGATCTTGACCTGATTGCGGATGGTGGAGCTTCCTTTCGCTTTCTTGTTGGACGTTATGGTTCCGGAAAGAGCTTTCTAATTCAAACCATTAGAACTCATTCTATGGGTGAGAATTTTGTTGTTGCCGATGCCGATCTGTCGCCTGAGCGTCGTTTGCAGGGAGGCCAGGGTCAAGGTCTTTCTACATACCGCGAGCTTATTCGCAACCTTTCTACCAAAACACGTCCTGAAGGTGGAGCCCTGGCTTTAGTTCTCGATCGCTGGGTGATAAACATTCAACGTAAAGCCGCCGAAGAATGCGGCAGCTCTTCAGGAACGGTATATGATCAGGCGTTTCACAGCGTCTTAGAGGCTTTTTTGGAACCTCTTTGTGAATTGGTGCATGGGTACGATTTTTCTGCTGTGCTTAAAATATATGCATTTGCGTTCGCGGAAGAGGATATGGAGGCTAAGGCTTGCGTTGTGAAATGGCTCCGTGGTGAATATCGCACCAAAACGGAAGCGCGTAGAGAGCTTGGCGTTAATGCTTGTATTGCAGACGATTCATGGTACGACTATCTGAAGTTGTTGGCTGAGTTTTTGACAGGAGCAGGCTATAAGGGCTTGGTTGTAATGATTGATGAATTGGTAAACCTTTACAAAATACCCAATTCGGTTACTCGCCAAAACAATTATGAGAAGATCTTGACTATGTACAATGACACGCTGCAGGGTAAAGCGCATCATTTGGGCATTATTATGGGTGGTACCCCTCAGTCGATTGAGGATCGCAGAAGGGGGGTATACAGCTATGAGGCTCTTCGGAGTCGATTGACCCAAGGTCGTTTCGCCAGTGAGGGGCTTTCCGATATGCTTGCTCCTGTTATACGCCTGAATCCTCTAACCTATGAAGAGCTGTTGGTTTTGATAGAAAAGCTTGCCGACATACATGCAGGCTACTTTGAGTATCAGCGTTCATTGACGGAAGATGATCTTGTATCTTTCTTACAGATTGAATTTGGTCGTGTCGGCTCGGATTCCCATCTAACCCCGCGTGAGGTAATTCGCGATTTCATTGAACTGCTAGATATTGTGTATCAGAATCCTGACGCTTCAGTTTCATCGCTTTTGGGTTCAAGAGATTTTTCGTTTGCTAAACCAGCTTTGCAAGAACAGGAAGTAGCCCCCTTGTATGCGGAGTTCAAAATCTAGGGATGGAATACTGTGAGTGCTTTCGATAGATTTGCCCCTTTTATTCAGGACTATATTTATGCTCATGATTGGGAAAGCTTGCGTGGCATTCAGGTAGCTGCAGCCGATGCAGTGTTTAATACTGACTGCAATGTGCTGTTGACCGCTTCTACCGCTTCGGGTAAAACCGAGGCGGCCTTTTTTCCTATTCTTACAGAGTTTTACGAAAATCCCCCTTTGTCTATTGGCGCATTGTATATCGCTCCTTTAAAAGCCTTAATCAATGATCAGTTTGCTCGTTTAAGTGAGCTTTGCGAGCAAACTGATATACCTATATGGCGATGGCATGGTGATGTATCAGCCTCCCAAAAGGCCCGATTAACAAAGCAGCCTTCAGGGGTTTTGCAGATCACGCCAGAATCCTTGGAGAGTTTGCTGATACATAAGCATGCTGCGATTGGGAAGATGTTTGCCGATCTGCGTTATATCGTGGTCGATGAAGTTCATTCTCTGTTACGCGGCGACAGGGGTGGGCAAACGCTATGCCTGATAGAGCGCCTTTCTCGTTTATCGGGCTCGAATCCAAGGCGAATTGGCCTTTCTGCCACCATTGGAGATCCGAATACTGTAGGCGCTTTGCTTTCTGCGGGAACTAACCGCACAACAATCATTCCCCGGTTTAACGAACCAAAACGTACTTGGCGAATTTCCATGGAGCATTTTTATACGACTGGTCCTCAGGCCCCCGAACGGGATTACGCGGTAGCAAATGCTGATGATGTGGAGTTGGTAGGGGTTGAAACTGTAGCGTCACGAGCATTGCCGACTGCCGGAAAAACGGGAGAAACATATTCTTCCGATGGGCAGGGTAGGCGAATTCTCCCCATAGATGGCTCAAAAAGTCACGCGCTTGATGTCCCCTCTGACGTGGCCCCTCGTTTTGCCGATCCAGGGTACGGGTATCTTTTTGAATATTCGCGCGGTAAGAAATGTTTAATATTTGCAAATAGCCGTGAAGAAGCTGAGGGAATTACTACTTCGTTACGCTCCTATTGCGAGCTCAGGCACGAGCCCGACAGGTTTCTTATTCATCATGGCAATCTGTCTTCGACGTATCGTGAAACCGCAGAAGAGCTTATGAAGGACGATTCCTTCAACTTAACTACCGTTACAACCGCAACCTTGGAGCTTGGCATCGATATCGGGAAGCTTGAACGTGCATTTCAGGTTGATGCCCCTTTTACGGTTTCTTCGTTTTTGCAACGCATGGGTCGTACCGGTAGGCGCGATCTTCCTCCCGAGATGTGGTTTGTTATGCGTGAAGAAGAGCCCGAGCCTCGTAGCCTTATGCCCGACACTATTCCTTGGAAATTGTTACAGGGTATTGCTTTGGTGCAAGTATATACCGAAGAAAAGTGGGTAGAGCCTCCTCGGCTAGATCGACTGCCCTATAGTTTGCTGTACCATCAGACCATGTCTACACTGGCATGTTGCGGTGAGCTTTCTCCAGCCCAGCTTGCTGAACGCGTATTGTCGTTGGCGTATTTTCATCGAATAAGTCTTGATGACTATCGTGTTCTGCTACGACATCTTTTAGGCACCGATCAAATACAGGCAACAGAAGCTGGCGGGCTTATCGTTGGTTTGGCTGGTGAACGTATAACAAATTCATTCAAGTTCTATGCCGTTTTCCAAGACGATGAAGAGTTTTCCGTACGTTGCGAATCGCAGGAATTGGGCACGGTTGTATTGCCACCACCGCCCGGCGAACGCTTGGCCATCGCTGGCCATGTCTGGCTGGTTGAAGAGATTGATCGAAAACGTCATTTGGTTTATGTGAGCAAAGTGAAAGGCAAAGTGCCTGCTTATTTTGGCGAATGTGCAGGTGACATCAATACCAAGATACTGGAACGTATGCGACTGGCTCTATGCGAATCTCATTACTATCCTTATCTAATGACTAATGCCAGAGCACGCCTTTCTCTTGCTCGCAGAGTCGCTAAAAATGCTGGGATTATCGAAAAGCCACTTATTAATCTTGGCGGTGATACCTGGGCGCTGTTTCCGTGGTTAGGAAGCTATGCTTTTATGGCATTGGAACGTTTTTTGAAACTCCGATGCGGTGAATCATTGGGTTTGCGCTCAATGAAATCTTGCAAACCTTATTATCTTCAGTTTCGTATGGATGCCGAAGAAAAGCAGTTTTATGAGGTATTGGCTCGAGAAGCACAAATTCCTTTTGCTCCAATGGAGCTCTTGTATCAAGGGGAAGTGCCTTATTTCGAAAAGTATGATCTTCTTTTGCCGAAAGAGCTCATTCGAAAAGGCTTTGCGTGTGGGGTGCTTGATGTTGAGGGAATGCTTTTGAGGGTGCGACAGTGGTGCGGCCTTTCTTCCGTTTCTTATCAAGGCATTGTAAGGTCGGAATAGTCGTTATCATGGTTTTGAGATAACCATTTTAGGAGGGCCGCTCGGTGGATAAGGTTACCAACTATTTCAAAGGCTGGAATTATAAGAAACACGCAAAGTTATGCTGTACCGTTTATTTGGCGTTGTTCGCTATCGATATGACGTTGGGCTACGTCGTTGCGAAGAAAGTTTTGCCCAAATAAGCTCCCATTCTTGCAGTCACTTTGTATAACTAGGTTGCTAGAAAGGTCTGATGTCATGATACGACCCATAATGACAAACGAGTTTTTTCTTTCTCAATCTTCCGATCTCGCTTCGATCGCAGATGACGCTGTTTGTGACGACTTGCTTGATACGCTTGAGTTCCATAGGGATCGATGCGTGGGCTTGGCTGCGAATATGATAGGGGTTCGTAAACGCATCATAGTGTTTGACGATTCGGGCAAGCATCGTGTGATGTTAAATCCCGAAATAATTGAATGTGAAGGTGAATATGAAGCCGAAGAAGGCTGTTTATCCCTTGAAGGTGCAAGAAAAGCTCTCCGTTATCAACGTATAACTGTTAAGTTTCGCGATAGAGATTTTGTTGAGCATAAGGAGCGTTTTGCTGGATTTACCGCTCAGATTATTCAACATGAGATTGATCACTGTAACGGAATCTTGATCTAGCGGTACAGCTTGAGCTTCTTTTACGTTCCTGTTTCGATTCACTCCGCTATTAGGTGTAAGTGTTTGGATTCTCTTTCGATGAGATTTCTGGACTAAAACCAGATTCAAGCTAAAGGACCCTCCATTTCCTTTGCATAAGAATGGAGGGTCCTTCGTTTCTTAAAGGGTATTGACGTTATTGAAGCTTGCTTTTACAGATGAACTTGAATAAGCTTGGGGCGGAAACCGTTGTCTTCAAGTGCCTTGACAATTCGCTGCTTGTGTTCACTACCAAATGCTTCGATAGTCACACGTAGCTCTACGGCAGCGTTGCGGTTTGCGGTAACAAACTGGTTATGATCGAGGCGTACAACATTACCGTTGCAGTCGGCTATGGTTTGCGCAACACGCACCAATTCGCCAGGGCGGTCGGGGAGCAGCACGGAAACAGTGAAGATGCGGTCGCGCTGAATCAGGCCATGCTGTACCACGGAAGCCATAGTAATTACGTCCATGTTGCCACCAGAAAGAATGGAAACAACTTTTTGACCCTCAAAATCAAGATGTTTTAATGCAGCAACAGTCAGCAAGCCGGAGTTTTCGACAATCATTTTATGGTTTTCTACCATGTCAAGGAACGCAACGATAAGTTCGTCATCTTTGATGGTGATGATTTCATCGAGGTTTTCCTGTATGTAGGGGAAGATTTGGTCACCTGGTTCCTGCACAGCAGTACCGTCAGCGATAGTGCTAACGCGGGGGAGTTTTACCACATGACCCGCTTCAAGTGAAGCTTTCATGCAAGCTGCCCCTTCGGGCTCAACGCCGATAACTTTGATTCGTGGATTGAGCATTTTCGCCAAAGTGGAGACGCCTGTTGCGAGTCCGCCGCCTCCGATTGGCACCAGGATAGCGTCTACAAGAGGAAGCTCCTGTACGATTTCCATGGTAATCGAGCCTTGGCCTGCTGCCACAATGGGATCATTGAAGGGGTGGATGAACGTTAACCCTCGTTCTTCGGCAACTTCCATGGCATGAGCATACGATTCATCGTACACATCGCCTGCAAGAATAACCTCAGCACCCAGTTCCTTTGTGCGCTCAACCTTGATGAGGGGCGTTGTGGTGGGCATTACGATAGTTGCATTAACTCCGTATTTGCTGGCGGCATAGGCGACGCCTTGTGCATGGTTTCCCGCCGAAGCGGTGATTAAACCTCGCTGACGCTCATCATCGGTGAGTGTGCTGATTTTGTAATAAGCTCCACGTACCTTGTAAGCGCCCGTACGCTGCATGTTTTCAGGCTTGAGGTAAACCTCGTTGCCAGTTTCCTTGCTGAAGTTAGGGCTATAAATCAGTTTTGTTTCTTGAGTGACTTCTTTAACCTTTTTGGCAGCTTCTTCGAATGTGCTTAGCGTCAGCATGGGCGTCCTTTGATCTTTACGGTTTTGCGGCATCAATAAGAGCCTTTCAATAAGCAAAAGGTTACTATGGATAACGTACCTGTTGCATGACGTATATTATGCGCCACCTTTTCCTAGGAGGAAACTATGCATTCTATTAGCACCGAAAAAGCACCTGCAGCTATTGGCCCCTATTCCCAGGGCGTTGTGGTAAACGGCCTGCTGTTTGCCTCTGGCCAGATTGCTCTGAGCCCCGAAACGGGCGAATTGGTGGGTTCCACCATCGAAGAGCAGGCTGAGCAGGTCATGAAGAATGTTGGTGCATTGCTTGCTGCTGCTGGTACCGATTTCGACCATGTGGTGAAGACCACCTGCTTCCTTGAGGACATTGCTGATTTCGCTAAGTTTAATGCGGTATATGCAAAATCGTTTGGCGAAAAGCTTCCCGCTCGTTCCGCCGTCGGTATCGACAAGCTTCCTAAGGGCGCTCTGATTGAAGTCGAGGTTATCGCTTCTGTAGAAGACTAATCAGGGTCGTCCGCGATTTTGGGGTTGTCCGGGTGTTCGCTCAAGGCGCCTGCTACCCTGCCTAAATAAAGGCTTGCATTAAGCAGGCTTTTATTTTCATGCGGTCGCTGCTTCATGTTTCTGATTAAGATTTTTTTCGCAAAATCGTTTCAGGAATTGTTTTCGGAGTGTCATTCGCAAACATCTAGGTAACCCCAGGAACGCTACTAGTTTGATTTAATTTTCTGGCTTTTAAGCTGGGCGTAGGTTGGGGTATGGCTTTGTTTGTTTCTGTAGGAGGAACTTTGTCCCGCGAAACTGGAAAACTCATTATCATCCCTACGCCGTTGGGCAATCTGGGGGATGTTACTACGCGTACGCTTCAGGCGTTTGAGTCGTGCGACACAATGTGCTGTGAAGATACGCGTGTTACGGGCAAACTGCTAGCTGCACTTGGTATCGAGAAGCGCTTAGAGCGTTTGGACGAAGCTACGGTTTCCAGGCGTGCTGGCGAGATTGTTCGTAGGGTTCTTAATGGGGAAGTGATTGGCTTCGCCTCAGATGCGGGTATGCCGGGGGTTTCGGACCCTGGACAGCGCTTGATTGACGAAGCGCGTAATCAGGGCGCTGCGGTAGAGGTGCTACCAGGCGGTACGGCGGTTGCTACTGCCTATGTGGCTAGCGGCTTTCCGACGCAGACGTTTTATTTCGGGGCATTTTTTCCGCGGAAAGACGGCGAGCGGAAGCGTGTGCTTGAAGGCTTGAAGCAACTCGACGCTGCCTTGATATTCTACGAAAGCCCCCAGCGTATTGTTTCAGCGCTGGGTAGTATTGCTGAAGCTTTTCCGTTGCGTAGGGTTGCAGTATGTCGCGAGCTCACTAAAGTGCACGAAGAGGTATATCGCGATTTCGCTCCTTCTGTACGCGATGAATTTGTTCAACGTTCCGAAACGGGATCCATTAAAGGTGAAATCGTCATCGTGATCGATGCACCTACCGATGAAGAGCGTAATGCCGCTCACGACGAACAGGCTAATGATGCTGCCGTTCGCGCGCAAGAGCTCATCGCCGAAGGCGCTCTTTCGAAGAAAGATATCGTGAAAACCTTGCGAGCCGAATTCGGTATCAGCCGCAATGAAGCTTATGAGCTGGTGATTGGCCAATTTTGAGCTTCTCAAGAAAACAATTTTGTATTTGCCGATTTGCTGGCTCCGCCCTTGAGCAAGCCTTTATAAAAAACCTCCCATTTCTCGTTCTCAAGAAATGGGAGGTGGTTCACTTATTGCCTCCAACTTATATGTTGGCGCGGAGCCGGAAACAAGAATTAGTATTTATAGAATCCTTCACCGGCGTTGATGCCTGTTTTCCCCGCATCAATGTATTTCTTTAGCAAGGCAGCAATCTTGCCAGGAACAGTTTCGGGGTCTTTTGCTTCGGGATTCATGATTACGATGTTGTAAGCCGTGGTGAGTCCAACAATGTCTAGGATGCGGAAAGGACCAAGCGGAGCACCGGTGCCAAGCTGCCACGTTTTGTCAATGGTTTCCGGGTCAGCTACTCCCGTTGCGAGTAGGGCTTGCGCCGAATTTAGGAATGGGACCAGAAGGCTGTTCAGAATGTACCCAGGCTGCTCCTTCTTCAGTTGAAGGGGGATCATGCCGAGGGCTTCAGCGAACTCAACCACTTCCTTGTATGCCTCAGGGCTGGTTCCTGCGTGTCCCATTACTTCGGCAGTGTTGTTTCGCCAGATTTCGTTAGCAAAGTGAAGCGCTAGGTACTTTTCGGGGCGTCCAGTGCTCTCAGCGAAAGCACTGGGAAGCATGGTAGAGGAATTGGTTACAATAATTGCTGATTCGGGAAGATATTTAGCCATGGTCTGGTAAAACTCGACTTTTTCGGCTGGGTTTTCCGCAATGGCTTCAATAACCAAATCGGCATCTTTGGCTGCTTCTTCGTGACTTAAGGTAAATTCAATTCGATCCATAGCGTGCGCTGCTTTTTCGATGAGCTCATCGATTTGGGCTTTCGTAAGCTTGGGATTGTCGGCAAGACCGCGGCAATATGCCTGAGGTTTCGTTTTCATAGCCTGAAGTGTTTCGAGGTAGATTTTTTCTACACGTTCAAACTTTGGTTTTGCACGGCCGATAGAGGATTCCATGCGGAGCCAGACCTTAACGTTGAACCCCTTGTAGGCTGCCTGGAAAGCAATCTGGCTTCCCAATACGCCGCCGCCTGCAACTACCACGTTTTTGATATTCATTGGTAAACCTTTCGTTGGGCTTGAAAGCGTTGTTTACTCCGCGGAGAGAAAACGAATTCGAATGCGTCAAGTATGTTCGCGGTGCGTTTCAATTGCGGTTTGCATTTCCGAACGGTATGAATTTGGCTGGCGAACGTACCTAACTATTTTGACGTCATGTGAATTCTTCTTCATATTAGATGCGTTTGTTGCGTTTTAAAAAACGAGAGATAACGTTGATTCGCGCTTGATATCTTGACCATTGCATAGATTATGTGACGTGATGTTGCTAAAGAATGATGCTTGATATTGTTTTTAGCGGTATTGCTTTGCTTCGAAAGGCTGATGGTTGATGTCTGCGCTTCATAATAAATATCGACTTCTTCAGGATCTGCTACGTTCATATGGCAATGTTGCTATAGCTTATTCTGGCGGAGTTGATTCCAGTCTGCTGAGCTATGTTGCTCATGGAGCATTGGGGGATAATGCGGTTTCCCTCACCGCTGATGCACTGGTAGTGCCGCGCAGCGAATTCGCCGATTCGCAGGCTTTTTGTAAGCGTTACGGCATTTGCCAGGTGATATGTCACCCTAATCCCATCATGATGGAAGAGGTGCGTTTCAATGCGCCGAACCGTTGTTATGTATGCAAGAAAGTGCTGTTCAGCAGTTTGTTCGAGGAAGCCGCAAAACTGGGCGTTGAAACCATTGCTGATGGTTCTAACCTTGATGATCTGGGCGACTACCGCCCTGGTTTGAAAGCGCTGGAGGAACTGCAGGTGAAAAGCCCCCTGCGCGAAGCGGGCTTCACTAAGGCCGATATCCGTGCGCTTTCCCGTGAATTGGGCTTACCCACGTGGAGCAAGCAGTCGAACGCGTGCTTGGCTACGCGCTTCCCGTACGGGACCGAAATCACAGCCGAAAAGCTTTCTTTAGTAGACAAAGCGGAGAGTGCTCTTTCGGGCATGGGTTTCACCCAGCTTCGCGTTCGAGTGCACAATGATATTGCGCGCATCGAAGTGCCGGCCGAACAAATAGAAACGCTGTTGCGCGATGAAAACCGCACATCTATTGTTGATGCTTTAAAGGAACTGGGCTTTTCTTATGTTACGCTCGATTTGGCTGGTTACAGAACCGGCAGCATGGACGAAAAACTAGGCACGGTGCCTTCCAACGCATAGGACGGAATTCTAGGTGAGCAACGAGCAGGAACGCGTTATCTGCGCTATGAGTGGCGGGGTTGATAGCTCTGTCGCCGCAAAGCTTTTGGTGGATGCAGGCTACGACGTTATGGGCGTAACCATGAAGTTGTTCGATAGCGACGGCGTTATCCTAGAAGAGGGAAGCCGTACCTGCTGTTCTTTGGAGGATGTGGAGGATGCCCGTGCGGTGGCTTTTGGCTTGGGCATTCCCTACCAGGTGTTCAACTATACCGACACGTTCGGTACGTGTGTGATTGATAGATTTTGCCAGGCGTACTTGGGGGGGCGCACACCCAACCCCTGCATCGATTGCAATCGCTTCTTGAAGTTCGGTGCCCTGCAGCAACGCAGGCGCGAGCTTGGCTTTGATTATGTTGCAACGGGCCATTATGCTCGCCGCGCTTACGACGAGGAAACGGGGCGCTACCTGCTACTTCGCGGACGCGACCCGAAGAAAGATCAGTCGTACGTTCTGTACCACCTTACACAGGAGCATTTGAAGCACATGCTGTTTCCTGTAGGTGAGCTTGAAAAACCGCAGGTACGTGCGGTGGCGCATGAAGCAGGTTTAGGCAATGCTGATAAGCTGGAAAGCCAGGATATCTGCTTCGTGCCTGATGGCGACTATGCCACGTTTATCGAGGAGCACACGGGCGCAACGTTTGTACCTGGTCCTATCGTGGATGAAGCAGGTACCGTATTGGGCAAGCATAATGGTCTAGTTCATTACACCATTGGGCAACGCAAGGGTTTGGGCGTTGCCGCGGGCCATCCGTTGTTCGTTCTGAAGAAGGACGCGAAAACCAACACGCTGGTTGTGGGGCCCGCCACTTCCGCAGGCGTGCACGAGGTCGTTGCCAACGATGTGAATCTTATCTCGGTAGCGGAAATTGCCGAGCCTCTTACTGTTGAGGCTAAGGTGAACTACCGTGCAACACCGCGTAGGGCGGTTGTGCGTATGAAGGGCGAAAAGCTCATCGTCACCTTCGAAGAACCGGTTCGTGCGGTTGCACCAGGACAAGCCATGGTTTTGTACCAGGGCGATGTGGTTGTGGGTGGCGGCACCATTGAATCGACGCGATAGAGTGCCTATGCGTAACGCCAATCTTATCTACTTGGACAACGTTGCAACCACGCAGATGCACCCTTCGGTGCTCAACGCCATGGAGCCGTACCTGCTGGGCAACTACTTCAACCCTTCTTCTCTCTATGGCCCGGCACAGCAGGAAAAGATGCAGCTTGAGAAGGCGCGCGCGTATCTTGCTGGCACCATCGATGCACGTTCTTCTGAGATTCGCTTTACCTCTGGTGGGAGCGAAGCCGATAATGCTGCGCTCAAGGGTATTGCGCTCGCAAATCAGGAAAAAGGTAAACACCTCATCGTTTCCGCGGTTGAGCACCATGCGGTTCTTGAATCGGCGCATTGGCTAGAGCGTAGAGGCTTTGAAGTGACTTACCTTCCGGTAAATGCCGAAGGCGCGGTGTCCCCTGAAAGTCTTGCATTAGCGCTTCGACCTGACACTGTTTTGGTTTCCGTTATGACCGCCAATAACGAAGTGGGAACCGTCCAACCCATCAAAGAGCTTACGGCGCTAGCCCACGAGCATAATGTGCCTTTCCATACTGATGCGGTTCAAGCGTATGCCCATATTCCTTTAAACGTTAAAAATCTGGGTGTTGATGCTCTTTCTGTATCGGCACACAAGTTCCACGGGCCTAAAGGCGTGGGCTTCCTGTATTGCAAGCGCGGGCTGAAAACCGAGCCGCTTATCAGCGGTGGAGCGCAGGAACGAGGCTATCGTGCGGGCACGGAAAACCTGGCAGGCATCATCGGTATGACGGCTGCAGCTCAATTGGCGTTTGGTGCAAAAGGGCTTGAACCAACGGAGGCGGAATCACTTTTCGCAATGGAAGCCGCGTCAGCCCACGTGCGCACCTTGCGCAACAAAATGCAACAGTTTATCTGCGCTAATATCCCAAATGTGCAGGTTAATAGCTGCAGAAATCGTTGCCTGCCCGGCATCTTGAGCGTTTCCTTCAAGGGAGTTTCCGGCGAAGCACTTCTCGCGCTTCTCGATCAACAGGGGGTGTGCGCTTCGGCGGGCTCTGCATGCGCATCAGGCTCACTTGAGCCAAGCCACGTACTTACCGCAATGGGCGTTCAGCACGAATGGCTTCGTGGTACGGTGCGTTTCTCCTTTTCGGCCCTAACCACCGAGGCTGAAGTTGAAAAAGCATGCGAGATCCTCCGCGAAGCGGTACAGCACCTCCGTGCTGTCAGCGCATAATAGGTGGTTTGCATCAACGAGCGATGTTGGGAACTATTTGAGAACCATGGAAGTAACAAACGAGCAGGGCTTAAGCCGTGAACAAATAGAAGAGGCGCGGAACAATAGAATTTCCCTTCAGGGGGCTTGTCGAACGGCGCCAAGCGACAACGTGCGGCTTCGCATACACGTCCTTGCCAGCGGCAGTAAGGGAAACGCCTCCCTTGTCGAGAACACCGCAACCGGGGAAGGCATATTGATCGACTGCGGTATCTGCAAGCGCGATGTGCTTTCACGATCGGCTGAAGCAGGTTTCGATCTGGGCAAGCTCAAGGCGGTTCTTGTCACGCATGAGCATTCCGACCACACGAAGGGCCTTAAGGTTCTTTACCGCGAGTTGGCAAAACGGGGTTTGGAGGTTCCTTTATTTGTAAATCAGGCTACGTATGCAAACAGCAAGCCTATCCAAGAGGCAGCTCAGTTCACTGAAGTTGTTGGCTTAGATGCTGAAAGCCAGCTTTCCTTGGCTGGCATTCAAGTGTTCGCTTTCAGGACATCGCATGATGCCGCGTGTTCTTTTGGGTTTCGCCTCTGGGCAGAAAACGATGTACTTGGCTTCATGACCGATACCGGTGTAGTTACCGGAGCGGCGCATGAGGCTTTGCAGGGCTGTCGTATTCTGGCCCTCGAGGCTAACCATGATCCTGCAATGCTCAAAAACGGTCCTTATCCACGCGCCTTACAGGAACGTGTTTCCTCTGAGCACGGTCATCTGAGCAACGGGCAGGCTTCTGAAGAGCTAAAAAGCCTTCTGCATCCCGGTCTAGAAGAGGTGATTGCGATGCATATCTCAGAGAACAACAACACCTACCGTATGCCTGTGGAATGCCTTCGTGGGGTGGTGCTGCGGGAAAGCCATCCTGCTACAGTGGTATGCGCATATCAGCAACGATTGGTCTCGCGTTAAAGGCGCATCGATTCCGCTATTGCTCCACGGCGTGGTTGTTCGGGTTAGTGATGAGCCAAGTCGGCAAGGGTTACGCCATCGACGTAATCTTCGATAACCTTATCGAGGCCTGCCCAGAAGCGTACTGCATTGCATTCGAATCCGCGTTCGCATCCAGTTTCTAAAGCGCTGCATGCAACGGGGATCGTGGTGCCTTCCACGGCACGTAGCACATCACCGGCTTTAATTTCGCTTGTGGGTTTCGCAAGGCAGTAGCCACCGTTTTTGCCTCGCATTCCCTTGATAAGTCCAGCTTGTGTGAGCGGACGCACCAATTGTTCAAGATATTTAAGGGAAATGCCCTCAAATTCCGCGATTTCACGGAGGGAAACCTTCTCTTCGGGTCCGCGAAGGGCAAGATCGATCATGAAGCGCATTGCATAACGGCCTTTAGTGGAAATCAGCATGCGAGTCCTTTCCTGAGCTGACGATGTACCGTCAATCGATAATTCCTTTGCGTTTATTGCAAATGGGTTGCAACGCCTTGACATTACCCCCGAAGCGATTATTTTAATCCTAGCAAACTAGTATGATTAACGAAAGGCAAACATGATGACTGACGCGAATTCACTTCTTGCTGTTCAGGGGATCACGGTCTCGGTTGACGAAAAGCCAATTCTTCGTGGCATCGATCTTACTGTTGGGGCAGGAGAGACCCATGTGGTAATGGGTCCGAATGGCGCTGGTAAATCGACTCTCGGTCGTGTTGTCATGGGAGACCCCGAATATACTGTTGATTCTGGTTCCATCATCTTTGATGGGCAGGACATCACCGACCTTTCCCCCGATAAACGTTCTCGCGCCGGTTTGTTTTTGAGTTTTCAGGCTCCAACTGAAATTCCTGGCGTACCAGTGTCTAGCTTCTTACGCGCTATGGTGGCAGACCGCGAAGGTTTCGACATGAAAGGCAAGCAGTTCCGTAAGCATGTTCGTGCTTTGGCTAAGGAGCTGAGTTTCGACAATTCATATCTTGACCGCGAGTTAGGCGTAGGCTTTTCGGGCGGCGAAAAGAAAAAACTCGAAATGCTTCAACTGCTTCTTCTTGAGCCCAAGTTGGCTATTCTTGATGAAACCGATTCCGGTCTTGATGTTGATGCCTTAGGCGTTGTTTCGCGCGGCATAGAAACGTACAAGAAGAACACCGGCGGTGCGCTTGTTGTCATTACGCACAATACTCGAATTCTTGAACATTTAACTGTCGATCGGGTTCATGTTGTCGTCAATGGCAAGGTGGTAGCGGAAGGCGATGCTTCTCTTATTGACCAGATCAACGAACAGGGCTTCGAGCGTTTTGAGTCCGAAGCGACCGCTGAATAGGAGGCATCTGTGGCAAAGAAGCGTTCTGAAATAGCGGATGTTGATAGGAGCCTGTACGATTTTCGTTTCAGTGATGCTGACGCGGAAAAACTCGCTGCGGGTCTTACTCCTGATATTGTTCGTGAGATATCTGCAAAAAAAGACGAACCCGAGTGGATGCTTGACTTCCGTCTAAAGTCCCTCGAAACCTACCACCGCATGAGCAAGCCTAATTGGGGCCCTGCTATCGATGGTTTGGACATGGACAATATTGTTACGTATGTCAAACCGGCAACCGATCAAAAAAGCGATTGGGATAGCCTCCCGGACGATGTGAAGAGTACTTTTGATCGTTTAGGCATCCCAGAGGCGGAGCGTTCGTACTTAGCGGGCGTTGGTGCCCAATACGATTCCGAGTTGGTGTACCACAACATGCAGGACACCGCTGCCAAAATGGGTATTGTGTATTCGGGGATCGAAGAGGCTCTTAAAGAGCCAAAATGGGAAGCGCTTATTCATGAGAAGTTCATGACGCTTATCCCTCCAACCGATCATAAATTCGCCGCTTTGCATGGCGCTGTGTGGTCGGGTGGCAGTTTTGTATATGTACCCAAGGGAACAAAACTTGATTTTCCGCTGCAGAGCTATTTTCGTCTGAATGCCAAGGGTGCGGGCCAGTTTGAACATACCCTTATCATTGTTGAAGACGATGCCGATCTGCACTTTATCGAAGGATGCAGTGCACCCAAATACAACGTTGCCAACCTCCACGCTGGTGCCGTAGAGCTTTTTGTGGGTAAGCGTGCGAAATTGCGTTATTCGACTATCGAAAACTGGTCGAAAAACATGTACAACCTGAACACTAAGCGCGCAATCGTCGACGAGGGCGGTGCCATTGAATGGGTCAGTGGTTCCTTCGGAAGCCACGTCGGCTACCTCTACCCAATGTCTATTCTTTCTGGCAAGAAAAGCTCCTGCACGTTTACCGGTATTACATTCGCAGGTGCAGGACAGAATCTCGACACTGGCTGCAAGGTTGTCCTCAACGCACCTGATACATCTGCTGCCATTGAAACGAAATCTATTTCTAAGGGCGGTGGTATTTCCACATTCCGCAGTTCCGTTGTTGCCACGAAAAAAGCTGAGGGCTCTGCCGCGAGTGTTTCTTGCCAATCACTTATGCTGGACGACATGAGTCGCTCTGACACCATCCCCACCATGGATATTCGTTGTAAAAATGTAGACATCGGGCATGAAGCTACCATCGGTCGAATCGGTGATGACAAGGTGTTTTATTTGATGAGCCGTGGCATCTCCGAAGAAGAGGCGCGTGGCATGATCGTTAATGGTTTTGCGGATCCTGTTTCAAAGGAATTGCCGCTTGAATACGCAGTTGAGATGAATAATCTCATCAAGCTCGAAATGGAAGGGGCGATTGGTTAATGGACGCTTCTAACATTGAATCTTTCAATGCTGCTGCAATGGAGGCGGTTAACGCAATGCCTGCTCCGACGTGGCATCGTCTGCGCGTGAACAACGAAAAAATCGCTTTGCCGGGTGGTCTTGAGCCAAGCTCTGATATTGAATTTGAAATCGACAACATCGAGCTTGGCGAATCAGCTGTTTTTGATTCTGCGTTATCCACCTTCCAACAGAAGCTTGATGCGCGAAATGAAGGCATGGTCGATACCCGCGCTGTAGTTGTTGCTGCTGCTGGTAATGAGAACCCGGAGAATTTGGACATTCCCGCTCTTTCCTCATATCAGCGTAAAGCCGTTCTTGAAGAAATTGAAAATAGCGTTTCCAAAGCGTTCGAAACAGGTATGGGAACCGAAGCATTCGCCTATCTTGAATCCGTTTCTGATGGTCACTTGGTTCTTGTTGCGCCCGAAAAGGCTGTAGGCAGCGCTACGGTTCGCATCTCTGCCAAAGACGGGATGGCCAATGCAGCATGTGTTGATGTTGTTGCTGCTCCTCATTCCAATGTCTCGCTCACGATCTCCTTCGAGGGTTCCTCGAGAGGGTCCGGTTTCGCGGGATGCGGTCTGCGCGTTTTTGCTGGCGTCGGCGCAGAAGTCGAAGTTAGCTCTATTCAAGCACTTGACGGGTGCTGGACTGTTTTCGATGACTCGGGTTATGTGCTCGATGACGATGCGCATGTAGCAGTCACGCATCGCGTTCTTGGTGCCGATTCCGCATCGACCGGTCTTTCCGCAGACTTACGCGGCAATCAGTCTCGCATTGATGTGGTAACGCGTTACCTCGGAGCTGAGAAGCAAAAGAGAGATTTCAATTATTCAATCAAACAACGTGGCTGCTTAACGGAAAGCAACCTTGATGCCAATGGCGTTCTGGCAGGTGAATCGAAAAAAATCTTACGCGGTACCATTGATTTTGTTCATGGCTGTAAAGGCTCTACGGGCAACGAGCGAGAAACGGTTCTTCTTGCCGATAAGAATGTCGTAAATAAAACAGTCCCGGTAATTCTATGCGATGAAGATGATGTCATGGGCAATCATGGGGCTACTATAGGCCATGTGCGTCCCGAACAGCACTTCTACCTTTCATGCCGCGGCTTGTCCGACAAAGCCATCGAATCTCTGTTTGCTGTTGCAGCTCTCGAAGAAGCGCATATGGCATTTAAAGATGACCGCATCAAGCGTGGAATTGCACAGCTTGCTTTGGCGAAGGGCATCGACGCGAACGACTTTGATGATACGGAAGGGGAGTGTTGCTAGTGACTCCCGATCAGATTAATGAAATTAGGGCGAATCCTTACAAGGAGGATTTTCCTTTGTTGTCGAGAAACACCGATTTGGCATTTCTTGATAGCGCGGCAACCGCACAGCGTCCCAACTGCGTACTCGAGGCGCAACGTTCGTTCTACGAAACAATGAATGCTAATGCGCTGCGTGGCTTGTATCGCTTGTCTGTCGAGGCAACTGAAGCAATCAATGAGGCGCGGTCTACTGTTGCGTCGTTTATTGGAGCGACCCAACCGCAGGATGTTGTGTTCTGCCGCAATACCAGTGAGGCTCTGAACATTGTTGCAAAATCCTTTGGCTCCTCTGTTCTAGAGCCGGGCGATGAAGTATGCATTACCATCATGGAGCATCATTCAAATCTTATACCCTGGCAACAGGTATGTCGCGCCACTGGTGCTACTTTGGTGTATCTTCGTCCTGATGATCAGGGTATTATCATGCCGCAGGAAATGGACAGGAAAATCAATGAACGCACCAAGATCGTTTCTGCGACTCACGTTTCCAATGTGTTAGGCATCGAGAACCCTGTTGCTGAGCTTGGTAAACGAGTTCATGCAGTCGGTGGATACCTTGTTGTCGATGGCGCGCAGAGCGTGCCGCATATCCCAGTCGATATAAGGCAAATCGATTGTGATTTCTTCGCATTTTCAGGCCATAAAGTATTTGGCCCTTTTGGCATCGGTGTTTTGTGGGGAAGACACGAATTGCTCGACAGCATGCCGCCTTTCCTTACTGGCGGCGAAATGATTGATAGCGTTTCGGAGACCGATGCGGTCTGGGCGCCCGTTCCTGAAAAATTCGAAGCAGGAACCCAAGACGCGGCAGGTATTTACGCTACTGCTAAGGCTCTTGAATATGTTAATACTCTCGGTATGCGAACGCTTCAGGAGCGCGAGATGCTTCTCATGGAGTATCTAATGGATCGAATGAGGGAACTTCCCTTTATCGAGATTATCGGCCACAAAGATGCATCGAAGCATCATGGCGCGTTGAGCTTTAATGTGAAAGGCATTCATCCCCATGATGTTTCCAGCATTCTTGACGGCTGTAATGTTGCGATTCGTGCCGGACATCATTGCGCTCAGCCACTGCTTACATGGCTTGGCGTAGAATCGTGTTGCCGTGCTTCGATTGCTTTTTATAACGATACGAATGATATTGATGCATTAATTTCTGGTCTCAACACTGTTTGGAGCATATTCAATGGCTAATGCCCCTGTAGGAAACATTTATACAGCTGCGTTGATGCAGCACAATTCTCATCCTGACTATAAATATGAGATGGAGGGGTGTACCTGTTCGCACGAGGGCGTTAACCCCAGCTGTGGCGATGAGCTCACTTTGCAGCTTCGTATTGAAGACGGTGTTATCGAAGAGGCATCTTTTGTCGGGAGCGGTTGTGCAGTATCTCAGGCTTCTGCCGATATGATGGCCGATCTCATTACTGGTGAAACCGTAGAAGAGGCTAAACGCTTGGTTGGCTTGTTCCTCGGGATGATTAAGGGCGAAGCCCTTTCTGAGGAAGATAAGGAAGATCTGGATGAAGCCGCTGAGCTGGAATCGATCTCTCGTATGCCAGCTCGAGTAAAATGTGCCGAATTGGCATGGCGTACGCTTGAAAAGCTGCTTGCTGACAAATAAGGCGTTCCCGCTTACCGATCATAGTGTCAAGTAAGGCGAAGCATCGGCTTCGCCTTACTATTTCGTACTAAAGTAATTGTAACGCGACGTCATGTCGCTTTTATTTATTAGAACCCAGATAAGGGGGACTGCCCATGGAGATGATAGGATTTCTGATCCTGTTCCCGCTAATAATTGCGGGCTTGCTGGTGGTGATACGCAAGACGAAGCCACGCAACATAATCGTATGCGTCGGTTCCGCTGCTATTGCCATAGCATCTATTGCCTTGGTTGTAATGAATATTGGAACAACTGGTACATATTTTACTTTCCAGTCGGACATTGTTAATTATGCATGCCTTGGCATCAGTGTGCTTATCGGTATCGTCGTCATCTGCTTCGGCGTAAAGTACAAGAACATTCCCGCCCTTGTATTGGCCATTGTTCAGCTTGCTGGCTCACTGGTATATGAGTTCTATTTTGCGCACGATCTCATGTGTTACAAGGCTCTATACATTGACTCTCTGTCGTTAATTATGGCTTTGATCATTGGCATAATTGGTACGGGAATTTGCGTGTATTCTATCGGCTATATGCATGATTTCTATTTCGGCATCCATCACCCCGATACCGAACAGCCGGATCGCAGGCCTACCTTCTTTGCTTTGATGTTTTTGTTTCTTTCTGCAATGTACGGCATCATCTTCTTTAACAATTTGATTTGGCTGTTCACCGCCTGGGAGGTAACCACGCTTTGTTCCTTCTTGCTAATCGGATTTACCAAAACCGATGAGGCGATTGCCAATTCATTCCGTCAGATTATTATGAATCTTGTCGGTGGTATTGCCTTCTTGGGCGCGCTCTACTATCTGGCCATCAACTTCCAGTGCATCGATTTCACTGACTTCATTGTCTTCGGAACAGTTGCACCTGCCCTTGTTGTCTTGCCACTTACTTGCTTTAGCTTGGCTGGTATCACGAAGGCTGCACAAATGCCCTTCCATACATGGCTGCTGGGAGCCATGGTTGCTCCTACGCCTACCTCGGCTTTGTTGCATTCGTCAACCATGGTTAAAGCCGGCGTTTTTATGCTCATTAAATGTGCGCCAATCTATGCAGTTTCTTTTGCCCCTTCTATCCTGGTCATCCTTGTTGGCGGTATCACCTTCTTGCTGTGTTCGTTTATGGCAATTTCGCAATCTAACGGTAAGCGCGTTTTGGCCTATTCAACCATTGCGAACCTTGGCTTGATTACCGCATGTGCTGGCGTTGGAACGGCGGAAGCTATTTGGGCAGCGATTTTTTTGGTTATCTTCCACGCTATTGCCAAGAGCCTCTTGTTCCTTTGCGTAGGCACGGCAGAGCATCATATTGGTTCACGTGACATCGAAGATATGGATCTGCTGTTCGAGCGAATGCCTCGTCTTTCCCGCATGATGATTGTCGGCATCATGATTATGTTCTTAGCTCCCTTCGGCATGTTGGTTGCAAAATGGGCAACACTGGTAACGTTTGTTGATACTCGTCAATTTGCGCTTTTGCTGATGCTCGCATTCGGCTCTGCAGCTACGTTTATGTTTTGGGCAAAATGGATCGGCAAGCTTGCTGGAATAACCGGTACTTCTGACAGCATCGAACAAACGGTTCATTGGAGTGAATGGGTTGCAACAATTACGTTCACCGTTATGGCGCTTGCCGCCTGTGCAATGATTCCATTGATTTCCGATTACCTGGTGGAGCCCTACATTGGATCAGTTCTTGGCATTGCTATTCAGCCTGTTCTTGATGACGATCTTTACCTATCAGCAATTATTGTCATTGTGCTCGCGATTGTGCTTCTGGGTGGTTTGCGCAAATTCCGCAAGAATATACGTAAACAGGATGTATATCTCTCGGGCGTTTCCGTTGATAACGAGCAGAGGGTATTTATTAATTCCCTTTCTCAGCCGATGGAAGCAACTGCTCGAAATTGGTATCTTGAGCCGATTTTCGGTGAGGAAAAGATCAGACCAATCGGAACCATTGCTTGCTATCTACTTCTAATTGCAGCATTTGGTTGGGCAGCGTATTCTTCGCTGGTTGTAACGGGAATCTTGTAAAGAGAAGGGAAATTTGAATGGATACTATCATTACCATCCTTACAACCCTTCTTGCTTCCGTGGCATTTGCCATCGTGGCATCCGTGCTGGGTTGTTTGCTTGCAGGCCTTGACCGAAAAATTACCGCTCGTATGCAAGGAAGGGTAGGACCCCCGATCCTGCAGCCTTACTACGACGTACGGAAACTGTTCATGAAGGAGAACGCCGGCGTTAACTCCGCAATCGGCACTTACGTCTTCTGGGCTTTGATTTTCACCTTTGTCGCAGGTGGCATTTTCTTTAGTGGCGGAAACTTGCTTTTATGCATTTTCATCATCACTCTTGGCGAGATGCTCTTTATCATGGCCGCCTATGCTGCTCGTTCACCATTTGCTGAAGTTGGCGCACACCGCGAAACCCTCCAGGTCATGGCATATGAGCCCATGGTGCTTCTGCTTGCTGTAGCATATTTCTTGGCAACAGGAAGTTTTGATGTCGAAGCCATTATTCATGTCCCAGCACCAATCATTGGGTCTACCGTTGGCGTATTCATTGGCATGCTTTTCATATTGACTATCAAACTGCGTAAATCCCCGTTCGATCTTTCCTATTCGCATCACGCGCATCAGGATCTGGTAAAGGGCGTTACAACAGAAATGTCTGGTAGGGTTCTTGGCATGGTTGACATTATGCACTGGTGTGAAAACGTGCTGTTCATGGCTTGGATTGCCTTATTCTTTGTATGGAGCAGCCCCATTTGCATATTCGTCGTGATCGTAGCGTTAGCGTTGGTCTATTTCCTGGAAATCTGGATCGACAACAACTTTGCACGAGTCAAATGGCAGCTGATGCTTAAGTCAGCCTGGATCGTTACTCTGGTTTTCGCAGGCATCAATATTGCCCTTCTTGTATACCTGTAAGGAGAATCAATGTCTCATATCTCGAAATCTCCTTGGATCATCCATTACGATGCATCCAGCTGCAACGGTTGCGATATCGAAGTCCTTGCTGCTCTGACACCGCTCTACGATGCAGAGCGATTTGGTGTGGTGAATACGGGCAATCCCAAGCATGCTGATATTTTCTTAGTCACCGGAAGCGTCAATGAGCGAAATATTGATGTTGTCAAAGAAATCTACGACCAGATGGTAGAGCCTAAGGTTGTGGTTGCTTGCGGAATATGCGCATGCTCTGGCGGTATTTTCCACGATTGCTATAACGTAATTGGGGGAGTGGATAAAGCAATTCCGGTTGACGTTTATGCTCCTGGCTGCGCGGTTCGTCCTGAGGCTATCATCGATGCTGTTGTTGAAGGCGTTGCCGTTCTTGAAGAAAAAGCGAAAAAGATTAAAGAGCAGAAAAGGGGTGCATAGCTCATGGCGATTACGCAAGATTTCCGCTCAATTCCGCTCGACAAGCTCATCGATACCTGCAAAGAGCGTAAAAACGAAGGTTACCGTCTCGCTCAATTATGTCCCAAGCTTGAACGCGATGATTCGATTACGCTTATCTATACCTTTGTCAAAGAGTCCGAAATGATTAACTACAAGGTCTCTGGTATCAAGAAAGGCGTTACCGAGGTTCCCTCAGTAACTGAATTATTCATTGCAGCTTTCGTTTTTGAAAACGAAGCACATGATCTGTTTGGCGTTAACGTCGTTGGAAACCTTATCGATTTTCAAGGCAAGTTCTATTCCTTCGCTGAGGGAGTTGAAGCGCCTATGACCATCGTCACGCCAGCTCAACTTGCTGCTCGTGAAAAAGCGGCTAAACTTGCCGCTGCAAAGGCTGCACGTGCAGCGAAGGCGAAGCAGAAGGATGCTAAGCCTTCCGCGCAAAGCGATGAAGAGCTAGAAGCTAAGCTGTCAAAGATGGACCCCGAAAAAGCCGCAAAGGTTCGTGCTGCCATGAAAGCTAAAGCTGCAAAGGCGGCAAAGACTGCAGCTTCTTCGAGTGCTAACGATCTTGAAGACAAGCTCGCTGGTATGGATCCCGAAAAAGCCGCTAAAGTTCGTGCGGCAATGGAGGCAAAAGCAAAACGACAGGCTGAAACTGCAGCCAAGGAAGGTGAGTAGCAATGGGTAAAGCTCAAGTAATTCCCTTTGGCCCTCAACATCCGGTGCTGCCAGAACCGCTTCATCTTGATCTCGTAGTCCAAGATGAAACCGTAGTGGATGTTCTTCCTCAGATCGGTTTTGTTCATCGCGGGCTTGAAAAGCTTGTTGAAACACGGGACATTCATCAATACATTTATGTTGCTGAGCGAATTTGCGGCATTTGTGCTTTTGGTCATAGCTATGGATACGCGCAGACCATTGAAAACATGATGAACGTTGAAGTGCCTGAACGCGCCGAGTTTCTCCGTGTGATCATGCATGAACTTTCTCGAATTCACTCCCATTTACTTTGGATGGGCTTGGCAGCGGATGCGTTCGGCTATGAGGCGCTTTTCATGCATTGTTGGCGTCTGCGCGAGCGTATTCTTGACATTTTTGAAACTGTTGCAGGTGGTCGCGTCATCCTTTCATACACGTTACTTGGTGGTGTTGCTAAGGATATCGAGGCGCCTACTCTTGCAGCAATCAAAGACACCCTCAATTCTCTTAAGAAGGAATACGCTGAAATTTGTAACGCTTTCCTGAAAGATTCCTCTGTAAAGAATCGCACCGTTGGCGTTGGCTTCATTGATGAAGAACATGCGCGAGAATATGGCATGGTTGGTCCCTTTGCTCGCGCTAGCAATTTCAACAACGATGTTCGTTGCTTGGGAATCGGTGCTTATGGCAATCTCTCTTCATTTGAGCCAATTCTCGACACTCAAGGTGATTGTTACGCTCGTATAAAAGTACGTGCGAATGAAGTTCTTCAATCCATAGATATTGTTAACGAGCTTATCGATAAGATTCCAGATGGACTTATCTTGAATCCTGTTAAGGGAGCTCCAGAAGATGGTGCTGAGGCTTCGAGCATTTTGGAGCAACCCCGAGGTGAGGTGTATTACTACGCTGCTGGTAACGGCACTAAATATCTTGAGCGCATGCGCATCAGGACCCCTACTTCTCAGAACATCGCAGGCATGACCATGGCTCTAAAGGGATGCGAAATATCCGATGTCAACATGATCGTCCTCACTATCGACCCCTGCATCAGCTGCACAGAAAGGTAAGACCTATGGGTGGTTTCAAGCTTGGTAAAATGACCCTTCGGTCTCTTTTTGGAAAACCAGAAACGGTTCGGTATCCGTTTGAGGAGCCCGAGCATCCCGCTGCGCTGAGAGGAAAGGTTGTTTTTAGCCCAGAGAACTGCATCTATTGCGGTATCTGCGAAAAACGCTGTCCTACTGGTGCGATATCGGTTAACAAGAAAGATAGTACCTGGTCAATCGACCATTTTAAATGCATTCAATGCGACACTTGCGTACGTGAATGCCCTAAAGGATGTCTTTCGATGGATGCTGTTCTGGTACACCCATCTACGGTTAAAGAAGTAGAAACTTTTAAAAAGCCCGAACCCACTGAGGAGGAAAAAGAAGCACTGGCAAAGAAAGAAGCCGAGAAAGCTGCTAGAATCAAGGCAGCAAAAGAAGCAAAAGCCGCTAAAGCTGCTGCCGCAAAAGGACCAAACGCATAAGCAAGCCGCTTCTTTGCTTATAACGGTACATTTTAGAACCGGGCCTCATGGCCCGGTTCTTACGTGGGGGACTTGTATGGGACAAAGCACCGACTATAAAGTTAGCGATAAGGTTTTCACTATCCCAAATCTGCTATCTGCAATTCGACTCTGTATGATCCCCGTCTTCTTGGTTCTTCTTTTCAACGACTTCAACCTGGCTGCCACTCTTGTATTTGCTGTTGCCGCCTCGACTGACTGGGTAGACGGTCAGGTTGCCCGTCGTACCAATTCTGTTTCCAAGCTTGGTCAGCTTCTTGACCCGTTTGTTGATCGCCTTCTTATGATTTCAGGCGTATTGGGATTGTTCTTTGTCGGTCGTCTTCCTCTTTGGATTATTGTCGTTGTTGTTGCTCGCGATCTCATTATGCTTGTTGGCGGAAGCTATCTTCTTTCTCGATGGAAGGTTCGCGTACCCGTTATTTATCTTGGCAAGTTTTCCACCACTTGCCTCTATATCGGTTTTGCGGGAATCCTTCTTAACGCGCCCTTGCTCAACGGCCTAGGTATAGTTGAAGCTTCATGGCTACCCGGGCTTTGTGCCGGTTTATACTCATGGGGCTTCTGGTTTACCTATTTAGGGCTGATCTTGTGTATCATCACCACCTCCTATTACATTGCAAAAGGCGTTAGCGGCATGAAGGCGGCTAAGGCGTTAGAAAAAGATGGACTCTCAACCGATAACTCCGAATAACGTATGACTGATAAGAGAAGAAATACTCCTCGCAATTCCGATGCAACGCATCGTCAGTTTCGTTCGCAAAAAACCAGCCAGAGGCAATCTCGCAGTAGCAAGACAGCAAGCCAATTGCATCAAAACGCTTACCCACAGCGCAGGTCGACAAATCCTGAACCCGTCGAACGTACGCTTCGCTCTTCTGAGCGAATTAACCGCATACGCGAACAAGGTGCTAAGAGAACCCAGGCACAACCCCCAAGACAACCGGTTAATCAGGCCAAAAAAAAGCAGTCACAGCCCGCTTCTATGCGTCCTGTCCCCAAACCCGAACGTAGCCAAAACGCTTCTACTCGAAGAGTGCGCGCTGTTTCCTCGCACTCTGAAACAGCATTTCAGCAAACAAGCAATGGCGCTCGAACGGCATCCAGACAAAGCGATGCCCTGTCTCGCAATCGTGCAAATACAGCTCATCGTCAAAGAAAATCAAACCCTCCAAGGCATTCAGCTTCGACTTTGGGTCAATCTCATCTTGCCAAGGGAATCTATTCTCAAAAAGAGGTTAGTGGAAATCACTCTTCTTCAAGGGGCGGACTCGGTCGTGCGTCCAATGCTGGCACCAGAGCCATGTCCAACCACAAAAAAGTAACCTCACTTAATAAAGTTGCCATCGCAAGCGTTGCACTGCTTGCAGTTTTGGTTTTTTGTGGCATAGATGGTCTTATTAATGGAAATAAAATTTACGAAGGTGTTGTGGTTGGCGACGTCGCCGTTGGCGGCCTCACGAAAGACGAGGCAGTAGACTGCATTTCTGGCGAATACTCTCAACGCGTTTCTTCCAACGTAGCAACCTTCTTCACTACGCAAGATAACTTAAACAACCCTAAAACCAATGACACCGATGCGAACATTGAGGAGCAAATCTCATACGAAGAATCCTTATCGAATCGCACCCAATGGACTATTCCAAGCAATGAAGTAGAAGCTACGCTCGATATCGACTCTCTTGTCGAGCAAGCTTTCGAGGTCGGCAGGAACGACGGCAGTATTATCGGTCGTATTGGTGCGGGTATTTTCGGCAAACATATCCCATTAACCTGCTCCTACAACGATGAAAAGATCGCCTCTCTGTCGGATCAGATGACTTCCGCGGTAGGTAATAAACGCATCAATTTCGGAATTTCCACCAATGATGGCGTTGCATCAGTTACCAACGGGAACGACGGCAACGAAGTAACTGCCGAGTGGCTTACCAGCCATCTGAACGAAACATTTTTAGGGACTGAACCAGCAACCAAAACCGTTCTCGAAACACAATACATGCCACTGCAAGCAAACGAGGATGATGCTAAAAAAGCGGCAGACACTGTGAATGCATCAATCGCTGCTGGCGCTTCATTCGTCTATGGAGATCAGACATGGAACGCTTCTTCTGCTGATTTAGGGAACCTTATTACTACCAATCTGTCGGAAGAAGGGGAGGGACGATGGACCCTTTCTCCCGTTTTTGATGAATCAAAAACGAAGAATGCTCTTCTTTCATCCCTCCATTCAAATATTGACTCAGAGGGGCTTCAGGTTTCATTCTCCAAAGACGGCAACGGACAGATAACCGTTTCTTCCAATGCAAAGGGAACTGCGCCTGTTGCGAGCGACGTGATGGATACGTTGAATACCACATTTTTTGTTCAGGAAACGCGTACTCAAGCTCCACAAATCAGTGTGCCTTCCGCCGATATACCATCTTCTCTGTCGTTTGAAGACGCAAAGTCATTTGGATTGATTACCGATGTATCTTCGTTTACTACCCAGTATTCATCTGGTAACGAAGCTCGCGTGAACAACATACATACTGCCGCAGATTTACTTTCGGGCTCTATTGCCAAAGCCAATGGTGGATCATGGTCCTTTAACGATATCGCCGGTGAAGCTACCCCCGATAAAGGCTATCAAGCCGCTGGCGCAATCGTTGGTGGCGAGTATTCCGATGCGGTAGGTGGAGGCATATGCCAAGTTGCAACAACCGTGTTCAATTCAGTTTACCTTGCAGGTTATCCGATAGAAAAAAGGTACAACCATACGCTTTATATTGAAAGTTACCCTAAGGGCAGGGATGCCGCCATCGCTTATCCCGATCTTGACCTGGTCTGGAAAAACGACACCTCTTCAGATGTTTTGCTGATGATGTCATACACCTCTACATCGGTAACCGCTACACTATGGGGAGTCGATCCCGGGTATCAGGTTTCCACAGAGTACGGCGAGTGGAAGAAGGGCGAGCCGTATTCAACGACGTATAAAACCGATGACACGTTAGCCTCTGGTAAAGAGTACGTAAAAACAACGGGTGTCGACGGGAGCAGTATTACTATTGTTCGTACGGTGAAAGACCATGAGGGGAAGATCCTTCACGAAGACAGTTTCACCTCTACGTATGCCCCCAAGAATAAAGTTGTCGTAAAAGGCACAGCTTAATGGCGCGGAAGGAGCCTTTAGTGTACTATCAGCCTGATATTGAGACCATGTCGCGCGAAGATCTGGAAGCTCTTCAGCTAGAGCGTTTGCAGGCATTAGTTAAGCGAGTTTATCAAAAGATCCCTTTTTATAAGGAGTCTTTTGATAAAGCGGGAATCAACCCTGAAGACATCAAGTCACTTGCCGACCTCACAAAACTCCCGTTTACGGTAAAACAGGATATGCGTGACGCTTATCCTTTTGGCCTATTTGCTGTTCCGCGCAAAGATGTAGTTCGTGTTCATTGCTCATCTGGCACCACGGGTACTGCCACGGTAGTCGGTTACACACAAAAAGATCTTGAGAATTGGGGAGACTGCTTTGCTCGAGCACTTTATGGTGCGGGATGCGGACCTGATTCTACTCTGCAAATTGCTTATGGCTATGGCTTGTTTACTGGCGGTCTTGGCGCCCACAATGGAGGAGAACGAGCAGGCTGCACTGTCCTTCCTATGTCTACTGGCAACACCAAACGCCAAGTTCGGCTCATGAAAGATTTTGACGTTGACTGCCTATGCTGCACGCCCTCTTATGCTTTAAATATCGCCGAAGTTGCGCAAGAAGAAGGCTATGACGTTCACGAGTTCCCGATCCATGCTGGAATTTTAGGTGCGGAACCGTGCTCAGAGGCAACGCGCGCTGAGATCGAGCAGAAAATGGGTATTCAGGTTTACGATATCTACGGACTTTCTGAAGTAATGGGTCCTGGTGTTGCCTGCGAATGCGAAAAACAGCACGGTCTCCATGTTTGCGAAGACCAGTTCATCATTGAAATTCTTGATCCTAAAACCCTCCAGCCTGTTCCTGATGGCGAATGGGGTGAAGTGGTATTCACTACTTTATGCAAGGAATGTTCTCCTTTGGTTCGTTATCGCACTCGAGACATCTCACGCATTCTTGTAGGCGAGTGCGAATGCGGTCGTACCTTCCGTCGCATGGACCGCATTGCCGGACGTACTGACGACATGATGATTCTTCGTGGCGTAAACGTGTTCCCCTCTCAGATCGAAGAGGAAATAGTATCGTTCCCCGAAATCGCTCCTCAGTACCAGCTCATACTCACCACGAAGGGAACGCTCGATCATGCTGAACTTCGCGTAGAAACCGTACCCGAATTCCCATTCGATGAAATTCGACGTCTCGAAAAGTTGAAGAAAGACCTTCAGAAGGCCCTGAAGGAAAATCTCCAGATTGCCGTTGACGTTAAGATCGTCGAACCGAAAACCATTGAGCGCGCTGAGGGCAAAGCGAAGCGCATCATCGATATGAGGGAGAATTTGCACTAATGATTTCACAGCTGACTGTATTCCTGGAAAACGAAGAAGGCCGCTTGGCAAGCGCCGTTCGCACCATTTCCAATGCTGGCATTAACATGCAGGCATTATTCTTGGCGGATACTGCCGACTTTGGCATTCTTCGCATCTTCTGCGATACCCCCAAGAAAGCATGCGCAGCACTAATTAATGCTGGTTATCGTGCCAAGCTCATTGATGTTGTAGCGGTGAAGGTTTCGAATAAACCTGGTGAGCTCGCTAATTTGATGGATTACCTGAATGACACCAACGTAAATGTTGAGTATGCCCATTGCTTTATCGTGGGCGAGTACGCCTACGATGTGCTTAAGGTTTCCGACCCCTCTCTGGACGTGAAGCTTTCAGCGGCAGGCTTTGATGTATGCAAACCGGAAGATATTTATGCCATTGACTAATTACCGCGTTTCCACATCTGGGTCTTTTGGTAAGCGATGTGCCGCCGCGCTGTTCTCTGCAGTGCTTGCGGCATCGCTTTTTCCAGGAGTCGCCTTTGCCGATGTGCGCTCCTCGGATATTATTGCTGGTTTGAGCGTTCAAGATCGTGGCCTTGCTGCATCAAGCTGCCCAAATATCGTCGCCGAGCATTCAATTGTTGTTGACGAGAACGGTACGGTTTATTTCGAGCGCGATGCTGACTCGCAGGTGCAGATTGCGTCAGTTACAAAAACAATGACCGCAATCGTTGCTTTGGAGTACGGCGATCTGCAGAACACTACTATTACGGTTAGCCAAAATGCTGCTTCAATTGGCGAGTCGTCTGCAATGCTTCAAGCTGGCGATTCAATGAATCTTGAGTCTGCCCTTAAAGCAATGATGATTTGTTCAGGCAACGATGCCGCAACTGCTATCGCTGAATGCATGGGCGACTCTATCCGGGACACCCTAAAAGAAAAGGGTGATCCCAATGTACCCGATGGTGCATACGATGCCTTTGTGTACGCGATGAACAAAAAGGCCAAAAGTCTTGGCATGGATGACTCGCTATTCGCAAATCCTCACGGACTCGACTTTGACCAGTATTCTGCAGACATGCATTGTTCGGCGCGTGATGTTGCCAAGATGTGCACTGAAGCAATGAAGAACGAAACCTTCCGAAACACCGTTTCCACTGAAGCCACTACTATCCAAGTGCTACGCAATGGCCAGCAGGCTGATGTCAAGCTTGAATCGACTGATGTTCTTTTGGGCACCTACGATGGCGCCTGCGGTGTTAAAACCGGTTTCACCGAGAAGGCAGGGGAGTGTTTTGCCGGAGCCGTTCAGCGTGATGGCAAAATCCTTTATTCAATTGTGCTCGGCTCAAGCACAGAAGCCCAACGTTTTACCGATGCGACCACTCTCGATGATTGGGTTTATGACAACACCATCGATTATCCTTTGGTACATAGCAACGAAACCGCTACATACACCACAAACAAAGGCACTACCGCAACAGTTCCTGTTGTTGCCAACGTAAGTCATTCTGGGTGGATGGACAAAACCTTCAAGGCGACGCTCTCTGACCCAACTGCCTCCGTTAAGGTATTTTCGCTTGACGGTAATGTAAGCCAGGACGTTCAATTCGACACAGTTTCAGGCGATGTGAAGCCTGGTCAGAAAGTCGGTACCGTTACGTTTTATCAGCATAATGAAGTTGTAGCCCAACAGGATCTCGTTGCCGCAGAAAATTGCCCCGCGCCAAACCTCATTGAGGGCATAGGGATCTGGTGGAATCGCTTATTTGCTGGTTTCTCAGGCGAGAAAACCCAAGCTGACAGTTCGGTCGTGAATACTACGCCTTTAATTTACGGCAGCAATGCAACTATAAATACAACCAAGGAGGGATAAATGAAAACTTGCCCTGTCTGCAATAGCCCCATGCTAGATTCAGCTCAATCCTGTTCGTCGTGCGGCTATCATCTTCAAGGTTCAACTCAGAAATTTGAAGCAGTGTCGCTCGAGACTTCGGAGCCAGAAACTATACAGGTCACCTCAACAATCCCCACGCTTACCGTTTTACAGGGCAAGCAAAAGGGAATTGTATATAGCCTTGATGGAGACAAAGCAGTTATCGGTCGTTCGCCTAAATGCGAGATCTTTCTAAACGATATGACAGTATCGCGTAAGCATGCAGTATTGGAGCGAGTTGCCGGCGGTTGGTCTATACAAGATGCCGATTCGTTCAACGGTGTATGGGTCAATAACACCAACGTCGACCATGTGATGCTATCTGATCGAGACATCGTCCAGATTGGTTGTTTTGTGCTGCGCTACGCAGAATAAGCTTATCAAGTAAGAGGTGTAGTAATGAATCTTTTGTCCGGCAACGAGGCAATTGCCCGCGGTGCCTGGGAAGCTGGTTGCCATATTGGCGCAGCGTATCCAGGTACTCCCTCAACGGAAACGATGGAATCGTTTGCGAAGCTGCCTGGCGTATATGCGGAATGGTGCCCAAACGAAAAAGTAGCTCTTGAAGTTGCTGTCGGTGCATCGGCTGCAGGTGCGCGTGTCTTGGTTACCATGAAACATGTTGGTGTGAATGTTTGCGCTGACCCATTGTTTACGGCGGCCTATACCGGCGTTAATGGCGGCCTTGTCATCCTTGCCGCCGATGATCCTGGTATGTTTTCCTCTCAAAACGAACAAGACTCTCGTTACTACGCAATGGCTTCTATGGTTCCGATCATGGAACCAGCAGATTCCGCAGAAGCGCACCGATTTGCGAAAGACGCTTATGGCATATCCGAACAATTTGACACTCCCGTAATGATGAGGTCTACTGTTCGCATTTCTCATACCAAAACTCCCGTTGAAGTGGGGGAACGGACTGAGGTCGCTAAGCGTCCTTATGAAAAGGATTGTGCGAAGTGGGTAATGATGCCTGCTTTCGCTAAGCCCAGGCGCAAAGTGCTTGTTGAGCGTATTAGCAAGATTCGTGAATGGGTTGAAACTTGTCCCTACAATACCATCGAAAGAAATACCCCCGAGGGATCCAATAAGCGGATTGGTATTATCTGTGCAGGTGCGGTGTATCAACACGTTAAAGAAGCATGCCCCGATGCAGACATCTTTAAGCTAGGCGTGTCATGGCCTTTACCTGCAAAGGCCCTAAATGAGTTTGCCAATAGCGTTGATGAGCTTCATGTTGTTGAAGAGGCATCGACTTATCTTTCTGATGCCGTCAAGGCAACCGGCGTGATTCTCGATTCATTCCAGATGCCTCTTCCTGCTGATGGAGAAATCCACCCCGCAGATATCCTTCGTTCGCTTGGAAGAAAGCTCCCGCAGCATCGCGATAACGAAAACGATATCCCTAATCGCCCACCTGCATTGTGCCCTGGATGTCCTCATCGCGTGATCTTCAAAGAGCTTTTGCGCTTGAAGGCGATCGTTACTGGAGATATCGGATGCTATACGCTTGGCGCATTGCCTCCGCTTTCGGCCATGGACACAACTCTTGATATGGGTGCATCAGTATCAATGGCCCATGGTTTTGAGCTTGCGTTGGAGGGAACTGAACATCGTCCCGTAGTGGGTGTGATTGGTGATTCCACGTTTGCCCATTCAGGTCTCACTTCACTCATCAATACCGTGTATAACAAGGGCGCAGGAACGGTATGCATCCTCGATAACCGCACTACAGCTATGACCGGACAGCAAGGCAACCCCTTCAATGGGATAACCCTGCAGCATCGTGAAAGCCGGGAGCTTGACCTTCCGAGCATACTCAATGCGATCGGCGTCGATCATGTTCAAACCGTTGATTCCTTTAATGTTAAAGCGGTTCGTGCAGCCCTTAAAGAAGCTACAAGCCGAGACGAGCTTGACGTAATCGTGTTCCAGGGTCCTTGCGTTTTGCTAGACAAGAGTCCAAAGGACTACTATGTCGTAACCGATAACTGCAATGCGTGCGGAATCTGCAAGACCATTGGATGCCCTGCAATTGCCTGCGACGCTGAAACCGGCATTTCCTCTATTGATCCCGACTTGTGCATTGGCTGCGATCAGTGCCGTCAATACTGTAACTTTGATGCGATTCAGTCCCGCGAAGGAGGCCAGCGATGAGCGACCAATCGGTATATACCATTCTTTTATGTGGCGTAGGCGGTCAAGGCACCATTACTGCCGCTGATCTCTTAGCGCGTGTCGCAACAGCTGCAGGAAAAGATTGCAAGGTATCCGAGATCCACGGCATGGCTCAGCGCGGTGGAGCGGTTACTACCGTAGTTCGCTTCGGTGACGATGTAGCAACCATGGTCTGCGATGAAGGCTGTGCGGATAGCGTTGTTTCTTTCGAGGTAGTAGAAGCTCTTCGCAACATTGCTTTCCTCAAGGAAGGCGGATCGCTTGTCGTTAACGATGAATCAATTAAGCCCTTGCCGGTCCTTACGGGCATGGCTTCAATGCCTCAAAATGCGCGCGGACGCCTAAAGGACATGGATGCTACTCTTATTCCCGCAAGCGAAATTGCTCGCGATGCAGGCACCACTAAGTGTGCCAATGTTGTTCTTCTTGGCGCTCTTTCCGTTTCGCTTCCCTTCGAATCCGAACTATGGGAAGAAGTCATTCGAGGAAAAGTCCCACCGAAAACCATTGATATCAATATCGAAGCATTTAGGCGCGGAGCACGTTATGCGCGAGGGGAGCAGTAAATAATGAGCATTAAACAAATCAGTGTTTTTGTCGAGAACCGTCCGGGCCACCTTCAGCGTATCCTCGCCCTTTTCACTGAAAAGGATATTAATGTACGCGGCTACAGCTGCTCTGACACTGGCGACTATGGCATAGCGCGTTTTATCGTAGATAAACCCGAGAAGGCTCTTTCGGTGCTTGCTGAACGCGACGTTGCAGCTACTTCTTCGGATGTTATCTGTCTGGTATTAAAGGACGAGCCAGGTGAGCTGGAGCGAGTGTTTGGTCTTATGGCGGAGTCTGGCGTTAATATCTCTTATAGCTATTCACTGATCTCTACCTATATTGCATTTAAGGTAAACGACCCCGATAAGGCCGAAGAATATCTCACCGAACAGGGTATTTCTCTGATCAATCAAAACGATCTTGCCTAGGAAAGCGTATTGCGCCATGACTCAACATAACAACACTTCCCTATACCAACCTGAAATCGAAACTTTGAGCCGCAATGATATTCATGCCGTTCAGCTTGAAAAACTGAAAAAACAGGTTGCCATGGTATACGAAAAGGTTGAATGGTACCGCAACAAGATGGACGAAATGGGTGTATCCCCGTCCGACATTCAAACCTTGGAAGATGTCAAAAAACTTCCTTTTACCGATAAAACTGTTCTGCGCGACACGTTTCCCTATGGTCTTTTCGCAGTTCCGCTCGATGAGATCATTGAGCTGCATGCCTCTTCCGGCACAACTGGTAAGCCCATCGTTGTCGGCTACACCCATCACGATATGGATGTCTGGAGCGATTGCATTGCTCGACTGGCAATGATGGCAGGCGTCAAGCCAGGCGATCGCTGTCAGATGGCTTTTGGCTATGGCATGTTCACTGGTGGCTTTGGTCTACATTATGGCCTTCAAAAGCTAGGTTGCATGATGATCCCTGCGGGTTCCGGTAATACGGAACGTCATCTTCAGATGATCAACGATTATGGCACCACCGTTCTCATTGCCACCCCCTCTTACGCGCTTCATATGTGTGAAGTGGGCGAGAAGAAGGGTTTTGATTGGGCGTCAAGCTCCCTTCGTATCGGACTCTTCGGCGGCGAACCTTGCCCTCCTAAAATGAAGGAAGAAATCGAACGCCGTATGCATATCACCTGCACAGATAATTACGGCCTTACCGAGGTTATGGGTCCTGGCGTATCGGGAGAATGTCTTTGCTCGAGGGATATGCAGCATATTGCCGAAGATCACTTCTTGTGGGAAGTTGTCAACCCTGAAACTGGCGAACCTGTTCCGGAAGGGGAAGAGGGCGAACTTGTCATTACACCTCTTGATAAAGAAGGCATTCCTGTACTTCGCTACCGTACTCATGACCTTACTTATGTTGTTACCGAAAAATGCGAATGCGGACGCAGTCACGCTCGCATGAAAAAGGTTCGTAAGCGTAGTGACGATATGCTGATTATTCGTGGCACCAACGTATTCCCCTCGCAGGTGGAGGATATTCTTTCAGGAATCAAAGGAGTTACTCCTTTTTATCGCATCGAAGTCGACAATGAAACCGGACTCGATCGCATGAAGATCAAGGTCGAAATTGAGCCCTCTGCTCTTAGCGACTCTTATGAGGAAATGGATCGTTTCCGCAAGATGATTGCCACAAAACTCAAGGAAACCATGCTTGTAGCTTCTGAAGTACAACTCATTGAACCTGGTGGAATTGAGCGCAGCTTTGGCAAAACGAAGCATGTGATAGACCATCGCAAATAACATGTGTTCGCAATTGTCAAAGAATGATTCAACAAGCCCTTCTTCCTACAGGGAAGAAGGGCTTCCTTTGTATAGCAATCATACGTACGTCTCGTACGAGGATTGCAGCTACGATCGAAAATCCAATTTAGACAACAAGCCAAAGCAGAACAATGCTGTTGTTGGCCGATTCGCCCCCACGCCATCAGGTAAGCTGCACCTAGGCAATCTTTTCTCATTCATGGTGGCTTATCTTGTAGCACGTCGGGCCGGCGGCTCGGTACTTATGCGCATCGAGGATCTTGACCCAGCGCGGTCAAAGCAAATCTATGCAGATGGAGTGTTTCGAAGCCTTGAGGCGCTCGGCTTCGAATGGGACAACCAACCCGTATACCAAAGCTCTCGAACCGAAGCATATCAAGAAGCGTATCAAGAGCTTGATCGAAAAAGGCTTTTATATCCCTGCTTTTGCACTCGTGCTGATCTACATTCTGCAAATGCACCCCATTTTGGAGAAGAGGTTCTCTATCAGGGTACTTGTCGAACTTTGACAAAACTCGAACAAGAAGCCAACGCAAAGCGACGAAGCCCGGCTACCCGTATTGCTGTACCTGACGAGCCTTTTTCGTTTAATGACCTGTTCCAAGGGCTCCAATCATTCAACCTAACTGAATGTTCTGGAGACTTCATAATCCAACGCAGCGATGGCGTATTCGCCTATCAACTTGCCGTAACCGTCGATGACGCATGGATGGGCGTAACTTCGGTGGTCCGAGGCAGGGACTTGCTCACCTCAACACCACGCCAAATGTATCTGCAGAAATGCCTAGGATATGAAACGCCAACATATGGGCACGTTCCGCTACTCGTGGATTCTGACGGCCATCGCCTTGCGAAAAGAAGCCAAAGTACAGATATCGATTATCTGCTCAATGAAAAGCGTATAAAGCCAGAATGCCTTCTTGGAAAGATAGCCTATTTGGCTGGAATCGTCGATGAAATGAGAAGCTTCTCGCTTGAAGAGTTAATACAGTATGCAAATCTCAAAGCACTCAATATGAAAAAAGAACTTCGTATTCCAGATTCCTTTGTTTTTTAAACCCAGCTCATAAACGACCCTGAGGTCAGCGACAGGCAATAGAATGCACCAAGTATCACGTTAAGCATCACGATTTGCGACATTGCCGCATCTCTAGTTTTTTGATTCAGTGGATTATTCAGAATTGCTCGCAACACAGGAAACGCAGCTAAAACCATAATCATTACAATCGGCATTCCTGTTGGATAGAATAGGCCCACAAGCACAGCGATGAGAACGATCCAGACCAATATCGCGACATGATAGTAATTCGGTGCCATATCGCGACCAAGAACGACTGAAATTGTTTTGCGTTGGGCATTGATGTCTTTTTCGATATCACATGTGTTATTAGTAAAAAGGATCATTCCAATTCCAAAGATAAAAGGAAGCGCAACCAGAAGAACCAACGGCTCAAACACTCCGGAGAGGGAATAGCAGCATGCCAGCGGAATCAAGCCGCCCATGACAAACCCGCTTACAAGCTCTCCAATAGGCATATAGGATATCGGCGTTTTACCACCTGAATACAGGAAAACTATAAGAGCCCCAATTAAGCCAATCACGAGAAGAATCCAGCCAGTTAGATAAACCAGATAGAAACCCATTCCTGCAGCTACAATTAGAAATCCAATTGCCAAAGCGCAGACTGATTTGGGGTTGAGGTTGTTGTAAACCAAGACCGCATCAAAAGCGTCATCAGATGAGTTCTCAACCGAATCGGTGCCCTTCTTAAAATCAAAATAATCATTTAGCACGTTAACCGCAGACTGCATAAGAATACATATAGCAAGCAAAATCAAAGCAAGCAAAATACTCACTTTGCCTGAATATGAAATTGCGGAATATTCAATCGAAAACAGCACTGGCATGATTGCAGCTACCCAGGTATGTGGTGCAGCGAGCTGAAAGGCAAGGCTGGGCGTAAGAGGGGAGTAGGAAACCTTTTTCGAAGCAGTTGATGGTTTTCCCTGTCGGTTTCTGCTGTTTTGGGGCATAACTTGTGCTTGTCCTATCTGGAGTAATTAATTATTTCAGCTCTTTATTATAATTGAGTGTCGCAAAGGCATCCCAGAAATGGAAAGGAAGCCGATGGAGACATCAACAGAAATCGAAGTACGATATGCAGAAACCGATGGTATGGGAGTGGTTTATCACGCTAACTACCTCGTATATCTCGAAGTAGCTCGTACTGATTTTTTAAACAAACTCGGATTTCCTTATGCTGATATCGAAAAAGCAGGCTATCTTTCGCCTGTGGTACATGTCGACCTTTCATACGGTCTGCCCTTCCGCTATGGCGATACCGTGGTTGTTAAAACGCACGTCTCGAAGGTAACTCCGGTTCGGACTCAATACACCTGTAAAATGTATTTAAAAGGCGAAGATCCCGAAAAGGTTAAACCTCATTTCACAGCCGTAACATCCCATTGCGTATGCGATAAGGAGACTTTTAAACCCGTCAGCCAGAAGAAGTTATTCCCAGAACTTTTCGAAGCATATAAACGTGTCTGCTATTCGGAATAGCTAGTTTACAATTGAGGGCCCCTCGGCATGACTAGACGAGGGGCCCTCAATAATAGGCGTTCAAAATACTCTGTTAAAGAGCCTTTATCCTAGTGATGGGATCGGCGGTAGCCCGTAACATGCATGAGCGCAAGAAGCTTACCGTTTTGATTATTCATTGTGATCTCGTAGCGAGCGATCTTCTTAGAAGTGCAGGGAACCAATTCGCAGCGTGCCGTAATGGTGTCTCCAACTTGAGCTGAAGCAATAAAATCAATTTGCGAATTCATGGTAACCATGTTGTTCTTAATGTAATGGCTTGCAACACCAAAGGAGAAATCACCTAGGGTAAAGTAACAACCTCCCATAGGAATGCTAATACCATTGAGACAAGTTTCGTCGATAGGCATGATGCAGACAGAGTAATCTTCTCCAACCTCAATGGCTTTGATACCATTTTTTGCCGCGAAGCGATCACTCGTACAATAAGGGTCAGTTTCTACAATTTCTTCTTCCTCAGCCATTATCTGGTTCTCCCTTTATCTTCTTTTCCTGTTATGCAACCGCAGGGAAGTAGGGACCTGCTTCCTCTACAGCACAATAAAACATGGTAACACCAATTAGAGATAACAGAATCAAAGCAATGAAGCTAGCTACTCACGCAACTCGATTTCACAGTCTCGAAACGTATAGGCGCAATGAAGCAAGAAGTAGATAGAGCAACTGCAGTTTTGTTCTCATTTCAAGAGAACAAGGAGTATTGCAATAGCATCGGGCACTTAATCCCGAATGGCAGATTCTCCAATAGATACTAAACGAATTACTTAAGCGAATAGAACCGCAATGAAGCACTCAATTACATCGGGCGCCCTCGTGAGAATTACTAGTTAGGTTACATAAGATATATTATCAACGTATCACGCGCAATCATGGGCGGGTCCGCAACCTCTAGCCACAGACTGGCAATCTGCATGACTCATTTATTTGACAAAGAAGCTAAAAGTTCGAGCAACGTACGAGAACCAGGCAAAGAGAAAAGATGGCTCTTGCAGCTTGCCCCTCGATAAAAGCCGGCAACACAAGGTTTCATGCCCAAAATCGTTATCTGCGCCTTCCATCACGGAGATAGAAATTCGTACGGAGGCTCTATATATAACTTGGGACGATGATGAATACTGCTATTTATATGCGTTAGATGCTGTGGGAAACACCACTTGAGCCAAATCCGCCTTCACCGCGATCAGAATGCTCAAGATCATCTACTTCGTTGAAGTGAATAGCTTCAACTTTCATGATTACCAACTGTGCAATTCGGTCGCCAATGTGAATCTCAATATTATTCTGCGGATCGAGGTTGATAGCGATAGCCTTTAGCTCGCCGCGGTAATTGCTGTCTATGAGTCCGGGCGCATTAACGAGCGAAAGCCCCTGTTTTAGCGCAAGCCCGCTACGAGGCAGTACGAACCCGGCATATCCTTCTGGGATTTGTACAGCCAAGCCAGTAGGGATAAGACCACGTTCGAAGGGTTTAAGCGTGATGTCTTGGGTAGCGCAAAGATCATACCCAGCATCACCCTTATAGGCATTCTGAGGCACCAAGGCATGCTCGCAGAGTCTCTTTGTTGGAATGGTCAGAGTGTTCATATCAGTACAGGCCCTTCAACGCATCTCGAAATTCATCTATCGTCTTGAAATCCTTATAAACACTTGCAAAGCGAATATAAGCTACATCATCTACATTGGCTAAACGCTCAAGAGCCATATCACCAAGACTCTTTGAACTAATTTCTTGTTTAGAGGAATTACGTAGTTCGACTTCAATGCTATCGATAAGCTGTGAGATTTTTTCTGCAGATACTGGCCTTTTAGCGCAAGCAATCAACAAACCTCGAAACAGTTTTTCTCGATCATATGCCTCGGATGAACCATCTGATTTGATAATTACTAAGGGACTTTCACTTGTGCGCTCGTAGGTAGTAAAGCGAGACTCACACGACAAGCATTCCCGACGACGGCGAATCGAGTAACCATCATCAGCGGATCGGGAGTCGACAACCTTTGATTCAGGATGCCCACAAGAGGGACAACGCATGAGATCTCCTTTGAACGGATAACCTCAAGCAAGTATACAAGATATAGATATCATTAAGCAAAACGATGGCTATATTTCAGCTTATAGTGTGTGATAGTAATCTCAAAATAACTGAAATATAGCCGTTGCTTTGCTTAATCAACTTCAATTATGCTCCCACGAGAATCAAAACAAGCATCACCAAAGAGGCTCCGGCAACACTTCGAATATACGTTTCAGAGCTCGTTTTTGATACCGTACCCGGCTTTAAAAACGCCTTGTCTATTGAGCCAAAAAGTGGATCGGTATAAATCGCAATCGCTACCTTTTTAAAGATATTCAAAAGGCGCGTTTTCAAAGGCAATTTGCGATGAGGGTCTGAAAAGGCCAATCGGTCGAAGCTAATAATTGGCGTTGACGCGTTTTGCTTAAACGTATATTCAGGCTTGAGAGCCGCAGAGCCAACCGCACGATACGTTACTGATACCTTGCTCATAGCATGCCTCCTTGCATAGAACTTTTGTTCGTGTATACTGTAAATCGAACATACGTTCCTGTCAATATAAATACAAACATTTGTTCTATTTAGGAGTCGCAATGTCCAAACCCCTAACTACGCGTCAAAAAAGCGTATATGAATTTATAGAATCCTATATATTGCAGAAGGGGTATGGTCCAACGGTGCGTGAAATCGCAGAAGCAGTGCATCTGTCCTCCCCTTCCACTGTTCATGTTCACTTGAAAACACTTGAGGAGAAGGGCTACATCGTTCGAGATCCGCTGAAATCTCGATCAATCGCTCTACCGGGCAAGCACGAGCAGGAAGAGGCGTTTGGATCCGCTGGTTCTAGTAATACCTTGTCATTGCCTCTTGTTGGCAATGTTGCGGCAGGTGAGCCGATTCTTGCAGAGCACAATGTCGAGACAACTTTGCAACTTCCCACAGAAATCGTAGGTGACTCTGCTTCGTTCATTCTCGCCGTGCATGGCGAATCAATGATCGAAGCCGGCATCAACGACGGAGACTATGTTGTGGTTAAAGAGCAACAAGTGGCTCGTAATGGAGAAATCATCGTTGCGCTGATTGATGATGGAGCAACCGTAAAGCGTTTCTTTAAAGAGAAAGACCATATTCGCTTACAGCCCGAGAATTCAACAATGGACCCAATCATCACGCGTGATTGCGCTATTGTTGGAAAAGTGGTTGCTGTGCTTCGCAAGGTTTATTAATCACCAATGCTTACGATAATCTTTATCGGCGACTAACAATAAAAGGGCTATCGGTTCATAATCCGATAGCCCTTTTCGTTTTCTAAGGTATATGGGAAATACTTATCCGAGTCCCTATTCCGCAACACAGGAAAATGCTTTTAATTTAGCAACGGCCTGAGCACCAGCTCGAACCATCAACAACGTACCTGTGTCCTTGTACTCTTCGTTCAAGATGGTACAACGTTGATGAGCATATGAAACCATGTCTCCCCTGCTGTACGGAATCAGCAGTTCAAGGATTTCTTCCTGGGACGAAGCAACTAATCCAATACGGGAAACAAGATCATTAATGCCCTCGCGCGTAACGGTTGAAGTAAAAACAGCATTGGGATATCGAATAGTCATTGCCTCGTACTGCTCAGGAAGCAACAGGTCTTTTTTATTAAAGACCTCAACGCGGCCAATCTCTTCAGCGCCAATCTGCTCTAGAACCATATTGACGGTATCGATCTGCCTATCCGCATTAAGGTCCGAAGAGTCAACAACATGCAAAATAAGATCAGCGCCGTTGATTTCGTCCAATGTTGATTTAAAGGCTTCAACGAGAGTTGTAGGAAGCTTTTGAATGAACCCAACGGTATCGGTAAGTGTCACTTCTCTGCCCTCAGGTAAAACTAGTTGACGAGTGGTCGAGTCGAGCGTTGCGAACAATTTATCGTAGCTAAGAACTTCAGAGCCCGTAATGGCATTAAGTAAACTTGATTTACCAGCATTGGTGTATCCAGCTAAAGCCACCTTATAGATGCCAGACTCTTTACGCTGCTTTCTCTGCAGATCACGCTTTTTTGAAAGCAAAGCAAGCTCACGTCGAATAGAGGTAATTCGATTACGGATAAGACGACGGTCAACTTCCAACTGACTCTCGCCTTCGCCAAAGCGTGAACCAACACCACCGCCCATACGATTTGACGCAAGATGAGCCCACATACCGCGCAAACGGGGATACAGGTACTGGTTCTGAGCAAGGCGAACTTGAAGCCTACCCTCTTTGGTTGTGGCATGAAGAGCAAAGATATCAAGAATTAAGGCCGTTCGGTCAATAACCTTGACGTCTTTCCCGACAACTTTTTCGAGATTCGACTGCTGAGAAGGAGTTAACTCGTCATCGAAGATAACAACATCGGCCGCATATGAACGAGCAAGGCCGGCAATTTCCTCCGCCTTACCGCTTCCTACAAATGTACGAGGATTGGGAGAATCGAGCTTCTGCGAGGTTCGGGCAACCGTGTCCGCGCCTGCTGTCCAAGCAAGGCGCTCAAGCTCGGCTAGAGAAGATTCTAGACTCCATTCCTGATTAGGCCTTTCAACACCAACTAATATCGCACGCTCGCGAGGTTTTTCAATAACGGTTTTTGGGCCATGTTGTTTTACTTCGTCAAATTCGATCATGCAAACCTATATCTCAATCGTGCCAGTGAAAACCTGCATTGCAGGACCCGTCATAAGCACACGGTTATTTTCTTGCCAAGTTATGTTAAGCGTACCACCACGGAGATGGACTTTGTTGGTTCGTGCAGAACGACCAGTTAAAACGGCAGCCACCAAAGAAGCGCAAGCACCAGTGCCGCAAGCAAGCGTTTCGCCGCATCCACGTTCAAATACACGCATATGCAGTCCGTCATCCGCGGGGACAATAAACTCGACGTTTGTTTTAGCGGGAAACGCTTCGTGCGATTCGAAATAAGCACCAAAACGCTCCAGATCAAAAGAGTTAAGCGTTTTATCTGATGACGTAAACCACTCTGCTGGCAATTGATCAAGATTGTCCAGGAAACATACCGCATGAGGGTTTCCCATGGAAACGCAAGTAAACGATAAATCGCCCCAAGGAGAAGGAACAACCTCTTCATTTACAAAAGATTCGCCGTTGGTGGTACAACTAGCAGGAAGAAGTGTTGGAATCTTTTCGGGATCCAGGATCGGCATATCCATATCGACAGAAGCTACGCTCATAAGACCATTTGCATCAAGCTTGAAGGAAATAGGAAGCGGACCACGTTTCGTATCGGCGATGTACGACCCGGCATCTGCGTCAATGTAGTTGTGATCAACCAAATACTTGGTAAAACAACGTACGCCATTGCCGCACATTTCAGCCAAAGAACCATCTGAATTGATGTAATGCATGTAGGCAACACATTCAGGCCGATCGGAGGGACGCACAAGAATCACACCATCCGCCCCAATGCCAAAATGCCTATCGCACAGGAAGGCAATCTGATCAGCACTTAACTCAATAGATTTGTTGAAATCATCGACAAAAACGAAATCATTGCCGAGACCGTGCATTTTGGTGAAATTCAGTTCCATGGAAAGGCTCCTTTATGCGAAAAGCTCATGTGCATTCGCAATTATTCTAGAGCTGTGCGTTGCAGATAGGTTTCCACCACGCAATCTACCATTTCGGAAAGACTTAGAGAATCCGCATCAAGCCACGCCAAGCGGCCATCACGCCTTAGCCAAGTACGCTGCCGTTTGGCATATCGACGGGTAGCGGTCTTGATGAGCTCGACGGCATCGCTCATCGATATGTCACCATCAAGAGCGGAAACAACTTCCTTGTAGCCGATAGCTTGTGGAGCCGTTAGAGCAGCACGCCATCCGTCATTAAGAAGAAGCTCAACTTCGTTAACCAGCCCCTCTTCAAACATGTTATCAACGCGTTTGTCGATACGTGCTGCCAAGAGACCGGGATCTCTCTTAAGAGCAAAACGAACCGAAGGAACCACTTCTGGAAGCTCTTTCATTCCTTTGACTTGAGTAGCATAAGAAACGCCCTGTTCATGCATTTCTAGCGCCCGAATAACACGTCGAACGTTATTGGGATGAAGGAGAGCGGCAGAAGCAGAGTCAACTTCGTTTAGTCGATCCCAAACAACTTGATTTCCAAACCGCCTTGCAACGGTTTCGTATTTAACCCTAACAGGATTATGCTCCTGATCACCTTTCGGAAAACGCATATCCTCAAGCGCAGACTGCACATACAGGCCGGTTCCACCACATAAGACCGGTACTTTGCCACGATCCTGGATATCAGAAAAACAAGAACGAGATAAGCTTTGGAACAGCTGAGCCGAAAAAGCCTCACCAGGATCAAGAATGTCAATCAAGTGATGAGGAACAAGCATTTTGGACCGAGGAATTTTAGCCGTGCCTATATCCATGCCTTTATATACTTGCATGGAATCGGCCGAAACCACTTCCCCATTCAGGCGCAATGCAACGTGTTGGGCAAGTTCCGACTTACCTGATGCTGTAGGCCCAAGAATAGCTACGACAGGACGAATCACGAAATTACCTGACCACGTAGATACCATGCACGAGCAACATCAACACGGACGTTGACGAAAGTGCCTTGAAGATCATCGATGGAAACGCCTTTGGGAATTGGGGCATGAACAGTCAGATTCTTCGGGCTACGTCCCATTAAAACAGTCTCATCACGCTTAGAAGCTCCCTCAACAAGCACAGGCACTACTTTACCCACCTCGGCTTGATTTACCTCAAGTGCGCGGTCCTGAACAAGATTAACTAGACGCTCAAAACGCTCCTGAATAACTTCTTTGGGAGTGTCGTCTTCAATGCGTGCGGCAGGAGTTCCTTCGCGCTTGGAGTAGATAAACGTAAACACCTGGGTGTAGCCCACTTCCTTAACGAGGTCGTAGGTCTGTTGAAAATCTTCCTCGGTCTCACCCGGGAAGCCAACGATAATATCAGTTGAGAGTGCAATATCAGGGCGGACTTCGCGGAGCTTCTTGATTGTGTCCAAGTAATGTTCCCGCGTGTAGCGTCGATGCATTGCCTTCAAAATACTATTTGAGCCAGACTGTACGGGCAAATGAAGTGCCGGCATCAAATTATCAAGTTCGCCAAAAGCCTTGATAACATCGTCATTGAGATCTTTGGGGTGTGAAGTAGCAAAACGAATACGCTCAATCCCCGTTGCGGCTATTGAGCGAAGCAGGTCAGCAAAACGAGGTTCACCATACAGATCTCGACCATAGGAGTTAACGTTTTGGCCAAGTAGCGTGATCTCCTTAACGCCATCGGCTTTCAGCGATTCGGCATCGGCAACAATGTCTTCCATAGGACGAGACTTCTCTCTACCACGAACATAGGGGACGATGCAGTAGGAGCAAAAATTATTGCATCCGATCGAAATAGGAAGCCAGGCAGACCATTTCGATTCGCGTTCAGTTGGCAAATCGGTAGGGAAATTGGTTGCCTCAGAAAGGACTTCAACTTCGTGATCGCCAGTCAAAAGCGCCTGCTCGATGAGGCGGGGCAAGCTCGCTAAATTGAACGTACCAAAGACCACGTCAACATGAGAAAGCTTTTTTATCAAATCTTCCCCATCGCGTTGGCCAATACATCCGCCAATAACTACAACACGCTTCTTTACCGGAGCGTTTTCTCGAAGCGGAACATTCTTCAACGAAGCAACCTGACCCATTAGGCGAACATCAGCAGCCTCACGCACACAGCAGGTTACAAAGATAATAATGTCTGATTCTTCAACAGTTTTAACCTCAGTTGCACCGAGTGCGGTGAGCATACCTACGATGCGCTCAGAATCATGTTTATTCATTTGACAACCAAAGGTGACAACTGAAAATGTCTTGCCCGAGATGGGGCCATCAGATAGATCTTCCCAATCCAATATATTCATTAGATGAGAAGAGCCCTCAGTGGACACATCAGGCTCAACGTTAGAAAGTTGGTTCGTCATATTTACCTCTACTCAAATTCAGAGGACTGGCTCTGCGCGATGTCATGAGACGTAACAGGAACACGCGGTTCCACCGAGAAGCGAATAGCCGTACGGTATTCTCCATCAATAACGATATCCGCAAACGAAGGAACGCATACAATTTCTATGCCAACAGGCGAAAGAAAGCCACGAGAAATGGCAATAGCTTTAACCGCTTGATTAACCGCACCAGCACCAACAGACTGAATCTCAACAGGAACACCGTCTTTCATCATGCCGGCAATAGCACCAGCAACTGATGCAGGAGAAGACTTCGAGGAGACCTTCAGGCACCCATTAGTCTGAAGAACATTAGAAGCCTTAGCTGGAATATCACTCATATTGCGTTACTTTCAATTAGTTTGTGGTGTGGTTGTAGTGTGTTTTAAACAGTAAATCAAGCAGATTCACGCCGATATATTTTACTCATTAGCTAGTAAACAGGCAAACGGCAAACTTGACTACAAGGGAATGCTATACCAATTTAGCTTCTGGAAGCTGAGAACATACCTAAACGAACTATTCATCACGCCTCAGGGGAATGCGCAAGACTAGCTCGCCACCCAAGCAACGAATGCTTGGCGCAACGTCAGCATTTAGGTAATAGGATTGCGCAAGCTGAGCATAATCCCCCATTACCTGGTTGGAAAACAATTCGAGGTCTTCTTTAGAAATGCGAATTGAGCTATCGGATAAAGTTTTTCGCTCAGGCTTTACTTTTGCAGAAGAAGAAACTTGATCACCAAGCATTGTCTGTAAATGAACCGACAGGGGTTTAATCTCGTTATTAAAAATTCGATATGCAGTCCGAGCAGACATAGGCAGACAGAAATCATTGGCAAGCTGCGCAAGAGCGGAAGCGTCTGGACAAAGACCAAAACGCTGAATATAAGGCAGCCCCCCAGTTTCGTAAGAATACTCTTCAGCGGTATTAGACACCGCTGAATTACCCAACCAATACAGAGTCGAAACTATCTCAGCGGGACTCCCCAAATACACCGCAACACCATCTCGTTCGTCGATCGCAAATTCAAGCACGGTGCGCATAATATTGTGAGGACCGCGAAGAACCGGCTTGCCGTCTTCATTGACTGTAACCGAAGGAGCGCTTGACTGGTCGCGCTTTTCGCTCAATCGGGAGAAGGAACTCACTACCGAAAAGATGGAGCCCAAACCAGGAGCAGAAGCAATAACCCGAGCAGAATCAGTGTTCTGTCGTATTGAATATAAGGCCATGCCCCGTCCATGCACTCCCCACCTATCAGCATGGAAGCTGTCGAGCTTAGAGGTAACAAAGGGCTCAAAGATGGTATCTTGCAGCTGAAGCGGTACGCCATCACCATCGTCAAGCATGGTAAGGAAGCGCTGTTCTTTTGTGGACCAGGTCGCAATAAATATAGCCTTCGCGTTGGCATCACGGGCATTGCGAAGCATTTCAATTACCACATCTTCAAACGACCGTATATCCTGCGTTGCCTGACGCCGCTGTGCCTCTGCTGCGCGGAGACGCACAAACCCATTGCCTAGATCGTCTTGAACACGGGTGTGATCTTCGCCAGAAATGTTCTGAATGAATTGTTGGAGTGAAGTATTAGGCATAAAGAAAAGAAGCCCGCGCAAAAAGCGCGGGCCTATACTCGTTATTTGGCAAAATCAACAGCGCGGGTTTCACGAATTACGACAACCTTAACCTGGCCGGGGTACTTGGTTTCGCTTTGGATTTGATGTGCGATATCGTGCGCCAAAACCGTAGAATGCGCCTCATCGACCTTCTCAGGAGAAACGATAACACGAACCTCACGTCCGGCCTGAATAGCATGAGTACGTTCAACGCCAGGGTAAGAATTGGCGATTTCCTCCAATTTCTCGAGGCGCTTAATATAGGATTCGATATTTTCCTTGCGCGCACCGGGTCGTGCGGCAGAAACAGCATCGGCGGCCTGAACCAATACATCAATAACGCTATTGGGTTCAACATCGTTATGATGAGCCTCGATGGCGTGAACGATCATGGGCTCTTCACCATACCTACGTGCAAGATCTGCACCAATCACAGCATGGGAGCCTTCGATCTCATGATCCACTGCTTTGCCGATATCGTGCAAAAGGCCTGCGCGTTTTGCGGGAACCGGATCAAGGCCGAGCTCCGAAGCCATCATCCCGCAGAGATAGGCAACTTCGAGAGAGTGATTCAGGACATTCTGACCATAGGAAGTACGGTAGCGCAATCGGCCAAGAATCTTTTCCAATTCGGGATTTAGATCATGGATGCCGGTATCAAAAGTCGCCTGAGAAGCAGCTTCTTTAATCTGCTGATTAACGTACTTCTCAGCTTTGTGGAACATCTCTTCAATACGTGCAGGATGAATACGTCCGTCACTAATAAGATTCTGCATAGTAACGCTGGCAATTTCACGACGAACGGGATCGTGGGTCGAAACCGTTACGCATTCAGGAGTGTCATCGATAATGAGGTTAGTGCCCGTAATCTGCTCAAAAGAACGAATATTACGACCCTCGCGACCAATAATGCGACCCTTCAAATCGTCAGAAGGAATATGGATTGTAGATACCGTAATCTGTGAAGTATGGTCCGCAGCCAAACGTTGAATTGCCACACTTAGGATTTCGCGGGCTTTCTTATCAGCTTCGGCTCGAGTTCGTGCTTCAGAGTCGCGAATGATGGAAGCCGACTCATGAACGCACTCTTCTTTCAGGCCATCCAACAATTCGGTCTTGGCTTCTTCTGCGGTCAAACCGGCAACCTCTTCAAGACGGGTTGCAACTTCAGCCTCTGCGCGCTCAACATCTTTTGCACGACGGTCAACCTGACCCTGCAAAGAGGAAATCTGATGCTCACGATGATCGAGGGCTTCGGTGCGCTTATCAAGGCTCTGCTCACGTTGATTGAGGTGATTTTCGCTGGAACGCACAGCCTTCATACGTTCCTTGCTCTCTCGCTCAGCATCCTGCTTCATTTTGAGGACTTCATCCTTCGCTTCAACAAGAGCCTCGCGCTTCAAGCTTTCAGCCTCGCGCTGAGCATCGGCAAGTGTATTCTGGGCTTCAAGAGCCGTAGCGTCATTGCGCTCCTTGAGCACCTTCTGCATCAGGAAATAACCAATCAAAAAGCCAACAACAATCGCTACCACGGCGGCGATTATGATTTCAACCATGAAACTCCCTTTCGTTCATGTTGCGTATTAACTAGGAAGGCAAAAGGGCAACATAAATGCCCTGGAATACCGGGGCAAGAGCATACGCCGAGGAAAAAACGACACTATTACATTGTAGAAAATATCTAAAAGCACCAAACCTGGTGCGTAAGCTCAAGCTATTTGATAATAGCTTAAAATTGCAGAAAATGCGCCGAGAACAGCATGTCCCGCAAAGAGACACGCCGTTTTTTCCAGAGAATGCATCAAACATCGATGATTCACTTGCTGTTTTTGGCCTCGTACCATCGTTTGGTTGCTTCAGCGGCAATATCAACAGAATAGCCCGAGCGGATCAACTTCGCATATGCTGCCTGTTTTTCGTTCTTAGACCGTGGTGGCTTACGACACAGCAGGGCAATAGCTGCTTCTTCCTGGCTCGGATTTTCCCGTAAATAATCTTCCGGGAAGCCTTCAAGCTGCTCAAAGGGATCGATAGCGTGATTTCGAAGTTCACGAAGTATGCCAGATAAACCTTTTCCGGAGCGAAGCCGCGAACGCACAAGAACATCGGCAAAACGAGCATCGTCTAAATACCCCACGGATAACGCTCGGTCAATAGCTGCGTCAACAACATCAGCGACAAACCCGTCACGATCAAGGCGGTTTCGCACTTCAAGGACCGATCGATCTCTGACCCTAACCAATCGCTCGATCTTTTTGAAAGCTTCCCTCAGCTCATCGGATTTAAGATTCTCATATAGCATCTGACCTTTGGGTGAAGAAATAGACGCTTGCGTAAACCGCTCCGCAAGCGTCTTGGCATCAATTAAAACCATTCGATTTAAGCCTCGATGGAATTTGCAGAAAGATCAGTTGCAATAGGCTCCTCGCCGATGGCAGGAAGATTGTATTCCGCACGCACCTTGTTTTCAATTTCATTTCGAATATCAGGATGCTCCTTCAGGGTGCGTTTAGCGGCTTCGCGGCCCTGGCCCAAGCGTTCATCACCATAGTTGAACCATGAACCACTCTTCTTAACAAAACCGGCCTCAACGCCCATGTCGAGAACGCAGCCCTCTTTTGAAATTCCCTCACCATACATGATGTCAAACTCGGCCTGCCTAAAGGGTGGAGCAACCTTGTTCTTAACCACTTTGACTCGAACTCGATTACCGATGAACTCACCATCTTTTTTGACCGAGTCAAAACGACGAACATCAAGACGAACGCTCGAATAGAATTTCAATGCACGGCCACCTGTAGTTGTTTCAGGATTACCGAACATGACACCTATTTTTTCACGAAGCTGATTAATGAAAACGCAAGTGGTATTGGACCGAGAAAGAGATCCAGCAAGCTTACGCAATGCTTGGCTCATCAGACGAGCCTGAAGGCCAACCGTGGTATCGCCAATTTCGCCTTCGATTTCGGCCCTAGGAACCAGAGCCGCAACCGAGTCGACAACTACACAGTCAATAGCACCAGAGCGAACAAGCATATCGCAGATCTCGAGCGCCTGCTCACCAGTGTCGGGTTGCGATATAAGCATTTCGTCTACATCAACACCAAGCTTAGCAGCATAGACAGGATCCAGCGCATGCTCGGCGTCAATAAAGGCAACAACACCACCTGCAGCCTGCGCCTCAGCAATGATATGAAGAGCAATGGTCGTTTTACCGCTTGATTCAGGGCCATACACCTCAACAATTCGACCACGAGGAACGCCACCGATGCCTAAAGCGATATCTAATGGAAGGGCTCCGGTTGGAATTACGCCAACTTGCATGTTGGTGTTCTCCCCCAGTTTCATAATGGCACCCTTGCCAAATTTCTGTTCAATCTGATCAGTGGTGATCTTGAGGGTTTTTGCTTTGTCCTGGCTCATTTCTTCTCCTAGCCGAAGGTATTGCGATTGGACCTAAACGAGAATATCCGAACATGCGTTCGATTGCAATACTTTTCGCTTAAGCAAAGCTAATAGTAAAACCGCGTTCTCAAATACATGAGAACGCGGTACTAAAGTGATGCGAAATATATTCAAATCAGAAGCTAATCGGAAACTGGCTCGGATCGGCTATCGTCGAGAGCGTAAGCGAATAGCTCAAGCGCAAAATCCACGGTAGCACTGCGTATGGCATTACGATTGCCGTCAAAATGACGAATAAAGGTTTTAGTATGGTTCTTAGTTGCCAAGCCAAACCAAACAGTACCGACAGGCTTGCCAGGAACAGCCCCGCCAGGTCCCGCGATCCCGGTAACAGCTACGGCTATATCGGATTTTGCAACGCGAAGAGAACCCTCAGCCATTGAGGCAGCAACCTCGGAGCTTACTGCGCCAACCCGCTCAAGATCGGCTGCAGAAACGCCCAACACATTAATTTTGACATCGTTGGAATAGCTGATAATTCCGCCCTCGACAACAGCCGAACTACCAGGCACGCCAGTGAGAGCGCCACCAATAAGACCACCTGTACAGCTCTCAGCAGTCGAAAGATGCTTGCCTTCTTTAATAGCGCGATCAATAACGGCTTTTGGAGAGCACGAGAAATCATCGGAGCCCTTTTTCGAACCCGCATTCCCAAACCCAAGAATGGGAGCGCACTTCATAAAATAGTCAACCATAGAAACGACGGTGAGCACTAGCGCAACTATCATGAAGAACCACGAGATCACGTACAAAGCAAGTTCCATATCAGGATGCAGTGCGAGCAACGCGTCGGAACCCTTAACAATAAAGAGTAAGATCGCAATGATCTGGAACACCGTCTTGAATTTTCCATACCAACTTGCCGCAACAACAACTCCATGCGTCGCCACAAGCATTCGAAGACCCGAAACAATGAACTCACGAGCGATTATGAGCAACGCAACCCATGAAGGAAGGACTTGAAGTTCGATAAGCGCCAATAACGCCGCCGCCACCAAGATCTTGTCGGCCAAGGGATCTATGAACTTTCCGAAGTTCGTTACCTCTCCCCTGCTTCGCGCCAAATATCCATCCAACGCGTCAGTGCACGATAAAATTGCGAAAATCAGTGCAGCAACCCAAGGCTTACAGAGCTCGGCATTATGCCAATCCGGTATATAAGTCGGCCAAGGGGAAATTATTGCCACGACAAAGACGGGGACAAGCAGGATCCGGACAAGGGTGACAATATTGGCCGGAGTCCACAGCGTAGTTTCGTCAAATTCCTTTTCAGTCACCCAGGGCCTCCATCTCGTAAAGAAGCGTGTCACTGATTGATACGGTATGAACCTCGCCAACAGCACCGTTTTCCAAATAGGTCACACCGTCAACATCGGGGGCCTGGCATTGTGCACGGCCATACAATTGACCGTCTTCCTCACAACCAAGGACGAGAACGTCCATGCTCGTTCCTATTCGCTGAGAAACGACGTGGGAAGAAACGGCGTCGGCAATGTCGCGGAGCTCTTGAAGACGTGCCTGTTTGGTGTCTTCATCAACCTGATTAGGCAATTCGGCAGCAGGGGTACCGTCTTCGGGCGAATAGGCAAAAATACCCACATAATCAAATTCGGTCTCCGAAACAAAATCACAAAGATCATCAAATTGCTCTTCTGTTTCGCCTGGATAACCAACTATTAACGTCGTACGCAAAGCAATACCAGGAATACGCTGGCGAATACGCGCAACCATCTGTTCGTATTCGGCGCGTGAGCCAGAACGATTCATCGACTTCAAAATCTCCGAATCGCAATGCTGCAAAGGTATATCAAAATAATTGCAGATGTTGTCATGAGTAGCCATGACGTCAAGCAGCTCATCTGTCATCCCGGCGGGCTGTAGATACATAACTCGGAACCAGGTATCAGGATACGCTTCAGACAATCGCTTCAGCAGCGAAGCAAGGTTCTCGCGAGGTTTCAAGTCAAGACCCCAGATACCAGAATCCTGAGCTATGAGCACGATTTCTTTGGTGCCAGATTCAACCTTAGCCTTAACGTCAGAAGCGATTTCATCATAAGAAAAGCTGTGATATCGACCACGAATGAACGGGATGGTACAAAACGAGCAAAAGCGATTGCATCCGTCAGAGATCTTCACATACTCGCTAGGTGCATAATCGAAATCAACTTCAACGGAATTACGTACGCTTGATACACCCAAAAGATCGTCGATTATTTCAACGATATTATCTTCTTCTCTGCAGGTAACAAATTTGTCTGCCTCGGTTAGCTCTTCTTCGAGATCATCACCAAATCGAGAAGGCATGCACCCACACACCACAAGTTTGGTATCCCCTGAAGCAACCGAATCATAACCAGCTATTTCAAATACGGCATCAAGGCTTTCTTCGATAGCCGACTGAATAAACGAGCATGTATTGACGACGATAACATCAGCAGAATCGGCGATATCGACAATAGAATAGCCAGCTTGAATAAGGTCTTCCTGCATTCGGGCGCTATCCGATTCGTTCTTTGCACAACCAAGCGTTAAAAAGGATACGTTTTTTGACATGATGCAACGAATTCCTAGCGATAATTAGTAAATTGCAAAGGCTGACCGTAATCCTTCTCTTTCAAAAAGGCAATAACCTCTTGAAGGGTATCGAGCTTGGGCCCTGATACGCGAAGCTTATCTCCCTCGATGGTGACCTTCACCTTGAGCTTAGTAGCCTTGATGTCCTTGTTGATTTTTCCTGCCGTGTCACGATCGATACCCTCAATAATCTTAGCGGTTTGGCGAACCGATCCACCGGTAGCAGACTCAAGCTTGCCCCAATCAAGAGCATTCAGAGCGATTCCGCGCTTAATAAGCTTAGAGGTAAGAACATCCTTTACCTGATTATTAACAAAATCGCTCGGCGCAGATACCGTAAGGGTTTTACCGGACTTGTCTAATGCAATGTCAGCACCAGAATCTTTAAGGTCATAACGCTGAGAAATCTCCTTCTTCGCTTGCCCGAAAGCATTATCGACTTCCTGCATATCAATCTGGGATACAACGTCGAAGCTAGAATCTTTAGCCATGGTTAATCCTCTCTTAATCGAATTTAATAAAGCCATCATGTTAGGCCATATAGAAAAATAGGTTAGCACGATTCATCTGAAAATCGTGCTAACCCAAAAACATCTACGTAGGCAAAACGCGTCCTATTCAGATGACGACGACCTGGAACTCGCAGATGACGTCTTAGCAGAGTCGGTCGAACTGTCCGACGAGCTTTGAGAGCTCGACGATGCAGCAGCAGACGTATCCCGCTTCACATTCGGATGATCGTTATACCACTGATCTAGGATTTCGCTAAAGGAAAAAGTTTGGTTTACGATACCTGAGCTGTTGGCCTTAAGATCAACAGCTTCATCATTGATCGTCACCGATACGCCCTTTGTTTCAGTAGAAACAAAGCGAATTTTAGACGAGCTAGTGTAGGTTTTTTCCGCTGGCCCAGACACTGTACCCGACTCTTGGGCCTTGTCGTCAACATAAACTTCGATATAAGACTCACTGCCCTTATCAACGGAATATCTCAAGGTGAATTCAGTTGGAGCAGTTTGGTCAGGAGAGGAATCTGTTTGCTGCTGATCTGACGAAGATTCGCTTTCTGCATTTTGCGTAGACTGAGCGCCGGTAACAGGGATATTGGTCTGAGGCGCAGTTTGATGCGACAGCATCATAGCCACAACGAGAACAACAACGATGAAAACAACAGCGATAATAGCAACAAGGATATTCCGACTTCTATTTGGGTTCGGGATATTCTGCGGAGCTGCATACATATTTCCATATTTCCCCGAAGGCATAGCAGATCTACGGGCGCGATGAGCGACCTGAGGGTTGTGATGCGAAGGGTATACATCGGCGTTTTGAGAATACACGGCTCGACCAAATCCATTAGAACTGCCATCATACAGATCTTTTTCATCGGGCTGAGAAAAAGATGAACGAGATTTGCGAGCAACCCGCCCACCAACTTTTTCAAATGACGAAGTAGTGTATCCGTTGGCTTCGCGTCCATGCGGATCGCGATGCATTCGAATAGAGTCACCAACGCTTTGATGAGCCTGCTCTACCTGATAGGCATATTCCTGATCTAAGTACATTCTGCTGACATCCTGAGCGTTAAGGCCAAGGAGCCGAGAATAAGCAATGATCATATTGCGCGCATATCCACGAGAGGGCATGCGCTTAAAATCACTATTTTCGATCGCGACGATAATATCCTGGCGAATACGCAGATCGCGAGATACCGAAGCCAGGTCTCGCCCTTGGGCCAATCGCGCTTCCTTAAGCACGCTGCCGAAGCTGATCTGGTGCATGACGTTCCTACCTCTTCTTACTTACTGCGAATCATTAGCTTCAAAGGCTTTGATAGTTTCGAGTTCCATCGGGTCAACCAAAACCTCGCGAGGCTTTGACCCGTTTGGTGGACCAACGATGCCCTTCTCTTCAAGCAGGTCCATAATCCTGCCAGCACGCGAGTACCCTACGCTAAGCCTGCGCTGCAGGTTCGACGTAGAGCCCATACCTGAAGAAACCACTATCTCAGCGGCATCCCACACCAAGGGATCATCAGAGCCAGAGGCAGTTCCACCGGAACCATCGGGCATAGAATCCCCTAGAGTAATGAGATTGGTTTTAAGAATATCATTGTGATATTCGGGCTCTCCTTGCGACTTCAATTTCTCCACGACAGCAGATATCTCATCCTCGGAAACAAAGCATCCCTGAATTCGCTGAGGTTTGGCCAACTCGGGCTTGGAAAGCAGCAGGTCTCCTAGACCAATAAGATTTTCAGCGCCGGGAGTGTCCAGGATGACACGCGAATCGATACCGGAAGCAACATTAAACGCGATACGATTGGTGATGTTAGCCTTGATAAGACCCGTAACTACATTCGTAGAGGGGCGCTGCGTTGCTACGATGAGATGGATTCCCGCTGCACGCGCAAGCTGAGCTAGACGCGAAATCGAAAACTCCACCTCTTTGCCTACATTCATCATAAGGTCTGCGAGCTCATCGATGATGATGACGATATACGGCATCTCAGCCGCGGGAGCATCGTTGATTTCGAGCCCCTTTTGAACCTTGGCATTGTATTGACCAATATTTCTAGCGCCAATGCCACTAAAAACCTTCAGCCTACGCTCCATCTCGGCTACGGCCCAGGAGAGAGCGCTAGCCGCTTCCCTCGCTTCGGTAACAACAGGAACGTACAAATGAGGGATGCCATTATAGGGAGTAAACTCAACACGCTTAGGGTCAATCATGATCATACGTACTTCGGAAGGCGTAGCACGCATAAGAATCGACATAATCATGCCGTTGATGGCAACTGATTTACCAGAGCCCGTCGTACCACCAATTAGCAAATGGGGCATAGTTGCCAAATTGCTAACGATGCTTTCACCTTCCACATCCTTGCCAATGGCAATTTGAAGAGGTCCGGCAGGAGCATCTTTCAGGACATCACCCAAAAATACTGTCTCGCGTTTTTTGTTGGGCACTTCAATACCAACGTAATTAGTGCCTGGAATAGGAGCAAAGATGCGAACACCAGGCGCAGCAAGAGCGAGGGCTATATCGTCAGTCAAATTAGAGACACGATTTACTCGAACACCTGAAGGAAGATCGACCTTAAACAGGGTAACGGTAGGCCCGTGAACCCAACCAACAACATCAGCGCCTACGCCAAAGTCGGAAAGCGTCTCCTGGAGCAACAAACCAGTGGCGCGAAGGGAAGCCTCGCTCTCCTTGGTGACTGGAGTTTTTTCGGAAGTATTAAGCAAGCTCATTTCGGGGAGATCAAAACCCTCCAATGGCTCTGGTGTAGCAACATCTGACGCCTTTTTGCGGACAGGCCTAGCGGCCTGATCCTGAGGAAGTGACAGCTCGTCCTTCTTGTCAGCTTTAGGACGCGACCCAAGCTTTCGGGTAAGTTGCTTGGGCGCCTCCCCTGCAGCTTTCGGGGAAGCCGCGTCAAATGCCATGGTGGTTTGCACTGCAGCTTCACGAGCGCGCTGGCCATTCGTGCGTTGGCTTTTTTTCAATGATTTAGATGGCATCTCGGAAATTACCTGAGTTTTACCAGCAGCAAAAGCAGCTTTATTCGCGTCGATGGCCTGTGTGGGCATACTTCCATGAACATCGACTTTCGTTGGATCAGTGTAACCTGCATCAATGGGATTCTTGCCCTTCCTAACGCGAGCGAAGGACATACGAGGCAAGTGATCAAATCCGCCTTCTTCGTCTCCAGGTGCGTCGGAGCGACCTGCCGCATGAGCGCGAATGTTTTCGATGAGAGACGACAGAGAGAAGCCAATTACAATTAGCGCAATGATAATCAAACCAATCATCAAAATCATGGAAACAGTCAAACCGAACAGCTCGAGACCCGCCCAGGCGATAGCGCCACCCACATAGCCACCATGGTCGACAAGTAACACCTGAATAAACAAACGATTTGGATCAACATCAGCACCAGGCGTGAAAAGAGACACAATAGTTAAGAACGCAAGGAACAAAAGACCGAACCCAATTGCCACACGTGCTGGCACCATCTCTCGTTCAAAACGAATTAGCAACGTAGCTGCCAAACCAATAAGCAAAAAGGGAAGCACGTATGCGCCAATGCCGAAGCAGAAACGAAGCCCGAGAGATATCGCGCCCGTTACAACGCCCTCAGACCCCATAAACACCATGGCGAATAGAGCAATGGAAAGCACTATTAAGGCAACCGCAGATATATCGCGCTTGGTACGCTCATCAAAAATATGGCCGTAACTGGGCGCAGAATCACGATGCTGCGATTTTTTTTCACTCGAAGCAAGCTTGCGGACCCCCGGCTGGGAGCCCGCCTTGCTTGACTGGTTTTTGTTCCGGCGCCCTGTTTGCTGAGATGCCATTCGAAACCTTTCGTGCGTTTAGGGTGAGTTTAGCTTCGCATGAGGCCCTGAGGCCTGGATCTCTAGACCTCGAGGATGTTGATTACCACTAGAGGGCGCTGATTGGTGCGCTCCCAAAGAATTGAAAGCAAAGCGCTTCGAGCGGCACGCTTTACGGCACGAGACTCTTCGTTCTTTGAAAGAGATCGCTTCAATGCGCTCGAAACAGCATTCGTTACAGCTTCAACAAATTGGGGCTCATCACCGCCAGGAATACCATGCATTTCCACCTGAACGCCACTGAGCAAATCGTGTGATTCCGCTTTGACGGCGCAGGCAATAACTGCAACGCCTTGTGAACCAAGATTCGTTCTTTCGTTCAAAACAAACTCGGAGGTATCGCCAACGCTTAATCCATCGACCAAGATAATACCGCTCGGAACGGGCTTTCCTCGACGAACCCCCTTTGGGGTCAACTCAAGAGATTCGCCGTTTTCGCAAATGAAGATATTCTTTTTCTGAACGCCTGTAGCTTCAGCCAAAGCAGCGTGAGCCCGTAAGTGAGTGGCCTCGCCATGGACTGGCATAAAGTGCTTAGGCTGAACGATAGAAAGAACAAGCTTCAGTTCCTCCGCTGAAGCATGGCCGGAAACGTGAACACGGGCACGGCTTTTGTCGTAAACATCCGCTCCAATCTTAGCCAAGTCATTCGTTACCTTAGTTACGGCTTTTTCATTACCGGGCACAGGCGTAGCCGAAATAATAACCGTATCGCCTTCATCAACCGAAATAGTCTTATGGTTATCACTTGCAATTCGAGCAAGTGCAGAAAGCGGTTCGCCCTGCGAGCCCGTGCACATAACTACATACGAATCAGGAGGACAGCCTTTCAGATCGTACGCATCGATAATGTCCTTATCAGCGATCTTCAAATACCCTAGGCGACGCGCAATGTCGGTATTCTGAACCATAGAGCGACCAGTGACAGCAACCTTACGCCCATTACGCACCGCCGCATCGCAGATCTGCTGCATGCGATGAATATGAGAAGCAAAGGAAGCAACGATAACACGACCCTTGGCCCGAGAAATGATAGAGTCAAGAACTTTGCCGACTTCCGCTTCGGAGGGGGTGAAATTCGGATTGGTGGCATTGGTAGAATCCGACATCATCAAGTCAACGCCCTCTTCGCTAAAGCGGGAGAGAGCGGCGAAGTCAGTACGAACCCCATCAATAGGACTTTGATCCAGTTTAAAGTCGCCTGTATGAAGCACATTGCCAGCAGGAGTGCGGAAAAATACACCAACTGCACCGGGAATAGAATGGTTGACGGAGAAAAACTCGGCAGTGATACACCCAAGCTTAATAGACTGGCCGGGCTTTATTTCGCATAACTTGGCATTCTTGATCTTATGTTCCTTAAGCTTGCCCTCGATAAGGCCAAGAGTAAGCTTGGTTGCGTAAATAGGAACCTTGCGATCAAGATCTTTAAGCAAATACGGCAAAGAGCCCGTGTGGTCCTCGTGCCCGTGGGTAATTACTATTCCGCGCAACTTATCAGCATGCTCAAGAACATATGAATAATCAGGCAGAATCAGGTCAACACCTGGATGATTGTCATCGGGGAACATAAGGCCAGCATCATCAAGCACCATATCGTTAGCGCATTCGAAAGCGGTCATGTTCTTGCCGATAGCGTCCAGACCGCCTAAGGGGATTATGCGAAGCTTAGCCTTAGGATCGCGCTTGCCCGCGTGGTTATGCTGGACAGATTTTTTTCCGCGACTTGAATTTTGGGAATGATGTTTTTTACCTGCCTCGGAGCTTTTATCTTTAGCACTCTTCGAATTCTCGTCGTCGAATTTCGATAATTTTGGACGCTTCCGCTCAAGGTGAACATGCTTCACCGATTCTGTTGCTTGGGGTTTACCCTGAATATTTTTAGGCTCATTGATTTCTTCAGCCATAAGATTCCTTTTCATTCTGTGTTTGTACTTCATATATAAGATGAGGCCCTCTAATACCTAGCAAGTCAGGCCCATCTGCAGACCAGAGCAGTGCGCAAATAACGCATAGATTAACTAATTAATAATAACGTTCTTATCTCAAATATGTTAATCATCCATGAATTCTTCCCTATCTTCCCTGAAAAGAATCCAACAGAATTAGCCGCAGTCGAAACAAACACAAAGTGAAAAATATACAAAAAAGCGAGGTCGAAACCTCGCTTTTGGAAATGTATGACAAATGCCGAAACTTACTTCAAAACACCAACCTCGCGCATTACCTGAGCCAAATGATCAGATTGCTCAGGAGTAGCGTCTACCAAAGGAAGACGAACTCCGCCAACGTGGAAGCCGGAAAGATTCAGTGCCTCCTTGACCATGATCGGATTAGCCGTAACAAAAAGCTCATTCATCAAGGGCAGGAGCTTTTCATTGGCAACCGCAGCCTCATCAAATTTCCCCTCGGCACAAAGGGTGGTAATTTCCTTCATGCGATCAGGCGCAACATTGCCTGTTGTGGAAATTACGCCAGCGGCACCTAATTTCATCATGTCGTAAGTAAGGGAATCATCGCCAGAATACACATCGAATCCTTCGGGCGCATTAGCGATAATCTCCGCAACCTGGTTAAGATCGCCAGAAGCTTCCTTGATGGCAACGATGTTATCGCAATCGTTGGCAAGCCGTAACGTTGTTTCAGGCGTCATATTGATACCAGTACGACCGGGGATGTTGTACAGAATAATAGGAAGGTCGACGGCATCTGCAATAGTTTTAAAGTGCTGATAGAGGCCTTCTTGCGGGGGCTTGTTGTAGTAAGGAACCACTAACATAAACGCATCAACGCCGAGTTTCTGAACATCACGGGCAAAATCAACCGTATCAGCGGTGCAATTATCTCCAACATTGGCGATAACCGGCACTTCACCCTTAACTTCAGAAAGAACTGCTTCAAACAGCTTCATCTTCTGAGGATAGAACACCGTAGGGCTTTCGCCTGTGGTGCCATTAACGATAAGAGCATCGCTTCCGCCGTCTACAAGGCGGCGAGCCAGAGCACGTACCTGATCTAGGTCGAGCTCAAGATTCTCGTCAAATGGGGTAACCATTGCGGGAATCATGCGACCAAAGCGTGGCTCATTTGCAGCGGTCATGTGTAACTCCTTCATTCGCTAATTCAACGTGGCTCATTATTGCATGTTGTACGGCGCTATGCCATGAAGTTTTCCAAACCAACGACTAAGCCGCTGCATTTGCCTACCGAACGGATACCAAGAAGAACACCTGGCATATAGGAAGTACGATCCCATGAATCGTGACGAATAGTCAGCGTCTGCCCCATCGATCCGAAAATCACTTCTTGACTTGCAACGTACCCCATTGAACGTACAGAATGCACCGGGACACCTTCCACCAATGCCCCGCGCGCACCTTCACATCCATCAATCTCGGTTTCAGCGCCAGGAGCAACGCTGGTGAAATCTCTGGAACGAGAGATTATCTGAGCAGTGCGCACCGCAGTGCCGCTTGGCGCATCTTTCTTATTGCAGTGATGGAATTCAATAACCTCCGATTCAGGGAAGTAAGGAGCGGCAGCTTTGGCGAATTCCATCATAAGCACCGCACCAGTGGTGAAATTTGGAGCATAAAATAAGCATGTGCCAGGTTTAGCACTCGCAGCAAGAGCATTGAGGGTATCATCGCTCATCCCCGTTGTTCCCACAACGCAATCCACGCCTGCCGGCAAGGCCTTTTCCAAAGTCTTGGCAACGACGCTAGGCTGGGTAAAATCGACTAAAACATCAAAGGATGAACCCTGAAGTGCCTCATCAATGCTTTTATAGGTAGCAAAAGGTGCTTCTCCACCAAACGGGTCAATCCCGCATACCACTTCCATGTCCTTAGCAGCGGTGACCGCATCCACAACAGCGGAACCCATGCGGCCGGCATAACCAGCAACAGCAACAGAAATCATACGTACTCCTATTCAAATACCCATTTCAGGCAACTAATCGCAACTATACGACTTAAATGATTCAAATATGTTAAGCACTCGTAGGCGACTTAAATGGCACCAAGCAAGACTAGAGCTACCAACAACGTAACGAATTAGGGAATTAGCCAAAAACAAGATCCGAAAGCTCTTCTTGACTATATGGCGATATCACAGCAATGGCTGGCTCTGCCGAGAGGAGCTCTTGAGCCATATCGAGCACCTGCTGCTTAGTGACGGACCGATATCCTTCCGTTTGCTGTTCGGGGGTAGTTTGCTCCAAACCGAGAGTCTCGCGTTTTCCCAATCGAACCATATGAGAATTGGTCGACTCCAAGCCAAGAAGGAGCTGTCCGCAGATAAGGTCAATATTGCGAGAAAGCTCATCCTCAGAAACATAGTCTTGAGCAATCGCGTCCAGCTCAGAACGGATAAGATGCATAACTTCCTGAGTGTTGGAAGGTCGTGTGCCAGCATAAATACACCACTGCCCAACACCCTGATAGCCAGCTTGCATCGCATAAATCGAATATACAAGACCGCGCTTTTCGCGTACTTCCTGAAACAAACGCGAAGACATAGAACCGCCAAGAATGGTGGTGAGCACCGTGGCAATATATCGCCGTTCGTTTCCCAGGGGCAGCCAGGGTACACCATACACAATATGGGCTTGCTCGATATCGCGCTTCTGGCTAAATAAACCTGAGGAGAATTGAGGCTGAAGAAGCTTTCGATGCTCCTTTTTACCGGGTTTCATGGAAGCAAAGTATCGCTTTGCCAATGTCACCAACTGATCATGGTCCACGTTGCCCGCAGCAGCTAGAGTGAGGTTTCCGGCATGGTAATGCTCAGCATGGAAATCGACGCAATCGGCATGTCGATAACTGCCAACCCGATCTCGTGTTCCCAAAACAGGCAAGCCGCAAGGATGATTAGGCAAGTTGCTCTGAGAATATAGCTCATAGACATAATCATCGGGGGTGTCTTCGGAACGCGCAATCTCTTCAATCACTACTTCACGTTCAGTATCAATGGCATCCTGAGAAAAATTTGATTCAATCACCATCTCCGCCAAAACAGAAAGGGCGTCCTCAAGCTTGTCATCAACAAAGCGAGCATAGTAACAGGTGTATTCTTTTGACGTAAAAGCGTTAAGCTCTGCCCCTAGGCGATCAAAATGCATCGAAATATCCAAGGGGCCTTTAGTAGGCGTTCCCTTGAACATCATGTGCTCCATAAAATGAGTAAGACCCGCCTGATCGGGACGCTCATCACGTGAGCCAACGTTGAACCAGAGGCCCAAAGAAACCGAGCGGACATCGGGCATCGTTCGGCTAATGACCGTCATGCCATTATCCAAAACAGTTTTACATTGCTGGCTCATACGCGCGCCAACCCTTCCAATCTAAATCTATGACTCAATGCTTTCCTTCAGGGCTTTTGCAAGCTGATCGGGACAACTCGTTTTACGGGGACCGCAGGTAATACCTTCGAGCTTGTCGATAACTTCCTCGACAGGCATACCCTCTACAAGCATGGAAATGCCCTTAGTGTTGCCATTGCAGCCGCCTTGAAAAGACACATTGGCAACCTTGCCATCTTCAATGTCAAAATTAATGGCCTTAGAACAGGTACCACGAGTAATAAACGTAGACATACAATAAACCTCTTCTTCGAAAGAGAGCCCTCTGCCCCATTACAGGGTCAGAGGGCTCTCAGATCCGCTTATCAATAACCATTCTATCGCTCTCACAGGGTAGACAAACGCCCAGTAGAGCAATCAGGAGATGATTATATCCTAGTGCTCGGCATGGTCACCATTGTGACGACGACGGGGTTTGCGACCGCCATTGCTGCCTTCACGCTTACCGCGTCGGTCACCATCATCGTGGTGGCGAGAAGGGCGCTCGGAGCTAACCACATCGGGCTTATCGACACGATCAAGGCTGATCTTACCGCTATCGCTAACCTCAATGACCTCAACCTTAACGATGTCTCCGATGTTAAGAACATCTTCAACCTTGCCCACACGGCCGTTAGCCATACGAGAGATATGGAGCAAACCATCCTTGCCGGGAGTAAGACGAACAAATGCGCCAAAATCCTTAATGCCAACGACTTCGCCGTCATACACTTCTCCGACCTCGGGAACCTTGACGATACCCAAGATAGCTGCCTTGGCAGCAGCGCCGCCTTCGGCATCGACGGAAGCAATACGGACGGTGCCATCTTCTTCGATCTCGATAGTGGTATTCGTCTCATCCTGAAGACCTCGAATAACCTTGCCACCAGAACCGATAACATCACGAATCTTATCGGAAGGAATATGGATGGTCTCAATGTGAGGAGCGTAAGGAGAAAGCTCCGCACGAGGAGCATCGATTGCCTCGAGCATCGCCTTCATGATAAAGGCGCGACCCTCCTTAGCCTGAGCCAAAGCACGGGCCAAAATATCAACAGAAAGACCCTTGGCCTTGTTGTCCATCTGGAGTGCAGTGATGCCATGCTCCGTACCGCAAACTTTAAAGTCCATGTCGCCAAGGAAGTCTTCAAGACCCTGAATGTCGGAGAGGATGACGATGTCATCGCCTTCCTTGATAAGACCCATTGCAATGCCAGCGACGGGAGCCTTGATAGGCACGCCAGCATCCATCAGAGCGAGGGTAGAGCCACAGGTAGAAGCCATGGAAGAAGAACCGTTGGATTCCATGATCTCGGAAACTACGCGAATAGCGTAAGGAAATTCTTCCTCATCAGGGAGAACAGGCAGGAGCGCGCGCTCAGCCAAGGCACCATGACCGATTTCACGACGCTTAGGTGCACCCATACGACCAACCTCGCCAGTGCAGTACGGCGGGAAGTTGTATTGATGCATATAACGCTTACCCTCTGCAGGATCGATGGTATCGAGGCGCTGCCATTCGTTGAGCATGCCAAGCGTCGCAATAGAGAGAGCCTGGGTTTGACCACGCTGGAAAAGACCAGAACCGTGAACACGAGGGAGATAGCCAGCCTTAATGTACAAAGGACGAATTTCGGTGCTAGAACGACCGTCAGCACGCTCGCCCGTTTCAATAACCATCTTACGCATTGCATGCTTTTCGAGTGACTTCAATGCAGCAGCAATATCAGAACCCCAAGCAGCACGTTCTTCCTCGGTGAAGTCGTTTTCCTTAACGGAATTCTTCACTTCTTCGACCTTCGCCATACGAGCAAGCTTGTCTGCATCCTTCAATGCGGCCGACATTTCATCGAAATGATTGTCGACACGCTCTGCGATAGAAGGATCGGCAACATGAATAGGCCATTCCTTAGGCTGCGGATCGACCTTAGCCAAGAATTCAGCTTGCTTTTCACAGAACGCCGCAATTGCTTCCTGGCCAAAAGTCATGGCTGCAAGCATGTCCTCTTCGGTAATCTCCTGAGCACCAGCCTCAACCATGGAGATATAATCCTTGGTACCTGCAATGGTCAGCTCGAGATCGGAATTCTCTTCTTCCTCATAGGTCGGGTTAACGATGAACTCGCCGGTATCGATATTGCGACCGATGCGAACGCACGCAGCAGGGCCATCAAAAGGCGCGCTAGCCACCATGAGAGCCGCAGAAGCACCTGCTACAGAGATGGTGTCGGGCTGATGCTCGCCATCAACAACCAACGTAGTGGCAACCACGTGAACTTCCTGCTTAAAACCATCAACGAAACCAGGGCGGATTGGACGGTCGATCATACGAGCCGTCAGGATACCCTTGTCGGAAGGCTTTGCTTCGCGCTTCAGGTAACCACCAGGAATTCGACCTACCGCATACATCTTTTCCATGAAATCAACAGTCAGCGGGAAAAAGTCATAATCCTTCTCCTGCTCGGAAATCACAGCAGTAACCAATACAGTGGTGTCACCGCAGGTGACCTTCACGGCACCGGAAGCCTGCTTTGCAAGCTCGCCGGTGGAAAGGGTGTAGTGCTTTCCGTAGAGGTCGAACGATTCAGTAATAATGTCCATCTTTTTTCTTTCACTTCCCTTGCGCCCTATTGCGCAAAGCCTCTTTGCACCCGCTTTTCAGGTGCGCGAGCAGCAATGGCCTCCATTGCCGACCGCCGAATATACAAAAAGCCCGCTAGCGCGGGCTTAATGCTTAGATGTTGTCGCGAATGCCGAGCTTCTTGATGAGTTCACGGTACTCAAGAACGTCGCGGTTCTTGATGTAAACGAGAAGACGACGGCGCTTACCTACGAGCATGAGCAGGCCACGACGGGTGTGGTGATCCTTGGGGTGTTCCTTCAGGTGCTCGGTCAGGTTCTTGATGCGCTCAGACAGGATAGCAACCTGTACCTCTGCGCTACCAGAGTCCTGGGGGTTCTTGCCGAACTCAGCCATGAGCTCTGCAGTGCGTTCTTTGGAGATGCTAAGCTTGTTAGGCATCTGTCCACCTTTCTACATCTAATTCCCTCCATGCCGAGCAAGCAAGCGGGTGGTGCATGCGAGCTAGGCGTGAAGCCTACTTACTGCAAAATGCAGCTTATCTAGTATAAGCGAGCGTCTTTTCAGGCTCAACAGCTTTCTGAGGTTGTGTTCGACATGTGAAGATAGTCAAAATGCCACTAATTAATCAACGACATTCAGTGAAGAAATTAACGGAATTGCCGTCGCAACGCCCCAGAGAGCAAAGCCAATCAGCTCGATTCATGCCCAGAGAAGGGCATTATGGTCATGGCTGCAACGTCGAAGAGTTCCAAAAAAGTTCGCCTTCAGCGGCGCAAAGGGCCCATTTGCCAACAACATCAAACTTACGCCTCAAAGCACCACCAAGACACATCTCACAATCCTCTTCCATGAGCCTACGACAAGAACCCCCCAATGCTAAAGCTTATGAAACCCCAGGGCGAAAATACCCTAGGGTTTCATATCAAGACCAAACAGTATTTCGGCTCACATCGAACAATCAACGTTAATTAAGAAGTGCAGCCGAAAATAAGGAAATTTAGCCTTCAGAAAAGAAGACTGGCTACTTCCGGGATGCTTCATATAGTTCGACAAGCTTCTTCTGGACATCGTAAGGAGCTGGCTCATATCCATTAAGACGCACAGAATAAGTTCCGCTACCACGAGAAAGGGCTCGCAAATCCTTCGTATACGAGAGGACTTCAGCATACGGAACCCGAACAACAATTATGGTTTCACCCTCGTCGTTGGAATCGGTACCAACAATTCGACCTCGACGTGTAGAGATATCACCCATAACAGCGCCTGCATACGCCTCGCCAACAGTGATATCCATATCTGCCATAGGCTCCAAAATTATGGGGCCGGCTTGCTGACAGGCAGCCCTGAATGCAAGTCGAGCAGCGGTCTTGAAAGCCATCTCGTTGGAATCTACTGCATGGTAGGAACCATCGAACACTACGCATTTGATATCAACCATGGGATAGCCAGCCAGGAAGCCCTCCGCCATGGCTTCCTGAACACCTTTGTCCACAGCCGGAATGAGATTCTTCGGAATTCTGCCGCCAACCACTTCACTCTCAAATGCGTAACCTTCACCTGGGTTAGGAGAAAGACGAAGCCAACAATCGCCAAACTGTCCAGAGCCGCCAGTCTGTTTCTTATGACGACCCTCTGCTTCTGCGGTTTTTTGAATTGTCTCGCGATAAGGAATTCGAACAGGAACAAGATGCGCTTCGATCTTCGCCTGATTCTTTAACTTGTTCAACAGCACATCTACATGCATGTCGCCCATCGTAAATACAACTTGTTGATGAGTTTCTTCGTATCGAACCAAACGCAGGGTTGGATCAATTTCCGCTTGCTTGGAAAGGAATGTTCCCAGCTTATCCTCATCCTTCTTGTTTTCAGCTTCAAGGGCGATGGGGTAAAGCGGAACGGGACTTGGCAGCGGATCAACCTCGATATCGCCAGAAAGCGAGAGCGTATCACCGGTTTTCGTCTCATTCATCTTGGGGACCACAATGATATCGCCGGCTTTGGCGCTCTTAACATCCATAGGCTCCTTGCCCATCATCACGTAAAGATGAGAAAGACGTTCTTTCTTCTTACTACGCGCGTTCGTAAGCTCCATTCCAGGCTCAAGGTATCCGGAAAGCACCTTGATAAAGCTCATGCGGCCAACATACGGATCGGAGAGCGTCTTGAAAACGAACCCAGCAGATTCGCCCGTTTCGTCGACATAGAGCTCTTCACCATTAGCCAAATAGAAGGGCCCGTGTGCACGAGGATGGGGAAAATAGCTTGCAATATCCTCCATTAGACCTTTGATGCCCTGCTTGATAATCGTAGAGCCGACGAAGACGGGTATAAAAATCTCTTGCGCAATCGCTTTATCAAGCAGCTGCTCAAGTTCTTCTTGGGTTAACTGCTCTTCGCCATCAAGATATTTCATCATCAAGTCTTCGTCAGCTTCCGCGACTAAATCGCACAACTTATCGCGAGCAACTTGGGCAACATCAAGATAATCCTCAGGAATCTCCTCGACGCGTTCGTCTTCTCCCTCAAAGTAACGAGCTTTCATACGAAGAACGTCGATCACGCCCTTAAAGTCTTTATCAACGCCCATAGGTATAGTTACTGCACCCAAACGAGAACCAAAGCGAGCATGGAGAGTGGCCATTGCTACATCAAAATTGGCATGCTCACGGTCGATATGATTGATGAAAACGCAGCGGCATAACCTCATAGTTTCAGCCTCATGCCACAAACGCGTGGTCATAACCTGAGGACCGTCAACGGCATCGACAACGAACATGGCCATCTCAGCCGCCTGCATAGTTGCAAGCGTATCTCCAAGAAAATCAGGCTGACCCGAGGTATCAAGCAAATTGATTTTGTAATCCTTATAAGGAATGGGCGCAATTGACGTGCCTAAGGTGAAATGACGACGAATCTCCTCTTCGTCATAGTCGAGGTATGACTTGCCGTCATGAGTTGTTCCCATGCGCGGAGTTTTCCCAGAAACGTGCAGCATCGCTTCGGCAAGTGATGTTTTGCCGGCACCGTCTTGGCCTACCAGCACAATGTTACGTACATGTTCGGTTGCGGGAGCAGCCATAATACACCCCTCTTTCCTCCTTCAGGCATCCCCATGCCTGAAGGACTTGCTGCAATATCCCTCAACATTGCAGCAGATCATTCACAGTGAACAAGTTCATAAAACCCAGTGTAGCGTAATAGCGCCAAGGAGTAACCACCATGGGTAATGCAGTCTGAAAAAGAGAGCGTTTGAAGTTGATCGAGTTATCTAAACGATATTAAATAGTCCAGAGATTTCAATGAAATACCCAAATGTTGGCGAATCCACAGCTGAAGGAATCGCATAACGCGCAAACGTTCGTCAACTTCTATTTCAAAATGAGAAATCTCCTCGAAAGTGCTGAACAGCAAAGCCTGAGCCCACAGCACGGTATCGCGAGAAAGGGCAATTGTTTCGCTCGCATAACTGCAAGACGGACAAACCATACCACCATCAACAAGCGAAAAGGGCGCACGAGAGGGAAGCCTTTCTGGTGAAATTGAATTTCCGCACTCAACACAGGTATCAAAACGAGGACGAAAGCCCAAAACAGCAAGCGTTTTAAGCAGATAACCAGCCGTATAACACTCAGGGGATGCAACAGCGTTTTCCAAATTGGCAGCCTTTAATGCCTTCAGCGCAACACATGTCATAGGAAACAAGCGTTCATCTTCCAACCCTACTTGAGTAGTTTTGTCAAGAATTTCAACCATAGGCGAAGCTGCCTCCATCAAGGCATAGTCCCTACGAAGATGCTCATTTCCCTCCAGTAGGCGCGCCTCTTTGACGATGTCGAGAGTTTTCCCTTGGCAGAGAAGCAAATCGCAAACAGAATAAACCTCTAAGCGGGAGGCGAAAGAAGAAGAGGGCTTTCGAGCCCCCTTCGCGACCGCTCGTATTTGCGATCCATCACATGAGAGCAAAGTGCAAATCACATCGCTCTCCCCCAGCTTCGTGCGACGAAGCACCAAAGCCCTCACGCTATATGAACGCGAAGCCATTGATCCTATGCACCCTCACCATAGCCAAAACGACGAATCTGGTTTAGATCCCGCCTCCAGTTTTTACGAACTTTAACATTGAGATCGAGAAATACCTTTTTGCCCAGAAGGGTTTCGAGGTCCTCGCGCGCCTGGGTGCCAACTTCCTTGATAGCATGCCCGCCCTTGCCGATTATGATGCCTTTCTGGCTATCACGCTCCACATAGACAGTGGCATAAATCTTCTGTAGATTCTTTCGTCGATTGTATTCCATGGCATCAACAACCACGCCAACAGCATGAGGCACTTCATCATGCGCGGTAAGCAGGATCTTCTCACGAATGAATTCGGCAATGATAACCTCGAGAGGCTGATCGGTTTCCATGTCTGCGGGAAACCAAAGTGGGCCAGTGGGCAAGCGACGAACAACAGCATCGATAAAATCGTCGATGCCAGCACCCGTAAGCGACGAAACCTCTACAACTTCATCCCAAACACCTAAAGAAACCGCCTTATGACGCTGTTCATCGAGAAGCTCATCATTCACCAGGTCAATTTTTGAAAGAACAAGAATCTTCGGAACCCTATTCTTGGAAAGCTCGGAAATGACCCATTCGTCACCGCGGCCAAAGGGAGCCGATGCATCCAGCAAGAATGCTGCGACATCTATGCCGTCGAGTGACTTTAGTGCCGTGGTATTCAGCTCTTCCCCGAGGGCATCATGGGGTTTATGCACACCCGGAGTGTCAACAATAACCATCTGGTGATCTTCGGTAGTATGAACAGCACGGAAACGATGGCGCGTTGTTTGGGCCGTGGGCGACGCAATGGCAAGTTTTTTTCCCATAAGAGCATTGAGCAAAGTTGATTTACCCGAACTTGGCCGACCAACAAGAGTCACAAATCCCGACCTAAACGTCTTTGGATCGATAGTGCTTTGATTGATTTCCATATAATTCCTTTACGAACGCGCCCTACATCAGGCCAAGCAGACAAAGAATTCGCGGCGCAAAAATAATCAGGCCAACAACCAATGAGGCCAGAGAAAACAGCAGCACACCGCCAGCGGCGGCATCTTTTGATTTACGAGCAAGCTCATGATACTCAGGGCTTGCCAAATCAACTATTGCTTCAATCGATGAGTTTAAACACTCGCCGCCCAAAACCAAGCCAAAGCAAACTACAATGACAAGCCACTCATAAGGGTTAATACCAAAACCAAAACCGAGAGCAATGCAGAGCAGCATGCAAGCAAACTCAATATGAAAATTGCGCTCGTGAGCTGTGTCGATTATTCCGCGCCCCGCACAACGGAACGCGGCAAAAAGAGAAAAGCCTTCACGCGTCATGCGCGGCTCTCGTTCCATTCACGCATCAGCTTTTCTTCCAGAGCATGCATTATCTCGTAATCATCATCCTCGATATGATCGTATCCGCAAAGATGCAGCAAGCTATGGATGGTGAGGATCGTCACTTCCTCTTCTAGCGTGGTTCCGTATTCTTCGGTTTGGGCAAGAGCTACATCTGTAGCAATAATGGTATCGCCCAATTCATATTCTTCAACGTCATCCAGAACCTCATCCTCAAATGGAACATTGTCGCACTCAAACGACAAGACATCGGTTGGACGATCGATTCCTCGATACTCACGATTGAGCTCATGGATACGTTCGTTGGAAACGAACGTTACGGTAACATCGGTGCACTCCGGCAAGTTCATCTTTTTCATAACAAACGTGCACAGCTCTTCAATAGGAAAGCCACCAACGAGCTCTTCCCCATGTTCAATAAGTACATTGACTTGCATTGGCAACCTCTTTACAGACGGAGATTCATCTCTTCGGCGCGCGCATAGGCAGCAACAATCCTCGCAACCAGAGAATGGCGCACGACATCAGCGTTCTTGAACTCGCAAAAAGCTATATCTTCCAAACCATCAAGAACCTGACGCACAGTCTTTAAGCCTGAAATGCCCTTGGGAAGATCAGCCTGAGTAATGTCGCCGGTAATAACCATTTTCGAACCTATGCCCAAACGAGTAAGGAACATCTTCATTTGACCAGGAGTAGTGTTCTGAGCTTCGTCAAGAACAATGAATGCATCATTGAGCGTACGGCCCCGCATAAACGCCAGGGGAGCAATTTCAATGGTTCCGTCAGCAAGGTACTTGTTCGCACGACCGGGTTCCATCATCTCAAACAGTGCATCATACAAAGGACGGATGTAAGGGTCGATTTTCTCGGTAAGAGAACCGGGAAGAAAACCGAGGTTCTCACCAGCCTCGACAACTGGTCGCGTGAGGATAATGCGACTAACTTGTTTGTTGTTGAAAGCTGCTACCGCCATAGCCATAGCAAGGTATGTTTTGCCAGTACCCGCTGGACCAATGCCAAACGTGACCGTGTTCTTTCGGATGGCATCCAAGTATTGTTTCTGCGTGGGTGTTTTAGGACGAATCGCCCGACCGCGATAAGAAAGAATCACATCGTTCTTCATTGGAGGCGGTGCCAATTCGCCGGCCCTCATGAGATTCAAAGAGCGCTTTACCTCGTCGGCCGTAAGGGCCTCGCCCGCCTCAAGCGTTTTTATCATACCCGCAAAAAGCGTGGTGAGCGATTGCACCTCAAGAGCGTTGCCCTGAATGCGAAGCGAATTCTCATGCAAGGAAATTCTCGCAGCAGTGGAGTCTTCGATTAGGTGAAGAAACTCGTCTTGGGGTCCCAATAATGCAGAGGGCTCAATTGGGGATGGGATGACGAGTGTGATGTTCTCTAGATCAGTCATGCCCTCATAATAGCAGCATCGTCAACGCCCGTTAAGCATACATCGACCAAAGCACCCTGGGGGAATCCATCCACACGAACCTTATAATACGATTCCGTCATGCCCCACCCTTCTTGCTCGACAGCAACAAGCTCATGGGAGCCGATATGGCGCTGGGCGTATTGAATACGCAACCGATCGCCCAAAACACTTAATTCATGCGCACGACGTTCTTTTATTTCAGCTGGAATCTGATCGGTGCGACTTGCCGCTGGCGTACCCTCTCGGCGAGAATACCGAAATACATGAATCTTCGTGAAGCCAACCTCGCGCACCAGCGTGCAGGTATCGGCAAAATCTTGCTCTGTTTCTCCGGGAAAACCCACAATGACGTCTGTAGTAAGGGAAATATCGCCAACTTGCCGTTTCAGCATGGCAACAACCTCTAAGAACTCATGGGCAGAATAAGGCCGATTCATCTCATGTAGAACTTTGTCAGAGCCTGATTGCAAAGGCAAATGTAAATGACGGCACACGCGCCCCTCAGACTCCGCCATGACTTTCACGAATTCAGGATCAAGCGACCTTGGTTCTACGGACCCAACACGCAAACGGACATCATCATGACCAGCCTTGCTCAATTCATCAAGCATCCTGCGGACCAGAGCGCCAAGGCGGATTCGTTTCTCGCCTTCGGTGTAGCAGTAGGATCCAAGATCGATTCCGGTAAGGACAAGCTCTTTGACGCCTGCATCGGCCAACGCCAAGGCTTCCTCCAAAACAGCGTAAATCGGACGAGACCAAGCCCTGCCCCGAGCAACATGGACGATGCAGTAAGTGCACGAATGATTGCATCCATCCTGGACCTTCAATGAAACACGTGTAGGGAATTCTTCTCCCACACGAATAAGATTTGCCGAAGAAGCAGCCGAGCCGTCACCCACCTCTTCGAGCAAATCAATTTTATCCACCACGCAGATGCGGGAATCAAGGCCACGGTAAAACTCGGGTTCGATAGCTGCTGCGCAACCAGTAACCACAACTTGCGCAGTCGGATTTTGACGAAGAACGCGTCTGATGCTTTTACGGGTCTTTTTGTCGGCTTCCTCGGTTACCGTGCAAGTGTTCACAACAACAATATCCGCATCCGGCACCGAGCACAGTTGAGCACCCCTGGTTTCATAAGCTTTGGCGATAGTGTCGGATTCAACTCTATTTACTTTGCAGCCAAGGTTTACCACCGATACCCTCATGAACGCACCTCAAGCTCATATAACGCCAAAGCCGGAGCAACGATCCCAGCCGTTTCCGTGCGAAGAATACTTGGGCCCAAACTGATCGAATACGCATAAGGCAATGCAAGAAAAAGATCAACCTCTTGGGCAGTTAGACCGCCCTCCGGGCCCACCACCAAAGCAATACGCAGGCTGCGAGGATCTTTCCCGGTAGTCGCAATGCAGCACGACACAGCCTTAGCCAAAGTATTGGACAGCTCAGCTTCCTCCCAGCAAATCAGCACAGCATCGCAATCTTTGGCGATATCAACCGCCCCTGCGACAGAGCAGGGCGCGTGAACGACGGGCTTGGAGGAACGCCCACTCTGCATCGCAGCACTCTTGGCGATAGAAGCCCATCTTTCAAACCGGGCTTTTGACTTCTTCGCATCAAGCTTCACAACGCTGCGCGAAGTAGTCATGGGAACAAACTCGGCGATACCAACTTCGGTTGCATGCCTAACAATAGTGTCCATCTTCTCGCCCTTGGCCAGACCCTGAACTAGAACAACCTCAGGACGCGCGTACGAAGAAAGCTTCTGAGCAATGGATACGGAAAGCTCATCACCCTCGAGAGAAACAATCTCGCATTCAAAATAATCAGAGACGGCATCCACAACGGCTATATGCTCACCTACAGCAAGGCGCAAGACTTTTGCATGCTTCGTGTCATCAGCATCAAGATGAAGTGCAAAAACAGGCGCCGACTCAAACGCCAGCACCTGTTCACGTAAGAAGAAATGAGGAAGCGACATATCTCTCCCGATTAATTGTTGAAAGCGTCTCGAAGTTTCTGAAGAGGGCTACGCTGTTCGGAGACATTCTCTCCCATTTCGTCGGCCAAACGCTCCAGAATAGCCCGTTCGCCCTTGGAAACACGCGTAGGGATCTTAACCTCAACATGAACATGCAAGTCACCACGCGATTCGCTACGGAACTTAGGCATGCCAGCACCCTTAACGCGCACAACCTGACCATACTGGCATCCTTCGGGAATAGCGACAGAGACCTTTTCATTCTCGAAGATGCCATCAAGCTCGATCTTGGCACCAAGCGCCGCTTGAACCATGCTGATCGCCGCAGAGCAGTGTAGATCATCACCCTGGCGTTCGAAGAACTCATGCTCTTCGATACGGCAAGTAACGATAAGGTCTCCCGCTTCTGCACCACGAATACCAGCTTCACCATAACCCGACAAACGAAGCTGTTGGCCATCGCGAATGCCTACAGGGATATCAACAGATATGCGCTGACGATCGGGAACACGTCCCTGCCCCTCGCATTCGGGGCACGGATTTTCGATAATCTTGCCTGAGCCAGAGCATCGAGGACAGGTAGATGCAGACTGCATATCGCCTAGGAATGTATGCTGAACGGTGACGACGCGACCCTGGCCATTGCAATCAGGACAGGTAACTTCGCTTCCGCCTTCAGATAACCCCGAACCTTCGCAATCGGGACACGGAGCAAGGCGATCGTATACGATTTCCTTCTTTACACCCGATGCTGCTTCTTCAAGCGTGATGCGCAACCCTACGCCCATATCGCGGCCTTCTTTTCGCACATTGGCGCGAGCTCCCCCGCCGCCGAAAAATGAGCTGAAGAGGTCACCCATACCACCGAAACCGCCGCCAAACAAATCTTCGAGATCAACGTATTGGGATCCGCCACCGCCGGAAGCGCCAGGAATAGTACCAAAACGATCATATTGGGCTCGTTTATTAGGATCGCTCAGAACGTCATAAGCCTCATTAAGTTCTTTGAAGCGATCCTCGGCATCAGGATCCTTGTTCACATCAGGATGAAGCTGGCGGGCCTTCTTTCGGAAAGCTTTCTTGATCTCATCGTCACTTGCCGTCTTGTCAACGCCAAGCACCTCGTATAAATCGTTGGCCATAAGTTGCGAATCTCCTTTTCGGGATTACAAATCTTTCAAAACGTTACGGGCTGCGCGAACAGCTTTGAGTACCTGCGAATAATCCATCCGTGTGGGACCCACGATCAATATAAGACCGCTGTGCTCAGCCTCGCCGAAACGGTTGGCAATGAGCGAAACACTCGAAAGCGCTTCGGAATCATTTTCGTGTCCAATGCGGACAACGGGCTCTTCAGAGGCAGCCGCATCATTGAACACACGAAGAAGCATCGTATCACCTTCGAGCTCTTCGAGGACAGGCATAAGACAAGAAGAATCACTGAATTCAGGCTTGCCCAGAAGATGGGTAATGCCCAACGGGTGGGCCTTTATGGCGTTCTGATCTTTCAGGCAAGCCAAGATCTCAGCCATAACCATTCTGAACAAATCGTCATGAACCCCACTAGCGCCAAGCGGCAGTTCACCCGACGTCGAAGACAAAGACGTTCCGACCAAAATGTTGTTGAGTGCTTCTTGCGTTTTGCCAATTTCGTCTTGAGAGTAGTCACGAGGCAGATCCATCTGCCTATCGAAAACCTGACCATCCTCGGTAACGATCACGGTTAATAGACGTTGAGGCGTCAGCAAAACCAGATTTACCAAACGAATATTCACCGAAAGAATCCGCGGAGGCACAAGAAGCGTCATGCAATCGGTAAAGCGAGCGAGCGCCTGAGAAGTTCGATCCATTAGATCGTCTAAATCACTCGCGCTTTCGCGCAACTCACGAGCAAGGGCATCTTCCCCATTATCGGGATCGCTTTCAGAAAGAAGCTCATCGACAAATGCCCGATAACCGAAATCAGTGGGAATACGTCCCGCAGAAGTATGCGGCTGGACCAGATAGCCCATTTCCTCAAGAAGCGAGAGTTCATTTCGCACCGTAGCAGAGCTGATTCCCAGGTTATAGCGCTCAACTAGCGTACGCGACCCTACAGGAAGCGCACGAGCAATGTATTCTTCGATGAGCGCCCGAAGCACAATCTGGCGCCTATCTGATAGCATCGCTTGCCTCCTTAGCAATGATTTTCCTCACCAATGTGAAAGCATTTTAGCAGCGAAGCAACTAGAGTGCTAACAACAACCTAAAGATACGTCATTCCCACACGCTAAGTATGCTGAAACAACCTGCGTATCCCAACCGTTACGGAGCAAGGTCAAGGAGCCTTCCGTATAAGAGGTTGCCAAACAACCATCCTTTTTCAGTAGGAATCCATCGTGAGCCGCAATGCTCAACCAAGCCATCAGATTCTAGACCACAAAAAGCAAGGGGAGCATCGGGAAGAAGCAAAGACGCATCTTCAAGCATCGAATCGGATACTCCTCGGCTCATACGCATCCCCAACATCAGATCTTCAGCAGCCATTTCGAAAGGATCGAGAGATTCCACCATCAAACCATCCTTAAGACGTTCTCGCTCAAGAGCGTTTTGACGCATCGAAACCGCGCCCTCACCAAGTCCAAGATAAGGTTTTCCGGTCCAGTAAGCAGTGTTGTGGCGCGACTCGAAACCGTCAAATGCGTAGCTAGCAACCTCATACCTATGCATACCTGCATCACCCAGTACCTCAGCGGCAACCTGCATAAGATCAGCCCCCAGGTCTTCATCGATGTGAACAATCCCCTTTTCTACGCGCCAGAAGAGCGGTGTTCCCTCTTCGACCATTAGAGGGTATACGCTCACATGTTTAACGCCAAGCTGAAGAGCAAGTTCCAAATCCTTTCGGAACCCTTCTTCTGTTTGACCAGGTAAACCGCACATAAGATCGATGCTAACATTATCAAACCGGATTTGAGCAAGCTCTACAGCCCGCTTTGCCTGACTGGATGAATGGACGCGGCCCAGAAAGGAAAGAAGCCCGTCATCGAAACTCTGAACACCAATAGATATGCGGGTTGCACCCAAGGCGAACATATCCTTCACCATGGATTCGCTAAGGCTGTCTGGATTAGCCTCGATGGTGCATTCGACATCGGGCGTAAGATGCATAGAAAGCGAAAGTGTATATAGCAATGAGGAGAGGCGTTTGTTTCCTAAATAGGTTGGCGTTCCGCCGCCAAAATACACCGTTTCAATAGCTCCAAGCTGCTCAGAGCGTGAGGCACCGCGAATAGCGGCGATCACCTCTTCAACATAGCTGTCGAGCTGCGGACTATCTGAAGGGACAGCGCACGTCGCGAAGTCGCAATAAGCGCATCTGCGCTTACAAAAAGGAACGTGCACGTAGAGGGCACGGTACGGATCCCAATCCATCGTCATTACCCTTCTTCTTCGGTATGACGACGAGCCTCTTCGAAAATCGAAGCAAAGTCATCGTAAGTTACCGCATCGTTGATCTGCCTACGCACTGCGGCAGCATCTTTCATCCCCGCCACATACCACATGGCGTGCTTACGCATACGCACGATATTCTTGCCGGAGCGTTCGGACAGCAACTTAGCATGACGAGTTGCAAGGGCCATTTTTTCAGCAGGCGTAGGGCCGGCATAGCCAGGACCGCCAGCGAGTTTTGAAGCGATGTCGCGAAAGACCCATGGATTCCCCTGAGCTCCTCGCCCTACCATAATAGCGTCGCAACCAGTTGCCCCTAGAAGGGCAATGGCACTATCGCCATCTACCACATCGCCATTTCCGATAACAGGAATAGACACCGACCGCTTAACACGGGCAACAATGCCCCAATCGGCTTTACCGCGATAGAACTGCTGGGCATAACGACCATGCACCGCAATAGCAGCTGCACCCGATTCTTCTGCCATGCGGGCAAATTCCACAGCGGTTTCATTGCCCTCTTCATACCCGCGACGGAACTTGACCGTAAGGGGGCAACTAATAGCATTTGAAACCGCCCCGATGATTCGTGACGCAAGCAGAGGATCGCGCATCAACGCGGATCCATCGCCCTTACCTGCAATCTTTCGGGCGGGACAGCCCATATTGATGTCTACGGCAAACAAGCGGCTTCCAAGAGAATCTTCCACCCACTTAGCCTGCTCGGCCATCGTGGCGGGCTCATGCCCAAAAAGCTGAACCGAGACTTTATCTTCGTTTGGAGCCAAATCGAGCAGATGGGCTGTCTTTTCATTGGCATAGCTCAACGCCTTAGCTGAAACCATTTCCGTATAGGTAAGCTGAGCGCCCTGTTCAATGCACAGCTGGCGAAACACCTCGTCGCCAACGCCAGCCATAGGCGCAAGGATTACCCTGCGATCGGTGAACATATTATCTGTCATACCAATCCTTACACAGAAGCAATTGAGACAAATTGAACGAAAGCGAATATCAGCATTGCTATAAAAACGATAACGACAAGCAAGCAGCCGCAGCCCAGTGCAGCTTTGGTGCCGCCAGACATACGTGCCTGCTCGCCATCGCGAGCAGCCTTTTTCTCGTCAAAAGGATCATTCAGCCAATCGTATTCTTCTTTGTTACGACCAAAAGCCATGCTGCACTCCCTATTCGTCGACCTTGAGGATAGCCATGAATGCTTCCTGGGGAACCTCGACGTTGCCGATGTTCTTCATGCGCTTCTTGCCCTTCTTCTGCTTTTCGAGGAGCTTGCGCTTACGCGAGATATCGCCGCCATAGCACTTAGCTAAAACGTCCTTGCGCATCGCACGAACGGTTTGACGAGAAAGCACACGAGATCCAACCGCCGCCTGGATAGGCACTTCGAACATTTGACGGGGAATAATCTCCTTCAGCTTTTCCGTAAGAATGCGACCACGATCGTAAGCCTTGTCGGTATGGACAATAAACGAAAGCGCATCGATAGGTTTTCCAGAAAGAAGGATATCAAGCTTGACCAATTTTGAAGGCTTGTAGGTATCAAAATCGTAGTCAAGCGAAGCATAGCCTTTGGTGCGGCTCTTAAGCTGATCGAAATAGTCCATGATGAGCTCGGAGAGAGGCATTTCCCACAGCATTTCAACCGTGTTGGTATTCAAGTAGTTCATTGTTTTGAACTCGCCACGGCGAGCAACAGTAAGCTCCATTACCGCACCAACATAATCAGGCGGAATAAGAATCTTCGACTTCAAGTAAGGTTCTTCGATATGGTCAATCTCGCTTGCATCTGGCATATCTTGGGGCGAGTGCAGGGAAAGCATCTCACCATCCGTCTTGAAGACATGGTACTCAACAGACGGCGCCGTAGCCAAAAGGTCAAGCCCGAATTCGCGCTCCAGGCGCTCCTTCACAACTTCCATGTGGAGCAATCCCAAAAAACCCACACGAAAGCCGAAACCAAGCGCATGGCTGTTTTCTGCTTCATATACGAGAGCAGGGTCGTTCAAAGAGAGCTTTGCCAACGCATCCTTCAACTCTTCGTATTGATCGGCCTCAATAGGAAATAAACCGGTATAGACCATAGGCTTGACATCACGATAGCCGGGAAGAGGCTCATCGCAACCACCATCAACCAAAGTGACCGTATCGCCAACTTTTACCTTTGACGGATCCTTCAAGCCCGTCACCAAATAGCCGACTTCGCCCACACCAAGTTCATCGCAAGGAATTTCAGTGGGGCGACGAACGCCAACCTCTTCAACCAATGCACGGGTATCAGTTGCCATCATACGAATGTTTTGCCCCTTCTTCATGGAGCCATCGATGATGCGAACCAAAGCCACAACACCACGATATGCATCAAAATACGAGTCAAAGATTAAAGCGGAAAGAGGCGCATCGGGATCGCCTACGGGATGAGGAACGTTATACACGATGGACTCGAGCAAATCGTGAACACCTACTCCCGTTTTACCACTGGCCAACACCGCATCGTCCGCCGGAATAGCAAGTCCATCTTCGATTTCTGCACGAACGCGCTCGGGTTCCGCCGCAGGAAGATCAATCTTATTGATAAGAGGAACAATTTCGAGGTTCGCATTCATAGCCATCATCGCATTTGCGACTGTCTGGGCTTCAATACCCTGAGTAGCGTCCACCACAAGCACTGCGCCCTCGCAAGCAGCAAGGGAGCGGGAGACCTCGTACGTGAAGTCAACATGACCCGGGGTGTCAATAAGGTTGAAATGGTAAAGCTGACCATCGTCAGCGCGATAGTCAACACGAACCGCCTGACTTTTGATGGTGATACCGCGTTCGCGCTCGATGTCCATCGAATCGAGCACCTGTTCTTTCATATCGCGTTTTGAAACCGTCTCGGTCATCTCAAGAATACGGTCGGAAAGCGTAGATTTGCCATGATCGATATGGGCAATAATGGAAAAATTTCGAATAAAGCGCGGATCGAGTGCCATAGTTTCCTAACCAAACGTGCGCATAAAGCGCCTGTAATCACGTAAAATAAGAAGTGCCGTAAATGTCGGCATTGCAATGATTCTACCCTACCTGTTGCAACGCGGAGCTTTCTTCGCAATAATAAAGCAACTGTTATCTGGGCATGATTTATAACTTGTGGTAAGATCCTAGAGTTTTCGTCTACAGAAAAATATTTATACGGAGGATAAAACGTGGCGAACATTAAAAGTCAGAAAAAGCGAATCATCACCAACGAAAAGGCACGCATGCGTAATCGCGCTGTTCGTTCTGAGCTTAAGACCGCCATCCGCGTTGTCCGTGAGGCCGTAGAGGCCAAGGACGGTGCTACGGCTTATGCGGCAGCTCTTAAGGCATGCCGTCTGCTCGACAAGGCTGCATCCAAGGGCATTATCCATAAGCGCCAGGCTGCAAATCGTAAGAGCGGCGTTATGAAGCTTGCTAACACGGTTGTTACTGCTGAAGACATCGCAGCATACAAGCCCGCTGAAAAGAAGGTTGCTCCTTCCAACGGCAACAAGAAGGCTGCTGCTAAGGCTGCCCGCAAGGAAGCCATGGCTGCCGCATCTGCTGAAAAGGCTAAGCGCCGCGAGGCAACCCTGAAGGCCGAAGAGGCTGCCGCCGACAAAAAGGCTGCTGAAGCTGCTGCTGCCGCAGAGGCAGAAGAGGCCGAAGAGGCTGCTGAATAACATCAGCGTTTCTCGGAATCCGCTCGGATCCCATTCGCATATCAAGAAAAAAGAGCCTGCTATTCAGCGGGCTCTTTTTATTGTCAAGATATTGCCTAAAAACGTCATCCAACCAAAAACCAGAAAAATCAAATCGATTACATAACACCCTGCCTTGTATGAATGAGTAAATCAAACGCTCCTTGGAGCAACGAGACCTACAATGATCCTTTTTTGCAGACCCCAAGGAACCATGAAATAAATGATTGCATCTGGTCCGATCCGCTTTTCATCTCCTGCTCTACATCGCGCGCAGAGGAAAGAGCGCAGATCAACTCATCCATAGTGAAACCACGGGCACATGAATAATGGTTCTTAAGACGCCAATCGGGCATCTTAAGAACCTTAGAGCAAAGCGCCTTCTGGCCACGCTCAGAGAGCGCTTTAACGGTGATAAGCTCGCGAATGCGCGTAGTGCACATGGCAAGTAATGCAAACGGCGACACATCCATGCGGTTCATTAAATAGATGCATCGTTTTCCGTTGCGGCAGGCAAATGCATCCACAAATTCCCATGGCTTGATCTCAGCAGTACGGGAAACAAGAGATAAAACCTCATTCTCATTTACTGGATCAGTGCCTCTGTGCGAAAGGGAAAGCTTCTTGAGCTCTGCATCAAGAGCAACAGTGTTTGTGCCAACTAAATCGATCAGCGTTGCGGCGGCACCTTGTGTTAGCGTTATTCCGTGACCAACCGCAATAGACCGAACAGCATTGCCAAGATCCTTACGTGCAAAAGGAGCGCAATCGATTATTGCTTTACTCCCAAACGCTGAAACAGCCTTATATAGTCGGGTATTTTTTGCAACCTTCTGCCCCTCTAACGCTAGAACGGTAGTTTCACACGGCTCCTTCAAATATGCAATAAGAAGCTCTGAATCAGCCTTTTTAAGCTTATCCACATCATTAACCAGCACGAGACGCACCTCGCTGGCAAAAGGAAGCGTATTAGCTGCAGTAATGACTTCTTCGCCGGTACAAGTAAGACCAGAAAAAGTTTCAGAATTAAAAGACATGTCGCCCATTTTCGATAAACGGGCAAACAAGCGCTTCATAACCGTTTCGCGCTTAAGCTCATCTTCACCAGCGATGAGATACACCGGCAAAAGACTAGATTGTTTTGATTGAATAGCCATAGACGCAGTTTACTTCATAGTGCGAATCGAGATGCTGGTTTGGCTCAAACTACACACCACATCCCCCTGAAGATCAGTACGAAACACTTCAACATCACTAGACTCAAGCAAGGAAACGGTGTTTGCAGCCGGATGCCCATAACGATTTCGCTCACCAACACTAATTAGGGCTATTTCTGGCTTTAGCACATCCATTAACTCTTCATCGAGCGCGGACTTCGCCCCATGATGACCCACTTTGAGAATATCTATGTCTTCTAATGCCCCTTCTCTATTAAGTGAATCCAGCACTTCCGACTCTGCATCTCCTGTAAATAGAGCACGCCACTCGCCCATCCCGTCATCGTTAAGGTCAGTTGTCGCTATCAAGCAGATGCTATCGTCATTTTCTCCCTTATCGGTAAGACCTTCAGGACTAATCACCTTCAAGCACACCGATCCAAAAGTGATCATGTCACCAACCGCCAATTCACGGATACCAGATGCGCTAGAGAGCCTTTCTGCGTCTTTGAGCATATTGTCGACTTTGTCTGTGCCCACAGAACTTAATCCCTTAGCAACAAAAACCGAATCGACAGACACCACCCCACGCAAATCAGCAAGACAACCACAATGATCGTCGTCCGCATGGCTTATCACTACCCCATCAAGACGGTTCACCCCGTGTCGGGCCAAGCCTGCAAGTAACTTCCTAGTGTTATTGCCGGTGTCTATAAGCAAAGTTAATCCCCTGCTTTTAACTAAAAAGGAATCGCCCTGCCCCACATCCAGCATCACGATTGAAGTGCTATTCGCATCGAGCATCCTCATAGGAACGATACAGAGCACTAATGCTGCACATATCGAGACGATTGCCCTTGTCGGAAAAGCTCTAGGCCACGCTAGCCAGAGAACAATGCAAAGCAGAACAGACAACAGCGTCAACCATTCTATTGATGCGTCGACAGGCAACGCAACGAGGGGAGCTGATGAAAGAGCATCAATTACGCGAACCAACGCTTCGGCAAAGAAATACGTAATCTGTATAAGCAAGTGAAAAACAGGAGCGATTGGAAGAACGAGAAATGACAATACCCCTACAGAGCAGATAACGGTTACAAAAGGAACAGCAACAATATTGCTAATCGGAGATATGATCGCGAACTGGGAAAAGGACGACATGCTCAAAGGGAACGTCAAGAGCAAAGCAGAGAGGGTCATTACAAATGGCTCTGCAACATAAGATTTTACGCGCTTACCAACATCAGGAATCCAGCTGCATAATAGCGGTGAAAATAATACTATGCCCAAAGTCGAAAGAGCAGACAGTCCAAATGAAACCGAATTTGAAGCACTTGGGTCTAATACCAATAATGAGATAATCGCGGCACCAAGCGAAGAAAGAGCATAAGAACGCTTATGCGATGCAAATGAAAGCAATCCTACGCCAGCCATGACAGCTGCCCTGACACAGGAAACAGGTAGTCCAACCATTACCAAATACGCAAACAAGAAACCTAGCTGAATAATAACCGAAAGATATCGAGGCAGCCTAATTGCTCGCATGCAAGAAGAAATTAATCCCATTACGATGACCAGATGAGCGCCCGAAACCGCAACAAGATGGGCAAGTCCAACAGTCTTAACTTGATTATAGAAATCGCTCTCAAACAATTCCTGACGGTTTCCAACGACCAATGCCTTAATTAGCGCAACAGCATCGTGATTAACGGTATCAAAATCAAGATATTCACTTACCGAAGAAGCAAAATTTAATCTTAATTCAGAAAGCTGCCCAAACTGAGAAGAATGCACAGGACGCAAATCAGAAACACTGCAGCGAGCAACAATCCCCTTCCTATCGAAGTAATCTAGATAATGCTCGTCGATCGAGGAGATATCCACCTTCGCAAGGAATTCATCACCGTATTCAAAAGATCCGCTTTCATAGTTCAGCACAACCTTGTACGAGTAAAGCTGTTTTCGAATGAAATCCGAATTTGGTTCAACAATCAATGCGGGAACCGAATAGCCAAAAGACCCTCTTGTGGGATCTTCAAGGATTCGAACGGCAAATAACGCTCCATCCGAACCAGCTAACACCTCCCTTTTATGGTGAAGCCCGTTAATTGAAACTGACATCAGAGTTGCACCTAGAAAGAAGAAAAGTGCCCAAGCAAGCAAAAGCTTGAAACCGCTCCTACTGTTGCAGGAAATACGATAGGTCGCAAAAAGAAAGGCCAGCGATACTAAGCTTAGCCCTGCGCTTAGGGCGACATTGTAATCCAGTAACCAAGACAGCAAACAACCAAACCAGAACACCACACCGCATTGAAGCAATAAAGGAATCGCAGGACGTGGAAATGGACGTTCATGCGACAAAACCATAGTTAAACCGTAATACGATCTTTAATTGCTTCGTATTTCCTATCGCCAATACCTGACACCTTTTTAATTTCCTCAATTGAGGCAAAGGAACCGTTAGCCTGACGATATGCAATAATCTTTGCGGCAGTAGACTCGCCTATTCCATCCAAAGTAATCAATTCAGATGCACTTGCAGTATTGATATTTACCTTGCTCGACAAAACCTCAGTGTTCGATGATGAAGGGAGCCCGCTATCAGAAGCGTCGGTCGACTTGCTATTTCCTGGCTCGGCTTCGATATAGGTCTGCACAACGATCTGTTCGCCATCTGTGACCTGGCGAGCAAGATTAATCGATAACTGATCGGCGTTTTCGGTTAGTCCGCCAGCTGCATCGATCGCATCAGACACCCGAGCATCATGTTTGAGCTCATACATGCCAGGATTCGAAACTTCGCCTGCAATATGAACATAGATTAACTGCGAAGATGAACTTTCATATTCTTGAGATTGCGGCGATTTCTCTGAATGCTCAACCACAATTCCGGATGAAGTAAAACTCCCCCAAGCCATAAAGCCAATCGATAGCACCACGGCAATAATCACGGCAGAAAGGCCAAACAGAACAAGTGGACTAGTACTGCCGATTCCGACTTTTGCTTTTAAGCTATCCACGTCATCCAGAAACGTCATGGAAGCCACCTCCTCTAAAACAAGCCTATAGACCTAATCTGAATTCGATGATGAAAACCAGCTAAAGCAAAGTGAAAGAGAGGCTCACTCAAAGGCAATAAACATAAAAAAAAACGGGCCCATCATCGGCCCGTTTCATAGGCTATTCAGTTTTCTTAGCGTCCTGCTTTTTTCGTTCCTTGGGAGGTCGATACGAAGGGCAGCGATAGTCCTTAACCTCAACCGAGGCAACCGCCTCATTAATCCACTCATCGAAAGGAAGATCCTTTTCGACCTTAAGAACGCGTTCAAGCTTAGCATGCGTCTCAGGATTGCGAGGCATGAACAAAGTGCAGCAATCGGGGGCATCTTGCGAAGAAATTTCAAAAGTACCAAGCTTCTCAGCCTCGGCGATAATTTCGAGCTTATCAAACCCAACAAGAGGACGATACACAGGAAGAGAAACAGCGGCATTGGTCACCAGCATGTTATCCATCGTCTGCGATGCAACCTGTCCCAGGCTTTCGCCTGTGACCAATGCTTTTGCGCCTTCTTTACGCGCAATAGCCTCGGCAACTTTAAACATAAATCGGCGGTACATGATAACGCGCAGTTCAGGCGGAACTACGGCAGAAATCTCTCGCTGATATGTTCCAATCGGCACAACATACAAACGCGCAAAACAACCAGTCCGCTCAAGAACTTCGGCGATATCCTCGAGAAGGTACTCGCTTGTTGCAGAGGTTTCGGGACGTCCAGAAAAATGTACTCCGATGCAGGTAGCCCCACGACGCGCGATACGCCATGTAGCAACAGGCGAATCAATGCCAGAAGAAAGAAGGCACACTGCCTTGCCAGCACTTCCTACTGGCAAACCGCCAATACCGGGAATACTCCGCCCGTAAATGTAGGTATAACCCTGGATAACCTCAACTCGAACCTCAACGTCGGGGTTCTTCATACGCACCGACTTCTCGGGAAAGGCGCGGCAAAGAGCAGCACCAACCAATTGGTTCAGCTGCATAGAGTCAATAGGGAAATCAGTGTGATTGCGACGTGCAGAAACCTTGAATGTGCCAAATTCACCAGCGTCTGACAATGCCTTGATGGCGGTATCGTACATGCATTCCAGCTCCTGGGCACAGCGATAACCGCTTGAAACGCGAGCAATGCCAGGTACGCCAGCTATCTGGTCGGCAATTCGGCAGGCATCCTCAAACGTTGCATCCTCTTCAAGAAACAACGCAACACGACCTGAAATGCGTTTAATCTTAATCCCATCATTCAAAAGCGCCTTGATATTGGAAACAAGGCGCTTTTCGAATTGGGCTCGGTTATGACCCTTTAGGCCAATTTCATGATAATGAACCAAACAGACACGACGAAGAGCCTGTTTTTCTTCGAGCTCGTTATTATGCATGGGAATTAGTGATTATGGATATCGATCGTGTCAGGGCTGTATGACACATCACCTTTTGCAATCTCATCAAAGGCGATAGAGAGAGGACGACGCTTGGCAGCTCGAGCGATATCGACAGCGGTCTGAAGCTGAATTGCTCGATTGCGCTGACCACGCATCATGTCGTTGATGTCATGCGCACGCTTAGAAGCAAGAGCGCAGAGCAAAAAACGATCATTATCAGTCTGATCGAGCAGTACATCGATCTTGGGATCAATAAGACTCATTATTCGGTAGTTCCTCTCATATCTTCTGCAAACGAGCCGATATAGGATACGAGCTCCTCAGTGGCACGTTCAAGTTCATCATTGACAACCTGAACATCATACTCCATTTTGCGTGCAAGCTCCACCTCTGCAGTTTTCATACGACTGCAAATGACCTCTTCGGTTTCAGTGCCACGACCTCGAAGCCTTCTTTCAAGTTCCTCAAGGGAAGGCGGTTCGATGAAAATCAAATGCGCTTCAGGCATTGCCTTTTTTACCTGAAAAGCACCTTGCACATCAATCTCTAAGATTACTTGCGATCCCCTATCAATGCGCTCCTGAACACGAGATCTTAGTGTTCCGTAAGAATTGCCATGAACATGAGCCCATTCTAGAAAGCCACCTTGTGAAACCAGCTCATCAAAATGAGGTTGATCAAGAAAGTAGTAATCCTTCCCATCAACCTCACCAGGACGCGGTTGTCTCGTTGTCGCAGAAACAGAAACCCAGGCATCGGGAACTTGCTGAAGCACCTGCTTCACCAAAGTTCCCTTACCTGCGCCAGAAGGCCCTGATAGAACGAATAGATTGCCTTTTCGCATACTAACCAAGACGCTCAAGCAAGGCTTTCTGCTGACGTTCGCCCAAACCCTTCAAACGACGGGACTCGGCAATGTCGAGTTCTTTCATAATTTTTTCTGCCTTGGCTTTACCATAACCAGGGAGCGTTTCGATAAGCGTAGAAGCCTTCATGCGGCCCACAATGGGGTCGTCCTTCATTGCCAAAACATCCTTGAGCGTAAGCGTGCCATTTTTCAGGTCTTCACGAACCTGTGCTCTTTTAATGCGAGCAGCCTTCGCTTTTTCCAACGCCTGCTGTCGCTCTTCGGGCGTCAACTCGGGAACTGCCATCGTAATGCTCCTTTTTCTCTTCCATTTCAAGACAATTACTTGTCTTGCCTCCTTGATTGCAACATGTTCATATGTCACAAACTACCCAGATTTTAGTATTTGTCCAAAACACTAAAATTCGTAATACAACGTCATGAACTGCATTAATACTACGAAATACTGTGATTTTAACCTAGTGCAGACACAAAATACGCACTATTTTCAAATACCATTTGAAAATAGTGCGTATCAAAAAAAGAAGCCACCCTGGTTTTGGGTGGCTTAAGAGAAATAACGTATCGGAACGCTACAGAAGGCTATGGAAAACACAACCATGATCAGCATGGGCATCGGAACCAGTCAATGAAAGCACAGCAACAACCTTTGCGCCCTCTGCCAAAGCAAGAGACATAAGCGCATTTGCCTTTTCTTCCGAATAAGTATCGAGCACTAGAATCGTTTTTTCGTTCTTCTTGACTTCGACACCGGCAGGGAGTTCGAATACGCCATCTTTACCGACCTGAGCGCTAACGAAACGCATCCATGCAGCAAGCGCAACCGAATATCCGAAATATGATTCGATGCCTTCAGGAGCAATAACCAACTCAGGCTTAGCATCACGGTCAATCTGTTGCAACAGCTCTACCGCAAGGCGATTCAATACAATAGGATCTTGCATCAACGCAGTAGAATCGAGCGAATCGCCATCTTCGGCGAAGGCATTCATCTTGTTCAATAGATCTTTGATCTCAGCAATTTCCATAGTCTAAAGCTCCTTTGCAATCGCCTCAAATGCTGCTGCAGGATCGTTGCTTTCCGTAATAGGACGACCAACAACAATGTGCGACGCACCATTATCGAAAGCCTGACGCGGAGTGGTTACACGCGTTTGATCACCCATAGCAGAACCAGCCGGACGAACACCTGGAGTAACAATAAATGAATCTGGGCCCAAAATCTCACGCAGCATAGCCGCTTCTTGAGGCGAAGCTACAACACCAGACAATCCAGCTTGCTGGGCCTGACGAGCAAGCTCAACAACCTGGTCAACTACAGGTCGGGTAACACCTGTAGCACTGAGGTCATCCGCGCTCATACTTGTGAGAACGGTAATACCAAGAGAGACAGGCTCATCTTCGACCCAGCGAGCATCCGCCAAGCCTTCCTTAGCAGCTGCCATCATCTTGATTCCGCCTACCGCATGCATGGTGAGCATATCGGCACCAGCTTCCGCGGCTGCTTTAGCAGCGCCCTTAACCTGATGAGGGATATCGTGGAACTTCAAATCAAGAAAGACTTTGAATCCGCGCTTTTGCAGCGCATTGATGAAATAGGGGCCTTCTTGATAAAACAAGGTCATACCGATCTTAATCCATTTAGCCTTACCGGCAAGCATATCAGCCAACTCAAGAGCTCGACTACGATCGCAATCAAGTGCAACGATAATGCGATCCTTGCGAGGCACGCTGTTGAAATCTAGCATTCGAGTGCTCCTATCAACTCATTAACATCGGAAACGCCCATGTCGATACAGTACTGTTCAATACCAGAAATCACATCGAGCGTAGATTTAGGATTGGTGAAATTCGCAGTGCCAACCGCTACGGCAGTGGCACCTGCAAGCATAAATTCAACCGCATCGGTGCCTGAGGAAATTCCACCCATTCCCAAAATAGGAATATCAACGGCATTGTGCACCTGCCAAACCATACGCAATGCAACAGGCTTTACCGCAGGACCCGAAAGTCCACCAACGACACGGGCAAGAACGGGCTTCTTGCGACGTGCGTCAATTGCCATGCCGAGTAAAGTATTGATAAGCGAAATAGCATCGGCGCCAGAAGATTCAGCTGCTTTGGCGATTTCAACGATATCGGTTACGTTTGGCGTCAATTTTACAAACATTGGACGCTTGGTTTTCGCGCGGCATGCAGAAACAACCTCTTCAACCATCTTTGGGTCGGTGCCAAAGGTCAAACCACCAGAATCCACATTGGGACATGAAATATTTACCTCGTAAGCATCGACATCAGAGGTTTCTTCGAGCGACTCGATAACCGAAACGTACTCCGGAACGCTATGACCAGAAACGTTTACGATGATGGTTGCATGGTTTTGGCGCAGCCAAGGCAAATCACGATCTTTCAGAACTTCAACACCGGGGTTCTGAAGGCCGATGGAGTTCAACATCCCGCTCGGAGTCTCGGCGATTCGAGGAGCGTCATTCCCAGCCCACCCATCAAGAGAAACGCCCTTTGTGGTTACAGCGCCAAGTAAGGCAGGATCCACAAATGCAGAGTATTCGCGTCCCGATGCATATGTTCCTGAGGCGGTGGTTACAGGGTTTTTCATATGCAACCCACCGAGGTTAACAGAAAGAGAAACAGCCATTACCAAATCACCTCGCTCGCATCGAAAACGGGACCATCAACGCACGATCGCTTTCTGCCCTGCTTGGTTTCGACTATGCATGAAAGACAAGCACCGATACCGCATGCCATACGCTTCTCGAGAGAGACATACGTTGGAATACCGGCATTAAGTGTTAGCTCTGAAACAATGCGCATCATAGGTTCGGGGCCGCAACAAGCAACATAATCGAATTGCTTCTCAGCAATCCGCCCTGCAACTACGTCAGTCACAAAACCAGCATGCCCACGCGAACCATCATCGGTAGCCAAGTGAGGCTCGTGCCCAAGAAGTTCTGAATATTTCGGCTCGCAAACCAAAGCTTTATCGCTTTGAGCGCCCATAACAACCTCAACGTCAACACCAGAGGCAACAAGTTCCTGCGCATGAAGGAACAGAGGCGCAGCCCCTACACCTCCAGCCACCAAAAGCGCCGAAGAAACGCCTTCAGGGGCATTCCAACCATGTCCAATAGGACCCATCAGGCTAACAGCCATACCGGCTTCGACCGTTGTCAGATGCTTGCTGCCGAAACCAACAACCTGATACAAGATAGTGATAACGCTGCCGTCCTCGCTCACATAGAAAACCGAAAAAGGACGACGGAGAATATGGCCCTCCATCCCAGGAATGAGCATATGGACAAACTGCCCAGGCATAAGGTCGGCGCCAAGAGCGTCGACCTTAATATCGATAATCCAAAGCCTATCAGACAGCTGCCTATTGGATATCACTACCCCAGTCTTGTCTAAGATGTGAGCCATAAAGGCTACCTTTCTTCCCACTGCTCGAGATCCTGCAGGGCAATCACAGGCAGGTTCTGCTCGCGCAGGTTTTCAATGGCAGAAACAAATGCCTGAGCTCCAGCCAACGTGGTCACATAGCAAAGGTTCTGACGGACACACATGGTACGAAGCTGATACCCGTCGCCACGTGTTTCCTGACCAAACGGCGTATTGATAACCAAATCAATCTCACCGTCCATGATCTTAGTGCCAATATTCGGCTCCTCGGAACCAATACGGCCAATAACCTCGCAAGGAATGCTTGCAGCAGTAAGGGCACGACAGGTGCCCTCGGTGCACAGAAGCTTGAAGCCCATGCGGGAGAGATCACGAGCCAAGGGTAGTATTGCGCGCTTATCGCGATCGCAAACCGAAACGAAGCAAGTCCCGCCCGTGGGAAGCTCCATCGAAGCAGCTGCCTGAGTTTTCGCGTATGCCGACGGGAAGTTATTGGCAATACCCATTACCTCACCCGTCGACTTCATCTCAGGTCCGAGAATTACGTCAGCCCCGGGGAAGCGGCCAAAGGGCATAACGGCTTCTTTTACACAGAAATGCGTTTGACGGCGCTCATCGTCGGGAAGACCGAAAGAGGCAATCTTTTCGCCGGCCATAATTCGAGCAGCAAGCTTAGCCAAAGGAACACCCGTAGCCTTTGAAACAAAAGGCACGGTGCGAGATGCGCGGGGATTGGCCTCGATAACGTAAACAACGGCGTCCTTGATGGCGAACTGGATATTGATAAGACCCACTACTCCCAAGCGTTTAGCCAACCGACGCGTAATGTTGCGGAGCTGAGATACCTGAGCCTCGGAAAGCGTAAAAGGAGGGATGCAGCAAGCAGAGTCGCCGGAATGAACACCAGCTTCTTCGATGTGCTCTAGAACACCGCCAATGTAAACATCCTCGCCATCACACAGAGCATCAACGTCACTTTCGATAGCACCTTCAAGGAAGCGGTCGAGATAGACCGGATGATCAGGAGTAATGCGAGCAGCTTCTGCCATGTACTTCTCAAGGTACTGAGCATCATATGCAATAACCATGCCACGACCGCCAAGAACGTAGCTAGGACGAACAAGCAGAGGGAAGCCGATGCGATCGGCAACCTGGCAGGCTTCCTCAAACGAAGAAGCCATACCCGCAGCAGGATACGTAATAGAAAGCTCATCCAGAATCTCGGAGAAGCGATCGCGATCTTCAGCAAGATCGATGGCCTCGGGCTTAGTGCCCATGATGTGAACACCAGAATCTTGAAGAGCGCGAGCGAGCTTCAACGGCGTTTGCCCACCAAGGGTAACCACTACCCCATCAGGCTGCTCGACATCAACAATGTCCATTACGTCTTCGTAAGTCAAAGGCTCAAAATAAAGACGATCAGACGTGTCGTAGTCAGTTGATACCGTTTCAGGGTTGCAATTGACCATGATGGTTTCATAGCCAGCATCGTGCAATGCGTAGCTTGCATGCACGCAGCAATAGTCAAACTCAATACCCTGACCGATGCGATTGGGACCAGCGCCCAAAATCATAGCTCGCTTCTTATCAGAGGGGCGGACCTCAGAATTGCCCAACTCGTACGTCTTATAGTGATACTCAGTAAGGCTCTCGAACTCGGCAGCGCAAGTGTCAACTGTCTTAAAAACGGGGACAACACCCAGTTCTTTACGACGAGCGCGTACCGTGAGCTCGTCAGACCCAGTCAAGTAAGCAATCTGGTCATCGGAAAGACCGAACTGTTTGGCCGTAAGCATATCTTCAGCCGAAAGCTCATCAAGCGCGCACTCGGCAACCGCGCGCTCAACCATGACAATGTCTCGGATACGATTCAAGAACCAGCGATCGATCTTATTCGCTTCAAAAACCTGATCTACCGTCCAGCCACGTCGGAACGCCTCAGCAACATAAAAAACGCGGTCTTCAGTAGGACGACCAACCAATTCAGCAAAATGGTCCTCATCGAAGGAGTCCTTGCCGTCGCCGCCCAGGCCGTAGCGACCATTCTCAAGGGAGCGCATTGCCTTGCCAAATGCCTCTTCGAACGTACGGCCGATTGCCATAATCTCGCCAACGGCCTTCATACGAGTGGAAAGCGTGGTATCAGTGCCCTTGAATTTCTCGAACGCAAAACGAGGGACCTTGACTACGCAATAGTCGATAGTGGGCTCAAAGCAAGCAGGGGTTGCCTTTGTGATGTCATTGGTAATCTCGTCAAGCGTATACCCTACGGCAAGCTTTGCGGCAGCCTTAGCGATAGGGAATCCAGTTGCCTTAGAAGCCAATGCAGATGAGCGCGAAACGCGTGGATTCATCTCAATAACAATAAGGCGACCATCTTCAGGATTCAACGCAAACTGAACGTTAGAACCGCCCGTTTCGACGCCGATCTTCTCAAGAATCGCCAACGAAGCAACGCGCATACGCTGGTATTCAACATCGGAAAGAGTCTGGGCAGGCGCAACAGTAATGGAGTCGCCCGTATGAACACCCATAGGATCGAGGTTTTCAATCGAGCAAATAATGATGCCATTACCCGCACGATCGCGCATAACCTCCATCTCGTACTCTTTCCAACCCTCGATGCTCTCTTCAACAAGAACCTCGGTAACAGGAGAAAGGTCAAGACCCTGGGAAACGATGAGCTTAAGCTCTTCCTCGTTATGAGCAATACCACCACCAGCGCCACCAAGTGTGAAGGAGGGGCGAATCACCATGGGGTAACCGAGCATGTCGGCAAGCCCAAGAGCATCATCAACGGAGTAGGCGTAGCCACTTCGGGCAACTTCCAAGCCGATTTCGGCCATCGCCTCATTAAACTGCTTGCGGTCCTCGCCGCGTTCAATAGCCGCAAGGTCACAGCCAATCATCTCGACGCCAAATTTATCCAGAACGCCGCTCTTGGCAAGTTCAACAGCAGCGTTAAGAGCAGTTTGACCACCGAGGGTAGGCAACAGGGCGTCAGGGCGTTCCTTTTCGATAATCTTCTCGATGAATTCCTTGGTAATTGGCTCAACATAGGTGCGATCAACCAGCTGGGGATCGGTCATGATGGTTGCAGGATTGGAATTAACCAAAACAACCTCGTAGCCATCTTCTTTCAGCACCTTGCACGCCTGGGCACCGGAATAGTCGAACTCGCACGCCTGGCCAATCACAATCGGACCCGACCCAATTACGAGAATGCGCTTGATGTCGGTACGCTTAGGCATGTGCCTCTCCTTCCTCTGCGCCAAAAACCCAACCGGAAAGACGGTCGGAGGCGATATCGATGTTTAGATAATCGGAATCGCCGTCCATAAGACGAGCGAAAGCCGTGAAAAGATAGCGGGCATCGGTCGGACCCGGGCTTGCTTCAGGGTGATACTGAACAGAAAATACCGGCTGATCAAGGAACGCAATACCCTCTGCTGTACCGTCGTTCAAATTCACATGGGTGAGCTGTATCTTGCCAAAACGATCATTTTCGACAACGGGAGCCACCTTGCGCTCCGCCCAGAAACGCAAGTCGGACACATGTTCGCCAACACCATCGGAAAGCTCTGGCACGAGGGGACCTAAAGTATCGAACAAAAGACCGAAACCATGATTCTGCGCAGTGATTTCAACGCGACCCGTACGCAGATTCATAACCGGCTGGTTGCCACCACGATGACCGAACTTAAGCTTTTCCATCTGAGCGCCACTTGCCAAGGAGATCATTTGATGTCCAAGACAGATACCGAAGACGGGCACCTTGCCAATGAGCTTTTCGACCTGATGATACGTTTCACTCACCGCATCGGGGTCTCCCGGACCATTACTCAGGAAAACGCCATCGGGATTCATCGCAAGAACTTCTTCGGCAGGCGTATCCCAAGGCACAACCGTAAGCTTGCAACCTACGCGAACAAGACCCTGAAGGATTGACTTCTTAACACCGCAATCGTAAGCAACCACGTTGTAGCGTTCTTCAGCAGGACCAGCAACCGCGAAGGAATGACTTGCAGGGAGCTCATCGAAACCCTGGGCAGCATTTCGACTTACCGTTTTAGCAAGGTTTACCCCAACAATGCTCTCCGACTCACGGACTTTGGCAAGCAGGCTTGCGGGATCAAGATCGACAGTGGAAATCACACCACGTTGAGCGCCCTTATCTCGAAGGTGAGATGTAAGTGCACGAGTGTCAATGCCGCCAATAGCTACAACATTCTGGCCCTTGAGGTATTCAGGCAAACTCTGCGTGCTGCGCCAGTTAGACGGGGTAAAACACATTTCGTGTACTACAAGTCCGCGAAGAGCCAGGGAATCAGCCTGCAGGTCGTCGAGATTCACACCGTAATTTCCGATCTGAGGATAGGTCATGGTGATGATCTGACCAGCATACGAAGGGTCAGAAATGATCTCAAGATAGCCTTCAAGTGAGGTATTAAAGCACACTTCACCGAAAACCTCGCCCTCCGCAGCGCACGAAAAGCCCTCGAACACTGAGCCATCTTCCAAAACCAGCAGCGCCTTAGGCCTGCTGCCAACGCTGGTATTGCCAAGAAGCTTACTCAACGATGTCACCATCCTTACAAGTCAAAGTACCGCCGACAAACACATCGCTGGTACGTCCAATCAATTCATAACCCAAAAAACCGCTGTTTTTTGATTTAGAGCACATATCATCCGCATTAACGACCCACTTCTTTTCAGGATCAAAGATAGTGAGATCGGCCACATCGCCAGGTTTGATCTGCACTTGATCAACACGGAGAATCTCACGAGGGCGAATAGCCATAAGCTCAACCATACGGTCATAATCAATATGTCCAGGTCGAACCAAGTAGGTCAGCACAGCGCCAAGAGAGGTTTCGAGTCCCGTCATGCCAAATGGGGCCAGCTCAAATTCACGAGCTTTTTCATGAGCTGCATGGGGGGCATGATCCGTAACGATGCAATCGATAGTGCCGTCTTTGATCCCCTCGATGATAGCCTTATTGTCGGCCTTAGTACGCAACGGTGGATTCATCTTCAGATTAGTATTGTACGTAGAAGTAAGATTATCTTCATTCAAAACAATATGATGGGGCGTAGCCTCGCAAGTCACCTTGATTCCACGAGACTTACCTTGACGAACAATATCAACGCCACGAGCAGTTGTGATGTGCTGAATATGAATAGGGCAACCTGTAAGCTCAGAAAGAGCAATGTCGCGCTGTATCTGAAGTTCTTCGCCTGCACCGGGCCAACCCGCCACGCCTAGACGAGTGGAGACCACACCTTCATTTACCTGACCGGGGCCGACCAGCTCTTCATCCTGACAATGGCTCATAACCACGCAGTTGAACATCTTCGCGTAGTCCATAACACGACGCATCATGCCAGCGCTCTGAACACCTCGACCATCATCGGTAAAAGCTACCGCACCATGGGCAGCCATGTCACCAATCTCGGCAAGCGATTCACCCTTAAGTCCCATAGTGCATGCGCCCGAAGGATACACTCGACAATGGCCTGCGCTCCGAGCACGGTCAAGAACGTAATCGATCGTGGCGGCATTATCGGTAGTAGGAATAGTATTGGGCATAGAGCAGATACCAGTAAAACCACCATGAGCTGCCGCAGCCGTGCCTGTCTCGATAGTCTCCTTGTACTCTTGGCCTGGATCACGAAGATGCACATGTATATCAACAAGACCGGGGACCGCAATACAACCAGCGCGATCAAGGATCTCGGCACCATCGGCACTCAAATCTTGTCCCACTTCGGCAATCCGATCGCCATCAATGAGGATGTCGCAAACCTCATCAAGGCCAAGAGCGGGATCGATAGCACGAATATTCTTAACGAGCGTTTTCATCGGAGCCTCCCAACAAGAGATAAATTAGCGCCATACGAACGCAAACACCGGAAAATACCTGATCAACAATGACCGAATGAGATCCATCAGCCATGTAGCTATCCAGCTCAACACCTCGATTGATAGGGCCAGGATGACAGATAATGGCATCATCCTTCATCAGGCGCTCACGCTCGCGAGTCAACCCGTACAAAAGGTTGTACTCACGAAGGCTGGGAAATGGAGCGCTTTCCAAGCGTTCCATTTGAATACGAAGCATGTAAACCACATCGAGATCCGGCAATGCCTCATCGAGATACGGGGTAACCGCATCGGCGCCCAGTACATCGGGACGAGCAGGCAGAAGCGTGGCAGGCGCAATTAACGTAACGTGCGCACCCATGCGATGAAGCGCAGGAACAAGGGACCCGCACACACGCGAATGAGCGATGTCGCCCACAATGCCAACCTTCAAACCCTCAAAAGAGCCCTTTTCCTTCCAGATGGTATAAAGGTCAAGCAAAGCCTGGGTAGGATGCTGATGCTTGCCGTCGCCGGCGTCAATAACTGCTGCATTAGTGTTCTGAGATACGATATACGGAGCTCCAGCGCACTTATGACGCACGATGAACATATCGACTTTCATTGAGTCGAGAGTGCGCACCGTATCAACAAGACTTTCACCCTTCACGGTAGAAGATGTGCTACCGCCCGCATTTAAAGAATCGCAAGACAAGCGCTTTTCAGCCAGCTCAAACGAGCCTCGCGTACGTGTGGAGGGCTCAAGAAACAGGTTGCATACCGTTTTCCCGCGGAGTGCAGGAACTTTCTTTATGGGACGTTCGTTGATTTCCTCGAACGTGCGTGCCTGCTTCAAAATAGTCATGATGTCTTCGGGAGACAGGTCATCAATAGAAAGCAAATGCTTATGAGCGAACATCAGCCTCTCCTTTCAGTGGCGCAGAGCCAACATGCTGACCAGGAGCAACGCGCGAAATTCGAACGCAGGACTCTCCATCAACCTCGTTAAGGAACAAACGCACACTTTCGTTTGATGCAGAAGGAACGTTTTTGCCAACAAAATCAGCCCTGATGGGAAGCTCGCGATGGCCACGGTCTACCAGCGTAGCCAATTGAATACGAGCGGGACGACCAAAATCCATCAAAGCATCGAGAGCAGCCCGAATGGTTCGACCGGTGTACAGGACATCATCCACCAACACGATGGTTTTGCCATCAAGGGAAAAGAGGATGTTCGTGCCCTGAACAACAGGAGCAATGTTCAGGATTGAGTCATCACGATAAAAGCTAATGTCAAGAGAACCAACGGGAAGCTGAGTTCCCTCGATTCCTTCAATCAGTTTTGCCAAGCGATGCGCGAGAACATCACCGCGCGTCACAATGCCAACAAGCGCCAGATTCTGGCACCCTTTGTTTTGCTCGAGAATCTGATGGGCCATGCGAACGAGCGTCCGATCGATTTCGGATTCGTCCATTACCACCGATTCCTCAAGTTCCGTTTCTTGCATGCACGCTCCTTTCGTTGTAAATCGAAGTGCGTACAGCAGAAGCCGTGCAATCAAGAAAGACGTACCTAAAGAACGTCACCCTTGACGCTCCCCTGCCCGTATACAAAAAATGCCCAAGCAAGAGAGGGGCAATCAGTCAGACTTCGCAAAACTTGCGAAGCGTATGTTTGCACCTTATCGGTCTCTCTGTACCGCCATTAAAGGTCTTGATGATTATACGGCGATATGCCCATTAGGTCTAGGGAAAAGAAGCAGGCCGCCATAATGGCGGCCTGCTGAACACTCTCTATTTAACACGTTTTAAAACGCATGCAAAATGGGCATCATAAATAGGACCCGTGACCTTTTCTCGAGACAGCGCATCGGTGGAAACCGTGCGAACCACCTCAAACCCAGAACCAACCTCGCTCTCAAGGAACGAATCAATGACCTGCTGGTTTTCCTGGCTCAAAACCGTGCAGGTAGCAAAGGTAAGCTGGCCTCCCACTTTAACAAGACGAGCAGCTTCCAAAATCATCTTTTCGCCCATAGCAGCCAAAGATGCAACATCGTCTTCATTCATGCGCCAGCGAATGTCAGGATGGCGTCGCAACGTGCCAATACCAGAGCAAGGAGCATCTACAAATACCGCATCGTAGGAATTCGAATCAAAAGAAGACAGATTAGTTGCGTCTTTGACGAATACCTCGCTCTGGTTAATGTTCGCCTTAGCCAGTTGCACTTTACGCTCTTCTGTACGTTGCACGTCCATATCAAGCGTGTCGAGCTGAATCTGCTCGCCAAAACGAGTAAGAGCAGCATTCTGGAGCAAGATAGTTTTTGTCCCTCGACCCGCACCGATTTCAAGGAATCGCTCAGGTTTGTTTTCAGGCATCGCAAGCGAAGCAATGCACTGAGCGGCAACGTCGCTGATCACCAATCCGCCATCAGCCAATAGCTTTGCAATATACTCGTCGGTTACAGCGGTACGCTCGGCAAAGCCGAACACAGGAAAAGCCAGAGGGAGATCGATCGATTTCGAAACGGGCACAATCTTAACCTGGCGCTGAACCATTTCCGAAAGAGCCTTCGGGCCATCAACGCAAGCAAGATTCAACATGAAAAACAGTGGCGCAGGATTATTGGACCGCTGCATAAAGCGCAATGCTTCATCATGCCCAAGCTCTTTAATAAGACGCTCAGCAAGCCACAAGGGGAAACCCTCAGACAAAGCCGCTGCTTTAGGGCTTGTCTCGATATCGCCGAATGGGAACTGGTCCTTCATTTCAACTGCACGATGCAGGGCAAAATTAGCAAGACCCTTTGCTTGCGGAGCAAACGAGCGAACCACCTCGACACCCTGGTCGACGGTTACATGATCAGGCTTCTTCAAATAGAAGATCTCACAAAATGCCATACGGAGCGCATCTCGAACATCAGGTTCAAGCTCTTCTGGGTTGGTAAGAACGGAATCAATCATCTCGTCGAGGGACCCCTTGCGGGCAACAACCTCTGTTGCAAGCAATCGCGCAAACGCACGTTCCTTTACCGGTTTGTCAGAATAGGTGATGAACTTGTCTACGCCCTCGCTGAGATAACAGCCTTCTTCACGGATGTAAGTAAGAACCTCATGGGTCAACAAACGCGCAGGCGTAGCCTTGGTAAAGGAACGCTTTTTCTTGCCTTGACCAGCTCGATAACCCAAGCTTTTAGTACCGCCCAGACTGCCACGATCGAAACCCGCAAACCCATTGGGCGTGCGCTGATCGGAACCAGTACCTTCTTTGGCTCGCGGAGATTGACGACGGTCCTCAAACGAACGATTGCCGCCTTTGTAGCCACGGTCAGAACGATTGCGTCCCTCGAAACCTCGCTTTTCGGAGCGCCGATTGCGATCGCCCCCACGATAGCTGCCTTTGTAGCTGCCATCAGCAGCACGATCCCCCGAGCGCCTATCATCGCTAAAGTTCCGCTTAGAACGGTGCTCATCCTTATTGAAGGGCTTATCACCCTTACCATAGCGAGGCTTAGAACCATGCCCGTTACGCTTCTTGAAATCAGAGCCACCACGGTCTTCACCCTTAGGTGAAAAGCCAGGTTTTCCGCCACGACCCTTTCCAGAGGGTTTAGACCCACGGAAATTGCCCTTACTGGAACCAGGCTTCCCCCCGCGATAGCCACCCTTACCAGCTGGCCTGCCCCCACGAGGAGCACTGCTTCTCTGCTTATGTTCGCCGTTATTGTTATCCATGGATCTCCTGCCATTCAATACCGCCCTGTTTTATACCCTGAATGCCCGCCGCAAAAGCTTTTGCTTCCAAGGGCTTCTTTCCATCAGGTTTGACGGTAACTACTTCCAAAATCGAATCATTGCATCCCAAAAATAAACGTTTTGCCGCAAAGGCAACCTCACCACGAGAGACCGATGCGGGACAATCATCGGCTAATACGGGATGTGCCTCTAATACCGAAAGCGATTTGCCCGCGATTACGCAGCGGCATGCATGACTATCACTTGACGAGAGCACCCTGCGCCAAGCATCGCTGGCCGAAAGAGACGGGGAGATATCAAGTTCGCCCTTCTCTATTTTTTCGGCATACGTTACTCCGCACTCAGGTTGCTGATGCCAACTAACAGGCTCGCCGCTTTCAAGCAAATCCAGGACCTTTACCAGAGCCTCGCCGCCTAGGACCGCAAGTTCGGAATAGAGCTGATCAGAGCTTTTGCCAAACACCGAAGTCGATCGCTCCTCAGCGACATCGCCCGTGTCCAGGCCTTCCTCCATTTGCATAATGCCAATGCCAGTGAGTTCATCCCCAGCAAGAATGGCACGTTCTATAGGAGCCGCCCCCCTCCAACGAGGAAGAAGAGAGCCATGAACATTGAGGCAGCCAAATCGGGGCAACTCCAATACGCGTTTGGGGAGGATCGCTCCATACGCAGCAACGCATACAGCATCGGGAAGGAGTGAAGCCAATGCCCCAAAGGCCTCGTCGCTCTTCATAGACGAGAATTCATATACGGGAATCCCAGCTTGAACGGCTCGCTCCTTAACCGGAGAATAAACCAGTTTTTTCCCTCGGCCTCGAACAGCATCAGGCCTGGTAAAACACCCAACAACCTCATGATGTGACTCGATGAGCCCCTGAAGAATATCAGCAGCGAATGCCGGGGTGCCCATAAAAACAATGCGCATACTATTCCGTTTCTCCCGGCTTGGCGCCATTCGCTAGAGCAACATGATAATCATGAAGGGCCTTGACCTTGTCCATGGGAGAGCACGACTCCAACAAAGTAATGCCGTTCAGGTGGTCGATTTCATGCTGGAAGCAACGACCCAAAAGACCATCGCTTTCCAACTCGCACACTTTGCCATCAAGGTCATAAAAACGAACACGCGAAATCTCGTTGCGCGTTATCGGAACGGAAATGCCAGGAAGAGAAAGGCAGCCTTCCTCAGCGGTTACCTTTTCGCCCTTCACTTCTATAACCTCAGGATTAATAAGCACAAGAGGATTGGAGGTTTCGTTTGGGCCATCGTAGCAATCAATAACCACCATGCGCTTATTAAGGCCAACTTGTGGCGCAGCAAGTCCGCAGCCATTATTGGCATACATGGTATTGAGCATTTGCTTAGCGAGCTTCTTTAATGATTTATCGCCAACCTGGCACGGTTCGCAAACCTGACGCAAACCCGGATCAGGCGAAAGAACGATATTCATGGTCCTCATAGAGCAACCCTCTCTTGTCAAAAACGCTTCACCTATTGTTTCGAGCGCATAATTTACCAAATAGTTAGTATAACAGCGGTTTACCGATTACTCGGTTTTCACATGGTTAGCACGTAAAGAGTTAAGCTCGGTCTGAAGCATATAAATAGCTTGAAACACCATATCGCGCTCTTCATCGTTTTGTGTCTGGCTCATTTGATCTCGCATAGAAGAAATGGCAGATTCCATATCGCCAATAGCCAACTCGTCGGCAAGATAACGCAACATATCATGCGCGGGTACTTCACTCTGAATTGTTAATGCAGTTAAAATTCGAGCCGCATATTTACATTTCTCCTGAGCGCGCATTATCAAGTCGGCAGCAGTGAGGGCAGGATCCGCGGAAATTAATTCCATTATGATTCCACTTAGCTCCCTGTGGACCTTCTCGTGCCATTCGGTCTGACCCAATTCGTTCATAAAATCAGAAATCATAGCGGGATTGTGGGCACAAAGACTCAGGAACTCGCGCTCAGTACGAAGTCGGTTCTTCTCGACAGGACTCAATGATCTCGCAGCAGACTTACGTGGCCGATTAGCAACAGAACGATCGGAGTAATCCACGGGCATCGAAGTTTTTAGATCTGAGAGACGCAAAAGAATATCTTGCTCACGAGCATGAACGCGACTCGATATGTAGACTGCATAATCTTTTGCCAGAAGGGAATCTTTGATTGGAGCCAAAACAGCCAACGACTCATTGGTGGCACGGGCACGACCCTCAGGGGTAGAAAGGTCATAACGAGAAAGGCGGCGATCAATACCGAATTTGATAAGAGGAACAGCCCCGTCCAAAACCTCCTTGAAAGCATCTGCACCGTGCGCAGCTATGAACTCGGCAGGGTCAAGTCCATCCGGCAGGGTCACTGCACAGAGATCTACGCGAGAAAAACCCGCCTCGGGCGTAATGGATGAATCGATGAATTGAAGCGCCCTATCAGCAGCTCGTTGACCAGCCTCATCACCATCAAATAGATAGATGATACGAGATTTCGCATGATGGGAAAGGAGTCGAATATGCTGACGAGTAAGAGAGGTGCCTAGTGTGGCAACAACATTGGTAAAGCCAGCTTCATGAAGAGCAATAACATCAGTGTAGCCCTCAACAACAATGGCATCACCCGTACTCGTCATACGGGCCTTAGCCTTATCAAGAGCGAATAGAACTTCAGACTTATGGAAAATGGGGGTATCGCCAGTATTGAGATATTTCGGCTCTCCCTGACCAATAACGCGTCCGCCAAAAGCAATGCAATCGCCACGGACATCGTTAATAGGGAACATCACACGATTGAAAAAACGGTCGTTGATCCCCTGAGAACCCCTAACCGCAACATTCGCTTCGATCATTTCCTTTTCTGAATAACCCAATGAACGGAGATGGGTAACCAACTGCCTTCGACCAGGAGCATATCCGAGATTCCAAGATACCGGGATGGAGCCACCTAGTTCACGACCGGAAAGATACGTCCTCGCTGAAGCGGGTCCCTCATCGGACGAGCGCATAAGCAGCATATGGTAATAAGAAGCAGTTTCGGAGCAAACGGCTTTCAATCGAGCTTTGAGACTGTGAGCCTTCGTGGCTTGGGCCGACTCAGTAAGTTCGATATTTGCACGGCGAGCCAAAAAGCGGACGGCGTCAACAAAATCGACATCGTCAAGTTTACGAACATAAGAAATGATGTCGCCACCTTCGCCGCAACCAAAGCAATGCCAAGTCTGAGAAACAGAATCAACTTTACAAGAAGGCGTTTTCTCCTGATGGAAAGGACAACAACACCAAAAGTCCTTCCCCCTCTGACGCATCACTGAACGCTCAGAAAAAAGCTCAACCAAATCGTTGGCTTCACGAACTTTACGTATGTCTTCGTCGGAAAAAATAATGCCCCCTTTCTGAGCAATCCATCAAAAAACATCGAGCAAGCGCTAGCCTGCTCGATGTAAAAGGGTAGATCCGCCTCTAGAGAGGAAGCTTACGACAGTATTCGATATTGCCCATAACCGTGCGAATAAGCTCTTCAGTAGAGTCGAACTTGATCATTGGACGAAGGAACTCGACAAACTCAACTTCAATGTATTCGCCATAAATATCCTTACTGAAATCAAGGATATGAACCTCACAAGTTGCATCGGTTTCATCTTTAAATACTGGCGATACACCCATCGAAACGGCAGCGCGATACCTTTCGCCATCGACAGTTACATAGGCGGCATACACGCCTTCACCAAGCACTCTACGCTCCGGTTTGATGAAAAGGTTAGCTGTAGAGAAGCCCATATCGGCACCCTCACCACGTCCAGGACGGACCTTTTCCACAAGCGTGAAACGACGACCGAGAAGTTTTGCCGCTTCATCCAAGTCATGCTTTCCCAATAGCTTGCGAATTCGTGTAGCAGTAATAGGAGCCCCATCGGTGCTTTTAAGGTTATGGGCATCAATATGGGTGCCAACTACAGCTCCCCACTCCCCTAAATCAGCAACCGAACCTGAAGCACGAGAGCCGAAGTGGAAATCAAGTCCAACATGCAAATGAGCGGGCGCATGACCATTAAACGTTTCCCTTAAGAAATCTTCAGGCGAAAGACTCGCGAAATCACGAGTAAAGGGGAGCGCCACAACAGCATCAACGCCACTATCGCAAAGCATTTGAAGGCGACGTTTATTGCTCAGCAGTTTTCTTAATCTATCCGGATGAAATATTTCATCCGGATCAATATCAAAAGTCAAAGCAATAGATTGACCGCCCGTTTCCTTTGCAGTGTCCTGCGCACAGGAAAGCAAGTAACGATGGCCCCTGTGGACACCATCAAAAACGCCAAAGGCGCAAGAGGAATTCTCAAACAAAGAATGGTCGAATGATTCATCGACTTTATAAAGCTGTGCCACGTTCAACACCTATCGAAAACACGCATCGCGGACGATAGCGATGCTCGGACTCATGATATTCATATAACGCTTTAAGGCGGTTCTGCACTATGATACCCACCACTTCCCCATTTTCGGGAGGCGTGGACGATGCAAACACGCTGGTAGTGCAGCAGCAAGGATCAAAAACGTCTTGCGAGATAGGTTCATTGAGTGCAATATCATCACGATTTAACGCAGAGCCATTAGTGACTTTATCGGCAAAATCGCGGACAAATGCATAACGTATGCCTAATGCGCGGAGGGGATCAATAGTACCGCAATCGGGTGATTGCTCAAGCATTTCCAGAGTAACGCAATCCTCAAGCGCAACCGTTCCCGAAATCGTGCGCTCAAGAAAGCTTACGTGCGCCGCAGTACCAAGATCACGACCAAGATCACGAGCGATTGCGCGCATATACGTTCCCTTCGATACGCTCATCTCGACGTCCCATTCAGCCACCTGGCGTCCCGCATCGTCGATAAGCTCATTTACAGAAAGAAACTTAGCATCGTAAATCTCAAATTCGCGTGGCTCAAGATTAATAATTGTACCCTTACGCGCAGCATCATAAGACTTACGGCCGTTCACCTTGATTGCAGAATAGACAGGTGGGATCTGAGTGCCTTTTCCTACCATCTTTGCAACATAAGAACGTGCGTATTCCTCTTCATATACCTCAAGAGGAATAGGGCATTCCTTAGTTACTGAACCCTCAGCATCATCAGTTTCCGTACCAATTCCAAAACGAACGCCCATACGATAGCGCTTACCGTGTCCAACCATATACGCATCAAGGCGTGTTGCGGGTCCAACGCAAACCACGAGAACACCGGAAGCAAGCGGGTCGAGCGTGCCAGTGTGGCCCACTCGACGTTCGCCAAATATCCTACGGCAGCGATTGACAACATCATGGGAAGACATGCCCACAGGCTTGTTAATGGCAACAAGCCTGCTTAATCCTGACTCGCCTCTTTTGGCCATCAGCAATCACCACCTGAAATAGAAAAGCATTGCTTCAACACCTCAGTTGGAACCTCATCGAGAGCGGCTTCGAGCGAGCCTTTAAAGGTAAAACCAGCAGCAGCCTTATGGCCACCGCCCCCAAAATAGCGTGCAACTTGAGCAACGTCGGTATCGTCGTCCTTGGCCCGAAGACTACCCCGAACTTCGCCAGCAACCGTCTGCTTCAATATTAAGGCGACACGAACACCGCGAATATTGCGCAAAGTGTCAATGAGAGCCTCGGCATCGGCTTTGATCGCACCGCACGCATCGAAATCTTCCTTATCCAAATATGAATAGACAAAAACGCCTTCGCAAAGAAGCTCCATACGATCCAGCACAATGCTTTCGAGCTTCATACTGGCAAGTGATCTACTTTGAAAAAACTCACGGCTGATCTGGGTTGGATCAGCACCAGCATCCATCATTTCCGAAGCGCTGACGAAAGCTTGGGAGTTGGTGTTTTGATAGGAAAACCTTCCGGTATCGGTAACCAAACCAGTAAGTGCGCATTGAGCGACCTGAGGAGTTAAGGAGTCTAGATGCTTGCAAACTTCCCAAACAAGCATACTTGCCGAGGGGGATTCGGGGTCGACATAGTTATATTCCGACATAGCCCCTTCAGTAGCATGGTGGTCAATGGTAAAGCGAACCGATGCTTTCGCCTGGAGACCTGCCGCTAAACCGATGCGCTCTACTGTGGGTACATCAACCGCTATAAATGCCGAAACGGGGCCTTGATATTCTGAAGCAACCTCAATCTCGTCAACACCTGGAAGAAACATGAGGTTTGCTTCGATGGGATCATCTTTTGCCAGAACACAATGGGCAGTTTTACCCATTGCGCGCAAAGCATGGCATAACGCCAACTGCGAACCTAGGCAATCACCATCGGGATTGATATGACCGCATATCACAAAATCGTCGAGCGCACTAAGGCGCTCGGCGATTTCGGACAGCGTAGTATTCGTCTGAAGGGTAGGCACTTATTCCTCTTCGTCTGATGAATTCCTTGCAGCATCGCGCGCAAGTGCGCTTGCAATACGTTCTGCCTCGTCAACACTGGAGTCGAGCATAAAACGAAGCTCTGGAGCCATGCGCCAAGACAATTTCTTAGCCATAAGGGAGCGAATCCTGCCGCCCGCAGCTTCAAACGCAGCAGCAACCTCCAAATAACGCGACGGCTCCGTCGTGTAATAGATATTAGCTACACTACGATCAAAGCTAACCTCGCATGACGTAATAGTCACCATGTTTAAACGCGGATCGCTTATCTCGAAAAGCAGAATACTTGCAATGACTTCGCGAGCCTGCTCATTCACCTTACGGCTGGAAGAACCTTGTTTCATAATTATTCGGTCCTTTCGACTTCAACGGTACGGAAGCCTTCGATGGTGTCACCAACCTTGAGGTCCTGGTAACCCTCGATACCAATACCGCATTCGTAGCCACGTGCAACAGTCTTAACGTCATCCTTGAATCGACGGAGACTGCCGATATTGCCTTCGTAGATAACTGTACCATCACGAACAATGCGTACCTGATCATCGCGGCTAAGCTCACCTTCGGTGATATAGCAACCGGCAATAGTGCCAGCCTTAGGTACCTTAAAGGTATCGCGAACCTCTGCGATGCCCGTATCCTTTTCAACGATATCAGGCGAAAGAAGGCCAACTCGCGCAGCGTTGATGTCTTCAATGGCCTGGTAGATAACACGGTACAACCTGATGTCAACCTTTTCGCGCTCAGCAACTTCTCGAGTCTTACCAGTCGGGCGAACATTAAAGCCAATGATGATAGCATCTGAAGCAGCAGCAAGCGTGACATCAGTCTCAGTAATACCGCCTACAGCAGCATGAATGATATTGATCTTAACTTCGGACTGATCCATCTTCGAGAAGGCATCACGCAGAGCCTCGATAGAGCCCTGGACGTCAGCCTTAACAACAAGATTAAGATCAGTAGTCTTACCTTCCTCGATGCGCGAGAACAGATCATCCAGACTCATATGAGAACGAGCTTCCTGCTTGGCCAAACGAGCGCGCAATGCACGTTCCTCTGCCAAACGACGAGCATCGCGCTCATCCTCAAACACACGGAATTCGTCGCCAGCGGTGGGAACAGAATTCAAACCAAGGATCTCAACTGGATCAGCCGGCTTAGCGGCATCTACGTGGGAACCACGAGGATCGATAAGCGCACGAACTTTACCATAAGAGGTACCTGCAACAACCACATCACCAGGATGCAACGTACCGCGATTGATGAGCATGGTGGCTACAGGGCCTCGACCCTTGTCAAGGTTGGCTTCGATAACAAAACCAGAGGCAGGAGCGTTCGGGTTAGCCTTAAGCTCAAGCACATCAGCCTGAAGAAGGATGGTTTCGAGCAAGTCATCAATATGCAGGCGCTTCTTAGCCGAAATATCGACGAACATGTTTTGGCCACCCCACTCTTCGGGGATAATACCGTATTCCGTAAGCTCCTGACGAACGCGATCGGGCGTAGCCCCAGGCTTATCGATTTTGTTAACCGCAACAACGATCGGAACATCGGCAGCCTTAGCGTGATTGATAGCCTCAATAGTCTGGGGCATAACGCCGTCATCTGCCGCAACCACCAAAACAATAACGTCAGTTACCTGAGCACCGCGAGCACGCATAGCAGTGAATGCTTCGTGACCAGGAGTATCAATGAAGGTGATTTGACGTCCGTTGATATTAACAACAGAAGCACCGATGTGCTGAGTGATGCCGCCCGCCTCGCTCTGGGCAACGCCAGTCTGACGGATTGCGTCAAGAAGCGATGTTTTGCCGTGGTCAACATGACCCATAACCGTAACGATAGGCGGACGAGGCAGAAGGTCATCCTCAGAATCGTGATAAACGACAGCAAACTCTTCCTCAGGAGAAACAACGCGAACCTTGCGACCAAGGTCGTCCGCAATAAGCTCAACCAGGTCGTCGCTCATGGTCTGCGTAAGGGTGAGAGGAGAACCGAGAAGGAACAAGCGCTTGATAACGTCATTCGGAGATGCATCAACCAGTTCAGCAAACTGAGCAACCGTGGAACCCTGGGGAATCTCAACAACAGAGTCATCGAGAACCAGCGAAGGATCTAAGCCCTTCTCCAACGCTTCCTGCTCTGCACGCTCGCGAGCCTCGGCTTCGCGCTTTTCCTTACGCTTCTTACGACGACCTTGTCCATCATGGCTTGCCGCTTCAACGGCAGCACGAGCCTCGGCAAGCACCTTATCGCGCTGAAGCTTTTCAGCTTGAACGGCCATCTGGGCATAACGGTCCTCGGAGGGAGCTTCGTTGTTGGTGATTTCAAGCTCCGGCACCGAAGGCTCAAAACCCTTACGATGGTTCTTTTTACCCTTGCGATTGTTATCACGAGAGTTCTTCTTTGCGGCAGCAGCCTCCTGCTTTTGATTCTGCAGACGCTCACGCTCATTGTTGATCTGATCAAGCAATGAAGAGAAATTGGAGCCGGTCGAAACCGGTGCAGCCTTAGGTGTATGCTTCTTGGCAGGTGCAGCCGTTTTCGCATGCTTGCGGTTATTACGGTTGTGAAGAGCTTCCTCAACTGCCTGCTTCTTCGCAACTTCAGCAGCTCGTGCTGCCGCTGCAGCTCGCTCGCGAGCCTCCGCCGCTTCGCGCTCTACGCGCTCGCGCTCACGCTCGATCTGAGATGCAAGACTCTCAAACGGAGAAGATGAGATCTTGCGCTTGGCAGGAGCCCCTTCTTCATCCTTGTGGGCTTTAGCTTCGCGGCGAGCACGTTCAGCTTCTCGGGCTTCTCGTTCCTTCTCTACCGCAGCACGACGCTCAGCCTTTTCCTCGGCCTTGCGCTCTGCTTCTTTTGCCTGCTCGTCAGCAAGCTTCTGAGCTTCTTCGTCCTCGAGCTTACCCGCACGCTGCTTAATCTCAGGCTCAAGATTCTTACGAACCTTCTGCACATAGGCATCCTGGAGAATGCTGGCATGACTCTTGGCGGGGATCTTCATCTCCGCCAAGCGATCGAGCAGCTCCTTGCTGGTCATATCAAATTCCTTAGCCAATTCATGTACACGCATGCCAGGCATATGGTCTCCTCGTCTACTTATCCTCATTAGAGAGCGCCTCACGCAGCTGCTGGGCGATACGCTCGCAATCTTCTTCTGTCAACTTCGTTCTAAGCGCTGAATCGAGACGCTTGGTTTTAATGGCCTTATCGAGGCACGCAACGCTGCATACATATGCGCCGCGACCGTTCATACGACCCGTAGAGTCGAATACAACCGCGCCTTCAGGCGTACGAACAACACGAAGTAAATTGCTTTTCGTGTTGCTTTCTCTGCACACAATGCAGGTTCGCTGACGTGTCTTTCCAGCCACGTTTGCCAAGCTACTCCCCTTCCTCCAGATCCGCATGGATGCCGCAATAGCGGTATCCAGGACGTGCATGATTACGACAACGAGTACCGTCTTCGGCCTCAAAAGCGCACAAGCCATCCTCGGATTCCTCTTCCGAAGGCTCATCTATTAGTGACGTATCTGCAACAAGCGGCTCGCCAGCAAAGGAAGCGGACTTGATGTCAATATGCCAACCAGTAAGACGAGCTGCAAGGCGAGCATTTTGGCCTTCCTTGCCAATAGCCAAAGAAAGTTGATCATCAGGCACGATAACCGTAGCGTAATTGTTCTCATCATCGATGTCGACACGGGTTACGCGAGCAGGCGAAAGTGCATTGGCCACATATACAGCGGGGTCTTCATTCCACTGGATCACATCAACGCGCTCATTGCGAAGTCCTTCAACAACCATACGCACACGGGACCCCTTAGGTCCTACGCATGCACCTACCGGATCAAGGTTGGGTTCACGGGAAGCAACGGCAACCTTTGAACGCTCGCCGGGCTCACGGGCAATAGACTTGATTTCGACCAAGCCATCATAGATCTCAGGCACTTCGATCTCAAAAAGACGACGAATCAGATCAGGATGAGTGCGGGACACAACGATCGAAGGGCGAGTATGTTCGCCGCGCATTTTAGGCAAATCAGAACTAGGGTCGCGAACCTCAACGATCAAAGTTTTAAGGCGCTGATTATGACGATAATGCTCGTTGCGAGGACGTTCGTTGCGTTCGTCAGGATTTCGCTTCAAGTCATAATGAGGGAGTTCAGCCTCAACGCCATCGCGGATCTTGATGATGGTGAAATCGGGGGTTCCCTGCAGAACAGTGCCCGTAACCAGATCGCCAACGCGACTAGAAAATTCTTCATAGATAGACTGACGACCCGCATCACGCACAATGGAACCGATAACATTCTTAGCGTTAAGCGCCGCAATGCGACTTACGTCATCGGGCGTTACGTCGCGCTCTTCGAACTCAGTATATTCGCCAGTTTCCTCATCGGGCTCACCAACGGGTACAAGCTCGTATACATAAATCTTGCCCGTATTACGGTCGATAGTAACACGAGCATCATATTCGAGATCAAGAATGCGCTGATAGCTATTAGCCAGGGAAGCTTCCAAGCGCTCGATGAGGTAAAACTCATCAATCTTACGCTCGTGAGCCAACGCCTGCAAGGCTTCAATCAATTCAGATGCTGCCATGGTAAAAAATCCTTTCTACCCGCTGAAATCAATAGTACCGATAATGTGCGCCTTCTTAATATGCGCATAAGGCAACGCTTCCTGGATGCCATCAACTTCGACAAGAACGTCTTCATCGCGCATACCGCAAAGCTTGCCAGTCCACTTTGCCCTGCCCTGGTGCGGCTCAGTAAGAGTTAGCTGCACCTTTTCGCCAGCAAAGCGCCGAAAATGCTCAGGGGTACGAAGAGGACGGTCTATACCAGGAGAAGAAACCTCAAGCGTGTAAGCGCCAGGGAATGGATCGAGTTCGTCCATCAATTCGTTAACCCATTTTTGCGAGGCCGCAAGCTCATCAAAACCGATTCCGCCATCGCAATCCAAATAAACGCGGATTGTGGGAGCTTTACGAGAACCGACTACCTCAACGGTGACGATTTCAACATTATGGGCGGTAGCCAAAGGCTCCAATGCCTCAAGCAACCTACGCTCTTTTGCACTTAGCACGTTGTCCCTCCTTCAAAACCCCGAACAAACAAAAGAAGCGGGTAAAAACCCACTTCCTCCAAACATCGAAAGCAATCATGTTTTCACATGCGTACATTTTTATATCATAAAGCGAAGACCAACGCCACCCCCTTTGCGGTTTAAGAGGGTGGCGATTAAATAAAGCTTGCAATCAACACTATTTAGAGGGATCAGCTTCAGGATAAAGCTTATCGAATGCCGCTTCGGAAACCGAATTACCTCCCTTTAAGTCAGTTTTGAGCGGAGCTAGAATCTCAGAATCGTGTTTCTTGGGGTTATCAAAACTCAAGCTAACTTCCCAACATTGCGAAATCACACTTAACCTATCAAGGAGGTAGCCATATAGCTCATCAACCTTCTGGTATTTATCATAGAGTTCGCTATCTGCGCTAATTTGAGCTTTTTCCCTTGATGATAAGAGTTCAGAACGCTCTTGGGTAATTTCATCGATCAATGAAACGCATTTATCGGCATAGCTACCACGCGTTTCACTGCTTGAAGCCCGATAATATCCCTCCAGATCATCCACAGCTTCATCAACTTCGGAACGCAAAGAGGCGAGATTTGCATAAGCATACGAGAGATCAGACGAGAAGTCCCCTTCCGAATACGGTTGTTCAGCAGGCGAAGCTACACCCTGGTCACTTTGCGAGAAGGGTGCATCGGTTTTTACCTCAGGTGAAACAAATGCCTGGATAGCAGATTTGATTTCTGAACCAAAAACCAACCCGCATGCCAAAATCGAAACCACCAATACGCCAATAACAACTTGCCCGATCGGAAAGTGTCGGCGCTTTTGAGCTTGACGATATGCTTTTGGCTCGCGATCAACATCCGCAACAACTTGCCCAGTATCAGTGACAATACGCTGCATCGGCTTAGTAATAAAAGGATCCTCGTCACCAATGGTGGGTATTGCCTTTAAATCCTTTGCCGACTTAGTCACTTTGGAAGGGTCGACCTCATTTGAAGGATCAAGCGGATTGCCCAAATAATCTTGATAGGAGCGTTCAGAGACTAAAGGTAGTTTAGACGTCCGCGAAGGCGACACCGCATCGGTATATACAATTATCTCTTCCGCGGCAGCTATTCGAGCTTTCATGTCATTGACAAGCGAGCCGCAGTGAGGACACTGCAGCTCGCCATCTTCAATCTTTGTCCCGCAATCGAGGCAATACAAATTATTGAGCCTTTTCCTGCTTATGGGAGATCAGGCGGTTAAGCGCATTGATATATGCTTTAGCAGAGGAAACGATGATATCACCGTCTGCTCCACGGCCAGTAAACACCTCACCATCTGCCGCGGTAACTCGAATAGTTACCTCGCCCAAAGCATCGATTCCACGCGTAACGCTCTGGACGGCAAACTCGGAAAGCTCATTTTCAATGTCAACGATCTGGTTTACAGCCTGGTACAAAGCGTCGACAGGACCGGTACCAATCGAGCATGCAACAAATTCACGGCCTTCAGGATCGGCAAGAGTAACGGTAGCCGTCGGGGTAAGGGGTTTGCCGCATGAAATCTGAACCGATTTCAAAGTATAGTGAGCAACCTGATTGCGACCATGCTCGCCCAAAAGCGATTCAAGATCCTCGTCGTATACTTCTTTCTTCTTGTCAGCAAGATCAAGGAACGCATTGTAGAGATCCTCGAATGCCTGTCCCTCAATGTGATAGCCCAAAGCCTCAACACGATGGCGAAGGGCAGCGCGACCAGAACGAGCTGAAAGGATAATAGAGCTCTGACCTGCTCCAACCTCACGAGGATCAATAATCTCATAGGTGTCACGAGCTTTGATAACGCCATCCTGGTGAATGCCAGAAGAATGAGCAAAGGCATTAGCGCCAACAATAGCCTTATTTGGCTGGACGATAAAGCCAGTGATGGAAGACACGAGGCGAGATGCACGAACAAATTCACGAGTGTTGATGTCGGTATGGGCGTTGAGCTCCTTGCCGTGCATCTTGATACCCATGACCACTTCTTCCATGGCGGTATTACCAGCACGTTCACCGAGACCATTGATGGTGCATTCAATCTGGCCCGCACCGTTTTCAACGCCAGCAAGAGAAAGCGCTGTTGCCATGCCAAGGTCGTTGTGGCAGTGAACGGAAAGCGTTGCCTTATCCATGTTGGAAACGTGTTCCATCAGATACTTGATACGACGACCGAACTCATCGGGCAAGGAGTATCCCGTGGTATCAGGAATATTGATGACGGTTGCACCAGCGGCAATAGCAGCCTCAACGACTTTGGCGAGAAACTCATAATCGGCGCGACCAGCATCTTCAGCATAGAACTCAACATCGTTAACGTATTTCTTAGCGTATTTCACGGCAGCAGTGGTACGCTCAAGAATCTTTTCAGGCGTGGTACGAAGCTTGTCGTAAATATGGCTGTGAGAAACGCCAATACCAGTATGGATACGAGGGCGCTTGCACTCGGCCAAAGCGCGTGCGGCGGAGTCGATGTCCTTTTCAACCGCGCGAGAAAGAGCGCAGACAACAGCACGATCTCCTACCTCGGCCGCAATCTGCTGAACCGATTTAAAATCACCAGGGGAAGACACAGGAAAGCCCGCTTCAATGACATCAACGTTAAGGCGCAGTAGCTGACGCGTAATAACCAGTTTCTCCTCGGAGTTCATGGAGGCGCCCGGCGACTGCTCACCGTCGCGCAAGGTTGTGTCGAAGATAGCGATCTTGCGAGTCATCTTGCGATCCTTTCTTATGTCTTTATTACTAACGATAGAACTATAGCGCATTTTTCGGTAAACAGTGCCGATCAACCCGCATATCAAAGCATGTTACCAATAAGAAACATTGCCGATGCCCATCAGTCCCGCCCGCACGCACCATTCCCCAAAACGCAGAGGAGCCCCAACCTATTGGAAGGGGCTCCTTTTCTATGACTTAGCAGCGTGTGAGAGGTGTTGAGTTTCCCTTACAGGAGAGGTTAAACCGCCGCTTCGTCTTTTTCACCAGTGCGAACACGAACTACACTGTCAATCGAAGAAATGAAGATCTTGCCATCTCCAACTTCCCCAGTACGCGCAACGCCCACAATCACATCGACGATTTCATCAACACGAGAATCCTCAACGATGATTTCGAACTTGACCTTCGGGATCATATTCAAAAAGACCTCGCTGCCGCGGAAGTACTCTTTCCAGCCGTGCTGATTTCCGCAACCATGAACCTGATAAATGGTCATTCCGGAAATTTTTGCCTGAAAGAGCGCTTCCTTCAAAGGCTCGAGCTTTTCAGGACGAACAACTGCTGCAATACGCTTCATTGGTCAAACACTTCCCTTCTATTAATCCAAGCCAATAAAGGCGGGGTATGCGGATTCGCTATGAGCCGTCATGTCCATACCTGCCGCTTCTTCTTCCTTGGTGACGCGAAGACCGCCGAAGATAGCCTTTACGATAAGGCCGATGATAAGGGAGCCCACGGCAACAAACACGATGGTGACCAAGATGCCCAAGCACTGAGCCCCAAGAAGCGTAGGATCGCCAGTGTAGATAAGGCCGCCAAAATCAGTCCAAGACAACTCCGGAACACAGAAGACGCCAGTAAGGATGCCACCAACAATGCCACCTACGCAATGGCAACCGAAAGCGTCAAGGGCATCGTCGTAGCCAATCTTAGCCTTGCAGAAGGAGATGGCGAAGTAGCATACGGGAGATACGATAAGACCCATGACAATAGATGCCCAAGGCTCAACGAAACCAGCTGCCGGGGTGATGACAACAAGACCCGCAACAAGACCCGTCGCAGCACCAACAAGAGTGGGCTTACCAGTCTTGATCGTCTCAACGATCATCCAGGAAATCATTGCGGTGCCAGAGGCAACGAACGTATTGAGCAAGGCCAAAGAAGCGATACCGTCAGCAGCAAAAGCAGAACCGCCATTGAAACCGAACCATCCAAACCAAAGCAAGGTTGCGCCAAGAACCACAAAGGGAACGTTATGGGGACGATGGTTGACCGCACCGAAGATTCGACGCTTACCAAGAAGAAGGCAAAGAACCAAGCCAGTAAGACCGGAGCTGATATGCACAACATCGCCACCAGCAAAATCGAGTGCACCAATCTGGTCGCCAATAAAGCTACCGTCGCCGCCCCATACCATATGAGCGAGAGGGGCATAAATCAGAAGAATCCAAATGGTAATAAAAGTTACAAAAGCGCCAAACTTCATACGCCCTGCAAGAGAGCCACCAACAATTGCAGCAGTAATGCAGGCAAATGCGGCCTGGAATGCAATATCGACGATTGCGGGATACGTCGAATCGCCGGGATCGACCGCCTCAGCAAGCATGTCGGTCACAGCGCCCATGCATCCCAGTTGGTCAAACCCACCGAAAAACGGATTAGACCCATCGCCACCATATGCCAGACTCCATCCTGCCAAGATCCATACGATTGCCACCACCCCAATAATCACGAACGACATGAACATGGTGTTGACGACGTTTTTACGACGCGCAAGTCCGCCGTAAAAAAATGCAACGCCTGGAGTCATAAGAAAGACCAGCATTGCACTTACCAGCATGAATGCGGTTGCTCCTGTGTCAAGCATTGTGCGTACCTCCTAAACTTGTTACTAACGAGCACATTTTCGACAAGACGATCTTTGCACTCGAAACACGTTCAAAAGACGTCATATGCATTTGTTAACGATGACGGAAAAGCCTCGTAACACCGAAGAATCATGAGTGTTACCTCAATGAAACAAACCGCGATTTACCGACCGCATCGACCCCAAATTGCGTCTATTCACATAATGATTGAAGCCTTGGAGGGCAAAATAAGGTCCCTGAATTTACATTCAGGGACCGACTTAGCCATAGAACAATTAAACCAAAATATTCTTGAAGAGGCCTACTACTTCCTCATGGCTCGCGTCACGGGGGTTTCCCGGGAAGCAGACATCGGACATCGCTCAGATGCAAGCTGATCAAGATCCGCCTCAGTAAGGCCCTCGCAAGTTGCAGGAATACCGACATCGAACGAAAGCTTACGCACCGCTTCAATAGCAGCATCAGCCGCTGATTCGGTATCCATCCCTTCGGTATCGACGCCCATCGCAACAGCAACATCTGCTAATCGCTTTGCAGCTACTGGCTTATTGAATTCCATGGCGATAGGTAAAAGCATCGCACAGGCAACCCCATGGGGCGTATCGTAGTGAGCCGAAAGCGTAAGAGCCATAGCGTGATCAATTCCCAAACCAACGTTAGAAAACCCATACCAGCAATATATTGCCCCAGAGCCATACCTTCTCGCCTAGAGTCAGGTTTTCCTGCTTTCGCTTCTTTAACCGAATGTCGCAAATTTTTCGAAATTAGCTCGATAGCTTTCAAGTGGAACATGTCTGAAAGCTCCCATGCCCCCTTAGCGGTATAGCCTTCGATGGCGTGGGTAAGCGCATCCATGCCAGTAGCGGCCGTTAAGACAGCAGGCATAGACACCATCATATCGGGATCGGCAATAGCAACATCCGGAATATCGCTCACATCAACGCAAACAAATTTGCGAACCTTATCCGGATCAGCAACAAGATAGCCGATTGTAACTTCGGCTGCAGTGTCAGCGGTGGCAGGAACCGCAATGGTGAATGCTGCATGCTTCTTGGCATCGGCCACCCCCCTCAAGGGAAACCACATCTTCAAACTCTGGATTTTCGACAATAATTCCAATGCCCTTAGCGGTATCCATAGAAGAGCCTCCGCCAATTGCTAAGATCATATCGGCTCCGGACGCTTTAAAGGCCGCAACACCATCTTTGACGTTTTGAAAGTATGATTTGGCTTTATCTAGTCATACAGCGACCAGGCAATCCCTTAAGCATCAAGCTCATCGATAACTTTCGCAGTAACGCCAAAGCTCACCAGATCAGGATCGGAGCAAACGAGTGCTTTTCCGTAGCCACGGCGCTTAGCTTCACCAGGTATTTCCTTGATCGCACCAGCCTCATCGTGTTTCCAATCGCAGCTCAGTGTATCTCTATTTCATGCCATAGTGAACCTGTTCAAGCCAATAAACCCACATCAGAACGTACAAGCTTATAACGAAAACAAGAAAATCAAACGAAGGGATACTGTCGCACAATCAAGCCTTTATATCAGTAAAATAAAAACATTGGAATTCAATCAATCAGGAGGTAAGTAATGGCATACGCACAAGAGCGTTACCTGGGACTCCTTTCGCAACTATTCACTACTCCAGAGGAAACAGCAATGGAGATCATCGCCGAACGTGAAGAGCTGAGATTCCCTAAGCCAACAGAGCTTTTTATTTCCGACATCCACGGAGAATATGAAGAGTTTTCCCATATACTCCGAAATGGCTGCGGCTCTATCCGCAAACATATTGATGCGCTTTTCAGTGACTCTCTTGATGAAGACGAACGCAGCGCCCTTGCAACCTTGGTTTATTACCCCGAGGAATCCATCGATCAACTGAACGATGGCGATCTTAGGAATACCTTTAGCAATCTTATCTCCCTATGCGCTAGCTTTGCAGAGCTTCAGCCCTCTGAAGCAGTTTTTGATGTATGCCCAAAACCATTTGGTCCCATCGTTGAAAAAATCATGTCCGCAGAACACAGCGCTGGTCGCAAGACAGTGCTTCTTGACGCCGCATTCGACACGGCAACCGAGCAAGATTTAGCGTGGGCACTATGCATCACAATTCAGGGGCTGGCAACAAGCCAAGTCCACATCGTGGGAGATGTCTACGACCGCGGCCCAAATCCCGATTTGATCATGGACGAAATCGAAGAGCATCCCGAAATCGACATCCAATGGGGCAACCACGACGTAGTGTGGATGGGCGCTGCACTTGGACAACGAGGGTGCATTGCACACGTAGTACGCAACTGCGCTCGCTACGGCAATCTTTCCATCCTAAGCGATGCCTACGGAATCAACATCCTGCCCTTGGCAAACTTTGCTTCCAAGGCATACAAAGACGATCCCTGCGTAGCATTCAAGCTCAAAGGGGATCCCGACTTAAGCGCCGAGGAATACGACCTAAACGTAAAGATACAAAAAGCAATGGCAATCCTGCAGTTTAAGATCGAAGCCAAGCTTATCGACGACAACCCATCGTTCGAGCTTGAAGACAGAAAACTGCTCCACAAGATCAATCGCGAAACCAACACGATTGTCGTCGATGGCGTGGAATACAAGCTCACCGACACGGTCTTCCCGACTGTAAATTGGGAGAATCCATACCAACTCACAGATGAAGAAGAAGCTGTTATGCAGAGCCTCGAAGAAGCTTTCATAAAATGCGAAAAGCTTCAGCGTCACATTGCTTTATTCCTCGATCGAGGCAGCCTGTACAAAATTCAGAACAACACACTGATGTTCCACGCATGTGTCCCTCTAAATGCAGATGGAAGCCTAAGGGAAACCAACCTCTACGGCGAAAAGATGAAGGGGCGAGAGCTATTCGATGCGGTAGACCGCTACGTCCGCGCTGCTTTTACCGACCCCGATCCAGCAGCCCAGAAGAAAGGGGCGGACCTACTGTGGTATTTGTGGCTTGGTGTTGGTTCGCCGTTATTTGCAAAAAGCAAAATGGCAACGTTTGAGCTTTACCTAATTGCCGAAAAAGAAGCACGCAAAGAAGTGAAGAACCCCTTCTACCAGCTTTACGAAAATGAAGACGTGGTAGATGGCATCTTCAAAGATTTCGGCATGGATCCAACCTCTGCCCGCATCGTCTGCGGACATGTCCCTGTTAAGGTCAAAGACGGAGAGGATCCTATTAAATGCAACGGCAAAGTTGTGGTCATCGACGGAGGCATGTCAGCTGCTTACCAGAAAACGACTGGCATTGCAGGGTTCACGCTCGTTTCCGACGCTCAGGGCATATCGCTCGCTACGCATGAGCCATTCGTGGGTACAAACATCGCGATTGAACAGCATATCGATCTCAATAGCAGCATACGTCCTATAACCAAACCCGACCACCAAGTCCTGGTGTCTCAGACCGATGAAGGCGCTGATCTCGAAGAGCGAATCAACGACCTCAAACAATTACTTGCGATTCAACGCGCCTTATAGCCCGCTATCTATCACACAATTCAAATCAGGAGCACCCATGGAGCGTATAGCCAGTTTTTCTGTTGATCACAATGTCCTCGAACCAGGCATATATGTATCACGCAGCGATGCCGATGAGGCAACAGGATGCATCACCACTACATTCGATCTGCGTATGACCGCCCCAAATCGGGAACCAGTAATGGATACGGCAGCCGTACATGCGCTCGAGCATCTTGGTGCCACTTTCCTTCGGAATGACGCAGAGTGGAAAGATCGCGTTATCTATTTTGGACCCATGGGCTGTCGCACGGGATTTTACCTAGTCGTATTTGGCGCCTATGAATCAAACGATGTTGCTAGCTTAGTAAAACGACTGTTTGAATTTGCGCGCGACTTCGAGGGCGAAATTCCAGGAGCCAAACCCGAAGAATGCGGAAACTACCATGACTCGGATATCGCACAAGCTCAATGGTGGGCAAAGCGATATGTAACAAAAACGCTTTCTTGCCTTGACGAAGCGCACACCCACTACCCTGCCCTCCTGAATTAGGAGCTCTTTATGGCAAATACATTCCCCAACACACGCATTGGCATTATCGGAGCAATGCAGGTTGAAATTGATCTTCTCATCCAAACGATGGAACGCCAGGGCGCAGTTTCGATGAGCTCAATTGCTGGAAGAGACTTTTACGAGGGAAACCTAAACGGAACACCCGTTGTAGTGGTTCAGTGCGGTGTAGGCATGGTGAATGCCGCATTGTGCGCCCAAGTACTTATTACCTCGTTCTCAGCCGATGCTGTTATTAATACCGGCATTGCAGGATCGCTTGACCCTAGCATCGATATTGGTGATGTAGTGCTTTCAACCGACTCGGTGAACCACATCATGGATGTGCAGAATCTGGGGTACGAACCAGGGCAAACCCCAGGAGTAGAAGTAGTAGCTTACCCCGCCTCGGAAACACTACGCAACACCGCAAAAACCGCAGCGCTAAGGCTAGATCTAAGCGCTCACGAAGGCCGCGTTGCATCAGGTGACAGATTCGTGCGCGAAGAGAGCGAAAAGGAACGGATCAAAGCAGTATTTCAAGCAAGCTGCTGTGAAATGGAGGGTGCAGCAATTGCTCAAACCTGCTACCTGAGCAAAATACCTTATTTAATAGTACGTGCAATCTCTGACAAAGCAGACGGTTCAGCAAGCGTCGACTATCCAACGTTCGAAGCTAAAGCCGCCCACGATTGCGCTGCACTAACCATAGAAATGGTGGGCTGTCTCGAATAGCCCCCACTCACTCGCAATCCAGCACCGCAAGCCCCATAAACGTCAGTTCTATGGGGCTTGTTTCATTCTATGCAAATCAACAAGAAGTACCACTCATACCCTTAAAGCCTCGAAAAAGTTAATCGATAACCGCCAGTGCTTCAATGCGTATACCGAGAAAAGCAAAATGCACAGTTGCCATATCGAATTCGCACCGAACAGGCACGCGACGCAAATCATAAACACCCCCATAAACGCAAAAAGAGGAGCTCCCCCTAGAGCTCCTCTTTTTAATGTCATGGATACGCCTGAAACGGCTAACTTTATCAACTAGTCGTCAAGCAAACCCTTGGTGATGTCCTCAAGCGTACGGCCGCGAGTCTCAACACCGAATACAGCAAGCCAGATTGCCATGAAAATGCAAAGACATGCATTGATAGCAAATACACCCATCGTACCAGCCGAAGTGGTAATCAGGTAAGCAATCCACATTGGGCTGAAGATGGAGCCAAGACGACCGAAGGCGTTAGCAACACCAGCGCCGCGGATACGGCAGGCCGTCGGGAAAGGCTCGGACAGGTAGATCGCCGAAGTGGTAACGGAGTTCGTGAAGGTGCAGACGCAGATCAAGAAGCCGAAGAACATTACCAGAGCGGGCTGATCGGTTGGGAGCATTGCCCAAATAGGACCGAGGATTGCTACCAGAACGTAGGTTACGATCAGGATGGTCTTGCGGTTAACCTTCTCAACGTAGAGGGTAAGAGCGCCAACGCCAACAGGAATACCGAGCTGCATAACAACGGTCATCGTGGTTGCCAGATGAACATCGAAGCCGTTCGCCTTCAGGATGGAAGGGGTCCAGGAAATGATGGTGTAAACCAGCACGTTCATCGTGAAGCAAAGAAGCATTGCGGTAAGGGTACGAGCAAGCATCTTCTTCTTAAAGAGGAATGCCCAAGGAAGCTCCTTAACCTCACCCTCGTCAACACGACGCTGGATTTCTTCCTGAGTTACGGGCCCAAGCTTGGAACCAGTCACTTTCTCGGCACTGGCTTCAAATTCGCAGCAAATCTTGTTCGCTTCGTCGGTGCGACCCTTCATAGCCAGCCAACGAGGAGATTCCTCAAGGAAGAAAAAACAGGCAATTACGACTGCTGTACCCAAGATACCGCAGATGACGAACACGGGGCGCCAGCCGAGCATGGGCAGAACGATCATGTTCATAGCGGAGGCAACCAAAGTACCGCAGTTAGCGATCAGGCCAACGTAGGACTGGTACTTACCGCGCTTCGTGGGAGGAGTGAACTCGGTGAGGGCGGAGTAGCCTGCGGGGAACGCAGCGCCAAGGCCCAGACCCATGAAGAAGCGGCAGCCGGTCAGGAACGTTGCGTCGGGGGAGCCTGCAGCGACGAAGCAGAATGCGGTGAAGATAGAACCGCAGATGAGAACCGCCTTCTTACGGCCGATGCCGTCGGAAAGAGCGCCTGCCATGAGGCCACCAACCAGATAGCCGATCATGGTAATTGAGTTGAACAGTGCGAACTGCTCCAAGGTCATCCACTGATTGCCAGCGGCATCGTAGGTTGACTGGAGCACTGCACCAATCGGGCCACCAACACCCATGTCAACCGAATCGCAGAACGTGATGCCTGCCAGCAGCCACAGGACTTTCCTGTGCATGCCGGTGATTGGGATGCGGTCCAGACGAGCAGCAATGCCGTGATAGGAAGTTTGTGCTTCGGAACTCATAACCCACCTTCTTTCTATTCATGCCCCTACCATTTGGGGCTTCCCTCCCCTCTCGTTTTCGAGAGGGCTTCGAAGATCAATCCCCCCGATAGATCTTCGATAGCGAAGTGGGCTCTTGACCATCTACCCCTCTTCAGGGCATAGCCTGATTTCAGTGCAGGTCAACAGCCCAATCCTGCTACAAGATCATTGTTGTTGAACAGGTTCATTTCAGCCAATAGCAAAAAAGCCCCCATATTCGGGAGCAATTACGAAAAACTATTTATCCAGTTCATGAACGTGTTCATGGTCGATAATGAATGGCCCTACAGCTAGCACTCGCAGGGTAAAACAACAGGAGCGCAGCTTATGCCGCGCTCCTGTATTGGGAAGGTCTTTGCGGTGGTCTTAGCGACACCACAAACTGCTCAAAAAATCGCATACATGAGGGGTTCTGGCAGTGACGACATCGAATCGCAAAAAACGCCATTACTCACCAAATCGCTCCAATCAGACACGCGCAATACGCCCAATTAAACTCCTGCCATAGGAGACACAACGCAAAGGAAGCCTAAAGCGCGTTGCGCGACTCTGCAAAAATGTCTGGGAACTCGTACGAACTCATGAAGTCGATGAAATCACCGACGATCTTGGAATGCGGCTCGTTTCGGCTCATGAGATATATCTTATGGAAATCGGCAGGAGCATCAGTAATAGGAATGCACACCACGTCATCAAAGGCGTTAACCAGAATGGAGTACACCATAACCGCCACATTGTTCGAATGGGAAGAAACGAACGACGAAAGCGAAAGCTCATCGTCAAAGCTGCGAACCACGTTGAATTCTTTCATCCTTGAACCGAACAGCTCATCGATGCTTGGCGAAACCGAAGATTTCGCACTATAAGTGAGCAGACGCTCGTCCTTCAGTTCATCTAACGTGATAGAGGTTCGCTGCGCCAGAGGGTTTTCAACGTTAACGCAAGCCACAAGCGATTGCGACCACACATGAACATGGTTAAGCCCTGCAGCTTCAGGAGTCATAGCGGCAAATGCGACATCGATCCCACGGCTTTTAAGCTGCTTTGCCAGCTCGGCAGAATACGCCTGCTCCATATGGAAATGGGGCAAACTCCCCCACTGATTAATAAAGTCATCGATGGCCTTAGACCAAAAACGGCCCTTCATGGAATAAACCGTCCCGAGTCGCAACAAGCTGTCTGATTCATTCTGGGATTCAAGGGCCAAATTCAAACCGGTGTCGTAGCGCTCAAGCGCCTGAACTACGTATTCGTGGAAAATTCGGCCCTGTTCAGTAAGCTCAACGCCCGACGCCACCCCTTCGGCACGACGAAACAACGTGAGTCCCACTTCTTGCTCCATACGCTTAATTGCAGCAGAAAGAGTTGGCTGAGCAATGTAGAGCGATTTGGCCGCGTTGGTATAACTCAACATATCGGCCAAACGATCAAAATAACGTAGATGATCAAGCTTCATGCAGCGTTTCCCTCCATTACAGCAATGAAAACCCAACCTATAGACCCTCACTATTGGTTTTCATCGCAAATGAACCTTTCCCACTATAACAAAACGGGACCCCTATAGAGGTCCCGTTCATGGGTAGCTATGCGCCCGATGGGTGGATCGAAGCTTTAACGACTAGTCGTCGAGCAGACCCTTGGTGATGTCCTCAAGCGTACGGCCGCGAGTCTCAACACCGAAGATAGCCAGCCAGATTGCCATGAAGATAGCCAGGCAAGCGTTGATGATGAATACGCCGGTGGTGCCGAGCGAGGTGCCCATGAAGAATGCGATCCACATGGGGCTGAAGATACCACCCAGACGACCGAAGGCGTTAGCAACACCAGCGCCGCGGATACGGCAAGCCGTCGGGAAAGGCTCGGACAGGTAGATAGCTGCGGTGGTAACGGAGTTGGTGAAGGTGCAGACGCAGAGCAGGAAACCAATGAACATGATAAGCGCAGTGTTGTCGGTCGGCAGGGAAGCCCATACAGGACCGATGATTGCGATCAGAACGTAGGTTACGATCAGGATGGTCTTGCGGTTAACCTTCTCAACGTAGAAGGTAAGAGCGCCAACGCCAACAGGAATACCGAGCTGCATAACAACGGTGAGGACCGTGGACATGTGAGGATCGAAGCCGTTTGCCTTCAAGATGGTAGGCGTCCAGGAAATAACCGTGTAAACCAGAACATTCATAACGAAGCAGAGGAACATAGCGGTAAGAGTACGGGTGATCATGCTCTTCTTGAAGAGGAACGACCACGGCAGATCCTTAACTACCTCAGCGTTTTCACGACGCTGGATTTCTTCCTCGGGAACAGCGGGAACGTCTACGCCCTTAGCAGCAGTCTTTGCCTCGATGTTGGAAACAATCTTGTCTGCCTTTTCGGTCTGACCCTTCATGGCCAACCAACGAGGAGATTCCTCGAGGAATGTGAAGCAGAGGATTACAACAGCAGCACCAACAATACCGCAGATAACGAACACGGGGCGCCAGCCGAGCATGGGCAGAACAACCATGTTCATAGCGGAAGCAACCAAAGTACCGCAGTTAGCGATCAGGCCAACGTAAGACTGGTACTTACCGCGCTTCGTGGGAGGAGTGAACTCGGTGAGGGCGGAGTAGCCTGCGGGGAACGCAGCGCCAAGGCCCAGACCCATGAAGAAGCGGCAAGCGGTCAGGAACGTTGCGTCAGGAGCGCCTGCAGCGACGAAGCAGAATACGGTGAAGATAGAACCGCAGATGAGAACTGCCTTCTTGCGGCCGATGCCGTCAGAGAGGGCACCTGCCATAAGACCACCAATGAGGTAGCCGATCATGGTGATAGAGTTGAACAGTGCAAACTGCTCCAAGGTCATCCACTGATTGCCTGCAGCATCATAGGTGGACTGGAGAACCATACCGATAGGACCGCCAACGGCCATATCTACGGAGTCGCAGAACGTGATACCGGCGAGCAGCCACAAGATCTTCTTGTGGAAGCCAGTGATAGGCATACGGTCAAGACGTGCTGCGATGCCGTGATACGAGCTTTGCATTGCGTCGGACATATTGCACCTACCTTCCTTTCATTTTTTGTCTTGCACTCCCTGGGCGCAAGACAACTTGTTCCCCTTGCCCCCAAGCAAAGGGATTCCCTTCATTACCCTCAATTGTTTTCGGAAACTCTTACTCCATTAGAAGTCTTTTTAAGGCCCAAAGGCCTTTCCCCTAAAAATGCCGGTTCGTTCCACCCAATTAACGAAACCTGGCGTGCCTTGTTTCGTTTCACCCTACTGAACGAAACCAGGCTTGCTTCGATCCGTTCGACCCAACAAACGAACCGGAGCGCGACTTCTGGATACCCATTTTCAGGTTCGTGTGCAGTTATCGCAAACAACTTTTTGTTTTCTTAAATAACAAAAAACTATAAGGAGCCTGACCTGCGCATAGTATGTAATAACTGACCGATAGAACGCTCATTAACAACCCATTTCCTGGAGCTATCTACGCAGGTCAATATTGATTTCTGCCAATTTGAGCATCGTTCTCAAATTGGTGAATCTATCACCATCGCAATGAACAGTAACACTATTCTATTCATGTGAGTTATAGGTTAGGAAATAGATTCTACACATCCCAAAAATGAATATTGAACATGTTCTAAAGGTATGCTTAGGCTCTCACCAAAGGGGCAATCGCACGAGTAATTGCATCTGAAACGGGAGTCGCCTGGGCAGCGTCCTCCACCTCAAGAACAACCTTGCCCGCCAAGCCCCCCTCGGTAATCTCAGTGAATAGCACCGAAGGCTCTTTCACGATGCCGGTATGCTCAAGGGCAATATCATGTGCAACCCTTTCAACTTCCCCTGCAACCGCATCCAGATCTTTACACGTAGTTGCAACAAAGGGAACCGACACGCGCTCTGGTGGCGGCAGGTGCACTACCGCATTCTTCGAAATTACCGAATTGGGGATGATTACCGTTTCGCCCAAGCGGTTCTTGATGGTTGCATGACGCCACGTAACGTCCTGCACCACTCCCTTGCTTGAACCAACCTGGATGTTGTCGCCCGGCTTCACGATCTTCATGAAGGATATTTGCACACCGCCAATAAGGTTCGAAAGCGTGTCCTGAAAACCGAGAGATAGGGCGATGCCTCCAACGCCCAGGGCGGCTATAAGCGCCGACATATTCACATTGAAGCACGTGTCCAAGACAAAGCAGCAGCCCAAACCCCACACTATGCCACGCATAATATTGATGAAAATCGAACTTTGGGGAATTGAGGTATCGTCACGCTGCATAATATGGCGCAGCCACTTCACCAGCACATGAGAAACAACCGCAATGGCGCAAACCAGGATAATTGCCACGATTAGCTTTCCTAGCAAATCACCGCCCGTAATACTTGAAATGAAGTTCTCGAAAACACTCATATATGCCCTATTCCCTTCAGAATTAGCCGCACATCAATACAATGGGGGCTGTTTGAACTTCCATTATCTGCGTATTATCGCAAGGGCATCAACGCTATCATGGAAACTCAACAAGCGAAGCGCCCAGGCCAAACGCAAGGCAAAAGCGTCTCGTGGGCAATCTGCCACAAGCCAACCGTACACGGTATCGAGCCAGTCTTTCATCTCGCTTAGCCTGTGTCATGCGTGATTTCGCAAGACCAGCGCACCCCACGAGCTCCATCGACTCGCCGATCGCAACCTATTAATTAGTAAGAAGAAACAAACGCAGAAGGAGCACACCATGAACTACAACCTGGTTGAATTTCAAGGAGCCTATGGCACTTCCGCGCAAATCCCTAAATCGGTACGCCCCGAAGTCTCATTTGTGGGTCGCTCTAACGTGGGAAAATCTTCCCTCATCAATCGCCTTTTCAACCGCAAGAAGCTCGCTAAGGTTTCCTCCATGCCGGGCAAAACCAGCACCATCAACTTCTTCACCACCAAGGAAATCGACTTTGTCGACCTTCCAGGGTACGGCTATGCGAAAGTGGCGAAAAGCGAAAAGGCCCGTTGGTCGGAAATGATCAACGGATACTTCGATCAATATCGCTACTATGCGCTGGTTGTTTCGCTTATCGACATCCGTCACCCCGCCACTAAGCTCGACGAACAGATGGTGAACTTCCTTACCGAATGCCAACTCCCCTTCATGATTGCGCTCACCAAAGCAGACAAGGTGAGCAAGAATGAGGCGAGCAAGCAGAAGGCCGCCATCCGAAAGCAGCTGAACTTGCCCGATAGCGTAAACATGGTGGTCTGCTCATCGGAAAAGGGCACCGGCTTTGACGAGTTGCGCAAACTAATTGAAGCTGCCTGCAAATAACCGAAAGCACCGCCACATACAACAACAGAGGGTAGCAGGGAAACGATAGTCCGCCCCACCCCACCCAAGGGAAGCGCCCCTACCCTCCCCCAAGGAGACACCTATATGAAAGTTATTCTTTACAGCGACGGATCATCACGCGGCAACCCCGGCCCTGGCGGCTTTGGCACCGTTTTGCACTTCACCGACTCAAACGGGAAACTGCATACGCGCGAACTATCGCAAGGGTATACCTGCACCACCAACAACCGCATGGAACTTCTGGGAGTTATCACTGGGCTGGAAGCACTCAAACGTCCCTGCACGGTTGAAGTCCACTCCGATTCGCAATACGTGGTAAACGCCTTCAACCAGCACTGGGTTGAAGGGTGGCTCAAACGCGGATGGAAGAACTCCAAGAAAGAGCCAGTAAAAAACTCTGACCTGTGGAAACGCCTCCTGGAGGCAAAGAAGCCCCACAATGTCAGCTTCCATTGGGTAAAAGGCCATGCAGGCCATCCTGAAAACGAGCGCTGTGACGAACTGGCAACCTCGGCAGCCGATGGCCCTGGCAAAATCGAGGACAAAGGCTTTTCGGGAAAATAGGAACAAGCTCCTTATTGCATGAAAAAGAAGGCACCCAATCGGGTGCCTTCTTTTGTTTGTTGGGAAAGAGAAATCGAAACCTATCCCTATCTCCTATTTAAGCTAACAGCCTCGCGGCCAGATCTTGCCCGGCAACGCTAACGACCAAGCTAGATAAGACGAACGCGACGAACGCCCTCGATCTCACGGAGCTTTGCAATGGCGCCGTCCGAAGGAGCCTGGTCCATATCGATCAGGGTATAGGCAAAGTCACCGCGAGCCTTGTTTATGAAGTTGGCAATGTTCACGTTGTCATCGCCAAGGATGCTGGAAATCTGAGCAATCATGTTCGGCACGTTCTTATGCAGCAGCGCAATACGGGTAAGATCCGCAGGGCATACACCCATGTCGCATGCAGGATAGTTCACGGAGTTTGTGATGTTGCCGTTCTCGAAATAATCCATCAGCTCACGAACAGCCATGATGGCACAGTTATCTTCAGCCTCCTCGGTGGAAGCGCCCAGGTGAGGAATAACAACCGCGTTCTTCATCTTCATAGTGCCCGGCGTTGCAAAGTCGGTGATGTAGCGCTTCACGCGACCCGAGTCCAGCACGACCTTAAGAGCGGCTTCGTCGACCAGCGTATCGCGCGAGAAGTTCAACAGCACTACGCCTTCCTTCATAAGGGAGCACATATGGGCATCGACCATACCGATGGTGTCCTTCAGCGCAGGAACATGGATGGTGATGTAGTCGCACGTGCGGAAGATGTCCTTCAAATCAGTGATGTAATGAACGGGGCTGGAGATTTTCCATGCGGCGCTTACCGAAACGAACGGGTCATAACCGTATACGTCCATGCCCAGTTCAACTGCGGCGTTAGCAACTTCAGCACCAACAGCGCCCAAGCCGATAACACCCAGCTTCTTGCCCTTGATTTCCTGACCCGCAAACTGCTTCTTAGCCTTTTCCGCTGCCTTGGTGATGTTTTCGTCATCCGCATTTTCGCGACACCATTCAATACCGCCCAAAATGTCACGGCTGCCCAGTAAAAGCGCGCAAAGAACGATTTCCTTAACAGCATTGGCGTTTGCACCAGGGGTGTTAAAGACCACGATGCCTTCGTCAGCACAGCGATCGAGCGGAATGTTGTTCACGCCAGCGCCCGCGCGCGCAATAGCGCGAAGACCAGCGGGGAATTTCATATCATGCATGGCGGCACTGCGAACAAGAATGCCCTCTGCTTCATCCAGTGAATCGGTAAGTGAATATGCCTTAGGATCAAGCAAATCGGTACCTTGGGCAGAAATGTTGTTCAAGCAATGAATGAGCCTCATACAGGATCTCCTAACTACCATGCATTACGAACCAGTAAACGGGTTTTATGATAATAAAAAAGGCACCCGATTGGGTGCCTGATTTGCAAATGGTGCGGGTGAAAGGACTTGAACCTTCATGAGCCGAAGCTCATACGGACCTGAACCGTACGCGTCTGCCAATTCCGCCACACCCGCATGTGCAGCTTTTGTGCACGAGTTAGATTACCTTAGGTGCTAATCCAACGCAAGAAAAAATTTCAATTTCCTCGGAATATTTTGTTTAGCCCAATGCACGTAGAATCAAAGCCCCGCCAACATCAAGGGCGGCGACCCCCAAAGCAAACGCCACATTCGCTTTTTTCCTAGACATATCTCCAGCGCGCACTTTCATTACATCCCCCAATGCCGTATATGCACATGCCTCACATAAGCTTTCTGTTGCAAAGATTGTAACCTATGGTGAACTTTTTCGTAGACAAACGCACAAATCAATAACGAGCTGGGAGTCCTGCCCCCTGCGCACCTACAAAAAACTATCAGCTTGTTTAATGGCGATGGGGTGAAAAAGCCCACCGGTACTCTTATTTATGGCAAGATTGATGGTTGGAATACCGTGCGGCCATATACCGCACTCCCAATACAACGATTTATACACCGTAAAAGGAGATCACACATGGGGTTTTTCTCAAAATTCGAACGCCGCGTAGAAGATGGCTTCGATGAGATGGGCGACAAGTTTTTCGATGCCCCCATCAGCCCCGTTCAGATTGCCAAAAAAGCCGAAAAGCAGATGCGCCGCGAAAAGATGGTCGGCGCCGGCAAAGAATACGCACCAACCCTGTACACCGTGCTGGTAAATCCCGACGACGATGAACGCCTGTTTGGCTACTACCCCACTTTGGCAGGCGAAACCGAAACGTATCTTCGCGGCAAGGCCCAGGAACTGGGCCTTGTAATGGACGGCTCTCCCTTAGTGCGCTTCATCATCGACGACGAGCTGAAGCATGGCAAGTTCGACGTGGTGGCTGAACTGGTTTCCGCCCCCATCGTCTCACAGCTTCGCGCAGAGGAAATGCAGCGCTACGGCCTTTCCGCGCAGGACGCCGGCGCTCCCATTCCCGCAAACATCCCTACGCCCCAGAGCTACGGCCAACAGCAGGCTTATGCTCCCGTGCAGGAAGCCCCTGCCCAGGCTCAGCAATTTGCTAGCTCGGGCATTGACGTAATGGCCGAAGATGCCCTGGCAATGGAAAACGCAGAGGAAGCCTACAACGCAGCGCCCGTTGCCCCATCGCAGGCACCCGCTGCCGCTCCGCGAACCGTTCGCTTTGATGAGCTCAATGCCCCTGAAGCCGTTCCGCAGCGCACCGCCAATCAGCAGCCCCGCCTTATCGACCTCACCACAAACCGTTCTTTCCCCATCACTAAGGCGCAGATCGTAATGGGGCGCGCCCTTTCCAGCGACATCGCTATTGAAGATTTGAACGTAAGCCGAACCCACGCTGAAATTCGTCGCGAAAATGCGAACGCCTGGAGTATTGCCGACCTTGGCTCCACCAACGGCACGCTGGTGAACGGCCACCATATCGCTTCCACCATGTTGCAGGAAGGCGACCGCATAACTGTTGGCACCACCACGTTCTTATTCACCTTCCGATAGGGATTTTTCCCTGAACGGGCTGCGTCACTTGCTGGCACAGCCCGTTTGCGCTTTCTGCGCACCTTTTAAACCCGTTTCAAACGATAGGCTAACCCGTGATCGACGTAATCCTCCTCATAGGCAGACTGCTTTTTGTAGCACTGCTCTACCTGTTCCTTTTCGCCATCATGAAAACTGGCATTGGTCTGGTGCGCGGACAGCGCAAAGGCGAAAAGACCTGGACCGTTGCCATCGAAAAAGGGCCCAAGGAACTTCGCGGCGTGAACATTGCCGTCAACGGCCCGGTTATCGTAGGCCGCAGCCCAGGATCCGATATCGTCATCGGCGTCGAATACGTATCTTCGCGCCATGCGCGCTTTGTGCTCATGGGCCAGAACCTCTTCGTGGAGGACCTGGGCTCTACTAACGGCACTGCCGTCAATGGCCGCTTTATCTCTGAACCCACCGCTTTGAAGAACGGCGACAAAGTTGCCGTTGGCGATGTAACCATGCGCGTACGGTTCGCCCAGTAAAAGAGGAAGATGAATTCAACTATGCCCACTCCCCGCAACGCCCGCGCCGAGCGCAAAGCCGCAGATGAGTCCAACGCCATCGCCTTCTTCGGAAGCCGCACTGAAGTTGGCCACATCCGCGAACATAACGAAGACAGCCTGGTTGCGGTTCCGCCGCTTTTTGCCGTTGCCGACGGCATGGGTGGCCACGAAGCAGGCGAAGTCGCCTCGGAAATTGCCATCAACACCATCATGGAGCTTGCGCCCGACCACGCCGATTCTGACGCGTTGGCGCGTGCCGTGATTGCCGCAAACCTCAACGTTATCAAAGCGCCCGCAAAAGGCATTGGCCGCGAAGGCATGGGCACCACGCTTACCGCCGCCATCCTGGAAGGTGAGCGCCTGATCATCGCCCAGGTTGGCGACTCGCGCGCATACCTTCTACATGAAGGAAAGCTCCAGCAGCTTACGCGCGACCATAGCCTCATGGCCGACATGATCGAAGCCGGCCAGCTCACAGAAGCCGAAGCCCGCGTTCACCCGAACCGCTCGGTTATCACGCGAGCCATCGGTTCCGACCCTCATATGCAGCCCGACATCTACGAGCTGAACGTTGAAACGGGCGACCGCATCCTTCTGTGCTCTGACGGCATTTGCACCATGATCGAAGATCCGCAGATCGAGCACGTTATGGGCCACAGCCGCACTGCGCAGGAATGCGCCGACAATCTGGTGGCTGCCGCGCTTGAGGCAGGTGGGTTCGATAACGCAACTGCCGTGGTGGTGGACGTTGAAGGATTTCGCGAGGTGCGTGAACGCAAAGCACAGCGCAAATCGAAGATTCTCTACACGTTCTTGGTCCTAGCGGTTATTGCCATTTTCGCAATCGCTGGCGTTACCGCCTATCAATATGTGAACAACTCCGCTTACCTGGTGAACCAGGACGGCAAGGTTGCCGTATACCGCGGTTTGCAAGACGACCTGTTCGGCATGCCTCTTTCTAGCCTCGACCGTGTTACCGATGTTGATGTGAACAAGCTTTCACCGAGTGTGGCAAGCCGTATCAACGATGGCATTTCGGTTGGCAGCATGAATGAGGCAAATGAGCTTATCGCTTCCTATCAGGAAGACATTGCCCGCCAGGATGCCGCAACCAAACAAAGCGACGCCTCCGCTTCTACCGACAAAGCAGCGTCTTCCGACTCCTCTGCCTCGAAGACAAAGAAGAGCGCCAACGAAAGCGAGTAGTCAATGACCCGACGCAATACCGAGCTGATGCTTCTTTGCATCGCAGCTCCTCTTGTAATATTGCTTTTTGCCATGGTTGCCCTCAATGAAGGAAACCGGGTAACGCTTGACAACCTGACGGTGCCCTTGAGCATGTTTGCCACCTTCGTGGTGGCCCATCTGGCCATTCGCAAGCTAGCTCCTGGCGCCGATCCTGCCATTCTTCCGCTTTCATTCGCCCTATCAGGCATTGGCATTGCCTTCATCACGCGCCTTGCGCCTGACCTGGCTATGAAACAGGTTGGATGGTTGTTCCTTGGCGTGGTGTTCATGGTGCTCGTCTTGGCATTCGTGAAGAATCTCGACAAGCTTGGCAGCTACAAATACACCATTATGATCGCCGGCATCCTGCTGCTGATGTCGCCCATGCTTCCAATTATCGGTAACGAAATCTACGGTTCGCGCATTTGGCTTTCCATCGGTGGTTTCTCTATTCAGCCTGGTGAGCTTGCAAAAATCTGTATCGTCATCTTCCTGGCAGCATACCTGGCACAAAACCGCGAGATGCTTTCCGTCTTCAATCACAAGCTGGGGCCCTTCCGTGTACCCGACATGCGTGCGCTGGTTCCCGTCATCATCATGTGGGCCGTGGCCTTGCTGGTTATCGTATTCGAAAAGGACTTGGGCTCGGCTTTGGTCCTGTTCTTCGTGTTCGTCACAATGCTCTACGTGGCCACCGGAAAGCACGCCTACATCGTTATCAGCCTTCTGATGGTTTCCGTGGGCTTCGTGTTCGTGTACTTCCTGTTCAGCCATGTTCAGGTTCGCGTCGATACGTGGCTCAACCCCTTCGCGGATCCCACTAACACGGGCTATCAGCTGGTCCAATCTATCTTCAGCATCGCAGACGGCGGCTTATTCGGTGTGGGCATTGGCAATGGCATGGCCGAGCAGATTCCTATTGTTGAATCCGACTTCATCTTCAGCGCCATCGCCGAAGAAGCGGGTCTTTTGGGTGCTGCAGGTGTATTGCTTCTGTACCTGTGCTTCGCCATCCGCGGCATTCTGATTTCCGTTCGCGCAAAGAGCGACGTTAGCTCGTTTATGGCAGTAGGCTTCACTGCCGTTATCGTGCTGCAGGCATTCATCATCGTAGGCGGCGTAACGCGCCTTATCCCTCTTACCGGCCTTACCCTTCCGTTTGTAAGCCAAGGCGGTTCCTCGCTTCTGGCGAGCTTCATCATCTTGGGCTTCCTGTTGCGCGCAAGCGATCAGGGCACGGGCTTGGGCACCGAAATGGCATCGGGCACGGGCGTAGTAAGCCTGAACGGTGCGCTGGGACGCGTTTCCCTGGGCAAGCGCCTTACCGGCACCATGATCGTGTTCTCCGCCTTGTTTGCGCTGCTGGTTGCTAACCTGACGATGATCATGGTTATCCAGGCAGATGAATATAAGAACATGCCCATCAACAACCATACGCTGGCAAAAGAATCCAAAACCGAGCGCGGCGCCATCACCACATACGACAATGTGCTCCTGGCTCATTCCGTGCTGCAAGACGATGGCTCCTACAAGCGCGAATACCCCGCAGGCAACCTCGCTGCGCACGTGGTGGGATACGCCTCCGACACATACGGCACCTCCGGTATCGAAGCATCCTGCAACGATACGCTGAAGGGCGAAAGCAACTACGCTTCATGGATTGATGTGCTGAATTCCTATTCCGGTGCCGGCACCGCAGGCAACGATGTGAAGCTCACCATCAACTCAACCATTCAGAAAGCTGCTCAAGACTCGCTGAAGGGCTACAAGGGCGCCTGCGTTGCCATCGACCCGAAGACGGGAGCGGTTTTGGCACTCGCTTCTTCGCCCACCTATGATGCCGACGACGTTGACAACATCCTTTCTTCCGGCGGCGATTCTTCGGCACTGTATAACCGCGCAACCCAGGCACTGTATTCGCCTGGCTCCACGTTCAAGATCGTAACGCTGACCACCGCGCTGGCAGACAATGTGGCAACCGAATCGACTCAGTACGATTCCCCCTCCACACTCGACATCGGCGGTGGCAAGGTGACTAACTTCAACAACTCGTCATATGGCACTATTACGCTGCAGCGCGCAACCGAGCTTTCCGCCAACACCGTATTCGCGCAGCTCGGCGACCAGATTGGCGCAGACGGCCTTGTTTCCTCTTCTGAGAAATTCGGCTTCAACAACGCGCTGAACTTCGATTTGCCGCTTGCTAAATCGCTGATGCCGGACCCGAACGAAATGACCGAATGGGAAACCGCATGGGCTGCAGCAGGCGAGCCGGTAGGAGAACACGCCAGCCCCGCGGGCCCGCAGGCAACCGTTTTGCAGATGGCATTGGTGGGCTGCGCAATCGCCAACAACGGCACTATCATGCAGCCCTACCTGGTAGACAGCGTGAACAACTCCGACGGCAAGAACAGCTATCGCGCAACGCCTTCCACGATGTCGAACGTATGCTCTTCGTCGGTGGCCAAACGCGTGCGCACGGTGCTTGAGGGAGTTGTGAACAACGGCACTGGTAAGGCGGCAGCCATTTCCGGCGTGCAGATTGCCGGCAAAACCGGCACCGCAGAAACCGGCAAGGAAAAGGACGACCGTTGGTTTGTGGGCATGGGCCCGTCCGATGACTGTTCGGTAGTAGTAGCCGTCGTCCTCGAAGAGGCTGGCGAGAGCCTTTCCGGCGGTGCAGCCGGACGCGCCCAAGGCGTACTGAGGGCAGCACTTGAAGTACAAGGGAATCTGTAAGAAAAACGTTTCCTGATTCCTCGTGAAAGCCTTGCAAAAACGAGGAACTTGACATGGTAATACGATATGCTTATGCGATGGTCGTTAAGCATGGATCCAAAGGGAGTACAAACGTGGCTGGAAGCATGGTTGGCAGAACATTCAACAACCGTTACACGCTAACTGAACGAGTCGGCCTTGGTGGCATGGCAGAGGTATACCGCGCACAGGACAACGTCCTGGGCCGCACGGTAGCCGTAAAGGTTATGCTGCCCCAGTATGCAGCCGACCCAACCTTTACCAAGCGTTTCCGTCAGGAAGCGGCATCTGCCGCTAACCTGCAGAGCCCCTATATCGTAAGCATTTACGACTGGGGCCTAGACGGCGAAACCTACTATATTGTTATGGAGTTCCTCCGCGGAACCGATCTTAAAACCGCCATCAATGAACGAGGCGCAATCAATCAGCGAAAGGCGGCCGAAATCGGCAGCCAGATTGCTCAGGCGCTTTCCGTTGCACACGAAGGCGGCGTAATCCACCGTGACATCAAGCCGCAGAACATCATGATCCAGCCTGATGGCAACATCAAGGTAATGGACTTCGGCATTGCGCGCGCAGGCGACGCGGGGCTCTCTCAAACGGCAACCGTTCTGGGCACTGCCCACTACGTATCGCCCGAGCAGGCTCAGGGCAAGGAGCTCACCGGCGCCAGCGATATCTACTCGTTGGGCGTAGTCCTCTACGAATCCACCACCGGAAAGCTTCCCTTCGACGGGCAAGACGCGGTAAGCGTTGCCGTGAAGCAGGTCAACGAGCTTCCCGCACCGCCTAGCACCATCAATCCGAACATCGATCCTGGCCTGGAAGCCATCATCATGAAGGCCCTGGAAAAGGATCCCAATAAGCGCTTCAAGGACGCTTCAGAGATGCGTCATGTGCTGAACGACTTCCTGGCAGGTCGTCCCATTGCGCTTGGCGATGATATCAGCGGCCTTAAAACCCAGGTTATGGGCGGCGTTGCACCTATGCAAAACGGCACCGCTGTTATGAGCCCTGTTGCCGGCGGCCAAGCTACCGGTGGTTTTACCCAGGTAAGCCCACGCGTATATTCCGCCGAAGACGAAGAGGCGGCAGCCAAAAAGAAGAAGCGCAACACCATTATCGGTGTTGTCGTGGCGCTGCTGTGCATCATCGGCATTGCAGGTGCTATGTTCGCCATGAATGGCAGCGGCGATAAGGTTACTGTGCCTGATGTAACGAACAAGTCTATTGCCCAGGCACGCACCACGCTTGAACAGGCAGGCTTCAAGGTTGGCACCGAAACGGAAGTGTATAGCAGCACCGTTCCTGCCGGCAGCGTAGTAAGCACCGACCCACAGGCGGGCGAGCAAGCCGTAAAGGGCTCTACCATAAAGATCAATGTATCTAAGGGAACCGAACAAGTTACCGTCCCCGATTTGAAGGGCAAATCTGCCGACGAAGCCCAAAAGGCATTGAATGAAGCAGGTCTGACGGGCCAGCAAGGCGATTCCGTATTCTCCGACGATGTTGACGAAAACATGGTCGCATCGCAGGAAACCCCTTCGGGCACCACGGCAAACAAGGGCGATACGGTGGTATTCCACCTTTCTAAGGGCTCTGAAAAGGTGACCATCCCCAATGTTGTGGGCATGACGCAGTCGCAGGCAACCTCCAAGCTGGAAAGTGCGGGCTTCGCGGTTAACACCACGACCGAAACCAGCAAGGATGTCGAAAAGGGCAACGTTACGAAACAGAGCAAAACAGGCACCGCCACCAAGGGAACCACCATTACCATCACCATTTCCAGCGGTCTTGGCGAAGCCCCCAATGTAGTTGGCATGTCCGAGAGCAAAGCAAAGGAAACCCTCGACAAAGCAGGTTACAAATACGATCTGAAATACAAGTCCGATTCAACGGTAGCAAAGGGAAATGTTATCTCGCAGAGCACTAGCGGCAGCACGGTTACCCTTACTATTTCCGATGGCCCTAGCAGCAACAACAACCAAGAATCCGGCGGATCAGGAAACAACTAACCAGCACGGCGACAAGTACAACGACTGGCACAATAAGGCCTCGCAGCAACGCGAGGCCTTATTTTTTACAGGCTATTCTGCATAACACGCACTGCTCACCAAACAATAGAAAGCCCAAGACAGCTGCCCGAATCAAAGCTGAAAGCACCAGAACCCTCGATATCAGCAAAGGGGCTATAACCTTAAAACCACGAGTTTGAATCGCTAAAACGACGGACAATACCGGGAGGAAGGCGATGAGCCGCTTTCTTTCTCGCGGAAACTTGCCTCGTCGCCGTCACCGCGATACCGCGCGTCTTGCGCAAGATCTGCTGCGCGCCACGCGTCTTTCGCAGAGTCTGCCCCGCTGGGTCGGTCCGCCCCTTGTAAAAACAAAAATTCCGACTTCTTTGCAACTTTTTTTCGATTAGGGACTCTCTCCTGTTCCCACAAAGCGAAAACAGGCCGTTTTGCGGCCGATTTACTGCGATTTCGAGCCGATATCCCTGCTTTGCCGCTCCGAAACAATCCCTAATCGCAAAAAAGTTGCAATTCGGGCCGTTTTTTTGTTTTCGAGCTCCCAAGGCGGCATCGAACCAGCGCTATAAGCGGGTCAGGCGGGCGTACTGTGAGGCGATACCATAGGCAGGGGCAGGGGACGACGCTATGACGAGGTCTGTACCGCTATAAACGCGACGACCAAAAACTGTCCCATAGACCGAATAACCACGAGGCACGTTTTTTGAGTCATTTCCCGTAACGCGCAACGCTCAATAAAAAAGGCCCGCCTAAGGCGGACCTGAAGATACTGGCGCCCCCGAGAGGACTCGAACCTCCGACGCACGGTTTAGGAAACCGACGCTCTATCCTCTGAGCTACGGGGGCAAAAAGGACGCTGACAATCAGCTCTGCTATCTTAACACACCCCTTCTGCCCTCCAAACAGGCGCATAAAACAACCTTCTCAAGACTTTTCGATGCAACCTTACTTCGCCACAAGGAGAAGACCCCCGCAACTCCAGTTGAAAAGGGCCTCAAAGGCACCTTTACCGCAGGAGGGGTCCACAAAGGCACTTTTATTGCGGGGTAGACCTTCCCAAAGACCCCTTCGCCACGAGAGGAAAACTCCCGCAACAAAGGACTGTCCCAGTTGAGCAAGGCACTAGAGAATGGTAGGATAACCCGCGAACGCTGTTTCAGGGCGAGTTGAAATTCCTCACTGGCGGTAACAGATCCCCCGAAGCAACCTAGCTTCATCTGAAGCCCGCAACCCTGCTTGGCCTGGCGGCTAAGCAGACTGATTTGGTGCAAATCCGAAGCCAACGGTTACAGTCCGGATGGAAGAGACAGGAGGCTTACTTTGCCTACCCCGAACACCCCCACCAAGAACACCAACGCATGGTCCACCAAGCAACTGGTCACCATGGCCCTCATGTGCGCCATTGGCGTTCTTCTTTCGTTCATTGAATTCCCCTTGCTGCCCGGCGTAACCTGGCTTAAATTCGACGCTTCGAATATGCCTGCCATGGTTTCCGGCTTCGCGTTCGGTCCTGGCGCCGGCGTTGCGGTAGGCATCCTAACCGCCATCATTCACGGCCTGCTCATGGCAGACTTCACCGGTGCACTTATGAATGTGCTCACCGTCACGTGCTTCGTATTGCCCGCCGCCATCATCTACAAGAAGAAGCGCACCTACCCCGCCGCTATTGGCGGCTTGGTGCTCAGCATCATCGCCGCGATGGCTGGCGCTGTTGTGGGCAACCTCATTGTCACCCCTATGTGGTTGGGCGTCCCCTTCGAAGCGGTAACGGCAATGATCATCCCCATTCTTATTCCTTTCAACCTGCTTAAGGGTTTGCTCAACTCGGTTCTGACGCTGGTTATCTACAAATCAATCTCCAACCTTATTACTCCTAAGAAGGACCAGACGAAGGGTCGCTAAACCGTGATTACCTTTTCCGACGTTTCCTTTACCTATACAGGCGAAACCAAGGTACTTTCCGAACTGGCTCTCTCTATCGAAGAGGGTCAGTTCGTCTGCGTTTTGGGCGCCAACGGCTCAGGTAAATCGACGTTCTCGAAGCTCATCAACGCACTCTTGGTGCCTGATACCGGCACCGTAACCGTGAACAACCTGGAAACCAACAATCCAGACAACACCTTCGCCATACGCAGCACGGCAGGTGCGGTATTCCAGAACCCCGATGACCAGATCGTCGCCAGTCTCGTTGAAAACGATGTGGCATTTGGCCCCGAAAACCTGGGCATAGAAAACCCCGAGCTTCGTCAACGCGTAGAAGAATCGTTGGCAAAAGTCGGCTTAGCCGGCTCCGGCAAGCGCGAAACCGCAGCCCTTTCTGGAGGCCAGAAACAACGCGTCGCCATTGCAGGCGTGCTGGCAATGCATCCTTCCATCCTGATTTTCGATGAGGCTTCGGCCATGCTTGATCCGCGCGGACGCCGCGGCTTGATGCGCGTATGCAAAGAGCTCCACGAACAGGGCATGACCGTTATCATGATCACTCACTTCATGGAAGAAGCCGCAGAGGCCGATCGCGTGATCGTACTAAACGATGGCCACTGCGTACTCGACGGCACTCCCGACGAAGTGCTTACGCAGGACCACATTCTTCGCGACCTTAATCTTGACGTGCCCTTCGCCACCCACATGTCGCGCCTTCTACAAGATCGTGGCATCAACGTTGGCACCCATATCGAAACCGCAACGCTGAAGGAGGAACTGTGTCGATCGCTTTCGAACAGGTAAGCTTCAGCTACACGCCGCTCACCAAACGACAAAAGAAAGCTGGGGAAGTGCAACGCTACGCCTTGCGCAATGTCAGCTTCACCCTCAACGATGGCGAATTCCTTGCCATTGCAGGACATACGGGGTCTGGTAAATCCACCCTGGTACAGCACCTGAACGGCCTTGCAAACCCCACCGAAGGACGTGTGCTCTGGAACGGCAAAGATCTGGCAGACCGCAAAAACGCGAACTGCGCTCGCGGCGACATCGGCGTGGTATTCCAGTACCCCGAACACCAGCTGTTTGCCGAAACGGTCTATGAGGATGTGGCATTCGGCCCCCGCAATATGGGCTTGCCCGAAGATGAGGTTGATACCCGCATCCGCGAAGCGCTCGCCGACGTACATCTTGATTTCGGTACGCTGAGCAAACGCAGCCCTTTCGAGCTTTCAGGCGGTCAGCAACGCCGCGTGGCGTTTGCCGGCGTGCTTGCCATGCGCCCCACCACGTTGGTACTCGACGAACCGGTTGCTGGTCTTGACCCGGCGTCACGCACCGATTTCCTCGACCTCATCAAACAGCTCCACGAACAACGCGACCTTACGGTGGTGATGGTTTCACATAACATGAACGACATCGCCCTTCTTGCGGATCGTATGCTGGTCATGCACGAAGGCGAGGTGGCGTTCCTGGGCACACCGGAGGAGATTTTCACTAAGCATGCTGTCGAATTGCGCGAAATTGGCCTCGGCATCCCCCATGCCCAAACCCTGGCAAACCAGCTTCGCGCAGAAGGCATGCCCTTACCCGAAAAGCTCTATCTTCCCGAATCGTTAGCAGATGAAATTGCTCGCGTCCTTGGTGGAAGCGAGGCTGCGCAATCATGAATATAGACGCCGTATTCGGTCGCTACATCGCCAAGGATTCCGCTGTTCACAGCATGGACCCTCGCGCAAAGCTCCTGCTTTCAATCCTGTTCATGGTCATGGTGTTTGCCGCAGGGTCGTACGTATCGTTGGGCGTCGCCGCATTGTTTACTGCGGGAATGTTCGCTTTCGCGCACATCTCACTTCGCCAAGCGTTCACTTCCATCGCGCCTCTGGCCATTCTGGTGGTTTTCACTGCGCTGCTGAACATTTTCTTCGTTCAGGGCGGCGAAGTGTACTTTCAGCTATGGATCATCTGCATTAGCCAACAAGGCTTGCACCAGGCACTCTTTATCGCTATCCGCCTTACTATGCTGCTGCTGGGCGTGAGCCTGCTTACGCTGGCCACCACCACGCTCGATCTCACCGATGGCTTCGAGCGCCTTCTAGAGCCCTTCAAACGCTTCGGGTTGCCTGCTCATGAGCTGTCTATGATGATGGGAATCGCTCTGCGCTTCCTGCCCCAGTTCGCCATCGAACTGCGCACTATCTACCGTGCGCAGATTAGCCGCGGCGCAAATTTCGGCAAGGGACCCAAAGGGGGCGTTGCCATGATGACTTCGCTTATTGCGCCTCTGTTTACCAGCGCGTTCCGACACGCCGAAACGCTTTCTTTGGGCATGGACGCGCGCTGCTATCATGGAGGCGAAAACCGCACCCGTTTAAAAGAACTCTCTTTCAGCAAGCGCGATATCGCCGGTACCGCTTATTTAGGAATCGGCACTGCAGCCGTACTGGCGACCGACCTCGTCTTGAACATGCTGCTATAAACGCAGAACCGTACAGCTCGCCACTTCCCCACTCGTGCAAATCCCAGCCCGGCAAGGAAAACCAGCACGCAAGCGTCAAAGCCCAAACCGCGAACGCATCGAGCCATAACAACATCTAACGGCCCTAGCAAACCAAGGCAACCTCAATCACCTGAAAGGAACACCATGGACGACATCATTGAATACCTTACCGCAGTACCCGCATGGTACCTGGCAACCTGCGAAGGCGACCAGCCCCGCGTTCGCCCCTTCAGCTTCGTTATGCGCGAAGGCGACACCCTGTGGTTCTGCACCGCAACTAACAAAGATGTTTATCATCAGCTGCAGCAGAACCCCAAATTCGAGCTTTCTGCATGGAAGCCCGGCCGCGGCTGGATCATCGTTACGGGCGTAGCCGATTTGAACGACACCGCAGGCGATGAGGTTCGCAAAGCAGGCTACGAGCACATGACGGCACTTGGCGAAACTTACGAAGACTGGGGCGATCCACGCCTGACGTTCTTCTCCCTGAAAGAAGGCATTGCCAAGATCGACGACATTGACGGCTCTTCCAGGAGCATCGAGCTGTAAAGGCGTCGAAGCGCATACAACGCATTTGCATCAGGCCCTGGCCGGCAACGAACCTGTCCCGCATCTAAACAACGGGACGGATTCACAAAAGCCCGGACGGGGCCTCCTGTTTATCTGACGGCATGTGAGCCGGCTTGCCAGAAACCTGAAGTCCTCGGCGATGCACAACCGCCCAGAAAAGCAATCACCGTACCCCACCAACTCGGAACAAAACCCGATAAAACAAAAAAGCGCCGGTCCATGACCGGCGCCAAACTTTACAGCATAGAGATTTGATCGACGAGCTTTCGTGCCGCATCGCGAACCGAAAGGCCGTTGATGTCGATAGTAAGATCGGCGTACTTTTCGTACAGGGGCACGCGCTCCTCGTACAGGTCGGCCAAGCTCATACCAATACCGTTCTTCATAACGACGCCGCGCTCATGAAGGCCGCCTAGACGGTTTTCCAGCTCTTCGTAGGAAACCTGCAGGTATACAACCGTGCCGATAGAGGACAGATGCTTCATGGCCTCGTCGGAATAGACAGCAGAACCACCCGTAGCAATAATGGCATGGCTCGTGGAAAGCGTGCACAGCACTTCATTTTCCACTTCGATAAAGCCATCAGGACCGCATGCATCGATAATCTTCTGCAGCGTCTTGTCGAGCTTGCCCTGAATAAGCAAGTCGGCATCGATGAATTCATAGCCAAGGATCTTCGCCAAAACAACGCCCAAGGTTGACTTGCCAGCGCCCGGCATGCCAATAAGGATGATGTTCTCGGTGGTGTTAGTCATGAGGCCCGTCCTCTTTCCATTTATCTCTACCGAAAGCAACTATAGCACGTTTCGCTTCAACCCTCGGAGCCACCACCTCGTTCACCAAGATGGCTACGAAAATCAACGCAAATCCGACCAGCAAACGGCTCGTCATAACCTCTCCGTACAGCAGAACGGAGAACAGCACGCCAAATACCGATTCCAAGCTAAGAAGCAACGCTGCCTGCGAGGGGTTAACGTACGCGAGTGAAACGTTCTGGATGCCAAACGCGATGATCGACGCGAACACGATGAGAAAGGCCATCTGACCAACAATGGTAGGCGTTATCACCGCAGCCGTAGGAAGCGTTTCCGTGACTGCACCAACGATGCATCCGAAACAACCTTCGGTGATGAATTGGAACACCGTGAGCATCAGTGCGTCGTGCTTTTCAGTGAACTTGGACACAAAGACGATGTGAACCGCAAACAAAACCGAGCTGACCATTGTCAGGGATTCGCCAAAGCCAATGGAAAATGTCTGCCCTGATGTAGTAACCGAAACCAGCCAAATACCCACAACGGCAATGCCAGCAGCCCCTATATTGAAAAAGGAGGGGCGCTTACGCATAAGGACCCACCAGGCAAACGGAACCACGACGCAATACGTTGCAGTAAGAAATGCGTTGATGCCCGGCGTTGTATGCTGTAGACCCACAGTTTGCGCCAGGAATGCTGAAAAATCGAACACTGCCAGCACCATGCCTGCGCCCAAGGCGCGCTTAGAGAAATGGGTCTTCACCCGCTTGCGCAGAATAAAAAGAAGAATGAAGCCCGCCAACGTGAAGCGGATGCCCAAAAGCCACGCCGGCGGCATAACCGTGACCACGTCCTTCATGACCACGAAGCTGAAGCCCCAAATCATTGCGGCCAAAACCAACAGTATTTTATAAACCCATGAAGGTATTTCAGAAAGAGCAATCATAAATGCCCATTATAACCAAGCCGCTCCCTGCAAGGGGCAATTGCACAGCACTGGCTCGATCTAGGAGCAATACGGCTTCCGCTGCGCGAAATGCCCGATGGGCAATCTGCCCACCGTTCCCATCGGCGGCGCAATCATCGTTGTCGGCAACAGATCCCCTAAGGCAACCTGACCGCAATCGGGCATTCCCAGCATGCATCCCGCCTTCAATCGCAGCGAACAGCAGCCGCCCTTCGCACCAGACCAGCCAGAACCACAGGCGGAAAGCCACAAGCAGGCAAACCCTAGCGTGCACCACCGCCGCCGCCAAAGCCGCCACCGCCGCCGCTGGAGAATCCACCGCCGCCGCCAGAGCCATCGGAGGAATCGCCCGAAAGCGCCGACTGCACTGCCTGGATAGATTCCGATACCGAAGTGTTCAGCATCGAGCCAAGATCGGGCATGGTGGTGTTCGCATAGTACGTCGGGGTATACAGCCCCCACCATGGCACATACGAGCTGTCCAGCGCCTCATCGTTATTCAGCTGGAACATCTCGGGCACCTTCTTGCGTAGCTCACCAATGGCCTGCTCCGCTACGCCAAACAGATAGGCATACACCATGAATTCGCCCCATACTTTCACATCGGCGGCAGGGCGTTCATCCAACGCAGAGAATTCCGTAAGCCATTTACGCAGTCCTTTGCAGCGCGCATAGACATCGGCGCCTTTCTGCGTGCGGCGCTCCATGAAACGAGAAACTACAATAAGAGCCACTCCCGTGATGATGCCGGGAACAAGAACGAGGAAGTTCTCGAAGATACACGCGATGATAAAACATCCCAGTATCAGCGCAATTGCCACCGAAAGCATACGGAAGCGCTTCGACTTCGAGTAGCTTTCAAAGTACTCGGCTGTTATCACATGCGAAGTTACCAAACCCTGCCAATCGGACATAGCGTCGTTGAATTCTTCGGGATTGCTTTCTGCATACGCTTTGATGGTTCCCAACCACAGCGAAGGCTGGCCTTGCGCTACCGTATCGAACAGGAATGACATAGCCTTGCGGTCAATCGTGCTATTGAGCGAAAGCTCTACCTGAGGTACACGCGTAAGGTAGTAGTCATCGACTTGCTTCTTTCGAATGACACCACCCTGTTCGTACGAACCCTTGTTGATCAAAATCGCACCAGCATTGGCAAGATGCATGATGGTTGCCGTGAAATCGGTTGAACTTTCCTTATCGAAGGTCCACAAACGACCGATCACAGCAGGGTGAGCGCCAGCTTCCGGTACATCACGCCAATATTCATCCTCGAAGGTAGGCTTGAGCTCTTTGCCGTAGCGGACAAAGGAACGAACGCCCCATACCAGCAACGCCAAGCAAACAAGAATCACCACGATAAGCAAACCGAGCGAAAGCGCGCGCTGCGCGTTGGCGCGGTCTGCCCAGGTCTGCTCTTCGGAAAGAACGGTATCGAGGCGAGCGGTAGATTCGTGCATGTTGTCGGCTCCGGAAACTATGCCCGACAGCCACTCAACGGGAAACACCACACGCGCTTCTGCATAGGAACCTGCGTTTACGTGGGGAACGCTGTAGCTTACTGTGCCGTCATCATTGATGGCAACCGTAGCATCCAGGGGGCCATGGCCCCACGCGCGCACATTTTCGCCCGCCGTAACCTTGGCCCCCGAAGCGATGGGAAGGTTCAACGTCATGGTCACGTCACTAGAGTCTTCAGCCCAGCCGCTGCCCACAAACTGCCAGTACAGCTCTCCCACATCGGAGTATGCCTGCGCAGCCTTGGTTACCGTATAGTCCAGCTGCACAACATCCACTTCGTCTTCCACCGAGAAGAACACATAAACGGTGTTCTTGGGCTTGTCGAACGAATAGGCGTCGCCACCAGGGCCACCCGACTCACGCCAATCAAGCTGGAAGGGCACGCTGGGAAACTCCGAGAGAGATTTCGCTGAAGAACCCATGCTTACGCTGTTGATCTTGATATCGGAGCCAGAAGGCAAGCTATCGAAGTTCCACCATACCGCCGTAAAAGTACCGCTGAAATCAAACGTGCGCTGCTCAACCACATGCAAGTCGCCGTTAGGCTGCACCGTTGCATTGATGGTGGTATGCGGCATTTCGTATGACTTTGCATGAGCCTGCTGCGGCGTGAAGCAAAGGCAGGCAAACGCCAGCGCCAGAACTGCAACAGCAAGGGCTACGCCCTTGCCAAAGCTGCTTTTGACCTGATTTTCGACCACAAGTGTGGCGAATTGGCCGTTTTGGCTATTTTTTTTGATAAAAGCATGGTTTTGCACTGCTCTTCTCCTTGCAAGATGAGGGCGGGCAGGTTATCATTTCAATTCGCATATACGGAGAGCTGACCGAGAGGCCGAAGGTGCTCGCCTGCTAAGCGAGTATACGCCAAAAGCGTATCTGGGGTTCGAATCCCCAGCTCTCCGCCACCGTATATCGAGCCCGTTCATTTCGAACGGGCTTTTTCATTTTATACGACCCAGCAGCAAGCAGACCCTTTATCGCCCAATCGGGCGAGAATCGCTTGGGGGCGCACTAGGTTTTAGCAAGAAACGCCTTGGCAAAATCGACTAAATAGCAACCGGCACCCTCAAGCCGGCTGCTGGAAAAGAGCGACACCAAAGCAACGATGCCGCCCAAATAGGGCGGCATCGTTTTACTCGTTGCGTTGGATCAAATGCTGATTCGCACTCTGCCGGAAGCAAGAGCCACAAACGGCATACGTCTCTTTATTTCACTGAAGGCGTATCCGACGGATCTTTAGGGGCGGTTCCTATGTTTACCGAAGGAGCCTGCGCAGCATCGTTGCCCTGACCAAAAGAAACAACTGGCGCAGCCGAAGCAGCCGCATTGGCATCGAAGTTTTCACGCGCAGTGAACTTGAAAAGGCCGGCAACCAACACTCCGGGGAACGTCTGGATCGCACTGTTGTATTTCATTACCGTATCGTTGTAGCTCTGACGCATATAGCTGATTTTGTCTTCCGTAGCGGAGATCTCAGCTTGCAGCTGCTGGAAATTAGCATTTGCTTTCAAGTCGGGATAAGCCTCAGAAACCGCGAATAAGCTCTTCAACGTACCCGAAAGGAAGTTATCGGCAGCCATCTTCTGCTCGGGCGTCGTAGCGTTGCATACCGCAGAACGCGCTTCGGTTACCTTTTGGAGCGTACCGCTTTCGTGGGCAGCATAGCCCTTCACCGTTTCCACCAAATTGGGAATAAGATCCAAACGGCGCTGCAGCTGAACATCAATTTGCGACCAAGCATTGTCAACGCGGTTGCGCAGCTGAACGAGGTTGTTGTACAGGGCAATAAGGACGATGGCCAGAATCACCACCACAACAACGATTGCAATAATTGCTTCCATAACTTGCTCCTAGCGTTTCTCGCGCAGCCACGCCCGCAGACGCGCTGCTATGATGCGGGAAAACCACTGGTGATTTTCGCCACCTTGCCTCGAATTACTCGATGCTTCTATTATAAAGCCTCCACAATGGCAGCGCCCAATGGAGAGAAAGACGTTACGCGCGTCCACCATTCATGCTTGCGCGCCTCAACCGAAGCCTCACACGCCGCCTGGTAGCTATCGAAAATGCAGCACACCGCCGAACCGCTTCCGCACAGCACCACATTTTCCTCGCCAGCAGCAGCCCTTCCCCACTCAAGGACTTGAGCAACCACCGGCGTTACCGAACAAGCCGCCTTTTCGAGGTTGTTGTACAGGGAAACATCAGCCGCAGCATCCAAAGTTGCAATCGACGAAAGATACTCTGAACTGGGCAAAACAGGATCTTCATCAAACGCCGCATAGGCCTTACCCGTAGATACGCCAGCATCAGGGCGAACAAGCAGAACGAAGCCAGAACGAGGCTCAAGCTGAGCCTCGAACACGTCGCCCTTACCCGAAAGACGCGCGCAACCGCCTTTCAGGAAGAAGGAAACATCGGCGCCCAAACGCGATGCCACTTCCTGCACACGCCCATCTTCCACGCCAACGCCCCACAGCGTTGCCGCACCGACCAACGCAGCGGCCGCATTGGAAGAGCCGCCGCCCAAGCCCGCTTCGGCAGGAATTACCTTGTTGAGAATCATTTCGATGGTTTCATCCTGCGTGCGGCCCAAAGCCTTTGCCAGCTCAACCACAGCCTTGTAGGCGATGTTTTCCTCGGCCTTGATCAAAAGAGGGTCGATGGTAAAAGAACTTTCGCACTTCAGCATCACCTGAAGGCCATCGCCCGAACCCTCGTCATCGAAACGACGCATAGAAAGCGTGTCGTGCAAGGCAAGCGAGTGCATAATGGTTTGCACCTCATGGAACCCGCTTTCCTGCTTTTCGCCCACAGCCAAAACCAGGTTCACCTTTGCAGGCGAAATGATCTTTGTAACGTTTTTCATTGGCAAACCTTCAAGCCTCATGCAGAAGCACCATCCTGATTCGATTCTTTATTGTTCTACTCGTTTATCGCAGCAGCGGGTTCATTTGCTTCCTCGGCGCGCGCTACGACCTTTCTTGCTTTATTGCGCTTGCGTTTTTCGCGAAAAAACGTTTGCAGCAACGATGCGCATTCCTCTTCGCATACCCCAGGCGTAACCTTGAACACATGGTTCAACCGCTCGTCGGCATTCACCTGATACAGCGAACCTAACGCACCTGCCTTCGGATCAAATGCACCAAACACACAACGATCGATGCGCGCCTGGTGCATAAGCCCCGCGCACATGATGCATGGCTCAAGCGTAACGTACACCGTACACCCCGACAGACGCCAAACGCCTAATTTGTTTGAGGCTTGTTTCATTGCAAGGAATTCCGCATGGCCGGCAGGGTCGGCGTCCGTCTCGCGGCGATTATATGCAGCGGCAATTACCTCTCCGTCGCGCACCACCACTGCGCCGATGGGCACTTCGTCAAGCAATTCCGCCTTGCGCGCTTCAACAATTGCCAGACGCATGAATTCAATATCTTGTGCATCTGAAGAAATGAGCTCCATACCTCACCACCAAGTTATGCTATCCTAATCCCTACCGATTCGGAGGAATGGCAGAGTGGTTGAATGCGGCGGTCTTGAAAACCGTTGTGCCGCAAGGCACCGTGGGTTCAAATCCTACTTCCTCCGCCAGAATTTCCAAGCCCGTTCATTGAACGGGCTTTTTCATTCTATGCACCGCGAAACCAGCGGCAGCCAGCCTTTTGCGTCATCTTGCCCACTTGCAGGGCGACGGGCATTTCACGACCCCCTGTCTGACCCCGCAACGCAATTGACTAATCAGCGAAAAAGGTTTCCATGGCAAAGTCGACGGGCATTTCACGACCCAGCCAAAGACGCTCGGCAATTGCCGCCTGCTGCACAAAGGGGCCAGCGCCGTCAACGGTTTTACAGCCGCAGGAACGCGCCAGCTGTATGAGTTCGGTGTTGCGGGGGTTGTACACCAGATCCGCCACGATAAGCTCGGGTCGCAACATATCCGCCGTCAGAAGACAGCCGGGATCATCGGGATACCCCACGGTGGTTGTATTTACCACCAGGGCTGATTCGGCAAGCGATGCCCTTAGCTGATCTTCGTCGGAAAGAGCATAAAGGGAAATCTCACAGGGAGAATACCCGTGTAATCGATCGATCAGATCATATCCCCTTTGCAGATACGACTCCTTCCTATTGAACACATCGATCTGCGCCACTCCATCGAGCGCCGCCTGGACAGCAACGGCGGAAGCTGCGCCACCAGCACCCAACACGGTTATCTTCTTTCCGCGCACATTGATGCCATTCAGTACCAAATTGCGCATAAAAGCGGCACCGTCGGCGTTGTCGCCCAAAGAACGGCCATTCTGAATTACCACAGTGCTTACCGCGCCCATAATTTCTGCCGTCCGAGAAATTTCATGAAGATAAGGGACGATGGCATTCTTATACGGTGCCGTTACGTTATAGCCCAAAAAGCCAAGCGCCTCCATGCCACGCACAGCCGATTCCAAGTTCTCTGGTTTCACGTTGAAGGGAACAAAGGCGTAATCGTAGCCCATCTTCTCAAACACAGCATTGTGGATAGCCGGCGAGCCAGAATACGTTACGGGTGAGCCAATAAGACCCACCAGCCTTGTAGAGCCGGAAATACGAGTTACCGCGTCCATACAACCCTTCCCATCACGCGAGCCATGCTCGCAAACGCCCATTCATTGGACGAATTACGCTGAAAACAACTCTACCGCAAGCCCAGTCGCGTGAAAAGAAACGGCATTTCCCACCGTGGGCACGCAACAGGCTAACCTTCCATTTGCTCAGCCACTAGCAGCCATTCCTCTTCCAGCGCTTCAATGCGCTGTTCGAGCTCGTGAATACCCGCCTGCGCTTCACCTAATGCCTGATAGTCATAAGGATCAACCTTCAGCAGATCCTCCTTGGCCTGGGCGAGCTTCTTTTCCTGAGTCTTCATCTTGTTCTCGATGGAGCGTGCCTGCTTTTTAAGCTCTCGAACCTCAGCGGCAGAAAGCCCCGATTGGGCCTGAGGCTGAGCAGCACTACCCTGCTTTGACGCACTTGTCGTCTTGCTCGATTGGGCCCTGCGGTCTTCTTCAAGCAATTCAAGGTACTCGTCCACGCCACGAGGACAATGCGTGAGCTTGCCGTCGATAAGCGCGAACTGATCGTCGGTTACGCGTTCCATCAGGTAGCGATCGTGGCTTACCACGATCAACGTGCCCGGCCAGGTATCGAGCAGATTTTCCATGGCCACAGTCATATCGGTGTCAAGATCATTGCTGGGCTCGTCAAGGATAAGCACGTTCGGCGAATCAAGCAGAATCAGCATCAACTGCAAACGGCGCTTCTGACCACCGGAAAGCGTTTCGACCGGCATATTCAAATGGGCATTGGTGAATCCCAACTGCTCAAGCAACTGAGCAGGGGTAACTTCCTTGCCGTCTATCATGTAACGAGCGTTGTATCGAGAAAGAACCTCGCGAACGCGATCGCCCTTCAGCTTTTCCAGCTCTTCGAGCTTCTGGGAAAGGAAAGCGAATTTCACGGTCTTGCCAATTTTCACGCGACCCGTTTGAGGGCGGAGCTTGCCCTGAACGATATCGAGCAACGTCGATTTGCCAGCACCGTTCGCACCCAAAAGGCCATAGCGGTCACCAGGACCGATCATCCAGGTAACATCATCGAGAACCTTGTTCTGCCCGTAGGAGAACGAGGCGTCGATCACGTCAACGCACTTCTTTCCCAATCGAGAAATAGCAGCACGCTTAAGTTCTGTGGTGTTACGAAGCGGAGGCTCTTCCGCAATAAGGGCACGTGCCGTTTCAACATGAAAACGTGGCTTGCTAGAACGCGCCCGAGCGCCACGGGAAAGAAATGCCAATTCACGGCGAATAAGGTTCTGTCTTTTCTGTTCCGCCACCTCGGCCTGGCGCTGACGCTCCACCCGTTGGAGAATATAAGCGGAATAGCCACCCTCAAATGGTTCGGCGATGCCATCGTGCACTTCCCACATGCGAAGGCATACCTCGTCGAGGAACCAGCGGTCGTGCGTTACTACCACCAAGGCACCAGCGCCTCGTGAAAAGCGCTTCTTAAGGTGCTTTGCCAACCAGTTGATGGCAACCACATCAAGATGGTTGGTGGGCTCGTCAAGCAGCAACACGTCAGCATCGGCAATCAGTACGCGGGCAAGGTCAACGCGGCGGCGCTGGCCGCCGGAAAGCGTGCCAACTTCGGCATTCCAGTCCAAGTCGCCGATCATGCCGTCGATGATGTCGCGAATGCGAGCATCGGATGCCCATTCGTATTCGGGTGTATCACCCACCACATTCCATCCAATGGACTTTGCGTCGTCTAACTCATCTGCCTGGCGAAGAGAGGCAAAGCGAACACCACCCGTTCGCAGCACGCGGCCATCATCGGGTTCAACCGTTCCGTCGAATAAACCTAAAAGCGATGATTTGCCGTCACCGTTACGACCAACAACACCCACGCAATCGCCATCGTCAACGCCAAGGGAAAGCGATTCAAAGATCACCTTCGTGGGATATTCCAAATGCACATTTTCACAGCCAAACAGAAAGGCCATTGCCTGTTGCTCCTTTGTTCGCGCCTCACCTTTTTCGGAAAGCCATCATATGAGTATATCTGCATTTCCGCTTCATCCGCCGCCCTCAGGCCAGCATTAGCACATATCTTCAAGAGCACAGCACGATTCGCTTCGCAACTTCCTCGAGGCGCCATTGACACCGCGATTCACCGCAAAAACCGTGCATCCTCCGTACCGTAAATTTTCCGGCTCATGATTTTGCTATAGTCTCAATTATGGATTTAAAGAAAGAAAAGATCGGCATTGTTCTCATAAATACGGGCTCCCCCGACTCCCCTGATCCGCAGGACATTCGCCCGTACCTGATCGAATTTCTTTCCGACCGAAACATCATCAAGGTTCCGCCAGTTATCTGGCAACCCATCTTGCGTCTCTTCATTGCCCGAACCAGGCCGAAGAAAACAGCTCCGCGCTACCAGCAGATATGGACCCCCAATGGTTCGCCGCTTGCAGTTGAATCGCGCGCTCAGTGCGATGCATTAAACAAGCGCCTTGCCAAAGCGGGCATCAACGCTCTGTGCGAAGTTGGCATGCGCTATGGCAACCCTTCAATAAACCATGCTCTGCAAAGGCTCGAAGCGGCTGGATGCAGCAAAATTGTTGCACTGCCTCTGTTTCCTCAAACCGCCTTCAGCACCGTTAAAACTTGCAAGGAAGCCATACAGGATCAGGTTGGCAAACATCCCAACCTATCGCTCGAGGCAATTGTCGAAGGCTACAACGACAACCCTTTATACACACAGGCACTCGCTGCATCCATACGCGATGTTTGGGAGTATCGTCCAGGCAGCAAGCTTCTTCTCTCGTTCCACTCTATCCCCCTTGCGGACATCGAAGCGGGTGATACCTATGTGGAGCAGATCGAAGCCAGCGTGAATCAAGCAATGGAGCTGCTTGGAATACCCCAATCCGACTGGGCCATTGCCTACCACTCGCGCTTCGAGGATTCGCGTGCGTGGGTTACGCCCCATCCCAAAACCCAACTGGCCCAATGGGCTGCCGAGGGAGTTTCGCGGATAGCCCTTGTAACGCCTGGCTTTGCTTCCGACTGTCTGGAATCACTCTATGACATTAAGTCGGTAGCGTGCGATTTCTTCTGCACTCTGTGCAGCCAAAACGACATTACTGCAGACATCACCTATATTCCCTGCTTAAACCACCGCGAAGACCACATTGACCTGCTATTCAATGTTGTGAAAAAAGCAATAGAATCGATTGATACGGCGGAAAAGCCAACGAAACTGGCTTAACGCCGAGCGAGACCATTAGATTAACCGGCCTGCGTAATCGAATGCCCCCATAAGCCAAAACTTCGCCCATCAACAAAAATAGGCTGGATGTGCTTTTGCGCATCCAGCCCATTTGAAAGTAACCGCTAGCCCCATTTGGGGCCTTACGACACAAAGGGAAGACCCGCTCCCAGAGCGAGCCTTCTGTCCTTATTTATTTGATTACCAATACGGGCATCGGTGCTTCACGCAGAACAGCGTAGGAAACCGAACCGAGAACACCGCGAATTGCGCCAAGACCACGAGAGCCCATTACGATAAGGTCGGCGTTAACCTTTTCAGCATAGCCGAGAATGTCAGCGGCCGGCGTATAGCCAGGAATTACCTCGATGGTTGCCTTATCGCCCAAGGAATCGAGCGAATCGCCAATGCCTTCCTTAACCTTTTCGGTTTCTTCATCAATGGTCTTGTTGTAAAGGGCCATGATGTCTTCAACGGAAAGCAGGTACTGCTGAGGATCGAACGAAGCACTGTTGAAGTTCGCGGGAAGCTGAGCGTTGGGATGCGTGGTTACAAATACCACATGAAGCTTTGCGGCTTCTTCGCCGCCAACGATTTCAGCAGCCTTCTTCACGGCAGCAAGAGCCTGATCGGATCCATCATATGCAACGACAACGTTTTCGAAAACCATCGTTACCCCTCCTTGAAGTGTTGCAGCAAGCCCCTCGCACGCCTACGGTGCATGCCTGCTTCTGATGGTTCAAGGATAACACGTTCACATGTTCTCGAACAGTATTCAATAGAACTAAATAGCCAGTTCAAAGCAAATGAATTGCAATAATTAATAATCATTTACGATTCCATAAGCTATACGTTTGGCTATTTTGAACACCCCAACGACAACACCCGACATCCTCCACGCACAAAAAGGCCTCCCGCTTCTTTCGGCATGAAACGGGAGGCCTTTCATGGACTTTCATCGCACAGTTTTGGAAGCACACACCGCAGAACAGGGCACCAGAGCGTGTGCCAGAAACCCCAGACAAAGACGGTTACTTCAAAAAGCAGCCCTTTGACTCCAGAGGCTCGATGTTAAGCTTCATATTTGGATCTACGGTAATAGAAAGCAAATAGGTTTTGATAGCTTCATCAACTTCGTATTCAATGTCGATATCGCCATCAAACACGCACCAGTAGAACAGCAAGCCCGTCGACGCGGCGGCAATGCGAAGCATGGCTTCGTCAAGATCGACATCGTCACGCACAATACCCAACTCGATAGCTTCTGCAAGATAATTGCGAACCGAAACAATGATGAAATCGTCTTCAGCATCGCGATGCATGAAGTCGAAGAAAGGATTGTGATTGGAAGCATACAGGCCGGAAACGAATTCAAGACCCATGTCCTTGCAGTACTCAACATAAGCACGATACAAAAGAAGGACGCGCTCAACTGGACCATATTCGTCACTGCCCTCAAGAGCCTTTTCGCGATAAGGTGCGAAAGCGTACTTCAGGTAATAGGAGATAAGATCCTCCTTGCCGCTGAACAGGTTGTAGAAACTACCTGTTGAAAGCCCGGCCTCATCGCAAATGTTGCGAACGGTAAGCTGCTTCATGCCATCGCGGTTCACAAGCTTGATAGCGGCTTTCAAAAGCTTTTCGCGCGTCACCTGAGCCCTTGTTTCATGAACAGACACATACTGGTTCCGCCTTATCATGAGCAATCCCCTTCCAGTTTTCCGCAGTCTTCCACACCATACACGACTACGATATATTACACGAATTGCTCCAACAAATGAACATGTTCTAACAAGGTTTTACCATACGATGAGAATCCAATCGTCGCAAACACGATACCTTCTGCAAACCTGCCACCAGTAAAAGCAAACGGGGGCACAAGGCCCCCGTATTCATTTTGCTATGCGCGGCTCACACGTGCGCCTTGCGGTGTATCTTCAACCACAAAGCCCAGATCGCCCAATCGATCGCGTACCGCATCGGCAAGGGCGAAGTTCTTTTCCTTGCGAGCTTCAGCGCGACGCGCCAGCAGCGCTTCGATGGCCCCCTCGGCGTCGCATCCCGTAAATCCAGCAAGCTCAACAGCCAAGGCCACAACTTCGTTCGAGGAATCGCACTCCTTGTCTTCGCAAGCATTGAGATCGACACCGAGAACGCTAAGCAGGTCGCACACCGCATCGGCGCCGGCAAGCACTGTGGCAGCATCTTCACTGCTCACCGAAGCCTCAGCGAGGATCGTGTTCGCTTCGCGCACAAACGAGCAGATAGAGCCCAAAGCACCCGCCGTATTGAAATCATCGTCCATTGCCTCAATAAACGAATCGCACATATCGTCGATTGCTTTCTGATAAGCAACAAGGTCGACCGTGGTTTCACCTTCGGCGTTGGCGCACAACCATGCGGTGTTCTTGACGAAGTTGGTAAGACGGGAAAGCATTGCCTCCGATTCGCCCAAACGCTCGTCCGAGAAGTCGAGCGGGCTTCGGTAATGCGTTTGCAGCATCAGCATTCGAAGCACACGGGCATCGGTAGTCTTAAGCACATCGCGCAGCAACAGGAAGTTGCCCAGTGACTTGGACATCTTTTCGTGGTTGATCTGAAGCATGCCGCCATGCATCCAGTAATTGGAGAATGTGCAACCAAAAGCAGCTTCTGACTGAGCACGCTCGTTTTCGTGATGAGGGAACGCCAGGTCTGCGCCACCACCGTGGATATCGAACGGGAGGCCCAGGTACTTCTTCGACATAGCTGAGCACTCGATATGCCAGCCGGGACGGCCTTTGCCCCAAGGAGAATCCCACGAAGGCTCGCCTGGCTTGGCAGCCTTCCACAGGGCGAAATCAAGGGGATCACGCTTGCGATCTTCCAAGCCCTGGCCATCTGCGCGCAGCTCACGATGGCCCGACTCCATTTCGTCGACATTGCGGCCGGAAAGCTGACCATAGCCCTCATACGAACGAACCGCAAAGTATACGTCGCCTTCAACCTCGTAGGCATGACCGCCTTCGATGAGTTTTTCGACCAGCGCGATCATCTCGTCGATTTCCTCAGTGGCACGAGGGCGAACATCCGGGTCCATTACGCCGGCAGCACGCATGTCGTCGATAAATGCCTGGGCGTATTCCGCAGCAACCTCAGAAGCGCTACGGCCCTCTTCGTTTGCCTTTTTGATGATCTTGTCGTCCACGTCGGTGATGTTCTGCACGAACTTCACCTCGTAGCCACGCCAAATCAGATAACGGCGAATGGTGTCAAACGAAATAAACGTGCGAGCATTTCCGATATGAATGTAGTTGTACACAGTTGGGCCGCATACATACATATTCACCTTGCCGTCGGCAACGGGAACGAAGGGACGCTTTTCACGCGCCTTGGTATCGTAAATCTTGATCATGCAATCTCCTCGAAACAGCATATGCGGCAACCGCCGCACGCGAATTCTACCAGTAGGAAGGGGCCCGCTCTACGGGCTACTTACAGCGGCATACCAACGCCACAGCCTGAGCAGAAATGCCCTCTTCTCGGCCCTCAAAGCCAAGGTGCTCGGTAGTAGTTGCCTTCACTCCCAAGTTTTCTACCGCGATCCCGCAGGCAGTCGCCAGGTTTTCACGCATCATATCGCGATAAGGCGAAAGCTTTGGAGCTTGGGCGGCAATTACGCAATCGATGTCAACGATAGAAAAGCCTTGTTCACGCACAAGATTCGCAACCGCAGCCAACAACTTCAGAGAATCGGCACCCTCATAAGCAGGATCGGTATCGGGGAAAAGCTTGCCGATATCGCCACCTCGAATCGCGCCGAGCATGGCATCGGCCACCGCATGAGCCAACACATCGGCGTCAGAATGACCCAAAAGCCCCTGATGATGAGGGATTTCTACGCCACCCAAAATCAGTTTGCGATCGGGGGCAAAGGCATGCACATCGTAACCGAGACCCACACGCATGGGCACGGCGGATAAAGCTTGGTTTTGCTCAGTCACTTAGAGTTGCTCCTCTCGGCGGTCTTCAATTGCCGCGCGAATTGCCGCAGAGATAATCAGATAGTCTTCAGGAACGGTGAGTTTGATGTTGTCGCGCTTTCCCTCAACCATGAGCACACGGCCGCCCAAACGTTCAATAAGCGAAGAATCGTCTGTACCCACAAACCCATCGGAGAGGGCCGAAGCATGAGCGCGGCGGTAGATGCCAGCGCGAAAAACCTGAGGGGTTTGAGCGTTCCAGAACACCGAGCGGTCGGGCGTGCCAACCACTACCCCGTTTTCGACAACTTTCAACGTATCGATGGAGGGATGCCCCACCAATGCGCCGTCGCAATCAATATTGCCTTTGAGCGTGCTGATGGTGTGTTCGATAAGCTCTTTGGTGATAAGAGGCCTTGCGCCATCGTGGAGCATAACGAACTCGTATTCCTCGGGCACCAGCTCAAGGCCGGAAAAAGCAGATTCTTGGCGAATCGATCCAGCGGGAGCCATAACAATGGGCGTCACAAAGGGGAACGGGTCGATTGCTTTAGAAAGGTATTCGCTCATGCGCTCTTCGGGGCACACGATAACGATAAGGCCCACATCACCTACAGCATCGAACACTTCGGCAGAACGGGTGAGGATGGGCTTGCCGGCAATTTCCACGAGCTGCTTGCCACCTTCGTGACCAAAACGCTCGCCGCTGCCGCCGGCCAAGATAATCGCAGCAGTTTTGGGGTTCTTATCAACGACACCCTCAAGGCGGGGTTCCGCCTTGAGGGCATCGAAATTGACGTCATCGAACATAGCCATTGCGTGCTCAAGCACGGAAGGGGCAAAAATCGGATCGATGGTCTTTTCAGTCATGATAGCTCCTGTACACCTGGTGCGGATTCAGAGCCGCAGCGCTGGTGCACTTCAGGCTCAGTCGGCTGCCTGGCCTCCTGCAGAAGAGCCGCCACGCGAAGAAATACCCGCGTGACCAAGATCATAGCCGGCAAGAAGCAATTCAGCCTCGGCAGCTATGGTATCACGCTTGCGCGGTGCCGGGATAGAGCCAGTACCCGCATTGAATACGAGCTTGTCATCTTCCACATCGACATCGATAACCGAGCCACTGCTCCAACGGCCCTCGAGAAGCTGCTCGGAAAGCGGATCCTCGATGAGGCGCTGGATAGCACGACGCAATGGACGAGCTCCGAAGGAAAGGTCGGTGCCTTCCTTGGCAACAAAGCGGCTCGCTTCGGGCGTCAGGTTGATGGACATGTTCTGCTCGATAAGACGCTCGCGCAAATCGGCAATCATAAGATCGACGATCTTCACGATCTCTTCTTCGGTAAGGCTCTTGAAGACGATGATCTCATCGATGCGGTTCAGGAATTCAGGGCGGAAAAGCTTCTTTACCTCGCCCATCACGCGCTGCTTCATTTCCTTATCGTCCATGCCGCCATTGGCGCTTGAGGTGAAGCCCAAGGGGGTGGTAGCCGTGATTTCACGCGCACCGACGTTGGAAGTCATGATGATAACCGTGTTGCGGAAATCAACAACACGACCCTGCGAATCGGTAAGGCGCCCTTCCTCCAAGATTTGAAGCAAGATATTGAACACATCGGGGTGAGCCTTTTCGATTTCATCGAACAGCACAACCGAATACGGACGCTGACGCACTGCCGTGGTAAGCTGACCGCCCTCATCGTAGCCCACATAGCCTGGAGGCGAGCCAACCAGACGCGACACCGAGTGCTTTTCCATGTACTCGGACATATCGAAGGAGATAAGCGCATCTTCGGAATTGAAGAGAAATTCCGCCAAAGCTTTGGAAAGCTCGGTTTTGCCCACGCCTGAAGGGCCAAGGAAAATAAACGATCCGCCAGGACGCTTCGGGTCTTTCAGACCCGAACGTGAACGACGAATAGCCTTCGAAAGAGCCGTAACTGCTTCATCTTGACCGATAACGCGCTCATGGAGCACCTGCTCCATGCGGAGCAGCTTTTCGGTTTCCGCCTCAGTAAGGTTGGAAACGGGCACGCCAGTGGTCATGGATACCACATCGGCAACGTCTTCTACCGCAACCTCGTTAATCGTGTTGCTGTTCTTTTCTTCCCATGCCTTGCGCGCCTCATCACGCTTGGCGACAAGCTCTACTTCCTTTTCGTGCAGGATATCTGCGCGCTTGAAGTCCTGCTTGGCGATGGCATCATCCTTCTGAGCGCGAACGCTGCGCAGTTCATCGGCGATCTTCTGCACCTCTTCGGGTAGGACCATGTTGCGAATGCGCATGCGAGCGCCAGCCTCGTCCAAAACGTCAATGGCCTTATCGGGGAGGAAACGATCCTGGATATAGCGATCGGAAAGGCTTACCGCGGCACGCAGTGCGTCATCGGTGAAATGCACGTGATGATGCGCCTCGTAGCGATCGCGCAAGCCTTCGAGGATGCGCACAGCCTGCTCTTCGCTTGGCTCCTTCACCATTACCGTCTGGAAGCGACGCTCGAAAGCGGAATCCTTTTCCAAGTGTTTGCGGTATTCGTCGAGCGTGGTAGCGCCGATAATCTGAATTTCGCCACGCGACAGGGGCGGCTTCAAAATGGCAGCCGCATCGATGGAGCCTTCAGCGGCGCCAGCGCCGATAAGGGTATGCAACTCGTCGATGAACAGGATGATGTCGCCCGCCTGCTCAACTTCCTTAATGCACTTCTTCAAACGCTCTTCGAATTCACCACGGTACTTGGAGCCTGCCACCAGGGCAGATACGTCAAGCGTGACGATGCGCATATTGCGAATGATATCGGGTACCTGGTCGGCAACGATAAGCTGAGCCAAGCCTTCGGCAATAGCGGTTTTGCCCACGCCGGGCTCACCGATAAGGAGTGGGTTGTTCTTTTGGCGACGCGAGAGGATCTGCATCACGCGCTCGATTTCGCCAGCTCGCCCGATTACGGGATCGAGTTTGCCGTCCTTGGCCTTTTTGGTGAGGTCGACGCCAAATTCCTTCAGCATGCTGTCGGAAGCGCCCGCATTGGGATCGAAATTGGTAGCGCCCGCGAACACCGCAGACTGACCCACCATATCGTTTAAGGAAGAGCGAATGGCATCGCCTTCCACTCCGAGCTTGCGCAATACATCAATCGCTGTGCCTTCGCCTTCGCGAACAATACCTAGCAGCAGATGCTCGGTAGAGATATAGCTTTTGCCCATCTGCATGGCTTCGCGTAGTGAGTTTTCCAATACGCGCTTTACGCGCGGGGTAAAACTCAAATGGCCCGAAACGTCGGTAGATGCATCGCCTTTAATGAGTTGCTGCACGCAGGTAAGGGCAGCTTCGTACGTAACGCCCAGATGGTCAAGCGCCTGGGCGGCTAAGCCTTCTTTTTCCTTCAACAAAGCCAAAAGGACGTGCTCGGTACCCACATAAGGCTGATGCAGCGCACGAGCCTCTTCCTGGGCAAGCACCAGTACCTTTCTGGCCTTGTCGGTAAACTTGTCGAAGGACATGTAAGCCTCGATTCTCTCGGCAAGTAAGTTTAATTCGGAATAATGCTAGCACTCATTAAAACCGAGTGCTAACCCGTTAACAATCTGTAGCCAGAACAAACTCCTAGACAGAATGTTTTCTAGGTTAAACGAAAAGGCGCTCCTAAAGAGCGCCTTTAACAACTCCCATTTTCGGACGAAACAGCGAGGGCAAGCCCGGTGCTTCAGGTAGGCCTAAAAGAGGAGGAACGCGTACTACGTTACGCGGACGACAAATGAAGGCCTAGATGAAGTGCCCGGCTTGGCCGCAGCGTCATCGCGTCTCATGCGAGGGTTACGCTGTTCGTAGAACAGCGTAACTACTTAGCCTCAGGACGCATGTGGGGGAACAGCAGCACGTCGCGAATGCTCGGCTGGTTCGTAAGGAGCATAACTACACGGTCAATGCCGATACCGATGCCGCCCGCAGGAGGCATGCCGTACTCAAGAGCACGGATGTAGTCGGTGTCATACTCCATGGCCTCGTCATCGCCAGAAGCCTTTTCCTCCATCTGCTTCTGGAAGCGCTCTGCCTGGTCAACCGGGTCATTTAGCTCGCTAAAGGCATTGGCGTACTCATGGCCTGCAATAACAAGCTCAAAACGATCAGTCAGACGAGGGTCGTCCTCAAAGCGCTTGGCTAGTGGGCTTACCTCAACCGGGTAATCCACAACAAAGGTGGGGTTCACGATGGTAGGCTCACCGATTTCGTCGTACAGCTCGGCAATAAGCTTGCCGGCAGTCCACTCGGGCTTCACCTCTATGCCGTTCTTCTTGGCAACCTCGGCCAGATGGCTAACAGGCGTGTCAAGCGTAACCTCTTCGCCGAGTGCTTTGGAAACGATTTCCGTCATGGGAATGGAAGGCCATTCGCCCGAAATGTCGATGGTCTGACCCTGGTACTCAAGCTGTTCGGAGTCGTTCACTGCGGCGTTGGCTGCCTTGATAACACCCTGAGCAAGCTTCTTCATGCCTTGCAGGTCGTTGAAAGCGCAGTAGGCTTCCATGGTAGTGAACTCAGGGTTGTGAGTGGGATCCATACCTTCGTTGCGGAAGATACGACCGATTTCGAACACGCGCTCAAAACCGCCAACCAGCAAACGCTTCAAGTGAAGCTCGGTGGCAATACGCAGATAGTTTTCCTGATTCAGCGCATTGAAGTGCGTGATGAACGGCTTAGCGGTTGCACCGCCTTGCACGGTTTGAAGGATGGGCGTTTCCACCTCGTAATAACCGTCCGCCTCCATGTAGCGGCGGAAAGCCGAGAGGATCTTCGAGCGCTTCTGGAAGGTATCGCGCACTTCATCGTTAACGATAAGGTCGACATAGCGCTGGCGGTAACGGGTCTCTTTGTCGTTCAGGCCATGAAACTTTTCAGGCAGCGGACGCAACGCCTTGGAGAGCAACTGAAACGAATCAACAGCAACAGAGAGCTGGCCGCGACGCGTGCGCATCATAAGACCATGCGCGCCAATCCAGTCGCCCAGGTCGAGGTCTTTCATCTCGGCAAAGACATCTTCGCCCAAGGCGTTGATGCGGCAGAAGAGCTGAATGCGACCGGTGGCATCCTGAAGCTCGAAGAAGATGATTTTGCCCTGAACACGCTTGGCCATAACACGGCCCGCAATGGAAACAGCATCTTCGGTGTTTTCGCCATCGGCCAGCTCGGCGTACTTTTCATCCAAGTCGACAATGTGATGGGAGTACTCGAATGCAGCGTGACCATAAGGGTTCTTGCCCTCTGCCAATAGAGCCTCGCGCTTGGCGCGGCGCACCTCAATCGGATCGTCTTCGATTACTTGCTCGTTGTTTTCTTCTGCCATGTGAATTCCTTAAAGCTTGCTTAGCGCTCGATTGCCTGAATGGTCATCTTGATAACGCGGCCGGTGGGGCCCTGAGCCTCTACGGCTTCGCCCTGCTTATGACCCAAAAGGGCAGCGCCTACGGGAGATTCGTTGGAAATCTTGCCCTCGGCGGAGTTTGCCTCTGCGCCGCCAACAATGGTGAATACGCGCTCGCGGCCACCCATATCTACCGTTACGCGGCTGCCGATGTTAACGCGACCAGATTCGGTGGGAGCCTCCACGATGGTTGCCTCGCCGAGGATACGAGTGATCTCTGCGATGCGGACCTCGTTTGCAGCCTGCTCATTCTTTGCGTCGTCGTACTCAGAGTTCTCGGAAATATCGCCGAATTCGCGAGCAACGCGGATACGGTCGCCGATCTCTGCGCGCTTTTCGGTTTCCAAGAAATGGAGCTCCTGCTCCAGCTTTTCCTTGCCTTCCTGAGTAAGAACGTAGTTGTTTTCCATGGTTTACACCCCTCGGCCATGCATATGCTGGCCAGTCTTCCTTTCCTATACTCGCGAAAAGGGCGCGCCTCCATAAGAAGCGTGCCCTTTGCATACCAGTGATGAAGCGAAGCGGTTAGCTCTATGCTTCTTCTTTTTTAGCCTCTTCGGCAGCCTCTGCCTTCTTGCCAGGCGCGGGCTTGTCGATAACCTCAACTTCGATTTCTTCCTTGGCGTCTGCCGCCTTAGGAGCGGGCTCTTCAGCCTCTTCAACCTTCTTGCCGCCGCCTAGGCCTTCGCGCAGATTCTTAACTGCCTTGCCGATTGCGGTACCAAGCTTGGGAAGGTTCTTGGGTCCGAAAAGAACGAGAATTACAACGAGGATGATGACGATCTCAAGGGGACCGAAAGGTCCAATCTTCATGAAGCACCTCCGTGGTGGTGAGTTGGCGCCCCGTGAGAGCCCCAACTTCTTACTGCGAGTACATATAAAAGCACTCTAACAAAAAAGAACGGTACCCTTTTCAGGATACCCCTCAGTGGTTGTAATGGTCGGGATGACAGGATTCGAACCTGCGACCTCTGCGTCCCGAACGCAGCGCTCTACCAAGCTGAGCCACATCCCGCTGTTGTGATTAGCGGGTGCTATAGTACCACACTTCCTGCAAAAGAAAAGGGGGCATGCAAATGCCCTCCATAAATACGAATACCAGTTCGTCGCCTATCCAAAGCGGTGCCTACCTGCAAACATTTCACCCGCTTGGCGGAACACCATTTAATAGCGAACGTACCACATGCCAGAATGAACAGCACTGATCTTAACTACGTCGCCCGTTCGTGGCGCGTGGATCATCTGGCCATTGCCAATATAAACACCCGTATGGTGGCTGTTTAGGCAGAAGTCGCCAGGCTGAGGATTGGTAACACGCTTCCAGCTTGCCATGGTGTAAGTGGTACACCAATGATTACCCATTTTGCCAGTGATGCAGTATCCAACCAGGCCAGAGCAGTCAAAGGAGTTCGGGCCAGCTGCACCCCATACATAAGGTTTGCCAAGCTGGGCATAGGCTCGATCAACTACCGTGTTGCCTGTTACGGTTTGGACAGCACTGTTGTCTACCGTACCGCCCCCATTGTTCTTCGATGCTGTGGCAGCGGCAGCTGCTTCACGGGCGGCAGCTTCCTGGCGAGCCTTTTCGGCAGCCTCTTCTTCCTTGCGCATCAATTCCTGCGCTTCGGCAGAAAGGCTGTCGTAGGTCTGCTGCATCTGAGCGGTGGTTGCCTCAGCTTCGTCCTTTACGGATTTGGCTTCTGCGGCCTTGTTGGCGGCAACCTCAGCCTGCTCTTCGGCTTCCTGCTTGGCGTTTTCCAGCTCTTCGCGTGCGTTCTTGGTTTCAGTTACCAATTCGGCATCGTTTTCGTTAAGCCGCTCAAGCGTATTCCATGTGGTGGCAAACTGCTCAAATGAAGAAGCGCCCAGGATTACGTCAAGGAACCCGGTATTGCCCGAGCGATACATATCGCGAGCGCGGGTACCAAGCTTTTCCTGGTAGCCTTCAATTTCCCTGGTTTTCTGGTCTACCTTTTCCTGAGCTTCCTCCACCTTTTTTTCGGCGGCCTTCTGCTCGTCGATAGCCGTGTAGTAGTTATTCGAAGCCTCATCGAGCTTTTGCTGCATCTCGTTGAGTTTATTGAGCGCCTGCTGCGCTTCAGCCTGTTTTTCGGCGGCGGTAGGTTCTGCCAAAGCAACCGTAGTAGGCACGGCAAGACCCGCAACAAGAACCACGGCCATTGCAGCCGAAGCAAGTGCTCGCTTATGTTTTGCGATAGAAATACCCATCGTGAGTTTCCCCCTGGTGGTGTTGTGGTGCGATTAAGCGATAGCTGGATCAGTTTAACAAGCAAACGGTTTGCGCCGCAACGCCACCGTGCCGTATTCAAAGTTTCAATGCGCAATATTCACAAATAGCACCAGGTCAAAGCCGTATGTGCATTTTACGCTTGAATTATGAACGCTCAAATTTCGCCTGTATAAACAAGAAAACCCGCCGAAGCGGGTTTTCGAAGAATCATATGATAGCGATTCGCTAGTAGCGAACGTAAATCATGCCACTGTGCACGGAGCTTACCTTGACCACGTCACCCGTCCGAGGAGCATGGATCATCTGGCCACCGCCAATGTAGATACCGCAGTGATGGCTGTTTACGCAAATATCACCAGGCTGAGGGCTGGAAACACGCGTCCAGCCCATGAAGGTACCCGTGGTACCCAAGCGGCTGTAGCTGCCGGTGAGGCAGTAGCTTACCAAACCAGAGCAGTCGAATGAGTTCGGGCCAACTGCGCCCCACTCGTAGGGCTTACCCAGCTGGGAGTAAGCGCGGTTTACCACGCTATTGCCCGAAACGGACTGGGGCTTGCTGTTGTTGGTTGCCGAGCTTGAAGCATTGTTCTTGTTGGAGTTGGAGCTGTTGCTCGAATTGTTAGAGGTTGTGTTGTTGCGATTGTTGTTCGTGATGGTGGTTGCAGCATCGTTACCTGCCGTGCCATTCTGCTCGGCAGCTGCTGCGGCAGCCTGCTGCTGAGCTTCCTGGGCAGCACGCTCCTGGCTAATAAGCTCCTGAGCCTCAGCGGAAAGGCTGTTATAGGTCTGCTGCATCTCAGATGCCTTCTGGTCTGCTGCCTCAGCAACAGACTTGGCTTCCTCTGCCTTATCGGATGCTACCTTGGCCTGCTCTTCAGCTTCCTGCTTTGCAGCCTGAAGCTCTTCGCGAGCGGTCTTGGTTTCGGAAACCAGTTCAGCATCATTGCCATTCAGGGTTTCCAACATGTTCCAGGTAGTGGCGAACTGTTCAAAAGAGGATGCACCCAAGATAACGTCCAAGAAATTGGTGTCACCCGAACGGTACATATCGCGAGCACGATCGGAAAGACGCTGCTGATCCTTTTCGATCTGAGCGGTTTTCTCTTCGATCTGCTTCTGAGCTTCGTCTACACGATTCTGGGCATCGATCTGCTCCTGATGAGCAGCTTCATAATTAGCAGAAGCCTGATCAAGCTCGCTCTGATACTGATTGAGCTTTTGCAGGGCAGCCTGAGCCTCTGCCTGCTTATCGTCGGAAGGCGCAGCGAACGCACTGGCTGCAGGGACGGAGAGTCCAACGGCCAAAATGGCAGCAAAAGCAGCATTCAAAGCCACCTTAGACTTGGAAGCGCATGTCTGTTTTGTCATATGAAAGGGCCTCCTAGCACTTTCGCGTTGACCTTGCACATATTCGAGACGTATCTCTAGTGCAAGAATTCAGCTTTTGCAATGGTAGCAAACCCGCATCGAACAACGCAAAGATATGTGAAGGTGCGCTTCATAACGCCAGCTCAACGGAATATGACTATTCATTCTCGTCTTGAATGAGCTCTCGCTTATAACGTCTCTCAGCCTCGTGCGCGGCGTGCGACTGCCTGTTGTTGGCGGAGGGAAGCTCCATTTCGAAACGCTGACCTCGACGCGTGGCGGCTTTCGCCTGGAAGAACAAGAACGTGAAACCCAAAACGCCCGCCACCAACGATGCCGCCAAAATGGCCACCTTGGCAACCATTACGTACGCAGCGTCGGCAAAAGCCAAGTTGGCCACAAAGATGGACATGGTAAAGCCCACGCCGCCCAAAAGCGCCGCACCAAGCATATGGGACCAATTCACGTTTTCGGGCAAAGTAGATAGTTTCGTTTTCACGATAATGAAGCTCATAAGCATGATGCCCGCAGGCTTGCCTATTACCAATCCAAAGAACACGCCCAAAAAGATAGGGCTCGAAAGAATATCACCCGCAGGCACTTGTATGAATGCCACATCAGCATTGGTCAGGGCGAACAAGGGAAGAATCGCAAAGTACACCCATGGGTACAGTCTGCGCTCCAAGCGCGTTGCAGGAGGGACCACCTGGCGGGAAACGCGCGCCAAGCGCGTTACGCTAGCCAAGTAGTCGGTCTGCCCGATTACCGGCTCGTCGGGGACATAGCTTTCCTCCGCTTCCTTCACACGCTGCCCCGACCAGCTTGCGAAGCTCTTCAACCTCACATGCGAACGGGAAGGAATGGCAAAGGCCAGTAGCACGCCGGCAATGGTCGAGTGAACCCCCGACATAAATATGCAGTACCACAGAACTGCGCCCACCAGCAAATAAGGCACTAATGAATACACATGGGTACGGTTCAGCGCAACAAGCACAACCATGACCACCGCTGCAGCCGCCAACCACATCATCGAAGGGCTGTGCCCGTAGAAGACGGCAATGACCAAGATGGCCACAATGTCATCGGCTACCGCAAGAGTACTGAGGAACACACGCAAGCCGGCAGGAACGCGCGATCCCAACAACGCTAAAATACCAAGCGCGAAAGCAATGTCGGTTGCAGTGGGCACGCCCCAACCCATAACCGTTTCGGGGTTGCTTGCGTTGAACAGCAGGTAGATGCCTACAGGCATGAGCACGCCGCCAATAGCAGCAGCAACAGGCAGAATAGCCTGGCGAACATCGGTAAGTTCGCCCACCGTCATTTCGTACTTGATTTCCAGCCCAACCAACAGGAAGAAAATAGCCATAAGCACATCATTGATGATGTGAGCCAGCGACATCTCTGCGTGCTCTGCGCCAAACCCAAAGGATACTTTGGTGTGCCAGAACTCGATAAACTCTTCGTGCGCTGCCGTATTCGCCACCACCAGTGCAACAATAGCGCCAAGGAGCATGACGCCCGCTGCCTTGGTGGTTGAATGGGTGAGCTCCAGCACCTTATGGTAGCGACGCTGATGGGAAGACACCTCGTTAATGAAGATGCCGGTTTCCTTATGCGGTTTGTGGGCCATGGGGTATTCCTCCGCTTCTCTTCAGCGTTCCACAATAACAGAGCGAATCATTCAAAATGCCTTACCAATAGCAACGTTTATACAACGTTTTAGAACAAGTTCATTTTTATTGATGAAATCAGAAAGAAGTGCGCTAGACTAATAAGCGAAGACGGTTGACGAGGGGAAATACGAAACCGCCTCCCATTACAGAAGGTGCTGCAAAGGTGCATCCAACACGCATTCCGCACAGCATGAATTGTCGTTTTCGACATTCCAGTTTCATGAGGGGCCCCTCGAAAAACCGCGAAGTTCGTTTCAGTTTGAGAGGTGAAATCATGGAAATCACCATCACCGGCCGCAGGATGCCCATCACGGATCCCATCCGCGCTTATGCCGAAGAAAAAATCGGCAACTCCATGAAGGTCATGGACATCAACCCCCTTACTGCCGAGGTTGTACTGCAGGTCGAAAAGAATCCTGCTAACCCCACCCCCGCTAAGTGCGAGGTTACCATGCGCGCACGCGGCCACATCATCCGCGTAGAAGAAACCGACGAGAACATGTACGCTGCAATTGACGTTGCCGCTGCCAAAGTTCTGCGCCAGCTCCGCAAATATAAGACCCGCATCATCGACAAGAAGATCGCAGACGCTCCCGCCAAGGCTGGCGCCAAGCTCGACATCGATGGTCTGATGCAGGAGCTTTCCGCTGATGACGAAGTAGTACGCGTGAAGGAACTGGTCCTCGAGCCCCTCACCGAAGAAGAGGCCCTGGTTCAGATCGACCTGCTTGGTCATGACTTCTTCGCCTACATCGATCGCGACACCAACGCCGTAAACATCCTGTATCGCCGTGACAATGGCGGCTACGGTCTGCTGAAGGCAACCGAGGAATAGGCAATCATTCCACAACCTAGAAAGGGCTCGCATAAGCGGGCCCTTTCTTTTTAGTAGAACGATACCCCACAAACCAATAAGGCATATGGAAGTTGTCCTACATATCTCTAATTCGACCCCGCGTACAACTTAGCCTCTCTTACATAGCGAGGCGTGTAATAGTCAATACGGTTCTTCACTTCTTCAGCACTAAGGGCTTTCTTCACCTTCGCAGGGACACCGGCAACCAGCGAATAAGGCGGCACTACAGCCCCTTCAAGCACCAAAGCTCCCGCAGCAACTACCGAACCCTCGCCAATTACGGCGCCATTGAGAATGGTAGACCCCATGCCTATCAGCACGCCATCTTCCACGGTGCAGCCATGTACTATCGCGCCGTGTCCCACTGTAACGTCACTGCCGATAGTTACGGGAAAACCGCTATCGATATGCACGACAACGTTATCCTGCACGTTAGTCCGATCGCCGATGCGCAGCGGCTCGCACTCAGCACGCAACACCGCACCGAACCAGATAGAGGAATCCTCCCCTACCTTCACATCACCGCAAACCGTGGCGTTATCAGCCACAAACGCAGCACTGGAAACATCTGGCGTATGACCTTCAATGGAAACTATCATGCTTATCCCCTTTCAAAGCCAGCATACTGTGCATACCAAAACTGCGCGCTAATACCGCGCACTAAACAAAAGAGCCCCTGCAGAAACAAGGGCTCTGTAATACTTAATCGGCTGCGCCTTCCTGGAAACGCGCGAGGAATGCCTTGGTGCGGTTATGCTGCGGGTTGTTGATAACCTGCTGAGCTGGGCCTTCCTCGACGATAACGCCGCCATCCATAAACGCAACGCGATCGGCAACGTCACGAGCAAACGCCATTTCATGTGTCACGATAACCATGGTCATGTGCTCGTCGGCAAGCTCACGAATAACGCGTAGGACCTCTTGCGTAAGCTCTGGGTCGAGCGCAGACGTGGGTTCATCGAAGAACAGCACATCGGGGTCAAGCGCCAAAGCACGGGCAATGGCAACGCGCTGCTGTTGGCCACCGGAAAGCTCGCAAGGAACCATATCCTCTTTATTGGCCAACCCCATTTTGGCAAGCAGCTCGCGTCCGCGTGCAAGCGCTTCTTCCTTTGGGCGCTTCTGCACGCTAATCAGGGCATCGGTCACGTTCTGCAGCACCGTGAAATGCGGGAACAGATTGAAATTCTGGAAAACCAGGCCGTAGCGTTCCTTAGCCTGAGCAAGCACATCTTTGCCGCCATACACCGCTTTGCCCGTGGAGTCAGCTTCAGCAACTTTCACATCACCATATGCAAGCGAACCAGCATCCAGCGTTTCGAGCAGCGTCATGCAACGCAAAAGCGTGGACTTGCCGCCGCCCGAAGGACCAATAATAGACAGCACATCGCCCTGGTTCACCGTAAGCGAAATATCTTTTAGAACCTCATTGCTGCCAAACGCCTTGCGCGCATGGTCTAGGTTCACAACCGGCATATTTTCCATAGAGGAAACCCCTTTTCCCATATTCTTCAAGCCAACACGCTAGTCGTGGTAGTAGGCAAGCTTCTTTTCCACGCGCCCCAAAATGAATTCGATGAAGAGGCAGAACACCCAGTAGATAAGCGCCGCAATGGCATAGGGGATCATAGAGACGTTGCTTGCGGCAAGAGCCTTGGCAACCGAGAACATTTCCGCCATGCCCAATACAAATGCCAAAGAAGTATCTTTTACCAGGGTGATGATCTCATTACCCATTGCAGGCAAAATGCGCTTGATCACCTGGGGCAGCACGATCTTGAAGAAAGTTTGCGAACGGGAGTAGCCCAAAACCAAAGCAGCCTCGTACTGGCCCTTCGGAATAGACTGAATGCCCGAACGGTATATTTCGGCAAAATAAGCCGAGTAGTTCAAAATGAAGCCCACGGCGCAAGCACCGAACTTCCAGTCGGTACCCATATTCATTCCCAGCAGATAATACGGACCGAACATAAAGGCCATCAGCTGCAACATCAGCGGAGTACCGCGCAGAATGGAAATGTAGAACTGGGCAAGCAGCGATAGCGGCTTGAATGAGCTCATTCGACACAAGGCAACCACGATGCCCAGCGGCAAAGAGCCAACCAGCGTAACCACGAAAATCCAGGCGGAAAGCCCCAAGCCATCCACCAAGGCGCCAACCATAACGCCAAGCTCCATAACCTTCCTCCTTCATGCGCCATGCGATTCAGCCGCCGAACGCAACAAAGGGCGGAAGGGGTAGCCTTCCGCCCAGCAGTGTCGAGATCACCGCTCTTGCATCAGCTTCCAGAAAAGCCGACGAAGAGCGCGGACTCGCTTTGTTTTCCTTACTTAAGCACCCAGTTCTCAGCGCTCATGCCATAATCGGCATACTTCTCGATGAGCTTTTCAACCGTGCCATCGTTGTACATATCCTTAAGCGTGCTGGTAACCTTAGCCGCCAGAGCGTCGTCGCCCTTCTTGAAGCCAACGGCATAGTGCTCGCTGCTCAGAGGGTCAAGCTGCTGATAGGCATCGGGCTTAGCAGCAATCTGATACTGAGCAATGGAAAGGTCACAAGCAACGGCATCTACCATGCCAGACTCAAGCTGCATGAATGCGTTGTTGTAATCGGGAAGCGTCTGCAGGCTCTTGAAGGTATCGGCAACGTCCTTCTTGTCGCCCTCAAGTACATCGAGCGCAGCAGAGTCAGCCTGGGTTACCACCGTCTTGCCAGCAAGGTCGGAAAGGGACGTGATGCCGGAGTCCTTCTTAACAACGATTACCTGCTCGTTGAGCATGTAGGGCTCGGAGAAGGTGTAGTCATCTTCGCGGCCTTCCATGGTGAAGCCGTTCCAGATGCAGTTGATGGTACCCTGGTTCAGCTGAGCATCCTTGGTATCCCAATCGATGGCAGAAAGCTCGATGTCCCAACCGTTACGGTTGGCAACTTCCTGAGCAAGATCAAGGTCAAAACCAGTAGGGTTGTTGTTCTCGTCCATAAAACCATACGGCGGATAGCTGTTATCGAAGCCCACGATGAGCTTGTTGTCGGCAGGGTTACCGTCGTTGGAGCTGGACTGCTGCTGCGAGCAACCCGCAAGCAGGGCGGCAGAAAGGCAGGCAACGCAAGCCACGGCCAACACCGAAAGGAACTTCTTCTTCATTACTACCTCATTTCAGCGGTAAGACTTTACTTAACTAAAGCAGACCGCAGTATAGCACACTAAAGTGCCGAAGCGAATGAGTCAGAAGAAAGCTCCTCCTGTTTTACCGCGCAGACGGACACCTTTCACCCGCAAGCGGATATTGAGCTTCGCATCGAAGACACCGACACCCCGCACATGCGTGGCACCTTACCATGGACGGCGGCGCGACTGTGCCCATCGTTTCCTGCGGCGCCTCGGACGCGCGTGGCACCTTACGCTGCCGCGCGAAAGAGAGCCGCCTTGTTTTTGACACAAAAAAGGCTGCTCAAGGCAGCCTTCGTAATCAGTGAAATGGAAAGAGTGGTTAAGCCCTGCTCAAAATTGAGTCGATATAGGGCTGATCGATGTCAGGCAAGGGACGGAAAGGGCTGGTTTCCTGCGCCGCAGGCTTCGCCAAAATACGCTCCATCCAGATCATGTCGTACCAACGCCCAAACTTCAGCGCGCATTTGTTGAAACGACCCGCATGCTCGAAGCCCAAGCGGGTGTGGAAAAGGCGGCTTGTTGCGGGCACATATTCATCGGCGGGATCGCAATGAGCGATGCACGCTTCCATATTGAATACGTTTTGCAGCAAAAGCAGCTTAGCCAGCGCTTCGTACATACGACGACCCAAGCCGCGGCTTCGCAGGTCTTTGCGAACATAAATTGAGGTTTCGGCGGAATGGGCATATGCCGCACGCGGGCGGAATGCCTGAGCGTAGGCATAGCCAAGAATAAGGCCGTCTTTTTCAGCCACGATGTAGGGGTAACGCTCAAGAACGCGCTCGACACGCGCGGAGAACTCTTCCAGCGAGGGCGGTTCGATTTCGAACGTTACCGCCGTTTCGAGAACGTAAGGAGTGTAGATTTCCAGCAACGCGGGAGCGTCTTCCTTCGTTGCCATGCGTATTTTAATTTCAGTATCCATGGGACGTATTCTACCCACGCAAACAGCGCACGAAAAGAGAGCTACCGAAGAATTTTTGCGCTTCCCCGCAATTCGGCACGGACCGTTCAAATTTTCGCTTTAGCAACGCACACATCTAACGAACACGAGCAACGGCAAGACCGAACACTATTACCGCAAAAGCGCCAGAAACGGCAAATGCCGCATGAAAACCCATCAAGGACATTCCCGCCGATGCGCCTGCAGCAATGGCAAACACCATAAGCGCCGTGCCAACAGAAGCACATGCCTGACGGACCGCGGTGCCAAACGAAGAACCATCGGTCATGATCTCGTGCGGCAAATCGGCCATACCCCACGAAGTCAACGGCCCAATCAAACCCGAAACGCCGGTGGCACGAACTCCTTGCAGCGCAACAATGGCCCAAAATGGAGTGGCTTCGTCAATGAAGGCCATGGAAACCGCGCCAACCGCCAGAAACATCGAAGCAACCACAACTACAGGACGGGCCCCAATGCGGTCCACCAGCCAACCAGCCAGGGGATTCACGATAAAAGCCGCCACCGTACCTGGCAGCAAGGCCAAGCCCGCCTGAAGCGCTGTACCTCCCCACTGGTTCTCAATAAACAGCGGAATTATCAGCGTAATGCCCATAAAACTGGCGAACAATGCGTTTGCCGCCCAGAAGCTCACGCGGTAACGCCACGAATCGAAGATGCGCAAATTGGTAAGAGGATGCTCGACGTGCTTTTGCCTACGCAGGTACAACGCCAAGAACAACGCACCAAGAATTGCGGGAACCCAAATATATGGGCTTGCCAACCCAAAGCTTGAAGCATTGGAGAACCCCAGCAACAAACCGCCGAAGCCCAAAGCGGAAAGCAATAATGACAAAACGTCGAGCCTTGCAGACGAATTTGCCTGGGGACGGCGCGTAATCAATACCGCAGCTAGCAGCAGAAGAACTAACGCACAGACAAACAGCGCCACGAAAAAGCTGCGCCACCCAGCAAACCCGATCATCCATCCGCCAATGGTAGGCCCAATGTTGGGAGCAAAGCCCATAGCGATGCCTGCAATGCCCATAACGGTTGCCTGTTTATCGCGGGGGAAGGAAGTCATAACGATGCTGATCATCATGGGCATGGTAATGCCCGCCGATACCGCCTGAAGGGCACGACCAGCAACCAGCACCTCAAAACTGGGGGCTGCCACATCGATAGCGGCGCCTATCACCAACAGCAGCAATGCCGCCAGCACCACGTTTTTCAGCGGGAAACGGCGCATAAGATAGGTAACCACAGGCACGGTGATTCCCAGCACCAACATATACAACGTAGTAACCCACTGACCAAGCTCCATCTGAACACCGAAGTCGGCAGCCATACCGGAGAACATGGCGTTCAGAGCGGTTTGCGAGAGATTCCCCAAGCACGAACCAAGGATAACGATGGAAATAAGCACAATTACCTGCGTTTGAGCCCGCTTGCCCTCTTCCAACAAAATCCCTCCTTGGTGACGAAATGCTGTGATTTATCTTACCGCAGCGTTGCACTGCGCCCTCCCAACAACATGATGACGTACCCTACTAGTGCTTTTGAACAACGCAAAAGGCTGTCGCCTACTACCCGGAAGGCATCCATGAACACCTGTTTACCCCATCATCTTTCCCGCTCTGCAAAAATCGCCCTCAGCTGGTTAGCGGCTGCCGTTATGGCAGCAGCAATTTTCTGGATGTCTGCCAATAGCGGCGAATCAATAAACAGCGGACTCGGCATCGTCTCCGCAATCAAAGGCATGCTTTCAGCAGGCGCTCAGTGGATATTCGGCCATGAAGTTGACGTTTCACCTGTTGGCCACTTCACCGAGTATCTTGTTTTCGGCGCACTGTTATTCAATGCGCTGCACTTTCACCTAAACCCTCGCACCGCGCTTCTTGCAGCATTAGCCATTGGAAGCCTCTACGGCATAACCGACGAGTGGCATCAGCTGTTCGTCCCCAGCCGAAGCTGCGACCCTGCCGATTGGGCGGTAGATACCGTTGCAACTCTTGTTGGTTCTGCGCTAACCCGCTTCGGGTTCAGAAAAACGAAAACGCCGAACGATAAATAAATCGAAAGCGCGAAAGAACCCTGCCGCGTCTTCTTTGCCCCCCCCAATTGCCCAAGCCCCACAAGCCTGCACAAGTAGCCCAAACAGAAAGAACCCGCCATAAGGCGGGTTCTTTCTCGTTCACACTCCTGTCCAAAAGCAAGAGATTTCGAGTCGGCGCAACTTCCGGCGAATAAAAGGACAAAGCAGTGGCAACATCCCAATATGAGCCCGAAGAGAACATTGCCGATGAAGAGGTGTAGAAGTTCTTCACCGGAAGTTTTGCTTCCTCTAAGTTAACCGTGATTAACTTAACAAGAATAAAGTTAGCCGTCAATAACATTTTTATAGAAAAACGTTCACCGTCGAAAGATAACCGCCCGCCCGCGCAGCAAGCATGCCCTCGGAGGGCGACGGATCGCCCGATTTTCTCGAAGAAAGCTTGCTAAACGCAGCGCAGCAGCAAGCAAAACATGCACGCGCATGACTGAATAAGAACGAAAACAAGAAGGGGAATTCCCCTCACACAAAAGCGCCCGCGCGCGAGAGGGGTATCGCGTGGGGCGCATGCGACAAAGCTGCTAGCTTCGGTATCGCTAACAGTTTTATTGTCGCACCAAGGCCCCAGGAATGAAACCTATAAATGGAGATTTATCTATAGGCGAATCCTATATATAGAGGTGAGAAGCTACTTATTAACGTCGTTAATCCATCCACGCAGAGCAACAACCCAGCAAGCTCTAGTCCCTTCGCGCGTGCTTTCCGCGAACGGGAACGTCGTCAAACATAGCGTCGAGAGCAGCATCCGAAGAACGCTCGGCTGGCTCAAGATACGGCGCACGAGCAGTACCGCCTTCAACCGGAAGGGGCAGCTTCCCTGGGTTGGCTACAGGGTTTTCCGATATGGCTCTTCTGCTTCCGGAAGAGCGGACCACACTAGGCGCAATGGCACCCCGGGACCCAACGCCCTCCGCATTTCCACCGATACCCTCTATAGCTGCCATGGCGCTACGATATGTCTCTGCCTCAGGATCAAGGGGGCGTTTACCGCCTGCAACAGCCTGACGAGCAAAGTCATCCACCCTGGAGGACGCCTTCCCCCTATCAAAGCCGGATCCATGCCCTTTTCTCTTTTGGTCAGCACGAGCTTCCGCCTCGGCGCACTCGCGCTCAACTTCTTCTATGCTCTTGTTTTCCATAGCCCCAGAATCGGCAAAGCGTCTGAAATAATCCATCGCTTCGGTAAACAACTCGTAGTCGGAAGGGTGGCGAGCATCACTGGCCAAATGGCGAACCAAGCCGGCCTGCACCAGCTTCTTCGCCGCACGGCGCGAAGGATCCAGAAAGCCCCCGTATATACAGTCCGCAGATATTTGCAATTCACAGCCAGCCGAAACGAAACGGCGCGCAACATCGATATCCTTCTGGACTTCACGGCATCGCTCCGGGTTGGCGATTATGACCTTGAAACCCTTACGTTGCAGATTGTGAACCATGAATTCCCAATCGAGTGGCAAGGTGCCCTGGGGAAGTTCCAGTAGAAATTCCCCCTGATCGTTGCCGAGCTGAACAGCTGCGTCCATCCCAAGCTTCTTCAGTTTGTGATAGTCGACTTCAAAGCCCATAGAAAGCTCAGGTGCGCCAGGGATAGCAGACGCATGGCGCTTTAGCTGAAGATACGCCTGCCACATACGGGAGAAGTCGAACCAAGGGTCGCAGCACCGTGGCGTGCATACGATGGAAGTGATGCCCGCTCTCATGGCCTCGGAAAGCATTAGCAGCGATTCCTGCATGGTGCGAGCACCATCATCTACTCCAGGAAGAATATGGCAGTGTACGTCACGCATGGCGAAAGGAACCCTCTAGCTTAATGGATTATAATAGGCGGGCATTTACGTGAACATGTCTACTCACGCAGAACCAAACCACCTGCCATTATATACGTAAGCCATAAAAAACCGCCCCCCGAACAAGTCGGGGGCGGCGTACACGGCAGCAAACGCTTATACAGAAGAACTATCACTTCGTGGCATCTGCACTGATGCATCGACTACGCAAACGAAAGAGCCTGGTCAATATCAGCAATGAGATCGGCGGTGTCTTCGATACCGCACGAAAGACGCACAAGATCGGGGCTGATGCCAGCTGCAGCAAGCTCTTCGTCATTCATTTGGCGATGAGTTGCATTTGCAGGATGAAGAACACAGGTGCGAGCATCGGCGACATGGGTAGCGATCTGCGCCAACTTCAAGTTAGCCATGAAGCGCTCTGCCGCTTCGCGCCCACCTTTTACGCCAAAGCTCACAACACCGCATGAGCCATTGGGCAGGTACTTCTGTGCCAAATCATAATTCGGGTCATCGGGCAAGCCACAGTAACGAACCCATGCCACTTTCGGGTGGTCTGAAAGGAACTCGGCAACCGACTGGCCGTTCTTGCAATGCTGCGCCATGCGAACGTGGAGGCTCTCCAGCCCCATGTTCAGCAGAAACGCATTCTGCGGCGACTGAATAGAGCCAAAATCACGCATAAGCTGCGAGGTGGCCTTGGTGATAAACGCGCCTTCCAGCCCAAAGCGCTCGGTATACACCACGCCATGGTAGCTTTCGTCGGGTGTAGTAAGACCAGGGAACTTATCGGCATGAGCGTTCCAGTCGAACTTGCCGGAATCAACAATGCAGCCGCCAACACCAGCGCCGTGGCCGTCCATGTATTTTGTGGTGGAATGGGTGACGATATCGGCGCCCCATTCGAAGGGACGGCAATTTACCGGCGTGGGGAACGTGTTGTCCACGATCAGCGGCACACCATGCGCATGAGCTGCATTGGCAAAACGCTCGATATCCAAGACATTAAGCGCTGGGTTTGCAATGGTTTCGCCGAAAACCGCTTTGGTGTTCGGGCGAAATGCCGCTTCAAGCTCATCATCAGAGCAGTCAGGAGAAACAAAGGTGCACTCCAGACCCATGCGTGCCATGGTGTGGCACAGCAAATTGTACGTACCGCCGTAGATAGCCGAAGAAGCCACTACATGGTCGCCCTGCCCGGCGATATTGAACACAGCAAAGAAATTTGCCGCCTGCCCCGATGAAGTGAGCATTGCAGCGCTGCCACCCTCCAGCTCGCAGATTTTTGCAGCAACAAAGTCATTTGTAGGATTCTGCAGGCGGGTATAGAAGTATCCAGATTCTTCCAGATCGAACAAACGGCCCATATGCTCGCTTGTATCGTATTTCCAAGTAGTTGATTGGTAAATTGGCACCTGACGAGGCTCGGCATCGCCAGGACGATAGCCGCCCTGCACGCAGGTTGTGGCCAATGATTCGCTCATTGCGTATTCCTTTCTTCCCAAAGCCCGCCCACGCAACAGAGGTGCGTGAAGCGATAGTGTCTATTGTAAAAGTACGTCGCCAAAAGATGGTGCAATAGATCAACAAGTAAAAAGCCTGGTCAATGCAATTACCTATAACTGGCTATAGATTGGCTGACGGACGTAGAAGGCTCGGGCACTCGCGCGTACAATCGTGGTTGCTGTTACATCAACACACGAATGTATCGTTATCAATAAAGGAGCACTTATGCCAATTCGCATCCCCGATGCCTTGCCGGCAACAGAGGTCTTGGAAAGCGAGAACATCTTTGTTATGACCGAGCACCGCGCCATCCATCAGGACATTCGTCCACTGCGTGTGCTCATCTTGAATTTGATGCCCCTGAAAATCGAAACAGAAACCCAAATTCTGCGCAAGCTCTCGAATACGCCCTTGCAGGTTGAGGTCGACCTTCTGCAAACTGTCACGCATAAAGCAACGCACGTACCCCCCAAGCACATGGAATCGTTCTACGTGGATCTGGATGACATTCGCAACAAGCGCTATGACGGCATGATCGTCACCGGAGCACCAGTCGAAAAGCTCCCCTTTGAAGATGTGGACTACTGGCCTGAATTGTGCGACATCTTCGAATGGGCAAAAACCAATGTATTCTCAACTTTGTACCTCTGCTGGGGCGCGCAGGCGGGTGCCTACTATCATTTCGGGATTCCAAAGTATCTAAGGCAGCACAAGATGACGGGGGTTTTCGAGCACAAGATCTTGAAACCCACTTCTCCTCTGGTCCGTGGTTTCGATACCGTCATTCATGCGCCCCATTCTCGCTGGACCGAGGTTCATGCGGAAGACATCGAGAAGGTTCCCGAACTAGAGCTGATCTCCATATCGGATGAAGCCGGCGTATTCATCGCTAAAAGCACCGATAGCCGTCACTTTTTCGTATTCGGCCATCCCGAATACGACACCGACACACTGGCAGGCGAATTCCATCGCGACACGGAAAAGGGTTTGAACCCCGACATGCCGAAGCACTACTTCCCCAACGACGACCCAAAGCAGAAGCCTGTTTCCAACTGGCGAGCCACGGCTCAGCTGTTATACACCAACTGGCTTAACTATTATGTTTACCAGGCAACGCCCTACGACTTGGAAGACATGCCCGAATAAAGCAACCCACGCCGAAACAAACCAACGAATCCAATCGGAATTCGCAGCATCACAAAAAGAAGGGCACGCGCCAAAGCGCGTGCCCTTTCAAATTGCAGGAGAAGCGAATTGCCAAACCAGCCGCATGAACGCCTGTTAGTCCTGTACGCGGATGACCGACGGGAATCCGCCCGTAACAACACCCTCCAAAGCCAGGATGTCATCGATGGCCTTGCGCACATTGCGCTCTTCAGCCGTATGGGTAACAAACACCAGATCGACGTCATCGCGTGCAGCGTTGCCGCGCTGGGTAACCGTCTTAACCGAAACATCGTACTTAGCAAAAATATCTGCCGCGGAAGCCAAAACACCACTGCGGTCGGCAACCACAAAACGGATGTAGTACTTCGTATGGAGGTCCTCAACGGAAAGGATAGGCAGCTCGTCGGTGCACGTGCATCCGACAATTGGCTTGATGCCCATCTGCAAATGGCGAGCAACCTCAAGCACATCGCCCATAACGGCGCTAGCAGCAGGACCCGCTCCGGCGCCTTCGCCAAAGAACATGTTTTCGCCCGCAGCGTCGCCTACAGTATAAATTGCGTTGAATACGCCATTGACCGTAGCAAGCTGATGGCTTTCAGGGATCATCGTGGGATGCACGCGAACGTCAATGCCCCCATCGGAGCGGTATGCATGGGCAAGAAGCTTCACCGCATAGCCCATTTCGTGAGCCATCGCCAAATCTACAGGGGAAATGCGACGAATACCCTCGGTGAACACCTGGTTCATGGTTACACGGGAATTGAACGCAATGGAAGCCAAGATGGCAATCTTAGCAGCAGCATCAAGGCCGTCAACGTCGGCAGTGGGATCAGCTTCTGCAAAGCCCCTTTCCTGAGCTTCCTTCAGCGCGTCCTCGTAGCTCATGCCGTCTTCGTCCATGCGCGTGAGCATGTAGTTGGTGGTACCGTTCACGATACCCATGATGGAATCGATGCGGTTGGCAATAAGGGAGTGCTTCAAGGGAACGATGATGGGAATAGCGCCACCAACGCTGGCCTCAAACGCAATTTCTACGCCCTTTTCTTCCGCCAAGCTCATAACCTCTTCGCCACAAGAAGCCATAAGGGCCTTGTTGGCAGTAACCACGCTCTTGCCGTTTTGCAGAGCACCGATTACCACTTCCTTGGCGAAGGTAGTACCGCCGATGAGTTCGATAACCAGATCAACCTCAGGATCTTCAATCACTTCATGGAAATCGGTGGTGAAAATGTCACTCAAACCATATGATTCGGCAACCTCTGGCTGACGAGAACATACGCGGGTCAGCTCAATGTCGATGCCAAAATGACGTTTGAATTCTTCCTTGTGGTTGCGAAGGATGTCCAAGCATCCGCCACCAACCGTGCCCGTTCCGACCAAGCCAACCTTGACAGCCATGAAGCGCACCTTTCCGTAGAAGTTATATTCCGTCTATTGTAAACGTAAAGACATTACCGTTTGTCGCCGATCCGTTAAATGGATAAGCGAAGCGGCCTTATCGTACAAAAACGAAACGGGGCCCTGACAAGTATGAACAGGAGTCGACCGCGCTTACTGCGTCGAATCAACCTTGGTTCATTCCGTCAGAACCCCGCATAAGATCATCGCAGCCCAACCAAACGGCTGCAAAAGAAGAACTTACAGATCGCAGCTCATCAGGTCGGCGTAGGATTCGCGACGTGTTACCAAGCGAGCCTTGCCATCCTTGACGAACACAATACCGGGCCTGGGCTGACCGTTATAGCGACTGCTCATGGAATGGCAGTACGCACCCGTGCCGAACATGCATACGATATCGCCCAGATCGGGGTTCTGAATCGAAGCGTCGGCGGCAACCGCATCGCCAGATTCGCAGTGCTTGCCCACCAGCGTTACCACTTTCGTACGTGGCTGGTTGGCCTTGTTAGCGATAACGGACTCGTACTCCGCACCATAAAGTGCAGTACGAATGTTGTCGGACATGCCGCCGTCGATAGCGACGATATTGCGAATACCCGGCAACGTCTTCAGAATGCCCACGGTATAGAGCGTCACGCCCGGCGTTGCCGCAATGGAGCGACCCGGCTCGACCGCAATGCGAGGCTCCTTCACGCCATAGCGGGCACATAGCTCTTTCACTGCGGTGCAGGTAAGCTTCGCGAACGACTCGATTGTGGGAGGCTCCTCCTCTTTTACGTAAGCAATGCCCAAGCCACCGCCCAAATCGAGACCTTCGATTTCGTAGTCGTATTCTTCGTTGATGCGCTTGATGAATTGGATCATGACATCGATGGCTTCACGGAACGAATGTAGGGCAAAAATCTGAGAACCAATGTGGCAATGCAGACCGGCAAGACGGACGCCCGGAGTTTCCAAAACATCCTTCACGCATTTGAAAGCGAAATCCTCACGCATGGTGAAGCCGAACTTGGAGTCCTCGCAACCCGTGCGGATGAATTCGTGCGTATCAGCTTCTACGCCAGGAGTAATGCGCATGTAAATATCCTGCGTAACGCCCAGTTCTTGGGCAATAGCGGAAATGCGACCCAATTCAATACGGGAGTCAACAACAATGCACCCCACACCGGCCTCGATGGCCTCACGCAGTTCTTGAGGGGTTTTGTTGTTGCCATGAACTACTACACGCTTGGCAGGGAAACCCGCAGCAAGCGCGCAGGCGAGTTCGCCACCGCCAGAAACATCCAGGCACATGCCATGCTCATTGGCAAGCTGCACGATGGCTTTGTTCTGGAACGCTTTGGAAGCGTAGGCAACTTCGGCACGATCGCCGTAGTACTTCTTGAAAGACTGCACGTATTCGTCCATGCGCGCTTCAAGATCGGCCTGGTCAAACACGTACAATGCGGTGCCGAATTCCTTAGCAATTTCCACCATATCGCAGCCGCCGATGAAAAGATGATCGTCTTTCACTTCAGCAGTAAGGGGCAAAACCTTGCCCAATTCCATGGTGGTAAGGCCATCAGCCTTCTTGTTCAGGTCAGATACGGGGAGTGACATAACGCCTGCTTCCTTAGGTGTTGCGTGGGTATGCGCATACGCGCTTCTTGTTCGACCGATATAATACCGTGCGAATAACTACTGTACCAATGTTTCTTTTCAAGCTGGTAACGCCAGCACGATAGGAGGCCACCATGCTTCGTATAACCATATTTGCCGTGGGTAAGCTCAAAGAACAGTTCTGGAAAGACGCTGTCGCAGAATACCTGAAACGCCTTGGTGGATACGCAAAAATCGAAGTGCGAGAACTCCCCGACTCCAATGCAGAAAAGGAAGCCTCAGCTTTGCTTTCCGCATTGCCAGAACGCGGGCCCATTATCTTGATGGATATCCGCGGCAAAGAAACTTCCAGCGAAGGCCTGGCACAAAAAATTGACAATTATGCGCTCAACAGCGATTCGCATATTTCCTTTATCATCGGCGGAAGCGATGGCGTAACAAAAGAAGTGAAGCAGCGCGCCACAGAGCGTATCAGCTTTGGGCCCATAACCCTACCCCACAACCTTGCTCGAGTTGTTCTGCTTGAACAGATTTATCGGGCATTCAAAATTATCCGCCACGAGCCGTATCACAAGTAACTTCTAAGGTCTGCCGAATTCAGGTATATGTCTCATGCGCTTTTCACCTGAGGCAAGGGCCACGACTGCTTGACCTCTGCCGCCAGCGCCGAACCGCGCACTCGCCGTCTGGGGTAAGAGCCATATCCAAAAAGGGCGCTCCGCAGTGGCGCGAAACCCCTACCCTACTTGCTTTTGGAGCTCGGCAAGGGTTCCATCTTTGTCCATCTGGTCGAGGGCGTCATTGATGGCATCTGTTAAGGCCCGATTGTCCTTGTTCACGGCAACGGCATATTTCTCGCACGTTGCCACAGTTTCCAGGGCAACGCAATTGAAGTAGGTGCTGTTCATGAAATATGCTGCGGCAGGCTCATCGGTTACCACAGCGGCAACTTGCCCCGCCTCAAGAGCAGCAAAGCATTCGGCGGCGGTCTTGTAGGTAACAACATTTTGCGTGACGTTCGCCATGGCATAGTCATAACCCGTGGCTTCAGCCTCAGCGGCAACTTGCTTGCCTTTCAGCTCGGACACCTTTTCGTACACGCCCTTCTTCGAAACAATCGCTTGATCAACCAGGTAATACGGAGATGAAAAATCGACTAACTCCGACCGGCTGGGGTTGATGGAGAGCGCCGAAATGGCAACATCGTAGGTACCGTCGTGCACGCCCTGCACCAGTTCATCGAACGGAACTGCCTTGATCTCAAGCTGAAGCCCCAAACGATTCGCCACCTCACGGGCAACACTCACATCGAAACCCGTAGGGGTCTCACCGTCTAGGGAGTCAAACGGAGGAAAATTAGGCGCCATAGCAACAGTAAGTTTGCCCTCGCTTACCAACTGGTAGCTGGGTTTGCCGCCTTCTTCCGCACAACCTGAAAGGCACAACGCAGCCAGTGCCGCACAAAGCGTTACCAGAACCGCCACAAACCGTTTTGCCATATCCTTCCCTCCCTTCAGCGAAAAACAACCAAGAAAACCTGCTGCCTTATTCGGCTTTCACCATGTCGTCGGCAGATTCAAGCGTAAGGTCGCCTTCTTTGATCCAGCCAATCTTACGCAAAACAAGACCGAACGCGTAGGTTAATACCGCAGGAAGCACGAAACAGATAAGCACCAGACCGGCCCAATCCATAGCAGTGATGGCTGTCATTGCACCCGATGCCATATCGGCAACCCAGCCTGTGTACACACCAATAGGACCAACCAGACCACAGGTGCCCATGCCCGACGAAATGGCGGGACCGTTCATCTTGAGCTGGAAAATGCAGGTGGCGATGGGGCCAGTGATCGCGGAAGCCAACGTAGGAGGAATCCAGATGCGTGGGTTACGCACGATATTGCCCATTTGCAACATCGACGTTCCCAAACCTTGCGAGATCAATCCGCCCCAGCGGTTTTCTTTGAAACTCATTACCGCGAAACCGACCATCTGAGCGCAGCAGCCGGCAACAGCAGCGCCTCCCGCCAAACCAGTAAGGCTCAATGCTGCGCAGATAGCCGCCGAGGAGATTGGCAGCGTAAGGGCAATGCCCACCAAAGCCGATACCAAAATGCCCATGAAGAACGGCTGAAGCTCCGTAGCCCACATAATAAGCGAACCTACCGCAGTAGCACCCGCACCGATGGAAGGTGCGCACGCCATGGAGAGCAAACACCCCACCAGGATGGTGACCGAAGGAGTGACCAGGATGTCGATCTTCGTTTCATTGGCGACCAACTTGCCGCATTCAGAAGCCACGATGGCAACCACGAGTACCGCCAATGGGCCACCCGCACCGCCCAAGCTGTTCGCTGCATAACCAACTGCAACCAGGGAAAACAGCACCAGCGATGGCGCCTTCAGCGCAAACCCGATGGATACAGCCATGGCGGGACCAGCGGCGCTTTTAGCGAAATCACCCACCTGCACCAATACGTCGATTCCAGCCTGCTGGCCGATGGTCGAAAGAATGGTACCCATGAGCAGCGAGGCAAACAGGCCTTGCGCCATGGCGCCCAAAGCGTCAATTAGATAACGTTGAACGGAAATCTCGATATCCTTGCGTTTGCAGAATGCTGCGAACGAGCTCATTGGCTCTTTGTTCCTTTCAATAAAGAAGCCGCGCTTTGGCGGCTTCACGAGGCAACATGGACGTTGCTCTCCTTTTAGTTTTCGCCTTTGGTTGCGGGGTTTTCCGATTCAGCGGCTTTCCCGTCTTCGGCCTCTTTGGCATCAAGCACCTCAAATGCCAAACCATATCCGCCTGCACCGTAGTTCAACGCCTTCGATACGCGGGCGATGGTTGTCGCAGAGGCGCCGGTTGCCTTTTCGATAACAGCGTATGAGCTGCCCTTTCGCAGCATACGCGCAACATCCAAACGCTGCGAGGTATCCTTGATCTCGCGAACGGTGAACAAATCTTCCAGCAGGGCAAATACATCATCAGGACGGGTTAAGCCCGCAAAGACCTCAAGCAGATCTTCCACTTCTCTCGTTCTAAGCTCCGGCATATCCCATACCCCTTTCACCGTTGATGATTCCCCTGATGCATTGCCCTTACGGACAGCGCACATGTTGTCCCCTGAAAAAACAAGCCGCACCCCTGCGCCTTGCGGCAAAGGGGGATGCGGCTTGAAGAAAGCGCACTGATAGCGCAATCCGACTAGAAGCGAGTGATCCACTCTTCGTATTCCGGTGCCTTACCGTAGGCAACCTCGAAATAGCGCTCCTGCAGCTTCTTCGTAATGGGGCCCATAGGACCGATTTCGCGGTCGTCTACACTGCGAACAGGCGTGAGTTCAGCGGCGGAACCGCACATGAACATCTCATCGGCGATGTACAGATCGGAGCGCGTAAGGGATTCCTCGATAACGAGAAGGTCCATGTCGGAAGCGATATGCAGGATGGTGTCACGAGTGATGCCCTCAAGCAGGCCATCGGACAGCGGAGGCGTAGAGAGGATGCCGTTGCGAACGGTGAAGAGGTTTTCGCCCGTGCCTTCGCAAACATAACCCTGCTCGTTGAGCATAACGGCCTCGGCATAGCCGTGGTTCTTTGCCTCGAGCTTTGCCAGGATAGAGTTCATGTAGGAAGCGGAGGATTTAACGGCAGGAGGAATTGCGTTGAAGGAACGCTGACGCCAGGAAGAAACACCCACAGGGATGCCGTTCTTAAGGGCATCTTCGCCCATGTAAGCGCCCCAAGGCCATACTGCGATGATAACGTCTACAGGAGCACCCGTCGGGTCTACGCCCATCTGGCCATAGCCATAGTAGGCAAGAGGACGAATGTAGCAAGACTTCAATTCGTTCTTCTTGATAAGTTCAACGGTTGCTTCGCACAGCTCGTCTACGCTGTAGGGAAGATCCATCATGGCAATCTTGGAGCTGCGCTGCAGGCGTTCCATATGGTCACGAAGGCGGAAGATAACCGCTTCATCGGTTTCTTCGTTGTGGTAGCAACGGATGCCCTCGAACACACCGGAACCGTAATGAAGAGCATGGGTCAAAACGTGCGTCGTTGCCTGCTCCCACGGCACCATTTCGCCGTTCTTCCAAATGTATTTAACAGGTTGCACGTCAGCCATTGTTCTTCCTTTCGCGGTTCTTCTTCCCCCAAAGCCCAGGACGCGTAAGCACGCCCCGCTGGGATCTTTTTCGGTTTTCTATTCTACTCCAACTAAGTAGAGTGATGTAGTTCAGCACAAAAAGGCAGCAACTGGGGCCTCCTACTCCGTAAAAGGTAGGACCATCCCCGAAAAGGCTCTACCGCCCGAGGCTGTCACCTTCGCAAAGCCCCACGTCAATCAAATCTGCAGGGACTCAACCTGGCAGCCTAGCGCGACCACCCCTGCGGTGTAGATCGACAACAGCATCTCAGCCTGCGGAAACAGCGCTGCGGGGATCAGCCAACCCCGGCAGGCAGTGCCTCGACCTGCAGGGAAAAGCGCCATATACGCCACGCCCTTAGCAAAGCAACGCTCCAGCCTGTGCGCTACTCGGTTTTCTCACGGACGGCGGCGGCATCGGAGATCGATCGCTGCACTGCAGCCTCGGTTACCGTTTTGGTGCTGGAGGATATAGCGCGCTCAGGCTTTCCCGACGCCGCATCGGCAACGCCAGCAACAACCTTTTCTTGCTCCTCGATCTGAGCGCGACGCCTGCTGGCAGCCTCTTCGACGTCAGACGTCTGCACAGCGTGCATCAAGATCTGCATGCGACGCTCGACGTCTTGGATGATATCGGAGCAGTCTTTCAGCTCGTCGAACATGTCAATGCCTTCAACCTTGGCATCTTGCTTGTACTTCAACGTATGCTCAAGCGATGCCCAAAAGTCCATCGCTATAGTGCGCAGCTGGATTTCAACAGGCACATATTGTTTCCGGTCAAGGAAATAGACGGGCACCTTCACAATGATGTGAAGGCTACGGTATCCGTTTGGCTTGGGGTGCGTGATATAGTCCTTCACCTTTACGATCTGCAAATCGTCCTGCAGGGAAAGAACCTTCAGTAGGGCGCTCACATCGTCGATATAGGAAACAATTACTCGCATACCCGCAATGTCCAGGATGTTTTCTTCCATGGATTTCAGCGTTACCGGCACACCGTAACGATACAGCTTGTCATACACGCTTTTGGGCGCCTTAATACGCGATTCAATGTGATGGATCGGGTTGCGACTTAAGCGATACTCCAGATCAGCATCAAGAATCTCGAAACGCGTGCGCATTTCGCGAATAGCAGCCTCGTATTTCTTGAATAGAGGCCTGCTTGCCTGCTCGAACAGCTGATACTGCTCCGTTGATTTGGCCAACTGCTTGTCAGGCGCCTTTTCGCTTGCCATGCTTTTAGACCCTTCGTTGTCGGAAACCGTTTCGCTCCCATCTTAGCCAGCCATGGCAAGTCCGAACAGCACTCCACGAAAGATTCTCCGCACATGTCAATTATTGGGAAAGATCGTTGCAGGTTGGTAACGCTCCGCAATTGGCAGAACGCAAAAGCCTAAGCCGCTCTACCCCCCCCTCCTGGGAATATAGGGACAGGTCCCATTTTCCCGGTTTGGCATAGCGCACAAAGAAAAAGCTCCGCTTGCATGATACTTAGCAAGCGGAGCTCTCTTCGCGAAGTGGGGAAATAGGACCTGTCCCTATATTCCCGGTTTGGCGTTACGCGTAGAAAAGGATGTCGTTATAGGTGGGAACGGGCCAATAATCGCGCTCTACCACACATTCAAGGGCATCGATCTCGGCGCGAAGGGCATCCATAGCAGGAATTACCTCGTTGGCGTAAGCGTTAGCCTGCTCCTGCGGCGCCTCGATTGCCTCGGCTGCATTGTGAACCTTGATAAGCTCGCGCGTTGCCTTTGCGGCCTTATCGGCACCGGCGATGATGACCTCAAGTACGCTTTCGGCCTCAGTCATATCAGCACCAGAGATAGCGGCCTTCACTGTAGTGATATTGCTTGCCAAATCGGCCATGTAGTCGGTGATGGCGGGCAGGTAGGCACGGCGAACCATGCGGATCATGGTGCGTGCCTCGATGTTCAGAAGCTTATTGTACTTGTCGAGCTTTACCTCGTAACGGCTACGTGCCTCAGGCTCGGTAAGAACGTTGAATTCGTTAAACAGATCAAGCGACTTCTGGTCTACGAAGCAGGGCAGAGCCTCTGCGGTGTTGCGATGGTTTGCAAGGCCTCGCTTCTCAGCTTCCTTCTCCCATTCCTCGGAATAGCCATTGCCGTTGAAGATGATGCGCTGGTGGTCAGTGAGCGTCTTCTTGATGTAAGCGATGGCCTTCTTTTCGAAGTCGGCACCTTCGGCACCTTCAAGCGCATCGGCGAAGCCCTTCAAGCTCTTTGCCATTGCGGTGTTCAGGATCATGTTGCAGTCGGAAAGGTTAACCGAAGAGCCAGGCATGCGGAATTCGAACTTGTTGCCCGTGAACGCGAAGGGGCTGGTGCGGTTGCGGTCGGTGTTGTCCTTCATGAACTTCGGAAGAACAGCAACGCCCAAGTCCATTGCGATAGCATCGGCGGAATGGTATTCGTCGCCAGAGATAAGGGCATCTACGATAGCGCCCAGCTCGCTGCCCAAGAAGATGGAGATGATAGCCGGAGGCGCCTCGTTTGCGCCCAGGCGATGATCGTTGCCAGCAGAGGCAACCGACATGCGCAGCAATTCCTGATATTCATCAACCGATTCGATTACGCAGGCAAGGAATACGAGGAAGCGCAGATTATCCATCGGGTCGTCGCCGGGATCAAGCAGGTTAACCTTGTCGTAGGAAAGCGACCAGTTGTTGTGCTTGCCGGAACCGTTGATGCCCTCGAATGGCTTTTCATGCTGCAGGCAAACCAGGCCATGATGGGATGCATCGAGGCGCATCTTTTCCATCGTGAGCAGGTTTTCGTCGATTGCGCGGTTCGAGTTGGTGAACAGCGGAGCAAGCTCGTGCTGTGCAGGGGCAACCTCGTTGTGCTTGGTTTTTGCAGAAACGCCCAGCGCCCACAGGTCGTCATCGACTTCCTTCATGAATTCGTTGACGGTAGGTCGGATGGCGCCGAAGTAATGCTCTTCAAGCTCCTGGCCCTTAAGCGGAGCAGCGCCGAACAGGGTGCGGCCCGTCATGATAAGATCCTGACGCTTCACGTAATCCTTCTCGGAAATCAGGAAGTACTCCTGCTCTGCACCAACGGTGGAAACCACGCGATGGCCATCTTCGCCGAAGAACTTCAAGACGCGCTGAGCCTGTTCGTTAACAGCGCTCATGGAACGGAGAAGCGGGGTTTTCTTGTCGAGTGCTTCACCGGTGTAGGAGCAGAATGCGGTAGGGATGCACAACACTTCGTCCTTGATGAATGCAAAGCTGGTAGGATCCCATGCGGTGTAGCCGCGAGCCTCGAACGTGGCACGCAAGCCGCCAGAGGGGAAACTCGATGCATCGGGCTCACCCTGGATAAGTTCCTTGCCGCTGAAAGTCATGATTGCGGTGCCGTCACCTACGGGGTTCAGGAAGCTGTCATGCTTTTCAGAGGTGATGCCCGAAAGAGGCTGAAACCAGTGCGTGTAATGGGTAGCACCGTGCTCGATAGCCCATTCCTTCATGGCGTGAGCAACGACATTCGCAACTTCGATATCGAGAGGCTTACCTTCCTTAATGGTTTTGGTGAGGCTCTTATAGGTTGCGGAGGGAAGGCGTTCCTTCATGACGTGCTCGTTGAACACCATCGATCCGTAGATTTCAGAAACGTGGGCCATCTTTTCTCCTTTTAGGTATTGACGCTTATGCGACTGCTTAACGGCTTTTGGTTATTTTGCCATAACCACCGCCGCCTTTTCGGTACCTCTCAACCCTAATCAGCATTTGTTTCAATCAGTTTTCGCTCGCGAAACGGGTTTGTTTCACTCATCGGGGCATGGTTTTAACGCTATTTTCCACGCAAACGGAAGGTGATAGCGGTAAGCGGTCAAATACCATCGCGCCTAACTGGTTCGATACGACCTCAAAAGAGCATCCCGGCCAGCTTACGCCTCAACGAAAACCAGACAGGAACCACAAAAAACGGCTCGAACATTACGCTCAAGCCGTTTCGCTGTCAAAAAAGTACGTTGTGCTTGGTTTCGCCTAACCGAATGCAGGGGAAACATATGCAGGAGCTGCCGCCGTGCCCGACAAGCCAGCGATAAGCATATCCAAGCAGCCAGTGTTGATGAGCACAACCAGCAAGAAGGTATTGACTGCAAAGCCTGCCCACACAGCCCATTCTGACTGCTTACGCTGCTCAAAGCTCATCTTGGTAGGAAGGGCGAGCTTGACGATCATGGCGAAGATTCCGCCAAGCAGGCCGAGCGCAAACCAACGCGCCTTTGCCATAAAGGAAAGAGGATCAGCCAGCTGCGTTTCCGTAGGTGGATTCGGAGCTGTTGCCTTCTGCTGCAGTCCCTGCTCGCTAGCGTACGAATACGCTACGTTTACTTTGCTTTGATCATGCTGTCCCTTTTGCATCATGAACACATCCCCTCGACTGTGCTCAGAAAACGCAATGACGCTGACTCAGGTATTCCCGATCCTGAACAACGAACACGTTTTAGAACACGTTCTGAACGCGTTCTATATTAACTCAATAATCGGGGAAAACGGTGGGCGCTCATGAAATCGATGAATTCTTGCACGACTTTCGGCTGGCGACCTTCATCACGGCTAACAACATAGGTTTTGTGGAAGTCGATCGGCGCCTCACGCACAGGAATACACACCACATCGTCGAACGCGTTGATCATCAACGAGTAGCAGAACAGAGCGGTTTTCGATTCGTTGCCAGCAACCAACGACGAGAGGGTGATCTCGTCATCGTAAGAGAACTGCACGTTAAGGTCGTAGCCCTCAATTAAGTCGACGATTTCCTGGTAAACGGGCGAAGCAGGATCGTAGGAAAGAATTTCTTGCCTCTTCAGTTCCGCCAACGAAACCTCTTTCTTTTTCGCCAATGGATGCTTTTTGTTGACACCCAAAACCAACGGCTGGGACCAGCAAAGGTTGTAACGCAAGTCGGGCGTGTCCTCTATGCGGCTGGCAAAAGCAACGTCAAGCTGCCCTGTGCGCAATCTGCGAAGCAGTTCGCGCGAATAGGCCTGCGTAACCGTGATATGCGGATCGAATGGGCTCTTTTCTCGAAACTCGAACAACGCCTGTGACCAGAACTTGCCCTGCATGGCGTAGATAGTTCCGAGATTGATCGTGGCGTTTTCAGTGCCAAGAGATTCTTCGGCAAGCACACGCGCCCTGTCGAGGCTACGCAGGGCGCCGGTAACGCAGTCTGAGATATCCCGTCCGATATCGGTAAGTTCAACAGTGGAACGATTTCGTGAAAAAAGTTGCACGCCCCATTCTTCTTCAAGGCGCTTGATTGCCAATGAAAGCGTTGGCTGTGAAATTTCTAGATCTTTTGATGCGCGTGTGTAGTTGAGCACTTCAGCAAGATGCTCAAAGTAGCGTAAATCTTCAACTCTCATTTCCCCCTCCTCTGCAGAACACGAGCTGCCTGGCATAAACCAAGCTGCGCATTCGTGCATGTAAAACGATCATAACAGCAAAGCCCCATGTAAAGAGCATCGAACACGTTCAATTTGGAACGCGTTTTCGATGCTAACCATTCGCCGGATGAACGTAATTGGGGAACTAACTTTCCGAAAACCATAGGCCACGGCTCGAAAAGGGCAGCTTGCTGCTGCCGACGCGCGTCAATTCGTTTTTCGCATGACCCCCCCCATTGGGGCGACTTACCCTTTGCGGGATCTGTCGCGTTGCAACGATCGGCGCCTCGCAAAAACAAATACTCCGACATTTTTGCAACTTTTTTGCGATTAGGGACTCCTTTCTATTCCCCTAAAGCGGAAATACGCTGCTGAACAGCCGTTTACCTGCGCTTTTGCACCGCGATCCGCGATCGGAGGAGCCCATAACAATCGCTAATCGCAAAAAAGTTGCAATTCGAGCCGATTTTTTGTTTTCGGTCTCCTCGCAATGGCTTCGGGGCGGTATCGGGGCAGGGGAACCCAAGTTAGGCGCCGCAAGAGGGTTCGAGTGCGGGTCAAATTTGGCGTTGCGGAATAAATCGACGACGGTTTGGGCATGGTACCGCGAGGTGATCCGATGATGGTCCGGACGCGATCCAGGTTCGGATCTGCGAGATGACCTGGGCGCGATCCAGGTTCGGCGCTGCGGGATGATCCGACGGCTGCCCGAGGCGCCACGGAATGACCTTATGGCTACACAAGTCCGTTTCTACGAGATGATCCAGACCGGTCTGGCGCGGTGAACTGGGTGAAATGGCACGGACGCAACCATGAAACAAAAAGCCGGGCAAAAGCCCGGCTTACATGAGCGAAAATGATGCCCCTCCTTGTGGGCCTCAAATCCTAGAAATGCAGCGGGCGCCCTTACGAGCGCCCTCTCCACATGAGCAACCTCACTCCCCTGTAAGATTGCCAATTGGTGAACTCCGATCCCCATTGGCGTTCACCTTCCCATTACTACGTGCCCCCCAGCACGTTTGAACGGGAGCCACGCTCTTGCTTCCCCAAGCAGGAGCAGTAACTTGCTGAACTCCTTATTGCGCACTGTTGCGCAATTCTCTTATTGGAAATAATAAAAATGAGCATGTTATATTTACAAATCTGATAAGCAATTATCGACAAGGGCTCCTTTTTAACACTAATCGGAATAGACCAGCTTTTGGGTCTTATCGAGAGCAACGGTTCAGCAGACACTTTTCAAAAGGCAATTGCCCAGACAGCATAGATAGAGCTCGGCATGGCGGTGGTCACAGTCGTTGCTGACGCAACGCTTCAACCGCATAAGCAAAACTCCAAGTTAGCACTCTTGCAAATCGGCCACTCGAAGAAGCCTCAACCGAACCAATCCCCCATCAGGCGCTAATACGAAGCGATCAAACACACCAATCGCCTGCATGGATCGCCGGATGCACGAAGGGCCAGGCAGGTCAGCCCTCGGATTTGATGTCGCCATCACCAGGGTGCTTTGCAAGAACGAATACCGTGGCCATGATGAATACAAAACCAACAATGTCTATCCAGCTAAACGAAGTTCCCAGCCACAGCACCGCGAACAAAGTAGCCGAAACCGTTTCGATGCTGGCGACAATGCCCGTTTTCGTTGCGCCAATATCTTTGACCGCCTGGAAATACAACGTAAAGCCAATGATGGTGCCAAACAACACCAAACCAAGGAACAGGAGCAACCAGCCCGAGAAGTCAAACCCAGGGTTTACCGTCCATGACTGAAGAACGAGGGAAAGCATAATTCCGCCAATGAGAAGTGCACCAGCAACAACAGGAACGCTTCCGTAGTGGAGCATCAGTCTACGAGGGATAAGGGTGTACATGGCATACGTGACGGCCGAAACCAACGACCAGAACAAACCTGCAGGGGTTAGCGCCAGCGAGTTAGGGTTTCCATGCGTGGCAACAAGGAACGTACCCATCATCACAAGCGCGATTGCCAAGACCTCGCGTTTAAGAGGACGGCGGTGGCTCCTTATGCACAGATACAGCACGACAAGGACGGGGGCAATGTATTGGATTACCGTTGCCGTACCCGCGTTCGAGTGCTGAATTGCGAGCAGGTAGGTAATTTGGCACGACGCCAGGCCAAACACCGAAAAAACAACAAGCGAGCCCACGGTATTTCGATTTCGCCACATCGCAAGAAACGGACCACGCGCTATTGCAAGGGCAAATGTGCACAGTACGATACCAGCGCACAGCATTCGAACCGAAGACACCCAGAGCGGATCAACATTGTAATGATGAAAGAGGTATTGCGCACAGGCGCCAGAGAAGCCCCAACTGATGCCTCCGAGCAACGCAAAGCAGAAACCTCGTATGTTCTTTGAAATAGTCATGGCGCATAAGAGTAGCACCCTTCTCCTGCGCATGCCATACATACTTTTGGCTTTTACCAACTCTGCGCCACTCGCCACCAAAGTCCTACCGAACCGAATCATGCATTTCAATTCGATGCAATTCGCTCACTACGCACAAATGGAAAAGGCCCCTTACGGGGCCTTTTCCAAGCTTGCTTGATTATTAGAAGTTCAGCGTCAAACGACTACTTGGCGAAGCTAGCTGCAGCCTCATCGAACTGGCGCAGGTATACGTTGCGAGACTCAACTGCGAACTGAGCCTGCTTCTGAGCGCGAGCCTCGGAAGCCATAGCCTCGAGCTGAGCGCCGTTGCCGCAATCGTACTTAATGAACATGCCGAATGCCGCAACAACAAAGAACGCGGAAATAGCTACTACATATGCCATAGATGATCAATCCTCCTGGACGTACCCGGTTTCTATCAAACCGAAATTAAAACCGTTGCTTGGCAACTGAAATCCGCTTTGCGCTGAACTCAAATTGCGGGTTCATATTACGACCGTCAGATTGGAATGCAAGGTTTCAAACAGGGTTTTTGCTTGTTTTGGTACATGAACGGGTTATGATCGCGTTCAAAACGCGTTCATTTGAAATAATTACCCATTTAGTTAATATTGATGGCCATTTCCACCACATTTTCTTCATAATCGCTATTTTCCCGAACAAAAAGACACTATAATATCGGCTTTTCCATTTGAGTATTATTGCGTATTTCAATACAACGCTTCTAACTGGCTATTTGCTGTTTGAGCTTTTCGAACGTGCTTCATTATCAATAAGCGCTGGCGGCTAAGAAGCAGGCGCCTGAAAACATCGCCGAAATCAACCACGAGGCACCCTTCTGAAGGGTTGCGCGCCAAAAGGACCGCTCGCCTTCTGCTCCCCTTCAGGGACCAAGCCGACATCAACCGTGGAAGCAAATGAACGCAAGCTGATCGGAGCGGCATTAAACAGCAACACAACCGCTTCATGGCATTCGGGGCCACGCGATTCCGCAAGTTGATTACCGAGCAAAGGTCAAAAAAAGAGAAGGCCCCCAAAATGGGAGCCTTCCAATACATCGCGTAGATAATGTAACGCTTAGCGCTTCGAGAACTGCGGACGCTTACGAGCCTTCTTCAGGCCGTACTTCTTGCGCTCAACCATACGGGAGTCGCGCGTGAGGTAGCCAGCCTTCTTCAGGTCTGCACGGTAGTCGCCAGCCTCGAGAAGAGCGCGAGCGATGCCGTGGCGCAGAGCGCCAGCCTGGCCGGAAACGCCGCCGCCATTGCAGCGAGCGATTACGTCGAAGTGACCCTGAGTGTCGGTAACAACGAACGGGGTGGTTGCGTAGTCGAGAAGAGCCTGACGGCCGAAGAACTCAACACCTTCGCGACCGTTAACGGTTACCTTGCCAGTACCGGGAACGATGCGAACGCGAGCAACAGCGTTCTTGCGACGGCCGGTGCCGTAATACATTGCTTCGCCTGCCATTAGTTATCCTCCATCTTGATCTCGCGGGGCTGCTGCGCTGCATGCGGATGCTCTGCGCCAGCGTAAACCTTGAGCTTCATGCCCATTGCACGACCGAGCGTGTTCTTGGGGAGCATGCCCTTTACTGCGTGCTCGATAACGCGCTCGGGATGCTTCTGCATGGCCTCCTGGAAGGTTTCGCACTTCAGGCCGCCGGGATAACCGCTGTGACGATAGTATTCCTTGCTGGTAGCCTTAACGCCAGAGATCTTGATCTTGTCAGCGTTGATGATTACGACGAAGTCGCCGGTGTCAACGTGAGGCGTGTAGGTGGGCTTGTGCTTACCCTTGAGAATATGAGCGGCCTTCGAAGCGACGCGACCAAGAACCTGGTCCTCAGCGTCGATGAGAAGCCATTCGCGCTCAACTTCGTTGGGCTTTGCGTAATAGGTCTTCACAGTGTTCCTCCAATAAAGTAACAAGTGTCGTTTTTCAAAAGTTGCTGCCAACCCGAGGCGCGGGATCCTACTCCGCATCTCTTTCCTTCCCGCAAACGGTGCTGCCGAAAAGCTCTGGACCAGCTTGGCCGGCGCAGGGACGTTTTCCAGGCGGAAAAGAGTTCGAATCGCAAGCATGTACGGGGCTTTTGAAAGCGAACTTTTGCAGTTTATACTGCATTCGTGCCCTTCGTCAATCATCGCAACGAACCGATTTGGGCCTATGCGAAAATCTTCACGTTTTCTGCAGGATTATCGGGCAAACAAATCACCTAAAAGTGCAAGCTGCGCCCGATTCCGCTTTAAACCTGTTTGTATCCTTGTTCGGGGGCAAGCGTTGAGCGCTGATCCCACAACGCAGCAGCAAGCCCGCTAACCTCGGCGCGGCTGGTTTCGCCGTCGGCAAGATTCGTCATGATCGTAATAAGGTAGTATTTGCCATCTTCTTCGATGATGCCGGCATCGCATATGGCGTCGTCGCTCGACCCATTGATCCAGCCAGCCTTGTCATACACCGTTGCCGATTCGTCGGCCGAACTTGTCTTCGTCTTCTTAGCTTCGCCAACCTCTACCGTTTTCTTGCCAGTACACAACGTGCCAAGGAGCTCCTGGGCAACGCTTTCCGCCTTTTCACGGCTTACTGAGTTGGAGGTTGGGTCCACACCGCTGCGAATCATCGAAACGGCAGTGCCGGAGAACATCTTTTTTGCCCACTCGGTGATTTCCTTATTGGAATCAGGCGAGCTCAAATAAAGGAAAGCGTTCATCCACAACTTCAGCGATTCACGAGCCGAGTAGCGGGGAAAAGACGTGTCGTTAGCAAGCGTAGTAGAGATATTCATGGACGAAAGCCATGCAGAAAGCGATTCGGAGGCCGATCTTTCAAACGCATTACGCATGCGGTAATAAGAGGTATTGTCGGAATTGATGATGGCATCTTGCGCGCTTGAGTTCACCCGCGAAATGCTTGTTTTTCCCGTTTCAAGCGCCTGCTGACATCCATAGATAAGCACAGGACCTTTGAACGAGGAAGCGCCGTATACGCGTTGATCGAGGTTGTAGACGTATCCGCTGCCGGTTTGCAGATCGATAAACGCAAAACCAACAGTCTTGTTGTTCGCCGTAATGGCCGAAATAGCGTCCCCCACCTGCGTGGCTCCCTCTTCGCTTAATTGCGGTACATAGTTCGCATTCGAATCGGCTAGAGAAATGCCCTGGACGTTGGTTCCTGGATCCGACACGCCATCAATGGCTTGGATGGAGGGAGTGTAGCTGATTTCCATTTGGTCGGCCTGCGCGCCGTCACCCTGCGAGGAATTATCGGCCGAAGAAACGCAAGAGCCGATGCCGACCACCAGGAAAATGGCAATCAGCACCACAACGGCTATGCACAAGACAGGCGCAAGCGTGGCGAGAGGCAAAGGGAACGAAGCAACGCGATCAGCCATCCACGATGAGTTAAGGCCCTGACCCTTGCGCGGGCTGAAGCTACGATTGCCCGCGCCCACATGCACTTCGCGCTCGCGCGTTCCGTCACTACGACGAGAAGAGGAATCGCCGGAATTGAGATCGTCACAATTTCCGCCTTCGGAATAGCTGCGCGCTGCACGGGCGTATTCACACCCGCGTCCTTCGCCGCGCACCCGATGCTCGGTGCGAGCACCGCGGACATCGCGACCGAGGGAACCGCGTCCACGCGCCGATTCGTTTCGCCCGCCAGAACGGTTCGAAGAGCGCTCAGAACCAGCACGCGCTTCATCTGAACGCGTGCTTCTGGCGCGATCCGTGCGGCTGCCCGATCGGGAAGATTTTTCCTCCCGGTACTGTCTCCCGCTTCGCGAAGAAGATGTCTGACGGTTTTTCATGAGCGCATAATAGCAGGTGAACACGCGTTATTGACCCGTAATTGCATAAAATTAACACTCCAACCCCGGCCTAGCCAAGAGCGATAAACAAATTGGATTATTTTGCCCAGTTTCTCAAGCGCGCACTTCCATAAACGACTCCTTAGGCAATGAAATATCTATCAATATGACACTTAGATAATCTTATAAAAGGTTACAGAATGGTACCTAATTAGCACTCTCGGCATTCGAGTGCTAAGAACCGCGTAGTATTGCAGTTGTCAAAAGAAGCAACGGCCGCGCAAGGGAAATCGGTAAGCCAACAATCCCCTTGCGTGGCAAAGAAAGAAGATGATAAGGATGTTGGCACGTAGGAACTTTTTCAATGACTTTATGAGCGATCCTTTCGATTTCGGATTTTTCGGAACCGAACCAGCGCCTAAGGCAAACGCGTCTCTGATGAAGACCGATGTCAAAGAAACTGACAAAGCCTACGAACTCGATATCGATTTGCCTGGGTTCGACAAGGAAAACGTTCAAATCGAGCTAAACGATGGTTACCTCACCATCAACGCTTCTACCAATGAAGAGAAGGAAGACAAGGACGAAAACGGCACCTTCCTTCGCAAGGAACGCTTCGTTGGTTCATGCCGCCGCAGCTTCTACGTTGGCGACGATGTTTCGGAAGACGATATTTCCGCTAAGTTCGAAAACGGCATCTTGAGCATAAACGTGCCCAAGAAGGAACTGCCCAAGCCCGAAGATCGCAAGCGCCTTATTTCCATCGATTAGCCCTAGCGCCTGCCATCCCCATCCAGGTAGCTCCAACATAACCAGAATGATGCTCTGGCCTTTTAATTGCCCCCCCCCATTTCTTGGACACGAGAAATGGGGGGCATTCTTTTAGCACAACCCGATTCAGGCGGAATCGGAAGCGCCACAGACCTGGTGGTTTCCCGTATACTAAACAAAGTAGAAGGTGCTTTGCGTCGCATGGCTTCGCAAGCTAATCTCTATCGCGAAACCCATTCGAAGCACCGTTTCGTACGCAGCAAAGCGAGGGGCCGACATGTCGTACATCGAATTCAACAACGTTGTTAAGCGGTACGGGTCGGGCGCAGCAGAAATCAGGGCCCTTGATGGCGCGTCTTTTTCCGTTGAGAAAGGCGAGCTCGCCGTAATCCTTGGCGCGTCAGGCGCCGGTAAAACCACCGCTCTGAATATTTTGGGCGGTATGGACAGCGCCACCGATGGCAGCGTTCTCATCGACGGGCAGGATATCGCTCGCAGCAGCGAATCGCAACTGGTGGAATACCGCCGCGCCGCCGTAGGGTTCGTGTTCCAGTTCTACAACCTAGTTCCCAACCTTACGGCGCTTGAAAATGTTGAGCTTGCTTCACAGATCTGCCCCGATTCCCTCAATGCCGCCGAAACGCTCTGCCGCGTTGGGTTGGAAAAGCGCCTCAACAACTTCCCCGCCCAACTCTCTGGCGGCGAACAGCAGCGCGTTGCCATCGCCCGAGCACTCGCGAAAAACCCCAAGCTCCTCTTGTGCGACGAGCCCACAGGAGCTCTCGATTACCGCACCGGCAAACAGATTCTTCAGCTGCTGCAAGACACCTGCCGCTCTTCGCACATTACTGCGCTGGTTATCACCCACAACGCTGCCCTGGCCCCTATGGCCGACCGCGTTATCCGCATGAACAGCGGACGGGTAACCAACATCGAAACAAACGCACACCCCACGCCAATTGCTGAAATTGAATGGTAGCCAATCATGGCACGAGCATTTTCTAAAGACACCTTTCGCACTATCGCCAACAGCAAGAAGCGCTTTATTTCCATCCTGGTCATTTGCGCATTGGGCGTAACCATGGTGTGCGGCCTGCGCGCATCCTGCGTTGACCTGCGCAATTCCGCCGATGCTTTCTTCAGTGAGCAAGGCCTCTACGACGTATGCGTGCAGTCAACCTTAGGGCTGACCACAGACGATGTTGCTGCCGTTTCTTCGCTAGAAGGCGTTGCCGTTGCAGAAGGAGCTTGGGAAGAAGAGACCTATACGCCGCTCGGCCAAAAACGCGCAAGCGTAGGGGTAAAGGCTCTTTCAAGCGAGGGGTTCAACACACCCAAGGTTCTTGACGGCTCCCTACCCGCAAATGAGCACGAAGTTGCCGTGACTGAAAACTACCTAACCGACTCGGGTCTTTCGCTCGGCGATACCGTAACGCTTGAAGAAAACGACAACGAGGTATTCGAGCGAACCCAATACACCATCACCGCTAGCGTGATCGACCCAACCGAGCTCACCAACCCCAATGGATCCATCGCCATACGAGCCAGCGCATCGCCCGACTACTCGTTCTTCGTAACACCCGATGCCGTAACTGCCGATGTGTTCACCGCCATATACGTGAAAGCCAAGAACAGCACAGGAGCGAAAAGCTTTTCTTCTGAATATTCCTTGCTTCTCGACAATCTCACTACCCAAATTGAAGGGATCAAAAAACAGCGCGAGGAGGCGCGAACAGAGCAGATTCGTCAGGACGCGCTCGACGAAATCGCCGAAGCAGAAGCCGAGGTAAGTGAAGAACTTTCCGATGCACAGCGAAAAATCGACGACGCACAAAGCACGCTTGATTCAGGCAAACGGGAAATTGCCGCAAACAAGCGCACTTTGCGCAACAGTGAAAGCACCCTAGCTCAATCAGAAGCCGAACTTCGACGGCAGGAGAATCAGCTGGCAAGCGCCTCAAAGAAAATTGAGGATGGCTATGCTGCAATCTCAAATGGGCAAGCCCAGATCGACGAAGGCCGAGCCCAGGCAAATGCCGCTTGCGATGATGCAGCGGCGCAAGTTAAAGCCGCTTTGGCTGCTGGCATGATAAGCCAAGAGGAAGCCTCGGCACAGCTTGCGGGCATCGAAGCGCAGCGCGCTCAAACGCTTGCCCAGCTCGATGCCCAGGAAAAACAGCTTTCCGCCGCTAAGCAGGAGCTCGACGCCCAGGCAGCGCAGGTTTCAGCGGGGATGAAGGCAATCTCGCAGGGTCGGAAACAACTTTCCGCAGGCAAACAGCAGCTGAAATCGGGCAAACAGCAGCTTTCCACCGCCGAGACAGAGCTCACAGAAGGCCAGGCCGAGCTCGACGAACAGCGCGCGCAATTCGAAAGCAGCAAAGCTGAGGCCCGCGCAAAATTCGAAGACGCCCGGGCTGAAGTGGATAACATCGAGCAAGGGCGCTGGTACGTGCAAACACGCGAATCAAACGCAGGCTATGCCAGCGTCGAGTCGGATGCTTCTTCCATTGAGGCCATCGGGTTCGTGTTCCCCGTAGTGTTCATCGTAGTTGCCGTGCTCATCGCGCTTACCACCATCACCCGTTTGGTTGAAGAAGAACGAGGGCTTATCGGCACCTACAAATCACTGGGGTACCGCAACCGCGCCATCTTGGGCAAGTACCTAACGTACGCGCTTTTGGCGTGCCTCCTGGGTAGCGCCGTGGGCGAGTTCTGCGGATTCGTGCTTTTCCCCGCATTCCTGTTCTCCGTGTTCCAAATCATGTACCTCCTGCCCACGTACCTGCTTTCATTCGACACGCTCTATGGCGTGGGCAGTATGCTGTTCTTCATTGCGGGAATTGTTGGGGCTGCAGTATTCGCCTGCCGCGCCGAGCTTGCACAAACGCCTGCCACGCTCATGCGCCCAAAAGCGCCCCGTTCCGGCTCGCGCATCTTACTTGAGCGAATCCCCTTCATCTGGAAGCGTTTGGCATTCCTAGATAAGGTAACGGCACGCAACTTGCTTCGCTACAAGAAGCGCTTCTTCATGACGGTATTCGGAATCATGGGGTGCATGGCTTTGCTTATCTGCGGATTTGCCATCAAAGACTCCGTGCATGCCCTTTCCCCTATGCAATATGGCGACATTTATCGCTATGACGCCTTGGCCATCACCGGCCCCAACAACTTCAAAGAATGCGAAACACTGCTTGAGGGAAGCGAGGAAGTTTCCTCTATCCAGGAAGTTGCCGTCGATTCGATAACCCTCACCTCCAACGGCGACGACGAATCGTTGCAACTGTTCGTGCTGCCCGATGGCGCCGATCTTTCTCCCTATGTTTCGCTTAAAAGCGATGAAGAGGCATTGCCTCTTTCCGAAAACGGCATGATTCTCACGCGAAACGCTGCCGACCTTTTAGGAGTAGGCGCAAACGACGAAATTACCGTAAAAACCAGCGCACTCGACGAAGCGACCGTGCCCATTGCCCACATTGCAGACAACTACTTGGGCAATGCCGCCTATCTTACGCAAAGCGCCTATGAGCAGCTGTTCGATGAAGAGGTTCAGCCCAACGGCTTCTACCTTGCACTTTCAGGCAGCGACACCGAAAAAGAGGCATTCGCCGACAGCTTGGCTGAACGCAACGAATTCCTTTCCGTTTCCAGTACTCAGCAGATGAACGAGGAATTCTCTAAGTCGTTCGACCTGATCAATACCATTGTGTACGTTATCGTCTTCTTGGCAGCGGCGTTGGCATTCGTGGTGCTGTTCACGCTTTCCACAACCAACATATCCGAACGCACGCGCGAACTGGCAACCATCAAGGTGCTGGGCTTCCGCAAACGCGAAGTTAACCACTACGTGAATAAGGAAACGGTGCTGCTAACCATTATCGGCGTAGTTTTAGGCATCCCCGCAGGATACGCATTCAGTCACATGCTCACCTATGTGCTGAAAATGCCTTCCATTTACTTTGCAGTGACCATCGATCCAATCAGCTACGCCTACGCATGCGGCCTCACACTGCTGTTCGCCTTCATCGTGGCGCAGCTCTCCAACCGCACCCTGGCAAAGATCAACATGATCGAAGCGCTGAAAAGCATCGAATAGGCACCCATGTTTGCGAGGTGTCAGTTCTCCTCATGGCCCATCGGCTCGATTTACGCCAGGGCCTTGATTTCCCGAGGGTTGCGCGTCTGCTTTGCCGAAGCGTCATTGACCAGGTTTTCATCAAGGGCTTACCCCCCCCGAAAGCTGTCAAAGCTGCTTTCTTAGGCTGCCCCTGGCAAAGTTTGCGCCATTTGTTCTTGCAGTTGTGTCGGCCGATTTCACAGCACAGATGCCGTATCGGACTTTCCTAGGCCGCCATTGGCCCAATTCGCGCCAGGGCCTATCCTGTTCGAGATTTACTGGTCCTGTTTGAGTTCTTGAGGATCCCTGAGCTCGGGCTTGCGACGAGGGTTGAAATGATGGCTCAGAGCATCGCCCAATAGACGCAGCTTAACGATGGCGTATGCCGTAACCGCGCAGGCAATAAGGAAAATGGGGATGCGCACCAGATTGTCGGCCCAGGTAATGATTACGCCACAGGCAGCAAGGAGCGCCGTCCAAGCCCACATGATAAGCACGGTTGCGCGTTGACTGAATCCTGCACGCATCAGGCGATGGTGGATGTGCCCCTTGTCTGCTTCGTCGATAGGACGATGCTCACGCTTTCGACGCACAATGGCGAAGAACGTATCGAGGATCGGAACACCCGCCGCCAGAATAGGCACCAACAGCGAAACGAACAAGGCCGACCGCGCTACAGCAAACAGGGAAATGATGCCCAACGAAAAACCCAGAAGCAATGCGCCTGAATCACCCATAAAGATAGATGCGGGGAAGAAATTGGATTTCAGGAAGCCTGCGCACACGCCAACAAGAATGACACTGAACAGCGCCGCATCGAAACGTCCGGTAAGCACCGCGAACAGCAAGATGGTTATCGCGGAAATACCCGTAATACCTGCCGCCAAACCATCGAGGCCGTCAATCAAGTTGATAACATTGGCAAAAGCCACCAGATAAAACACCGTTAGAGGGTAAGCGACCCAGCCAAATTCAATGTACCCTTCGCCAAAAGGATTATGGATACTGGAAAATAGCAGGCCAGAACCGGCAACCACACAAGCAGCAACTATCTGTCCCAGCATCTTTGCTTTGGGGTTTAGATCAACCACATCGTCAACGGCGCCCACGAGAAATATCAAAACCGTGCCCAGCAAAACGCCCCAATAGTTGACCTCAATGCCGTTGTAGTCGATGAAGGGGTCAACCCATCCTAAGGCATAGACACCAAAACCAGCAACGGCAAGCGCCGCCAAAATGCCGCCAAAAATAGCCACACCACCCATACGCGGAATGGGAAGCATGTTTACACGACGAGCACTGGGGTAATCTATGGCATCGAGCTTGATAGCAAGCTTGCGGGCAAGAGGGGTCAAGGCAATGGTAACCACTGCGGCAACGGCAAAGAGAACGCCGTATTCAAGCCAGTCCATGCGCCCCCCCTCTTTCTCGAACTTATTGGATAGCGCGGCAGAACGCGCTCACGCCAAATGATGATTATATACCGAAGAGACGCTTCTCCCGACTACAGCTAACTAACGGCATCGCAAGCGCAAAGAGGGGGGAGGCCATCATCTACGTCGGCGCAGAAAGACAACCGCCGGATTTTATCGGTTTTTCGTATGGCCCTGACTTGCGCGAGCGCGGCCCCTCCGCTTCAGGAATCGCAACCGTGAAGAAGTTCGGACCGCCCGTGCCCGCGCCAAAGAACCTTGCAGTTCCCCTCTGCCAACAGCTTACTTTTGCAGCCTTTGTGGAGAGCAGCCACCAAAACGTGGAAGTACCTTGTACTCCCCGTCAGGCAACACATGCAGCACTACTGCATTGTGTAGAATGAGCGAGTTGAAACCCGTAGATTCAGGAGAAGGTGTTCGTGTCACACAGTCCCGCGATAAGCGTCATTATTCCTGTCTACAACGTAGAATCTTGGCTGCGTCGTGCCGTTGGCTCGCTGCAGAATCAAACATGCACCAGCTACGAGATTCTACTGGTAGACGATGGAAGCACCGATGGCAGTGGCGCTCTGTGCGACAAACTTGCCGATGACGATGTGCGCATCCGTGTAATCCATCAGGAAAACCAGGGAGCCGCCGCTGCACGCAACGCCGCTATCGAAATCGCTCGTGGCGATTACCTGTACTTCATGGACGGCGACGACTGGTGCGATCGCACCATGCTGAAGGACATGTACCGCGTTGCTTCCGAGCACAACCTCGACCTTCTTATTACCGGTTTTACCATCGACACGTACTACGACGACGAAGGCAAGTACTATCGCGAGCTGCGCAATGCACCCGATCGCATCTTCGAATCGCAAGAAGAATTCCGCGCAAACGCCTGCCAGCTTTTCGATGCCCAACTTCTGTATGCGCCGTGGAACAAGCTGTATCGTCGCAGCTACATCAAGGAAAAGGGCATCCGATTCCCTGGCACGTTCTGGGACGACCTGCCGTTCAACCTCGATGTCATGCGAGACGTCGAACGCGTGGGGTGCATCGACGGTCACTACTACCACTTCCTGCGTGCTCGCGCCGAAAGCGAAAACACCAAGTACCGTCCTGACATGTACGACAAACGTGAAGAAGAACATCGCTGGATGAACGAGCTATACGCGTATTGGAACTTGGATTCCCCCGAAATCGAGGAGTTCTTAGCCCGTCGCTACGCAGAACGGCTAGTTGGCTGCATCGAAAACGTGACTAACCGCAACTGCACGCTTTCGAAGGAAGAGAAGCGCGCCGCCATCAAGCAGATGATATCCACTCCTCACGCACGCGAAGCGTTGAAGAAGGCGCGACCCCGCACCAAGATGATGTACCTGGTATTGGCGCCCTTGCGTATGGGTAACATCACGCTCACCATGACGGAAAGCGAATTCATAAGCTGGGTGCGCCAAAACAGCACCAGCCTTTTCGCACGCCTAAAAGCAAACCGCTAATCAAGAGCTCGCAGATGCGAGCTCTTTCTTTCCTTGCGCCCAAGGGATTACGACAAAAGCGCATCAGCCAAGAACAATTCGCGAAGCCCGGAAAACTCACTGCAATCAGCTGCTTTTTGTTAGGTTCGGAATGCGCGCCGCATGGCGGTGTCGGGCTGGGTCTGGAGCCGCGAAAGCCACTCTGAACGCCATTCCTGTTAGATGCTCAAAGAGCATCTTCATTCAGCTTGAAGCAATGAAGCGCATGAAAAAGGAGGCCCGTAGCCTCCTTTTGAACAGCGGAATGGGTGGCTTGAGGCGCTCCAGACCCCAACCCGACACCGCCATGCGGCGCGCATTCCGAACCCTTACTTAATTAAAAGCACGCAGCCAATTACGGTAAGCAGGACGTAGGTGAACTTCACGAACTGCTCTTGGCTGATGCGCTTCTGGATAAGGCCACCCAACCAGGTGGAAAGAATAAGCAAGGGGATGCACACTGCCAACGTAAGCAAGCCATCACCACCAAGGGAGCCGCCCTGAATGCCATAAAGAGCATAGGCGCCGTTTAGGAACACCCAGGTCATAGTGGTGGTTGCCCGAAACGCTTCCTTATCCCGAATCTTCTGCAAAGCGTAAATAGCCAGAAAAGAGCCGCCGGAAACAAACATGCCCTGAATAAGACCGGCTATGGCAAGAATGCAGTACAGAAGCCAATCGGGTAAAAGCTTATTTTTCTTGTTAAAGAACAAACCGCGGATAGCAATAACCAAAACCGCAACGCCGTATACCTTAGAAAGGATACTCAGCGGGGCAATGATGTTGATCCACGCGCCAATGGCCATGAAAATCGCCATGATCACGCACATCTTCGCCAGTTCTTTCCACACCACATGCTTGATACCTGTGAAAGCAATAAGCACGCTGGCAAGAAATCCGGTACAGTTCAGCACCACGATGGACTCTTCGTGGCCAATGGTGGCCATGCCCACTGGCATTGCGAAGATATTGCCCGCGAAGCCGGTAATACCGTTAATTAGGTAGGCGAAGAAAAACGTGCCCCAGAATAGGTATTTTTCCATGAACTTCCCCTTTAACGCGCCTCCCCCAGGCGCATTTCATCCGCGAATATGGAAGCCACTTTACTCTTGTGGAGTGAATAGTGCAAAACCGACAGGGAAAAGCGCCCTGCAGGTTTTATTGGCAATTAAAGGCAACGTCGGCATCGTTGCCCAGAGCGGGCTTCATTGGGCTTCCCAACAATGCAGGATCTGCCAGACTCCACGTAATGCAGGCTCTGTGAAGTTTCGATATCGGCACAAATTGCGCTAAGTGCCGACCATGCAGTTTTCACGTCCGATGTAGGTTAAACGGGTTTTGCATCCCGAATGATGCCGCGTCAACGTCGTGTCCCAATGAGGGCAACGCAAAGCTCTTGCGCCCGCCTCGTCGATTGACGGCGTCCCACAAGCACACAGCACTTGCTTTCGCCATTTTCACCGCATCGCCCGATTACGCTACACTTAAACGGATTTACGCGGTGCGCCAAAACCACCGCGCAAATCAAAAACCAATTTATCTCTTGCGGTTACCGCAAGCCATCAGTCAAATAGGCAGGCACATCTGCACAGCCGCAATAAAGCACTTGGAACCAAACACGATAAGTAGGCATATATGAATATCGAAGAACTCAATACCGCTCTTGCTCAAATCTTTGCCAGCGACGACCTGCTAAAAAATGAGCCCATGAGCAAACACACCACGTTCCGCTGCGGCGGTCCCGCCCAGTTCTTCGTACGAGCAAGCAATGCCGCAGACATTACCGCGGCAATCAGCGCCGCCGAAAAGGCAGATGCCCCCTGGTGGATCGTAGGCTGCGGAAGCGATTTGCTCGTTTCCGATGCAGGCTTGCCTGGTGTGGTTATCGAAATCGGCGAGCGCATGGCCCACATTTCCATCGACGGATCCATTGTTCATGCTCAAGCTGGAGCAACCAATGAAGCTGTTGCGCAAGCGGCGCTCGAAGCGGAGCTTACAGGTTACGAGTTTGCCAGCGGAATCCCAGGTTCTGTTGGTGGAGCGGCAATCATGAACGCAGGCGCCTACGATGGCGAGTTCAAAGATGTTGCGGTTAGCGCTTCCTGCCTCTTCCCCGACGGCACGGTTCGCGAAATCCCTGCAGAAGAAGCCGATTGGAGTTATCGCCACAGCATGATGAGCGATAAGGGGCTTGTTGTGTTGGGGGCAACCCTTCAGCTTGCATCTGGAAACAAGGATGATATTCGCGCCAAGATGGACGACTTAGCCCAACGCCGCTCTTCCAAGCAGCCTCTCGAAATGGCAAGCGCAGGCAGCACGTTCAAGCGCCCAGAAGGCTATTTTGCAGGCAAGCTCATTCAGGATTCGGGCATGCAAGGCCATTCAGTTGGGGATGCCCAGGTTTCCACCAAGCATGCTGGTTTCGTGGTGAATACCGGCAACGCAAGTGCAGCCGATGTCTTGCAGGTTATCCGCGACGTGCAAGCGGCAGTAGCAGACCAGTTCGGCGTTACGCTTGAAACCGAAGTGCGTATGTGGGGATTTGACCCCACCAATAACTAGCGCGGCGTCTTGCTAATTTAGTGCGCTTCGTGTAGATCAATAGTCATAGCGTACGCAAGATAGAACGCCACAGCTGCCATCGCCGCAAAGACCGCTGCCCATGCCCACGCCGTTTCAGCAACGGAAAACACTACGATGCCTGAGGATAAAGCGCCCGCAACAAACGTCATAGCCCGAGCGGCTTTACGCATGGGAACATACTTCAGGCCTTCGGCCTGTGCCTTGCTTGCGTTCTTCGCGTTTTTAGCCATAACCGCACCTCCGATGAATTATAGAGGGTGCCCCATTCGCTAATAGAATGGAGCACCCTCGTTTGTTTTCGCATTCATCGTAACTGCGAAGTATTTCCGTTGTGCAACGGTCTTGTTGCCATGTTGGGTCGTTTCCGAATCGTCCCCTTCGAAAACGAAGGCCTCTCAAGTCACAAGCATCTTTTTGCTGCTGCAGCCAATCCAAAACAAAGCGATCTTATGGACGAGGCCGATTCGGACCGAAAATGCCCTTGCAAATAGAGACGATCGGGTCGAAACCTTAAAAGACGATGCCGGACCAGACCGAAACGTCCACAGATGAAGCTGATTCTGTCCGAAAAGACCCCCGCTAACAAGACCGCGCTCAGACCGCAGAGCCTTTTACAGGTGAGGCTGATCGAAGCTCGGCTTCATGCTGCCATCCTCCGGACGATTGAACAGTGTTTCTTCACCACAATCTTTGCATGTGCCCACCAGAACCTTGCGGGGCATGAATGTCAGCACGACGTAAGCGATGGCAAACGCGATAGAGAAATATGGCATTACAAATGCGATGCCGATAATAACAATCGCCGTGATTACATGCACGTACCACTTGCTGGGAACGCGGCGCTTTTCAGCCGTGTACTCAAAATGGGTGCCGCCGCAATACGGGCAGATAATCACCGTTTCGTCGTTCTTTCTTTTATTGGGATTGGTTTTCTGGTTCTTTTTCTTGGAGCTCATCCAGCATCCCTCCGTACAAATTCATCCAGCATGATTGCCATGCCGAATGCCCTCTTTCTACACGCACGCCATTTCCCCTTTGTTGCTTCACCCTAAGCGCAAATCACAGCCCCGCCATCAAAGGCAAAGCTCAACGATCTCTACTCACTTTGCCACGAGCACGCGCTGCTTCGAATACATGCTTCGCTTTAACGCAGGGCAAGCCTAAAAGGCGCGCGTTTTATACGATGAGCATAAGAATACCACCTGCACCACTGGGCATCTGCACGGCATCGCCATCCGTTACCTATCTATATTCGTAAGAAATGAATCCATAGAAATTGAATGGGATAGACGAATAGATTCCCAATAGATCGAAAAATAATTCACCTCTTCCTCGTATCATAGCTAAAGGCTATCGATTCCTATTCGAAAATGAATATTACCCATTCGCATCGAACATGTTCGGTTTTTTACCGAGGAGTAGCATACACAAACGTTTGCGCGCCCGCGCAACAGAACTCTACGAATCCAAGGCGTCATGAGTGGGCCCGAGGGAGGCTCCTTGCAGGGGATACCGTCTTCGTTTCAAACGAGCAGCATGTCCAAAGAATGTAAGGAGAACGAATTGTCTGCAGCAGCAGAAAAGGTAAAGCACTACGGCTTCGCGCTGGCAACGGTGTACATGTGCTATTTCACCTACGGCATCCAGGCCCTGATCTTGAGCCAGAACAAAGTCAACTTCTACACCCAATGGGGTATCACCGACCCCACCGCAGGTTCCGCTGCGGTTTCGATGGCAATTGCCGCCATGGGATTCGGCAAACTGCTAAGCGTATGGATTGGCGGCGAGCTCTCCGACCGCGTCGGACGTAAGAAGTTCGCCGTCGCAGGCGCTGTTGCCTACATCATCTGCTTCACCATGATGCTGCTGGCAACCGACGCAACCGCTTGCTACATCGCCGCCTTCTTGTCTGGCGTTGCAACATCCGGCTTCTGGGACGCAGCCCTCTACCCCGCCGCACAGGAAGCAGAGCCCAAATACGCTGCCTCTGGCGTTATCGGCATCAAGGCTGCCGTTTCCGTTATGGGCGTTATCTACCCCATCTTCGTTGCAGCATTCAGCGCACCTCATATTTGGCACGTTAACATCTATCTGCCTATCGTGCTTTCCGTTGTATGCCTGATCATGACCATCGTCACGCCCTTCCGTTACGATGACGAACGTGCCACCAAAACCGATGGCAACAACGGCATAGACGAAGCTCAGGCTGAAATTCAGGCGGCAAAAGACGCCATGCTCAAGAAGCCAGGCGTGCTGGTTCAGGTATTCACCCTGGTCATGGCCTTCATCTGCATGTTTATCATGTACGGCGCACAGCAGTACACCAAGGCATTCGGCATGGCCAACCTTGGCCTCGACGAAATGGGCGGTGCCGCTCTTGCCTCCATTTACACCGTGGGTTCCATTACCGCTGTGTTCTTCTGGGCAGTAGTAATGGGCAAACTTCGTTGGAACCCGCTGAAGGTTCTGTTGATCGACTTCGCATTCTCCGCTCTGGCCCTGGCTTTGGTATTGGTTGTTCCCAATGTCGCCATCGTATACGTTGCCATCGCGCTGCTCGGCTTCTTCGCTGCTGGTGGCGCTTTGCAGACGGGCTTGGTTGTTCGCCAGAACTACTGCCCCGGCCCTAAGGGTCGCAACACCGGAATGTACATGACCTTCATGGGTGTTGGCGCAACCTTCCTTCCCTTTATCGTTGGCGCGATGACTACCGCCATGGGAGAAACCGGCGCACTGTACACCATGATGGGCCTGCTGCTCGCAGCGGCTATCGTTGGCCTGTTATTCTGCATCTACCTGGCAATTCAGTCTAAGCCCCTGTTCGGCTACGGCATCAACCGCAAGATGGACTAAGGCAAACGCTACAAGCAGGAACTTACTCTGGGGGCTCGGCACTGTTGCCGAGCCCCTTTCTTTTTGCTTGTTGATTATTCCAAGAGCAGAGACGCAATCAGGATTCCGGCAGGCAATCAAGCAGCGTCTTTATTCGCTACGCTGTTTCACGCGCTTCGCCTCGTTGTTTTGCGCGCAGTTCATGAGCGGCCCAGGTTATGCGAAGGGTGTTCATGGCGTTATCGAGCGTGCTCGTGCATTCGGCACCGGGCACGCCGCGCAGAACATCGACGATGTCCTGAATCTGGCCATTTCCCGGATAGCTCTCCACAGGCGGACACAGCTCTTCTTGCACCAGTTCCGCTTCCTTGCGAACGCCGCCCATCACGCCTTCGTGCGCTACCGCATCGCCATCGGCAAGCGTCTCGATGCGGATTGGCGCAGCGTTGTCATAGTAAGAAAACTCGACGCTTCCCTTGTCTCCATAAATAAGGAATCGGTCGATGGCCTTATACGTGGCATAGCACCAAATCCCCGAAACCATAACGCGGTTTTCGGTCTCGCCCGAAAGAGCAACCGTGTCTTCGCCTGGGTAGAACCCCGTGCGGTTGTCTACCTTCAGGTTAAAATCAGTGATGGTTCCCGCAAGAAACGCAATAAGGTCGAGCATATGCGCATCGCCCTCGAAGAAATGGCTGCCCCCGGAAACCTCAGGGCGAACACGCCAAGGCTTTTCCGCCTCGGGAAGCATCTCTTCGGCGGTTTGACGCTGAGTACGAATAACTTGAACGCCGCGAACAGTGCCAATCTTGCCCGCATCAAGCACCTGCTTAAGCTCGCGGTAACGTGGCATTCCGCGACGATAATGAGCCACAAAGCAACGCTTCCCCGCCCTCTCGAACGCGGCCTTTATCTCTTGCGCCTCGTCCCATGAAAGCGCAATAGGCTTTTCGAGATAGCAATCCTTGCCCGCCTCGGCAACGGCAATAGCATGCTCTTTGTGGCAGTTTGGCGTTGTGGCGACGTAGACAATGTCGATATCGGGACAGTTCAGAAGCTCATTCAGCGAATCAAATGCTCGCCCATGACCGTGGCGCTCACACCAGTCAACCGCTTTCTGCTTCGTCCGATTCCAGATGCCAACTAGCTCCGATCCGTCGGCCAAATATAGGCCAGGGCCATTTTTCGTTTCCACAACGTCACCGCAACCGATGACGCCCCACCTAATTACCTCTTTCTGAGCCATGATGCCTCCCTCTCATGCGCACCTAAAACCCCACATGCGATCAGCCCCACAACGTTGGAGCCAACCAAAAAGGGGCGCATTCCGTTACACAAACTGTATCATCGTCGCAAGCAAAGCGCGTAGCAAAATGGATGCGAACGGACACACCGCTTCGCGCTGAACCAGCACTTTGTATGATCTGCCCCGCTGCGGCAACCCCCCCTCCGGGAGCCGCCCCGCTGCGACGATCCGTCTTTTGCAGGATCCGCCCCCCGCTGCGACGATCCGTCTTTTGCAGGATTTGCCCCGCTGCAGCGATCCACCTACCGCAAAAACAAAAATCAGAGCGTTTTTGCAACTTTTTTGCGATTAGGGGGCTCCCCTCCGCCTCTGCAAAGCGAAAAATAGCCACTTTGCAGCAGACCACCTGCGCTTTTACGATCCAGCCTGCGGTTGGAGGGATCCGTAGCAATCCCTAATCGCAAAAAAGTTGCAGCACGGGCCAATTTTCTGTTTCTGGGCCCTCAAGGACAGCTTCGAGGCAGTGCCATTGTGGGAATCGGCCCGGTTCGGAGCCATAGGGTAAGCCCATTGCGGCGCTGCGGAGGTGGCTGAGATACGGCAGGGGGGGGATGACAACATGCAGCGTCATAGCGCTATGGGGCACGAGTGCGGCACGGGCGCAGAAAAGCTCGAGAAGCGAAGAAGCGGCAGAGCATGCAGTCTGGACACGAAGCGCGTTCGCTCCAGCAATTGGTCTAATATCCAATCTATTGCGTTTTCATTCGCGCTATTATCGAAACGAAACGGTTTTGCTTTAGGGCTTAGGATCTTCACCTTTTGGCTTGTTCGCCTTCGGCGTTACTTGCCACATGACCTGTTCTCTCTTAGCGCTACATGAGATACGACTTGTTCGTTTTTGGCTTTATCTACCTTTTGAGGGTGCACGCTTTGAGGTTATCCGACTTTCGGCTAGACTGCCTTCGGCCTGCCACTCTGTCCCTAACGGCTGAACCGGCAATACGTATATTTCGAGGAGGCACCGTGGCCAACCCCCAGCCGAACATATGGCATGCCCCCATGCCGCTCATCTGCTCGTCGTTCGAACCTGGCCACCTCGATGGCGCTATCGAGGCCATGCCCGACAGCGACTACCGAACCATCGCGTTGGCAGAAGCTGCCTATTTTCGCGGCAAGGCCGACGAAGCATGCCGCCTTGCAGAGCCCTTCCTTACCTCGGACGTCTTGGCATTGCGCATCTCGTCATGCTTCATCTGCGGGTTCGCAAACCTATCGCTCGACCACGCCCACGCCGCTCGCGCCTGCCTGCTTAACCTGGCGTCATCAGAAGAGCACCTCAACGATGAATACGGCGACCGAGAACGTGCCGCCTATTTACTATTCACGGCGTCATCGAGCGTCCTACTGCACCTGAAGCCACCTGTAACAGCAGATGATTTTTACAAAGTTGCCGCCCTGCTGCCCGAAGGCCTCCGCCTATTCGCGACCTACGCCATGGCTCACCAGGCATATCTCACCGGCGATTACGGCCGCTGCATAGGAATGGCAGAAAACGCCCTGGGGATGAAGCAGGCGCGCTACCCCATCTCTGAAATGTTCCTTCATCTTGTGGCGGCAATGGGCTGGATGAGCAAACGACAACCCGAAAAGGCAGAATGCCACTTTATGGAAGCTTGGAGCATAGCCCGAGCAGACGACCTGATCGAAACAATCGGGGAACACCACGGTCTTCTTCAGGGTCTGCCTGAAGCGTGCCTCAAAAAAGATTACTCGCACGAATTTGCACGGGTAATCGAAATCACCTACCGATTCAGCCGCGGATGGCGGCATGTTCATAACCCCGCAGCACACAAAACCGTTGCCGACAGTCTTACCACAACGGAATTCGCCATTTCGATGCTGGCATGCCGCGGTTGGTCCAACACTGAAATCGCAGATCATATGGGGATTTCACGCGGTACGGTGAAAAACAGGCTTTCAACAACGTATGCGAAGCTGGGAATAACCAGCCGCTCGGGGCTGAAAGAATTCATGCTGAAATAGCGTGGCTGGCACCGCACTGGCGCCAGCCACATTGAACAAATCATCCAAGCGAAAAAATCATCCAAGCGAAATACACACTTCGCTTAAAACGCAGCTCTTATTCTCGCTTGCGGCGAGCGACGAACCCGGCGAGCAGAGCGGCCAAGCTCGCGAATGCCGCAGCCACGCCAGCGAAAGCTGTGGCAGCAAGCCCTACAGGCGATGCATCCCCCGTCGCAGGAAGGTTCTTCTTTGCCTCCGCAGGCTCGGCCTTGGCGCCCGTCACGAGCGTTTGCTGCTTGGCTGGCTTCACCACGGGCGTGGCTTCCTCAGGGTTGGCCTCGGGCTTGGCCTCCTCGAAAGGCGCGATGACCGTGCTCTTGGCAACAGCTTCGTTATAGGGGGAGTCAACTACGGCATCGCCCGTGCCGATGGTTTGACCTGCCTCGTAGGAGATGCCGCGGCTGTACTCTTCCTCGTAGCGATAGTCAATGATCTTGCCGCCTGCAGGCGTCTGGATGATGGCGCCTTCGATCTCGATAGTGCCGATCGCCTTGCCGTCCGCGCTTATGGCAAGGGCGAAGATTGCCGCCGTGTCTCCCTCAGCCGTGACCTTGCTGCGAACGATCGAGATGGTCGCGGGCGTGATGCCCTCGTAGGTCTGGGCGAAGATGCCCAGGTTCATGCCCCTATGCTCGGGGATGACCTCGCCGCTTTGGTCGTTGCTGTAGTGATCGGGGCCGTCGCTACCGGACTCGACATAGCGGGCTATAGCCTTGACAACGGAGTCGCTGATGTAGATATGGCCACCCGCGATGTTGGGCTGGTGGTTTCTGGTAGAGATCGCAGCTGAGAACTCTCCTTCTGCGAACGCGTCCACGATGGAACCATTTTTGATGACGATGTCGTCCCCGTCGGTGAAGAGTGCGATAGCTTGGCCGCCGCCCCCGCTTGTACGGACCGTCACGGTCGCGTGGTCGAGCGCAATGCCCTTGTAGCCATAGACACCATATTCAACACCGCTTGCGTTAAGGGAGGCGTCCGCGACCGTGAGACTGCCATCGGTGTCGACGGCAAGAGTTTCCCTGGAGCTCGCCTCGACCTGGCTGCCGCCCGAGATGTTAATGCCGTCGTCAGCCCAAATCGCCGCTTCTCCTATAGAGCTTGCCTCTACCTTGCCGCCACCTTTGATGATCAGGTCACTGCCCGCGGCGATGCCGTAACCTTTGCCTCCTTTAGCGATCACTGTGCCAGAGGAATCGATAGTGGTCTTGCCCTTGGATTGGATGCCTTCGGTACCGCCCGTTGCATTCACGGTGCCCGAGCCCGTGATAGAGAGATTGCCCTTTGCCTCAATTCCGTCGGAAGCAGTGCTTGTGGTGTTCACAGTGCCTGGGCCGGAAATGGAGAGGTCGCCTGTGGATTTAATTGCATCGGCCTCGGCTGTCACATTGAGCTCATCCGTGCTATTCGAGCTCATTATGTTCAACTCTGCTTTCTGGCTAGTGCCGTCCTGCGCCTTGATGGCGGCTCCGGTGTAATCAGGCTCGGTTTTCACGGTGTTCTTGCCCTCGTAGGCAACGTTGAGCTTGCCCTTGGCCTTGATTGCGCCGCCATCATAGCCGTTGAGCTTCATGTCGTCGGCGCCGTCCCATTTCCAGGTGCCGGCGTCGTCGCCTGCCGCGGTGCCGGCGTTGTACTGGTTGCCGCCGACGTTGACGCATTCGGCCGCGAGCGCGGCGCTCGGCGCCATCAGCGACCCCGCGGTGGCAACGGCGGCCACCCCGGCGACGACGCCCCACGTCACCTTGCGCCAGCCGCCCTGCGCGGTTACCACGCCGAAGCGCGCAGACGCCTTGGCGAAGCCGCCTTCGGTGCAGCTTTCCGTTCTGTGCATGTTGTGCCTTGCATCCATGACCGCTCCCCTCGTTCATGTGTTCGTCAGATAGAAAAATCGTATCGCGCGGGCACGGGAAGCGGTAGTGCCATACGAGCGGGAAAATGGCCAAACTGCAGGCCAGGTGCCTCACCGCATAAAAAACGCCGCCGCCCCGGGCAAGGGGACGACGGCGCAAATCAGTAAAACAGGCGGGCAAGGCAGCAAGGCCGAAAACTGCAGCTCTTCTATTCTTCAGAGAGGAAATCGAAGGCATACTGCGCTGCAGCAAGCGAGCCACCCACCAGAACGCTTTCGTCGACATTGTAGAAACAACTGTGCTGCGGATACGTTGCACCCACTTCCGGGTTATGAGCGCCAATAAACACGAGCACGCCGGGAACCTTTGCCAGGTACTCGGTGAAGTCTTCACCCGAAAGCGTACCCTCGTAATGGCAAAGCGCCTCTTCGCCAAGAACCTTTGCAATGGCGTTTTGCGCACGTGCGGCGCAAGACTCGTCGTTCACCAGGCACGAATTGCCGTACGTCCACTCGAATTTCGCGGTTGCGCCATACGAAAGCGCCACTTCTTCAACCACGTGGGCCATGCGCTCCTTGATGTAATCGCGCACTTCGGGCGTGAACGAGCGAACCGTGCCCGTCAGGTACGCTGTGCCCGCCATGATGTTTCGCGCAACACCGCCATGGAATTCGCCAATCGTGATAACCGCAGGATCGAACGGGGAAACGTCGCGGCTGACGATAACCTGCAACGCATCGATAACCGCAGCGCCCACAACGATGGCATCGACGCCCTTGTGGGGCATGGCGCCATGCGCGCTAGCGCCCGCGACATCAATGCGGAACCAGTCGCAATTCGCCATGCGCGGCCCCGCTTCGGCGGAAATGGTACCCGCTTCCACTTCGCTCCAAATATGAGCAGCATAAATGGTATCCACCCCATCGAGCGCACCTTCAGCAATCATCTTGCGCGAACCGACCGATATCTCTTCCGCCGGCTGGAACAAGACACGCACCTCGCCATGCAGTTGGTCTCGAATGCCCAGAAGCAGGTGAACAGCGCCGAGCATCATTGCCATGTGACAGTCGTGGCCACAGGCATGCATAACCCCTTCGTTCCGCGACGCGAAGGGTAGCTTCGTCTGCTCCAAAACGGGCAACGCATCCATATCGGTTCGAAGCGCAATGCGACGGCGCGGCTTGCCCTCTTCGCCATACGCATCGGGCGCGGTACCTTTGATGGTGGCAATGAGCCCCGTTCCCCCCGCTCGCACATATTCGATACCAAGCTTATCGAGCTCTTCGGCAATCGTGCGCGAAGTGGAGACCTCACGAGCGCTCAATTCGGGATACGCATGGAAGTGGCGCCGACGCTCGATAACGTAAGGCTCGAGCTCTCGCGCGTGGGCTTTCAACTTCTCGGTTACGTTTGCCGATTCGGTGGCATTTGGGTTGCTGCAGGTCATAATGGCCGCCTTTCGATTCTCCCCATCAGACTACCACGACTGGCACCTACGGCAGCATCGAAACAGTGCGCGTAACACTCCGCGTAACACGAGCCGGCGCAATCGGCACCCAGACGAGCGCAGCCAACACCTGCTGCAACGTATGCAGCTTTAGAAAAAACGATGGACACAAGCATACTTCTTAATTTTCGTTTACAATTCTGAACGTATTGTCGTTTAGCGGTCGAACTAACCCCATGAACGGGCGTTTACCGCACGGTCGAAAGGCGCATCATCCCTATGATGAAGCGAACCAAGATCATCTGCACCCTGGGTCCCGCCGTGGACTCTGAGTCAGCATTGAAAAATCTTGTGCTAGCAGGCATGGACGTTGCCCGCTGCAACTTCTCACATGGCTCCCGCGCCGAGCATAAAGCGCGCATGGACCGCCTGAAAAAGGTTCGTCGCGAACTGGACGCACCCTGCGCCCTCATGCTCGATACGAAAGGGCCCTCTATCCGCACCGGCAAGCTTGAGGGCAACGAGCCCGTGCTGCTCCGCGCGGGCGACAACTTCTTCCTCACCGAAGACGACATCGCCGGCACTTCCCGCCGCGTGCATCAAACGTTCAAAGGGCTCTATAAGTATGTTGAACCCGGCACCATCATCCTTATCGACGACGGCCTAATCGAACTCGCCGTCGATCGCATCCTGGGGTCCGATATCCAATGTACCGTTCAGAACTCCGGCATGCTCGGCGAATGCAAGCAGCTGAACTTGCCTGGCACCAACGTTCCGCTGCCCGTTATGACCGAGCAGGACAAGGAAGACCTCCTGTTCGGCATTCAGCAGGGCATCGATTTCGTAGCAGCATCATTCGTAAGCTGTGGCGAAGACGTGCGTGCCATTCGCGCTTTCCTCGCAGAAAACGGCGGCGAAAGCATTCGAATCGTAGCGAAAATCGAAAACGCGCATGCAGTAGATCACATCGAAGAAATCATCGAAGTCTCCGATGCCGTGATGGTTGCCCGCGGCGACTTGGGCGTAGAAGTTCCCTCTAACCAGGTTCCGCACTTGCAGAAGAAGATCATCAAAGCCTGCAACCGCGCCTACCGTCCGGTTATCACCGCCACGCAGATGCTCGATTCCATGATCCGCAACCCCCGCCCAACACGCGCAGAGGTTGCCGACGTGGCAAACGCCATCTACGACGGAACCGATGCCGTTACCCTTTCCGGCGAAACCGCCATCGGTATGTATCCAGTTCCCGCAGTACAAACCATGGCACGCATTGCCGAGGCAAGCGAATCGCATATCTACGACGAAGGCTCCATCCCCAACCGCAACGCAGAGCAGAAGAGCATTTCCGCTGTTGTGGGCTTGGCTGCCGTAACCGCCGCAGAAAACGTGGGCGCTTGCTGCATCGTTACCCCTACGATGACTGGCCGCACGGCCCGCATCGTTTCCAATTACCGCCCGAAGATGCCCATCTATGCGGTAACCACTTCGGAAGAATACCGTCGTTCCTTGCAGCTGAACTGGGGCGTTACGCCGCTTTTAGGCAAAGTTGTTGGTGACGCCTCGTACGTTCTTGAGCAAGCTCGCAGCGTCGTTGTGAAAAAGAACTTCGTGAACAAAGGCGATATCTGCGTATTCACTTTGGGAGACCGCACCACTTCTCCCTGCATCAGCCAAACGGGCGACGCTGTAAGCTTCGACCCAACTGCGCCTTCGCCGCGCCCCACCAACGTAATGCAGATCGTGCAAATCGGCGTTGAGGCAGAGGGGGATAACTAATGGAAATCAAAACCAACTGCTATGCCGCCGTCGATATCGGCGCCTCTTCCGGCCGCGTGGTAATCGGCGAGATTACTCCGCAAGGAACCATCGAGCTTACCGAGATCCATCGCTTCGATAACATCCAGAAACGCTCCGGCGGTCACGACTGCTGGGACGTGGATATGCTGTTCCGCGAAACCGTTGCTGGCTTGGCAAAATGCAAAGAAGCAGGCTATGCGCCCAAAACCGTGGGTATCGACACCTGGGCGGTCGACTTCGTGCTGCTCGATGCCGAAGACAACATGCTCGGTGATGCGGTAGCCTACCGCGATGAGCGCACCAGCGGCATGTACGCCATAGCAGACGCTATTGTTTCGCCTGATGAGGTGTATCGCCGCACGGGTATTCAGCGCCAGCCGTTCAATACCATCTATCAGCTGCTGGCGCTCCAGCGTGAGCACCCCGAACAGATTGAAAACGCTGAAACGTTTTTGATGATCCCCGACTACCTGGCCTTCCTGCTAACCGGCACCAAGGCCAACGAATACACCAACGCTTCCACCACATGCCTGATGAACGCACGCACCCAGCAGTGGGATGAAACCATCCTGGAGGCATTCGACATTCCGCGCAGCATGTTCTGCGATGTGGTTATGCCTGGCACCGATTTGGGTGCCGTCACCGCTGAAATCGAAGAAGCAATCGGCTACCCCACGCATATCATCGCGCCTGCCACGCATGACACGGGCAGCGCTTACCTGGCTGTTCCCGCGCGCGACGCCGATGCGGTGTTCCTTTCTTCGGGCACCTGGAGCTTGCTGGGCGTTGAAAACGAAGGCCCCATCACCTCAGATGCCTCCCGTTTCCAGAACTTCACCAATGAAGGCGGCTTTGAGCTGCGCTTCCGCTTCTTGAAGAACATCATGGGCCTGTGGATGATCCAGTCTATTCGCCGCGAGCTGAACGGCGTTTCCTACGTAGAGGGAAAAAACACCCATCAGCAAACCGACGAAGATGAGCTGCCCCCCTTCACGCATGAGGCAATCGAGTGGGGCTTCCCCGACCTCATTGCCCACGCAAAAGAGGCAGACAGCTTCGAAGCCCACGTGAACGTGAACGACGACCGCTTCCTGGCGCCTGATTCCATGATCGACGAGATTCGCCGCGCCTGCTTTGAAACCGGGCAGGACGTGCCCCAAACCGTCGGTCAGCTTATGCGCTGCGTATATGTAAGCCTTTCCTCCTGCTATGCGGAATCCATTGCAGAAATGGCATCGCTTACCGGACGCACCTACACTTCCATCAACATCGTTGGAGGCGGTTGCCAAGATGCATATCTGAACGAACTCACCACCCGCGCATGCGGCATTCCCGTGTTCGCCGGTCCAGTTGAGGGAACAAGCTTGGGCAACCTTGCCGTGCAGATGATCGCCGATGGCGCATTCCCCGACCTCCAAAGCGTCCGCGACGCTATCGCAACGTCATTCGACGTGAAGCGATTCGAATAACAGCAACCAACCTTTTAGGTACAGATAAGGAGCATTCATGACCACTATGTACGAATTGGCGCGCGAAGCGTATGCCAAGCAGGGTATCGACACCGAGGCAGTGATCGAAACCCTGGCAAACAAGGCCATCTCCATGCACTGCTGGCAGGGCGACGATGTTGTCGGCTTCGATCAGGGCGACGATAACGCAGCTTCCGGTGGCATCATGACCACGGGCAACTACCCTGGCCGCGCCGCTACCCCCGAACAGCTCATGGCCGACTTCGAGAAGGCAGCAAGCCTGATCCCCGGCAAGAAGCGCATCAACCTGCACGCGAGCTACGCCATCTTCACCGAGGAAAACCCCTGGGTTGATCGCGACAAGCTCGAGTACAAGCACTTCGAGCCCTGGGTAACCTGGGCAAAGAAGAACGGCTTCGGCATCGACTTCAACCCCACCTTGTTCAGCCACCCGCTGGTAAAGGAAGGCCTTACCGTTTCCAGCCCCGAAAAAGAAGTGCGCGATTTCTGGATCCGTCACTGCATCGCCTGCCGCCAGATCGCAGAGCGCATCGGCGAGGAAATGGACGATATGGTCCTGAACAACTTCTGGATCCCTGACGGCTTGAAGGACTATGCCGCTGACGCTTATGGCCTGCGTGCACGCCTGAAGGACTCCCTCGACGAAATCTATTCCTTCGAAACCCCACATGTTATCGATGCGGTTGAACAGAAGGTATTCGGCATCGGTGTTGAAGGCTTCACCACCGGCAACCAGGAGTTCTACGTATCCTACGCTGCCAAGAAAGGCGGCAACCATGTAGTGCTTATCGATGCGGGTCACTTCAACCCCATGGAAAGCATTTCCGACAAGCTGCCCAGCCTGCTGCAGTTCTTCCCCTACGTGCCGCTTCACGTTACCCGCTCTATGCATTGGGACTCCGACCACGTTGTTCTGTTCGAGGATTCCATCAAGGACATCGCTGCCGAGGTTGTTCGCTGCCCCGAGGGCATGGACAAGGTCCTTATCGGCATGGACTTCTTCGATGCTTCCATCAACCGCATCGGCGCTTGGGCTACCGGCATGCGCGCCATGGAAAAGTGCCTGCTGTTCGAACTGCTGCAGCCTTGGGATCGCCTGAAGGAGCTGCAGGATACCTACCAGTTCTCCGAGAAGATGATCGTTACCGAGCAGTTCAAGACCATGCCTTGGACCGCGGTTTGGGACGAGTACTGCGCACGTCAGGGCGTAGTTGCCGAAGACCAGCTATGGGACGAGGTTAAGGCCTACGAAGACGAGGTACTCTCCAAGCGCCAGTAAGCCTGCGCAGAAAGCGCCCCTCTTCTCGAGGGGCGCTTTCTGCGCCTAGAAGGCAAGGTGGAAACCCTTGCCGGGGCGTCCGGCGCCGAGGGAACCATCGTCGAAGCCTCTGGCACCGAGAAACCCTTGTCGAAACGCACCGGGCACCGGAAGGCCCTTGCCGGAAGGATCCGATGCCGAGATTCAACTCCGTAAACGCAAGTCGAATGCGTTTCGGAAAAGCCACTTACCCGAGCGGCTTTTCCGAAACCGATCATTCGGTACTTCAGAACGAAAGGACAATGATGGACATTATCGACAGTGCTATGGACACGCTTAAAAGCGGCGTTTCCGCAGCTCGCGGCGCAGTTTCTGGCGTTGCCGTCGAGCAGCTGGGCTTCGTGCGCGGCTTCCGCCGTCTGTGCGACGACGGTTGGAAGCAGGGTTGGCACGAGCGCAATGGCGGCAACCTTACCTACCGCATGAAGGAAGAGGAGGTAGAGCAGGCTCGCCCCTTCTTCAACGCAAACCCCGGCGAGTGGGTGAACATGGGCGTACAGGCAGATAGCCTGCGCGGCGCGTTCTTCCTTACCACCGGCTCTGGCCGCTATATGCGCAACGTCATGAGTGACCCTTCCCACAACATCGGCATCGTCGAAATCAATGACGCCGGCGATTCCTGGCGCATCGTATGGGGCCTGACCGACGGTGGCAAGCCCACTTCCGAATTCCCCACGCATTTCATGAACCATGCCGTGCGCATGGAGGCCACCAACAACGAATGCCGCGTGATTTACCATGCTCATCCCATCAATGTCATTGCTATGACGTTCGTATGCCCGCTTGACGCACGCTACTTCACCCGCGCCCTGTGGAAGGCCATGACTGAATGTATCGTGGTATTCCCCTCTGGCGTTGGCGTTGTGCCTTGGATGGTTCCCGGTGGCGCCGAGATCGCAAAGGCAACCTCCGAACTCATGAAGAAGTACGAGGCAGCTGTTTGGGCACAGCACGGCCTGTTCGTTTCCGGTCCCGATTTCGACACCACCTTCGGCCTGATGCACACCATCGAAAAGGCTGCCGACGTATATCGTCGCGCTCGCCAGATGAATGGCGGCTCCGACGAATTCCTGAACACTATTTCCGACGAAGGCCTGCGCCAGATCGGCATCGATTTCGGCCTCACCGTCAATGATGAGTTCCTGGACTAAGGCGGCACTTCGATGACTATCCGTAAAACTGCTGATGGGCGCACCATCTCAGGCTTCAAGATGAAGCTCTACCCGGGCTTTGCTGAAGAGTACGAGAAGCGCCACAACGAATTGTGGCCCGAAATGGCCGACATGCTCCACGAATACGGTGGGCACAACTACTCCATTTTCATCGACGAGGAAACCAACATCCTCTTCGGATATATCGAGCTTGACGACCCTGAACGCTATGCCGAGTCTGCCAAGACCGATATCTGCAAGAAATGGTGGGATTTCATGGCAAGCGTCATGGAAACGAATGCAGACAATTCGCCCGTTTCCGTAGACCTGCCCTGCGCATTCCACCTCGACTAGAAAGGTAAAGCATTGGCGCTTTCCCAAGAACGCAAGGGAACCATGGCGGTTTCCCTGACCAACTTCCTTGACTCTGGCTGCATCGTAGCCAGCAGCCTTGCCCTTACCGCTTGGGCAGCTGCATTCAACTTCGGCTCCGCCTGGACCGCAATCCTGGGCGCCATCGGCGCAAACGCTTTCGGCGCAGCTGTTGGCGCGCTGATCGGCGGTTTCCTGACCGACAAGTTCGGCCGCACCACTATTTATAAGTACAATCTGCTGGTTTACGCTGCCGGCGTATTCATCGCCATGGTTGCCGTGAACCTTCCCATGGTCGTAGTGGGCGTTGTGCTGTCCGGCCTTTCCGTAGGCGCTGGCGTTCCCGCCTCCTGGAGCTATATCTCCGAAACGTCTACCTCCACGAAGCGCGCTTCCAACATCGGCATTAGCCAGTTCGCATGGAGCTGCGGTCCCGCCATCATCTTCATCCTTTCGCTGGTCATGAGCTTCATCATCCCTGGCTTCGAGTCTGATGGCACCACCCTGCTCCCCGCAGGCACCTACGGCCCGTTTGACGGCATGCTGGCAACCCGCCTGCTGTTCCTGGTTCTGTTCATCGTTGCCCTTATCGCCTGGAACCTTCAGCGTCAGCTGCAGGAATCCGCCGACTGGGCCGAAAAGAACGCTGCTGCCACCGAGAAGCAGTCTTTCGGCAAAATGATGGCAACCGCTTTGAAGAACCCCGTGAACGTGAAGACCATCATCTTCCTGGTTGCCGTGTACCTGACCTGGAACCTGGCTGCGGGCACCAACGGTCAGTTCATGCCATACCTCTATGCTGCCGCAGGCAACATCGATGCAACCGGTCAGAGCCTCTTGGGCGTAGTTCAGTGGGTACTGGTTGCCGTCTGCTCGCTGGCAATCTTCAGCCGCTTCGGCGACATTGTCTCCCACCGCGTGCTGTTCGGTGCCTCTGCGCTGTTGGCGCTGCTGTCTTGGGTTGCTATTGCCGTATTCGGCCTTGCTATCCAGAGTGGCGACACCGAATCCATGGGCTGGGTTCTTTGGGTATACGTAATCTTGTGGGGCATTTCCGCAGGTTTCTCCGCTCAGTGCTTCTACGCTCTGTGGGGTACCGAGCTGTTCCCCACACAGTATCGCGGCGGTGCTCAGGGCATCATGTTCTTCTTGGTTCGTGGCGCTTTGGGCATTTGGTCGCTCGTGGGCGTTGGCGCCATCATGGGCGACATTTCCACGAACCCTGCCGGCTTCTTCCCCGCAGCTGTTATCATGTGCGTCGTTCTTCTTATCTCCCTGGTTGTGGGCGTTATCTGGTGCCCCAAGACCCAGGGCAAGACGCTCGACCAAATCACCGAAGAGCGCTACGGCAAGATCGAGTAGCTTTTCATCGCGGCATTGCCGCACATTTTGCATAGCACACGAAATGGACGCCCTAGGGCGTCCATTTTTTATTGGCGCAACTATGGAGCATTAGGAATAGTAGGTTTTCCTTTTCTCTTGAGAATAAAGATACTTGCTCCGCTTTTTCCCAGTTCAATCACTCAAATACAAAGGAGGACAACACGAAGATCTCCGTTCGCAACCAAATCAACGACACCGTCAGAGAGGTCAAAGAAGGCACCATCAACGCCGTTGTGGTTATCTGCCGTGGCACCACAACCCCATCAAAGCAGATATCACCATGGAATCGGTAAAGCAGCTGGAGCTTGCCGAAGGCAAAGAGTGCTATGCGGTAATCAAGGCCACCAATGTCATGTTCGCAACGAAAAGATCCCAAACATTTCCGCTCGCAATCAGATCGAGGGCGCTGTTGTTGCCGTAAAGGAAGGCGCCGTTAACGGCCATGCGACCATCGAAGACGAAAGCGGCGTGCGCATTTCTGGCTCCATCACCAACCAAGCGGCAAGGCTAGGCTCTTCAGCGCAAGCTTTTCCGCAAGCGGGCTAGACACTTCCCGCGATCGCATCGGCCGTTTTCCATAAACGGCAAGATTGCCGCCTTCTTCAGCCTTCTCGTATCGAGGGAAGCTGATGCCGGGAATGGACATGTCGCATGCGCATGCCCTCTTCCCACGCAGCACGGACCCTTATTCTGCCCGCCGGAGCGGAGAGGCCCGCGCAACGCCGAGCGTTGGCAAGATCTTCGCCCCATGTATGATTCCAGGGACCTCGACGCATAAAAGGGGCCTCCATGGCAAGATTCGCGCGCTATGTATCCGAAATCGCCCGATTGCATCCCAAAACGGATACATAGGACGAAGATCCTGCCAGCTACAGCGCGAAAAGCATGCATTTCGCGCAAACGCTGCCAGGGAGACCCCTTTTTGCGTGCAATCGGCGAAAAGAGGATACATGGCGCGCGAATCTTGCCACAGCAGCCAAAGCAACCTCGAAGATAGACACAACAAATCAATAGGCAGACAGAACGCCAACCAAAAAAAGATCCTGGAACAACAGCCAAATCGCCCAACACCAAGGCGACACCCACAAGACCATTGTTCTGGCAGCCCGAAGCAACGCTCAAATCAACCTGTCACCAAGACGATTCCCGCAAGGGCACCAATCCTCGCAGCATGAAACAATTAGCAAGGCAGCTCAGCACCAAGGATCCTTGGAGAAAAGCTGCTTGCGCAAGCTCATTCGACGCTCATCGATGTCGACATAGGCGATCCTGATACGCTTTCCCATGAGGCTTGCCGCAGAATGGGCAATGGCATCGAACTTCACGTTGTCGGCGACATGCGCGCGAGTAACGGCAAGAGCCTCAATCCCCGCAGCTTTGAGATTGTTGATGCGTGACGCATCCCGCTCCACCGCAAGTTCATTTACATGGAATTCGCGGCTATTGTATTCGATGGCAACGTTCTGTTCGGGCCAATATAGATCGCAGTGGTATTCGCGATATGTGGTTCGCTTGCCTAGCCTTGCGGGGATCAGAACCTTAGCATTCATCTCCGGCATGCCTAATCCGTAACCGCCATAGCGGGCGGGCAGGCCCAGCAATAGCGCCAAACATGTTTCCATCGGCGATGCCGAACCGTCGCAGACATAACGAATAGCTGTTTTTGCTTTCCGAGGCACTTTGCCATGCATTTTGTCCATAAAGCGATTGATCGCCTCTGTGCTCGAAAGGGGCTGAGCAGGCCGAAATCCAATGGGGCTTGCAGGGTCTATTCGGTAAGTTCCGCATAGCTCAAATCCTAATTTGATTAGGTCGATCACGCTACATGACCGCGCAAGCTGCACGAAACAGAATTCAGGATTGCTTAAATATACCCCGCTTTCAAAGGAGAGAAAGCAAGGTGCCCTATCGGGAAGTTTCCAAATATTGTTGTGAAACCGCTTGGATTGACTTCTTGTTTTTCCCGATAAGACAACGACCTCCAGCGGACGAGGGAGCGTTGCTAGAGATGAACTTTCTCTGAACGATTTCGGCAACGTCGGAACATCCTTGAGAGACGGCATAGCCCGCGCAGACCGAATGTCTTCGAAATCCTCGAGCGAGCGAAGCAACCTGATTGCACTTGAATGTCCGATAAAAAGCACCATGGGGAAATCTTATCGGCCGAACCTTAAATAGATGCGAAAGCAATCACAAATAAGCAATAGAGCCCGAGCAACGCCAAATGCACTCGACATCAGCCTTCAAACCGCCTTCCGCCTCCCGAACAACGAGGGACGAAACGGTTCACTTCCCTATCTACGGCTATAATTCCAAAGAGGCGGTTTGGGCAACCCCGCAACAACCTGGACTTATAGAGCCCAACAAGCCATCCGAAAAAAGGGGGGGGCTTATCCATAGATGAACCCGACGCCAGCCAACGTTTCGATCGGTGCTCACGTTTCGACTGGCACTCATTCCCACCCGGCGTCCATGCTCGCCTGGCCCCTATGTTCGCCTGGTGCTCATATTTCGCCTGGCGTCCGTTTAGCCCAGTGTCCCATTTCGCCTGGTGCTTGCGTTTCGACTGGCACCCATACCAGCACGATGCTCGTGTTTCACTCGACGACCATGTTCACCTGATGGCCACGTTTCGTCTAACGCTCATGATCACCTGATACTCATGTTTCACCCGATACTCAAGGGAGATCGCAGCGACACATACCGTGCACGGACTTCAGGAACTAATCCCCCATGGCAAGAATCGTGCAGCATGCATGATTTCGAGGCTCCCGACGCGAAATAGAGCCTTTGCCGGCAAGATTCTTACGCTATGTATTCCGAATTCCCTAATTGCATCTGAAAATGCATACATGGAGCAAGAATCTTGCCATCGTTAAGTCGAAATGCATACATTTCGAACGGGTTTTGCCAGGAAAGCGGCAATCTGAATGCATTCAGCAAAAAGAGAATGCATACAACGCGATTCTTGCCAGTTAGAGTCCTAAAGCGGCTGCAATGCTCAGAGAACGAAGGGTTCGATGGGCGGCGCTTAGCACCCAAATAGCACCCACGGGACGAAATGAGCCCGTGAAAACAAAAAAGCCACCGAGGTAAAAGCCTCGGTGGCCTGCAGTTTCGATGGTGCGCCGTGAGGGATTCGAACCCCCGACGTACTGATTCGTAGTCAGTCCCTCTATCCAGCTGAGGTAACGGCGCGTTTCGCAACGAAAATTAGTATCCTCGTTTGCCCTGTCTTCGTCAACACTTTTCTTTAAATATGAAGGAATTATGGAAAGCAAACCCGTTTCACCTGATGAATAGCCCTTTTGCCGAAATGAGCTATAGCTCTAGCGGGCTAAATATAGTCCCTGAGCGCCTTCTGCTGGCAACTCGCCGGCCCTCCACGCACCATCCGCTTGCTTCCGGCGCAGCATCCTTCGACCCTCTACGCGCCACCTGCCGATGGGCCACAAACCATCTGCAACACACGGCGCAACATCTGGCGACCCCCCCCCGCAAGCCATCTGCCGTCGTTCTGCACAGCACCTGGCGACCCCCTGCACAGCATCCGCCATCTCGCTGCGTGCCATCCTCTGGCCCCTGCGCCACATCCGCCGGCTCTCTGCATGCCATCTGCCCGCCAGTTCACCACGCGATACCCGCCAGCCCATCGCAAGCCATCCGCCATCGCACGGCACAGCATCCTTCGACCCCCGCGCGTCATCCGCTGGCACCCTGCAGGCATCTGCTGGCACGAACCGATGCCCTTAACGGCCCGCAGAACAAACCGTCGGCGCGAGCAGGAGCCCTAAATCCCCGCAAAAACACGTTCTGCGTAATTGTTAACTACCCTTTGCAGATAAAACCCGTTTTTTACTTTCTTTTCACCTCTATCGCATCCCCTGCGCACCGCATTCGCGTAAAATCAAGTTTGCTGCGTTTAGGGCGCTCTTGCCTTGCGCTGCCATTTACACATTTAGGAAAGGACATTACTTGAAGGTTCGAAAATCGAAACCTCACAGTAATTAGCCTTCGGCCTCTGCATTTCACACCCGTCATGTAGTGGTCGAAGGACGACTGCGACATGAACGGATTGCGCCTGTCAGTATTGCTGTGCGCTGCGCAGATCAACTGCCCGCACAATAACCCTGACACGCGGCGGCAATCCCAAGGGAGAATTGCATGCTCTATCTATCTCAAATGCTCGGCGAACCCGTCGTTGATGCAAATGGTGAAAAAATCGGTTCCATATCCGACCTGGCCATCCAAACCGGCGAAGTGTTCCCTCGCATCACCAGCCTGGCATTCCTGGGACCTGGTAAAACGCCTTTCATGATCTCTTGGCGTAAATACGTGGACAGCTTCGACGAAGACGAGGGCATTCGCCTGAAGGTCGACCGCACCGCCATCCGCTTCAGCTACCTTCAGCCTGCCGAAGTGCTCCTTGCGCGCGACCTGCTCGATAGGCAAATCGTAGACACGCAGGGCATGAAGGTTGTGCGCGTAAACGACTTGAAGCTCTCCGTTTCCGGAACGCAGCTGCGCCTTCTTGGTGCAGAAGTGGGCGTTCGCGGCATTCTGCGCGGCTTGGCTCCGTGGGTGGAAAAAGCCGCCTGCGGCATCACCAAGGCGTTCGGCAAAAGCATCGACGAGCGCATCATCGCGTGGAACTACATGGAACTGCTCGACCGCGACCTTTCCAAGGTTCAGCTCTCCGTCAGTCACACGCGCTTGGAAGAGCTGCACCCTGCCGACGTGGCAGACATCCTGGAGCAGCTCGATCCGAAGCAGCGCGCCAACGTGTTCCAGCACCTAGATGACGCACAGGCCGGCGACGCCATTTCAGAAATGGAAGACGAATTTCAGGCCGACATCATCGAGGGCCTGGACGAAAAGCGCGCATCCCGTCTGCTGCGCGACATGGACCCTGACGACGCCGCAGACATCGTGGGCGACTTGCCCTACGAGAAAGCCGAAACCCTGCTTCGCCTGATGGGCGTTGATAATGCCGCAGAAATTCGCAAGCTGCTGGGATACAAGGAAGACACTGCTGGCGGCCTGATGACCACGCAGTTCGTGGCAATGCACACCTCCGACACCGTGCAGGAAACCACCGAGGTTCTTCGCGGCTTGGACGAAGACCACCCCACGGTGAACTACGTGTACGTACTCGATGAGTACGACAAGCTCGTAGGCGTCCTTTCGCTCCGAACCCTGGTGCTCGCAAAAGACAACGCTCCGCTTTCCGACATCATGTTCGATGAGCTCATCACTTCGTTGCCCGAAGAGCCGGAAGATGAAGTTGCAGCCGATATCTCCAAGTACGACCTGATGGCCATGCCTGTCGTCGACGAAAACGGGCAGATGTTGGGCATCGTCACCGTCGACGACGCAATGGAGGTCATCGAAGACAACGTGGAGGAAGGCCGCACGCGCTGGGCATGGGGGCAGTTCGCCATCACACTTGCCGTGTTTATCGTACTGATGATCCCCTATACCTTCTTTGTCCTCCGCATGTTCGGACACAACTAGGATCGAGGCTTTTACATGACACTTAAGGAAAGCACAGCGCAGGACACTGCCCTGGCAGCCAAGGCTTCCCCGCAAGTTCCTGATCAGGGTGGCGACAATGACGGCAAGAAGCAGCACTCGAAGGCATTCCTGGTGCTGGCCGCCATGGGCCCTGGCATCGTAACCGCCATGGCAGGCAACGACGCCGGCGGCATTTCAACCTATTCCACCGTAGGCGCGAAGTTCGGCTACATGACGTTGTGGATCATTCCTGTTATGTGCGTTCTGCTTATCGTGGTGCAAACCACCGCAACACGCATGGGCGTTGTTACCGGCAAGGGCTTTTCAGCGCTGATCCGCGAAAGCTTTGGCATCCGTCTTACGGCACTTGCCATGTTGGCGCTGCTTATCGGCAACGTTGCCACCACCTTTTCAGAATTCGCAGGCGTAGCTTCCGGTATGGAAATATTCGGAGTGCCACGATGGATATCAGTCCCCGTTGCCGCGGCAGCCGTTTGGGGCCTTATCGTGGGAGGCAGCTACAAACGCGTGCAGAACATCTTCCTGGTGCTTTCATGCGTATTCGCCACCTACATCGTCGCAGCCTTCTTGGCGCAACCCGATTGGAACGAAACCTTCCAGCACACCCTGGTGCCAGCAGCAAGTTCGGATTTGGGCTTCCTTTCGCTTACCGTCGCAATGGTTGGCACCACTATCGCCCCCTGGATGATGTTCTTCGCCCAGAGCAACGTGGTCGAAAAGGGTGTGCGCGTACGCGATCTTCCCTATCAGCGTATCGATGCAGTAACTGGTGCTGTGGTGGGCTGTATCGTAGCATGGTTCATCATCGTAACCACTGGCACCGTGCTGTTCCCGCAGGGCATCGAAGTAGAAAGCGCCGAAGCGGCTGCAGCTGCGCTCGAACCTTTCGCGGGCCAATACGCTAAAGCGCTGTTCGCCATCGGCCTGGTAGCCGCCAGTTTGCTGGCCGCATGCGTTCTGCCCCTTACCACCGCTTTCGTTATCTGCGAAGCATTCGGCTGGGAAGCAGGCGTTTCGTTCACCTGGAAAGAAGCGCCCCTCTTCAAGGGCATCTTTACGTTTGTCATCGTCGTTTCGGCTGTGGTTATTCTTGTTCCCAACATCGACTTGATGGGAATCATGCTCACTGCGCAGTTTGTAAACGGCGTCATTTTGCCTGTATTACTGGTGTTCATGGCCATCATCTGCACCGACAAACACGTTATGGGCAAATACGCAGTGGGCAAATTCACCCGCGTTATTCTATGCTTCACCATTGTGGTGGTGGGCATTCTTTCCGCCATTTGCTTGGTTATGCAGATACTGGGAATCGGATAATTCGGCGCTGACGTCGTGGCTCATAGGGAGCACGCGACAGCAGCCTTGGAAGCACAAAGCTTCAACCCCTATCCACGAAAGCTGCTTCGGAGAAATCCCCCGAGGCCGCTTTATTGCTATTCGCCAGCACAAGCAAAGAGGGCATCCGTTTTAACCACACGGCCATGACCGCCAAACTCGCACCCAAAGCAGGCAAGGGCCGCGCAGCAGCTGGGCTCGCAGCCCAAAGGAGGCAGAAAAAGCAGCAGCGCCCTCCAAGCCAGCTCCTCGTATCCAGTCCCTGCGCGGCTGGCATCATGGGCTCATAAGGAGCCCAGCCCATAGGAACGGTTTCTGTTTCCATAAGAAGAAACCAAACCATAAGGGCGCCCTTATTGCGTAATAATAAATAAGCAGGGAAAACAAAGGAAGGAACACATCGAGGGCAAGCGTCAAAGCCCGCTTTGCGCCCCTCTCGGAAAACACCATGGAGCCAAAGCCCAAAGCACATCTTTTCACGTTTGCCGTTATGGCATTGTTCATTTTCGTGTTTTTGGGCAGCGAATATCACTTCGACATCGCTTATGGCGAGCTCGCCGGCCCCGATTCGGTAGTCGGCGCACAGGCATCCATCCTTGCCACAAGCGCCATAGGGCTTGTGGGCTATTCATTGGTGAATCGAACGGCAGCCGCAAGGCATCGAAGCATTCTTGCCGGCGTGCTGGGAACCGTTTCCGCCTTGCTCCTTGTCGCAACTCAGCTAACCCAGAACGCCAACGCCTTGCTGTCGCTGGGATGCTTGTTGTTCTTGATTTTGGGTATGTTGGGAAACGCCACCTACTTTTCCGTTGCGCAAACCCACTATGCCAGCAACTCCCTTTCCCGTCTGGTGGGCACCTCGTATGCCGCAGGATTGCTCGCTCAGTTCCTGCTTCATTCTTTGGCGCCAAACAGCGTTATCGAAGCCGCGATTATCGGAGCTTCGATCATCGCACTTGGCTTCGCTCTTGCAGCGCGCCGCAACGTGCTGCACGTAGTCCCCGTCAGAAGCGCACTTCTCGAAAAAGACCAGCGAACCGCCAACGAACGCGATGCCCTCAAGGAAGCAATCCTGCTGCTCGCCTGCGTATCCCTAATTGCCTGCGTTTTCAGCACACTCGACAACGTGGTTACCCTGGCAAACGCGCAAGGCATGTTCGACCTTTCAACCTGGCCTCGCCTGCTTCTTGCCGTCAGCGGCATTGCGGCTGGCTTCATCTTCGACCTCACTAAGCATCGCTATTCCACTGTTACCATACTGTGTGTAGCCATGTTTTCCCTGGTTTCCGCCCTTGCCATCCAAACCGGCTCCGAAGTTCTTCTGGGTTTGGTAATTTTTTACCTTTCATCGGGCTTTTTCGTAGTCTTTTTCACCTCGTCGTTTTTGCGCACCGCAATGCGCTGTGCAAACCCGTCGCTTTGGGCGGGCATGGGACGCGCCGCCAACAACGCCTGTGCCGCACTTGTAGCCATGCCTTCCATGGCCTTAATCTCGTCGGGCGATATCATGCTTATCTCGTCGATAACCATTGCACTAGCCATGGTTACCCTCCTTGTTGCCCACGCGCTCGAAAACGTGCGTCGCACCGCGCGGCATAAGGCCGAGATCGAAGCCATAAAGCTAGCGGAGCTCACCGCCGCGCAAATGCAAACCGCCAAACCCCAAGAAGAACCAGAAGCCAAAGCTCCCGCCGATAAAAGCGCTCCCGACAAGCACCTTGCGGCATTCTCGGAGCGATATAGCCTTACCCCACGCGAACGCGACGTTCTTTCCGCAGTATGCTCAAGCGAGGAAACGCTCCAGTGCATCGCCGATGACATGGGAATATCCCTTCGCGCGTTGCAGAAGCACTTGACCTCCATATACCGCAAATCAGACACACAATCCCGCGCAGGGCTCTGCTCCGCCGCACTCACCGAGCCCCTTGAGCACTAGCGAGCGCAAGCTTCATTCAAGGGAACACCTCGGCCGCCGCCTTTCCTTTTGCGGCTTTTGCCAACACGTTTCCCTATTGCGCCCACCAGGTGTACACTCACCAGCGCGTTTCCCCTATCACGCCCACCAGGCGTACAATGCCCGGTATGAGCACCAATAGCAAACATACCCCCACGTCCAACAACGAAACCCCCGAGGAAATCCGCAGCCGCCTAAGGGCCCAAGCAAAGAAAGCGCGCTCCGCTCTTGCGCCCGAAACGCGTGCGAGCAAGAGCAAGCAGATCTGCGCAAAGCTGACCCAACACCTTGATGCCTTGATAGCTGAGACGCCTCAGGGCAAACCCGTTGTCGGCGTATACTCCGCATTCCCATGGGAAGTTGACCTGGGCATCTTCATCGACTATGCCTACCTGCGAGGCTGCACTGTTGCCTTTCCCTGCATGATGCCCGATGCCCATGGCATTCCCGACGCTCCTGGGCGCGGGATGCGCAAACCCGGGTCGGGCCCCAACACCCAGCATGTCACTCAGCAAACTATGGAAATGCGTTCGGTTAGCGCCGAGGCATTCTGCAGCAACAGCGTGCCGTTCCTGAATGACCCGTTAAAGGAGTATCACCACAACAACCCCGAACTTACCGCCATGCCCTACCTTGCTGCCAACGAGTTCGCCTTCATTGTGGTTCCCGCTGTGGGGTTCGATGCGCACGGCAACCGCCTAGGATACGGGGCAGGCAACTACGACCGCTACCTTTGCCAGCTTACTGATGCATGCCATGTTGTCGGCGTCGCCTTTACCGAACAGGAGGTTTCCCCCATCCCCGTAGAAGACCACGACATCCCCCTTCCCTTCGTTACCGCTTAGGGGAAAGCTTCGCTTCAGGGTGGCTCAGGACGGGTGGAAAAAAATGCCGGGAGCATCAGCTGAGAGCAGCGATGGGGCAAAACCCCACTCGCGCTCGTGTTGTTTCATTTCCCTTACATACGCCCTCACCTGCAGCAAAGCGCACTACAATGAAGAAAACGCCAACATAGAGGGGTTACCATGAACACGAAAACCGAACGGAACTGGCAGCTTATTGTTGCTGGCATATTGTTTATCATCTTTGGCTTGGTATGCGTATTTTTCCCAGGCCTCACTCTTGCATCTATCGCCTTTATTGTTGGCGCCGCCTTTGTGGTTTCCGGCGTAGTCAATATCGCAACGTTCATTCGAGACCGCGATCTTCTGGGCTTTTCGGGATGGATCTTGGCATACGGCATCCTTGACGTGCTCATTGGCGCCATGTTCGTAATTCACCCCTTCGCTTTTGCGGCAGTGCTGCCTTGGGTTATCGGCGCGTTCGTTCTGGTTTTCGGCATATACGAAGTTGTGGCAACCTTCATGGTCAAGCGCGCAGGCCTTCCCCTTTGGGGCTGGATGCTGTTCTCGGGCGTCATTTCCATCGTTATCGGATTCATGTTCTTCTCCATGCCCGAAATGCTCGCGTTGTTCATTGCGCTGTTCGCTCTTCTTCGAGGCGTTGATCTTATTGTTATGGGAGCAAATGCAAGAAAATATTTCCTGTAACCGCCCGTCTTAACGCGCCGCCCACCCGTTACGCCCTCCACCGCTCATAAATGCAACACCGTGGCAACGAAGCTAGCCTATAATCGGCACAGTTAAAAAAGCGCATGCAAGGCTGCGCTGGAAATGCATCATGCGCGGCTTCGCTAGCCGCCGCCTTCCCAGCGCAGCATCGCCTGCGCCCTATTTACAGTAAGGAGACTGTACATGGAAGGCTTCGAGCTTCTTTCCACCGGTGCTTGGTCTATCCTGCCGCCGCTTCTGGCGCTAGGCCTTGCCCTAATTACCAAGGAGGTGTATTCCTCCCTGCTGGTTGGCGTGTTCTCAGGCCTGATCATTTACGAGTTCTGCCTTGAAGGTGTCGGCTTCGACCAGCTCATCACCGCATTTACGCTCATCCCTCAGGTTATGGCGGAGCAAATCTCGTCGAATGCGGCGCTTATCTTGTTCTTGGCATTATTGGGCGCGTTAGTCGTCATCATCGCCATTGCTGGCGGTTCGCGCGCATACGCTGAATGGGCCGCGAAACACATCAAGAGCGCACGCATGGCAACCGTTATGACGGCTCTTTTGGGCATCGTGGTATTCGTTGACGACTACTTCAACTGCCTCACTGTTGGTGCCGTCATGCGCCCCGTAACCGACAAGTTCCGCATCAGCCACGAAAAGCTGGCGTGGATCATCGACTCCACCGCAGCTCCGGTGTGCATTATTGCCCCTGTTTCCTCGTGGGCGGTTGCCATGGGTGGCTACATGGGTGAAAACGGCTTCAACACGTTCGTTGCCTCCATTCCGTACAACCTCTACGCACTGGTCACCATTGTGTTCGTGTTCGCTATGTGCGGTTTCGGCAAAGACTTCTTCAGCATGGGCAAGGCTCAGCGCGACTGCGACGCTCATACCTACAGCCCCATTCCTCCCCATGCCTCCGCTCTGGAAACGGTATCCAAGGCAGGCGTTCCCAGCAATCCTGAAGCCGTCGAAACCGTTATCACCGAGCAGTCCGACCTGGAGGGCGCCACGAAAGCGGTCGAGCAGTTCAAGGGTCTGGATGTTTCCCCCAATGGCAGGGTATTCGACCTGGTTATCCCTATCGTGGTGCTTATCGTGTTCTCCATCACGGGCATGCTGTATGTTGGCGGCTTCTTTGAGGGCGTAGATTTCGCAACAGCTGTTGGCGAAAACCCCATCGGCGGATTGTGCATCGGCGCCGCCGTGGCATTGGTGGTTGCCGCGTGCATGTTCCTGCCCCGCAAGCTCACCACTCTGGTTGGCTTTACCGAAGGCGCTTCCGAAGGCGTTCGCTCTATGGTTGGCGCTATCATGATCCTTGTTTTGGCATGGAGCTTGGGCGGCGCATGCCGCTACATGCTGGGCACGGGCGAATTCGTTTCCAACTTCCTTACCACCATGGGCTTTGAACTTTCGTTCCTGCCTGCCGTTATCTTCGTGGTTTCTGGCTTCATCGGATTCGCCATGGGCACTTCCTGGGGCACCGCTGCCTTGATCCTGCCCATCGTTTTGGGCGTATTCCCCGAAAGCGACCCGCTATTCCTGGTCACCATCGGCGCAACGCTTGCCGGCGCAGTATATGGCGACCACATCTCGCCCATTTCCGACACCACCATCCTTTCTTCTGCTGGTGCGGAATGTAACCACCTGCGCCACGTGGCAACCCAGCTTCCCTACGCTTCCCTGGTTGCCGTCATCTGCCTGTTTGGATATCTGGTTGCCGGCTTTACCGGTTCGCCTTGGCCTTCGCTTATCGGCGGTATCGCTGTTGCCCTCGTTGTCGTTATTGCAACGCGCGTGTTCGGCAACAAGGAAGCTGCATAGACGTATCACATCAAAACACACCACAAGGGAGTCCTTCGGGACTCCCTTTCTTTTGCCCGGACAATTACAAGGTCCAAATATGCGAATTCTCACTCTGAGACGTCAGACATTGCGCCCGAACAAAACATGCAGGCATATCACCTCGCTGTTTTGAGGAAACTCCAAACAAGACATGACAACAAGCAAACAAAAAGGCCCCGAGGGGGCCTTTTTGTTTGTGCCTGCAGATACGACCAGCAAGAAACGCTTAGCGCTCTTCGATAGGCTTGTATTCGCGAGCCTTCACACCCGTCTTGTATGCGGGGCGGATGATGCGCTTGCCGCTTACCAGTTCCTCGAAACGGTGGGCAGCCCAACCTGCCATACGAGAGCAGGCAAACAGCGGAGTGATCATATCCTGCGGAATGCCCATCATGGAGTACACGAATCCAGAATACATATCAACGTTTGCGCACATATCCTTCTTGGTGCCCTTTTCCTGCAGGATGACTTCAGGGCTTAGGCGCTCGATGAGCTTGAGCAAATTCAGCTCCGCTTCAAACTCAGTACCCTTGGCAAGCCTTGTTGCAAAATCCTTGCAGATAACTGCGCGCGGATCGGAAAGCGTGTACACCGCATGACCCATACCGTAGATCAATCCGGTATGATCGTATGCCTGCTTGTTCACGATCTTGGCAATATAGGAAGCTACTTCGTCTTCATCTTCCCAATTCTTAACGTTTTCCTTGATTTCCTTCTGCATGGCCAGAACCTTATGGTTTGCACCGCCATGCTTACTGCCCTTCAAAGAACCGATAGCGGCCGCGTAAGCAGCATACGGATCGGTATCGGCAGAGGAAAGAACACGGCAAGTGAAGGTGGAGTTGTTACCGCCACCATGCTCAGCGTGCAGAGACATCATGATGTCGAGCATGCGTGCTTCTTCAGGAGTGAACTCCCGGTTGGGACGCAACATGGAAAGGATGGTTTCGGAAGTGGATTGTCCCGGAATGAAGCGATGCATGATCATCGACTCGTTGTAGAACGCAGCACGCTTGGCATAGTGAGCCAGCACCATGATGCGCGGTAATCGAGAGATAAGAGAGATTGCCGTACTGATCTCGTGCTCGAAGGAACGCTCTTCCGCCTTTGGGTCGTCAGCATACAACATGAGCACCGAACGCTGCAGAAGGTTCATGATGTTATGAGAAGGCGTGCTCATGATCTTCGAAGCGGTGAAGCCATCGGGCAAATTGCGCTGAGCATCAAGTGCCTCAACAAGCACATCGAGCTGGCTTGACGTGGGAAGCTCCCCCATAAGCAGCAGATACACGATCTCCTCAAAGCCGCGACGCTTGGTGGCATCGCCGCCAACAAGATCGTAGATGCTGTAGCCACGGAAGGTGAGCTTGCCTTCGTCGGGAACCTTATCGCCCTCATTCATCAGGTAACCGTGCACGTTAGAGACATTCGTAACGCCCGCGATTACGCCAGAACCATCGCTGTTGCGCAAACCGCGCTTTACGGGGTAACGCTCGTACAGTTCCGGATCGACGGCATTGACCTTTGCGATGTTATCGTATAGGGAAAGCTTATGGTCTTCCATGAATATTCCTTTCAACTACGAGACTAGATAGTACACCCCGCTTGCACATCAAAAAGCGTACTTTGGTGAACGATAACAAACTGGAAACAAACGGATTCTGTTATGCAACAAAAATTCTTTGTGTGATTAGTTCTAAAACAACGAAAGTCGAAAAGCAATAGACACGCCCCTGCGGCCTGCTTCTTCATTTTATTCCAGCAAAGGCACGCTCTGATATTCAAAGCAGATACGGATTCGATAGCCGACGGCGCACTGCATCGAGCATTTGCCGATGCGGAGTGCGGCCTGCATTTCGTCTTCTTTCAGAAGAGCACCAGGCAGCGCATGCCTATACGGCTCCGAGGGGATATCGGGCAACGCGCTTCTTTGAGGCTCTGGGAAAAGTCAGGCAGAGCACACCTTTGCAGTGCTGAAAAAAAATACCGAAAGCAACGCCAGCATCCCATGCTGCAATCAGGCTGTTTGCCAGCAAGCCCTTGGGACTATAGTTATCCGCAATAGCTTGAATGCAACAATATAGAAGCGCAATGATAGAATCCAAGCAAGGATTGATACGTTTTCTGACAGGAATGCGAATCCAGCCATCGGCTCGCCTTCGGCAAACCGCCGCAGTGCCGCCCTGGCGCCCATCATTCGAGGAGAGAGAAGCCACCATGACGCAAGACATCAATGGCGCAACGCGTCTAATTTGCCTGTTCGGCGACCCCGTCGCACACAGCAAATCACCCCACCTTCATAACCGAGCATTCGAACGCGCCGGCCTGAATTACGCTTATATGGCCTTCCGCGTTCCTGGCGAAGACATGAAGCAGGCAACCGACGCAATCCGCCTTCTGAATATGCGCGGCTGCAACCTTACTATGCCGAACAAGATTGCGGTTATCCCGTTCCTGGACAAGCTTGATCCCATCGCCGAGATGGTAGGCGCCGTCAACACCATCGTCAACGAAGACGGCGTTCTCACTGGATACAGCACCGATGGCTACGGCTTCATGAAGTCATTCGAAGAACACGGCGTCGACGCCAAAGGGAAGAAAATGGTCCTGATGGGCATGGGTGGCGCTGGAACCCCCATTGCCGCACAGGCAGCACTCGACGGCGTAGGCGAAATCGTGGTATTCAGCCCCAGCACGGGCAAATCATGGGATCGTGTTGCTGAAGAAGTAGCCCTCGTTGCTGAGAAAACCGGCTGCAAAATCAGCCGTCACGACGCAAACGATTTGGACGACTTGCGCGCACAGCTGGCTGACGCCGATCTTCTGGCAAACGCCACCCCCATCGGCATGGGCAAGCTCGAAGGACGGTCCCCTATCCCCGACGCATCGTTCTTGCATCCAGGCCTGGTAATCCAAGACGCTATTTACCAGCCAGCAGAAACCGAGCTACTGAAAATGGGCAAAGAAGCAGGCTGCACCACCATCAACGGCGAGGGAATGCTGTTCTTCCAGGGTGCCCGCGCCTTTGAGATCTGGACGGGCGTAGATTTCCCGCTTTCACCAGACGAAATGTAGCAGGGCAAACAGCGCTACAATTAAACGGCGGCGTGCAATGGGGATTGCGCGACCGCCGTTTTCTCATATTCAGGGGCCTTGGGCCTTTTCGCCTAAGTAAAACAGGAACTACCAGGAGGGACCATGGACTGGCAGGATGAATACGAGCGGAAGAAAATAACCGTAAACCAGGTATTCGAGCAGCATCTAACCGGCAACCAGAAAATTTATACGGGTGGCCTTCACGTACCCACCACCATCATCAATGCGCTGATTGACAGGGTTGCAACGGGCACCCTTACCGGCATTGATCTTTTCGGCAACTGGATGAACGGCGACATCACCTTCGCGGAGCTCGATGTAACCCCCGAGCAGTTCCGCTACCACACCTACTTCGCCGGGCCCAACGAGCGCACCGGCTTTGCTAACGGATCAAAGTGCGTTGCGCACATTCCCGTTCATTTCTCGGATACCAATCGCATGTTGGAAGAAGTTGGGCTCGACTACGCCGTAGTCCAAATGACGCCGCCCGACGCTCAAGGCAACTGCAACATCGGACCCTTGGGATTCGAACAGGGCGCATTGCGTGGTGCAAAGCACATCATTGCGCAGATCAATCCGCGCCTTCCCCGTGTATTCGGCGATTCGCACAACTATCACGTAAGCACCATTGATGCCTTCGTAATGCAAGAAGAGCTGCTCGAAGATGTACAGGTGCCCGCACCGACGCCTGAAGAGGCAAAGGTTGCAGAGTTCATCGTCAATCGCGTAAACGATGGCGACACCATTCAGCTGGGCATCGGCGGCATCATCAACGCTATCGCCGCAGGTTTGGAAAGCAAGCAGCATCTGGGCTGCTTCACCGAGATGTTCTCGGACGCTTTTGTTGAACTGCAGCAAAAAGGCGTCATCGACAACTCGCGAAAGAACTTCATGCCAGGCGTTTCGGTTGCGGGGTATTCGACTGGCACACAGCGCCTGTACGATTTCATCCACGAAAACCCCAGCATGTACTACACATCCTACGAAACGGTGTGCAATCCCGCCCTTATCGCGAAGAACGACAACCTGGTTTCAGTGAACACCGCCGTAAGCATCGACCTTACCGGGCAAGTGTGCGCTGAAAGCATCGGCGCACGCCAGTACTCTGCAAGCGGCGGGCAGTTTGACTTCGTGCGGGGCGTGAAAAATTCGAAGGGCGGGCGCGGCTTTATTGCCGTAACGAGCGTGGCGCACACCAAGAACGGTCCTGTTTCGAAAATCGTGCCCACCTTGGCACCAGGCAGCGCCATAACCAGCCTTCGCAACGACGTGCATTTCATTGCAACCGAATACGGCGTAGTCGATCTGCGCTGGGCCGACATTCCCACCCGCGCACAGCGCCTTATCAGCATCGCCCATCCCGATTTCCGCGACGAGCTTACTTACGAAGCGAAGAAGCTCGGCTTCCTGTACTAACAACGTCTTCTAAGCACAATTCGTAAACCGCAGGTTCGCCGAACCGACTCGCAAAACGCAAAAGGGCTACATCGAAACCAATGGGAACGCCCCTGCTTCTTGCTTCGAAGAAACAGGGGCGTTTCAATACAGCGTCAGGGCAGCTCTTCCCGGTTCACTATTCTTTTTCACACAGCAGACTCCCTAAATCGGCTGCCGCACACAAGGTAGCGCTCTTTTCGCGGCTCTTTTCTACTGTGCGGTTTCGCGCTTGCGGTTTTCCGGCTGCAAGATCAGCACGGCGGCAACAACAGCAACAATAGCGAACAGAGCGCCTACTGGGCCCGCCCACACAAAACCAGGGCCTGAAGCCACCACGCCGCCAAGGAACGATCCCGTAGCAATACCAAGGTCGGAAGAGGTGGGCATAACAGCAGACGCAAGGGTAATCGCCTTCGGATAATCCTTAGCTGAGGTTTGCAGCAGAAACGTTTGCAACGGAGAATTCATGTGGTAGATGAACACGCCCGTAAGCACCACGTTAATCACGGCAAGCGCGGTGTTGCCCGAAGCAAGGCTGGGGCCAAGCAGCAGAAGCACAAGGGCCTGCAAACCGAACATGATAGGCATTTTCGCCAAGCCGTAATGCTGAGCGATGGAGCCGCTACCCAGATTGGAAACAATAGTTGCGGCACCGTAGAAGAACAGCACGATACTTACCATCCACACCGAAAGACCCACGCCATCTTCCAAGATAGGCGTTACGTACACGTAGAACACGTACGTTGCCGCCATGCCGAATCCTTTCATGATGAGCACCAAGATGATGCGACGATCCTTCAGGATTACCAGCTGATCGCGCACACGAGAAGAAACATCGGTGGAGCCAGAGCGCGGCACAGAGACAAGCAGCAACACCGTAACAACGAGCGCTACAGCTTCTACCGCTATAAACGCAGCCTTGATACCGAATGCATCGGCAAGCAGCGTGCCAATGGGCGTACCCAAGACGCTGGCAACAGAAAAGCCTGCGTAAACGAATGAAATGATGCGAGCCGATTTTTCACGAGGAATGATGTCGTTGATAAATGTCATTACCGTAGACAGCAGCACGCCCGAAACCACTGCGGTAAGCACCCGGGCAACCAGCAGCGTTTCGTACGTAGGAGCCACGATGGCCAGAAGGTTGCCTGCGTTGAATACCGCAAGGAACGTCACGAACAAGGGAAACCTGCGAAAACGCCCGGTAGAAAGCACAATGATCGGCGTCGACACCGCATATGAAATAGCAAAGAAGCCCACCAGATTACCAGCAGAAGCAAGGGAGATACCATATTCCTCGGCGATATCGGGCGTGATACCGATAACGATGAACTCCGCAAAACCTAGGGCAAAACCCACGATAACCAATGCAACCGTTGCAAGTTTTGTGCGCGCTGAACCCTCTGCCACGAAAGCCGTCCTTCTTCACAAGCGGCCGCGCAAACGCAGCCGCACCTTAAATTATGCTAAACCAAGCATGCCTATTTTGATTCTTTCCAACAGTATCAAAGTCCAGCAAAAGGAACAGCAAGAAACGTAAACCTCCAAAAGCGCTGCCGCGAAGAAAGAGAGGGTACAGGACAGGTGCCGTTTTCTCAGAGCAAAAAGCCCGGCGCTTTGCAACTTTTTGCCTATATTTTGAAGCCGAAGAAATGATATCTGCCCCGTATTCCCGCTTTTTCGGGAGGGCTATTCGGGTCAGGAGAAACAAAAAAGGCCAGCCGCATAAGCGACTGACCTGCAAATTCGATGGAGCCAACGGCCGGACTCGAACCGGCGACCCACGCATTACGAATGCGTTGCTCTACCAACTGAGCCACGTTGGCACTCCCGACGCTAAAAACAAGCGCCAGAGAATTATACGCAACGATCTATTTTTCCGCAAGAGCCAAAATGTCCACTCCCGCAGATTAGCCACCCGCTTACGCTCTTACCGCGGTTTTTGCAACAACGCCGCTCCCGTTTGTGCCTTATTTCTGGTTAGATAGACTAAGCGTAACAGGACCTCGACATTTGGCGCATACTGTCTCGCGCCGAGCAGAACAAGAGCGCATACCCCTTTCGGGTTTGCCGCAAAACGCAACATCACAGCTGGAAGGAGGCGCGATGATCACTACCACATGCGATGAAACATCAGATCGTCCCCTGGTCGTCATCACGTACGCCTCTGTTGGCTCAGGCCATCGCAGCGCTGCACAGGCAACCGCTCAGGCTCTCGAAGATCTTTGCGGCAAGCATCCTGCCCTGCCGGAAAATACCGAAATCGCCGTGTTGGACATCCTCGATTACGGCTACATAAAATTCGACGGCGACAAAACCGCCAACGTGACCGTTTCCTTTAACTGGCTCTACGACATCACCTGGCATCGCACCTTTACGGGACGCCTGCTATGGGGTGGCGGTTCGGCATGGTCGCCATTCATGTTCTCGCCATTCACCAAAATCGTTCGAAAGCGCAAGCCCATCGCCATCCTGGCAACACACATTGTTGCCGCCAACGCATCGGTTGCCGCGAAGATGGTTACCGGGCAAACCTTCCCCGTAACCTGCATTCCAACCGACTACGGCGCCGAAGGCCTGTGGCCGCACCTTGATTGCGACCTGTTCTGCGCCGCCGACGAAACCATGGTGAAGGAACTCACGCCGCGCAAGGTGCCTGAAAGCCACATCAAGGTCACAGGCATTCCGGTGCGAAAGGGATTTACCGACCCCATCGATCGGGCAGAAGTGCTGAAGCAATTCGGCCTTCCACAAGACAAAATGATCGTAATGGTGATGGCAGGCGCTCGTCATTCGCAGCCTTATATCCCATTCCGCGAAATCGTGAACAAAGTCGTGCCGCTTCTTTCCGAATTCCCCAACATGCACTTCGCTTTCCTGGCTGGCGCCGACGAAGAGTACGCCAATGGGCTGAAAGGGTTTTTCGCAGAACGGAACATTGCAAATGTTTCCGTCTTCAACTACATCGAGCGTATTCCGCAGCTGATGGAAGCGAGCGACATGATCGTGGCAAAATCAGGCGGCTTGGCCACTACCGAGTGCCTGTGCGCACGCTTGCCCTTGGTTTTGGTGGGCAAGTCGTACGGCCAGGAGCGCGCCAACACCTATACGGTCACCAAAACTGGCGCTGCCGTTACTGCCGAAACCGCAGAAGAGCTGGTTGAGCGCCTGCAGCAAATCCACGAAAACCCCGCCCAGCTTCAAACCATGCTCAGCGGAGGAGAATCGCTGCGCCGCCCGAACGCCGCGCACGATGCCGCTGTGGCTACGCTCGATTTGGTGGGAACGCTTGGCGTGCCCAAGAAGCACCTGCTGAAATTCTATTGGGGCAACAAGCCCTACCGTGTTCGTTAGGGTTATTCCGAGGGCTTGCGCAGCAAGTGCCTTATGCGAACCTTGTCGCATTCGCTAGCCCGCTTCGCCACCAAAACGCGGCCACCGCTGCAACAACAGTGGCCCTCCATGCTTGCTCGAACTACTTCCCAAACAATCCGCCGAAAAGGCCCTTCTTTTGAACTTCTTCGGAGGTCACCTGCTGCACCTCGTAGCCAGTTGCGCCGATCACACGACAGAGATCGCCTTCGTCAAGAGGAGCTTCCGATTCAATCACGGTGCGCCCCTTGCCATGCGAGGAGGACACCTTTTTAACCTTGAAGTTATTACGCACGGCATCATTGACGTGCGATTCACACATGCCGCACATCATGCCATCGATATCGACTATGGTCCTGAACATCTGGAGCCTCCCCTTGAAAGTTCGCCTTATCTAACAAACACAGGGTACACCCAGACGGCGCTGCGGCGTCGACAAATGCCGCAAAAAAGCTACTCAGCCCCACGCTTTCCCGCGAACTGCATACGGTAATAGCGATCGTAGATGCCGCCTTGAGCCCGCAGCTCTTCGTGCGTACCCACTTCGACCACGCGTCCCTCGTCTACCACAGCGATGAAATCGGCGTTGCGAATGGTGGAAAGACGATGCGCAATTACCAAGGTGGTGCGGTTTTCGCTCAGCCGCTCGAGCGATGCCTGAACGCGCTCTTCGCTTTCGTTGTCCAGAGCGCTGGTTGCTTCGTCCAGCACTAGGATATGAGGATCGCGCAGGAACACACGCGCAATGGCGATGCGCTGCTTCTGCCCACCCGAAAGGCGGGTGCCGCGCTCGCCCACAAACGTGTCGTAGCCATCTTCCAAGCCAGCAATAAACTCGTGAATGTTCGCCTGACGCGCAGCCCATTCAACCCGTTCCTGGGAAGCGGACGGGTCGCCATACAAGATGTTCTCGCGAATAGAACCCTCGAACAGATACACATCCTGCTGCACGATGCCCACCTGCGCACGAAGCGACTCCAACGTGGCATCGCGCACATCAATGCCGTCGATTTTCACGGAACCAGACGACACATCGTAGAAGCGCGGTAGCAACGAGCACGTGGTTGTTTTTCCGCCGCCCGAAGGACCGACCAACGCAACGGTAGATCCCGCGGGCACCTCAAGGGTCAAGCCACGCAGCACTTCCTTACCGTCAACATACGAGAAACGAACGTCCGAATAGCTGATGCTCGGAGCAATCCCTTCGTCAACCACGGCACCAAGATCAATGGCATCGGGCTTGTTTTCCACCCCTGGACGTTCAGCAAGCGTTTCCACGAAACGACGAAAGCCCGCATAACCCTTCTGGAACGTTTCGGTGAAATTGATGAGCAGCTCCACAGGAGCAATAAAAATGCCAATGTACAGCGCGTACATAACCATATCGGCAGGATCGAGGATGCCCTGCGCAACAAACAGGCCGCCGCCCACAATGGTTGCCGTATACAACGCGCCCGTGAAGAAGCTCGATGCCATTTGGAATTGACCCATGAAACGGTACGAAAGTTCCTTCGTTTCGATGAATTCTTCATTGGCATGGCCGAACTTGTCGATCTCGATACGCTCGTTGCCAAAGCCCTTCACCACACGAATGCCGCCCAGCGAATCCTGCAAACGCGCGTTCAAACCCGCCATGCGCACACGATTCTGGCGGAAGATTATGCGCTTACGGTAATTCTGAACAAACGCATACGTTGCCATGACAGCCGTCACCGCCAACATCACCAGCGTAAGCGGAACGTTGATGAACATCAGCAGCGTGAAGGAACCCACGATTTTCAGGGTTGCGATAAAGAGGTTCTCGGGACCGTGGTGAGCCACCTCCGAAATGTCAAACAGATCGGTAACCAGCTTCGACATCATTTCGCCGGTGTTGTTTCGATCGTAATACGAAAAGCTCAGACGCTGATACTGCTGGAACAAATCCATGCGCATCCGCGCCTCCATGCGTGCACCCATAATGTGGCCCCAGCAAGAAATGAAGTACTGGCACAAGCTGCGCACCACATACATCGCCACCAGCCCAGCAGCCACCCACGGCAATACGCCCATAATGGCATCGCGAGCATTGACGAAGAAATCGCGCACAAAGAAATTGAGGATCTGGGGGAATGCCAAGTCGATGGCGGCGAGCAGCGTTGCGCATACCAAGTCGGCAACGAACAAAAACGTGAATGGTTTGTAGTAGCTAACGAATTTTCGCGCCACTTCCTTAAAGGGAACCTCCCGCTTTTCCGGCTCGCTCAAAATCTGATTCCTTTCCATTCCAGGCAATGAGTTCAAAATTACCTCCGAAGTCTAGCACCCACCGAAGCGCAAACCGCCACCACTTCGCCGAATACGAGATTCGAGCACGCTTAGTGCCACAATGGCGGCTTAAACAAGTAATATGTAAAGCTGTTGGCTTTTTGCCAAGGCATGCCGTCTTGCCCCTGAAAATGCTTGACTTGCATTGCCATCGTTCTACAATCCCCCTTAATCCTATCAAACTGATAGGTTTTGCAATGTAGAAAGGACCCCGCGTTGAACTTCGACGCCATGGCGCAATACCTTCCTCTGTACGAGGATGCGGCGTGGCTGACGCTGAGCATCGGATGGATCGGCATCGCCGGATCCGTCATCATCGGCCTCATTGTGGCCATGATCGTGCACTTCCGCATCCCTGTGCTTCGCCAGCTTTGTCGCGTATACATCGAGCTGTTCCGCAACACGCCATTGCTTATTCAGCTGTTCTTCTTCTATTTTGGCCTGCCTCGCATGGGCTTCTCCATCACACCGGAAGTGTGCGGTATGGTTGGCCTTGCATTGCACGGCGGCGCCTACATGGCCGAATCGTTCCGTGCTGGCCTGGAAAACGTGGAGCCCATCCAGCGTGAGAGCGCTATCAGCCTGGGCCTTTCGAAACTGCAGTCCATGCGCTACGTTGTGCTTCCCCAGGCAGTTTCGCTGAGCTTCCCATCGTTTGTTGCCAACGTTATCTTCCTGCTGAAGGAAACCAGCGTGTTTTCCGCAATCAGCCTGATGGACCTCATGTTCGTCACGAAAGACCTGATGGGCCTTTACTACAAAACCACCGAATGCCTGGTAATGCTCGTAGCGTTCTACCTCATTATCCTGGTGCCGGTTTCCGTTGCTGGTACGTACATTGAAAGGAGGTTGCGCCATGGAAGCTTTGGGGCTTGATGTTCTGTTCATGGGCTCAAACGCCACCCGCCTTCTGCAGGGTCTTTGGGTTGCGGTGCAGATCAGCGCAATCTCTGTCGTGCTCAGCATCATCCTAGGCATGCTGTTCGGCATCTTCATGACGTGGAAAAACCCTGTTGCCAAGGTTATTTCTCGTTTGTACCTCGAAATCGTGCGCATTATGCCGCAGCTGGTGCTGCTCTACATCGTGTTCTTCGGCGCCACGCGTGTTATGGGCCTGAATATCTCGGCGGAGCTTTCCTCCATCATCGTATTCGTGTTCTGGGGAACCGGCGAAATGGGCGACTTGGTTCGCGGCGCCCTTACCAGCATCCCAAAGCAGCAGTACGAAAGCGCCGCTGCGCTGGGTCTGAATAAAGCACAAATTTACCGTCAGGTAATCATCCCGCAGGCCATCCGCCGCCTTATCCCTTCCTCCATCAACCTCATTACCCGCATGATCAAAACCACCAGCTTGCTGCTGATGATCGGCGTTATTGAGATGATGAAGGTTGGCCAACAGATCATCGAGGCAAACCGCATGACCTCCCCCAACGCCGTATTCGGCATTTACGGCACTATTATGCTGCTGTACTTCGTAATTTGCTGGCCCATCAGTATGCTGGCAAACCACCTCGAGAAGAAATGGAACTAAGCAATGAGCGATACCGCCCTGCTCTCCATTGAGCATCTTAAGAAAGCCTACGGCGATAACGTGGTGCTGGAAGATATCAGCCTTTCCGTTAAGCGCGGCGAGGTAATTGTGGTTATCGGCCCCTCAGGGTGCGGCAAGTCAACCTTCCTGCGCTGCATCAATGCCCTTGAGCCTATTCAGGGAGGCACCATCGAAGTTGACGGCAAAGAGGTAACCAGCTCCGAAAAGGATCTCACCGAGCTTCGCCAAAAAGTTGGCATGGTGTTCCAGAGTTACGACCTGTTCCCCCATATGACGGTGCTCGACAACATCACGTTGGCGCCCACCAAGGTGAAGAAGATCCCCAAGGCACAGGCCGAAGAGGCGGCTCGCGCCCTCCTGAAGCGCGTTGGCCTTACCGACAAGGAAAAGAGCTATCCGCGCGAGCTTTCTGGCGGCCAGAAGCAGCGCGTTGCCATTGCCCGCGCGTTGGCAATGGAGCCCGAAGTGCTGCTGCTTGACGAAGTTACCGCCGCCCTCGACCCCGAAATGGTGCGCGAGGTGCTGGACGTTATCTTGGGCTTGGCGCAGGAGGGCAAAACGATGCTTATCGTTACCCACGAAATGCAGTTCGCACGCGCCGTTGCCGACCGTGTTCTGTTCTTCGATGGGGGCGAAATCGTGGAACAAGATATCCCCGAACGCTTCTTCGAGCACCCCAAAACTGAACGCGCACAGAAGTTCCTGCATACTTTCGAGTTCGACGCCGTCCGTCAGCACGAAGCCTAACGAGCGCTTCAGCCAGAAGGATTGGAAGTCCGGCGCAGCCAGGAGCCCAACGCGACCGGGTGAAGCCTGTCACAACCAGAGACTCAAGCAGAATTGGGCTAAAGCCCGCTACTGCCAGGAGCCGATGCAGTCGCGTGAAACCGGTCGCATGACTTAAACGAAATCCTCTTCGAATCCCATCGCACCCTCAGAGCCCCAACAATGGGGCTCTTTTCGTTTTCGCAATACGACCTTCTCAACAAATCGCAACGCCCGCGCCTGCAGAGAGTCCCGTTCCCACCGATGTCACAGGCAACCGCCTGACAGCGCCCGCGCACACGGAAACCCGCCCCGCCCCCCCTCGAAAGGCACGGATCGCTACAACCTTAAGCGAGCCTCGTTTGTTTCAATGATGTGCATTCGGGCGGTTGTTCGCCTCGCGCTGCTCCATGGCGCCGCGCACGGATGCCCGTTGCAGCCGCAGATAAGTCTCTGTCAACCCTGGGAACGGTGGGTGCCAATAGCGGCGGCTGGGCAACGGGAGCGGAGGCGCGCTTTCGACACACTGCCTGCGATACATCCACCCCCCCCAACTCCGCAATAACCAGCCATTCACAAAAGCAAAATGACTAATTCCCTCAATCCTTATTGACTTTGTAGGATTTAAGCGGTTTACTTCCATCAATCAAAGAAACCCTCGCACGCTAAAGAGGGCAGAAGTAAGGAGAAAGACATGACCCAGACGAAACGCACCTGGAAGCTTGTTGCTGTGCTTGTTGCAGCCTTGGCTCTTGCGGGAGCCTTGCTCACGGGCTGCTCCGGCAACAGCAATTCCTCGAGCGCAAATTACCGCACTCTTGACCAGATCAAGGACAGCGGCAAGATCACCATCGGCGTATTCAGTGACAAGAGCCCCTTCGGCTACGTCGACGAAAACGGCAACTACCAGGGCTACGACATCGAGCTGGCAAACCGTCTTGGCCAGGACCTTGGAGTAGATGTTGAGCTGGTGTCCACCGAAGCAGCCAACCGCGTTGAATACCTGCAGACTGGCAAGGTTGACGTTATCCTGGCAAACTTCACCGTCACCCCCGAGCGCGCTGAGGCGGTCGACTTCGCCGATCCTTACATGAACGTTGCTTTGGGCGTTGTTTCCCACAAGGACAAGGTTGTTACCGACCTCGACCAGATTGGCGACCGCACGGTAATCGTAATCTCCGGCACCACTGCCGAGACCTACCTCACCGAGCACAACAAGGACCTCAAGCTCGAGAAGTACGACACCTACGCTGCAGCTAAGACCGCATTCGAAAACAACCCCGATGCTGTTTGGGCAAATGACAACACCGAGGTTATCGCCTTCGCCAACCAGGCTGGCCCCGAATACGTTGTCGGCATTGAGCAGCTGGGCGACACCGACACCATCGCTCCTGCTGTTTCCAAGGGCAACGAAAGCCTGCTGAACTGGATCAACGAGGACCTGAAGAACCTCGGCTCCGAGAACTTCTTCCACGCAGACTATGAGAAGACCCTGCTTGATACCTACGGTGCAGCATACGAAGACACGCTGGTTGTCGAGCCTGGCCAGAACTAGTCAGCTTATTGCCAACTAGCAGGTCGGCCGTGCCGCTAGAGCTAATCGGCTCGTACCGTTAGAGCTGACCGATCCGCACTGTTAGAGCTGACCGACTCGTACCTGCCGACCAGCTAAAAGGGGGACCCACACGGGTCCCCTTTTCTTATGCCCTGCCTCAAGCCGCCGAAGCGGGAAGGCGAATGCGCGCCATCCGTCAGGAAAGGCAGATGCTGGGTGGCCTTACACTGGGCAGGGACGGCACGGACGACTTCCCCGCTAGACGGGGATGCCCGAACCTGCACCACCGAACCGGAAGAAACGAAGCATCCCGTCCTTCAGCGAAGGTATCTCTTCTCCGAAAGGTCAGTCGTCAGAGGATGGCAAGATTCGCGCGCCGTGCATGATTCAAGGGGCCTGTGCAGCGAAAAGAGCCCTTTCCTGGCAAGATCTTCACGCCGTGCGTTCCCGAAAGGCGGTTTGCGGGGCTTTTCGGATGCATAGCGCGCATATCCTGCCATAGCCAGCTCATTTTGGATACACGACGGCAATATGTTGCCACGAACTGGCGATTTTCCCGTCCGAAGCCACTTTTGGGATGCATGGAGCGCAAAACTTGCCACGGATTGCCGCCCGGGAACGCATTTCGCGAGCATTTTGCCATCGTCGAGCGCCCGGGAACGCATATTCGCAACGTCTTGCCAACAGAGCGGCATCTTCGTGCGGGTGGGCCTATTGCCTTGCCATAGCTCTCGTACCGCATGAATCCGACGACCTCTTCGTGCAGGCGGTGCTGTGTACGCGAGAAAGGGGCGCGACGTCCTGCGCATGGAGACGACACATTGTCGCGATGGCTGGCAACCGAACGGAAGGTAGGGGCGCGTTGTCCCGTACATGGAGGGGTGCGCTAAATGCAGGCATACGCGCGGAAGGCGCAGATGACAAGCTGGCTTATGCCCTTCGCCAAACCGGCTTGCACCCTTCGCGCAGGCCGACCTGGGCCCCTCCACGAATCGACCGTAACATAGATGTGAGACGCGGAACGAATCCGCGGGTCAAGCGAACATCGAGCACTTGCGCGAGACTGATTTGAGAGACAGGCGCAAGAACGGGATCTCAGGCAACGATGTCCACAGACCCGTGGCAGGATCGCAAGGTGGATTCGCTCGCCGGAATTCGCCAGAGTAGTTCGCATGGCAGGGTCACGCACCGGGATTTACGAGGACAGCTCGCAAGCTGAGTTCGCGCGCTGGTGCTTGCGGGGAGCAATTCCCGCAGCGGGGTCGCACGCCGGAATTCGCGAGTCGACCTGGCGCACAGGGTCAGCAGGGCACAAAAAAGCGCCGCTCCGAAGAACGGCGCCCTTCCCGCATAACTACGGGCGCAAACCAGATCCGCCCTGAATCGTAATGGTTTCGCCAGAAACATAGGACGCCATGTCGCTCGCCAGGAACACGGCAACAGGGGCAATGTCGGTCTTAGGATCACCGAAACGGCCCAGCGGGATGCCCTTGATGGTTGCAGCAAAGGTGTCGGGGTACTCTTCCTTCCAAGCCGCCAACTGCTCGGTCATAGCCAACGGGCAAATAACGTTGGCGCGTACGCCGTCGGGACCCCATTCGGTAGCCGCAACGCGCGTCATACCGCGAATGCCCTCCTTCGCAGCAGCGTAGCTGGACTGGCCAGGCTTGCCGAACAGGCCAGCACCAGAGGAAAGGTTAACAACGGAGCCCTTAGTCTTCTTGAGTTCAGGGAAAGCATGCTTCATGTAGAAGAATGCAGCATACAGGCCAGAATTGATTGCCAGGTCGAAGTCTTCCTTGCTATGGTCGACCAACATAACGCCCGACTTAGATGCCTGAGCATTGTTTACCACAGTATCGAGCTTGCCGAAATGGGCGATGGTTTGAGCGATAACATTCTTTACCGCTTCTTCGTCGGAACCTTCAGCGGCAACGTGCATAACGTCAACACTGTACTGCTCCTTGAGCTTTGCCTCGGCGTCGATCAGGCGCTGCTCGTTGCGGCCCGTAATGCACAGGTTAGCGCCTTCTTCAGCAAAAGCGCTGGCAATACCAAAGCCAATACCCTTGCCGCCGCCAGTGATGATAGCCACTTTTCCCTCGAGAAGTCCCATTCGAGCCCCTTTCGCTTGCGCTTCATTTGATGACAACGATGCTAATGAGGGTCACGTGCGAACGGTCGATTAGCGGAAGCGGTCGGATTGAGTCTCTCGGTAAACGGTAAATCTCTCAATTTCAAGAACCGTTAACGGCAGAATTTAGCACAAGAGGGACAGGCTGCCATTCCGCCTAATGCGGTTTCACGCAACTCGTAAGGAAGGCTTCGACCCACTTTCAGCATGGCATCCACCACTTCGTCGAACGGAATAAGGCCCTCGATACCCGCAAGAGCCATCTGAGCCGCAGAGAGTGCGTTCACCGCAGCGCTGGCGTTGCGCTTCTGACAGGGCGCTTCCACCAGCCCGCCGATAGGGTCGCACACCAAGCCAAGCATATTGGCCAGCGCATAGCCAGCGGCAGTAAGGCACATGCGAGGCGTGCCGCCTAAAAGCTCAACAGCGGCACTGGCAGCCATTGCGGCAGCAGACCCGATTTCGGCCTGGCAGCCCCCTTCGGCGCCTGCCACCGTAGCGTTGCGAGCGATAATCGAACCAACAACAGCCGCATTCTTCAGCGCATCCATCAGCTGCGCATCGCTGAAGCCATGTACCTCTTGCAGGGAAAGCAGCACGGCAGGGATCACACCTGCCGAACCAGCGGTTGGTGCTGCGACAATAACGCCCATAGTGGCATTCGTTTCCAAAACGGCAACGGCATTGCGCGTTGCCAAAGCAAGAAGCGACCCGTTTACGCCTGCGCCTAAATCTTCCAATTCACGGAGCTTGGCGGCTTCCCCGCCGATCAGCCCGCCCATAGAAGAGCGTGGGGCTTCCACAGGGGCCGTCGCCGAAGCACGCATCACATCCAGCGCACGCTGGAGGTACGAGACAATAGCGGAGCCCGCCACCCCTCGGCTCGCCAACAGCGCACGTTCACGCGCTTCGGCGGCATAACTCAAGGAAACGCCGTTTTCCTCACAGAAGGAAAGGAGCTGAGCTGCCGTGGCAAAATCGAGCTTTTGAAATTCTCGCAAAGCAAGTTCCGGGTCGATATCGGACGACACTTCACCAGGGTTGCGATGCAGACCATCGGCGGGAATAAAGCGAACCGAGCGAATAGCGGGAAACTCCAGAATGCGGTCAATTACTTCTTCGGGAACAGGATCGTCCACGTCCATAACGGTAAACGCTTCCCCGCCCTGGCGTGTGCGGTGGAGCTGCGAAGTGCCAATATTGATGCCTGCATCGCCCAGGGTGCTGGCTATATGAGCCAACGTTCCTGGCAGGTCCCGCTGACGAACGATCATGCTGTTGAATTCGCCCGTGATATGCACATCGATGCCGTCGATGCGCGTGAGCTCCGCCGCACCACCGCCAATGGAAACGCCACGTGCCACCACTTCGTTGCCGTAGCAGTCGACCACACGGGCCTCAACCGTATTGGGATGCGCGGTTTTGGTAACGGTATCGGGCTCGAACGAAAATTCCAGCCCTTGCTCCTTCGCCAGGTCGAAGGAATTGCGTACGCGCAGATCGTCGGTATGCAGCCCCAGCATGCCCGCAACCAGGGCGCGGTCGGTCCCGTGCCCGTGATAGGTATGGGCGAACGAGCCAAAGAGGGTAAACGTCACTTCCACCGGCTCACCATCGAGCAGGTTGCGCACCATGCTGGCAATGCGCAGCGCACCCGCCGTGTGCGAAGAGGAAGGCCCTACCATAATGGGCCCCACAACATCCCTGATACTCATCGGCTTCATGTGCGCACTCCTTGCCTGGCCGCTCGAGACGAATTGGCGCGCCTGCGCCTATCTTCGTCCCATGTCTGCTCTTGAACATCAGAATAGCGGCAGAGGCCACGCGCCACAGCCAAAAACATAGCTTTTAGCGCAATCGTGACATACCCTACCGGGATCCGAAAGGCCGTTGGGGGTATACGCTTTAAGCGGTCAACCACCAGCGCCTACGAACGGGCAGCGGCCGCCTCTTCTCGCAACTCGCGCTCGATCTCGCGATCGATAGCACCTTCGCCAGTCGGCATCTTCACCTGGAACGGGACCGAAGGCGTGACCAAGCTCACCAGCGGGACAACCACCAATGAAAGAATCATGGCCAACGCACCGCAGTTAATGGGCGAGGCGATGAATCCAATGAACATGTTGGACACGGTAAGGCCCACACCCACGAAAAAGCTTGCCCATACCGCGCCTTTCGAGATGCGCGAACTGTACAAACCCCAGATCAGCGGACCAAGGAACGCGCCAGCAAGCGCACCCCAGGAGATGCTCATCAGCTGAGCGATAAACGTGATGGTGGAGGTGTACTGCACCAGCGCGATAGCCGCCGAAATAACCACGAACACCACGATAAGGCCGCGCATCCACGCAATCTGACTCTTCTCGGGCATGTTCTTGATGACGTTGCCTTTAAGAAGGTCTAGGGTCAGCGTGGAAGAAGAAGTGAGCACCAGCGAAGAAAGCGTCGACATGGAAGCCGACAGAACAAGCACTACCACAATGCCGAGCAAGATATCGGGCAACCCGGAAAGCATGGTGGGAATGATGGAGTCGTAAATGGGAATACCGCTGGGAGCGAAGGCGATCTGATCACCGAACAGGCGACCAAATCCGCCCAGGAAGTAGCTGCCGCCCGCAACCACAAAGGCGAATACGGTAGAGATGATGGCGCCCTGCTTGATAGCAGGACCGGTTTTGATGGCATAGAACTTCGAAACCATTTGAGGCAAGCCCCAGGTACCCAGCGAGGTAAGGACGATGACGCCTACAAGGTTGAACAGGTCGGGACCGAACATCGAAACAAATGCGCCCTGCATATCGGTACCCTCGGCAGGGATCTGCGAAAGAGAAACGATAGCTTCGGAAAAACCGCCTTGGCCCGCAAGCACCACCGCAATTACCGCAACGATGCCCACCAGCATCACAATACCTTGGATGAAGTCGTTCAGAACAGTGGCCATATAACCGCCAAGTACCACATAAACGCAGGTAACAACCGCCATACCTACCACACACCATTCGTAGGGCAAGCCAAACGCCATACCGAATAAACGGGAAAGGCCGTTATAGACACTGGCGGTATAGGGGATCAGGAACACGAAGATGATAGCCGCCGAAGCAATGCGCAACCCCTTCGACTGGTAACGCTTGCCGAAAAACTCGGGCATAGTGGTGGCCTTCAGGCGCTGCGTGATCTCGCGCGTACGCGGACCAAGCACCCACCATGCCAACAGCGAACCAAGAAGGGCATTGCCGATGCCAATCCAAAACGCCGCCAAGCCGTATTTCCAGCCGAACTGACCTGCGTAGCCAACGAAGATTACCGCCGAAAAGTAGCTGGTACCAAAAGCGAACGCCGAAAGCCAGGGGCCTACATTACGGCCACCTAGAACAAAGCCGTCAACGTTCTTGGTGTGCTGGCGCGCGTAAATGCCAACACCAACCACAACACCCACGAAAATCAAAATGATGCATATCTTTGCAACCACGAAAGAACTCCTTTATCTTCAACAAAACATGCTGGTCAGCCGATGCCGCAGCGAGCATAAATCGGCGCAAATCGAACCGGCAAACTACAAAGCCCCATGATCGAAACCCACACAAAAAGCGATGCAGGCACGCCTCCCGGCTGATCGACAAGCTGCAGGAACCAGCAATCGAAACCCACATGAAAGCAAAACGGATACGCCTCTCGATCGACCGGGAAAAGAACACCACTATCAGCGTCTCAACGCCAAACCAAGCCGACTGACCAGGGAAAACGAGAACGCACACGACCTTTTCGGGTATAAAAAAAGCACCCAGGAAAAACCCGTGTGCTATCAATATCGATACGTTATGGAGGCAAACTCAGCTACGCAATGCGAGCGCTGGGCCCAATGCTGGGAAGCAACAGCAGCCAGACCGAAACAGCCCTGAGCCAGATGCTCGGACATGACGGCGCAAGCAGACATACACTTCTGAGCAAGATGCTGAGACATAACAGCACACGAACCTAAAACCGCAGCAATATCAGCATTGGGCTTTGCCAACGCAGTTGCGCTGCTGTGTGCGATACGTGCGATATGTCCCTCTGAAAAAATCATGGTAGCCACTTTATCACAATAAAGAGCATTGGGAAGACCCATCATCCCGTCCCGCTCCGTTTTGCGGTGAACGGTTCCGCTTCCGCGCGATACGCATCGCTGCCGCCAACGCTCGCAACGACGAAACGCCGCGGTGGCGGCGCCCGCCAAAGCCCCGCAGCACCGGGGGCAGCAACGGCATCCGCGCCCGCACCCGCACCTGCACCTGCTCATGCTCCGCCCGCTCCGCCGCCATTCGCGTCAACGGCGACATCCGGTGCCCGAAGCTCCGCAGCGCCGCATCGCCCAAAGCCCCACGGCACCGAAGCGGTAAACCGACGTGGGCAGAACACCGCAATAACCATCTTTCGTTCGCCTGCGCAGCCGAAAGGCCCTGGGCGAAGCATCTTCGAAGTGCATTTTCGGATAGCGAAGGGGTGCATTCCTGGACGGAACTTTTTCGAGGCCCATTTCGGGCAGATGAAGGCGCATCCTTTGAATAAAGCATCCTCGAAGCACACTCCAGGCAGAAGAAAGGTCACATTCCTGGCAAAATATCGCCCTGATGTATTCCCGAAGGAGCCTCGGACGATAAAAACGCCTCTTCATGGCAAGATATCGCCGCCATGTATCCAAAATGAGCTAATTTTGGCAAGATATGCTCCCCATGTATTCAAAATGCCCTACAAAGCGCCGTTGGAGGATACATCAGGCGAACATCTTGCCAGGGAGGGGCGCTTTTCGCTGCACAGACCCCTTAAATCATGCATGACGAGCGAATCTTGCCACGCTCGACGGATCCAGCTGGACGAATCCTGCCATGCTCGACGGATCCCACAGGACAAATCTTGCCACGCTCGACGGATCCCGCTGGACGAACCCCGCCACGCTCGATGGCTTCACCGGGCGAATCCGGCCATGCATGATGGCTCCACTGGGCGAATCTTATCGCGCTCGATGGTTTCTATCGTGCAAATCTTGCCATCCCGCCCTGGCGACTCCCGTTGGGCAAAGTACGTTTGATGGAGCCAACGGCTTTCACCGCCGCGTCCGCCATTGTCCTTTCCGCGAATGCCCTTTAAAAAGCACCTGAATAACTGTGGGGCTCGGCTTCGCGGGGCCCAATCAGCCCAGACCCTCAGCCCCAAAGCACCCGGGCCATTTCAGCACTAGAGCCACAATACGCTGCGGAGCCTCAGCTCCGAAACGCCAAGGCGGCTTCAGCATCAGACATCAAAGCGCCCAGCCCGTTTCAGCTCCTCGAACCCAAAGCACGCAAGCTCAAAACCCTCAATCCAAACCACCAAGGGAATACACAGAGCTCATCAGCTTTTTCGCACAGGCACTCTGAGGGTTGGCAACCACGCTTTCGGTTGCGCCGCATTCAACAACTTCCCCTTCATCAAGCACCAGAAGCCTATCGGCCAGCTCCGACACAAGAGCCAAGTCGTGAGTAATAAACACGATGGACACCTCACCTTTCAGCTCTCCGATAAGAGAAACAATGTGCGCCTGGGTAGACACATCAAGGGCGCTGGTTACCTCATCGCATATCAGCACCGAAGGATCGACGGTAAGCGCCCTGGCCAATGCAGCACGCTGACACTGACCCCCGCTTACCTGAGAAGGAAAACGACAGTAAAAGGTCTCGTCCAAACCGACCAATCGAAGCTTTTCAAGAGCCCGCTCTTTCGCTTCCGCACGCGTAGCCCCGAAGCTGCGCGCCACCTCGACGATGCTGGCGCCTAACGTATAACTGGGATCGAACGATTCCAGCGGCATCTGGAACACCATTTGAATGCTCGAATACACATCTTTACGTTGCCTGCGCGGCAAACCGAGAATTTCTTTTCCGAACAGGGAAACCGAGCCACCATCAGACTGCTCAAGCAGCGTGATAACGCGGGCAAGCGTGCTTTTGCCGCTGCCACTGCCGCCAACAATACCCAAGCATTCACCCTGCTCCAAGGTAAAGCCCACCCTGTTCAGCGCCGGCTTTTCCATGCCGGAGAAACGCTTGGATACACCGTTAACCTCCAGCGCCTTCATCGAGCACCCCTTAGCTTGGGAACAGAAGCAATTAGCTGACGAGTGTACGGATGCTGGGGGCAGGCAATAATCTGATTGGAAGGACCCTTCTCCACAACCTCCCCGTCTTTCATGACATACAGATACTGGGCCATGTGGGCCAACACGGCAATATTATGGGAAACCACTAAAAGCGACACCCCGAATTCGCGATTTGCCGAAACGAGCTCCTCTACCACTTGCGCCTGAACCGCCACATCGAGAGCGCTGGTAGGCTCATCGGCGAAAACTACCTTTGGGGAATTCATCAAAGCAAGGCCAATAGCGGCACGTTGGGCCATACCGCCGGAAAGCTCGAAAACATAGCTGTCCAAAACCCGCTCAGGATCGGATAGCCCCAGCCTTCCAAGAAGCGACGTCGCACGCGCGCGTGCCTCCCCCTTCGAAAGCTCGCCACGCAAAAGAGCAGTCTCCTCGAATTGGGAGCCTAACGTGCGAACGGGGCTGAAAGCCCGCTGCGGGTTTTGCGACACCAACGACGCCACTGTGCTGACGTAGGAAAGATGCTCGGTCTGCGTCATGCCGGAAATGTCTTTCCCGGCAAAGCGAATGGAGCCGCCGCAAACCTGGCCCGCCTGCCCAAGCATTCCCAGCGCGGCGCGAAGCAGCGTGGTTTTGCCGCAGCCCGATTCGCCAACAATGCCCACAATAGAGCCCCGCTCAAGGGAAACGGTGACACCGTGAAGCACGGCGTCACCGTTGTACGCAACACGCAAGTTTTCTATTTCGAAAATTGCAGACATACACCCTACTTGTAAGACATCTGATAGTTCAGCCAGTCGTACTGACCCTGCATAGCAAGGTTTTCAACGTCGGCTGCCGTAACGTCATTTACCAGCGTATGAACCATGTAGACATAAGCATGGTCATCGAGCGCGATCTGCTGGATCTGCTTCACCAGTTCCTTCTGCTCGGCCTCGTCACCGGTCTTCTTCAGCCGGCCAAGAAGCTCGTCAACCTTGGCGTTGCTGTAATGACCGTAGTTGCTGGTGCCATCGGAGCCCATAACCGCAGACAGGTAGGTGTAGGGATTGCCCGTGGGAAGCGTGGAGTAAGCCATGGTGCCAATATCCCAGTCGCTGTCGGCCAAACGAACGGTAATCTTTTCGGCTACTTCAATATCAGCAGCAATGCCGATCTGGGAAAGCTGAGATGCCAGTGCCTCGCAGTCCATGGGCAGCGCAGCGTTTGCTTGATAGGTTACCAACTTCAGGGAAAGCTTCTTGCCGTCCTTTTCCAGCACACCGTCGCCATCGTTATCGGCGTAGCCGGCATCAGCCAGAATCTGCTTTGCCTTTTCAGCATCGAAGCTATCGCAGGTCACACCATCGGCATAGCCAGAAGAATCAGGGAATGCAGCGTGGGATGCCTCGGCGGAATTGTTGTAGATGGAGCTAACATACGAATCACGATCGACGCACATGCCAACAGCCTGGCGAACCGCATCATCCTGCATAGCTTCGCTCTTCATGTTGAAGTACAGCATATGGGCACGAGCCTGATTGGTCTGATGCAAAGTGTACTTGGACGTATCGCTCAAGTTTCCAAGCTGGTCGTCTGCAACATTCATCAGCGCACAAACCTCGCCAGACTGTAGCGCGGATACCTTCGACTGATCGTCGGTCAGGTACTTTGCATGCACAGTCTTGATTTTCGGCTCGCCCTGCCAATAGGAATCGTAGGCAGAAAGCTCAACGTCGCCATTGCCTGCAACCGAATCGATCTTGTAAGGGCCGGTGCCCACAGGCTCGTCTTCGGCAGCGCCCGAGTTCACATCGATGATAGAGGCAACAGGCTCGGACAGTTCGTTCTTAAAGGCGGTGTTAAGGGAATTGGTGGTAACGGTAAGCACGTTGCCGTCAGCCTCCATATTGGCAATATCGAGCGATTTCTTGGCGCGCTCGTTCATGCTGATGGTGCGATTCAGACAATCCGCTACCGCCTGAGCATTGAGCTCGTTACCGTTCTGGAACGTTACCCCTTCACGAATCGTGATCTTCCACGTGGTGTCGTTCACCATTTCGGCGGACTCAGCCAACATGGGCTGAGGATCGAAGTTGACATCGATGCGGAACAGCTGCTCGTAAATGCCCAGATAGGAACCCTGCCAACCCATGTAGTTGTTGGTTGGGTCAAGGTTGTACTCGCCAGCGTTGGAAGTCCAGGCAACGCTCATCTCGTCGCTATTGCTCTTAGAATCCGACGAGCATCCCACAAGCGCGCCCACGGCGCCCGTGCCCAAAGCACAGGCAAGGGCTACAGCGGCAATGCGCTTTGCCCACCTCTTCTTAGCTTTCACCATCTCGCTTTCCTTTCTTCGATGGTTTTATTTCTTTTCCCTCACGAACAGTGAGCTCTTATTCCCAAGCGCTTCGTTGACCGAATCGCCGAAAAAGTTGAACACCGCAACCACCAAGAAGATGGCAAAACCTGGTGCGAACACCGCCCAAGGTGCAGTTTGGAACCCTGATGCCGCCTGATTGATCATGGCGCCCAACTCGGGCGAAGGAGGCGATGCACCCAAGCCCAAAAAAGAAAGTCCCGCCAAACTGAGCATCGAACCGCCGATGTCCAAGCACGCCGTAACAATCAGGGGCGGAAGAATGTTGGGCAGCACGTGCTTCAGAGCAATTGCCATTCTGCTCAGGCCGCCAATAACTGCCGCCTGAATGAAGGGGCGCTCTTTCAACGCCAACACGGAAGAACGGGCAATGCGCGCAAAGCGCGTCCAGCCAGGAACCACCAGCGCGATAACCGCATTCTGCAAACCGCCGCCCAGAAGGCCGGCGATGGCAATGCCCAAAACCAAAGTCGGGAACGCCATAAAGGCATCGGTGATGCGCATTACCACGGAATCGAACACGCCGCCGATATACCCCGACAACGCACCCAGAACCGAACCGATAACAACGCTTAAAGCCACAACCGCCAAAGCGGCAAGCACGGTGGTGTGCAATCCTGTTAGCACACGACATAAAATGCAGCGCCCCAGCGAATCGGTACCCATAAGAAATTCCCCGTCGGGTGCGCGGTTCGACAACGCAAGGTTGGCAAGTTCGGCATCGTGTTGGCACAACAAAGGCGCAACGAACGAGAACGCAACAATAAGCAGCGCAACAATGCCGCAATAGAGCGCACGGCGCCCAGCCAAACCGCCGCTTCGACGCTTGCCCCTAGACATGCACACCACCCCGCCTGTCTTGGGAGGAGGATTGCTCCAGCGCCAAACGTGCACGGGGGTCAATACGAGCCTGGAGCAAGTCAACGCAAAGGTTGACCAGCACAAAGAGCACAGCAACGATAAGTACGTACGCCTGAACTACCGGGTAATCGCGCGCGAATACTGCCTGCACCGCATAGAAGCCGATGCCGGGCCAGCTAAATACGTTTTCGATAATGGCGCTGCCACCTAAAAGCTGTGCAAACGTCATGCCCGTCAGCACCAAAATGGTAGGCGCTGTAGCTTTCAGCACACTGCGAGACAGAATGGCAACATCGGAAATGCCGCGCAAACGCGCCGCCTCAACGTAATCCTGCTCCATTTCCTGCAACACGATGGTGCGGATCTGGCGGATGTACATCGCTGATTCGCAAAGGACCAGCGTCAGCACAGGCAGAACCCAGCCAACACCCTTCATGCTTCCGATACTGGGCAACCAGTGAAGCGTCAGGGAAAACACAAATACCAAGATCAGAGCCATCAAGAAGCCCGGGACCGAAGCTCCCACAAAGGAAGCGAAGCGAATAATCAAATCAGTTGCGCGGTTCTTCTTCAGAGCGCACAAGCAACCAAGAGGAATGGACACCACAAGCGTGAGTGCAAGAGAGGTAACGGCCAAGAACAACGTTGCTGGCATGCGCGCAGCGATTTCCGATGCAACGGGCCGCCCCGAGCCGATCGATACTCCCAAATTCCCTTGGAATATCCCCGCCAACCACGCAACGTACTGTTCCGCCACAGGCCTGTCCAGGCCGAGCTCTGCCCTTTTCTGGGCAACCACATCAGGGTCGGGCACCGTGCCGCCGCGCGACAAAAGCGCCGTGACCGGATCGCCAGGAGAAAAGTACATCAGGAAAAACGAGACAAGCGTCACCAAAAACAGCACCACCACAAGATGCAGCAGTCGCTGTACGATCATTTTTTTCATGGGGCGCCTAGCGAACGGGCTTTCGCGCAACCACCATAAACTGCGGAGCAAATTCATAGCGCTGCTGTTCTTCGGCAGTCCATACACGCGAAGAAACATCTTCAACTGCTTCAACTTCGAAGCCAAGCGAGCGAAGGGCCATCACGTCCCACGCAGGGCGATCCGCCGCAGCAATGGGCATGTCTTTCGCGAGCTCTTCCAGAACGTTGAAGATGGGCGAAGAGCCCGTACCATACGCAAGGGCGCGCTTAGCGTCCAGCGATTCTTCGTGGAGGTAGTGCCACCAGGAGGAGTCGAAATATACCAGGTAGCCACCAGGGCGCAACGCATCGCGCCAGCTTTCCAAAGCCTCCTTGGCAACAGCCAAGTTGGAAAGCACGTTGCGGCTTACCACCACATCGAAGGTTTCAGGAACGAACGGGAGCTGATCGACGCAGCCCAATACCAAAGGAATTTCCAGGCCCTGATGCTTTGCGTTCATGCGGGCGTGAAGCAACATGCCCTGAGAAAAATCAACGCCACACACACGATACCCGCGCGATGCAAGAGTAAGCGCCATGGCACCCGTACCGCAGCCAGCATCAAGAACCCAAGGCGACGTAACGCCACGCTGCAGGAGTTTTTGCTGAATGAGGTCGCCCCATTTATCGATGGAGCCATCGAGCCCAAACGTGTTGGAGCGCTCGTTCCAATAGTCACGTGTGGCTTTGAGCACGTTGAAGGCTTCGTTTCCCTCTGCAGCAGCAACGGGTTTTTCCGCAGCCACAGCAAACAGAGGCGAAGCGCCATAAAGCTCATATTCCCAGTCCAAGTACACTTCCTTACCAGCATCTTCAATTACCGTGATGCCGTCAAAGCCCACCTGTGTCAGGGCATCGGCGTCCCATGCGGGGCGCACTACCGACGAAAGGGGAAGAGAGTCGTAGTAAGGCTTGTCGTTGGTACACACAGCTGTGTGGATGCCGGTTTTCCGATAATACGCCGCTTCGTTTTCGCGCACCTTCTGCGCAACGGCTTCGCTATAGAACTCGTGGTGCCAGTTCGCATCGAACACGAGCAGCTTTCCGCCAGGCTTCAGAACCTTCAGGCATTCACGATAGGCGGCAACCGGGTTCGGCAGCGTCCACGTAACGTTGCGCGTCACAACCAGGTCGAAGGTTGCCTCGGGGAAGCTCAAGCTTTCGGCGTCCATATGGAGCATCACAGCGTTAACGCCGCGCTTTTCGGCATTCGCACGTGCGCACGCCAACATGTTATCGGAGGTATCGATGCCATACACCTTGGCGCCTTCTGCACCAAGCGCGCAGGGAAAGAACCCAGGGCCGCAGCCCAAATCGAGGACGGTTTTCCCTTCAAGGGAGCACCCCGCCAAGCGAGAAATCAGGGCGACCCACTTCGCCGAGCGGGAATCTGCCAGCTCTTCGTTCACGTACTGATCGTAGTCATCAGAATCAGACCAGGAAAGTGATTCGTAATCGGGATCAAGCGCGGCTTCCTGCATCGCGTCCCCTTCTGCGTCGATGTTACTTCTTTTAGGACCGTAACATCATAGCATGCCGTAACACATTCTTGGAATCTGTAACCTGCGAACGGCTTTTATGGGTTGCGGGCAGCCGTAACCCATAAACGGCTCCGTCGGATGCGGGTCGCTGCGACCTACGAGCGGCTCCGCCGAATGTATGCCACCGCAACCTACAGGGCATTTTCAACAAGGCAAGAATAGCCGCAACCAGCAAGCCCCTTTCTGCAAGGTGCGGGTTGCCATAACCGGCAAGTCGCTTTCTGCCCATAACCCCCAATCCGAGGCGGCACATCTTTCGACGACCAACAGCACGCCTAGCCTACGCCATAAAAAAACGCCGCCCGTGGGAGGGGCGGCGTTGGTAGAACTTAGTAACGGCTGTCGAAGATGCGCTGGGTCTTTTTCTCGGAGCGGGGAAGCTCACCGATAGGCACACCCTTGGCATCGGGAGTGCAGCCGATCTTTGCCTTGAAGATGAGCGCCAGCTCTTCTTCGCAACGCTGCAAAGCTTCGCCTTCAAGCGAGGTTTCAAACAGCACCGTAAGCACGTCGCGGCCCATGATATGCTCGATCATTACCTGGTACTCGGAAGACGTACCCGAGGTTGCGGCGATGACCTCTTCCACCTGAGCGGGGAACATATTAACGCCCTTGACCTTGAACATATCGTCGGTGCGGCCTACCAGCGTGTCGATGCGGGGGTGTTTCATGCCGCAAGCGCAGTCGCCCGGAATGATGCGGGTAAGGTCGTGCGTGCGGTAGCGGATAAGGGGAGCGCCTTCCTTGCGTAGGGTGGTAAGAACCAGCTCGCCAACCTCGCCATCGGGCACGGGCTCGCCTGTTTTCGGGTTAACAACCTCGGCATATACGTAGTCGCTCCACAGATGCATGCCATCGTGCTCGTGGCAAGAAATGCCAATGCCCGGTCCATAGATTTCGGTAAGACCGTAGATGTCGAAGATCTCGATGCCCAGCTCGGTTTCAATACGATGGCGCATCTTTTCGCTCCAACGCTCGGAACCAATAACGCCCTTCTTCAGAGCAAGCTTGTCGCGGATGCCGCGCTCGGCAATTGCCTCGGCAAGAAGCAGAGCATAGGAGGAAGTGGCACACAAAACAGTAGACTGCAGGTCTTCCATCATGCGCAGCTGCTTTTCGGTGTTGCCCGGACCCAGCGGAACCGCCATGGCGCCCAGCTTTTCGGCACCAAGCTGGAAGCCGATGCCAGCCGTCCACAAACCGTAGCCTGGCGTAATGTGAATGCGGTCTTTGTTGGTGATGCCCACCGTTTCGTAGCAGCGCGAAAACATCGTGGCCCAGTCGTCAACATCCTTCTGGGTATAGGGAATCACCACCGGAATACCCGTGGTGCCAGAAGAAGAATGGATGCGAACGATCTTTTCCTCGGGCACGGCGGCCAAACCCAGCGGATAGGCCTCACGCAAGTCAGCCTTTTCGGAGAAAGGCAGCTTCTCAAAATCTTCCTGGGTCTGAACGTCAGAAAGATCGATGCCCTCGAATTTCTTCGCATAGAAGGGCGAACGCTCCTTCAGCGTCTTGAACTGCTCCTTGATGAGGGAGAACTGCTCGTCGGTCAATTCCATGGATCTGCCTTTCTGTGTAGCAGGTTGCCTTGTTACGCTGAAAACAAACCGCAAATAGGGGGCACCCTCCCCTTGCGGCTTCTAACCAAATTACAGATGATGCGTCACACTCTAGCACGATAAAGCGAAACACATCGGAATAATCGAGTTACGCACCCAAACCCAGGCTGACGGTACGGCCCATCGAGCTAGGTGCCTTCAGCCGAGCTAACGACACAGGCAGCAATCGAGCCGCACGCTCCCCAGCTGGGCTGATGGTGCAGGCCCTATCGGCCTACGCGCCCACGGCAAGACCCACAACGTGAGAACCAACCAAAACCACGCTCCAACCGCTGACAGCGCGAAAGCCAATCCAGATCAGGCTATGCACCCAACCAAGCCGAAAGCACGAGCACCAGCCTGCCTACACGCCCTCGACCAAGCTGACAGCGCGAAGGTTCATCTCGACGAAACGCTCCTTCACGCAAGCGGGAACAACGGCGCGCATATCATCAAGCGTCAGCACGCCGCGAAGGGCGCTCTGGCTTTCGGGTGCGTTTACCGCCTTAAGGGCGCTTGCCAGCATGATAATGTTCAGCGCCTTACGGGAACCCAGTGCGCCGCACAGGGCAACATCGTCCACCGCAACCACATGAGCACCCGATGCCTGCAAAGCCTCGATCATCTTGGCAGGGTCGTACGAAGGCGATTTGAAATCGCCCACCGTAGGGGCAACGCCTGAACGAGCAACTACCATCACGCCCGAAGGCTTCAGCAGATGAAGAGCGCGCAGACCCTCGCCAGGTTCAAGTGCGATGATCACATCGTCGGACGCATCGCCAGGCAACGGAGAAAACACCTCTTCGCCGTTGTTGCCCATGCGCACGTGGCTCATAACGTCGCCACCGCGCTGTGCCATGCCCGTGGTTTCAGCCGTACGCACCTGCCAGCCCTTTGAACGGGCGGCTTCGGCCAAGATCTTCGCAGCAAGTACGCTGCCCTGCCCGCCGATGCCGGCAAGAGAAACGTTGATCATTTCGCGCTCCCTTCGTTCCCGTCGCATTCTAGGGCGCCATCTTCGCACAGATACGTGCATAAACCACAGCCGTTGCACAGCGAAGCGTCAACAACGGGGCGGCGATTCTCGGCATCCCACGAAAGCGCGGGGCACCCGATTTTCAACACGCACTTGCCACAGCCCGTGCACGCCTCTTCGCGGTAGCGAACAGGAGCACCAGGCTTGATCAGCTTAACGCAAGGCGATTCGAAGATGATGGCGGAAGGACCGTCGTAGTAAATTGCCTCACGAGCCGCTTCGCGCGCTTCGTCCAAACGCAGCGGATTGGCGCGGGTGATAACCTTCACGCCCAATGCGCGTAGCACCGCTTCGATGGAAATAGGCTCGGACTTGGGACCCATCAAGGTAACGCCCGTGCCCGGATGAGGCTGAGATCCGGTCATCGCCGTGGTGGCATTGTCCAGTACGCATACCGTGATGTCGTGCTGGTTGTACACCGCATTGGCAATGCCCGTCATGCCGCTAGCAAAGAAAGTGGAATCGCCTACGAACGAAAGGGCCTTCTTACCAGGCTCTACCACGCTAAAGCCCTGTGCCACCGTAATGCCCGCACCCATGCACAGGCACGTGTCGACAGCGTTCAAGGGCTTCGCGTTACCCAACGTATAGCAGCCGATATCGCCGCAGAAAATACCGTCGCTTGGCTTTTTCAACGCGGACTTCACCGCGTAGAATGCGCCACGATGTGGGCAACCTGGGCATAGCAGCGGAGGGCGGGCGGGCGGCTGAATCTGAGCCACTTCTTCGCCAGCACTTGCAGCGGTGGCAGCCTCGGCGCCGAACACTTTGCGGGGCTCGGCCAGCTGCACACCGAAGAATGCACGCAACTGAGCAGCAATGGCGTCTACCGTGTTTTCACCGCGGTCGGTAGTTTCGCCCGTCAGCTTGCCATGCACGCGATAACCGGCATGCGCGCACCCTGCCGTTTTCAGCATTTCGTCTTCCAGAACATGATCCAGCTCTTCGAACACAATCACATCGCTTAAGCCCTCGGCAAAACGCACGGCGCGCTTCTGAGGGAACGGATACGGCGTGCCCACCTGCATAATGCGATACGCAGGAAGAGCATCCACCGTCTTGCCGTAAGCGGGGCCACCCATGGTGCAGTAACCGCCTTCGCACTGCGGCGGAAGAATTGGCGCTGCAGGAGCACCTTGCGCCCACACGAGCTTGCCCGCCTGAGCTTCTTCTTCCAGCAAGCGCAATGCCTCACGCGTATAGGCATACGAAATGCCGCCGGCAACAATGCCGAACTGAGCATCTTCGCCCTCGGTGAACATGGGGTTGAATGCGTCGAATTCGCTCTCGGAGAAATCGTTGGCAATGGAACCCAGACGCTCGTTGATTTCCTTGTGCGCAGCATAGGAGCGTTTCGGGAAAATAACCCAGCGAGAATCGCGCTTGAAGCCTTCGGGCGTGCGCGCCTGGGTATGTTCTGCCACCTCGAAATAGGTGGAGGCATGGCATACGCGTGTGGTGGGGCGCATCAGCACGGGAGTCTGATATTTCTCAGACAACTCGTAGGCGGCGCTCATCATCTGGCATCCCTGCTCGGGTGTTGCCGGGTCGAACACCGGCACCTTGGCGAAGGCCGCAAAACGACGCGTATCCTGCTCGGTCTGAGAAGAAATAGGGCCCGGATCGTCGGCCACGTACAGAACAGTGCCGCCTTTCACACCGACATAGTTCAGCGACATCAGGGCATCGCTGGCAACGTTCAAGCCCACCTGTTTGCAGGTGTATAGCGTGCGTGCGCCAGAATAGGCTGCACCCGCCAGCAGTTCCAAAGCCGCCTTTTCGTTCGTGGACCATTCAACATGAACGCCTTCGGCGCGACCGGCGGCATGTTCTTTGGCCACCGTTTCGATGACCTCGGAAGAAGGCGTGCCTGGGTATCCGGCGCACACGCGCACGCCCGCCTCGAGGGCGGCATGGGCGAATGCTTCGTTACCCGTCAAAAATTCTTTTGCCATTAAGCTATATCCTTTTACGCCTCGGCCATATCGGCTTTGAGCTTTTCGATCTTGGCACGCGCCTCATCGTTGCCGGTGCCGAGCATCTGAACAGCCAGGATGCCAGCGTTCTTTGCACCATTGATAGCAACCGTTGCGACAGGTACGCCGCTGGGCATCTGAACCATGGAAAGCAGCGAGTCCAAACCGCCCAAATCGCTGGTCTTCATAGGGACGGCAATAACAGGGAGCGGCGTATAGGCGGCAACAACACCGCCGAGGTGAGCAGCCTTGCCAGCAGCAGCGATGATAACGCGAATACCGCGGTCTACTGCAGAAGATGCCCATTCGTGTACCTCTGCGGGCTTGCGGTGGGCACTTGCCACCTTAACCTCGTAGGGAACGTCCAGTTCCTCAAGCTGTTTCATGCACGCTTCCATCGTAGGCATGTCGGACTCGGATCCCATGATGATTCCCACTACGGGCTTGTCGCCAAAAATAGAGCTCATTGCTTGTCCTTAAAAACGGAGTTTTCTTGTATGGGCAATTGTATCACCGCACCATTTCGCGGGAATTACCGGAACCGCAGCGGGACCCGCGCGGCAGGGCGAGGCGCGGCGGGTGGCAGGGCGCGGATGGGCGCAGACGGCTCCACGGGTGGGCCGGGACTCGGCTGGCGCGGGGCTGGGGTCCGGTTGGCTCGGGGCTGGGGCTCGGTTCGCGCGGGTCGGGGCCCAGGCGGTGCCGGCGAGCGCGCATCGATGGGCGCGATGCGTCGGCGTGGGCAGCACGAGGGCGGCAGGAAGAGCCCGATAGGCGGCTCACCCCGACTGCAATGGGCGACGCGGCGGATGGCGGCGCGCGGTGGGCGCGATGCGGGCAGCGAAGCACGACACGTGTAAGACGGCGGCGATGAACGCGGGCGAGATGGCAGGGGCGCATGCGGCAAGCAGGCCGGGCCCGCGCCGCAGGGCGCAAAGCCCGTTCGGCCGGACCGCATGCCGCTGCCGCAGGGCGCAAGGCCCGTTCCGCCGGACCGCATGCCGCTACCGCGGAAAGGCCGGGCGGCGCTGGCAACATCTTCGCGCCATGCGTGATTTCGGGCTCCTCGACGCGGAAAAGGGCCCTTGGCGGCAAGATTCGCGCGCCATGTATCCTGAATCGCCCGATTGCGCCCGGAAATGGATGCATGGGGCGAGGATGTTGCCATCTTGATCTCGAAAAACATGCATTTCGGGCGGATGTTGCCAGGAAGGGGGCCTTTTTCGCGCATTCGGCGAAAAAGGGATGCATACGGCGCGGTTCTTGCCAGCTAGGACCCCGGGGCCGACGCAACGCGAGAGGGGGACGCGGGCGGCGGCGCACGGTAGGCGCGATAGGGGCGATGCGGGCGGGACTTCCCGATGGCAACGACCTAGACGACGATTCTGGATCTGCTCGGTGGCGACACAGAGGGACGCGGATGACGGGAGCAGCGCGTAGGCGATGGAGGTGCAATGGGCGCAGGGCTGGGCCCGGGCGGTGGGACGAATCCGAGGCCGAGGAGCGCGCGGAATCGTAGGCCTAGTGGGGCGGGCAGCGGCGCGAGGCAGGGATGGTGACGCGGCATGGCGGGCGCCCTGGGAGCGGGCGGCGGCGCAGGGCCGGGGTTCGGTTGGCGCTGGTCGGGGCCCAGACGGTGTCAGCGAGCGTGCATCGGTGGGCGCGATGCATCGGCGTGGGCGGCAGCTATTCGCTCAAGCTGGCAAGCATCGCCGTAACGCGCTCCTTCAGCGCTTCGATGAGCTGCTGGTTCACTTCGAGCATCTTCTGCAAATCGGCAGGAGAAGCATTTTCCACGTGATAGCCCGTGCTAGCGGAGCAGGGCATGGCGAACTCCGTTGCCAGAGCGGCGGCAATATCATGGGCGGGAATTTCATCCCTATGGCAGGGGACGGCAAGCAAGCTAACTGTTGCCGTGCGCCCTGGCTCTGGGCGCGGAATGGCCTGAGCCGTAGCGCCCACGTGAGCGAAAGCAGGCGTACAAGCGTACACCACGATACCGCGCGGGGTTACCGTGACCACGGCCTCAAGAGCGAACACCCCTTCGCCCGCGCAAACCGTATCCGTACAAAACGCCATAGCAATCCCCTTTCTACGTGGTCAAAGTGCCACCCGATCGTCTGTTCGGAAACAGATGCCGTTAGCTTTCCTTGCGTGCGGCTCAATGCGCGCTCTATGCACACGTCCCTGGTATGGGCGGGCCTTTGCATGACGTCCGATACAGCATGAGACACGAAGGCGTACTTCGGCTCGGGGCAAGTTCCCGCATGCGATCCGATGTCCAATTCGCCGCCTGCACGGGAATGCGGATGCCGCAAACTTCTATTCTGTCCCGGCACCGCACAAAAGACGGAAGGCTCCCGCGCACTCAACTTCCGATTTCGGTTGCGGTTTTCGAGTCGAAACCGGCACCGCACAAAAGACGGAAGCTTCCCGCGCACATGCCCCCTTGCGCGCAGCCTTAACTTGCCTCGTGTTGCCCAAGGTCGGCACGAGCGAATGACGACACCACGTGCAGCCTTAGCGCCACAATACAACAAAAGCCGGGAGAGGCAACTCTCCCGGCTTTCACTTTAATGGATTGTGGCAAATTCAACCGCGCACGACCAGCCCGTTAATGGAATACGGAGAACTCAACCGCGCCGACCAGTCCTTTAGTGGATTGCCGCAAACTCAACCGCACCGACCAGCTCTTCGGGGCTGGCGATAAGCACGCTTGGCATCTGCTCGAGCAAGATTTCGCGCCCGAAGAACTTGCCCCAGGCAACGCCCACGCATGGCATGTTTGCGGCATGGGCAGCCTGCAAGTCGTAGGGGCTGTCGCCCACATACACGCATCTATCGGGCGAAACCCCGAGCTTCTTTGCCGCCGTCAGCAGCGGATCGGGATCGGGCTTGTGGGCAGTACTGTCTTCAGCGCCATTCACGCAGGCGAACACATCGAACAACCCATGAGCCTTCAGGCTCTTCGTGGCCAAGACTGCGCGCTTTGACGTAACCACACCAACCGTGAAGCCCGCATTCTTCAAAGAGGCAATCGCCTCGGGTATGCCCGGGAACGGGAAGGACTTTTCGTCAAGGTCGCGCTCGTTGTATTCGCGATAGACGCGCGTCAGTTCGTCGGCAACCTCAGAGCCGCAACCCCGTTCGGCGGCAAACGCTTGCATCTGAGTTACCAGAGGCTGCCCAACCATGGAAACAAGCTTGCTATCGGGCAGGGCTTCCCCAAACACCGTCTTGGTGGCGTAGCGCATGCTTTCCAGAATGGGAGCATAGGTGTCGAGCACCGTGCCGTCCAAGTCGAACAGCGCCACATCGCGCTTGGGCTTCAGGGAAATAAAGGTATCGGACATAATGAATTATCTTCTTTCAAAAATGATCTGCATTCAGGGGCAAGACCGAACATTACCATTCACAAACCCACGAGTAAAACGGCAAAGCGGGCATTACACACTTCGTGCCACCGAAGGAGCGTTTCGATGCGGGAAGGGCCGCCCCGTACAACGGTCCATCAAGCCCGTGCCCGGCAAGGCGTTTCGCGAGGTCGAGGGCCGCCCGACATGGGAGCTGACCATGCCAGCCACGGCGCTGGCGTTTCCACGAGGGGAGGGGCGCCCATCTCCGCGTTCAGCTGACCAATATGAAGGTGCTTCGATGCGGGCAGTAGGGCGGTTTCTAGCGAATAACCTGGGCTATGTCGCGTCTGAGCACGACTATATTGGAGCTCGCCCCTTCGCCCGCGAAGAATCCGAATCTGCAAAGGGCCCCTTCAAACCGCAAGGGGGCTCCTTCAGGGAAAGCGCTTGAACGAAGCGGAAGGATAGGCATCGGCAAACATCAGCGAAAGCCGATAAAACAAAAGAAGGGCCGGCTTGATGCCGACCCAACCAATTAGTTGAAGCATATGGTTCCGCCCACGGGAAGCACGCAACACCGTACTGCGATGATGAGCCATAGTGTCGCCGCCCTGCGCGGGGCAAGCACGACGCCGTACCGCTACGGACCGTAGCCTGTGATTGGTGCCGCCCCAAGCAGAGCACACCCCGTTCCAGAGCTACCCATCAGCGATGCAGGCTAATTGCCGCTTGCGCAGAGGCGCGCTAGCGGACAGGCGCGCGTCCGGAAAGCGGCAGATCAAAGGGAATTGGCAGCGTACTGCGCGCACTCAGGCAGAAACGCCCCTCAAAAAAACAAGCCCCCGCCCAATCGACAACGCACCCTTCGACCAAGCGAAAAGCGCGATTACAGACCAAGCGCCTTCTTGAGGGAAGATACGCGACGACGGGAAACGGGAATCTTCTCGTCTACGCCGTCGAGCGTAAGAAGCAAGGTGCCGCCCGACTGGGGCTCAACTTCCTTGACCAGCGCAAGGTTAACCAGGTAACCGCGATGAACGCGGAAGAAACCGTGACCATCGAGCGTTTTTTCCAGCTGAGCCAAGCTTACGGTAGAGAAGAAACGGTCAACGCCAGTTTGCAGGTACGCATAATCGTCGCGCGCCATAACATAGCGAATGTCATCGATGTTGATGAGGATCTTCTTGCCGCCCTTTTCAACGGGAATGCGCTCGGCCTTCTGGGCCTTTGCATGAAGCAGCACATGTTCGCGCACACGGGCAAGAGCATGGGAAAGACGCTCGGTTTCAACAGGCTTAACCAGGTAATCGATGGCATTGACCTTGAACGCATCCAGGGCAAATTCGCTATAAGCAGTAACGAATACCACGGCAGGCGGGTACTTCAAATGCTGCAGAGCCTCTGCGAGCTGAATACCGGTAGCCTCGGGCATGTTGATATCCAAGAACATAACGTCGCAAGGGTATTCCTTGAGCTTTTCGATAGCCTCGCGGACGCTTGCGGCCTCGGCAACAACTTCAGTCTGGTTGAGTTCGCCTAGCAGGAAGCGCAACTCGGAACGCGCTGGCGCTTCGTCATCAACGATAATTGCCTTCAGCAACGCAACCTCCTCGTGTTTCGTGAATTTATCATTCCTATTATAGACCACTTACCGAATATGCGCCGACCTATCTGCAAAGCTCTTGCCAGGCAACGCTTCTACAAATTCGCGCAATCGGGAAGGAACAGGGTAACAGAAGTTCCCTTTCCCAGCTCACTTTGGATATCCATATAGGCCTTCTCACCGTAGTAGCCACGCAGTCGGTCGTTGATGTTCTTTACGGCAATGCCCAGGCCGGTTTCAGATTTCGGCGCCATGATATTCTTCAAGGCATCTTCCTTCATACCGATACCGTCGTCGTTTACATGCAAGTACACATCGTCACCATCGAGGGTGCCAGAAATGGAAATGGTGAGTTTGCCTTCCGCGGGCATGGCGTGCTTTACGGCATTTTCAACCAGCGGCTGAACCATGAAGGCGGGCACCTGCATAGCGCGCACCTCTTCGCCGATATCAACTTCCACCGCCAGGCGATCTTCGCCGAAACGTGCCTGCTCAAGCGAAAGGTAGCGCACCGTTTGCTCAACCTCGCGCGAAAGGGAAATAAGATCCGAGCTGTTTTCGAGCGTCTGACGATAGAACACTGCAAACTCACGCAACATGACGCGAGCCTTGTTGGGGTCGGTGCGTACCAACGATGCCATGGTGTTGATGATATTGAACAGGAAGTGCGGATTGATCTGGCTCTGCAGCGCCTTGAGCTCCATGCTGGTGGCAAGCTTCTTCTGCTCTTCAAGCTGCAAAGCGGCAATCTGCGTGGAAAGCAGCTGGCCAAAGCCTTCAGCAACGGAAATCTGCGTTTCGGAAATGCGCGAAGGCTTGGGATAGTAGAACTTCAACGTACCCTGAATGGAAGACCCCATCTTCAAGGGAACGATAATGGCGGCCTGAATGGCGCTCATGGGAACAGGCAAGCCCACTTCAAGCTGCGAGCGCAACACACGGGTTTTGCCATCCTGCACAGTGCGCTTCGTGCCAGCCGTGCGGATATGCCCGCCCAATTCACCCAGCTCTTCCCTGCCAGCGCCAGCATAGCCCAAAACCACTTCGCGGTCGGTGATGGCAACAGCGCATGCCGAAGTGGAAGGGAGCAGTATCTCGCACACCTTCTGGGCAGCTTCCGACGTGAAGCCTTCCTGCATGGCTTCCAGCGTTGCGCTTGCCAGGTTCAGCACCGACATAGACTGGTTTGCGCGGATGCGGTCGGGGTCAAGGATCAAGGCAATGGTAATGAGCAGGAACGCCGTAAACAAAGCGCCCGAAATGGTGAGCACCAAATAGTTGGTTTCAGGGCCGAACATAGCCCAGCCCAAAACACAGCCGCAGATGAGCGCCATGCACAGCGAAGCAATTTCAAGAAAAATGGTGACGTTGTGGCGAGGGTAGGCCATAAACGATCCTCCGAAAAACGGGAGCTACTTCAACCTGCGCCATACACGTCGCAGGTAATGTGACCATAGCATATTACAGTGCAGCTACCTCGTTGCCCAGCAGCACTACTGCGCTGATAAGCAAAAATACACCAAAAGCAATGCGCAGCTGTCGCTCGGGAACACGACGGATGAGGTTTGCACCAATCACCGCACCGGGGATGCTGCCCGCCGCCATGGCTATACCCGCAAGGTAGTCGATGTTGCCCAGCATGCCCTGATAGACAACGCCGGGAATGGCCAAGATCATGATGGCAACCAAAGACGTACCCGATGCCTTGCGCATCATAACGCCCAGCACAGAAATAAACAGGGGCACCATCAGGAAGCCACCGCCAACACCCACGTAACCTGAGGCCAGGCCCGCGGTTAGGCCGATGCCGATAGCAACAGGCAGATTCTTGCGCGTAAGCTTGAACTCTTCTTCGCCCGAGTCTTCTTCGATGACCGCGGCCTTAACGGCCGCTTTTTCCACATCGACGCCCATGGCCTTGCCCGAAGCGGGGTTCTTTGGCATGCGCGCAGCCTTGCGAAACATCTTGAACGATGAAAAACCAATGATAATTGCCGCTGCCAGCATAACCATCCATGCCGGCGACATATTTGCCAGGTGCACGCCCAAAGGGCTGGTACATGCGCCAGCCAAGCCGCACACAATGCCCAGCTGGGGAATGCACGTCTTGTTCTTGATATGGGTGATAAAACCCACCAGCGAGGTGGGAATGATGGTGAACAGCGAAGTTGCCGTAGAGGCAAGAGCCGAAAGCCCGAAACCCAAGCGGAACAGGGGAACCATCAAGGTTCCTCCTCCGATACCCAGCAAGCCCGACAAAATGCCAACAACTACGCCAACTGCTGCGGTAATCACAAAGGTTTCCATGAAGTGCGCAAATCCTATTCTTCGTTGATGTTAAGCCTGATCTCGGCAGTCATGCCCGGATCAAGGTTGGCGGCAGCAGGTTCCAGCAAGTCGGAAGCGTTGCCCGCACCATCTGCCGATGCGCCCGCCGGAGCAGCGGCTTCAACCACCACTTCCCCGCCCGACTGGCGGGCAATGGCCGCCTGCACCAGTGCTTGGCGCAAACCGCCATCGCTTTCCATGCGCGCCATGATATCGCCCCAGGTGTACTGGAACTCGAAGTACTTCATGCAGTGTTCCTGAGCATATTCGGTTGCCTCGCCAGCAGCAGCCTTGGCGCCTTCGCGATAGCGCTTCTTGTCGGGGCGAGCCAGTGAACGCAGGAACGCCGTACGCTTGATGCGCTTGGTGATGCCCGGCTCCAAAAACGGGCCAGGGTACGGCATAAGCGAAGAGGGCTTGATCTGCAGAAGGTCGATCTGCGCGCGGCTGAACTCAATTTTGTAGTACTCGTACACCCAGCGGAAAATGTCTCGATAGAAGCGATGTCCTTCGTGCCTGTCGCGCGGAGGACGGTGCATCAGCGACCACTGATTGTCGAACCAGATATCGGAACCGTACATACGCAGGTTGAGCAAATAGTCCAAGTCTTCGCCGCGAAGAATCCACGGGTCAAAGCTCAAACGGCGATACGTTTCGCGATGCAGCGCCAAGCAGCCACCGCATACATGGTTGGAGCGAGAAAGGCGCGGGCCGGACATGGCCTTGCTGATCCAATTATTGAACGCGCGACCCTGCTGCCAAAAATGGTTGTACCAACGGTTCTGGCTCTTCGAATAGTAAGTGCCCTCATCGTTGAAGTAGAAGCCCGATTTAGCAAGGATGGGAATGCCCTTCTTGGTGAGCTTGCCCAGGCCGTACATGGCCTTTTCCAGAAATGCCTCGTCTTCGATAGTTTCATCGTCGTCGATGAACACCACCGAATCGAATCCCAGCACCTGGGCAACAACCAAACCAAGGTTGCGAATGGCGGAATAGCCCGTAAGGCCAATAGCCTCTTGCTGACCACTGAAGCCCAGCTGATCCAAGCGCTGCTGAACAATCTCAGCTTCAGCGCGCCCAACTACCAACGTGTGCATTTGGGGGAACTGGTTGGCAATGTTTTGAACCTTCTTGGCGGCTTCGTCTTCCACGCCACCCTCGGCGGCAACCAAAATAATTACCTGGCCCAAACCGCGCACTTGCTGCAACGAATTCAAGCACCTGCCCAACGTGCCCTGTTCGTTCAGGGGCGTAGGATGGTCGTACAGGTTGGAAGGCTTTGAAGCGCCGCGCTTTGTGGGCGCGGTGTGAAAGGTAGGTATGATCACTGCAGGATTCATGGGTCCCCCTCTTTGCGGCCCGCCCTATGCAGGCCCCTTAGAAAAACAACATCCCATGATGGGATGTTGCACATAATATTGTAGCGCATCGGAAAGAGCGCTTGGTTTCACGGCTCTTAACGCCTTCGGCGAGGATGTCCTCGACGGCTGCGAATGCGCTCCGCCTCTTCGCGGCGGGTTTTCACCTGAGCGCTTTCTTCGCGAAGGCGTACGTACGATTCTAGACGTTCTGCCGCTAAATCGCCCGACTCAACGGCGGCTCGGACAGCGCATCCCGGTTCGTTGGTGTGGGTGCAATCGCGAAAACGGCATGAAGAGGCAATCTCTTCAATGTCCGAAAACGCAGCGCCAATGCCTTCGTCGGCATCCCAAAGCCCCAAGCCGCGCACGCCAGGCATGTCGATAATGCGGCCACCCGTCGGCAGATAGATAATCTCGCGAGAAACGGTGGTGTGCCTGCCCTTGCCGTCGCCGCGCACAGCAGTGGTTTTCTGGATGTCACTGCCTACGAGCATATTCACCAGGCTCGATTTGCCCACACCCGACCTGCCGATAAGCACTGCGGTTTTGTCGCCCTCGGCAATTATCTGGGCAAGGCGCTGCACCGACGCCTCATCGCGGTCGGAAATGGCGAGCAATTCGTCATTGCCCACGAACCCATCGATATGCGAGCGCACTTCTTCCACTTCAGCGGGCGAGGCCATCAGGTCGGCCTTGGTAAGCACCACCAGCACTTCCGCTCCCGTTTCGTGGGCCAAGACAAGCTCGCGCTCCAGGCGGCGTGTGTTGATATCTTCAATGGGCTGGGCGATGATAACCAGGTCGAAGTTGGCGGCCAACGTTTGCGGAAGGGCCCGTTCGGTAGGGTCTTTGCGCACAAACGACGTGCGCCTGGGCAGCGTCTCCTCGATGATGCCCTTGTCATGCCCGTCGGGAAGGGAAATGCGCACTACATCGCCCACCACCGCACGCTGATCGCTGCCCTTCACCAAGGAAGTGGCATGCTCGCAACGAAGCTCACGGCCATCGCCCAAACGAACCAAGGGGAAGCCTCTATCGAGCTTCACCACCACTCCGGTTTCGACGGCTGGAGTTTCCATTACAGCGTCCCCTCTCGTTTAGATTGGTACAGAGCCAACAGCGCCAAGCCAGCCAGCACCGAAACGATGCCAAGACCGAAAAGCTTCGGATCCATCCCAGGCTTGTTTTCAGAGCCGGCGGCAAGCGCCGAAACCTCTTCCACATGAATGTCGGACATACCCTGATGTTCCCTACAGTCCAAGTGGAACGTACCACGCACTTGGAGTGTGGTGCCAGTAACGCCATAGCTGCCGTACGTGTCGATGTTCTTCGCTTGTTCCACGGTCATGAACACCGAAACCACGCTAGGGTTTGTGGGATCGTCATCTTGCAGGGTGACCCAGCAATTGTCGGGTTGCATTTCATCGTTGATGCGGTCGCCCACCGCTTCGCCCTGCACAAATACCGTTTGGCCTTCATAGTACGAGTCGGCCTGAGCCAAGTCGGCAATGGTTGTTTGATACAAAAACGAACTGTCGGAAAGCTGGTTCACATACACATGATTGTTGGGCTTAGACGATTCCTGCCCTTCATCGGCCCAGGCAACACCGGCGCACAGCAGCACTGCCGCCAACACACATGAGCACCATGCCGCAGCAACGGTTCGCTTTGAAAGCAGCTTCGTCACGAGCGCACCGCCTTCCTGCGAGGCGCGATGGACACGACAACTTTCACGACAAGGGCCAAAAGCGTTACGAATTCCAGACGGCCTGCCCACATTTCAAGGATGTAAACCGCTTCCAGGGTTGGCGGCATGCCACGAGAAACAATGCCCGAGCTCAAGCCGCCGTTGGAAGCCATGGCAACCGATTCGAAGATGGAGGAAATGGCATCGTAGCCGTGCGCGATGCCCGCAAGCGAGCCAATAAGATACGTAACCACGAACAGGGCAGAAACGGTCATAGCTGACTTTGCTGCATCGGTGGTAAGTACTTTGCGCCCCAGATGATAGTAACGAACGGAAACGCGCGCCGTGCTAGGAGAAAGGGTTTCCTTGATGGTGGAAACCATCGACTTGGCAATGAGGCCGATGCGCGAAAGCTTGATACCACCGGCGGTGCTTCCGCTGGAACCGCCGATTGCCATGCACATGGCGATGATCAGGAACGCGCCTGAAGAAAATACCGTGGTGAGCTGATTGTTCGTAACATTCTGGAAGCCCGTAGTAGTAGCTGCAGCCACAACCATGAACACGCCGCGGCGCAGCAGCGCCATCAAATCAGAGAAGCCACCCGAAGCGCACGTTGAGGCCATAAGCGTGATGGTGGCAACAATAAGCCAGATGGCACCCGTGCGGATTTCCAAGTCGCGGAAGAAGGAATCGGTTTCGCCGCGCTGGGTTTTCACGTACAGCGAAAAGTTAATGGCGCCCAAAAGCATAAGCACCATACAGACGATTTCCAGCGCAAACGAATGATAGTACCCGATGGACTGGCTGGTAGGAGCAAAGCCACCGGTAATGAAGCCAGAAATTGATATCCACAAGGAATGAAAGAAAGCACGCACCGGCTCCATGCCGGAAAGAACGCACATCACGAACAGGATAACCGCAGCAACTGCAATAGCGGTAAGGGAAATGCGGCTGATAAGGCGAACCGTGTTCACGATGTTAGGCAGTACGTGCTCGCTTCGACCTTCTGAAGAATACAGGCCCGAAGTCGCCTTGCCCAAAAGGCCCAGTGAAAGAGCCACAACAATAAGGCCCAAGCCGCCGATAAGGTGCATTACGAAGCGCCACATGTTGTCGGCGGTAGAAAGGTGCTCCAGGTCGATAACGAGCGTAACGCCCGTGGTGGTAAGCCCGGAAACCGCTTCCATAAGGGAGTCGAGGTACGAACCGTAATGACCCGAAAGCGCCAGGGGAACCGAAGCCACAAACGCCAGAACAATCCACGAAAGCCCCGTTACCGCAAGCGCCTGCTGGTGAGTGAGTTTGCCCGGCTGTACGCACAAAAGACGCAGCCCCGACCCAACGATAAGCGAAATGCCCACCGCCAGCAGATAGCGCGAAGCCGGCTCCCATTCCTGCATTGCAATGGCAACCACCAACGGCACCGCCAGCGCAATGGTGAAGAAAGAAACCAGCACACCAAGGTAGTGCGCTACGACACGCACATCAAACAGGGTAAAGCGAAGCCACATGTTACTGCCCCGCCTTGCCGAAAATGCGCCATACGGCAAGGCGGGCAAAGCGCCGCCCTCCGCACTTGAAAACGTTGTTTTGCCTGCTGGTATACGCCATGGCTACCCAAGCGACCCCAGCGCAAAAAGGAAACGAACAACAACGGTAATGCCATATAAGAGCAGCAAAAAAGCGACGATGCTCATCAGCACCGCCGAAAAGCCCAAAAGTGGGACGCGAATACGCTCTTTCAGCTCGTCTTTATCCATGGGGGTTATTCTAGTACATTCTTGCTTTATGGCTACATTAGCAAAGCAAGGGAGCCATGCAAGGGGTCAACAACACTAAAGCGGCCAGACTCGAGGCCTGGCCGCTTTAAATGATTCGACTGGGCTGACGCCTGACAGCCTTGGACGATTCGCATCCGGATTGAAGCCTGATCGCGCTGAAGGACTCACGCCAAGCTTAAAGCCCGACTGAGCTAAACGGTTTGTGCCGGATTTGGAGCCCGAGCGCTTCGAATGATTCGCGGACTGACGCCTTGCAACCCCGAAAGGTTCGCCAAGTCTGGAGCCCGAATGACTCGGATGATTCGCGCCAAGCTTGACGTCCAACCGCCTTGAACGGCTCTCATGATGCGCAGCTATTTTGCCGGGATTCAGCTAAGGCAGGCGCCCAATTGGGGCGGCGAAGCCAACGCTGGGATTTTGCTACTTGTTAGCCGTATGGGGCACCAAGGGGCAGGCGATGCCGCCATCGCGGAAGTAGCGAACTAAGAAGCAGCAGCCAGAAAGAGCCAACGCGATGCCAAGGCCAGCATAGAAGAATGCGATGAACCACGTGGGGGCAATGCCCGAAGAACGCAACCCAATGCCCATGGTCATCATGAACGCCATAATGAGGTAGCCCTTAGCATCGAAGAACTTCCAGAACGGCACACGATCTTCTTCCATAGCTTCAATACGGCCGGCATGCTTGCCAACCAGCTTGGAAAACATTCCTGCATGGAACACCGTGAAGGCAACGATTGCAGCAGGCACAAGTACCAACATTGCGTGCTCGCCCATTTCGGTAAATGCGGAAACGCCGAGGATGGCGATGTTGAGCCCAGCAGCAAGCCAAACGAATCCAGCAATCAGCAAGAGCTTTTCTTTTGCCACGCGCATATGGTTCCTCCTTGTTTCCGAGCCCGTCGATCCGGGCCATTCGATCCAGACCATTCGATCCAGGCACGCCGATCGGGCTAATACGTTAGTGGAACGATAGCACTTAAACCGAAACAGGCGGTTCGTTTCACCTCATTGACACCCGTAACCCGCAACTTACTTTTTCAGCGGCGACAAGAGCGCCGCGTACGGCGCATGGCGTCATGGTGCATGGCTACGCGATGTTGCAGCGCATGGCGTTGTGGCGCTGCGGCGCATGACATCGTGGCGCATGGTGTCGTGGCGCTGCGGCGTTGCGGGACCGATACCAACTTTGCGATATTTACGACCCGCTCGGCAGCAACGCGACAATCAGCGGGTTGTGCCACCGCCAACGCCCGAACCACCTGCAACACCCGCAGTCCAGCGGCGTCGGGATGTCGGGTGGCGTAGGCAAACGGGGGGGCGCTCGGAGCCACGGCCGTGGGCCAAGCGGGAGCCGTAGCACATGGTCGCGCGGGGCGTTCGGCGCGGGCGTCCGGTCGTGGCAAGATTATGCCTTGATGCGTTCCAGGGCGCTCGACGATGGCAAAATGCTCGCGAGATGCGTTTCCCAGCGTCCGACGGTGGCAGGATTGCGCCCTGATGCGCTCTTGGCCTGACTGGCAGTGGCAATATTCTCGCGCGATGCGTTCTCGGGGGTCTTGCCGTGGCAAGATTCCGCCGCGGTGCGTCCCCGGGCGGCAATCCGTGGCAATTTTTTCGCCCCACGCATCCCGAAAGCGGCCTCGGGCGGGAAAACCGCCAGTTCGCGGCAAGATTCGCGCGCCATGCATCCGAAAACGGGCTGGCTCTGGCAGGATATGCGCGCCATGCGTCCGAAATGCCCCGCAAATCGCCGTCGGAGGATACACCGCGCGAAGATCTTGCCAGGAAGGGGCGCTTTTCGCTGCGCGGGCCCCTCGAATCATGCACGGCGCGCGAATCTTGCCATCCAGCGTCGACGAAGCGCCCTAGCGCCCGCAACCCCAGCGCCGCCGAACAGCGCGAGCCGCCCACAAACACGCCGCCGCTCTCATGGCAGCGCGCCACCCACAGCATTCGCGGTGCCAGCGGCAGCCACACCGCAAACGCTCCCACACCCCACCGCCCCGCGACACTGAAGCGTCAGGCGGACGTGAAATCCTGCGCCGCCCGAGCCCCGCAGCGCCAAAGCGCAGCTCGGGGACCAACGGCACCGCAGCGCCCCATGGCGCCATCTGGCCGCAGCATCCACAACGGCGGTGGCGCCACCAGACTCGATGCGAACCCTGACGCCACAGGCGCCACCGCACCCACGCTGCCCGCCGCTAGCGGCGCCCGCAGCGCCAAACCGCCCGCGCACCCCACGCGCGAATCAGCAGCAGCCTTCGGCGGGACTTCGCTTCGTTCCATCGAAAGCGCGCACCCACCATACATATTTATCCGCCGCTCCTGTGACGGGGTTTTCCAGCTGATGCTCCAAGAACAGCTGCGTTTCCCTGCCACCCAGGCGAATGTCGAAGCGCGCCGTGCGCTTGCCATGGCGTACCGGACCGAAACCGCTTGCCATCAGCACCTCGTCAATGCGGAAAGCACGGCAATCTTTGAGCACGACAACGCAAGGCTCAAGACGGCCATCCCGCCCGAACCGCGCTAGCACGTCCACCGTTTCGCGGTGCACGCGCCTCATTTCGCCATCTTTCGCCCTGTAGTCCATGTCTGTATACTAGAACAGGTGTTCGTGTAAAAGCCAGCGAACAAACTCTGTTTTCGATGTGATGGAAGGGATGGCCCATGCTTGCCAACAAGCGCACAAAGAGCTATGTGTGCATCGACTTGAAGAGCTTCTACGCAAGCGTCGAATGCGTCGATCGAGGCCTGGACCCTTTCACCGAAAACCTCGTGGTTGCCGACCCCGCCCGCGGGTCCGGCACCATCTGCCTTGCCATAACCCCCGCCATGAAAGCGCTGGGCGTAAAAAACCGCTGCCGCATTTTCCAAATTCCCAACGGGATCGAATACACCATGGCAACGCCGCGCATGGCCCGCTACATGGAGGTATCGGCGCAGATAAACGCCTTATACCTGCGTTACGTAAGCACCGAGGACATCCACGTGTACAGCATCGACGAATGCTTCATCGATGCAACTCCCTACCTGAAGCTGTACCGCATGGGCGCAAAGGCCTTCGCCGAAATGCTGCGCAACAAGGTGACTGAAGAAACAGGCATCACCGCCACGGCAGGAATCGGCCCCAACCTGTTTTTGGCGAAGGTGGCTTTGGACATCGAAGCAAAAAAGGCAGCCGACGGCATAGGCATACTGGACGAAGAAAGCTACAAACGCGAAATCTGGTTCCATCGGCCCATAACCGACATCTGGCAAGTGGGCCCAGGCATCGCGCATCGTCTGGCAAAACACGGCATCCACGATATGGCGGGCGTATGCGCGGCAAACCCTGCATGGCTGAAAAAGGAATTCGGCAAAAACGGCGAATACCTGCTAGACCACGCCTGGGGACAGGAGCCCTGCACCATCAAGCAGATAAAAGAGTACCGCCCCGCAGCGCATTCGATATCGAACGGGCAGGTGCTGATGCGCGACTATTCTTTCAGCGAAGCACGCACCGTACTGCGGGAAATGGCAGACGCCAGCTGCTTGGACTTGTGCTCGAAGGGGCTTTCGTGCGGGAACGTATCCGTGCACGTTGGCTACGCGCAGCCCTATCTTACCGAAAGCGGCAGATGGGGCATGGGAAGCGGCGGTTCGACCAAGCTTTCCGAACGAACCGATTCGTCGCATCGCATAGTGAAGGTTGCGCTGGAATTGTTCGACAAGCACACGCTGAATAGCGAACCTATCCGCAGGCTAACGGTGGCACTGGGCGCCCTCCAACCCACCAAGTACGACCAACCCAGTCTTTTCAGCTCGGAAGACGATGGCAAAGAAGCCGACCTGGCCAAAGCATCCATTGCCGTGCGCGACCGCTTTGGCAAGAACGCATTGCTGCGCGGCACCAGCTTGAAGCAGGGCGCAACCATGCGCGAACGCAACAACCAAATAGGAGGCCACCGTGCTTAGCGAAGACGATTTCCTGGAAGACGTTGCCTTCGACGAGGCAGAAAGACGCCGCTGCATACTGCGCGACATTGCAATGCGAATTAAGGAAAACGGCGCCCACTTCGCCGCCAACAACCCTAAACGAGCAACCCAGTTCATGCCCTTCGCAGCGCTGACTGGCTTTGAGGAATTAATGGCCGAAAAGGAAGCGGACGCCGCCAAATTCGACGATTTTGCCGGGGCGCAGGTGTTCGACACGCCCTAGGGGCGCGGGGCGTACTGGTTAAACCTTCGCGAGAAGCGCCCTCCCGCCCATCGACTGCTCCAGGCGCGCGGGGCGCACGCGGTCGGCCCTGCAAGCTCCGCCACCGCGACCCGCCGACCACCCCAGGCGCCTGACATACCACCCCGTGCAAGAACCACCGCATGCTATGCTTTTCTGCAAATTTGGCAATCAAGAGGATTAACCCACACCAACGTCAACAGGAGAAGAGTTATGTTCAAGATTTCCAATTTCACCGACAACGATGACGTAACCGTACTCAAGGAATTCGGCGCCTTCAAAACCATCGAATGGAAGCGCGACCTTTCCGTCAACGAGGCTTCCGCCATGAACGCTTACTTCGCCAGCGAAATGAACGTGCGTCGCCGCCAGGTTATCTGCGATCTGAGCCAGGCACCCGTCACCGTTCAGGCAGGCGCCATGCAGTGGATGGTAGGCAACGTGACCTGCACTACCGGCGTTAAGGGTGTGGGCGACCTGTTCGGCAAGGCCCTGCGCGGTGCGGTTACCAGCGAATCGGCCATCAAGCCCGAATACCAGGGCACGGGTCTTCTGGTGCTCGAGCCCACCTACCGCTACATCATCACGCTCGACGTAGCCGATTGGGGCAATTCCATCGTGCTCGACGACGGCCTGTTCCTGGCGTGCTATTCCAGCCTTCAACACAAAACGGTTATGCGCAGCAACGTTTCTTCAGCCGTTGCTGGCAACGAAGGCCTGTTCAACCTGGGCATCCAGGGCTACGGCGCGCTGTGCTTGGAATCCCCCTGCCCCGAAGAAGAGCTGATCGAGGTCACCCTGGACAACGACGAACTCAAGATCGACGGTAACATGGCGCTGGCTTGGAGCGGATCCCTCAACTTCACGGTTGAGCGCTCAGGCAAATCGCTCGTGGGCTCTGCCGCTTCCGGAGAAGGTTTGGTGAACGTCTATCGCGGCACCGGCAAGGTGCTTCTTGCTCCAACACTTTATTAAAATCAATCGCGCTCGAGAAACTATAAATGCAGGTCAGCCTTACGCGGCCTGCATTTATGCTGATCATCGCCCACACTTGTTCACATCACCAAAGCGGTTGTGGCGCATGCCCTAAGGCGGCTCATTGCAATACGGCATCCCTGGAGGTAGAGTGACGAACATGTTCATCTAACCAAGGAGGTTATCGTGAGTCTGGATCACCGAATCGTCATGCCCCCCGCTGAAGAATTCCAGGGCCTGTCGCCCGAGGAACTGCCGAAGGGCCTTGAAGGGCTCGTAGTGGTCGAGCTGGGAGATTACGTCGCGATGCCTGCCTGCACCCGCGCGCTCGGCGAAATGGGCGCCACAGTGTACAAGATCGAAACCATCAAGGGCAACCTACACCGCGGCGACGGCGTTGGCTTCGGCATGCCGGAGCTGGGCCCCGACAACCCGGCGTTCGACATGAGCAACGCCAACAAGAAATTCCTTTCCATCGACATGAAGTCTGATGGAGGACGCGAACTGGTAGAAAAGCTGCTGGAGCAAGCCGACGTGTTCGTTACAAGCCTGCGCAATCCTTCCTTGAGGCGCTTGGGCTACGACTACGAAACATTGCATGCCCGCTACCCGCGCCTGGTATACGGCCAAATGCGCGGCTATGGAGAACGCGGCGCCATGAAGGACGCCAAGGGCTTTGACGCCACCTGCTATTCCGCCCGTGGCGGCCTGCTTATGTCCATTCCGCAGGCTGGCGAGCACTTCCAGCCAGGCAACATGCCCGCCGCATTCGGCGATTTCAATTCCTGCATCGCCCTTGGCTTGGGCATCATGAGCGCCGTTTGGCGCGCTCAGCGCACCGGCATGGGCGATCACGTTACCGTAAACCTTCACCACATGGCGCTGTGGGGTATGCAGGTGCCTGTTGTTTCCGCCCCGTTCGGCGTGCCCTTCCCGAAGAGCCGCAAGGCCGTGCCCTGTCCCACCAACAATTCGTACATGACCGCCGATGGCGTATGGTTCCTCATCTGCTATGGCACCTACGATTCCTGGTATCCGTTCGTTGCGCGCCTGATTGGCCTGGAAGAATACGCCGACGACCCGCGCTTCACGAATTGCGCAACTATCAACGCCAACGGCGACAACGCAACCGTGGTAAACATGATGGCCGAAGCCTTCGCCAAGCACGACTGGGCATACTGGAAGGAAGTTTTCGACACCAACGACGTTCCCTACGCAGTATGCAACACTATGGATGATGTTCTTGAAGACGAAGAAGCTTACGTCAACGATATGCTCCGTCCGATTCACTACGACAGCATCGGCGACCATTCCATTACCACAATTCCCATCCGCATGAAGAGCCAGGGCGACCCAGTTATCAGTCGCGCGAAACCCGTCGGCTACGACACACGCGCGGTTATGGAAGACCTGGGCTACAGCGAAGCCGAAGTGGACGCTCTGGTGGAAGCAGGCAACGTGCGCTGCTACGACGAAGAGGCACCGGCGAAACTCGACGACCTTTCGTTCGGCCCTACGCAAGGCTAGCGGTTCAGCTCACCTACGGAGCCGGCGCTTTTCATTTCAGCCAAAAGCCCTTCGTCGCAAAGCGCGGCGAAGGGCTTTTTGCTGCCTGCGCGCCTGCAACGCACTGCACCATCGGACGACAGCACATCTGCTGCCCAAGCTCGCCCTTTCCTGCACCTGCACCCCATAAGGAACGCAGCAACGCAAAAGCCGCGCTCCGAGCAAAACTCGAAACGCGGCTTTCTTGATTCGGGCTAGCCAAACGGCCGCCCGAGGGGATTTAAGCAGCTACTTCAGGAAAAAGCAGCTAGTCTTCGCGTCTGCGGAGCGCAGCGAACGCGGCGCTGATTGCAGCAAGCACGGACATCGCCGCAGCAGCAAGGCTGAATCCAGCGGAATCGCCCGTCTTCGGCGAAACGCTCTTCGCGCTGCTGGTCGCTACCACTTCGGCCTTTTCAGCACTAACGGTTTTAACGCTGCCAGGATCCTCCTCCTTTCCAGGGTCTTCAGACTCACCGGGGCCAACAGGCACGTCGCCTTCTTCGGGATCAACCTGTATGCCATGAGTTGCCTTAAGGGCGAGAGGGATCTCGAAGCTGCCCTCTTCGATTTCGATCATATAGTTCGCATCTTCATCTTCGGCATGGGCCTGCCAACGCTGAGGGCAAAACCGAAGAGCGATGCAGGAAGGGAGCTTCCCATGGAAGAAGAAAACGAATGCACCGGAATGACCACAGATGAAATGCAAAGGTTCTTTGATGTGGAAGCAAAACAGGGAACAAGCGAGCTTGAGGCCTATCGGAAGCTGATGAGAATCTTAGGGACCGAGTTTCCGAGCAAGGAATAATGCAGCATTTGCTTTAAAAGCGCCTAAGCCTGGAGAGAAATCAAGGCCGCGAGCGCTTTTCGTTTATTGTCAGCGCAGCATTCTCCACGAGCTTTGTTCTTGCAACTGCAGAACTACAGAACCCGAGCGATCTCTGGCTTTTAGCTCTTCAACACGACTGCATGCCCCGACTGCTATAGCCCGACGGCTAAGTTATCTTCTTCTGGATCCTCCTGCCGTGTTGTTGTACGAACTAGTGGCGTTGAACGCTTTAATAAGACTCTTTTCTAAAGCGTTCATCTGCTGCGGCGAGCAGGGTGCAATCTTTACAAAAACGGGCTTCCCGTTACGAACGTCGGCATAGACATCGCCATTTCCATGCCCGGTAAGGTGGTTTCTAACGCGGGAACATACATGCAGCGATTGCCCAACATAGACGTTCTCGAAAGCCGTTCCATCAGGCGACGGGGATGTCACAATAACGTAGCATCCGGGCTGGTCCATAGTCTTGTACCCACCTGTCACCTTATTCCCGGATTTCGTTGTCTTCCAGTTCCCCAAGAACGTATTGGCTGGAATCAACATAGATCCCAGTATGCTCTGCCGAAGTTCTGCCTGATGCTTCTTCTGGTTTTCGAGAATAAGCAGCTGAACACAACCGTAGATCAGGACCAACAAGGCAGCGATGATAAGCACGAGGGAAATTCGGAAGCAGAACAAGTCGGAACCTGCAAGGTTACCAGCCAGACCACGCTGCATTAACCTAAACCAACCTTCGATGCCGGCGGTAAGATCAGAGATTCCCATATCTTGCTTCCTTTCAGCTCTCTCGAAGAGTATATCAACAAGCAACGAGAATGCCGCCATTGGCGCAGGCCACAACGACATTGAAAGGTTCGGCAACCCCAGTAGACCCAACAGTAACCTGCCAAACGCCAAACCGAGTCTGTCTGGAATGATGAGACAGTATCGGCCAAGTCGTCTCGATAACGCACGGAATCGTTGCAGGCAAAATAAAGAAAGAAGCCCAGGTTAGCTATCCAGCACGCCTAGGGCCTCTCGGCTAAATTATATGCACTCAAACGGTACAGTGCAGCGTAACGGCCTGAATTCACCGCCAAAGACGTGGAATTATAGCCAAATCGATTCAATTGCTGCCAGCGCCCCTACTTCATCATCCAGGGATAATCCGGGAACTCCTCGGGAAGCACGATCTTGTCCCGTTTGGCGCCATCGCCCGAAAGGCACTTTGCAAGGTAGGTCCAAAGCCTCGATTCGAAGATGTTTTCCGTCATCTTGTTCAAATGGTTAAGGGTAATCTTGCTTGGATCATTCACCCAAAGCCGAAGCATGCCCACTTTCGCCGAAGCGATGTACTCCGAAATAACATCAAGCTGGAAAGAAGAAAGCTCAAAGCCCCTATCCAACAATGCGGCGAACAGCTGTTTCATCGGCTCACACTGCTTATCAAGGTAAATAGACCCATATTCCCCGTTCGCCAAAATGGAAACTTCCCTGAAGCGTTTTTGATAAAAGTCGGCCATCGCATCGGTAGCCTGCTCAAGCGTAATATCGTCTAAGCACGAAATAATGGCTTGGCAGGTTGAAGTGCAGGTGTTTTCTTCTTCGACGGACTCAAGAACATTGCTGATGCTGTAATAGTTGCGGTAAAACGTCGCCCGTGAATAGCCCGCCTTTTCCGTAAGAGCCATAACGCTGATTTGATCGAGCGGCTTTTGGGCATAGAGCTCAAGAAATGCCTCTTCAAAGCACTTTCGCGTTGGCGATTTTGGCAGCTGTCGAATAGGGATCATCGTTACCTCGTCTTTTGTTCCCGAAATGGCGTTCTGCGAAGTGCGCTCAGCTGGGCTAATACAGCTAATACAATCCCCGGCAAAATGTCTCGTTCTTCATGAACACGTTCATACTGCAATTAGAATACTACTTGTCAGAGTACGAAGTTGTATCGTCACTTGATACGTCCTGGCAAATGGGGAAATCAGGAGCTTCGTTCTGCTGCCTTAAGGGGAAAGGCGGGCAAAATGCACGAACTTGGAGTAACCAGAAGCATCGTTGACGTTGTATTGCGCAACGCGTGCTCCCAGCAGGCCAAACAGGTCCTTTCGGTGAGCCTGGTTATAGGCGAAATGCGCAACTTGGAAGAAGAATGGGTGCAGCGCTATTTCGACCGCTGCGCAAAAGGCACCCTTGCCGAAGGCGCAAAAATCAAGATCCGGAAGGTACCTATGGCTTTTTACTGCAACGACTGCGGGTCAACCTTCCAACTTGCCATGGGCAGCGACAGGCATATGTGCTGCCCCGATTGCGGAAGCGAAAACTACGACATGGTCACCGGCGGAGAACTCCTTATCAAGGAAATCGAAATCAGATAGGCCTACTTCACGTATTACGAACAAGGGGACATAAATCGTTCGGAAAAGGAAGGAGCGGGAAATGCATAAAGGGGAAGAAATGCTCAACCAAGCTCAAGAGAACGCTACGGAAGCGCAAGCAGCTTCCGTTCGGGTAAAGCCAGGCATCGATTACGAGAAACTGAAGAGCATCGGGGTTCCTGATGAGGTAATTGCCTCGCTCGACCCGCGCGACGGCGGCAACATCACCCGCAGGGGGAAGTGCTTTTCTTGGACGAAGGCCGCCTACACCGCAGGGAACTGCCAGACAAGCCCCTGCACGAAAACCACCCGCGCGGGCTGGGGATCAAAGACTTCATCATGACAAAGGTGCTGGCCACAACGCCAAAAACGTGGGACCGTACCCTTAAGGTGTTCATGATGATCGTATCAGGAGCAAAGCTTACGGGAAAAGAGGGTATCATTCCAGAGCTCTATAAAAGGGCTACCCAGTTCTCGCCCGATGAGAAAATGTACACGCACGGCACTGTGCTGCCCCTTAATGTGGATATGGTCGAGGAAGGCAAAACCGCGGTTTTGCCCATAGATCTGATCATGGACGCCATCGATGGCGCTGAATACATCGCTCAAATGAATCGGTGCATTTGCCGTTCCGCCCACGACTGCTCCGAATACGAAAAAACGCTGGGCTGCCTGTTCTTCAACATGGCGGGAGTAACGGCGGTGAAAAACGGGCTGGCAAAGCCGGTAACGAAGGAAGAGGCTAAGCAGCATGTCTACGACGCCCGCGATGCGGGTTTGATCGGACAGGCATTATATGTTGAGCTCGAACAGATGGTTTGGGGTTTCGAAAATCAGAAGATGGATGAGTTCATGGAAATCTGCTTCTGCTGCCCTTGCTGCTGCGTGGCGCTCGATGTTTGCAAGAATGCGAACCGCACTATAAAGAACCGATTCAGCGGCGCTGGCTTTACGGCAGTAATCGACCACGAGAAATGCACGGGTTGCGGCAACTGCGCCAAAAAGTGCCCACAGGAAATCATCACGGTGAACTCCGATGGCAAGGTGACAATCGACCAAGACCATTGCATCGGCTGCGGGTACTGCAAGAGCGTTTGCCCGAACGATGCCATCACCCTTCAACAAACCATGCCCCTACGTGAAAGCATCCATGAGTACTTCCTGGAAGAAGGAAGGATCGACATGGTCATGGATAAATGCACGATGGAGATTCCTCCGGCAGATTACGAGTGGAAGGATACCCAAATGGATCCGATGGCAATTATGCAGGCAGCGGGCCAAAAAACCGTAGCACTTGCCGACGAGGCGGCGCGAAATCTTGGATGCACAAGCGCGAAAGCCTTCTTCAAGTACAACAAGAAATACGTGGCAGGCGCCATTGGCATAGGCGCATTGGCGTGGCTGCTTCTTAAACACAAGAAATAGCAAGCAGAGGAAAGGAGCGTGACACTCATGGCAAAAGCAGCAAATGGAACTTTGCCTTCAATGCCCGAAAAACAGCCTCGCTTCATGGACCGTTTCTCTAAAGCCACCAAAGTAGGTTTTGTACTGTTGGGGTACTTCCTGGGCATCATAGGCGTTTTGATTGACTGGGCTATCGGCCACAAGAAAAAGATGATGGAATGCAGCGCCGAGGCAATTTGGTACGGCCTTATCGGTTGGGGCGCAAGCATGATCACCCGATTCACCCTCTTGGCTTTGGGGATCAACAAAACCGATTACCTTCTCCAGCTGTTCGGCCCTGGCGTCACGGTATGGAACATTCTTTGGTGCATCTGCGGCGCGTGCTTCATTGTGCTTTCGATGTTGTGGATCTACGGTTTGCGCACAAAGATGACCGATGCCGAGCGCGCCTACAATCTCAAGGGCGACGACCACTTCCACAACGGGGAGAAAACGCTTCGCTACGACGGGGGCATTACAGTCAACGCTCTGCCCGAAGAGATATGGCCCTACATGCAACAGGCAGGCCAATCAAAGGGTGGTTGGTACAGCTTTGAGCGCTTGGAACGCCTGTTCACCTTCGACATCCGCAATCATTACGACTGGAAGAAATACCCTCAGTGGCAGAACCTCCATGTTGGTGAGTTTCAGTGGTTTCACCAGGCACCGCTTTCTATCGGCGAATGGGTAACCGATTGCTCCAACGGAGAAAACGGCCTCTATTATTGGGCGGCCCACTCCGATACGGCTACCGATCCAACGTGGAAAAACCGCGGCCCAAATCAGGAAGGGGCGCTTCGCCTGTGGTTCCACCGCTTTGCGTGGACGTGGAACTGGGAAGTGTACCAGATCAATGAAACCCAATCGCGCTTTATCTATCGTTGCGATTGTCATTTCTATCCTTTCCTGCGCACTCCCATCCACAAGTACTTCGTTGTTTTCATCCTGGGAACCGCATCCCTTGTCATGGGGCGTTGCTGTATGGAAACAATCACCGGCTTGGCGGAGGGTCGCAGAGATTTCCGCAAGCGTTACTTCGACTAAGGGAAAGAAGGCGCCATGAAAACGCATTACGAAACCATCGTGGTTGGAGCTGGTGCAGCTGGCATGAACTGCTGCTTGGAGCTCCAGAAAAACGATCGCGAATACCTGCTGATCAGCCCCAATATTGGCGGGCGAATCTGCAACGACGAAGAACGCCACATGAACTACGGCGCGGTGTTCTATTTCGGAACCTACAAATATATGCTCCGCTCAGAGCTGCTGATTGAAGGGACTGATGTCCTGCCCGCTTTGAGCGCCGGCTGTTGCCATCACGACAACGGGAAACAGTACGAACCGGTTTCCACTACAACAATTGCCGACGCGCCTTCGCTTCTGAAGTACATGAAGTGGATGCGCGAGGAATTCATCCCCCGCTACACCAAGTTCAAGGACAACTGCACGGTGATGGAGGTCACGGCAGCCCTTGAAAAAGACCCCATGATCAAGCAGCTGTACCAAGAATCAGCAATGGATATGATCGAGCGAATGGGTTTTGGTCCCATCGCCCACGATCTGATCAGCATGTTCGCTCACGCGTGTACGGGAACGAAGATCAAGGACCTTACCGCCCTTGATTATCTGAACACCGTGCAGCCTCTTACCATGAAGATCCCTCCCCTGCGGCTGCTTTTCGATCTGAAGCGTTTCGACTTCGATTCCGAAGGGACCAAGCAGCGCTTGGCGCAGGGTTCGGGAGAAGTTCTTATCGACGAGATAACACAGGTTGAAAAGTGCGACGAGGGCTGGGCTGTCGAATGCGGCGCAGGACGCTTTACGGCAAGCAATCTGGTTATGGCATCTCCCGCCGTAGACACGCAGCGCCTCCTGGAGCCTGTCGAGGGAATTCCCGCACTGGATATTCGCAAGGCTTCCGAGCTTACGGGCTATTTGGTGCGAGGGAAAGTCAAGCGGAAGTTCCGTGGGCACCTTGTTCACCTGTTCGATGACACTATTCCGATTATCTATATCGCCAAGCGCTTCGACGGCGATTACGAGGTGTTCACCGAAGTCGATTTCGAGGAAACCCGCAAATTCGACGAGTACTTCGACGAGTGGACGGTTATAGGAAAGAAGTACTGGAGCCATGCTCTGTACACTGCCGCCCATGAGGCTTTGCCGCAAAACCTGGCACCAGGACTCATCATGGCAGGTGACGTGAACGGCTTAGGCCTGGAGCCCGCATGTATCAGCGGTATTTACGCCGCAAACAAGATCATGGGCAAAACGGTTGATTAGCATTTGCTTTAGCGGCTCCCCCGACTTTAGGGGAGCCGCCTTCCCATTGAAGAGGGGTTACCGATGGAAGAATCACGCATCGTAGAAATAAAAGAAGACATCTTTGCCGACAACACCAATGCCGCAAACGCTTTTCGGAAGATGCTTGAAAACCAGGGCACCTTCTTCGTGGATGTTATGGCGTCTCCCGGCGCAGGAAAAACCACCTTGCTATTGGCGCTCATTGAAGAGCTTCGGAAATCGTCAAGCATCGGCATCATCGAAGCAGACTTGGAGTCGTTCGTGGATTCGCGGAAGATCAAGGATGCGGGCATACAGGCAGTGCAGCTTGAAACGCGGGGAATATGCCATGTTGAGATGAGCATGGTCGAACGCGCTTTCCAGGCGTTTGGCGGACAGCATTTCGACTACCTATTTCTAGAGAACATCGGCAACCTGGTTTGCCCGGCAGAGTTCGACACCGGTGCGCACAAACGCGTCGTGCTGCTTTCGGTTCCCGAAGGGTATGACAAGGTGTACAAGTATCCGCCCATGTTCGCGGTAGCGGATGCACTCATCGTAACCAAAACCGACTATCTTCCGCTTAACCCCGATTTCGACATGGCAGCACTGCACAAACAAGCACGCGTGCTCAACCCCCACCTTGGGATATTCGAAACGTGCGCACGCACCGGGGAGGGAATCCCAGAACTTGCAGAATGGATCGTCGCGTGCCGCAAAGAGCTTTTGGGGTAGAGCAGCTAAGCACACCGTCTGTTCAATATACTGAACAGACGGCGGAGCAACGCGGGACCTTCACAGATTCAGAAGCCCTGCGCATCTCCGAAACACGCAACAGCCGCCACACTTCTAGCAATGGCAGCGTGAAAACTTAGAACTTACTGGGGCCTGGAACCGCTTTGGGGCCACCCAGGGTCTGAGGTTGGCTTCAGGGGCAAACGACCACCCGCCCCCGTTACTGACTGGCCTTCCAGGCGAAAGGCCAGTTGGCGGGTTGCCATGGTAACGCAGATGGGTTGGTACGCGCTGGGCAGAGGGCTTGGACTCTGCGCCCAGCAGCTTGTTATCGCCTTGCTGCTACCTTGCGAGGATGGACGCGCGCACCATCGCTGATAAGGAAGGGCGGTGTCACGCAAGAACGACACCGCCCAGACTGCTGCCTTATGAATTTCCTAACCCTACTCGCTGTAGTTCTTCTTCCTGCTGATAATCAGCAAAACTGTGCCAACAAGAGCGCTGATCAATGCGGCTGCCAACCATGGGAGGATGTTGGTTGCGTCGCCTGTTTGCGGAATATCGGAGCTGGTGACTGTCGCGGTTGACTCGTTTTCGCCCCTCGACAGCTTCGCCGGCTTCTCGTCATCAGGCGCGTCGGGCTTTGCATCGTCAGGGTCGGAGTCGTCGGGGCCCGGAGTGTTGGGCTTGGACTCATCTGTTGCCGGTGGCTCAGGTGTGACTGGCGGCTCAGGAGCCGGGGGCGTACCCTTAGCGACCTGCCACATGAACTTCCCAGTATCGCCAGCTGCATCCTTCAGACGCTTGAGGTACCAACCTTTCGACGTGGCATCCGAGTTGCCAAGGACGAATACCCCTTGATCAGGACCCTCGGCGGCCTCAGAGGCGGTTTCGGCTGCATCGAATTTTTTGGACAAGATGTAGTTGTCGCCGAGCTTGGGGCACTGGAGCTCTTCCCAGTCGCTTGGATTGACGGTGTTGATGATAGTGGTTCCGCTGGAAATGCCCTTGATGGTAACGGGAATAAGGCCGCCATCGTCTGTGCCATCGTAGTTATCAGCAACAGCTGGGAGTCGGAGCTCGGCGTTGCCGGAAACGTAGTCACCTTGCAGCAGAGCTGGACCCATCAGGGCCATCATGCCATCGTTCGATACATTGCCCTTCAGATTGCTCAGCCCCTGGTTAATCAGACGGCCCTTGGGGCCGACCGTCGTCTTGCCGGAAACGAAGATATCGTTGTAGTTCGCAACCTGACGATACTGCTGCTCCCACGTGCCATCGACGACCGCATCGCCCCAAATCCAGACCTGACCTTCGTCGGTGGTGAGAACACTGTTCTCTTCAATGTTCAAGCCTGCATCGCTGCTCATAATATGCGCAATAACCTTGGAATCGCCGGCAACGTTGACCTGCGACATCATCTTGATAAAGGGGATTGTCGCCTCGCATGCAGAGATGTTGGCCACGGGGAATGCCGTGGAATAGCTGCTTGCCTGCGTTCCGCGTATGCCTGTGCGGATATTGGGTTTTCCCGTTACATTGATGGAGGAGCCTGCAGGAACCGTGGTCTGGTCCGTTGCCATAACGAGGCCAACGTCGCCGCCGTTGATGTTGATGGTTACAGGGCCGTTTGCGGTTGCGGGGGTGCCTTTTTCCCACAAGCCGAAAACGTAACCCTCGTCATAGTCGGTCCCGTATTCGCTGTTCCTGAGCTCGACGTTAGTTGCGGTGACGGTGACTGCGCCGCTCACATTAGAATCGCTCGCACCAAAGATGTTTTGTACATGAGAGCCATGGGCGTTGATGGCGATGCTACCGCCGACCGTGCCTCGAATCGCGCCGTAAATCTCGGGGAGGTCATATGAGTCGGGGGTGGTTCCCTTATCCCAACCCCAAACGTTCTCGTAAGAATCGATGGTGATATTGCCGCCGATGACGTAGTTACCTGAGACACCGGGCATAGTTGCAAAGCTGTTGCCTGCGCCAACAATGGGCCAGTTCCCGCCAAGGCGCAGGATGCGGTCCGTGTTCTCGTAAGCCTGCGAGCCTGCGATGATGTGCAGGTCGCCACGGATGATTGAATCCTCTAACGGTTCTTCGGCACCGACGATACCCGATACCCCACCAGCGCGGACATCGAGTGTAACGTTGCCTCTCATCTCGCAGCCGTAAGTGCCTTCGATAGCGGGATAGGCATCTGCGTTCTTGTTGTCGTAGACAAGCGTGGCGTTGCCGCCAACGTAAACATTAGGAACGCCTGATCCGTCGCCGCTGCTGCCGTCGCCCTTCATGCATCCAGGGTTGAGGTGGTTGCCGCCCTGCATCTTTATGTCACCAGTGATCTCGAGGTATGTGTCGCCCTCGACGGAGCCCTTGTAGGAGCCGCCAATCACATCGTGCAGGCCGCTGCTACTGTTTGGATTGATGTAGCCGGATGCGGCAATTACCACGTGAGTGCTGCTGACCGTGGCCATGTATCCGCCGCCATAAAGTGTATAGCTTAGATGAATCTGGCCGTTTTCTGTGAACTCAGTGTCGTGGCCGTTGCAGTACATCCAGGAGCCTCGGACATCAACGTCGTCAAACGTGCAATCGCCATTCAAGACGGCACGGCCATCGAAGGACAGCTTATGAAGTTTGCCCTCGTCGCTCTTGATTGTGATGCGCTTTCCGTTAACGCCAAAGCTGCTTAGAGAGGACCCCCCCCCGCCGACACGGTTACGTCAGCCTTCAGGACAATAGTGGCTTCCGTACCCTCAGCAGCGGCAATAGCCTCCTGGGCAGACACAAGTTCCTCGCTTGTGGATACCTTATAGATGCCATCTGCTTTGCCCTCGCCGGATTCTTCGCCACCGAGATTCTCTCCAGGCTGCTGCTCGCCAGGCTCGCTGCCCTCCTCGGAAGGACCCTCCAGCTGCCCCCCTTCGTTAGCATCGCCAACGAAACCAGAGTCGATATCTTGACTGGCGTCCTTGTCTGCGCCTTCGGCTCTGTCGGCGTTGGCGTCGACGCCGTTGTCGATGTCAACGGCTTTTTGCTCGTGCTGCGTCTGATCGGAATCATCAACAGCAGCGAAGGCACCAATGGGAAGCGTCATCGATATTGCCATCGCGAGCGACAGAGCACAAGCAATAGCTTTCGATTCGCAGATTTTCATTAGAGAACTCCTACCTTCCATTTATTCATGATCAAACTAGTATTTCACGTTCAGCTGGTTTTTTGGGCATATCTAGTCTCAGTTGTGAGCGAACGGCCTGTTTGAACCGTTAACGCATCTTTAGTAAAGAGATTGCTTTGCATAGAGAAAAGATTCGTCTTTGAAGATGGGTTACATACCGTCGACATACATCAAAAGTTGGGCCCTTTGCCATAATTCTGTTGCATTTATTCGCAGCACCTAGCAGGATAATCTGCTCAAATTCTGCTCATGCATTTCGGGAACAAAAAAGCAGGCCAGAAGCTTTTAGGCTTCTGGCCTGCGAAAATGCTTGGTCGCGGGGGCTGGATTTGAACCAACGACCTCCGGGTTATGAGCCCGGCGAGCTACCAGACTGCTCCACCCCGCACGATCAATCGCTCTATGCGACTTGGTTTATTATAGGGAGGTGCCTCACTTAACGCAATTGAAATGTTCTGCCTTCAAATTTTCGTCACATTTTACGTTTCGGTAGGTCGGCGGCCTCTCCAGGCGAATGGCACAACGCGGTTTTCACGCATGCGCCAACAGCGCAAAACAGGCAGCCGAATTACTCCAGCGGCTCGCTGCTTGCAGCTTCATTTGCCCGCATTGTCCCTTTTGCGCGTGCTACTTCTTGTGGTTGCGCCCCCCGCGAGCAAGCCCCGCAATTGCCATTGCCAAGCCGGCAACCGCAGCAAGCACCACTGCCAACGTCAACGTAGCATCGCCCGTCTTCGCTATTGTGGAAACCGATACGCCACCCGAAGTACCACTTGGAGCATTCCCCGCACTCGGCGAAACAACGTCCCCGGCATTAGGATCGGCATCGTCATTAGAGTTCAGCGGCTTATCGCCTGCATTCGAACCCATCTCATCGTTAGCTGAATTATCGGGCACAACTACGCACCTATTGGTGAACGTGAAGGCGGTAGATGCAGTGAAGGGGGATTCCTTGCATACAACGGTGAGCTTCCCTTTCCCATTATCGGTGACCTCGAACCTCACTGTTTTCGCTTCGGGATCATTCACCACACCCGGCACCGATCCTCTTTCGGTGACTTTGTATTTGAACACATGGGAGCGAGACCATCCTGCTTTTTCCGCAGAATCAGAATCAACATCCAGGGCTTTATTCAGATCTTGGAGGGAGAACGTTATGAACCCAAACTCAATTCGTCCCCATTGCCCGTTTCCGGCATCCATCGATTCGGGCATAGGTGCTGCTATATCCTTTGTCGATATAGCGAATCGAAACTTTCCCTCGATATCAACAAGCGAGGCTCCTTCTTCCACCTGCAAATCCTTCGTTCCCGCCAAAAACACAGTGACGGGCTCTCCTGTGGAATACGTATTATCAAAGCGCAGTTCGTTCGCCGTCCGGAAGCTTGCCGAAAGCGCCCCGTTCCCCTCATCTTTAACCGTTACAACCAAAGAAACAGGGGCGGTATGCGGCGTTACACCCACATCGCTCAATCCGCTGGTCTTCTCATGCACCAGGTAGTACACAATCCAGGCCGGAACGCCATCTATTGTTGTTTTCTCGGCAATACCGTTTTGAGCCAATTCATCGAGAGAAGCAACGGTGAACCTCAACTCGCCGAAATCAATTGTTCCATCGGCTTCATTTTTCGCCGAAAGCAAATCATCGCGGCCATTTGCGTACTTCACGCCAAAGTCGAACTCGCCAGCATGGAGTGGACGCCCATCGATTTTCACGGTACCCACAATTGTATCGGTTTCACACGATGCTTCGTTTGCATTGGCAGCAGAAGCATTTCCGCTATCCGCAAATGCAAAGCTTCCGCTAAAACACACGCACAAAAGAGCAAAAACCATTGCCAGTATCAACTGCATCCGCTTCATTTTCCGCACTCCAATCTTTCGTACGGCCTAGCAGGCAAGGCTTTTTGCGATGGTCTAGCCCGATAGGCGAAACAATGCTTTATTCATTATCCCATGAAATGGCATAAGTGCCAAAGTATTGGGTTAAAACCCGTTGTTTTTGGATTAAAGACCAATTTCGAGCTGCAAACAGAAGCAAAGCAGGAGGGGTGGCATCAGCGCACACCGCAAAAAAAAGAAATCCCCTGGACCATAAGGGACCAAAGGATTTCTAGGTATCCAAAGGGGCGTCCACTTTGGACGGAGAATCTTATTCGTGGATATTAAACCCAAACAAATAACTTCCGAGTTATGACCCCAGCACCTTTTCCCGTCCAACAAAAAGCCTCGCTTGCGATCAATCACGCAAGCGAGGCTCTATCATTGTGCGCTATGGCTAAGCGGGGAAGCGGGACCTGTCCCTATATCCCCACTACCTCTTAGCGTGCTTGCCCTTCTTGCGATGGGAAACCACGGCCACAGCAGCAGCCGCAGCGGCCACCGCAGCGGCCACGCCAGCAATTACCAGCAAGTAATCGCCAGTCTTAGCAGAACCGGAAACCAGCGCCTCAACGACGGAGGCAGGACCATCGCCAGGAGATGCCGGGGCTTCAGGTGCGTTGTACGTATTGGTGAACACGGGGGCATTTCCACCCTCGTAAGCTACCGTGGCAACCAGGCTGCCTTCGCCGTTATCTTCAACGGTAACGGTAACCGCGTACTCCGATTCGTCGTACGTCACATCAGATTCGTCGCCCTTCACTTCCGCAATGGTGTACTGGTACGTACCCGCCTCGCCATACTGGATGGCAGGGAACACTACCATACCGTTCACATCGTTGGTTGCGGTAACCTGCTCGCCGCCTTCGTCCGTAAGAACGAAGGCGAACTCTTCGGCATCAAGGCTCTTGCCGTTGAGCACCTTCGAGGCACCCAGCGTCACCGAAGTAGCTGCCGACGTGTACGAATTGGTGAACCCAACCGTATTCGCATCGTTGTCCACCTTGTGAGCCACCGACAGCGTGCCGTCGCCATTGTCGGTTACAGTCGTGGTAACGGCGAATGTGCTGCCGTCATACTGAACGCCCGCCTTCTGGCTGCCGCCACCTACTTCGCACAACGTGTAGTTATAGGTACCCGGCTTGGTGTAGGTAATCGGGCTCAGCGCCACCTTGCCCGAAGCGTCATTAGTACCCGTTGCCACCACGTTGCCGCCCTCGAGCAGCTGGAACTCAAATTCACCTGCTTTCATATCGCGACCCGTAAGGTTCTTCGTTACCGCAACCTGATCGGTCACACTGGAATCAACCGGCTGTACCGAATACGTATTGGTGAACGTGAACGCCGGGTCGGAAGCAGCACCCAGGCGCTCCACCGTCAGTTTTCCGTTCCCGTCGTCGGTCACCTTGAAGCTCACGGTCTTCGTTTCGGTGTCGTTGGTTACGCCATCGGCAGAGCCGCTTTCCGTCACCTTGTAGGTGAAGGTATGCGAACGGACAACGCCAGCCCTGGTGGCAGGCTCATCGCTTTGAGCAGATGCCTGGTCGGCATCTTCGGCGCCAGCAACCTTATTTGCAGCCGTCGAAACGGAAGCTCCGCCCGTGCCTTCACCCGTCACTGCTGCAGCGCCCTGGCCCTGCTCGGTGCCATCAGAAGCTGCCGCGTTGCCCTGCTCTTCGCTATCGGCGCCTGCAGCACTTCCCTGATCGGACGTACTCTGGCCAGCAGCACCGGTGGCAGCCTCCCCGCTGGAAGCTCCCTTCGTTTCATCGTCGGCATCAGCTGCGCGCGTGCCGTTCGAACCTAACGCCTTGTTCAGGTCATCGAGCGTAAATTTGATACTGCCGAAATCAACGTTGCCATTGGCATCGTTGGTCGCCGTAGCGTGCTCAGGCTTAGGAGCCGCTGGGTCGTCGGGCGTTACCGTGAAGGTGAACTTGTCTTTGATGCTTGCGGGGGTCAGACCAGCATCAGACTTCAGAACCTTCTTGCCAGAAAGATCAACCGAAACCGGGTCGCCCGTGGAATAAACATTCTGGAACTTCAGCCCGTTGCCCGTATTAGCCGTTGCGGCAAGTGTTCCGTCACCGTTATCCACAACCATCACCGTGAACACAATCGGCTGCGTCTGAGCGGAAACGCCACCAGGCAAGACATCGGTTTTTTCGTAAGCTACGTAATCAATCTTCCACGCAGGCTTACCGTCCTTCACCGTCTTTACGGCATTGTGATCCGTTACCAGCTTGGCAAGGCCTTCGGTGGTGTATTTGATGCTGCCAAAATCAACGTTGCCACTGGCATCGTTGGTTGCCGCAGCCACATCTTCAATGCCGCTAAAGTATTTCAGCGCAAAATCGAACTCGCCGTCAGTCAGGCTACGGCCAGTCAGGCTCTTGGTAGCAGTAATGCCTACTTCGCCCGAAGCTGCATAGCTGTTGTTGAACGGTACAACTGCCGTTTCCTGGGGGGGGGTGGCGGCGTTGCTGCTGTACACATACGTCTTGCTGTGCTCAGGGTCACCAGGTACAGACACAACCGTGGTTGCCTTCAGCGTGCCATTCGCAGGATCGCCCTCAACGGTAATCGTTACCGTGCGTTCTGCCGTGTCGTAGGTGTAGCCACTAGGCGCCGTGCCTTGCTCAACCACCTTATAGCTGTAGGTTTTACCCGCGTCTCGCTGCGTTAGCACTACATCGCCAGTCAACGCAGACTTCATAACCTGCGCCCCATCTTCAGCCGCAGGCATCGGAACCTCACGGCCGCCCTCTGGCAAACCGAGCAGGCCTGCCGACGCCTCGTCATCGGTCGTGATCTTAATGATGAACTGACCATCAGTCATATCGCGGCCAGTCAGCGTCTTGGCAAGGTTCAAGCCACCCGCTGCCGTGTAGTTCAGCTCAGAGGAATAGCGGTTCACAAACGTGCCATTCTGCGTGGTGGCAGACGCAACCAGCTTGCCCTGGCCATTGTCGCTTACCGTTACCTCAACAACGGCCTTGTTGTCGCTGTACTGAATACCAGGCAGATTACCGGCGTTTTCAGTTACCTCGTAGGTAAAGGTGCGCTTATGACCAGGAGCATCCTTCACCATATCGGACGTAAACTCAATCTGACCAAAGTCGAACGATACCGAATCGCCATCCTTCGAATTGGGCGACTTCACCGTTGCGGAAGACACTTCGCTGCCATCGCGCTTAGGCATCGGCGCGCCATCAAGCGCGGTGATGGTGAAGTCGAAGGAATCGCTGTCAAGCCAGTCGCGGCCCTGCAGGATCTTGTTCAGCTGAGCATTTGTTGTATCGAACGAAACATTCTGAGCGCGGTACTTATTGGCGAAAGAGACCACATTGGTTTCCTGGCCGTCGACCTTGGTGGTTGTCGTCAGCTGGCCGTTGCCGTCGTCGGCAACATCGATGGTCACAACATGGTTTGCCCCGTCGTAGTACAGGCCTTTACCCTCAACGTACCAAAGCCCTGTTGCCTGGTCCTGAACTGCTCCTTCGGGAATTTCTTCCTTAACCGTGAACTCGAAGTGCTTGCCGCTATCGGCCTGGGTAAAGGTGTGTCCCGCGATCTTCGTCATCACATCGGCAATGCCCTCGGCGCGATCATTCGGGTTGGTGAACTGCTTATCGCTGTCGGCAAGAAGTGCCTCAGAGGCATCGTTGCCTTCAATAACGAAGCCGAATTCTCCAGCCTTCATGTCGCGGCCGGTCAAAGTCTTTTCAACCTGAATGCCGTTATACGTGCTGCTCGTTGCGTACTTGTTGGTGAACGCTACCGCACCATTCGGATAGGTCGCCTCGGCCTTGAGCGAGCCGGTATGGTCGTCGGTCACCGTTACCTTCACCGTCTTGGTGCTGCGATCGAACTGCATGCCGTTTCCGTCGGCAGCAGGAACCGCTTCGCCATTCCACTTCGTCTCGTTCACGTTAAAGGTGTATTCGCCCGGCTTTTTAAAGGTGATCTCGCCAAACTGGAAGCCCTTCACTTCATCGGCCTTGGCACCCGATACAGTAGCCGCACCGGGCAGCGTCACAGTGCCCGCCGTTACCGCATTCTGCGTAGTTTCGTCTGCAGCGGAAAGCTCAAATCCGAAGGTTTCGCCGTCCGCCATGTCGCGGCCCGTCAAAGTCTTGGTGCCGTCAATTGTTGCCGTTGCAGGCTTGGGGTCATAGCTGTTTGCGAATTGGAAGGAAGCTCCCTGAACGGGAACGCCATTTTTCAGGTACTGAGCACTCAGCACCAACACCTTATTGTCGTTCTTGAGGGTTACGTTGACGGTCCAAATCGTCGGGTCGTACCTAACGCCTGCAGAATTAAAGTTCGGGTCTTTAAGGGCATCCTCCACGGAGCGCCAATTGCTGCCATCCCAGACCACTTCCATGATCTTGTAGGTGAACGTCTTTTCAGTCTGCCCCTGGCCCAGGTTGCTGTAAGTATATGTTGCTTGCGGGAATGCAATGGCACCGTTCGCGTCCACGGAAACTACCGCGCCGCGGTAGGTTACACCGTTATGTACGCCCGAAATCTCCTGATCGTTATCAAGCTTGGGCAAGGGCGCAGTTGGATCATTCGTGCAAGCAATTACATGGAACATACCCTGCTCAAGGGGACGCGCATCAGTCGAATCGGTATACTTCTTCTCTCCAACGGGCGCCCACTTAACCTCCTGGGTGTCGTATTCGTTCACGAAAGATGCAACCGTCGCTGGCGATTCCACCGTGTTGTCATCGTCAGAAAGCAGCTTCTTCATTTCAGAATTTACCGTCAAATTGCCGGTATGGCCTTCGTCAGTAACCGTTACCGTAACCTCATACAATGCCTCCGATGCGCTTACGCCAGGATTCAATACGCTGAGTTCTTTCGATTCACGAATCTCGTAGGTGTATACACCGGGCTTGGTATACGTAATGTCGCCAAAGTTAAACGAAACCGGTGTATCAGCCGAAGCTCCATCCTGGGTCACCTCAACGGTCGCTTTGCCATTGTTGGCCCCTTCAGGCATAGGAACACCAACAGAGCCTTCGGGTGCTTCCAGAAGGAACGTGAATTTATCGGTGCTGTTCCAGTCTCGGCCCGTAAGCACCTTTTCGCCCTTAAGGGAATCCTCGCCCTTAAGCGTGCCCGATGCGCTGTAGGTATTCACTACTTTCGCATTTGCCGTTCCACCAGCTGTAATAGTGCCCGTAAGGCCTGTTCCAGCTTGGGTGAATCCATCACGATCGGATTCGGTAACCGTGTAGTTCCAACCGCCAGCAAGGCCATACACGTACAGCGTTTCGCCTGCCTTCAGGTTGTGGCTTGCCTTGCCCTCTTCGTCGAACTTCAGGGTAAACGCGTCGCCCTGCTGCTCGCCGTTGGCGTTCTTCACCACAGCGCTAAAGCTCTTGTTTGCGCCATCTGGCATCGCAACGGTAAACTTGAATGAGTCGTCTGCGAAGTCGTTAGCACTGTACCCGTCGGGCACCTTAAGCTCTTTCGTTACCGCCAAAGTACCGGGAAGGTCAACGGAAAGCTTGCCGTTGTTGCCCAAGTAGGCCCCAACCTGGCCTGCACCAACCCATTTCGGGTTCAGCACGTCATTGGCGGTTCCCGTGGCGTTGTTGTCTTTCGCTTTGTACAGGTTGTTGAGGTAGGTCAGTCGAGCAGTGCCGGCCTTGAAGTAGGCACCTTGGTTGTTCACCCCGATGGAGCCCTCGATAGCCTCGGCATCAGCGCCGTCAAAGCTTATGACCTTTTCCTTCTCCTCCACGGTGCCGCTACCCGCATCCGTCATTTCGTAGTACGAGTACTTGTACCAATAGGTATTACCCGCAACCACCTGGTGGGCGCGCTGAGTGCACGCTTCATCAGTATAGATAGGCGTGTCGCTGGTGAAGCAATAGTAGATGTTGTCGCTTGAGGGCTCGAAGTTCGCAATGGTGTTGCCCAGGTAGCCCTGTTTCCAGTCGTTGCTGTAGAACGAAGCCTTGCCTTCCTGGGAGTTCGCCTGCAGGTACTCCGACATGGCGTCATCGGGGTTTGCCAACAGGCTTTCCACCCCAGGCTTCAGGCTCGACGTGTACACAACATTAATCGGCTTGGTGTCCGAAACTGTCATGGTCATAGACTTTTGGTCCACGTTGTAGCTACGCAGGGGGATCAGCGCTGCCGGCACCTTCACCTGAACCTTGTCGCCGACGGCAAGGTCAGTAGACTTGGTTACCGTGATCACCACGTTGCCCAAGCTTACGCTCTTGTCGCCCATGGCTACCGTGCCGTCGAAGGTGTACGTATCCACATTACCTGCAGTGGTTTTCGTGGGATTTTCGAAAGTCTGCCCGTTCAGCGCAATGGCCTTGAAGCTATCAACCTGCATATAGGCGCCCAACGCGTCATCGAAGGTAATGTAGCCGCTCGTATGCTCAGCGCCCTCAGTGGCGTTCGTCGGGTAGCCCGACCCCTTAACTATCTCGGAAGAAATGTCATCGAATACCTTTTTCAGCTCATCAGCGTTCGTGGCAGACTTGTAGAAGTCGGAACCATCGGGACGCGTACCCAGGTTCCAATCCCAGCCTCCCCAGAATCCGCTGTTCTGGGTATAGGCGGCTTCAGGGTAGTTGCTGGAAACCGCATGCATGAATTTGTTTTCGTTGCTTGCTCCCGAAGGATCAGCAGAGGGATCTGCACCGCTGAAGATGCCAACGGTATACACGGTGGCTTTTTTATCCTTCATGGCTTTCGCTGCGGATACCGCGCTGCTGGCAACCTCCGACTCGAATCCGCTAGAAGAAGTAGGCGAACCGTCGGTGAAGAAGATAACGATCTTCTTGGCATCTTCGCGGTTAGAAGTTTGGCTATCGGCAAGCTGCAAGCCGTAGTCGGCACGCGTGGAACCAGCGGGGTTGATGGAGTTAATGGTGTTCCTGAATGCGGCCGCATCCGTGCAAGGGGACATGGCCTTCATAACCTGGCTGTAGTTATATTTGTATCCGCCTCTATAGTACGTGTCATTGCCTACAGCAGCAGATTTATCGCCCGAAAACTTCACGATGGAAACCTGATGCTGCTTTGATGAATCGGAGATGCCCTGGTTCTGCTCGGCAATATGGTTCACGAAGTTATTTGCCGCGCTCTTCAACGCGTCGATGCGCTTCGTACCGTCATCCATGGAGTCGTCCATCGAGCCCGAAGCATCAAGCACCAGCACAATGTCGAGCGGCGTGGTTGAAGAGGATTTCACATTTGAAGTGGACGAGAGCGCCGAAAGAGCCGTTATGAACGCTGAATCCCCGCGATTAATGACGCTTCCGCTGCTCGTGGTAATTGTGTCGGTTGATACGGTTTTGTCCGTCCATATTCGACCGATGTTCGCGGTGTTAGGCGTTTCGCCGCCAAGAATCACCGCCCAATCGTCCATGGAAGACGGATCTGCCACGGAAGCCGCCCCCCCCGCATGGAACGGTTGCCGCCCTCGTCGTCTGCAAAGGCAAAGCTGCCGCCCAAGCATATAAGAGCAAGCGCAAAGGCCATTGCCAGTAATGTTCGTATTCGCTTCATCTTCGATCCCCAATCTTGCTTTCGTTTGCTAGCATATGCTTCTCCCGATGCTGCCGAGTTTTTCAACACCAGGGGATATCTGCGTACCGTCCAACCCACTTTTGCCGTGCGAAGAAAGGCGCTTCAACTGAATCGTCGCAGATAAGGTATGTTCGTAACGTTCGTATATACGAACCCCTCTCTCTTTATAATAGGGAAAATGGTGCATTCGCCAAAGGAATTGGGCTACGTGCCATATTTTTTGAATTAAAGACCGATTCACGCTATAAATGGAAAATAAAGAAAGGTGCCGGATCCCACTAAAAAGGGCCGCCGGAAGCCCGACAGCCCTAAAGCATTCATTATTAGAAGTGGCCTGAAGCCGAAAATGGGAATCTGGTACCTGGCCCTATTTCCCCACTCGCTTGTCCAAGAAGCTTTGCGTAAGGTAGCCTGCAACGAAGATGGAACATACGGTTGGCACCACGAAGAACAGATACGGGATATAGCAAACAGCGGTAAGGACAAGCGTTCCTATCACGCCCGCGCCCAAAGGTGCCATGCCCTCGAACAGGCGGCGTCCCAGCACGTAGCCGGCAAACGGGATGGAAAACATCCACAGCACCGCAATGAAGATGAATATCAGCGCAGAAATGGGGGCCGTAACAAGCGGGAATAGCAGGAAGAGACCCAGCAGGGGCAGCACGAAAAACGCCACAAAGCCCAACATGAACATGCGCGAAAGCTTCGTTTCCGCAAGTTTGACGGCGCCTTCCATTACGCCCTTAATCAAGAAGAAGAACAGCAGCACCAGCAAGGCATGAGCCATGCACGAAAACAGCAACGGCCCAATCACCGAAAACGGGTTCTGTTCCGATTCTTCGGAAACGGCAGAAACCAGGGCGTCGTCAACATAGCTTACGTTAGGAGCATTGGCGCCTTCTTCGATGGTAACCTGCGCATTGTTCGGCACCCTCAGCGTGCCGCCCACCGTGGTGCCCTTCGAAACGTTTACTGTACCCGCCGAAACGTTAACATCACCTGCGTAGGACCCGGCAAGGTTAACCGTTCCCGCGGCAAAAGCTGCACCCTGATAGGTTCCCGATATACTCACATTCGAACCAGCAGCATACACACCACCTGCGGAAACATCGGATGCGATAGACACATTCTGCCCGGCAACGGTGATGTTGTTCCCCACCGTCGTCGAAGAAACGTTGACAGTCTGGCCTGCCGCACGCAAGCTACCGTGAATAGTGGAAGAAGCCACGTTCAACGTGCTGCCAGCAAGCAAAGCGCTGCCGCCGGTTCCTCCGCCTACTTCAAGGCCCCTGGCGTTCAACGTGTCTCCCGCCCAGTACAGGTCGCGCTCAACAGTAAGATTCAGCGCATCGCGCTCCATAAGGAAAGCATTGCCCGTATAGGAGTCAACGTAGCTTGTGCTTTCCACCGTTCCCTTGTCGAAAGCCGAATTGGCTGCAAATGCCATGGCGGGCATGCAAAGCACTAAGGCAAACGCGGCAACAACAACCAGCAGCTTTTTTCGCATGGCAAAAAACACTATCCTTCGGTGGTAACCGTTACTTCGTCGATCGCAATGGACTTCAGGTACTCCTTGTCCAGGATGCAGCCGAGGCCGACAGGGTTCTTGGGCGCATTCAGCACCAATTCGCCGCGCTCAAGCTCCAACGGGGGAAGGGCGGTATCGTGGGCAAAATATGCCGAATAATCCGAAACATCGGGCGGCAAATCCATGCCTGGCAAGGTTGCGAAAGCCGCGTGCATGCGCTTCGAAACGCCCGTGTCGAACATGCCGCCCATCCAAACCGTTTTGCCAAGGCTGCGCATCCAGTGGTAGAAGTCGAGCGTGGGCTGAATGCCGCCGAACTTCGCAATCTTCAAGGCATAGCAACGAAGGTTGTCCAACCCCATGGCTGCTTCCATATCGCTTGCGGTTACCACCGATTCGTCCAGACATACCATGGTTTTCAATTCATCCTGCAGCAGCGAAAGGCGCACGAATAGGTTGCGCTCGCCACTGTTGGGAACGTAGTTCGGATTGTAAGGTTCCTCGATGCATGCAGGGTTCAATGCGTCGAGCTTATACAGCACGTTCAGATACGATTCGTCGAACGACTGGTTGGCGTCAAGCATCAGCGTCAAGTCGGGATGGTCGGCGCGCACAGCAGCCACGCATTCGAGTGCGGTTTCCGGCTCGATCTTCATCTTCACACGGGTGTACCCCTGGTCTACCAGGCTGTCTACCGCCGCACGCACTTCTTCAACAGGGGCAATGCCCACCACGGCACCGCCCAAAATCTTCTCGGCATTCGAGCCGCCAATCATCTTCGAAAGCGGCTGGCCGATGATCTTGCCGTACAAGTCCCAGATGGCAGGCTCCACCGCAGCTTTCGCCATGGGATACTTCGCCAAACCGGGGAACGTGGCAAGCGAAGCGGACACTTCGCTGGGATGCAGATAGCGCTCACCTAACACCACAGGGGCAATGGAGTCGCGCACTACGGCGTAATCTTCCCCGATGGTTTCGGGCAGATACCAATTGGTGGCAAACGAAACGCACTCGGAAATACCCGTGCGCCCAGCCCAGTCTTCCACTTCCACGAAGAACGATTCGCGGAAATCGACGTTGCCCTTGGCTGTCTTCACGGGATGGGAAAAGGGCTGCTTCACGCGATACAGGGTAAGCGACTTGATGTCGATGCGCTTGTCGTAGCGCTGCTTCAGCGCACGTCGATCCACCTTGCCGGCGATGGTGCGCGGGAATTCGTCCATCACCAAAATATGTTTGGGGTGATGAAGCTTCGACATGCAACCATTCAGGTAATCGTGCACCATATGGGCGTATTCCTGCGGACACGTTGCCGGACGAATGCAGCTCTGAGCAGGGTCGATTCCAAACTCTTCTTGGTCGCGGGCGATAGCTTCGGCAGAATAGTCGGCCTCGATGAACGCCACAGGGCGATACCCCCAGGTTTCATCGGCGGTGCCGAACACATAGGCATCCTTCACGCCGGGAATGCCCATCAGAACATCCTGAACTTCGGCCGGGTAGATGTTTTCGCCGCCCGAAATAATGAGGTCTTCGGTGCGCGCGTACACACGCAAAAGACCGTTACGGTCGATAGATGCTCTGTCGCCGGTAACGAAATAACCATCGGCGCTCATGGCCTTGCGGGCATTCAGGTAACCCTCGAAGATGCCGGGGCCCGCAACGTGCAGCTGGCCAATGCCATCGGCATCGGGGCTTACGATGCGAGCATCGTAGCCGGGCAGAAGCTCCAGCCCGCCATCGAAACCGCGGATCACCGGAGCCGTGGCAATGAAGCTGGAAGTTTCCGTCATGCCGTAGCTGGAGTACAAGTTTGCTTTTGCGCGCAAAGCCATGCGCAGCGTCTTTTCGTTCAGCGCCGCACCGCCCAAAAGAATGCATGCGTACTGCCCGATAACCTTGTCGCGATCGTTTTCCAGCAAATCGGCCAGAATCTTATCCACTACAGAAATATGCGTAACGCGGAAACTCAGCACGTCATTCAGCACACGCACGGGGTTGTAGCGCTCGTACACGATGAACGAGCCACCGCTCAGAAGAGAGCGCACCATGATTTGGAAGCCGCCAATGTGGCACATGGGCAGCACCATCTGCCACACACCGCGACTTTCCAGCGCCAAAGCGCGGTTTGCCGCGGTGGCGGCACCGGTGATGCAATTCCACGGCAAAAGCGTGGCCTTCGGGGTTCCCGAAGAACCCGATGTGAACATGACAATGCCCGCCTCTTGGCCATCCCACGCCTGTTCGCATTCGCGGGCGAACGCTTCGAACTGCGTGGCATGAGGCACAGAGCCTTCCGGCAAAGCGGCAAAATCGGCAAGGCCGTAGCCCGTCGCATCGATCATCAGGCGCTCAACCGCAGACTGCTCCAATACGTCGATACCGGCTTCGCCCGTGGCGTTTTCCAACTCTACGATGCGCAGCTTGCGCTCTTCGTAGGAAAGACGCGGATTCAGCAGCGCCAACGTGAAGCCGCCGTACGCCGCCGCCAAGGAAAGAATCACGATTTCGGCACCGTTGTACAGATTGCACGCAAGCGTAGTGCCACGACCGTAACCGCGCTTGGCAAGCTGCTGAGCCAGAGCCGCAGCAGCAAAGCGGGCGCGGCGATAGCTAAACGTTACCGAGCGCGCATCTTTCTGCACGCAGAAAAACATCTGACCGGCCTTGCGGTAGGCCATTTCCGCCAATTGGGCAATCATTGCCGTCACATCCTTTATCAGGGAATTTCAGATCAGGGGAATTTCGGGAACTTGTCGAAGTCGGGCTTGCGCTTTTCCTTGAAGGCGTCACGGCCTTCCTTCGCTTCGTCAGACGTGTAGTACAGAAGCGTGGCATCGCCTGCAAGCTGCTGCAAACCGGCATAGCCGTCGGTAGCAGCATTGAACGATGCCTTCAGGAAACGCAGGGCCGTAGGCGAAAGCTGAAGCATTTCCCTAGCCCAGGAAACGCACTCGGCTTCCAGCTCGTCGAAAGGAACAACCTTGTTCACCAGGCCCATATCCAGAGCCTCCGCTGCCGTGTACAGGCGGCAAAGGTACCAAATCTCGCGAGCCTTCTTCTGGCCGACGATAGCAGCCAAATACGAGGCACCGTAGCCACCGTCGAAACTGCCAACGCGCGGGCCGGTCTGACCGAACTTAGCGGTTTCCGCCGCAATGGAAAGGTCGCACAGGATATGAAGAACATGGCCGCCGCCCACAGCGTAGCCGTTCACCATAGCGATAACAGGCTTGGGCACTACGCGGATAAGACGCTGCAGGTCAAGCACGTTCAAGCGCGGAATGTTGTCCTCTCCTACATAGCCACCGTTGCCACGCACCTTCTGGTCGCCGCCGGAGCAGAATGCCTGGTCTTCGTCCTTGCCGTCGTGGTTAGCGCCGGTAAGGATGATAACGCCCACTTCCTGGTCGTCACGCGCAAGGGAAAACGCGTCAAACAACTCGACGTTCGTCTTCGGAGTGAAAGCGTTGCGACGCTCGGGGCGATTGATGGTGATTTTGGCGATGCCATCGTACTTTTCGTAGATGATCTCGTCGTAATCTTTAACTTTTTCCCAAGGAAAATCGCTCATGGATGTCCTTCCTTATTGTTGATGCCCGGAACCTTCTGGGGCTGCACCCCTGGGTTCTATGCCGGACAAAAATTCCTGCACTACTGTACCGTAAAGAACGGGCGCTTCTAAGTGTACGTTGTGCCCCGTTCCAAATGAGGTCACGTCGATGCCGTCGTGTTCCAACTGATGCGCTACCGCTTCGCTGCCGCAGTCATCGTAGCCCCACAGGTACTTGACGGGTACCCAGGTGCTTGCCACCACGGCGAACGCCTGAGAAGCATCGGGCATGGCGTGCTTTCCCGCGCCTTCCAGACACAACGCCATCGATTCAGCGTCGTTGGCCAAACGCTCGGGGCGAAGCTCTTCATCGAGTCCCATTTCACGCTGCGATTCGAAAAGCGGCAGCGTCTCCCAGTACTCTACGAATTCTTCGATGCCGTTATTGCGCAACCGTTGCGCCCAGCCAACGTTGCGCTCTTCTGCGGCAGCGCGCTGCTCATTGCCCTCAGGCCCAAAATTGCAGCTTTCCAGAATCAGCGAATACAGCAGGTCTTTTTCAGAAGAGGCCAACCCCAGGGCAATGCGTCCACCCATGGAATAGCCCATAACGTGGGCGCGGCGCTTGGCGCCTTCATGCCCCACACACGCAACCTGCTCCAAGAACGATTCCACCATACGCACCATGGCGTCGTAGCGATAAAGCTCAACGTTGCTTGGCTTACTGCTTCTGCCATGCCCCAGGAAATCAAGCGCGTATGCGCAGTGATTGCCTGAAAGGGCGGCGGCGATGATGCTCCAACTTAAGCCCGTCTGCATAAAGCCGTGGAGCAAAACAACAGGGATGTTATCGGTCTTGCCCCACTGATATACGTGGATCTTCTGGCCTTCCCAGTCAAAGTCGAATTCGCGCGTAGGCGGCACCGTTTGTTCCTTGGAAGTTTTGCCCAGCATGCTCCATGCTGACGCCAGAGGCTCAACTTCAGGCGAGACGTGATGAGCGCCGCACGCGCATACTTCGCCGTGATCATGTTCGTGGGAGCCGCAGCCAGCATCCCCTTCGTGGTGACCGCAGCCACAAGTGTGATTGTGCATCGGTTGCTCCCCTCAAGCACGTGCGCACATGCGCATTACCAATACTGATCGTAGCGCTCCCGCACTCCCGTCAGGGGCAAGGGAACTTCTATTAAGGATATACCCTGTTCACCCAAGAATCCGCTAAATGCCTGCTTGAATTCTGCCACCGTATGCACCGTAGCTGTGGGTATCCCAAAGGCACCCGCTGCGGCGGCAAAATCAACCTTCTGAGGCGTTAGGAACAACCTCTCGAAGTACGATTCGTCAGATTTTTGCGGCAGCATGTCGAAGATGGCACCGCCATTATTGTTCAAGAGCACGATAACGATGCTGGGCCTTGGCGAGCCTTGGCGTTCACGCAAAAGCATTTCCCCTTGCAGCGCCAGCGAATTCAGGTCGTGCAGCAAGGTCAAATCGCCCGTGACCATAACGGTCTGCTTGAAGCTTTGCGCTGCGCCCAAAGCCGTGGAAACGGTTCCGTCGATGCCGTTAAGGCCGCGGTTTGCCAGCACGGTAAGATGCTTCGCTTGGCTTACGTAGAAGGCATCGAGCGCGCGGACCGACATGCTGTTTGCCGTGAACAGCAGGCTTTCTGCGGGAATTCCTTCCAGCACCGCACGCAGGTAAGAACCTTCAAACTGGCTATCGGCAGCGAAATCGGTTGCCAATATGCGTTCGGTTCGGGCACGGTCGATAAGCCCCCACTCGTGAACATTCTGCGGCAGGGGTGCGTAGGCCATAGATTCTTCTGGATTGGGAACGGTCCCCGCTTCAAGCAAAGCCACTACGAAATCGAGCGGGTTCGCCGCCACAAACGTGGTGGTCTGCGAATTGAAGTCGCGTGTGGTCAGCGGATCCACCACGATCTGTGCGGCCTGGCAGGCTTCGATTGCCTGCGTTGCGCGCTTCGACACCGGATAGCGCCCAAAGCGAACCACCGCATCGAAGGCAGGCATTTCATCCGACCCCATAATGCGATCGTATCCGCAGATAACGGCAGGGTGGCCGTACGTGCGCAAGTGGGAAAGCGGGTCGGCAAGCAAAGGGGCATCGAAACGCTCGGCAAAAGCAAGGAGCGCCTGCGCTTCCCTGTCCCTGCGCGTGCTGTCTGCAACCGCTTCAGCGGAAAATGTTCCTTCGCCGGCAAGAACCACCACAGTATGGGAATCAAGGAAATCCACCAGCGAAGCCGCATCGCGGGAAGAAAGCTCGTGTTCCGTACGCACCAGGGCGGGAAGATCGTCGGCGGCGGCACCGCGACCCGCATCGAACAGATCGGGCATAGCAGTGTCGGGCACCAACGGCTCATCGAACGGGAAATTCACGTGCACGGGGGCCGAGGCATGAGTCCCCGGAGCTGCGGCAATAACTGTTTCACGTGCAACCTGGCGCACATGGGCAACGTACTTGGGGCTATCGCTCGGCTCGGGCATGGCGAAGAAGCGGCGCACATGGTCGGAGAACGCCTTGTTCTGATCGCACGTTTGCGGAGCGCCAAGCCCCTGCAGGCGCGCCGGCCTATCCCCCGAAAGCACAATAAGGGGCACGCGGGAAATCTCCGCTTCCATCACGGCAGGATAGTAGTTTGCCAGCGCCGTACCCGATGTGCAGATAACGCACACGGCACGCCCCGTTGCCTTAGCAATGCCCAAAGCAAAAAAGGCGGCACCGCGCTCGTCGATATCCAGATACAAGTTGAACGCCGAGCCGAATCGAGCATGAGCTTCGTGGGCAACCATCGAAAGCGGGGTGGAACGCGAGCCAGGGCTTACCACCACATCGCGCACGCCAGCGCGCATCAGCTCATCGAAGAACGCACCCACATAGGTGCCCAACGCACGCTTCTTTTGCGTAATGGCAAGCTCGGGCGCATCGGTTGCCTGGTCCTCTTCGTCAACCAGCAAATCCGCTTCCTTTTCCGACATGGCCTATTCGTCCCCTTCGTCCTCGGGCGCTTCAAACGCACTCAAGATGGTTTTCAGCTTCAGATCGATCTCGTTGAATTCCGCAGCAGCATCGCTGCCCTCCACAATGCCGCACCCAGCATAGAGCCAGCCGCGCTCACCGTCGAACACACCCGATCGGATAGCCACGGAAAATTCCCCATCGCCATCGGCGTTCACATAGCCCACCGCGCCACCGAAGAAGCCGCGATTGTAGCCCTCGGCTTCACGCAGCGTCATCAGCGCTTCGCCCACCGGGGTACCAGAAAGCGCCGGGGTGGGATGCAGCTGGCTGGCAAGGCCCATAAGCGTGGTGCCCTCCATAACCTGCGCCGCTGCGGGCGTATGCAGGTGCTGCACATGCTTCAACACCTTGATCTGCGGCGTTGCAGGAATATCAACGTTATAGCAATTGCGGGCGAACACTTCGCGCATGAATTTCACTACGTATTCGTGCTCGCGACGGTTCTTTTCACTGCCAAGCAGTTCGTCTGCCAAGTCCTTCTGCTCTTCCGGCGTTTCGCCGTGCGGGCACGTGCCAGCAAGGCACATGCTTTCCACGTGTGTCCCCTTCTTGCGCAACAGCAGCTCGGGCGTGCAGCCGCAGAAGAATACATCGCCGTAACGATACAGGAACACCGTGCCGCGGGCGCTGCCGTCGATCAGGTTCACCAGTACATCCTTCGACGAAAACGGCTGTTCGGCCGTAAGCTCGATGCGGCGCGAAGGCACGAGTTTCTCAATCTTACCCGACGCAATGCGACCAAGCCCCATGTCCATGATGCGTTGCCACTCGTCAAACGAGTCGCGCTGCAACGAATATGCCATGGTGCGATGGGTGCGGGGTTTTGCTTCCTCGGCATGGCGCACGAAGCGATCAACCCTGCCCTGATACACGGGCCCCAAGCTGTTCACCTGCAAGAACGACCCCTGCTCGTTTTGGATAAGTACCAATTCGGGCAGCATCAAGCGCAAACGCGGGAAGGCCGTCATCATGTCATCGGCAGGCTTGGGGTTTTCGGCATCAAAGCGGTTGAACGAAAAGAACACCGGCGCAAATCCTGCATCCTGGCTTACCACATCGGCTTCGCCCAGCGTTGCCAAGGCGATGCAACGACCCAGGCCCAAATAGCGTATGGGGCGTTCTTTGTCGTAGTACACAAACTGATCGGTAAAGCCCTTCTGCAGCACGCAGAAGGCGTCAACGATATCGGTGTTCAGCGCCACCGTGCGCGAATAGAGCTTAGTCATGGGACGCTTCACCTACGTGCAACATCTTGGCCTGATCCCACAGTTGCTGCATTTCATCCATATCCAGTTCTTCGATGCGCTTGCCCTGACCCCATGCAGCGCCTTCCATAAAGGCCCAACGCTCACGGAACTTGCGGCACGTGGCACGCAGAGCTGTTTCAGCATCGATGCCTTCTTTGCGCGCCACGTTCACCAGGGAAAACAGCACATCGCCAAACTCCAGCTCCTTCGCCTGAACGTCATCGGAGCGGCATGCCTGCTTGAATTCGGCAATCTCTTCTTCCACCTTGGCCCACACGTCTTCGACGGTATCCCACTCGAACCCGGCTGCAACCGCCTTGCGGGAAATCTTGTAGGCTTGGAGCAGCGCTGGGAAGCTAGCGGGCACGCTGTCCAGCAACCCCTCGGGCTCTTCAGTCTGGGCATCGGCGGCGCTCTTTTCGGCGAGCTTCACGTTGTCCCAAATGGAAAGCACGTCTTCGGCAGAGCCCGCAGCTGCTTCACCGAACACATGCGGATGGCGGCGAATCATCTTCGCATTCACATCACGGCACACATCCGCCACGGTAAATTCGCCCGCATCGGCGGCGATCTGGCTTTGCAGAACCACCTGCAAAAGAACATCGCCCAGCTCTTCACGAAGATGCGTCGTGTCGTGCTGTTCGATAGCATCGACAGCCTCGTACGCCTCTTCGATCATGTTGCGGGCGATGGATTCATGGGTTTGCTCGCGGTCCCACGGGCAGCCGTTCGGAGCGCGCAGGGCAGCTATGGTGTCAACGAAAGCAGCGAACGTTTCACCTGCCAATGGCGCACACGAGGTGCCTTGCTGCGTTTCCCCTGCGCTCGTCTGACAGTTTTCGCTCACTGAGCTTCGCCTCCTGTTTAGATTTTGTACATGAACTGGAATACGTCTTCGCGCTGAACAATTACCTGAACGCCCAGCTCTTCGCCTTCCTTGGCGAGTGCTTCCTGAACCTCGTTGAAGCCAGCGGTGTCGGTATCAAGACGAACCAGCATGGTCATGCTGAAGATGCTATCCAGAATGGTCTGGTTGATGTCGTCGATGCTTGCGCCCTTTTCTGCCAGGACGCCCGAAATGCCAGCTACGATACCGGCGCGGTCTTTACCCAAAACCGAGATAACACAACGCATGAAAGATTCCTTTCGCTTTGCTTCCGCTCCTTGCGAAAGCTTCGGCCTGCCTGCGGGAACTTAGCGTCCCATCAAAAGCGACAGCGCCTCTGCGCGCGTCGCAGCATCTTCCTTGAATATACCACGCATGGCATTGGTGACCGTTTTCGCACCGGGCTTCTTAACGCCGCGCATGCTCATGCACAGATGCTCCGCTTCCATAACCACGGCAACGCCGCGGGGGTTCAGCTGCTCTACCAAAGTATCGGCAACCTGCGAGGTAAGGCGCTCCTGTACCTGAGGACGGCGGGCATACACCTCAACCAGGCGAGCCAGCTTGGAAATACCACAGATCTTGCCCGATTCGGAAGGCAGATATGCGATATGGGCCTTGCCGAAAAACGGTACCAGGTGGTGCTCGCACATGGAGAAGAACGGGATGTCGTGAACGATCACCATTTCATCGTGGTGTTCGTCGAAAAGCGTTTCAAAATGAACGGCTGGGTCTTGATGCAGACCAGCAAAGCATTCTTCGTACATACGGGCCACGCGAGCTGGGGTTTCAAGCAGCCCCTCGCGATTCGGGTCTTCGCCAACGCCCTCCAAAATCAGGCGCACGCCCTGCTCGATCTTTGCCAAATCCATATCGTTACTTGCCATCATTGCCTTCCAGCCAATAGAAAATGTATCGAACCATTGTAGCGCGTCTACCCGATTATGCGCTACAGCGAAGAGCCATGCCTCATATTGGCACGAGCATGGCGGCCCCGCTCGAAATCGATTCGCGGAGAGGGAACCGCCCGGAGCAGGCCCGCCCCATCGCGCCACAGCAGGCCCGCCCCGCACGTTGGAGCCACCGCCGCAGGCCCACCCCGCACGCCGCATCGGGCCCATCTCGCTTATAGCACCGCCCTTAAGCTGTCCCTGGGGCCCAGAAACAAAAAATCGGCCCAGACTGCAACTTTTTTGCGATTAGCAATTATTCCAAACTCTCCAATCGCGAATCGCGGCATAAAAACGCAGGCAATTGGCCGTACTGCGGCCTATTACCACCCAGCGGCGACGAAAAAAGAGCCCCTAATCGCAAAAAAGTTGCAAAAATGCCGAGATTTTTGTTTTTGCGACGGGCGAAGGGGCCGCAACGGACCGAACCGCCGTAACGGGCTGAACGCAACAGGCCAAACCTACAGATCCAATTCCACCGAAACGGGGCAATGGTCGGACCCCATGATCTCGGAATAAATGTTGGCCATTTGCACCTTTTCACGCAGCGCTTCGCTCACCAGGAAATAGTCGATGCGCCACCCTGCGTTATTGGCGCGGGCATGGAAACGGTAGCTCCACCAGGAATAGGCGCCTTCGGTTGCGGGGTTTAAGTAGCGGAACGTGTCGATGAAGCCCGCATCCAAAAGGCAGGTAAACTTGGCACGCTCTTCATCGGAAAAGCCAGGGTTGCCGCGATTGGAGCGCGGGTTCTTCAAGTCGATTTCCTGATGAGCCACATTGAAGTCGCCGCACATTACCACAGGCTTTGCGTTTCCCGCCTGACCATCGGGAAGCACGCCTTCCTCCAGGCCTTTGCAGATATCGCGGAACCTATCATCCCAGGCCATGCGGTGGTCAAGCCGCGCAAGTTCGCTTTGAGCATTGGGCGTGTACACGTTTACGAGCCAGTACTGTTCGAATTCACAGATCACCACGCGGCCCTCGGTGTCCAGCTCCGGCACGCCTACCTCATGAATTACCTGCAGCGGCTCTTCTTTGCAGAACACCGCCGTACCGGAATAGCCTTTGCGCTCGGCATAGCTCCAACACTGATGGTACCCAGGAAGGTCCATCTCAATCTGGCCTTCTTGCAGCTTTGTTTCCTGGAGCGCAAACACATCGGCATCAAGCTCATGGAAGGCATCCATGAACCCCTTCTTCATAACAGCGCGCAAACCGTTAACGTTCCAGGAAACCAATCGCATAAATGCACCTTTCAATCAAAGTGGCAAAAGAGGTTAGCCCCCTTTTGCCACTCCTAGCGAATCTGAATAGGAAAAGGGGCAAAACCCCTTTTCCGTCAAAGCTATTTCTTCTTCCTGTTTGCCTTCTTCTGGGCTTGGCGCACAGCCTTGTCGTATCCCTGCTCGCGCAGAGGACGCAACTGATTGGTGTCGATGCGCATTCCCATGAAGAAGAAGAACCAAGAAGCAATCATCAGGCCAATTGAAATGAACGGCTGCTGAGGAATAAGCAGCGAAAGCACGATGGCAACGATCATGCCCACGAAGCCAACGCCCGAATAAACCATGCGCTTTCGGTTCAGGCGCTTGAACTCGGCCGTATCCGGAACGAAGCGGTTAACTTCCTTGTTGCGCTCGCGGCGGGCCTCACGGTCGGCGCGCTTAACCTTCTTGTTGTGCTTCTCGATTTCCTTCTGCTCTTCCTTGGAAAGCGAGGGGGCTTCTTTAGCCTTAGCCGAAGACTGAGCAGCCTGGGTCTTCTTGGGAGCTTTCGCGGGGGCCGGCTCCTGTTTCTTGGAGCCGCCGAACAACCCCTTCTTCTCGGGCTTGGACGATGTGGTACGCACCGAAGACGCAGCCTTCGAAACCGGCTTGGCAGAAGCTGCGCTCTTACGGGTAGCGCCATGTTTCTGGTCGCTGGTGTATCGCTCGTTCATGGGGTTTCGCTGAGACATCCCTTGATTCTCCTTGTTGTGTTTTCGTCGGGGCCTACTGGGCTACAAACGTCTTGCCCGTGATTTTCTCGTAAGCCTGAATGTACTTTTCGCTGGTCTTCTTGATGATATCTTCGGGCAGGCGCGGCGGGTTGCCAGTGCGGTCCCAGTTGGCATTGAGCCAATTGCGCACAAACTGCTTGTCGAAGCTGGGCTGTTCTTCGCCAACCTTATAGGTGTCGGCTGCCCAGAAACGGGAAGAGTCGGGGGTCAGAACCTCGTCGCCCAAGATGATCTTGCCGTCGTATACACCGAACTCGAACTTGGTGTCGGCGATGATAATGCCGCGTTCCTTCGCGTGGCTTGCAGCCGTTTCGTACACCTTGATGGTCAGGTCGCGGATGGCGGCAGCATCTTCGGCTCCGATAAGCTTTTCGCACTGCTCGAAGCTGATGTTCTCGTCGTGGTCGCCAATCTCGGCCTTCGTGGAAGGAGTGAAGATGGTTTCAGGCAGCTTGGAGGAATTTACCAGGCCTTCGGGGAGCTGAATGCCACATACAGCGCCCGTCTTCTGATAGTCCTTCAAACCAGAACCGGTAAGGTAGCCGCGTACAATGCACTCGACGGGGAACATGTTGGCCTTCTTTACCAGCATGAAACGGCCAGCAAGCTTATCGGCATAAGGCTTGAACTGCTCGGGAAGGTCGGCAACATCGGCTGAGATAAGATGGTTGTCCACCACATCGGACAGAAGGTCGAACCAGAAGCAAGAAAGCTGCGTGAGCACCTGGCCCTTATAGGGGATTTCGTCTTCCAGAATATAGTCGAAAGCAGAAATACGATCGGATGCGACCAACAGCAGCTTGTCGCCCAAATCGTACAGATCGCGCACCTTTCCCTGTGCATCGGGTTTGATGTCGATTACAGACATGACCGTCCTTCCGTCTGAGTTTGTTGACAGAACTCTATTATGGAACATCTTGCGCAGCAACGCATGAAAAAGAAGCAGTACTTGCGCCGATTCACAACTACTGCGATTAATGCCTGGGTGCTGAACGCACAAAAGCCCCCGCAAATGCCCAGCCTCAGAAGCGCAATCGCCTAGCCAAGACCCGCCCAACTTGGCCTGACCCCTTTGTTGTTGCAACAATCTGCACAATTACTCAGGCAAGGCAGGCCAAAAAAGATGGCCACAATCCAAGCCCAAGGCTAAAAGGAAAGGCGCCCGTACAGACGCCTTCCATAGCTAGTTCGTTCCAAAGCGAGGACGGTTGCCCTTCTTCTTTTCGGATTCACTGGTGTACAAGGGCACGTAGACGGTAAAGCACGCCCCTTCGTTAGGACGGCCCTCAACGCGCACCCAGCCATTGTGCTGGTCCACGATTTCCTTAACCACAGAAAGGCCAACGCCCAAACCTCCCGTTGCACGAGCGCGACCCGAATCGGCGCGCCAGAAGCGCTGGAATACCATCTTCGCTTCTTCTGGGGTAAGGCCGATGCCCGTATCGCGAACACTGATCTGCCCCATCAGCTCGCCTTTGCGAGCCGTGATGGTAATGGTGCCGCCTTCTGGAGTATAGCGAACGGCATTGGAAATCAGGTTCGCCGTAGCCTGGCGAAGCAGGTCGGCATCGCCATACACGTACACGTGCGGATCGTACTCGAATTCCAGATTCAGCCCCTCTTCGTTGATGTATGCCTGATGCGTTGCCACAACCGCTGACAGCATTTCGGTAAGATCGACCTTCTGACGCTCGATGGGCTTGGTGCGGCTTTCCAGGCGCGAAAGCTTCAGCAGCGCATCAACCAAACGGGAAAGACGGCGCACCTCGGAATTCAGCGTTTCCAGACGTTCGGCATCGGGCTCAAACACGCCATCGATCATCGCCTCAACGGTAGATTGGATGGCCATAAGCGGTGTGCGTAGCTCATGGGCAACGTCAGTTACCAACCTGCGTTCAAGCTTGCGGTTCTGCTCCACGGAATCTGCCATAGCGTCGAACATATTACCCAGGCGGGCAATTTCGTCGGTACCCTTCATGCCGGTACGCGCCGAATAATCGCCCTCTTTCAGCGCCTTAGCCGTATTCGTAATGCGACGAATGGGGGCAACAAGCGCACGGGAGAACAGCACTCCCACCACAATAGAAATGGCCATCGCGATGAACGCAGCGAAGATCATGGCCTGGTACGATTTTTCACGGAATTCGGCATCGGTCTGGGTTAACAGCGTATCGGAGCCGTGCACCCGCACGAACACGGTGCCAACCTGATTGCCGTCGACATTGATGGCCGCCTTAGCCACATTGCCGCTCGATTCCTTCATGGCCGCCGCGCCCAAAGCCTTGTCGGCGGAATCGTCGTACACGATAGCGCCATTTTCGTCGCGCACCTGCACGTTAATGGAATCGTACAGAATGCTCGCCGACGACGCAGCGTTCAGGGCTCCGCTATACCAATCGCCATGGGCGGCCTTGTAGCCCTGGGCGATAGAATCGGCGGTGGAATCGGCAACGCGCTGCACATTTTCGCGCGTATAGGTTTGGAAGTGCTGCTCCCATACAAAGGAAAGCACGGCAATGGAAGAAAGCACCGTGATAAGGGAAACGGCCAGCATCACCAGCACGATGCGCTTGTTGAACGAAAGGTTCAGACCCTTCTTCTTTCCCGAGTTTCCATCTGGCTCCTCGCTATTCGCTTGGGTCCAGGTGGCATCGGTTGAATTTGCAGCCATCAGCAACTCCTTTCTGTGGCGGCCCCAATAAAAAAGCGCGCCCCGCCCGAAGGCAGAACGCGCTGCAGGTTCAAAGGAAACTAGTTGGCCTTCGTGGGATCCTCAAAACGGTATCCTACGCCATGCACGGTATGAAGCCACTTCGGATTACGCGGATTGTCACCAATCTTGGCGCGGAGGTTCTTCACATGGGAGTCGATGGTGCGCTCGTAGCCCTCGAAGTCGTAGCCCAGAACCTTTTCAACCAATTCCATGCGCGAGTACACACGACCAGGGTAGCGGCACAGCGTGGTGAGCAGCTTGAATTCGCTGGCGGTAAGGTCAACCTCTTCGCCGCTTACGAGGATCTTATGACCCGAAATGTCGATGGTGAGCTCGCCGAACTCCAGCACTTCGCGCTGAGGCTCAGACTCGGAATGCACGCGGCGCAAAAGGGCGCGTACGCGAGCAACCAATTCGCGAGGGCTGAAGGGCTTGATAAGGTAGTCGTCTGCACCCAGTTCGAGGCCGATAATGCGGTCTTCCACTTCACCTTTGGCGGTGAGCATAATGATGGGCGTGTCGGAGTTGTCGCGGATAACGCGGCATACACGCTCACCGGGAACACGAGGGAGCATCAAGTCGAGCACAACCAGATCGAAGTGATGCTTGGAAAACTCTTCCAAAGCCTCCTGACCGTCACCCACGGCAGTTACCCAATAGTTCTCGCGTTCGAGATATGCCGCCACCGCATCGCGGATGGCCTTTTCGTCTTCCACGAGAAGGATACGACGAGTGCTTTCGTTCATTGAAGAAGTCATCAATGCCTCCTGACAGGTATCGAAAAGCCCGTACGGGCTTTATCTGCACATGCAGCGCAGCCAAATTGCAAACAAAACGGCTGCGGGCTCTGGGGCCAACCGGCACGATGCGCTGTTGCACATAACGCACTAGAGGCACCAAGGCGCCATTTGCAATTATTGTATCAATTGCCAGAACAGGAGCCATAAGCGGACACCCAAATGTCACAATACCCCTCAGCAGTACCCGTCCAACCGTTGCGCGGGAAAGCACCACATCAGGAGAATACGTGCCCACTAAACGCAGTCAAAATATCCCCGGCAAAGCCCCTCGCCCCTCTCGCAATTCGCACAACCGCAACGCAGGGGTTCGCGGAGGCAGCACGCGCGGCGCTCATTCCGCCCGCAAAGCAGCTCCACAGGGCTTTTCCACCTCTGCGCCCAGAAGCCGCTCGGCGTTCGAGCCGTCTGCGAAAACGAAGGGCAAAGGCGGATTCTCCAACGCTTCCACCCATGGCTTCGGCCCCGCATTCAGCCAAGTGGCCAGCGGCGTTTCCGCAAAGAAATCGGGCCCCGAAGTGCTGCTTACGCGCAGGAACCTGCTTATTGGAGCGGGCGCCATCGCAGGCGTTGCCGCTTTGGGCGGCGGGCTTTCGCTTGCTACCAACGCGCTAGAGGGCAAGAAGGAAGCCACCGTGGAAAGCATCAGCGTCCCTGAAGATGCGGTGAATGCCCTTTCGGACTATAGCCAAGCAGACTACACACAGCACGTGAAGGCTGCTGGAAGTTACAAACTTGCGTACGGAACCCTGGTATGGGCCGACAACGACACCGTTGCTGCCTGCCTGGTGCCAGGTGAATCGGCAAGCCCGTTAAACACGGTAAGCCTGCTGTACCTTTCCAACGGCAAAACCGCTTCGGCGCTTTCCGCTGCTCAAGGCGCCGACGAAGGGTTCGAAATCGTCGATGTGCGCTGCAGCGAAAACGGCCTTGTTTGGACGGAATCAAGCGCCTACGAATCTGCTTGGCGCGTATACACCGCAAAGCTTTCCAACGGCAGCGTCACTTCCATCACCCAGGTTGATCAGGGCGATGGCAATTGGCTTATTCCTTCTATTGCCGCCGTGGGCGAAACCGCCTTCTGGCAGGTATGCCCCAACACCTCGGGAGAATCCGCCGCCGAACGAAGCGCCCTCAAAAGCGCACGCTTCGGCTCTGGCGATGTGGCTGTTCCCTACACTTCAAAAAAGCCCTTCGCCACGCGCGTAACCGCTGCCGACGATGGCGTGGTAATTACGCCGCGCGCCGAGGCTCAGGGCACCTACTACCAGCTCACCAAGATTTCAGCCAAAGACAATTCCACCGTCGATCAGATGACGCTCCCTTCTTCCATGACGCCCGATTTGGCAAGCTACGGCCGCAGCGGTTTTTCGTTTGGGTTCAGCAGCATCTACAACTTCGGTGGCGGCATTGCCAACTTGGGCACCTACACGCCGCGTTCGGCAGCGAGCGCCTACCACTACAACGACCTGCAATGGTTCCGTTTCTCGCGCTCGCCCATCACCGCTCCCTGTTGGTCGGGCGAATGGTTTGTGGTGAAATCCACCACCGCCCTGTGCGGCGTTAACTTTGGCAGCAAGAGCTACTTTGCCATCGACACGCCAAGCGGCTGCGACACCTACGGCGAGCACCTGGTTTCCACAGGCACCCGCTCTTCGTTCGTGGGCCTCTCGCAAATCACCGACGACAACGACAGCGGCAACAACCACGCCCTCGTGCGCGTCTTCACCCCCATCAAGGGCAGCATCGACAACGCATTTTAGGCGTCCATGGCGATGCGGCGCCGCGTTGATATCCCACAGCCTGCCCCGGTAACCCGTTGCAAAAACAAAAATCTCGGCATTTTTGCAACTTTTTTGCGATTAGGGGCCCTTTTCCGACCAAAAAAGCTGGGATCGGACCGCAATACAGCTAATTACCTGGTATTTTGCGTCTCAATCCGCAATTGGAAAGCTCTAAACAATTGCTAATCGCAAAAAAGTTGCACTGCGAGCCGATTTTTTGTTTTTGATCCTCTGGTGACGGCTTCAAGCCGGACCCAGGGCAGTCCAGGGGCGATACTGGCGGGACAGCTCGGCCCGAGGGTGTTTTCGGGGCGATACCAAAGGTGCGGGAATCAGGGCGGCAACAAAGGGTAAGACCAGGGCGATGCCCAAGGGGCGAGGCCCAGACGTAGCGCCAAGGGGCTTCAAGAGCAAGCCACGAGGCAGCGCCTCGATCGATCCCGCACTACTTCTGGGCCAATCCTTCAGGACGGTCCTGCGGACTGGCGATGCGAGATAGCCTCAAGCTGTCTCGCAAGGCACCCGTCGCGACATAACAAAAAAGCGAGGGCATCCAGATCCGGATGCCCTCGCTATGTTTTCAAACGATGTTGCGCCTACTCTAGAACTCAAGTTCCTTCAGGCGATCAAATACCACATCTTTGCGCGTAAGGAAGTCCCACGGGTCAAAGATCTCGTCAAGCGTTTCCTTGGAAAGCTTGGCCTCGGGGTCGGCTTCCAAGTTCTCGCGGTAGGTAGGACCATCGACAGCGTTCTGGATGTCGGCCCATACCTTCATGGCATTGCGCTGAACGATAACGTATGCGTCTTCGCGCGTGATGCCGGTCTGAACCAGGGCAAGCAGCACCTTCGAAGAGAAGATAAGGCCCTTGGTGCGCCACAGATTGTGTTCCATCTTGGCAGGATAGGTCTGCAAGCCGTCAAGCATCCACTGCATCTTGCCGAACATGTAGTCCAGTGCAATGAAGCTATCCGCCATGGCAACACGCTCTGCGCCAGAATGGCTGATATCGCGCTCGTACCACAGAGCAACGTCGTCAAGCGCTACCTGAGCGTTGGACTTAACCACACGGGAAAGGCCGCACACACGCTCTGCGGTAATAGGGTTGCGCTTATGGGGCATAGCCGAAGAACCCTTCTGGCCCTTGGCAAACGGCTCTTCGGCCTCAATAACGTCAGACTGCTGAAGCAGGCGCACCTGCATAGCGATGGACTCCAACGTGGAAGCGGTAACAGCCAGCGCCGTCATAACCTGAGCATGGCGATCGCGTGCCAGAACCTGCGTAGAAAGCGGGTCGGGCGTAAGACCCAGCTTTCCACAGACGTACTGCTCTACGAATGGGTCGATGCTGGAATAGGTTCCAACAGCACCGCTGATTGCGCCCGTTGCTGCAACCTTGCGAGCCTCCTGCAGACGCGTCTGGGCGCGCTTCAGGGCCCAAGCCCAGCTGCCGAACTTCATGCCGAACGTCATGGGCTCAGCATGGATGCCATGGGTGCGGCCCACGCACAGGGTTTCCTGGAACTCGAAAGCGCGACGCTTGCAGGTTTCACCCAGCAGGGCGACGTCCTTCAGAATGATGTCCAGCGCCTGGGTAATCTGATAGGAAAGAGCCGTATCGCCCAAGTCGGAAGAAGTCATACCGTAATGAACCCAACGGCTAGGAGGCTCGGTTCCCTCGGGAACGTCGGCATCAATGTACTCCGCCATGTTGGTGGTGAAGGCGATTACATCGTGGTTGGTAACCTTTTCGATCTCGTCAATGCGCTCAACGGTGAAGTCTGCATGCTTGCGGATCCAAGCAGCCTCTTCCTTGGTGATGCCCGATTTGCCCAACTCGGCCTGGGCTTCGCATGCCAGAACCTCGATTTCCTTCCAGATCTCGAACTTGTTCTGGAGCTCCCAAATAGCACCCATTTCGGGGCGGGTGTAGCGACCGATCATTCGATTCCTCCCTTTACGTATGCCTTACCAGGCAACTGACTGAGACCATATTCTACTAACATAAATCACGCGAACGCCCACGGCAACCGTTACAACGAACGCACGATTTCGCGAGCCCGGGCCAAAAGATCAGTATCCGCTGCAACGATAACCTGATCACCTGGGAAAATGCGTGTTTCGCTGTTCACTACCTCCACATCGTCTTGATGGGAAACGGCAATCATGCGGATGCCCTCATCAAATTTAATATCCAACGCACGTACGCCTTTGTAGTTGTCGTGGTTGCGCATGGTAGGAACTTTGATGTCCAGCAAGCCGATCTGATCGCTGGAAAGCGAAACGGCAACGCCCATAGACCCGAGCATGGCCTCTTCCTGAATCATGTTCGCGATCATTACCGTGGAAGAAACGCTTTCAATGCCCAGGCGGCGGAAGATTCGCAGATTCTTAGGACTGTTCACGCGAGCAATGCAACGCGGTACATCAAATACGCGCGAGGCAATTTCGCACGCAGCCAGGTTGTCTTCATCCTGGCCGGTTGCCGCCACGAACACATCGGCCGACTGCATAGCCGCATCTTCCTGAACGGAAGCCGAGCAGCCATCACCACTGATAACCAGGCAAGAACCATCGATGGTTTCCGCCAGGCGACGCGCTTGGGCATCGCATTTTTCAATCAAGGCAACCTGGTTGTCTTCGCGCAGAAGGGTACCTGCAAGATATGCGCCGAGCTTGCCGCCGCCAACGATAACGATGTACACCGCAACCCCCCTAATCCTGTGCGTACTTTGCGATAGCGGGAAGCATCGCATGCGAAACCACGGCGAGCACCGCATCTCCGTGATACAAAATGCTCGAAGGTGAAGGAATGGAGCTTACCGTACCATCGGCGCGCTCGAAGGCGCATACGCGGATGCCGTGGCGGCTTTCCAAGTCGGCAACCTTGATGGACTTCTGCCCCACTTCGGAAAGGTTGAGGGCGAACTGAAGCACCTCGAAATCACCGAAGGTGGCAATATGATCGCCAATACCCGATATGGCCTTCGAGAATATTTCCTCGGCAACCAGCGTGGTGCCACAAACATAGTCGATACCCAACTGCAGATAGGTTCGCTCATGGCTGCTGTCGTACAAACGTGCTACAGCATGGGGCACATCGTACAAGCGGCGGGCGATTTCTACCACCATGAGGTTAGCGTTGTCGCTCTGGGTTACCGCAGCTACAAAGTCGCATTCCTCGATGCCGGCGTTCACCAAGATCTCTTCGTCATAGCCCACGCCTACAAAGGTTGAACCATTGAAGTCGCGGCCCAGCGCGGCGAAAGCCGAAGGATCGCGGTCGATTACGCATACGTTGTTGTCATGCTCAGAGAGCATCAGGGCCAAACGCGAACCAACACGGCCGCAGCCCACAATAATAATGTCGCTCACATCTATCGCGACGCATCACGCGCGCCGCTCCTCCATCTTAATCGCAGTGAAACCGAGCGACCCCCCCCCGCGGTGAACAGGCGCATGCTCCTTGGGCTGAGTCATGGCTCAGCCACCTGGGCCCGTCTGCCCACCCAGAAGCGGATGGTGCGCACAGCTATTGCTAATTTCAGTTGCCCTTATTGCTTGGGGCAAGCGCTTGCCAGCGTGTACGTCAGCACACGGAAGACAGCGACCCCCGTTAGAATCGGCGCACAGCGAAAACAACCGTTCCCGCTGTCACCGCTTCTGCTGGATAGTTTAGAAGATCAGAGAGCCCAACTCAAAGCCCACGCATTACAACGATCGAAAACATGCACCGAGGAAATAAAAAAGCCGACCCGCAGGCCGGCATTGAACATTAAATGAATCGGTAATACACGTTTCGCGTGCCCCAATCGGTATAGCTGTTAGCACCGAAGGCTTTGTAGACACCTGGCGCCAGGTCGAGTGCGCGACCGTACTTAGCAAAACCACCAGTATCGGTAACCGTAGCTATAACAACCTTGCCGTTATAGCAAATCTCGCAAATGCTACCAACCAGATAAGCCTTGTCTTCAGGAACGGCAACCGTAACGCTCTGATGCGTAAGCGCAATGCCCGAAGCAGTGTTGGTTACACCGAAGTTGCCTTGACCATCATCGTTGGTTTCGATGGAATAAGCCGAGGCAATGCCACTCTGCCAAGTGCCATCGTTAACGTCAGGCGCAACGCGGGGCGCAGTAGGAAGAGGATCGAGCGTGCAAACTTCGTTCGCCTTCTGCTTTGCCAAGGCGTTGGTTTCGTCTACCGCAATAGGCACCACAACCGGGTCGGGATCTTTAACCGTGATAGAGCGCTGGGTTGCTTCCGTAGCATCTGCTGCTTCAGTGACGGTTACCCCGTCAACGCTGGAAGAAGCATCGGCCACGCCGGAAGCGCGCTGAGCCGAAGAAAGCTGCTGGGTATCAGCGGCCTGCACACGGGAAGAGCCCAAGCCAAGAGTGGAAGAATCTTCCTGCTTGGAACACTGTGCCTGGCCGACAGAGCAAAAAGCAACCACCGTCATAGCCATGATGAGCACGAAGCAAACCATGAAAAACGGCGCGACCCTTCTTTTGGTATGTACGCTGGCTTTAGCCAAAAAACTCCAATGCCGAAGCTTCGCCGTTGCCCTTTGGGAAGCAAAGAGCGCGGGCCTTCTTGTTTGCAGAACCACCGAGATTAGAACCAGCAGACTGCAATGAGCACACAAAAGCGCATGGCCTATTATACCTGCCTACGCTAAAGGCTCCAAATTTTGCTATCGGCAAACGGGCGTAAAAGTCCTGGGGTTACCCTGTTGTAAAGGCTCTGAACTTGTTCCAAATCAGCTTCTGAGCAGCGATAATGCATTATTATGGTGGGAATATGATGAAAACGCCACTAAGCGGTCAAACACACCCATATCGAGGTACGAAACCACCAAAGCAACCGCAACGAGACCAACGCCCAGAGCCAGAAAATCAATACGGTCAAAGGCACAAGCGATAACGAAACAGGCTGCCACCGAAAGCCATATCAGTGCCGACAAATCAGTGATCCGCTCCAAGCTATGGGGCGGGCAAATACCGAGGGTAAAGGGCAGCAAGGCAATGCAGAGCTCAATGCAAACAACCAAACCGCACAGGCGAAGACGCAATGGCGCCTTATCCGCGAAGCACACCAGAAGGGTTGTACCCGCGACAATCAGTAGGACCGGCCAGAAGCCCAGAAAACTTACTCCAGGGATGCGGGAAACCCAGTAGTTGGCAACAAAAACGAAGAATAGCGTGGTTAACGCCACCAGCGCCATAACCACCGGTGCGCGCTTACGCGCTTTGTTGCCTTCACTAACCACCACGCTTTGCGTAGGCGCTGAAGGCATAGGACGAGAAACCCCCGAAGACGCAGGCGGCATAGGAGGTATATGGCCCGCATCGGCATGGATGCCATAATTTCGCAGCGCTTCCACCCTTGCCACCCCCGCTTCAACCACACGGTGATAGCGATCGGAGCACACATCAAGCGGGCTGACGTTTAAGAGCTTGCCCTCCCCGCCCGAAGTGGGAAGAAATGCTGCAAAGGCAATATAGGGAACGGCAACCAAACCGAAGGTGCAAACGAGTAACACCACGGCCGTAACACGAACCAGCACCGCATCGGCATCGATGCGCTCGGCTATGCCCGAACAGACGCCAGCAATAATTCGGTCTTCGCCGCGCGTTAGCGCCGGCCGAGACTTTGGCTGGCCAAACAGGGAATACCCCTTTTTTTCGCCCTTTGCCACACTGCTCCTTCCAACACTCCCCATTTAACAGCACCCTGAGCCAAGGTAACTACTTCGTCAGGAAAATGTTAAAGGCGGCGATTACAAAACGAATAGGCAGATGGAAAGGAACTGGCACACTGAACCAGCAAGGATCCACACATGGAAGATGGAATGCATATAGGGGACCTTCTTCAGAACGTAGAAGATGCATCCAATGGAATAGCAGAGTCCACCCGCAAGCAGAAGCCAGAAGCCCGGTGCGGGAAGCAGCGCCCACAGCTGCGGGATAAACCATACAACCGACCAGCCCAAGCACAGGTACAGCACCGCCGAGATCCAGCGGGGACGGAACACCCAGAACGATTCGGCAATTACGCCGATAATGGCAACCGCCCAAACAAACGCAAACAGGACAACACCGTGGCAATCAACCAGGGTAACCAAGCAATACGGGCTATATGAAGCCGCAATAAACAGGTATATGAAGCTGTGGTCAAGCACCTTGAACACGCGTTTGGCCTTTTCAGCCGCTATAGCGTGATACAGCGTCGACATCACATATTCCAACAGCATGAAAATGCTGTACACCAGTGCAGCAAGCAAATGCAGGCCGCCGCCCGAACGAACAGCCGCAACAACGCAGAGCGGGATGGCGGCGATGGCTAGCAACGCACCAACGCCGTGGGTTGTCGAGTTGGCAATCTCTTCTCCCAGCGAATAGGCGCGAATGGCCTTGCGGGAATTGCGCACGCCAGCGCCATCCTTCTTCTTTTCATGCTTGGAGCGTTTCGGGTTCCCCGAATCACGCTTCTTGAACTGGCGGGGTGTCCATTCCCTTGAGGGAGCCTGCGATTGTGCCATTGTTATCCCTTCAACTGCCCTATTCGGGGCGTTATATTCACTGCAACCCAGAAGCGAAACATGTTCATATGCTTAATGTTGCGATTATACTGCGCGGCTACCTTCCGGTTGAGCCCAGTCGAGCCAGGCGGATGCTTCTGCAATCGGAACGTCAATCAGACGCTCATCGCAGCCGCGAACGCCTGCTGCGGTACGCACCAAGACGGTTGCAACGCCAGCGTGGCGCTGCAAAGGATTTGCACGAAGGCAAGCGTACTGCATTTTCCTCCGAGGCACAATTACCGTATCGGTGGAGTAACCGCCGTTTACCACGATAGTTCCCGAGTTGTCGAAACCGAACGCAGAACGACGGTGCCACAGAAACGCACCCACCACTTCGATAGCCACAATGGCAACGCACAGCAAAAGGCCTGGTATCAGCGTCGCTGCGGCAAAGTCCCCGAGCTGGGCATGCCCCTGAGCAGCTGTTGCATCAGCAGCAAAAGCAGCGGCACACAACAGAAGTAGGGCTACGGCGAGCCAGAACCCAACGCCCTTCAACACCGCCCTTCGGGTAATGGCACGACGCAGGGCCACTTTCGGCAGAGGAGTGCTTGCCACGGGAGCATGAGCGTATTCGGGGGTCAAACCTTGAACGACACCCCAAGCTTCAACGATGGGCAAAAACGGATGCACAACCAGTCTGTCCATCTCTAACTGAGAAGAGGAACCGGACGATTCTTCGCCAGTGGCTACCCCCACCCTGCCATACGAAACTGAGCAGCAGCGCATAAGGCGTTGGAAAAAAGTTTGATGAATGCGCACCGATTGGATTCGGTCCACATCGATGCCGTTGAACACATGCGTTATAAGACCCCGCTCAACCTCAATGCGGCCACCACGACGGCGTGCTTGGAAACCGCCATAGGAAAAGCACACGCCAACCAGATAGATAACCCATGCCATAGTCAAGCAAAGCAGCAACAAGAAGCCCGTCAGCCCACATACAAGTATAAGATCGCTCTTAGGCACGCCCGTCGCTGCAAAAAATGTTGTGCCATCGACCAAAACCGCGAGGATGACCAAAGTTGCCATAATGACAAGCACAGCCATCACTGTTGCAAGAGCCAAGCCAAACGATGCCCTTCCGCATAGGGCAGAAAGCAGCAGTTCCTTGTTGCCAAGACGGTATTCGCAAGCAACAACACCTGTATTCACTGCATCCTTGGCGAATACGCCACGAATATCGTCAATAGCGGCAGCAGCACCATCAAGTACGTTGCCCCGACCAGCAAGAGAACCTGGAGCAACCGCTGCAACACGCCCCTCTTCGCCTTCGATGTGCTTGCGGCGGAAAAGTTCACGACGCAGATATTCTGCCGCGCTTCGCTCCACGTACGAAATTACAAGCGCCTTGTTGCTGGCACCGCCCGCAGTGTCGATGTTCACTGTGCGCACGCCCGCCAGGCGCTGCAGAAGAGAAGCGCGTTCGTTTACCGACTGGATCTTCGAGTAGGGCACGTGAGTGCACCGCTTGTTCAATATCCCCGAGTAGAAGCTGAATTCCGTTTCGTCAAATTCGTACCAGATGTAACGGTACGTCCATGCACGGGCACCCATCACAACTCCGCAAACAAGCACCGTGGCGGCCAGGAGCAGAAGCACCGCAACGAAAAACGCATCTACCGAAACGAAACCAAGGGCTTCAGCTAATTTCATAAGCCCCGACAATGAGGAAAGCCCGCATATGAAGATGATTGGCGCAGCACGCAGCGCACCCAGCCAGATATAGCAATGATGCAGCGAATGGTGCACGCCCGTTTGCTCGGGCTCGTAAGCCGAAGCGCCGGATGGCGCAGGGTTCATGTTGGGAGGAATCGGACCGTTGGAGCTCATAGCTACACGTCCTCGCGGGCAAGGCGAGCAAATTCGGCAGCGCGATCACGGACGCTGTCTGCCTCTTCGGTTAGCAGACCAGGGATTTCCATCGATCCCGCAGCAGTTGAAACCGTCACACTTGCCAGGCCAAATGCGCGCAAAATAGGACCCTGCTTCGTGTCGGTATTCTGCACACGGATGAAAGGAACCACGATGTGCTTACGCCAAATGATGCCGTACTTCAGTTCCAAGAAATCGGGGCGAAGCTCATAATGCCAGCGAATGTAGCGCAGCGGCGTTACCGCAAACAGGAATACAACCAGTAAAACCGCGTACAGAACGGTGAACGCCAGCACATAGGGCTCCGCCCAGTATGCTTCCGATGCGTCGACGAGCAACGCGATGGCTCCCGGCGACGCCAGAATCAGCCATACCGCAGTAAGCATCAACGCATCGCTGATGCGCCACACTGCCTTGATGCGTGGATTCAGCTTTTCCCGAGGTTCTGCGCGCATAAGGCTTCCATCCCCTAGTTAATCATCGGTTTTGGCATTATTGTCGCATAATGCACGCTGTGCCGAAGTGTCCAATGCATGCGCGAATAAGACCCGATCCGTGCTTTTGACGGCATTCCAACAAAAAATAAGCAAAACCGCCTGGCAGATCGGAGAAAGAAAAAGCATTTCTCCGTTGCCAGGCGGATTTTCATAAATATATTTGCAGACAGCACCATCGCATATGCTGCCAGCAGAACCGCTACAGATACCTAAAGTAAGCAGCACAGGATCCTTCGGAGGAAACCATGCACGGGCCTACAGGGTTTTCAGGTGTGCACACCTTGCGGAACAGGGGGCACTCATTTGGAGCCATCATGCCGCGCAACACGTCACCGCAGCGACAACCCTTCGGTTCCTGCGTAGGCTCAACGGCGGGCTCGAAGCGCTGGAATGCATCGAACTCGGCAAATTCGGGGCGAATGGCATAGCCCGAACCGGGAATAACACCCAAACCGCGCCATGTTGCATCTACGGTATGGAACACTTCGTTGATGGCAGCAACGGCGACCTGATTGCCTTCGGGCGCAACGCCACGTGTGTAGGCAATCTCTATTTCGGCGCGGCCTTCATGGAGTTGGCGCATGATCATGGCAACGCCCTGAAGCACATCCACCGCTTCGAAACCGGTGATAACGCCGGGAATGCCGTACTTCTTCGCCAGGAACTCATAAGGCTTCATGCCAATAATAGTGCTTACATGACCAGGCAAAATAAGCGCATCAATCCGCAACGAAGGATCGGAAACGATGGTTTCCAGCGCACCAGGCATGTTTTTGTGCGCCACGAACACGCTGAAGTTCTTAAGGCCCAGCGCCTTAGCGCGCTTGATAGCCATGGCCACCAAGGGAGTGGTGGTTTCGAACCCAACGCCCACGAATACAATCTGCTGATCGGGGTTTTCCTGGGCAAGTTTCAGCGCATCAAGCGGGGAGTACACGATGCTTACCGAACGCCCCTCTGCCTGCTCTTTCAGCAGGCTGGAAGTCGAACCCGGTACACGCGTCATATCACCAAAGGTGGCAATGGTCACGCCAGGGACGCGCGAAAGAGCAATTACCGTATCGATGTCTTTGTTGCTGGTAACGCACACCGGGCAACCAGGGCCCGATGCCAAACGAACGCCTTCGGGCATCATGGTGCGCAGGCCGTTACGGGCAATAGCAACCGTATGGGTGCCGCACACCTCCATCAGGGTTGCATGCTCGGGCGCCCATTTCTCTATCGAATGGATTAAGCCACGAGCAAGCTCTGGATCTTTGAAAGAAGACAAGTCCATTGAGATCGTCCGCCTATAATCCCTCGACGTCGGCCAGTTCAGGAATCTGCTTGATCAGGTCGAGTGTTTCCTGGGCATCTTCTTCGCTTACCACCTCAATGGCGAAGCCGGCGTGAACCAGAACGAAATCGCCCACCTGGGCGGAAGGGGTAAGGTCGAGCGCCACTTCGCGGGTAACACCCAGAATATCCACTACCGCCAAATTATTTTCGTTGATGGTACGGACTTGGGCGGGAATAGCTAAACACATATTGCATCACTCCTCATGTTGCGCCTGCAATCCTAGCACAGCCTGTCCGTAGGAAATCGAAGCATCGTTAGGTGGCAGTTCTTTATTCAGCGCCACTGTAAAGCCGCGCTCCTGCAAGCGCGCAAGCGTGCGCTCCATTAGATAGCGGTTCATGAACACACCACCAGCAAGCGCCATAATCTCGATGCCGTAGGTGGCTCGCACCAATTCAGCAACATTCACGATGGCATCAACGAAGGCGCTGTGGAAGCGCGCGGCAATAACGGGGGTGGGGACCGACTCCTGCATGTCGTCGAGCATGGCGGCAAATACCGGCGCCACGTCCATCAGCAAAACCGAAGTGTCGGCAGCCGTGCTGTTTTCCGTTGCCGTGTTCTTAATAAATCCAATGCGATAACGCTCATCTTCCGCAGGCAAGCCCGCAGCTTCTGCTTGGGCCTTATGAGCCGCCGCTTCCAAAAGAATGGCCGCTTCACCCTCATAGCAAGGGTGAGTGCACACGCCTAACAGAGCCGACGCCGCATCGAAGATGCGGCCCACCGAAGACGTTTCAGGAGTATTCAGGCCCTTTTCGATCATCTGCTCAAACACTTCGGCATTCGGAACGCATTCGGATACGAACTTCTTAGCCTGCTCGTGTTCCAGCAGATCAAACGACCATAGAGCGCCATAGGCAATGCGCGCGGGGTCTTTGATGGCAGCCGCACCACCTGGCAACGGGATATAGGCGAAGTTCACAAAGCGCTCGTATGCCTGAAGGTTCGAAAGCAGAACTTCACCACCCCAAATAGCCCCATCGAGCCCGTAACCTGTGCCGTCGAACGCGAAACCGCACACGGGGCCCTCCAGATCGTTCTCGCCCATAACGGACAGAATGTGTGCATGGTGATGCTGCGCACGCGTTATGGGCAGATTCTGGCTCAAAGCCCACTTGGTGGAAAGATATTCAGGATGATAGTCGCACACTATGCGCTTAGGCTCGAAATGCAGCAGGCTAGCATAACGGCGACGCGTTTCGTTCCATGCATCGAACACCGCCGCGCTTTCCAGGTCGCCCACATGCTGGGAGACGAACGCCTTACCACCGCGCGCGTAGGTTAACGTGCTTTTCTGCTCAGGGCCTACCGCCAAAAGCTCTTCGCTTGCGCCTTCGGGGCACGGAGCTGAAATGGGAAGCGGGGCATAGCCGCGAGCGCGGCGGATAAACTGAACAATATCGCCCGCAGCGCCGCCGTTAAGGATGCGGATAACGGAATCGTCATAGCGCCCCACGATTTCACGGTTATTCACCAGGAAGGCGTCGGCCACGCCAGCAAGCTGGGAAAAGGCCGTTTCTTCGTCGATAACGATGGGTTCATCGTGGATGTTGCCCGATGTCATAACAAGCATGCCGCCGCATTCGTGAAGCAGCAAGTGTTGAACAGGCGTAGTGGGCAGCATTACGCCCAGTTCGGGCAGGTTGTCTGCCAGGCCCTTCGCAAACGTCGCATCGGAGCGCTTGCGCAGCAACACGATGGGGCGCGCAGAGCTCGTGAGCTGGCGCGCTTCGGCATCGTTTACTTCACAAAGAGCGCGAGCCTCTTCCGTTGAAGCAACCATAACAGCAAACGCCTTGCCGGGACGATGTTTGCGCTGGCGCAGTGTGGCAAGTGCCGCCTCGTTGGCAGCGTCGCACACCAAGTGGTATCCGCCCAAACCCTTAACGGCAACGATGCCGCCTTCTGCAATAAGCTTTGCGGCACGGTGGAAAATCTCGTCGGATTCCTCGACGTTTTTCGCCCAGGAAATGACTTCGGGCGAAAGGCCGTCCGCGCAACCCGATTCAATCCAGCCAATTTCAGGGCCACACTCAAAGCACGCATCGGGTTGTGCATGGAAGCGCCTATCGGCGGGGTCGGAATATTCCTCCTTGCATGCTGGACACATAGTAAACTGCGCCATTGATGTTTCGGGGCGGTCGTAAGGCAGCTTGCGCATGATGGTAAAGCGCGGGCCGCAGTTGGTGCAGTTGATAAAGGGGTAATGGTAGCGACGATTATTCGGGTCGAACAATTCTTCCACACAAGCGTCGCACGTTGCCAGATCAGGCGAAACCAGCGTAGTTTCGCCCTGTTCCGCCGCATCGGAAAAACGAATCTCGAAGGCATCAAACCCCTGCACAGGGATTTCCGCAATTTCAATTTCGCTTATTTGCGCAGCGGAGGGCGCCTCTTCAGAAAGAGCCAGCACAAACCTGTCGAGCGGCAAGGTTTCACCTTCGGCATGCACCTTCACGCCCTCAACATCATTCAAAACCCAACCAGTAATATCTCGTTTTTTTGCCTCACGATAGACAAAGGGGCGGAAACCCACCCCTTGTACTACGCCGGATATTTTCAGATCAAGTGCTTCACGCGTCATGCGTTGATTGCCTCCTTGAACGCCTTAACCAAGGCACGAATAGACACCGCAGAGTTGTCGGGCAAATGAACCTGAACGCAGCGGCGTCCACGATCGGAAAGAATTGCGAAGTCGCCCGAAGCCTGAGCCTTTGCAAGTTCGCCCAAGCTCTGTGCGCGGGAGTCTTCGATGGCAATATCCTTCGGCTCTTCTGCCGAGATAATCAAGAACACCCCTTCATTCGGGCCTCCCTTATGAAGCTGACCGGTGGAGTGCAGGTAGCGCGGTCCAATTTCCAGGCACGACGCTGCACCCAAACGGTCGGCAACCGAGTGGCGAATTTCCTCCAGCGCTTCACGACGACCTTCGCCCGTGAAGGGAAGGAATGCATTCAAGCTGAAGTAATCGCCAGACACAATGCTGCCAAACAGGGCGCGCAATGCGGAAACGAGTGATTCATCTTCAACGGATTCGCGAAGAGCTTCGGACACATGCACCTCAACGTCGCCGACAGGAATGCCGGCAAGGCCCTTTTCCACGAACTCAGGGCTGCGGGCACCATTGGCAAGAATGCTGAGCACTTCCTTCTTGGCAACCGCAACGTCGGGCTGGTCGAAGGGGCACACCTTCATCAGATAGCCAACCATGGCAATGGCGTATTCCCACATAACGAAGTGGGCAGCCACTTCCTCCACGTTTAGAACCTTGAAGCTCATGCGCGGAATGGCAGGGTCGATGAACTCGAGCGCATGGCTGAAGTTTTGGCGATCGTCCCACAGATCAGTTTTGGTGTTGTAGGTAATAACCGTGCGATCGTGCGGATCCTCGCGCAGAACCAGCGAGTCAACCTCGATGTTGGGTAGGATACCGAAGCCGTTCTTGCCCAAGCTTTCAGCTACCAGCTGTTCAATCCACAAACCAAGTACGCGGCCGCGCTTTGGCGTGAAAAACGAAAACTTGTCGCGCCCATTTTTATAGTTGTCGAACAGGAACGCTGCCAAGTTCGATGCGGGGTTGTCCAGGTCGTCGGTGGAACACAGCTCCTCGGCATTGCGCGCGCTTTCCATAACCTTTTTGATGTCGATGCCCACCAAAGCGGCAGGAACCAAACCGAAAACGGAAAGAGCGGAATAGCGACCGCCAACCGTGGGCTCACCAGAAAATACCTTAGCCCAACCTTCTTCCTTAGCACGCGCCTCAAGCTCAGAGCCAGGATCGGTGATGGCAATCAGGTGAGAGGGGATTTCTTCCTCCGGCAAGGTTTCCGCCAAAATGGTGCGGACTGCTTTCATAACCAAGGTAGGCTCAATGGTGCCGCCCGACTTGGAAGATTGAATGATAAGTGTGGTTTTGGGGTCGCATTCAGCCAAGATGGTACGAACACGCACCGCCGATACCGAATCGAGCGTCTTAAAGGTAACAAGCGACGAATCAGGCTTATTGTACTTGGTAAGCGTCATCGGAGCCTGGGTGGAGCCACCCTGGCCGATGAGGATTACCGTCTTCAAACCGCGAGAAATCATCTCGTCGGCAAAATCCTGGATCTCGTCGATAGGGCACGGCGGCTCACTTGCCAGCGTTGCCCATCCCATATATTCAGCGGCGCATTGCTGCGCTTCTTCGGAAAAGCCATAAAGAGAGCTGTCCTTGCATCTAACTCGACTGGCAACCTTGCCGTCGACCAGAGCCTGGAGTGAGGGAGGGTAGATCCCCTGAATGGCAAAATCGATCATTTGTCCTTCTTTCATAGGTCTTCCAATTTTACCAAATGGCAACACATATGCCACCTTCGCCCCGTTGCTGTATAGAAAGTGCCATTTAAGCGATCTTATTGCCGCTGGTCAGATGAATTTGCCTCAAAGAAAAACCCAACAACGGCACATGCTACGATCCAGGAAAACGAAGCACTTGGCGCAACCCCGTTCAAGGCAGGAGGAACAGAAATGTCCATCACGTACGATTTCTCAGGGAAAACGGCTGTCATTACTGGCTCGGCGCGCGGCATCGGGCGGCGCATTGCGGAACGATTCTACGAGGCGGGAGCCAATGTTGCCTTGTGCAGCATTTCGCCAAACGGCAAAGAAGAGCTGATGCAGGAAATCGCTGGTGACGACCGCAGCCATATCGTTGCAAAGCCCGTCGATATGACGCAGGTCGACCAAATCAGGGCATTCTTCGAAGCGGTGGTGGAAAAGTTCGGCTCATTCGACATCTTGGTGAACAACGCAGGAATCTTTACAAACGAGACCATCGAAACCGTTACCGAAGCCGATTGGGAACGCGTAATGGACACGAACCTGAAGTCGATGGTCTTCGCCAGCCAATGGTTTGCGCGCTACAACCGGGAACACGGCACAGGCGGCAGCATCGTGAACATCGCCTCGGTTTCCAGCGTTACCTATATCCCGCACAACTTGCTATACAACATCAGCAAAGCAGGCGTGGTTACGCTCACCAAAACGCTCGCACGCGATCTGGGACCTTCAAACATCCGCGTAAACGCCGTGGGGCCCGGCAGTATTCCCACCGACTTGAATGCGGCACTCTATGCCGACAAGCAGCGCGAAATTGATTTGTGCAATAAGATCCCACTCGGCCGCCGCGGCACCAAAGACGATATCGCCAACTGCGTGCTGTTCTTGGCGGCTGATGAGTCCTCGTATCTGACAGGGCAGGTTATATTTGCCGAAGGTGGCTGGTTATTGGCTTAGGGCATCTCCTTTGGATGGGCAACACCCACTCGAATGTTGCCGAGCCTCTGCAGTACACATTAACTCCCTTTTCAGGGACGTTTTGTTGCAACCGTGTTCACAACGTAAAAAAAAAGACCCGCCGAAGCGGGTCTTTGAATTGTGGTGGTCGGGGCGGGACTTGAACCCGCGACACGCGGATTTTCAATCCGCTGCTCTACCAGCTGAGCTACCCAACCGAAAGCATCATATCTGACGCGGGTTGTTATATTACCGATAGGTCTTCTATACGTCAAGTCTTTTATGCAACAAATATTTCAAGCTTTAACCAAGACCCACAACAACCCATAGATGGATTTCCAGGCCATTCCATTTTCCCCGATAAACACGAGCAAGAAATTACAGCGCACACTAATGCGGGTAAAAATAATCGAGGCACCCACAATGTGTGCCTCGATTCAACAAACAGCTTATTCCCAAGCAGAGCGACCCTGCAGCGCACGGCGGCCGATATCGGAACGGTACTGAACGCCTTCGAATTTGATGAGCTCGCATGCCTCATAGGCACGGTTACGAGCCTCTTCGAATGTATCGCCCAGAGCAACTACGTTCAAAACACGACCACCAGCCGTAATGAGCTCGCCATCAGGGTTCAAAGCCGTACCAGCATGGAAAACGATAACCCCGTCGAGGTCTTGGGCCTCTTCCAGGCCAAGGATAACCTTGCCCTTTTCATAAGACCCTGGGTAGCCTTCGCTTGCCAAAACAACGCTCACTGCCCATTTATCGGACCAGGAAAGAACAATATCCTCGGGACGACCTTCTGCAACAGCAAGCATGATGTTCACCAGATCACCCTCAAGGCGAGGCAATACCACCTGGGTTTCAGGGTCGCCGAAGCGCGCATTGAACTCCAGCACTTTCGGGCCTTCGGGCGTAAGCATGAACCCGCCATACAGGCAGCCGCGATAGTCGTTTTCGAACGGATCCTTTGCCGTAGCGGCAGCGGACTGCTCCATGATGGAAATCATGGTTGCCATTTCTTCTTCAGTGACAATAGGCACCGGGGAATACACACCCATGCCACCTGTGTTGGGACCAAGGTCACCATCGTAGGCGCGCTTATGGTCTTGCGCGGGAGCCATACAAAATGCCTTGCCATTGGAAACGAAAGCCAGAAGCGAGCACTCGGGACCGGTCAGCATTTCCTCCACAACAACAGTCTGACCCGCATCGCCAAAGCTGCCGTCAAAGCAAGCCTCAACGGCATCAAGCGCCATATCAAGCGTTTCGGCAACCACAACACCCTTGCCCGCGGCAAGGCCGTCAGCCTTAACAACCAATGGAGCGCCCAGCTCTTCGCAGTATGCGCGAGCAGAAGCAGCGTCGGTGAAGCTCTGGTAACGTGCCGTAGGTATACCGTTTGCATCCATGAAGCGCTTGGAATAAGTCTTAGAGCCTTCCAGCTGAGCGCCTTGCGCATCAGGACCGAACACGGGAATGCCCGCTTCGCGGAGAACGTCAGCAACACCAGCCACGAGGGGGGCCTCAGGGCCGATTACAACCAATTCGATGTTGTGAGCCTGGGCAAATGCAAGTACCGCCTGAGCGTCTTCAGCATTGAGATCCTTAACGTTGCGAGCGATGTTTGCCGTACCACCATTACCGGGAGCCACGTACAGCTCGGTGCAACGAGGCGATTTCGCAAGCGCCCACGAAATAGCATGCTCGCGGCCACCGCCGCCAAGAACCAGAATGTTCATGGTTCAAACCTTTCTTGTTTGATGCCAAAAAGCACCCCCGCAGGTTATTCCGCGAAGGTGCTTTGCTTGTTTTGCTTTACTGGGTGAAGCCCATATTGCTAGCGGCTCTCCCAGCCATTGAAGATAGTCTGGTTGCGGTCAGGGCCAACAGCGATGATGGACGCCTTTACGCCAGAAACCTCTTCAAGGTACTTAACGTAGCTCTGCGCATTTGCGGGCAGGTCTTCGAACTTCTTGCAATCGGAGATATCGACGCCCTCCCAGCCAGGAAGTTCTTCGTAAATAGGCGTTACGTTTTTCGGATAGATAACCGAATGCTGCATAGGGAAGTAGTCGTAACGCTGACCGTCTGCCTCATACGCAACGCATACTTTGATGCGGGGAACGCAGGAAAGAACGTCAAGTTTGGTAAGAGCCATGTCGGTCATGGAGTTGACCTCTACCGCGTAGCGAGCCTGAACTGCATCGAACCAACCGCAGCGGCGCTTGCGACCGGTGGTTACACCGTATTCGCCGCCCGTCTTGCACAGAAGCTCGCCAGTTTCGTCATGAAGCTCTGTAGGGAACGGACCGGAGCCAACGCGCGTGATGTACGCCTTAGCAATACCCAGGACCTTGCCGATTGCCTTCGGACCCACACCAGAACCGGTGGGCGCGCCGCCAGCGCAGCACGAAGAAGAGGTTACGAAGGGGTAGGTGCCATGGTCAACGTCGAGCATGGTGCCCTGAGCGCCTTCAAACAGCACGTTCTTGCCAGCACGGAGTTCCGCATTCAGCAGCTGCGTGGTTTCGGCCATATGATCGCGCATAACGTCGGCGTAGGGGAGATACATCTCGCAGATCTGATCAACCGTATAAGGTTCAAGATCATAGATCTTGGTAAGGATCTGGTTCTTTAGGAACAGGGCAGCTTCAACCTTCTCACGGAAGATCTTTTCATCGAGCAGGTCCTGAACACGGATGCCGCAACGGGAGATTTTATCTTCGTAAGCAGGGCCGATACCACGCTTAGTAGTGCCGATCTTGTGCTTGCCCAGATGGCGTTCAGACGCACCATCGAGATCGATGTGGTACGGCATGATGATGTGAGCGTCACAGGAAATGCGCAGACGATCGCAGGAGAAGCCTTCGCCCTGCAGCATGTCCATCTCTTCAACGAGAACCTTCGGGTCGATAACGCAACCGTTGCCGATAACAGGCGTGATGTGATCGTACATAACGCCAGAAGGAATCAGATGAAGCGCCAGCTTGGTATCGCCGTGGATAACCGTGTGGCCTGCGTTGTTTCCGCCCTGATAACGAACAACGTAATCGTAGTCGCTCGAAATAAGGTCAGTGATCTTGCCTTTGCCCTCGTCGCCCCACTGAGCGCCAAGGAGAACCGTGCTTGGCATGAAAGGTCCTTTCGATGTTTTAATAATTAGCCAGGTGCAACGCACCAAAGCGCGCAACAAGCCCTAGCAACCAAAATCATACTACAGTTGAATCAAATTGCTTCGCGGATCAACAGTTCCCATCAAGGCTGCAACGTCTGAATGGCATGTAAACAAAATCACCTGCCGATACCGTGCCAATTCCGCCAAAGCACGGGCAGCTTGCGCGCGCCGCTCGTCGTCGAAATTGACCAATATGTCGTCGCACAGCACGGGAAGCCCGCGGCCAACATTTACAGCCGAAAGAAGAAGGGCAATACGCAGGCTCAAATACAACTGCTGACGCGTACCCAGCGAAAGCAGATGAGGTGGGCGCACGGTTTTAACCGCATCAATCACTTCTAGTTCACCCTGGGCGTTCATGCGCACCTGCCGCCAGGCACCATCGGTCATCTGCGAGAGCAAGCGCGAAGCGGTGCGGTATACCTCAGGTTGGCTTTTGCGCTCCCATTCGGCAATTGCCGCTTCAAGGGACCGTTTGGCAATGAACAGCACCGAGAGCCTTCGGTACGTTTCCCGCAGGCGCGCCTCCACCTCTTCGCATTTGAACTTCGCCTCGTCGAAATCGGTTGAGCTGCGAGCAGCAGCCAAACGTTCCGACAGCTCTCCGTATTGGCGATCTGTTTCGGCCGCTGCAGCCGCCGTCTTAGCACGGTCCTGCTCTTTGCGCTCGATGGCTTGGGATATCGCCTCCAGCGATGCGCCATCGTCGAAGCCTGCCTTGCGGCACAGCTCCACGCGTTGGTTTTTGCATTCGGCTAGCTCCTTGCGAATACTTGCACACTGAAGGGAGCGTGCCTGATGGTTCAGGTTTTCTGTTGCGCAAGAAGTGCGGTAATCGTCAAGCTGATCCAGCAATCGGCGAGCACGACGAAGAGAACCAGCAGCAGCCTTCAGGCCGTTCGCCTCCAAGAAACTTACGACTTGGACGTCGAAATCGCGGAGAGACCGCTCGCAAGCTTCCACTGTTTTCTTATCCTGCTGAACCACCCAGTCGCGCTTCTTTAGCTCCTCGTCGAGCTCGTCTTCGCCAGGAATCGGCTTCAACGCTATCGAAACACCTGCCGCACCGATTACCAGGGCAAACGCAACCAGGGCCACTCCGGCAATCAAGTAAGAGACACCGCCATGATCAGGGGAGCTGTACAAAACAAACGAACCGGCGAACGCCATAAGCAGCGTTAACGCCAAAGCCAATCCGAGTTTCACTTTGCGCTGCGAAGCAAACTGGATCTTGCTGTCGGCGGCCTTTGCCCGCTCGGCAAACACTTCGTAATCCGACTGAGAGCGAACAGCATCCATGCGTGCAGCATCTAGAGAATGCTCCAATTTTGCGCGACGGCGCTCGAAATCTTCAAGGCTATCTGCAAGCTGATACTGATCTTCCCTGCTCAAGCCGACCAGTTCGGCGAGCTCATGCGGCGGCTCTCCCTCATGCATGGAGGCTTCATCCTCCAAACGCAACGCCTCATGGAGCGATGTGCGCGATTCTTCGATAGAACGATCAATTTCCTCCACACGAACGCGGAGTGTTTTCAGGCCTTCTATTTCCGCATTAAGCTGCTGCTGCGTTTGCGCAAGCAAATCTCTCCGCGGACCCCACGAGGCAAGCATTTTCTCCTGTGCGCGCAGTGCATCTGCCTCTTCACGCCCTTGATGAACCAACTCGCGCAGACGAAGCCGCTCTTCCGTTAAGTTAGGCACCGAATTCGGATTCTTAGCGGAGCGGGAAAGCTCCTGCTTGATACGTTCGTTCACTTCGTCAAGCGCATGAGCAGGGGAAGACCCTGTACCAGAACCAGCGGTAAGCAAATGAGCCGTTACTTCGTTATGGCGATCGAGACGCAAAAGCTCATCGCTCGTTAACGCGAAAATGGTGTTGTAGGTTTCCTGGTCAATGTCGGCAAGCAGCCCTGTAGGAACGGTTATCCCTTCGCTGTTCTTGGCGCGCTTGACCTCGGACACTTCGCCATTCGAGCTGTCGCGGAAGAAGAGGCTCCCTACACGCTCTGCCGATTCGGGACGATACGAATTGCCCTGACCCCTAGAGCTCGGCCAACCGAACAAAACGCCCTTCACCAATTCATTGAGCGTGGTTTTGCCAGCTTCATTGGGGCCGTATACCACATTCAAACCAGGAGAAAACGGGCCTACAATAATGTTCGAGAATTTCCCGAAACTCGACATCTTCACATGCTCAAGAAATAAAGGGCTGATGCGTGCCTCGCCACTGGTATTTTTCTTTTTGCCCATTAAGCCTCACGCCCCAACAGATCGAGCACAAGCGTTTCAGCCTCATCGCACAAAGAGGGCATTACGCGACCAAGGGTTTTAGGCAAAGGAAGGTCGCGGCTGCAGAATTCGTCTTCCACACCCTGAAGCGCCGCCGCATCACCTTTGCGATACCCATCGAGCGCACCAAGGTATGCCGCAGGGAACAGACCCTCGGTACGAAGAGCCTCTTTGTTGAAAGGAACCGAAGTGCGGCCCCAGATATCGTCGATAAAGAAAAACGGATACGAGTCGTTCACCGCCTGACGAAGATCATCAAGCACACGAGCGTCAAGGCGAGAATGGAGGCTCGTCTTGCCCGTAAGGATCACACGGAATATCATGCGCTGACAGCACGCATCGGCATTGGCGGCGAACTGTGCAGAAACAATGCGCTCCTGAACATCGGCAACCGTTGGGCACTCAGACACATCCACCTCCAACCGGCACCATTCAACTTGCGCCATGGGAAGGAAGTCTGCCTGAACGGGGGATCCCTGCGAAAGCGTAACCTGATACACCCCATGAGGGCCGGTTTCCACCACACTCCTGCCCTGAGGGCACCCAGAAAAGGCAATGCGCGGGCATTGAGAAGTGGGCAGCAGGCGCGGCTGATGGACATGACCGCACGCCCAATAATCAACATCTCGCGAAAGCAAGATTTTAGGTTGCACTGGCGAGCGTGTGGGATCAATATCGAGGCCTGTATGCAGAACGCCAACCATAAAAGGTGCCTGAACTCCCAGCTCACGCTGGGCAGTTTCACGTGAAACCCCTTCAGAGATATCAACACCAGCAGGCCAAGATTGGCTGAAGTACCCGCGTCCGCCAATCAATGCAAGGGGTTCGCCTTCACGTTCGTACAGCGCAAAGCTGGGCTTGCCCGCGCCCAGCAAATGGGCGTTTTCCGGCAAGGCAGAAAAGCTGTTATCCCACGATGTAAAGGGATCATGATTGCCCGTTACAAAGTACACGGGAATGCCCGCATCGTTGAGACTTTCCAAACCCGATACAAACAGAGAAAAATCGGCATACGAAGGGCGCGAATCGTCGAAGATGTCGCCCGCAACCACCACAAAATCGACCTGCTTTTCTATGGCGGTGTCGACAATGCGCCGATACGCATCTGGGATTGCCTTCAGCAGCACGTCGGCCCACAAGGGCGAGCTTGCGCGGAGCCCCTTGAACGGCGCCCCCAAATGCAAGTCGGCTGCATGTATGAACGTAATCGTGCTCAACCCAGCCTGCCTCTCGTAAGACTAGTAACGCGAATCGTCGAAATGATTGGTGAACTTGGTGAATTCAGGGATGAATGTAAGCGGAATATCGCGCGTCGGGCCACTACGATTCTTCGCCACAATAAGCTCTGCCATGCCCCAGTCAGGGCGGCTGTCCGATTCGGCCTCAGCCTCTGTGGTGCTTCGGTCGATGAACATAACAATGTCGGCGTCCTGCTCGATGGAGCCCGATTCGCGAAGGTCGGAAAGCATCGGGCGCTTGTCGGTACGCGACTCAACACCACGGGAAAGCTGCGAAAGCGAAATAATGGGCACTTCAAGTTCCTTTGCCAGAACTTTCAGACCACGTGAGATTTCGGCAACCTCAACGGCGCGGTTGTTGGGATGGGGGATTACCGGCTGCATAAGCTGCAGATAGTCAACAATGATCAAGCCGTTCTTCTTATTGCGCATCATACGGCGTGCCTTGGTGCGCAGCTCGACAATAGAAAGACCGGCCGAGTCGTCAACATACAACTCGCAATTGGAAAGGTCGCTGGAAGCCTGGATGAGCTGGCTCCAATCCCCTTCGGTAAGCTGACCGTTGCGCATGCGCGAAAGAGCAAGACCCGCTTCCGCTGCCAAAAGCCTCTGCGTGATTTCGTTGGAACTCATTTCCAAGCTGAAGAACGCCACAGGTGCGCCAGACTTAGCGGCATTGGCCGCAAGGTTCATGGCGAACGACGTTTTGCCAACAGCAGGACGGGCAGCCAGAATGATAAGGTTACCCGGGCGCAAACCGCAGAAGAGCTTATCCACATCGATGAAGCCGGTGGGCACACCTTGGAGCATGCCTTCACGGTTGCCCATTTCGGCAATTTCCTCATTCGCTTCTACCAACAATTCCTGAATGCCCTTAAAACTGGAATTTACCGTTTGCTCGGTAACGCCGAACAACGCCGCTTCCGACTGAGAAATAAGTTCCTTCGGATCGGCAGGAGAATCGTAGGCAAGCGATGTGATTTGAGCCGCACTCATAAGGAGTTCACGACGAATGGCGTCGCGGCTTACAATTTCAGCATGATGCTGCCAGCTGGTGAACGCAAACGTGTTGTCAGCAAGCTCTAGCAGATACTGCTGGCCACCAACTGCTTCCAACTGACCCGCTGCCTTCAGGTTGTCGGAAACGGAAATAACATCAATCGGGATGGAGCGCGCGTTCATTTCGCGCATTGCCTCGAAGATCATCTTGTGCGCTGGTCGGAAGAAGCTTTCGGGCTTCAGTTTCAAGGACACTTCCTCAAACACGCCCGTCGACAAAAGGCATGCCGCTAAAACCGTTTGCTCAGCCTCAATGTTCTGAGGCAAAGACTTGCGCGCTTCAGAAGCTGGCTGATTGTTTTCAGGCATGGGGTCTGCTCCTTGGTGGTTCGATGGTTTGCACCCTCATAATACCTGCTTTGTTGTTCAGTCCCTATAGAGGACCAAGCAACAACACCAAATAGCAAGACCCTGTCGAGGAAATGTCCTCGACAGGGCCGCAATCAGGCTCCACTCAACTTGGCAATTAGTACAGTGGCGGGGAAGTTTTGTAGGAGTCCAAGTCGGGGAGCACTTCTTTATATTGGTTGAGGCGTGCGCGGATGATGGGTCGGATATTGGACAGCTGCCTGCCCGTTACCGTTTCCTTTTCCGCATAAGGCCGCAAAGCTTCGGCGAGGTCGGTATCACCCACGGTGTCCCGTATCCAACCCGCGTAGTACTCAACCCCAATCAGGTTAACTTCCCCATGCACCTGATAAGCGACATACGGGCTTATAGGCTTCAGGAACTCAACACTATCAGGAAAGCTACGCAGATGCTTTGGCTGTGCGCCGCCGCAGCGGGAAAACAAAACGCCAACAGCGGACTCATCGAGCGGCAGAAAACGGCTCCAATGACGAACCTGATCCTCGCTGGGAAGAGGAAGGGCATTGACGTTTTTCACCTTCTCCTGCTCAATCTCTTCTTGCATCAGCTGGGTTTTGATGGGATTCAGCGCCTCTTTCCCCCAGGAACGAGCGTCAACCGAATCGCTACCGGGCTTCTTTTCGCCGTCCATCTAGCATCACTCATCCTCTTCCTGGCCAAGCACGCCGTGAGCCTCGAGTTCATCGGCTACGTACCCAAGCCCCTCAGCTTCCAAGGCCGAACGCTTCAACCATCCGTGGGCAACGTCACAACCTTCCAGGCGATAGAAATGGCTTTTCAGTTCTTCAGTCTTTTCCCTGTCGAGCTGACGTCCCGAAACATCCTTGTAGGCCCATTCATGCGTTTCCTCGTTGTAGGTTGGCAGACAGTAGGCAATCTCGTATGAGGTTTGGGGCACCTTCGGGTTCTGAGGCTGGTCATAGACATAATCCGAGAATATCTCCACCTCACGTGTGCGCCCCTGAAGCTGCCAAATTGCGCGATCGAGGTCGTAGACCTTCTTCCCCAACCAAATGACGTCTTCGAAGCTCTTGTTCCACCCCGTGCAAGCGTTGAGGAATTTCGGCTCCCCGTCAGGTGTCATTCCCTCGAAGTCCTTGCCATACGGATTCACCAGGTCAGTCCACGCCCAGTCGCACAAACCGACCGTGTTTTTCCATGAACGGTTGTAGTAAATAGTCCAGGCTACCGCCTTTGCGCACGGCTTCTTGTAAATTCCTTCATCCGAATAGTCGATCATTTCGGGATCGCAGAACGGCACCAGCTTCTTGCCCATGATTTCCGCCAGACGAGCAGCCGATACATCGGGCTCTCTACCCTGAGCGTAGTTCTGGGAGGGAGTCCAATAGCAGGGGAAGTCCAAATCGTGGCTGTTGATATCGCGATCGGTAAGGATTGAAGCGAAACCCCAGTCAGCCGAAGTGCGCGGATCGTAATGATGCCCATAGCTGTACTGCAGAACAGGCAGCATGCCAGTAGACGAATCTTCTTCCCAGCGTCCCCATTTTTCAGCACATGGCTGTAGGCCCAATGCAAGATCGGCGCCGATATCGGCCAAATTAACGATCGATGAGATGAGGGCGTTGGCAAATTCAATGGTGCCCATCTTTTCGAATGGCAAGTTTGATTCGATTTCCTTGCCTGGTCCGATCAGCCCCTTTTCATAGAGCCTCATCAGCCAAAAGGTGATGGGCATAAACGAATTGGCGTTCATGCCAACACGGTTAAGCAAGGTTGCTGCCTTGGCGGTGTTTTCCGTGATGACCCCATCATGTGCTGCCTTGTCCTGCGGAGTAAACCAGTGGAAGCCGATACACATCGCTTCGTTTCCGTAATAGTTTGAGGTTCTACCCCGGCATGCACGGACACAACCTACGCAGCCATAGGGCCTACTTGACACTCCCGTTCCGTAAAAGCGAGTCGAATTACCCGGAGGTGATGAAATATCCTGCATGCCTATGTATTTGTTTGGATTATCGGCATGACCGCCCCAGGTATATTGCTGAGCCCACAGACGCGCGTCCATCATCGCCTGAGGATCGGCAATCTCGATGCTCTTCGTGCCCAAAAATCCTATTGCCTTCAGGTTCTTAGCTGCCCATACGCCGCCAAAACCACCTTGGCCAATAACATGAGCCATATCGGAAACCAACGAGGAAAGCGGACCATAATTCTCCGGATTCGGACCCGTGGTAAGAATTGCAGGGCGCTGAGTGGTTTTCCCCGCATCGCGCCATCCAGACGCGATGGTGTTCCAATCGCCCGCATGGTAATCGTGGACCATCTGAGGCATCAGGGCTTCCTGTGTTTCCTGAGTATCAAGGCCCCAGAGCGACTCAGCGTCATTGAAGGTTACTCGGTCGTTGACAACGCTGATCCACACCTTACGCTTAGCCTGCCCCAAAAGGACAAAAGCATCATATCCAGCGTGCTTCATCATCGGTCCGAAACGTCCACCCATGTTCGAGCGCGTAAACCAGGGAGTAGGATACCCCTGCGTACCAACTGCCACCATTTCGGCACGGCCGCCACCCGAGGGGGTTGGCGTGCCCGCAATAGGGGACGTTGCCAGAACGCACACGTTCTTTGGGTCAGCAGGGTCGGTGATAGTTTTATCCTCGCAATAATCCCAGAACAACGCGGCAGCCATTCCGTGACCGCCGATCCATTCTTCATACTTAGACGTCGGGACGGTTTCGTACGTTTCCTTGTCGAGGTGCAAGATCAAGATCTTGCCCGCAAATCCATTTGCCATTTGTTTTCACCTACCCTTATTTCTTCGCAGAGCTGCCTTCACTACCAGGATTGCCGGTAGCGCCAACGGCATACGTCATCATCGATGGCCAACTTGTTCCCGTTCGCAGATCCACGTCATATTGGGATCCGCCGGTTTCCTTGGGGAGTTCTTTAACGAATTTAATGGCGCGTTCAGGGCATACCGATTCACAGGCGCGGACGCCATCGGGTCCGACCTCGTGTTCCCAAAACGGCGTATTAGTGCAGAGGTCGCATTTCTGAGAATGCTTATCTTCGTTGTTCCACTGCAATCGAGAGGGAGAGTTAGGGCACGCGGAAATACACTGCATGCATCCAATGCACTTGTCTGGGTCAACCACGCGCACGTTATCGTTTTCTTCGTCGATGTGGCAAGCTCCCGTAGGGCACACCGAAACGCACTTAGGCTCTGCGCATTGATGACATTGGAAAATGGTCATGTCATAGGGGAAATGCTGGAATGAATCGCCCACAATCTGGATTCGCGCAAGACCAGGGTTTGTTACCCCGTAATGGGTCATTGCGCACGCCATCATGCAATTCTGACATCCGCAGCATCTCATGCTGTCTACGATGAGATATCCACCCGAAGCAGGAAACGCCACATCGATATTGTTATTACGCGCGAATGCCATGATGCCGCTCGTACCCAACGTTGTAGCAGCCAGCAATGTACCAGCCAACGCAACAAACTTACGGCGTGTTACCCCTTCGGGTTTTTGGTTCTCTGACGCTTCGGGCGTCAGATTCTCTTCGTTGTTCTCCAACGTACTGCAAGGGGGATCTTTCTGCAGCTCGGAGTCTTCATACTGCTTTGACATTATGTCTGCCCTTTCGTTTCGAGCAATTCCCTTGGGGGAAGGGAATCTCAAAATCTATTACGAGCAGACCGCCATACCGACATACCCATGCAAGGCAAAATATATGGGTCAAACGTTTGGGATCTATGGGATAGCTATTGAATGGCGGATACTGCTCGGCGAATAGGGAATTGTTCTCGATAAAGGCGAATTGTTGTCATTTAATCGCCTAAAGCATTACTTTGCTTTTTGCTCTTCGGAAACAATGTCCTCATACCAACCAGGGTGTTCCTTCTTCGCTTCCTCTTCTGGCATCCAGCCATGGATCATAGAGGGAAAGGTCTTCCACGACCAAGGAACCAGAACCGCAAAGAACACATGGGCAAGAAGGAACAGGAGCATGGCAACCGTGCCGATATCGTGCAACAGCGTTGCAGCCGAAACCACAAATCCAGGAAGATCGATAGAATGCTGGATCGACTTGATAATGCCCGTGAAAGCCATTAGAGCGCCCACGAAAATCGCAAAGACATAGGCCATGTTTTCGCTCTGGAAGTATTTCTTTTCTTTTGGATACTTTGCTCTTTTGAATCCCAACTGAGCGCCATAGTGGTTCATCGTCGAAGAGATTGCGTCCTTGTTAGGAAGATGTTCTTTCATACGCGCCGGCTCGGAAATGGCATTGCCGATGTAATAGAACGTCCCGAACAGAAATGCGCATGCCGCTACGAAATGGACGTTCAGGGCAATTACAGCTTCTTCACTGGTTGAAACAAAGCTGATAAAAAAGCTTAATCCCATGATGATGCCCGAGATCAGTAGAAACAGCGTGCCTAAAGCATGAGGCCAGTGTTCCACACGAGCCGCAACGTCGTGGCGATAGATCTTTCCATTCTTGCGATAGGGCTTCGTTCTCTTGGTGAAGTAGGTGAGTATCAGCCCTAAGCAAGGCATAAGAAGAAGCAGCCACAAACAATGGTCGAACAGAAGGGAGCTTGATACGCTCATAACGATCTCCTTTCGCTATAAATCGCTTTGCATGGGATGCGATATGGAGATCTGTTTTTAATCAGGCTAGCACCGCAAGCAACATACCTGAAATAAAGCCTGCTACTGGTCTTATTAACTATATGAACATGTTATAAATCTTTTTTAAGAAACATTTTTTAATGATTCGGCGCGACGTACTGCAAACCACCATTTCGATGCCACTCGATAAACGACCCATGACCAGCTTGCACATGTCAAAATTCGAGCACAGTCACACGTTGCAAAGCTCGGTTTGCTAATGCCTTTCACCTAGAAACAAAGAAAGGCCACCCTTTCGGGTGGCCTTTCAAAAAAGCAGATAAGAAACTACTCAGCAGCTTCTTCGGTTGCCTCTTCTGCCTCTACTGCTTCTTCAGCAGCTTCCTCGGCAGGAGCAGCGAAGGTTGTCTCGTCACCTACGAGCAGAGCGAGGTTAGCCTTGATGTCGCGATAGAGAGACACAACAACGGTGTGCTCGCCAGCGGACTTGATGGCATTCTTGATCTCAACGCGACGGCGGTCGATGTCGAGGTCAGCCTGAGCCTTAACAGCGTCAGCTACCATCTGAGCGGTTACGGAGCCAAAGAGAACGCCCTCTTCGCCTACGCGAACCTCAACCTTAACGGTAAGAGCCTCGAGCTGAGCCTTCATCTTGTTGGCATCAGCAATGCGGTTCTCTTCGCGAGCGGCGATGTTGTGCTTACGCTGCTCGAGCTGCTTCAGGTTGCCCTTGGTTGCCAGAACGGCCATACCCTGGGGAAGCAGGTAGTTGTTAGCAAAGCCGGGAGCTACGTCTACAACGTCGCCTTCGCCGCCCTTGTTCTTAACTTCGGTAAGAAGGATAACTTTCATTTCATCCTCCTCTTTAGCGATTACGGCGATCGCCGCGGCCGCTTACAGCAGGCACAGCGTAGGGCATGAGAGCCATTTCGCGTGCGCGCTTAACAGCATTGGCGATATCGCGCTGGTGCTGGGTGCAAGCGCCCGTAACACGGCGGGGCTTGATCTTCCCACGGTCAGTAACATACTTGCGCAGCATCTGAGTGTCTTTGTAGTCGACGTATTCCGCATGATCCTTGCAGAACTGGCAATACTTTCGACGAGGCTGCTTGGTGTAGTCAGACATGTTAACCTCTTTCGAATGATTAGAACGGAATGTCATCGTCGTAAACGGAAGCATCTACAACCGGTGCGGCCATTGGAGCTGCCGCCATCGGTGTCTGAGCCATAGGCGCTGCCATGGGTGCCGCGGCGCGAGGAGCACCATCGTTGCGGCTGGTCATGAACTCGATCTCATCAACAATGACTTCGATCTTGCTACGCTTCTGGCCATCGCGTTCCCACTGGCTCCAACGAAGCTTTCCTTCGATGGCTACCTTGCTACCCTTGGAAAGGAAGCGGGAAACGCTCTGTGCGCGAGCACCAAACATAGTGCAATCAATGAAGTTGGGGTAATCTTCCCATTCACCCGTCTGCTGGTTCTTGCGGCGATCGTTGACTGCGACACCAAAGCCCAGAACAGGCATGCCACTTGCAGTGGAACGCAAATCGGGATCACGGGTAAGGTTTCCGCTGATTACAACTCGATTGATACTCATATCGATACCTCTTTCACAACGTGGACTAGTCCGTCCACCTTTTGATTTCCTTGATAATTAATCGCGATCGGTGCGAGCAACGATCATGTGACGTACAACGGCATCGGAGATGCGGAGTACGCGGTCGAGTTCAGCAATGTTGCTGGGCTCTGCATGGAAATCGATAAGGGTGTAATCACCGTCGGTCAGACCGTTGATTTCGTAAGCGAGCTTGCGCTTACCCCAGTTATCAACATTATCAACGACACCGTTACCTTCTGCGAGGGCGGTCTCGATACGCTTCATAACAGCGAGACGAGATTCTTCGTCGATAGACGGAGCTACAAAATACAAGAGTTCATAAGCCTTCATCAGTTCACCTCCTCTGGACTTACGGCTTCGGGTTTAAAGGCTACCCCGAAGCAGGAAATTAGCCTTATTAGGTTACCAAACAAGGAAAGGAAGAACTAATGACTTTACGAGAACTCACGGTTTGCACACATTAGCCTTACAGATTTCCTGAAACCATCCTATTCCCCTTATCTGAAATTGGTGCGAAAAGCATGCGAAACTCCTGCGAAAGCTTGGCGGCGGCCCGGTTTCCGCATAAGCCTCATACCTTGTTTCCGAATAACGATTCAGCGCGCAAATAATGAGAGCCGGCATCGCTGCCGGCTCCCTCGACCGAGTTTTCTATTCCTCGGTTGCTTCTTCCTGCTCTTGAGGATCGAGGGTTCCCTCCACCTCAAGCTCAAGCTTGAGGTTTTCCATAAAGTTGGGAGCAGGACCGATGTAGACAACCTCACGTTCAATGCCGTCCTCATCGTAAAGGTAGCCAAATGCGTACCCCTGCTCTTCGCCAGGCAAACCACCTTCGGCGATAAGCGCGTCCTTCTGGCCTTCATCGGTGTCAACATAGCCGTCATAGCAGAAAGCGTATGCCGTAGCGCCGCGAGCGCCCTGGACCTCTTTACGGGCAGCCAGGAAGCACTCCTCGGCATCATCGCCCGGATGCGTTTCAATGAAGAGATTTTCCTTTACTGCAAGACCAGTGAAGGGGATAACGTCTTTGCCCGCTTCCATCTTGTCGGCAGCTTCGTCCAAAACAGCGACGATAACAGCCTTCAGCACGTCGTCAACGTCTTCTACGGGGATATCGTTTTCGGGATCTACCACACGATCTACCATGGTCGTCCTTTCCCTTTTCTTCTAAACCAATGCAGCCCAGTGTACTCTCGCGAGCAAAAAAGCCCAACCCAAACTCCGCCAACGAGCACAACCCATCCATGAAGGTTGGGAGTATGGGGACAGGTCCCATATCCCCAGCCCAAGGAAAAGGTCCCACCGCAAGAGATTGTGCAGGGGGCGCTACCTCGGTGCGCTACAACTAGGTGGGAAAATGGACCTGCCCCTATACTTCCAGATATGCAGCTTGACTGTCTATACGAAAAAAGGCCCGCCAAAGGCAGACCTTAAAACACTGGCGGAAGGGGAGGGATTTGAACCCTCGTTACCGGGAGTACCGGTAAAACGGTTTTCGAGACCGCCGCATTCAGCCGCTCTGCCACCCTTCCAAAATATGTATCAGCCACCAAAGGAGCTGGTGAAAAAGAAAGCGCCCAAAACAGGCGCTTTCGAAAAATCACTGGCGGAGAGATGGGGATTCGAACCCCAGATACGCTTTTGGCGTATACACGATTTCCAATCGTGCTCCTTAAGCCAGACTCGGACATCTCTCCAGCTGCAGCGCTTCCCGCGCATGCAAGGATGTACTTTACACCATCTTAGTACCGGCTGACAAGAGAAAAATAGCCATCTTCTGACAAGATTTTTAAAGGAACTTCAAAAAGGTCGGAGACACACTCGGTAGTAAGGGCTTCCTCCTTGGGCTTGTCCCCATAAAGTTTGCCGTCTTTGATCATTACCACACGCTTGATTTCAGGAATAATGTCTTCGGGATAGTGCGTAACCAAAATAATCGACTTGCCAGCAGCAACTAAATCACGCATTGCCTTGCGAACAAAATACATGCCTTCAGGATCGAGCGCCGTAGTTGGCTCGTCGAACACCAATACTTCAGGGTCATGGACAAGCGCACGGGCAATAAGCACGCGACGAGCCTGGCCAGAAGACATCGTCATGATGTCTCGATCGGCGTGCTCCTTCATTCCCAGGAATTCCAAAGCACGCAAGGCCTTTTCCTTACCTGCTTCGGTCATGCTGTGGCGGCGGGGAACACCAAGAACACCAAACAACCCGCCATACACCACATCAAGAGCTGGGAGATGAACGGTTATCTGATCTTGCATCGTTGAAGAGACAATACCTAAGCATTGCTTAACCTCTTCTAGGGTGACCAACGACTTTCCTTTGAACAGCACCGGGGGCTTATCGCGATGAAGAGGAAACACTTCGCGGGTTATGAGGTGGATAAAGGTCGATTTTCCAGCGCCATTAGGGCCAATAAGGGCAATGCTTTCGCCTTGCTGCAGGGTGAAGTCCCCTACATTCAAAATCTCTTTTCCCTTACGACGAACTACGGCGTCATGAAGCTCAATAAGAGGCGGTTTCGTTTCCATTGCTTGCCTTTCTAGATAAACCAAGGCCACCTCATGCGAGGTGGCCTTGGGAAAGCCTGAATAATTGGTTTTTACTGACCAGAATTCTCGGAATCTGAGCTCTTCTCATTGGAAGATTCCGACGAGTCCTCCGTAGCCGACGCATCAGCATTGGTATCAGCGGAAGCCCCATTGCTAGAGCCATCGGAGTTATCGCTCGACGAATCGCTGTTGTCATATTTGGTCATATCAAGGTTGTAGGGGACATTCTCGGGCATATCGTTGTTCTGGATGTCCGCCTGAGCCTTGTAGTCGTTGAACCAATTGGAATATGCCGTGGACTTGCTCTGATCCTTCACAATGTTCGAAATGTAGTCAACGAACTCCTGAGGGTATGCAGAAAGGCTGGTTGCTTTGCCGTCGCAGGTGAACTCATCGGTGCACTTGATGATGTGAATGCCGTAATCGCTCGTTACCAAACCAGATACCTGGCCAACGGAAAGGCCATCAAGGGCGTCGGTGTAGTCGGTTACAAAGGAATTGATAGCGTCCCAACCAACATTGCCACCGTCGGCTGCAGAGGCCGTATCGGTGGAGTACTGCTTGGCAGCTTCGGCGAAGTCAAGCGTTCCCGCGTTGATCTGATCGAGCACTTCCTGAGCCTTTTCGGTGTCACCCGAAGCGAACAAGATATGAGAAGACTTCTTAGCACCGTTAAACATGGTGTAATACGTGTTCAGCATATCTAGAACTTTAGAATCATCAGCGGTGGCTGCATCTCCAGCAACCGCGTCCTCCAAGGCCTTATCAAGCAAGCCAGCTTCGACGGACTCGCGATACTGATCCTCGGTCAAACCAGCAGAGGATAGAGCCTGCTTCCAAGCATCATCGCTGTCGTAGTTGGCCTTCATGTTGTTGATCTCATCGTCAACCTGAGACTGTTCAACCGTGATGCCCTTTTCGTCGCACGCCTGTTTCTTCAGCTCGTTTTCGACGTAGTAATCGATCACCTGATCGCGAACGGTGGCAGGGTCAAAGGAATTCTCCTTCATCCAATTGCCCCAGTCGTCGTCGCTGGTGAGGTCTGAGCTAGTGCGGAAGTCCTGAATGTACTTAGTGATGGTGTCTTCCTGAATCTCAGCGCCATTTACCGTTGCTGCAACGCCGCCGGTATAGCCGTAATTCGTGCCACCACAACCAACCAAGGCAATGCAGCAGGCGGCGGATACGCCGACAACAAAAATCTTGCGAAGAAGAGCTCCGTGCTTCATGTATGTTCCTTTTTCCTACGGTACGAAACGAGGTCGCACCCGATGAGCAGGTGCAACGCATGCTATTTTTGCACAACGTCAATTTCGTGATTTCGTTCGCACAATTTGCCCACGTATCACCGCTGTTTAATCACACCCCCTCCATAAAAGGAGCTTCCTCTATTAAAGTCGGCGAAAAGCGACAGCCCTGGCGCTCGAAATTCCCGAGCAGCGTGCCAACCGCTCCGAAAAACCCGATTCGGACGCAGCGTCCTGTTTCACGTGAAACGAAATATCTTGCACTCCACCCAGATAATCCACTTTTTGTTGCATGACCACACAACTCCTCGTTGTGAAAACAAAAATCTCGGCTTTCTTGCAGCTTTTTTGCGATTGCGGACTCCTTTCCCCCATCTGCAAAGCGGAAGGGGACTGCTCCACAACTGATTTGCTGCGATTCCGGGCCGCAATTTGCGCCTTTGCGCCCTGCGACAATCCGTAATCGCAAAAAGTTGCAGTTCGGGCCATTTTTTTGTTTTCAGACCCTTAGAACAGCCCCAGGATGGAGCTATAGGCGAAAAGCCCCAAGAATGGCAACTCGGAATAACCCTGTATAGCACCAGGAACAGAGCAGTCCGGACACGGCGCATCTTTATCTGTGCGGTTCTTATCGCAGGCGACACCTTAAACCAGAAAGGCTGGACGATACATCGTCCAGCCTTTTAGTTAGCCAGTCTTCTTGATCTATTTCTTTCCAGACAACCCTCTGCGTAGGGAGAAGCCGGGTTGAAAGAAACTGATCTATTTATTCTTTGCTTCCTTGCGACGCTGAGTAGCGGAAAGGGTGCGTTTGCGGAGACGAATAGACTGAGGCGTTACCTCTACCAGCTCGTCGTCTTCAATGTATTCAAGCGCTTCTTCGAGCGTAAACGTGATGGGAGGTGTAAGGGAGATAGCCTTATCGGCACCAGAAGAGCGCTGGTTGCCCAGTTGCTTAGCCTTGGCAACGTTTACAACCATGTCGCCTTCCTTAGCGGATTCGCCAACGATCATGCCCTCATAGCAATCCTCGCCCGGACCAACGAACAGCTTGCCACGCTCCTGCAACGTATCAAGAGCATATGCAACCGACTTCTCCGTTGCCATGGCAATCATGCAACCGTTCTTACGGCCGATCATCTCTCCGGAATAAGGACCATATTCACGGAAGTGGTGGAACAACACCGCTTCGCCGTGGCTTACATTCAGGATCTTGGTCTTCAGGCCCATGGTGCCGCGAGAAGGAATAGCAAACGTAAGATGCGTCATGGTTTCATCGGACACCATGTCCTCCATGATGCCGCCTGCCGTGCCCATGACCTCAATCGCCTTGCCAGAGTAGTCATTGGGAACGTCAATGGTAGCTTCCTCGATGGGCTCAAGCTTATTACCGGCCTCATCTTCCTTATAAACAACCTGAGGACGACCAACCTGGAATTCGAAGCCTTCACGGCGCATGGTTTCCATGAGAACAGAAAGATGAAGAACGCCACGACCGGCAACGCGAACGCCCGACTTGTCTTCAGTTTCCTCAATGCGCATGGAGATGTTGCTCTCCTTTTCGCGCATCAGGCGCTCCTTCAGCTGACGAGCGCCGACGATATCGCCCTCTCGACCAACCAAGGGACTTGTGGAAGCCTCAAACACAACAGCCATGGTGGGTTCTTCAACGGCCAAAGGCTCCATCTCGACAGGATTCTCGGGGTCGGTGATAACATCGCCGATGTCGGTCTGCTCCACGCCGATAACAGCCACAATATCGCCTGCGCTGGCCTCAGGAACCTCGGCTTTGCCAAGATTCTCAAAGGTATACACCTTGCGGATCTGCGCGTTGTAGCGGTTGCCGTCGGGCTGGATTACCAGAACCTGCTCTTTTTCGTGAATGGTACCGCTCTGCAGGCGGCCAATGCCAATACGTCCCTCGTAGCTGCTGTGGTCAACCGTGCAAACCTGAAGGGCGACAGGGCCGTCTACGTCTACATCAGGGCAGGGGATTTCCTTCAGAATGGTATCCAGCAAGGGAACCATGTCCATGTTGCCGTCATTGACGTCGTAGCGTGCGTAGCCATTAACTGCAGAGGCATAAACAACAGGGAAATCAAGCTGCTCGTCGCTTGCACCCAACTCAACCATCAAGTCGAATACCTTGTCGACAGCAGCATCGGGGTTAGCATTGGGGCGGTCGATCTTGTTGACCACAACAACGATGCGTAAACCACGCTCAAGGGCATGCGAAAGAACGAAACGGGTCTGGGGCTTGGGGCCTTCATAAGCATCAACAATGAGCAATGCGCCATCTGCCATGTTGAGAACGCGCTCCACCTCGCCACCAAAGTCGGCATGACCGGGGGTGTCGATAACGTTGATCTTAGTATCCTTGTAATGGATGGAGATGTTCTTAGAGAGAATGGTAATGCCGCGCTCGCGCTCCTGATCATTTGAGTCAAGTACGCGTTCGGCGACTTCCTGGTTTTCGCGGAATACATGCGAGGACCAGAGCAGGCGGTCAACCAGGGTGGTTTTACCATGGTCAACGTGCGCAATGATTGCCACATTGCGGATGTTTTCCTGTTTCATCTACTTCTTCCTTCTTAAAGACGTTGTCTTGTTAACCCATAAGCGGTAAAAGCTTACCAGCGCGAAAGAGCCCAAACAGGGCAGATCAGTCGCTTTACACAAAAAAGAAGCCGTCCATTCGGACGGCTTCGAAAATTCGTGGTGGAGCATAGGGGGATCGAACCCCTGACCTCAGGCTTGCAAAGCCCGCGCTCTCCCAGCTGAGCTAATGCCCCACGTAGGTTATGTGCGATTTCGTTATCAATAAACGCTCCACCGGCAAACTCGGCTCACGGTGGAGCGTTTATCAGTAAAAAATGGTGGGCCCAAGCAGATTTGAACTGCTGACCTCACGCTTATCAGGCGTGCGCTCTAACCAACTGAGCTATGGGCCCGAAATCGCGCTCAATTAATATACTTCCTACCCCCATACGGGTCAAGAAGAATTTTGCATTTTCTTAAAAAAGTTTTTGCTGGGGTTCCGCTTGACTGCTTTCTATTTGAATAATACCAGTTCAGGACAATGTTTTTCATTTAAACAGCAAGATATATTTTTTCGAAAACAGATGGCAATGCCGCTCCTTTAGAAGAAAAATCGCCCTCTTCCTTGGTAATTCGTTGTCTGAAATTAGTAATAAATTTTTTGAAAAAAAAGTTGGGACCCAGAAAATCCGGGTCCCAACTTCGGTAAGTATCAGTGTCTTCTTCTACTCTTCATCGAGCAGACTGGTCTGGTCCTTATGGGTGGCAGGTGCCGTCTTAGAGGATTTTTTTTCGGTGGTAGTGGAAGTGGCCACAGCAGAAACCTTGTCCTTGCCAGCAACATTCATCACATGAACGCCCTGAGTGGAGCGTCCCAGCTGCGACACGCCGGAAACCGGTGTGCGAACAACTACGCCCTCTTCGGTGATAATCATGATCTCGTCGTTCTCTTCAACGATCTTCATGGCCGAGAGCAAGCCCTTCTTGGCCGTCATGGTAATGGTGTATACGCCTTGGCCTCCGCGATGATGGGAAGGATACTCCTCTACCGGCGTGCGTTTGCCATAGCCGAGCTCAGTGATAACCAAGAGTTCGGTTCCTGGACGCGCTATTTCCATGCCGAGCACGCGAGCATCGGCGTTAACTGTCATGCCACGTACACCCATGGTGTCGCGACCCATAGCCCGAACTTCGGACTCATCCCACATAATGGCCTTACCTGCAGAGGAAACCATCATGACCTTTTCGCCTTCAGCAACGCGCTGGACGCTAATAAGCGTGTCGTTTTCCTTCAGGTTGATCGCAATCAAACCATCTCGTCGCGTGCGGTCGTAGAGCTTCATGGAGGTTTTCTTAACCATGCCTGACGAAGTTGCAAACATCAGGTACTCGTCTTCGGGGAAATCCTTGGTAGCGATAACCGCAGCAATGGTTTCACCCTTCTCCAAGGGCAGAACATTCACGATTGCGGTTCCTCGAGCATGACGAGATGCCTCAGGAATCTCGTAGGCCTTCAGACGGTACACCCGTCCGCGCGAAGAAAAGAACAACAGATAAGCATGGGTTGAGGAAATGAAGAGATGCTCGACGAAGTCGGCTTCTTTCAAATTCACCCCTTGCATGCCCTTGCCGCCGCGCTTCTGCTGGCGATACGTAGCCACGGGAAGGCGTTTCACGTAACCAGCCTTGGTTACGGTAATGGCAACTTCCTCTTCAGCAATAAGATCCTCCACATCGAGGTCCTTCGCTTCGTCGGTAATCTTGGTGATACGAGCAGAACTGAACTTTTCCTTGATTTCGGCAAGTTCTTCCTTGATTACCTGCTTTACCAGGTCTTTATCGGAAAGCAAACGCTTGTAGTAGTCGATTTTCTCGCGCAGCTCCTTCAATTCGGCTTCGATCTTCTCTCGCTCCAAGCCGGTCAGGCGACGCAGCTTCATTTCGAGGATAGCTTCGCTCTGCTTTTCGGAAAGCTTAAAGCGCTCCATCAACACGTCTTTCGCTTCGCGATCGGTGTTGGACGAGCGGATGATCTGGATCACCTCATCGATGTTGTCGAGGGCAATCACAAAACCTTCCAGAATATGCGCACGGGCCTCAGCTTTGGCCAAGTCGTAGCGCGTGCGGCGCTCCACAACCTCTTCCTGATGCAGAATGTAGTAGTGGAGGATCTCCTTCAGGGACAATACGCGAGGGACGCCGTTGACCAGCGCCAGCATATTACAGCCGAAACCAACCTGCAGCTGGGTATGCTTATACAACTTGTTCAGTACGACCTGAGGGATAGCATTCTGCTTCAGCTCGATAATGATGTCAATGCCGTGGCGGTCGGCGCCGTCATGAACGTTTGAAACCTCGGGAAGCTTCTTGTCGCGAATCAGATCGGCGATCTTCTTCAGGAGATTGGTACGGTTTACCTGATAGGGAATCTCGGAAACAACAATGGAATGCTTGCCGTTCTTACCCTCTTCAATGCGGCACTTTGAGCGAATGGTAAGGCTTCCCTTTCCCGTTTCGTAGGCATCGCGGATGCCCTTGCGGCCCATGATGATGCCGCCCGTCGGGAAGTCAGGGCCGGGAAGAACCTTCATCAAATCGTCTACCGTGCAATCAGGATTGTCGATCATCATGCAGGTTGCGTCAATTGCCTCGCCGAGGTTATGCGGGGGGATGTTTGTTGCCATGCCAACGGCAATACCCGAAGAGCCGTTTACCAACAGGTTCGGGAAGCGCGAAGGCAAGACAACGGGCTCCTGCAAGCTCTCGTCGTAGTTAGGCTGAAAATCTACCGTTTCCTTGTCAAGGTCACGTAGCAATTCCATTGCTGGCTTGTCCAAGCGAGCCTCGGTGTAACGCATTGCAGCTGCCGAATCGCCGTCGATCGAACCAAAGTTGCCGTGGCCGTCAACCAGCGGAACACGCATGGAGAATGGCTGCGCCAAACGAACCATGGTGTCGTACACCGCAGAGTCGCCATGCGGGTGATACTTACCGATTACGTCACCAACGGTACGGGCGGACTTAGCATGGGGGCGCTTTGGGGTGATGCCGCTTTCATTCATCGCATACAGAATGCGGCGATGAACAGGCTTCAAGCCGTCGCGAACATCGGGAAGCGCGCGCGAAACAATAACGCTCATCGAATACTCGAGGAACGACGTGCGCATCTCTTTGCTGAGCTCAGCAGGAAGAACGTTTGCTGCAGCGGCCTGCTGCTCGTCCTTCTCGTCTGTCTCGTTCTTATCTTCTGCCACGAAGACTCCTTCTGTCTTGTTGCTTGAATGTTTTACGTGAAACACTTTGCCGGGTTCCTACCCGGCAACCCTCTTAGAAGTCGAGGAAGCGCACGTCATGGGCGTGCTTCTGGATGAATTCCTTACGGGGCTCAACCTGATCCCCCATAAGTTCGCTTACCACACGCTCAGCTTCAGCTGCATCTTCAATGCTTACCTGGAGCATGGTGCGGGTAGAAGGCTCCATGGTGGTTTCCCAGAGCTGCTCGGGATCCATTTCACCCAAACCCTTGTAACGCTGCAGCGAAATGCTATCTCGGTCGGGAATCTCTGCTAAGCGGGCGGCTAGAGCGTCATCATTGAAGATGTATTCCAACTTCTTGCTGCCCTTCTTCTTCAGGCCGTACAGCGGAGGCTGGGCGATGTAGATATAACCACGTGTAATAAGCTCGGGCATGTAGCGATAGAAGAACGTGAGCAGCAGGATGCGAATGTGAGCACCGTCAACATCAGCATCGGTCATGATGATGATGCGGTGGTAGCGGGCAGCATCCGCGTTGAAATCCTCACCAATATTCGTACCGATAGCGGTAATGAGCGAAGAAATGGTGTCGGAAGAAAGCGAGCGGTGCAAGCCAGCGCGCTCGACGTTCAGAATCTTACCGCGCAGGGGCATGATGGCCTGATACTTGCGGTCGCGAGCTTGTTTAGCAGACCCACCTGCGGAATCGCCCTCAACAATAAAGATTTCGGAATCGGCAGGATTCTTGCTCGAACAGTCAGCCAACTTTCCCGGCAAGCTGAAAGAATCAAGAACACCCTTACGGCGCGTCATCTCGCGCGCTTTACGAGCAGCCTCACGGGCCTTCAATGCCTGAGAGGCCTTGTTGATGATGCGCTTAGCAGGCGTGGGGTTCTCTTCAAGATACTCAGCCAAGCCCTTAGTTACGGCAGTCTGAACCAAGCCACGAATTTCCGTATTGCCCAGCTTGCCCTTGGTCTGACCCTCGAACTGCGGGTCGCGGAGTTTAACTGAAATAACAGCCGAAAGACCTTCTCGGGTGTCGTCACCAGAAAGGTTGCTGTCCTTTTCTTTCAAGATTCCCTTGCTGCGAGCGTAATCGTTGATGGTACGCGTAACACCCTGCTTGAAGCCGTCGAGATGAGTACCACCGTCGATGGTGTGGATGTTGTTCGCAAACGAGAGCACGCCATTAGAAGAATAGGAAGAGGACCACTGCATTGCCACTTCCACCATGCCGTCTTCGTTTTCAGCCTCGAAGTAGATGGGCTTGTTCAGCGTTTCCTTGCCCTCATTGAGGAATTTAACGAAATCCTGAAGACCGCCAAGCGCCTGAAACACCTCGGTACGGGGTTTGCCGTCTTCGCCGGGGGTGCGCTCATCGGCTAGGGTGATCTTCAAACCCTTGTTAAGGAATGACATCTCACGGAAACGGGTTTTCAGCGTTTCGTAATCGAAGATGGTGGTTTCTTTGAAAATCTCAGGGTCGGGCCAGAAGGTTACCGTAGTACCGCTGGTTTTGGAGGTTCCTACCTCATGGAGCTTTTCTTTGGTTTTGCCATGATCGAAAGAAATCTCATATTCCTTGCCATCGCGACGCACGCGCACAATAACCTGAGTGGAAAGCGCATTCACAACAGAAACGCCTACACCGTGCAAGCCGCCGGAAACCTTATAACCTTCGCCGCCGAATTTACCACCTGCATGGAGGATGGTGAGTACAACCTCGACGGTTGGGATTTTTTCCTTGGGGTGCTTGTCTACGGGAATGCCGCGGCCATTGTCGACAACGGTGATGGAGTTGTCCTCATGGATGGTAACCTCAATGTGGTCACAATAGCCAGCAAGAGCTTCATCTACTGCGTTGTCTACAACCTCGTACACCAGATGGTGAAGGCCGCGCGGACCGGTAGAACCGATATACATACCAGGGCGCTTGCGCACTGCTTCAAGGCCTTCCAAGATCTGAATGTCTTGGCCGCTGTAGTGGGATTCGTCTGAAGCCACGTATTTCCTCCTCTTTCTGCTATCTGATACGCCTAAAGCGACGTATCGAGGGGATTTAGAACCTTATTATTATAGCAGAGTAGGCAAGATGCCTTGCCATCTATCAGCGTCAGAGGGCATTCAGAGCGCTTCTGCGGGTATAAAAGCCATCGTGTTGGGCATTTTTTATGAAGAAGACTCATTTCGACGCTTCTGAGCCGTCATAGCGCGTTGAAACGAAGCCCTTAAACGAGGATCCTCGATAGCCGACGTCATTTCTTCTATTCGCGCCGTTTCTTCTTCGCTGAGACTTCGTTCTTTAGGCTGAGTATCTGAGCTAAGGCGCTCGGCAAAGGGGTGCTTGTCCCTATACGGACCCCTTGAAATACGAATCTCAAACACATCTATGGTTGTATTAAAGCGATCGAGATATTCAAAGCGAAGCAACTCCCTGCGGGCATTCAGCTCAGCGGCACACGTTGAGTTGTCCAGATACACCACCAGATCGTACGCCCCAGGAACCGCCTGGCTTTTGAGCAGATACACCGAATTGGTGTGTTTGAGGATAAAGGGATCCACGAGTTCGGCAAACTGGGCATGAGTCTTTTCTATCTTGCGCTGCACAAGAACGCGCTTCTTAACTTCTTCGGGCATCGACGAAGCGAAAGAGGAAAGCGAAGACGAAACGGGGCGGAGGGAATTATTCCGCTCATTCACCACGGCGATATAACGGCGAGGATCGCGTGACGACCCCCAATCGCTATCGAATTCAACCATACCTATTCGCCGCCAATCTGCACCACACGCGCCAACGAGGAAAGCGCCGGGCTTACTTTTTCCGCATTGGTAGCAGTCACAAACGTCTGCACCTCGCCGGAGATCAGAGAAAGCAGCGCATCGCGGCGCGTCGCATCAAGCTCGCTCATCACATCGTCGAGCAGCAAAACGGGGTTCTGGCCCAATCGTTCCGCGATAAGCTCAACCTGTGCCATCTTAAACGCCAGAACTAAACTTCGCTGCTGCCCCTGCGATGCAAACTGCTGAGCATTGAGCCCATCAAGGTAGAACTCTACCAGATCGAGCTGGGGGCCATAAAGGGATATGCGTCGCTCGTGCTCCCTATGAGCATCCTCTTCCATTGCGCTAATGAGTCGCTCCTGAGCGGCGGTCCTGTCAATCGCCTCAACCGAAGGAATGCGGTCGAGATCGAACGACTTGCGGAGCCATGAGGGAACGTACACTAGTTCGACCGATTCGCGTCCGCCCGAAATCTCTCGATAACATTCCTTCAGATAAGGCGAAAGCGCCGCAATCATCTCGCAACGCAAGCGGTACAGCTGCGAGCCGACCGTAGCAACAACCTCGTTGATGCTCTGAAGGAATAGAGGCGAAACGTTCTCCTTCAGATAGCGATTCTTCTGCCGAAGGATCTTTTCATAGTCCTTCCGTACCGCATGGTAATTCGTGCTCAGTTGAGCACCCATCTGATCAACCTGCGCGCGCTTAAACGATTGGGAGCCTTTCACCAGTTCCAAATCTTCAGGAGAGAACAGCACAGAAGGCAACGTGCCCCGGATATCGCGGGGGCGTTTTTTCTTCCCATTGACAAAATACTCGCGTGTTTCACGTGAAACACGCAATTCCATATCAAGATATCGTCCATCGCCGCGTATTGCCGCGGAGAACATGCCCGCATCTTGACCGGCACGAACCAAGTGGCTAGGCACTGAACTGCGAAACGACGAGCAAGCCGTGACAAGCTGGATGCCCTCAAGAAGGTTTGTCTTGCCCACCGCATTCGGCCCAACGATTAGGGTTAGCCCCCCGATGCCATCAAGCTCGAACTGCTCATACGACCTGAAATTACGGCACGCTATGTTTTTGATAGTGAGCCCCATGGAGCCAGAAAACCGCAATCTACACGCGTACGGGCATGATGAGGTAGAGGAAGTTCTCGCCCTCCGCGGCGCGCAGAATGCCAGGCTTCATGGGCCCGAACAAATCAAGATGAACCGCATCGGTATCAATGGAATTCAGACCATCGAGCATAAAGGTAAAGTTGAATGCAATATCAACCGATTCGCCATCAACCTCACAAATAAGATTCTCCTGAGCGTTGCCAATGTCTTGAGAGTTGGTGAGCAGGGTTACCACGCCGGATTCGGCATCGACGCGAACCTGTACAGGGGAAACCTTATTGCTGAGCAGAGAAACACGACGAACTGCATCAGTAAGCGCATGAGTCGAAAGCGTTGCGCGGGTGGAATGACCCTCGGCAATAAGCTGTTTGTAATTCGGGAAGGTTCCCTCGATACGACGGTTGATAAAAGTGGTGTCACGGTAGGTAACCACGATTTGGTTGTCGTTAAGCGCAATCGTAACAGGATCTTCTGACTGAGGAAGCGAAGCAATGTCCTGAAGGAAAGAACCGGCAATAACCGCTTCGAACTCTTCAGGGCATGGCGAATCGAGCTCAGTTTCGGAAACAGCCAGGCGGTAGGAGTCGGTCGCCACCATTTTCAAAGTGGAACCTACGCAAGAAACAAGTACGCCCGTAAGCACAATACGCGTTTCGTCGTGAGAAACGACCTTAGCCGTGCGCTTGACCATCGAAGAAAACGCATTGAAGGGGAACGAGGCTTCCTGATCGGCTTCGATTTCGGGGAAAGCGGGGAAGTCAAGAGGATTGAGCGCTTTCAATGAGAACGTGGTGCTATCGCAGAATACCGTTGCAGTGGTTTCGTCTGCCTCAACACGAACTGCCATATCGGGAAGGTTCTTGATAATGTCACCGAAGAGCTTTGCTGGCACTACCGTTTCTCCGGGCTCTTCCACCATAGCGAAGCACGTTACCTTAATGGAGAGTTCCAGATTGGTGGTTTGAAGGGTGATTCTTCCCTCTTCTGCCTTGATATACACACCAGCAAGAATTGAAAGCGTAGAACGGGTGGAGGATCCTTTAACTACAACCGCTAGGGCGTTTTGAAGCTCCGATTGGTTAACGCTGAATTTCATTGCTGCTCCTGTCCTCTGTTCCTCTTGGCTATGATACCTGTTCTAGCCAAGCTGATTCTCGATTGGCAATCGAGTTGCACAATCGAGTTTTCCTCCCTGTTATTTCCTTCTCTATTCTTTAATAAATAACTAATAATAGAAGTAGTAACCAGGGTGGATATGTTGATAACTTCTCTTTTGCCTGATGAACGCGGAAAAACACCTGTCGGGAACTCTGTGGAAAAGCACCTTGGTTATCCACAGGGAAAACGTGGGGAAAACTTCTTCCACAAAGGTATGGGGTAATCCCCATGTTTTGTCACCGTTTATCAACAGGTTTTAATACTGCTGGATGCGGATTTTTTCGCGCACTGCTTCCAGCTCTTCTCGTAGGTTTCGGTCTTCTTGCATCTGACTTGAAATGAGCTCGCACGAGTGGAGCACCGTAGTGTGATCGCGATTGAAGGCCTTGCCGATATTGCTCAGCGTGGTTTCCGACAGGTCTCGGCACAGATAGATTGCAACCTGCCTCGGCCGAACAATGCTTCTTGCCCTGCCGCGCCCCACGATGTCTTTGTGTGAAACGCCGTAAAAATCTTCAACGGCGGCTTGGATCATCTCTATCGTGATGCGTTTTTTGCCTCCGCCGATAAAGTGATTGCCCAGAAGCTCCTTGACCTGGCCTTCCGAAAGCGTGTGGTCCTTGTTCATCTTCATGGCGAATATCACGTTGGTGATAGCACTCTTCAGTTCGCGAATGTTTGAACTGGAGTTGTCCACGATGTAGTCGAGGATTTCGTCCGTGATAACAAACGATGTGTTTTCTCGGCTCTGGTAGTGGCGAATAAGGCTCTTGATGATGTTGCGCTTCGTCTCGTCGTCGGGTGGCTGAATATCTATCGTGGCTCCCGAGTTGAATCGGGACACGTAGCGTTCGTCGAGGTCGATGTTTTTCGGCGCTCGGTCTGCGGAGAATACAAACTGCTTGCCCTTCGGGATCATCGAATTGAAGATGCGGAACAACGCGTTGAGCGTGCCGGGTTTGCTCTGGAGCCCCTGGATATCGTCGATGAGCAGTACATCCGCCTGCTGGAAATAGCCCTCAAAGTTCTTGAAGCTTTGCTTATCGACGCTCTTTTCTATTGCTGCGTCTGAGTAGCGGTTTACCAGTTCCATCGAATCGATGTAGCACACGTTGAGCTCTGGGCGGGTTTCCTTGATGTAGTTCTGAATCGCGCACATAAGGTGCGTTTTTCCCACGCCGGATCGCCCATATATAAAGAGTGGGTTCAACTCGGACGAACCGGGGCGGTCCGCTACCTCCACTGCCATGTTGTAGGCCATGCGGTTCGACTCTCCAATAACGAAGGAATCGAAGGTGAGCGCTGCTTCCCCTGTTGCCTCGTTGTCGTTGTCGTTCGTCTCTGTTTTCTGCGATTGCGGCTCAGATGCTTCTGCCTGCGCTACCGAATGGGTGGGTTGGGGCGCGGGGGCGTTAGCGGACTGGACGCCTGGAACAGGCGCGTTCTGTGCGCTTGCTGCTGCGGGTGTCGGTTGCGCCTGGACCGCTTGCGGTGCGACAGCGGGGGCCGAAGGGGTCGCCGCGGGTGCGGGCTGAGCTGCAGGTGCCGGTGCCGCTGCGGTGGGGTCGACCTCTATCAGCACCTGAAAGTCCAGGTTGTATAGATCGCCGAGTGCCTTCTGGATATCTTTCAGATAATGCTTTTCGATCCAATCTTTAATAAAGGCATTGTCCGAGGTGAGCATGATGAAACCAGGGCTTGCTGCCTGGATTTGAACACGCGAGAAGAACGCATCGATTTGAGATGCGTTAATGGTGGGATACGACTTCAGTTGTCGCATCAGGTCTGTCCACGTCTGTTCGATATCCATAAGGTTCTACGTAGTTCCATTCCGTTGGCGTGGGATGCGCCGTCTGTCGTTTACAAGGATAGGGCAACCTGCGTGCCTCGCGGGGTGAGCGTTCTCTTCTTATTCACCTTTTCCACGAGACCGGCCTCTTCCATCTTTGAAAAAGCGGTATGAACGCTAGCCACGGCGATGTCGGTAGCCTTGCTGACTTCGCTTACTCCTAGGGTGTTGTTCGGAAGAAGGGCTTTAAGCACGGCAGCTTCGTTTTCGGTGAGGTCGGGGATCTGAACCGCCTCAATTTCTTCGTCTGTTGTTCGCGACGCAACCAGGCTGATGGTCACCACCGAGCCCTGATTCACGTTGTCTTTGATCTCGATATGGCCGTGAGAGGTACTTAAGTAGTCCTTCACAATGGGTAAGCCCGACCCTACGCCTCGTATGTAGCGTTTCATCGGCTCGATGGCAGAGGAAAATCCTGGTTCTTGTACGAGATCTTTGTTCTTGATGCCTGGGCCCTGATCCGCAAAGCGAATGGTATTGCCTTGGTCGAAAATTGATACCACCACTTCGTTGAAGTTGGCGTGAATGAAATTTTCGGATACTTCCCTGATCACGGTGTAAGGGATCACCCCGCCTGCTTCTTTGGCGTTTTTGTAGGTCAAGGAAGCAATGTGCTCGATGTATTCGTGTGTGGGACCGCCCTGCACTTGTATTACGCGTGGCGCTGTTTTCAGCGAATCATATATTGCAATGCGCGCGGGCGTGGTTATGTGATGGTAATCGAAGCTCTGCGAAGGTGCCGTCTCTTCGACGGATTCAATGATGCCGCCATTCATTGTGTGGGCGTAATCTTCGCCATACGTTGCTGGTTCCACAAAGGAGGGCACGAAAGGCTGCCCGCCCTGGTAGGCATCCGAAGCCGGTTGCTGCGTCGTTTGGGGGTAGGGCTGCGCCGCCGCTGGCTGCATAACGTGTGGGTTTGCTGCTGCGGCGAACTGCTGAAACGCTTGTTGTGAATAGCCAGTCTGTGGTTGCTGGTATCCAATAGGGTAGCCTGGGAATCCCTGGGCTGCGACCTGCGGCTCTGGGTTGTTGGCCATGTTGGCGGAAAACGGTTGCCCTTGCGATGGTTGGCCGTTGACGTTTGCCGTTTGCACCGTGGGGGGCAGGTTGTGCGCTGGTACGGTGTAGCCAGGTTGTGGATAACCGCCATAAGGCATGCCGTAGGGCATGCCTGGATAAGGCTGCATTTGGGCACCCTGAGCAGGATAGGAAGGGAATTGCCCCTGTCCGTACCCGTAGGGAGGAGTGGATGTCTGGGCGGGCTGAGTGTTTGGCGCTGTCGCTTCGGTTGCAGGCCTCTCCTCGTTATAGGAAGGATATGGCACCGACCCTTGTTCCCCCGCTTGTTCCATCGGCTGCATATGTGGTGCGTTTTCTTGGTTCATGATGCTTTCCGATTTTTTTTCAAAACATGAGAAAAAGAGCCCGACCGATATTCCTTTATAAGGCATAGATCGAGCTGATTTTTCATTCATTCTAGACGGTTATTCACACTTTTTCAAACTTTCCACCGTCTTTTCCTCGTGTTTTCGAAGTTTTCAACATTCTTTCAATAAAATGTGGAAAACATTGAAAACGCCTGAAGAAAAATGTGAAAAACTTGAAAGGCATTTTGGAAAACTATTTTGGAAAAGTAGTTTTTGCGCTTTCACTTCTAGCTGTTGAAGTCAAGGTGTTTAAACCGCTTCGCTGATATGCATACAGCAGGCAAATTGAGGTGTTGATAACAATAAAAGACCAGCTAAAAGCCTGTATTTTATGAAATTTGAACCGCTTTTCCACCTATATTACGGAGACGAGTTTTTGTTTCCTGAAAGGGTTGCTGCAACCTCTGGGATAATGGTGGGGAAGTATCCTGAAACACCTGGAAAGTTATCAACATTATCCACAATGCTATATAAACAAATTGTGTATAAGTTGCTTTCCTTGGGGAAAAGTGAGGTGGACAAACTATGAAGATCGCTATCCCGTTGGATAAAAAAGGCATGCTGCCCGATCGTTTTGGAAAATATTCGTCTCCGGAACTGCGTCGTGACGGCAACAATATTTGTTCGTTCCCCATCGAGGTGTCGGGTGTGCCTGAGGGGGCTAAGTCCCTTGCTCTTTCGTTCGTTGATTATGACTCCATTCCCGTATGTGGCTTTGCCTGGATTCACTGGGCTGCATGCGGAGTGAGCCCTGATACTGCCTTGATTCCCGAAAACGCCAGCCATAGCGGTGAATTTTCCTTCGTGCAGGGTTCAAACAGCTGCTTGTCTCGCGCCGAGGAGACAAGCGAAGAAGTGATTCGTGGGTACATCGGACCGTGCCCGCCCGATAAGGATCACCGTTATACGCTTACGGTGTATGCGCTTGATTGCGAGCTGGATTTGCAACCTGGCTTTTATTTCAACGAGCTCCACTGGGCCTTGCAGGGTCATATCCTCGATAGCGACGAACTAGATGTCGTTAGTAGGGCGTAGCGCAGCCGCCGTTTGCGTGTTCATTCTGTGTTGACCCGTGAAATAGGGTGCCTGACTTCTTTCTTTATTATTGACGCGCGGCTTCTTCATCGTATAATTTCGAAGTTACTGTAAATCTGAAAGGAAAAGTAATGAAGCGCACCTATCAACCGAACACCCGCAAGCGCGCAAAGACTCACGGCTTCCGTGCACGTATGGCTACCAAGAGCGGCCGCGCCGTTCTCTCTGCTCGCCGTGCAAAGGGCCGCAAGCGTCTCTGTGCCTAACTTTCCTTGTGAGAAACCGTGTTAGGAACCATCAAATCCAGCACTGAGATCTCCTACCTGTTCTCGCACGGAAAAAGACATGCAACTCCCTGCGTAACTATGATCGTGTACCGGGGAGATACCCAACACGGCCCTAGTGGCCGTGTTGCTTTTATAGCGGGCAAGAAGAACGGTAATGCGGTGTGGCGCAACTCAGCGAAGCGCCGCTTGCGTGCTGTTTGCCACGATATCGGTGGCCCTTGGCCGGAGTTGAATGTCATTTTCATGGCTAACAGGAAAACAACGCGTGTTGAATACCAGAAGCTGGTTTCCACATGCAAGAAGATCATGGAATCGTATTAAGGCAAGTATTTGGTCTTGAAGGTCTGGTCGAAAATATCAGCTATCCCCAAGGGGGTTCTGTTGTTGATGATCAAGTTCTACCGTCTTGCTATATCGCCACTGCTCCCCGCAACTTGTCGGTTTATTCCCACTTGTTCGGAATATGGACTTGTTGCGGTTCAGCGATTCGGTTTCCTTAAAGGTCTGTATCTTACCTGCAAGCGCATTCTGCGCTGCAGACCAGGTGGAGGCCGCGGGTATGACCCCGTGCCGGATACCTTTCATCTTTAATAATCAACCCCCGAACCGAGAGGACAAAGGTACACATGTGGGACGCGTTTAAAGACGCCATATTCTGGTGCATCGATGCTATGTATGGCTTCGTTGCCGACTGGGGTTTGGCGATCATCATCGTGACGCTTATTCTCCGTCTTATCCTGTTCCCCCTTATGCAGAAGCAGATCCGCTCTTCGTATCGAATGCAGCAGTTCTCTCCTCGCATCCAGGAGATCCAGGAAAAGTACGCTGACGACCAGCAGCGTCAGGCTGAGGAAATGCAGAAGGTTTATGCAGAGATCGGCTTCAACCCCATTACCGGTTGCTTGCCCCTGTTCCTTCAGATGCCTATCTTCGTTGCCCTGTTCCAGGTATTGCAGGAAATGGGCTCCCGTACCGAAGGCATGACCTACTCCTTCTATAATGTTTTGCCTTCGCTGCTCTCTTCGCCTTCCGCGATGTTCGGCCAGGGCTTCTTGGAGTTCTTGCCCTACGGCATCCTTCTCCTTCTGTTTGCATTCTGCACCTTCCTGCCCTCCTTGCTTCAGCAGATGGGTACGAACAGCCCGCAGAAGACGCAGACCATGATTATGATGGGCATCATGTCCCTGTTCATGCTGTGGCTTGGTTGGGGTTCTCCCACCGGCGTTTTGCTGTTCTGGGCAACTTCTTCTGTATTCGGCGTTCTGCAGCAGGTAATCTCTACTAAGGTTATGAAGCATAAGGACGAAGAAGTCGAAGCTGAAAAGGTTGAGGTTAAGCCCGTGGAAGTCAACGTGGTTCGCAAGGAAAAGAAGCCTCGCCCTCACAAGAAGAGCAAGTAACGCTACTTCACATATTTTTTTGCCGTCTCCTCCCCTTCGTGGTTCTACTGCGGAGGGGAGATTTGAATGTAAGGAGTTTTCAATGGAGAAAGAGAACATGGTTCAGGACGAATCCTCATCTCAGGAATACGAAGGTGGGGGCCAATATTCCGAAGAGGAAGTGGACAGGATCGCCGATACGGCAATCGAGGCCATTCAGGATATCTTGAAGTATTTCAATGTCGGAGAAGTGACCATCGAAGAGTATGAAGGTGACGAAGGTGAGCTTATCCTTGACATCACTGGTGACGATTTGGCTGTTTTGATCGGTCGCCACGGTCGTACGCTCGATTCGCTTCAATTCCTTATTTCGTCTATCACGTCTCGCATTGTTGGTCATCGCTATCCCATCGTGGTCGACGTTGAAGGCTATAAGGCTCGTCAGCGTCAGAAGATCGAGGACATTGCTTTGAATGCAGCCGATAAGGCAGTAGACCAGGATCGCAGCATTAAGCTCCGCCCCATGACTCCCTACGAGCGTCGCATCGTGCATATTGCTCTGCGCGGAGATGATCGCGTCGAAACCGTTTCCGAGGGCGAGGGTCGCGCCCGTCGTGTCGTGGTAAGCCCACGATAGGGATCCTGGCATGAGTGCTGAACAACATGCGCCCAACAAAAGGCAGAGGGAGCTACTCGATAAGCATCTTGAACTGGTTATCGAGGAAAACAAGGTAACGAACCTTACCCGAATCGTTGATTGGGAGTCTGCTCAGGTTCTTCACGTTGAGGATTCGCTCGCTGGCCTTCCTGAAGTTGAGGAGGCGCTGGAAGGTCCGTATCTCGATATGGGCTCGGGCGCTGGGTTTCCCGGTATTCCCTTGGCGATCATGACGGGGAGGGAAACCCTTCTTGCTGATTCCGTTGGCAAGAAGACGCGCGCCCTTGATTCGTTTGCCGCCGAGCTTGGTATTGACGACATTGTCTCAACCTACCATGGGCGCATTGAGGATCTTGCGTTGCAGCAGCCTAACCACTTCTCATTGGTTACTGCCCGCGCGCTTTCCTCCCTGGCTTCACTGCTCGAGCTTGCATCGCCCTTGTTGGCTAAAGGCGGACGCTTGGTATGTTACAAGACCCACAGTGAATCAGGGGAACTTGAGCATGCTCGGGAAATTGCTCGCAAATTGGGAATGGAATTCGTTTCTTCGAGAGGATTCACGCTTTCCGATGGAGAGACGAGTCGAGCCATCATCGTATTTCGGAAGCGATGTAATCCTTCGATGAAGCTTCCCCGAAGAGTCGGTATGGCACAAAAGAAACCATTTTAAGAAAAGAGTCCTTGGAATTATTCCAAGGACTCTTTTTTTGTTCTTTGAGCGTTCTGAAGGGTCCTGTGTTGAACTTACTGCGCTAAAAGGGCTTTGAGGCTCTTTGTAAGAGCCTGTTTTCTATATTTTGAGTATCTATTCAAGTCTGTTTCTGTTTGGCTGTTATAGAGCTTCGTGTGGCCTCGTTTTTTCTTGGGTTCCTTTTTGTGTACTGGTTTCGGGAAACCGACGTTTGCTTGATCGTTGTTTGGGAATGGAAATGCGGTGCTTCGAGGAAAAACCGTATACCTTTCTATTTTCTAAAGGGTATGGCAAGGGTATTATCAAATAATCGAAACAAAGGGGCATTTTGCTCTGCTTCTGGGCTATCCCATTATGCTGTCCGTCAAACGGAGTTGTGTTTCGCTGATTTTGTTGTATAGCGTCAATCTTGTTTTTTGTTCGATGAGATGTGGGGTATTTTGTTATTTTTTATGTTTGCTGTTTCACGTGAAACAGCAAACATTTGCTTACCCTTTATAGGGTATTCAAGTGAAGCAATAGTTTGTCTGGTAGGCAAAAAAGAGAGGAGAGCTCGTGGGGCTGTTCGGTAGTCGAAAAAAAGCAAAAAATGTTCCCGTGACTTCCGTGACTGAGCGCAGTCAGAACCCTGAAGAGATCAAAGAAGAGGTTCTTCAGAGCAGCTACGACGAAATCAATGAACATGCAGAGGTGGTCGAGCGAACCTCCGAGCATGAAGAAGCTGCAGAGGAAACTGATCCGGAAATGGAGTCTACTTCCTCGGAAGACGGCGTTGAAGCCGAAGATGAAGATGACGACGATATTCGCACCTTTATCCCCTTCCGCGACAAGCCCAAGGTGGCTCATGCGATCGGGCAGACAAAAATCCTTGCTATCATCAACCAAAAGGGCGGCGTTGGTAAGTCGACCACTGCGGTGAATCTTTCCGCTGCTTTAGGTGCTATGGGTAAAGAAGTCCTTTTGGTCGACCTTGACCCTCAGGGTAATGCAACAAGCGGTTATGGTATCGACAAACGAGCTCTTGATGGGTGCGTTTACAACGTGCTGCTTGGTGAAACGCCTGTCGAAGAGGTAATTCTGTCTTGTGTTGCCGAAGGTGTTGATGTTCTGCCCTCTACTATCAGCTTGGCTGGCGCAGAGGTTGAATTGGTTAACGAGATGGCGCGAGAGAACCGCTTGAAAAGCGCTCTCGGCAGCCTGCGCGGCCGCTATGATTACATCCTTATCGATTGCCCGCCTTCCCTCGGTCTGCTCACCATCAATGCCTTGGTTGCTGCTGATAAGCTCCTGGTTCCCATTCAGTGCGAGTTCTACGCATTGGAAGGTGTGACAAAACTCCTTGATTCGATGAAACGTGTCAAAAGCATCCTAAACCCGAGCTTGGATATCTTTGGAATTGTTCTCACTATGTACGATTCCCGCACCAATCTTGCCAACCAGGTGGTTAATGAGGTCCGTTCGTTCTTTGGGGACGAGGTCTTCGAGACGTTGATTCCCCGTACCGTTAAACTGTCCGAAGCTCCTAGTTACGGACAGTCGATTCTCGAATATGCTCCCGACAACAAGGGAGCCCTTGCCTACAACGATCTTGCCAAAGAGGTGATTGCTCGTGGCTAAGCAGAAAAGTGGCTTGGGGCGTGGCCTCAATGCTTTGTTTGACGATAGCCCCGCTTATACCCAGAAGCCTTCTGCTCCTGAGACTCTCAAAGAGCAGGAAAGGAGCGTGCCTGAACCGTTAAGCGAAGAACCTGCTCAGAAGAAGCAGGAATCCGCTGGTGTTCTTCATCAAGCTCTTCAGGAACGTACCGCTAAGCGTTCTTCGGGGAAACCGGTTGATCCGTCTTCTGATATCTATATTTCTGAAGATGCGCTTGAAAATGCCAAAGTTGTTTCACGCGAGGCGCGCAAGCCCGCTATGCGTGCTGGTTCTGGCACTTTCAGCTCCGCTGGTTCGGTGTCCATGAGAACTCCCGCTCCTAAGCCGCGCGTTGCAGCGGAGCGTCAGGTTAGGAAGCCCGCTAAGCCGGTTGTCGAGCCTGCACTGGAGGTTTCAAAGAAGGAAAACAAGCCATTCGATTCCAAGGGGCTTACGGCAACGGTTAAGCTTGACCTGATTCACCCCAATCCTGATCAGCCTCGCACCAATTTCAAGCCAGGTGAAATTGAGGAACTTGCAGGGTCTATCAAAAAGGAAGGCCTTCTTCAGCCTATTTTGGTTCGCAAAATTGGGAACCAGTATCAGATCTTGGCTGGTGAGCGCCGCTATCGAGCATGCAAGAGTTTGGGTATGGAAGAGGTTCCCGTTCGTTTCTGGGAAGCCGACAACGACAAAGCCCTTGAACTTGCTTTGATTGAGAATATCCAGCGATCCGACCTTAACCCTATTGAAGAGGCTTATGGTTATAAGCGCCTTATGGAGCGCAAGGGGATGACGCAATCAGAGGTTGCCCAGACGGTTTCCAAGGGACGATCTACTATCGCTAATGCTCTCCGTCTGCTTGATTTGCCTGAGGAAGCTCAGCAACTCTTGTTTGAGGAGAAGATCACCGCCGGCCATGCTCGCGCCATCCTTTCTGTTGATGACGCGGAGGGTAGGAAGAAACTTACCGAAAAGCTTAAGAATGAAAAGTTGAGCGTTCGCGAAACCGAAGCACTGGCTCGTCTGATGAATGGTCGTGAGAAGGCTGGTTCGGCAGCTGCGAAACGCGTTCCTGCTCCTCCGAGTTTCAAGAAGGCTGCGAAGGGGCTTACCCGTTTCCTTTCCGCTCCGGTTCGCGTCAAGACCGTTAAGGGCAAGAACAAAATCGAGATCCAATTTAAGGATGAAGAGGAACTTCAGCGTATCCTGCATCTTATTGAAGAGTCGCAAGCGGGAAAATAGGGACAGGCACCAGATTCCCACTTGCGCCACAGTGTACAAAACCAGGGCCCCGCTCGCGAGTTTCATCGTAAGCGGGGCCCTGGTTGTTGGGTAGGGACCTGGTACCTGTCCCTATTTTCCAGTTCTCTACATTTTGTTTTTCAGTTGACCGCAGGCTCCGTCGATATCGCTTCCGCGTGAATTGCGGATAGTGGCTTCCTTGCCTGCGCTTTTCAGTTCCTTAACCCAGCGCTGCTGCGTTGCGGTGGAGCTTGGCTTGTAGAGACTTCCCTCGACTTCGTTTACTGAAAGAAGGTTGACGTGGCATAGGAGGCCATCGCAGAAATCGATTAGCGCTGCGAGGTTTTCTTCCGTGTCGGTGACTCCCTTGATAAGGAGATATTCGAAGCTGACACGACGGCCAGTTTTCTCGATATAGGATCGAAGGGCCTTCTTCAGGTGCGGTAAGGGAATGTTGCTGCAACGCGGCATGATTTCATTGCGCACATCCTGCAGAGCCGAATGAAGGGATACTGCTAACGTGAATTGCTCGGGCTCGTTTGCGAGGCAATCAATTCCCTGAATAATGCCACATGTCGATACCGTTATATGACGAGCGCCGATTTCAAGGCCGTCTTTTGCGTTGGCGAAGCGAAGCGCTTCTAGGGTTGCTTGGTAGTTCTGGAATGGTTCGCCTTGTCCCATTGAAACTAAATTAGTGACGCGACAGCCGAAATCGTTTTGTACAGCTATGATCTGGCAAATCATTTCAGCGGAAGAAAGATTGCGGGTAAGCCCCTCGTGTCCCGTGGCGCAAAAAGTGCACCCCATGGCACATCCTGCTTGAGTGGAGAAGCACACGGTAAGGTGCTTGGGCTCGTCTTTGCGCTCTTTCTTGTCGAATGAGGGGATCCCGACAGCTTCTACCTTGGCGCCATCGGCGTATTCGAATACGTATTTACGCGTACCGTCGTTGGATACTTGCTTGTTAATCACTTGCGGCTCAATCAAAGGGTATTCGTTTGACAGGACATCCCGAAGACTCTTGGGCAGATTGGTCATTTCGTCATAGGAGTGAGCTCCTTTCTGGTAAAGCCAGGAAGTGAGCTGTTTGGCGCGAAAGCGCGGCTGTCCGAGATTTTCCAGAATAGTGGGAATTTCGGACAGGTTGAATGATTGGATTGCGTTATTCATGCTTAGTATTATACGCAACCAAGTGGTTACCGCGTGGTGGTAGCAGAGTGGCAACGTGCGTTTGCTATACTCACTATCGGCTAACGTATCAAGCCTTTCGGCAGCAGTGCCTTGGGCTTTACTTGTATGAAAGCGAGAACCATGTCTTGTTCTTTCGATCCTAAACAAATTCGTGTTGCTCTGCTTGCGGGAGGCAAGAGTGGAGAGCGTTCCATTTCCCTTGCTTCTGGTGAAGGGGCGAAGGAAGCTTTGCTCGAAGCGGGCTTTCCGGTAACTGTTTTCGACCCCGCCAACAAAGAAGACTTGCTGGCTTTGATTCAAGGTGATTTTGACGTTGCTTTCCTAGCTCTTCATGGCAAGTACGGCGAAGATGGCACCATCCAAGGATTTTTGGAAACCATCGGACTTCCCTATATTGGCCCAGGCGTTTGGTCGAGCGCCACTGCTATCGACAAACCCAAGACGAAGCTTTGCTATGAGCGTGCCGGCATCCCTACCCCTCGTTCTATGATGCTTGACGCTCACCATATCGACATTGATGCCATCATTGCTGAAGTAGGTTCGCGCTGTGTTGTGAAAGCTGCTACGGAAGGTAGCGCTTTGGGTGTGTATCTGTGTGAAGGTGCTGAGGAAATTGCCGATGCGATCGATAAGGTATTTCAGGTAGATACGTGTGCGTTTGTTGAGAGCTTTGTTTCAGGCGAAGAGTTCACCGTTGCCGTATTGGGCAACGAGGACCCGTGCGCTCTCCCTGTTATCAAGATTGTTCCTTCCCACGAGTTCTACGATTTTGAGTCGAAGTACGCCCAGGGAGGGTCGCAGCATATCTGCCCTGCGCCCCTATCCGAAGAAGATACCAAGCGCGCTATGGAGCTTGCGGTCGCCGCCCATAAGACGCTTGAGTGCCGCGGTGTTTCTCGTAGTGACCTCATCAAGGATGACGAAGGAAATTTTTGGGTTTTGGAAACGAACACCATTCCTGGCATGACGGCAACATCGCTTCTTCCCGATGCTGCTCGTGCAGCTGGCATGAGTTTTGCTGAGCTCTGCACCAAGCTCATTTCCTATGCCTTGGAAAATTAAGTAGACATCTGTCGCAAACGTAAAACCCCTTGTCGGCGAAACGAACCACACCCTCCGATTCGGATTGAAATAAGTCCGATTTCGAGAGGTGTGGTCCTGAATGCGGCAAGGGGTTTTCTTTATGGTGGCGTTTCACGTGAAACGCCACTGAATGCCTATAGCGCGGTTAGGCGGAAGATTGGCTAGAACGCCCCGCAGGAATGAAGCCCGAAAACAATAAGGGCGACAACGGCGAGAAGGAATATCCAGCTAACTACCGTGCAGCCCATGTTGCCCTTGCGCGCCTGCTTTACCAAACGCTCCGTTCCAGTGCGTTGCGTTTTCACCCAAGCGGTGCCCTTGTCCTTGTTGGGGAAGGGAACGCGTCCCGAAGGAACCCATTCGCCCTGAGTTTCGACAACCTTCTTGAGAGAGTCGCGACCAAGGGAGACGTCGGGGCGTATTCCTTCGCCGAGCTGCTTTCCGACATTTTCTATAAATGTAGAGAAGGCGACTTCATATTCTGGGTCATAGGAAATGATAAGAACCTGACCCCAGTAAAGGCCTGGTTCAGGCTTTTCCGTGAAAGCAACGAGTGCAAGCAAGGCAACGGTGTTCCATCCTTTGGCGTTGCAGAGATCAACCTTTTCAGCGGTTTTTTCGTCGATGGTGCCCATGCGCTTGCCGAAGGGATTCACGATCCATGCCGTGCGCTTGCCATCAACGTATTCCTGCTCGATAGAGAATGCGTCGCCAATTATGTTGTCTGCGCCTAGAAATGCCGCAGCATCTTCTTTGCTTTCGGTTTCAAAACGGGCGTACATGGAAAAATAGCCAATATCTGACATGTTTTCTCCTAGAAGTGATTCAGGCATTAGAGATAAAGAATTCCATAAATGATAGTCTTACTAGTATGGAAACACAAAATGCAGAAGCCGCATCAAGGCTTGACACTTACATTCTCGAAAACACCCCTCAGCGCATCCGCGATCGCTACCATTCGCTTAGCAGCTATGCGAAAGAGCACTCGTTTGGTGAACTGGATGAAGACGTTGTTGTTATCGATACCGAAACGACGGGTTTCTCCTTCAACCACGATGAGCTGATTCAGATTGCTGCAGCGCGTATGGTTCATGGTGAAATCGTCGGCTGGTACGTAACGTTCGTAAATCCCGGGAAACCGATCCCCGAAGAGGTTGCTCACCTTACCAACATCAGCGATGAAGATGTGGCGAATGCTCCCGACCCCAATACTGCCGTTGCAGGTTTGGTTGAGTTCGTTGGCTCTTCCGATGTGGTTGCTCATAATGCAAATTTCGATAGAACTTTCTGCACGAAGTACCCCACGGGTGAGGTATTGAGGCAGAACTGCTGGATTGATTCCCTCGATCTGGCGAAAATCGCGCTACCTCGTCTAACCTCTCATCGCTTGCTCGATTTAGTGCGTGCGTTTGGCGGGCCCGACTCCACCCATCGCGCTGATGATGATGTGGCGGCAACGTGTCTCGTGTATCGGGTGCTTTTGGCTGCGGTTGACACCATGCCTGCCCCTTTGCTCCAGCATATTGCCGATATGTGTGATAGCGACACTTGGAATACCGAGCGTGTGTTTAAGTGCCTTGCCGCTATGAAGGAAAGCGAGGGGCCGTACAGTTTGCGTTCATCGCGTAAAGCGGCAGTGGCTCAGGCTTCGGCTCCCTTGCGCCCTGATATTAATGTTCCTGATTCTTCCCCCGTGGGCAAGGAGCTTCCTCCTGCGGGTAGCGAAGCCCCCGAGCTTTCTTTCGCAACCGATGCGGAAATTTCTGAAGCCTTTTCCGTTGAGGGTTTATTGGGCTCTTTGTACGAGGAATATGAGTCGCGCGAAGAACAGCGCGAAATGGCCTTTGCGGTAAACCGCGCTTTGGCAACGTCTCGCAATCTTGCTGTAGAAGCTGGCACCGGTGTTGGCAAATCGATGGCCTACCTGGTTCCCCTTGCCCTGGCGGCACAGAAAAACGGTATCACCGTGGGTGTAGCCACAAAGACCAATGCATTGCTGGATCAGCTGGTTCATAAGGAGCTGCCTCTTCTTTCGAAGGCTCTCGGCATCACGTACGCTCCTTTGAAAGGGTTCAGTCACTATCCTTGCCTTCGCAAGGTGGATAGCTTGGTCAACCAAGGGCCATCGGTAATTCATTATCGTAAGCAAGAAATCAATCAGGCACCTGCTTTGGCGGGTCTACTTTCGTTTGTAGAACAGAGTGACTACGACGATATGGACGCTCTGAAAATTGATTACCGCGCTATTCCCCGTTGGCGCATTGGGACCAAAAGCAACGAATGCTTGCGTCATAAGTGCCCCTTCTTTGGACGAAGCTGCTTTGTCCATGGCGCCCGCGAGCAAGCTCAGCGATGCGATGTCGTGGTAACGAACCATAGCTTGCTTTTCTGGGATGTCCGCTTCGAAGGTGGGCTGCTGCCCCCTATCCGCTATTGGGCTGTAGACGAGGCTCATGGTGCGGAGGAAGAAGCGCGCCGCGCACTTGCCCTCTCGGTGTCTTCCGATTCGCTGAGGGCGCTTGCTTTGCGCGTAAATGGGGAAGGTTCACACAATGTTCTTTCTCGAGTGGAGCGAAGCGCTCAAGCTCCAGAGGACGGCCGCGCGTTGTATGAATCGCTTATTGCCAAAGCGCGCACCTGTGCGGGTGCCTTCGCGATGGCGACGGAAGAGTTCTGTCTCGGAGCGAAAGATCTTCTGGTGTTCGATCCGAAGACCCGCTCGCGTGGATACGAGTACTTTGACCTCTGGCTAAACGACGAGATTCGCCATGGTGATACGTACCGAGGTGTCGTGAATCGTGCGCGCGCGGTATACGACACCTTGGAAAAGCTGATCCGTGCTTGCCGCGACATCGTTGCTTATGCGGAACAAATCGAAGACACAACAAGCGCCCAGAGGGAACTCGCCCTGGCTGCGCTTGAATTGAGGGAGGCGTACGATGCCCTTGATGAGATGTTCTTCCATGACAGCGATAACCATGTGTATTCGGTTCGCCTTAATCGGACAAAGGGTACGTTGGATGAAATCTTTACGGTTCAGCCGCTCGATGTGGGCAAGTCGCTAAACGAGAGTCTTTATGCTGAAACGCGCAGTGTTATATATGCTTCGGCAACTCTGGCGGTCGACGGACAGTTCGATGCGTTCGAGCGTGCCGTTGGCTTCAACGAAGGGGAAGATTCTCGGGCTGATGTGCTGAAGGTTGATTCAAGCTTTGATTTCGATGCCAATATGCGGGTCTACGTTCCAACGGATATGCCAGAACCTCAGGATCCTGCTTATCTTCCAACCCTGGAATCGTTCCTTGTTGATTTGCACAAGGCCCAGAGAGGTTCGATGCTTACGCTATTTACCAACAGGCGCGAAATGGAACAGTGCTTTGATGGCGTTCATCCCGCTTTGAAGGAAGACGATTTGCGTTTGGTGTGCCAAAAATGGGGCGTTTCCGTTAAGGGCCTTCGCGATGACTTCTTGAAAGATGAGCATTTGAGTCTCTTTGCTCTGAAGAGCTTCTGGGAGGGTTTTGATGCTCCAGGCGCAACGCTCAAGGGCGTTGTCATCCCCAAGCTGCCTTTTGGCCTGCCTACCGATCCTCTTTCATGTGAACGTCAACAACGTGATGATCGCGCTTGGGCTCACTATTCGCTGCCCCATGCGGTTATCGAGGTAAAGCAGGCGGTTGGAAGGCTTATTCGTAAATCGAGCGACCGCGGCATTGTGGTCTTGGCTGACAAACGCCTGATAACCAAGTATTACGGCAAGAAATTCCTGAATTCGTTGCCGAGCAACAATATCGTTATGATGCCTTGCTCGGATATCGTTGCCGAGGTTGCCGACCGTGCGGCGATCGAGTCTCTTGCGCGCGTAGCCGGAGGTTCGCATTCGTGATGGCCCGCAAGAAAAAGCGAAGCGGCCGTGGCCTTGGGCATAAGGAAACCCAGGTTCTTCATCTGAAAGAATTCTCGCAGGGAAAGCCTAACGAGCTTTCCCTGAATGTCCTTGAGCAGAAAGCTGCAGCGCAGGATGAGCCCTCGCGTGGCGCCAAGTGGCGTCTTCCAAGCTTCAGGAAGGGCGCTTCAACCGCAGGGGGCAAGGAAAAGAACCTAACAGCAGAAAAAGCAACCAAGCGAAATTCGGCTGAAGTGAAGCCCCAGCCTTCTGAACGTAAAACATTTTTAGGCGCAGATTCTCAGGCGGAAATAGCTCGCAGGAAGCAACGCCGCAGATGGTATCGCCGTTTCAGCGTCGCACTCGTGGCGGTTGTTTGCATAGGCGCGATTGGCGTAGGGGGGTATTGGGCCTACCAGCAGTACGAGCGACTGAATACCAGCGTCGGTGTGCTGCGTGAAGCTTGCGAGCTTGTTAAGCAAAGCGATGAAACCACGGTTGCTATCGACAAATATTTTCAGGATACGTTTGGTGACGATACCGTTTCTCGCGCGCAGGAATTAAGTGCAGCTATTCCCGATGCCAAAGACCAACTTGAGTCGGCTCGCGTGTATGCTCAGAAGGCAGAGTCGGAGCTTGACGGATCCCAGCGCGACAAAGAGGCGGCGCAACGGGCCTTGAATGCTATTGCGGTTCGTGAGGAGCTTCTTGATGTTGCCGATCAGCGTATGAAGGAAGATGTTGCGGCAAAGCAAGGCATCGACGCCATGAATGAGGCATGGAGTTGCATCCAAGAAGGGAATGCCCTTTTGACGCAGGCGGCAACTGTTGTTTCGGACACAACGGCGGACAACGTGGCGAAATCAACCGAGTTCACCACTTCTGCCCAGGCTCAATTCTCAAAGGCGAAGGAATGCATTGCGAAGGCGAAGGGCTTCTATCCCGCGGCGAATTTCGATGCCTCGCTGGCTTATGTCAACAAGCGAATCGATGCGACCAATGAAGCGCTTGCCTCAAACGCGGCGATCCTTATACAAGACAAAGCGACTGCCGAGTCCCACAACGATGCTTATAACAGAGCCGATCAGGAGGCTGTGGAAATGGCAAAAGCGTTGCCGAAGCAATTTAGCCAGCCTGTGGTTGATGCTTATGCCAGCGCAACAGCCGATTTAGTTTCTCGCTATGACAGTCTTCGTTCGGACGCTGCATCAAACGATGCTTATTTAAGAGAGTATCTTGGGCAGGATTAGCAGCAGGCTAACTGATATGTTTCACGTGAAACCTCCCATCTGCGATAAGTGGATGGGAGGTATTTTTATGCAGATAGAAAGGCACTTCTTTGCGCAATGCGGTAGACAAGGTGAACAAACGGTTCATATAAAGGCGAAACGAGTCAAATGACGTATACTTGTACAGTCTATATCCATGTCAATCGCTACTCACTTATATAAGCGTGGAAACAAAAGGGGCTCTCCATGGCTGAAATAATCGACGATATCGCCTATCTCACGCAAGAGATAGGTCCGCATCCTGCGGGTACCGAGGAGGAACAGAGGGCTGCGCTCTATCTTGCCGACCAGATGCAGAAAGAGGCAGGTTTCGCGACGGTGGTGGAAGACTTCCAGTGTGTAACCAACGATCAGCTCCCGAACATCATTTGTTTCGGTGTTGCTTTGCTTGGTGCCGTTCTTTCTATTGTTGTTCCCTCTTTGGGCATACTTTGGTTGCTTCTCACTATAGCTGCGGCGGTTCTATATGGCATGGAGATCACGGGGCGCCCTATTCTTTCACGCTTGCTTAGGACCGGTGCAAGCCAGAATGTGGTGGCGAAATATCAGCCCACCCCGGCAAATGGCGCCAATGCTCGTCGCCGCAAGGTGATCCTGGTGGCCAATTATGACAGTGGCAAGGTTTTGACGGAGGAAAAGCCCCCCTTCGCTGCGGCATTGCCTATTCTTCAGAAGGCAAGCGCCATTGCATTGGTGGTTTCGGCTTTCGTTCTCTTGCTTCGCTCCACGCTATTCGCAGCTGATACGGGTGCTATGTCTTCCATTCTTACTTTCCTGTTGGTTATTTGTGCGGTGCTGTTTGCTATCCCCCTGGTTCGCTCTGTGCTTCATATCGTTGCTCCATTCAACCAGTCGGCAAATAATAACGCTTCCGGTGTTTCGGTTTTGCTTGATGTTGCGCGCAAAGTTGGAAACGGCCTGGTAAGCCAAGAGGAAGCTCTGGAGCGCAGCGTTGAAGAGGGCAATCGCGTACACGGCGAAGAGGCGGCACGCGCTGCGGGCGTTGTGCCTGAAGGTGCATCTCTTGAATATGAAGCAGAGATGTCGCCGCAGGAATCTCTTGCGGCAGCGAAAGCTGCTATTGCGGCTTTGACTGGAAAGCCTGTTGCCGACAAGGTTCCCGTAACCGATATATCTTCTCGCCTGGTTAAGGGTGGCGGCCTGATCGCTGAAGATGAGGATGAGGTTTCTAGCGTACGTTTTGAGGTTGGGAAGCGCCCTGAGTCGGCGCCGAGTCCTCTAGCGCGCACCATGGTTTCCTCCACTCTTGATGAGGAACCTAAAAAAGAGTCCGATTCTGGGGAAAAAGGCGAGGTCATTATCCCCAAGCAGCAGATTGAAAAGAAGCAGGCGGCCGAGGCTGCAGCTGCAGCTGAGGCAGCGGCTGCTAAAGAGGCTGCTCTTTCTGCTGCCCCAGAGCCTGTAGCCCGCGTTCAAACGAGCGATACTCCTTCTTGGGCAAAGATTGCTCAAGAGAAGGCACGTGCGAATAAGCCTGATGCAGGAAAAACCCCGAAGGTAAATCGTTCTCGCTATGCGGATACCGTTGCTGCGCGCATGATGGAGCATCATGCTTCTAATCCCTACGGATCTCCCATTGCCATTCCCGTCTCTGAGCCCGAGGCTGCTCAGTCCGAATTGTCTTCAAAGGTTCGCGCGTTGCAGGATGAGATTGAGTCGTTTTCTGCGCCCCACGCTAATCATGAGGGGAGCTCGGCTCATTTCGCTGAGCCCATTGCTGGTGGTCAGCCTGCCGCCTTGTCGGCAGAGGATTTGGCAGCTGAACAAGAATGGCATCTGAACAACACTGCAGCAGCACCCATCGAACGCAAGCCCGCTCCGAAGCCCATTGCGTCGCCTGCGCCATGGCTCGATCACGATCCCGAGCCTGCCGTTGCCGCCGAAGATCAGCCTGCTTCTGTCGAAGCAGCTGAACATGATCCTGCCGTAAACGATGATCCTGCCCTTGTGTCGCATGAGACGCTTTACGAGGCTGCAATTGAAGAGGTGGATCAGCTTGCAGGCAAAGCTCCTGCGGAGCTCGAGCCCGTTGTTGAGCCTGAGCAGCAGATAGTCGAAGAGTCTGTTCAAGGACATGAGCATTTCAGCTCTCATGACCAAGGAAAGCCCTCCCCCCGTCCTTCAGTGCGTCATTCCCAGAGGCTTCATCGCTCTGTTCCCGGGAATAACGAAGTTGAAGAAATCGAGGAGGAACTTGATTCGGCAACTTTGCCTATGGACCCCGTCGATGAGTACACAAATACCCCCGAGGATTACCCCGCAAACGAGGAAGCTTCTCGCCCCGCAGTGAGCTCCAAGAGGAGTGTTCACTCACGTCGTAGTGGTTCGCTTGGCGACTTCTTCAATAACGCGGTTCACTCTGGTTCCGAAAAAGCATCTCAGATGCAGCATTCTTTTGCTTCTCGCCTGAAGTCGATTTCATCGCGTAAGCAATCGGTTGAAGAGGAATATCCCGCTGAAGAATACCTGGAGGAGCAGTCCTACAACGAGGACTACTATGAAGAGCCTGCTGTATCTGAAAACGAAGAAGTATACGTTGATGATCCAGCTGAGCAGCCTGAACAGGCGGCATCTCCGAGTGTAACCACCTCAATTTCCCCAATCGATGTCTCCCAGTTTATGGACAATGAAGAGTTCGACGACGAAGAGGAGCCGATTCGCCGTATCGATGACAATGTGGTCAACATGGGCTCATTCCACGACAGCAACGATGAATCAACCGCACGCATCCCTGCTGGTCGTGTACAGGAGGAAATGAAATCCTACTCCTACGGCTATTCGGATGAGGTGCAGGGTGGAGAGTACGCAGAAGAGCCGCTTGAAAGAACTGCGCCTCAGCCTGCGGTAGCTTCTCCGATTGTGGGCATGGAGGAAATGGTATCTCCTGTTTCTCCTGTTGTTGAACAGGCGGGCCATTCTCGCCAGGTTATCGTGTTGCCGGACGTAACGCCTGCTCGCAGCGCTTCGGGTGAAAACCTTCGTCAGCGCGCTCCTATGGCAGAGGTAAACGAAGGCACCTCCACAGGCGGTAAATCGTTGCTTTCCAACATGCTTCCTCGTATTGATGGAAATACTGATGCGTTTAGCACAGCGCCTGCAGCGCGAAGCCTCAACCTCCCTTCGTTTGATACGGGCGCGCAGTCGGCAGTGTCTGCAACTGGCTCTTTTTCGACTGTTGGTGGCACTGGCTCATTCGCCCCTGTAGGGGATGAGCTGGTATCTGACGTAGCCCCCGAAGAGCGTTATGTCGATGATGCGGATGATTCCGCCTACGACGAGGAATACACCGAAACAGGTGCTTTTGCTGGTCCTGGATACGTTGATATGCCTAAGTCCCGTGCTGGACGCCTCTTCAGCCGGTTCCGCAAGGGCAAGAAGCGCAAGGAAGAAGAAGTATCTGTAAATGAGTGGGTAGATGTTGATGAGGACTATAATGCCCGCAGCGTCGGTAAAGCTCGTGGAGATTGGTCGAGCTTCCGTGAGGAAGATGATGAGTTTGTAGACGTTGACTACCGCGAATCCGATGATCGTCGTGGATGGAACGGTGGAGCATTCTCTTTGAATCGTCTTCGCAAGGGCGAAGATGCTCAGGTAGAGGATACTTACTATGACGAATCGGCGGTCTATGATACTGACGGCATTGTTGATGCCAGCCCCGCATTGCGCATTGATGGTGACGCTGGCACAGCCGAGCAAATCAACCGCGAGCTCAAGAAGCTTCAGGACTTCCGCCATCCCGACATCGATACCGAAGTATGGTTTGTTGGCCTTGGTGCAGAGCAATATTCTCATTCGGGTATTAATGCGTTCCTGGAAGAGCACGCCGACGAGATGAAAGGCGCAATCGTTATCAATCTTGAGGCCCTTGGTGCTGGTGCGCTTTCTTGCATTGAACAGGAAGGTGCCTATAAGCCTTATAAGATTTCCTCACGCTTAAAGCGTGTTCTTCGCCAGGCAAGCGAGCGTTCGGGGGTTGGATATCATACCGATCGCATTGTTTCACGTGAAACGCCTGCATCGATTGCAATGGCTCATGGTATTCAGGCGATGACGATCGCCGGTATGGCAGACGGAAACACCGCGCTCTATTCTGCGGATAACGACATTATCGAAAACGTCGATCCTCAGGCTTTGGAGGATGCTTCGAATTTTGTAATGGCTATTTTGAAGAGCATCTAAGCAAGAGTGCTCTCACAACGAAAGGCCCAAGGGTAACCTTGGGCCTTTCTTATATTCTGCATTATCTAGGGAAAACAGGATCAAATGTGTTGACGTAAAACGCTGTTTCACGTGAAACATGCCATAGAACAATGGATAGAGCTGATGTTTGCGGGTCAAAGAAATGCAATGAAGTGCTTATAACTTCCGAATCAGTTCTGCTTCATGGTTCCTTGATACTGAAGCGCATGCTTCAGCAAATGGCTTGTTCAGAGGGTCAAGACACTTTTCGATCGGTACCGAAATAGGATGAAATAAGATTTCGACATCTCTGTTTTGACGAGTTGCTTCATGTTGAAAAGAAGCAAGAAGCGGTTTGCTGAATTCATCCATGCGTCCAGAGAGGGCAACACCTGAAAACAAAGGTGCTGAAGCAGGTCTGCTGGGAGCCCACGGAATGTCGTTGACTGAACATTTGCGCCAAAGGGCAGATATCAAGAAGATTTTTGCACGATTAACCATCGGGATTCGCGTCGGCGTATTGCGTGCTTGAGGCGTGGAGGAACCGGCTGATTCCTTTGAGTCGCCTTCGACGCAGGTCCGGTAAAGGGGAAGCGGATCGATGGGTTCGCGCAGTCGCTTAACCAGGCAGTTTTCTTTAGCTAGAGCTTGCGCGAGTGCCCTGTAGACGATAGGGACGGCATGGACATGCTGGTGGCTGTCCAATTGAAACGATAGCTGTTGATCGGGAAACGCTGATAGAAAACGCTGGATTTGACTGCGGCATTCAATAACCAGCTGATTGAATGCCTCACCTTTGTTGGTGATACCCAGCTTGAACAATCCCATGAAATTGTTATCGAACATACCCCTCTCGTTAACGAGAAGAGGTATACGTTTCGGGTCTGCGACAGATGGCCCCTCCACGAGATTCAGATGAAGGCATACCCGCAGAACGCCGCGTCTGGCATACGGCTGGGCAAGGCTGGCGGCTTCGTAAAATGCGGGAGAATTTGCAAAAATACTGACACTGTTGAGCGCTCCGCTACCGCCGCAGGAAGAGCTAAGCGATAAGATGGCTTTTGCCTGACCAGGTGTTATTCCGAAATCATCTGCGTGAATAAAAGTAGTGCGTTGTTCAATCTGCATTCGCGAGCCTTTCTCTAACAACCTTATTATCGCAGACGTGCATGGGCGTGTTTTTGGAAGCTCATGACAGAAATGTGGCTGTAATTTAACGATAAGAAAAACAATGAATGAGGGGGATGCATCGTTGTTTGATTGGGAGTACCTTTGCGTTTGTCGGAAAAGGGATCGCCGCCAGTGTGATCAAAGGTGTAGAGTTTGGTGCTCGTATCTGAGACAGATTCGGCTATTGTTTTGTTGTTGAACAATTAAAAGAAGCGACGGTGAAACTGTGACGCAATCCCGTTTAGAGAAATACCTCGAATCGAAGCGGTTTCATGTGATGCTGCTGATAGTTGGTCTTGCATTTCTGCTAACAGGGTCTTTTCACGGAAATGTGTGGTTCGATGAAAGCTATTCGGTTTCTATAGCGAACAACTCTTTCGCTGAAATTTGGGATATTGGGTCAGGGGATGTTCACCCCGTTCTGTTTTACTGGGGCCTCCATGTTCTCGAGTCACTTTTTGGGCAAAATCTCCTTGTGTACCGCCTGTTTACGATAGCGGGAATCTTTTCATTGGCAATGTTGGGCTTCACTGTGATACGGCATGATTTCGGCTGGAAGGCCGGCGTGCTGTTTAGTTTCTTTTCCCTATTTACGCCTTATCTTGCTTATATATCGGTTGAGATTCGCATGTATTCTTGGGTGATCTTTTCTGTAACGCTATGCGCTCTGTATGCGTGGCGTATTGCATGCACCTTACGTAGCAAAAACCCTAGGGAAGGAGATGGGTCTATCGAAGAAGGCCAAAACTGGTGGATGTCTTCAGCCTACGATGGGGACGGCTGTCGTGAGTGGTGCGGTGTACCGTGTAGATGGTGGCTTGTTATGTTCCTGTCGAGTCTCGCGAGCGCCTACTTGCATTATTACGGTGTGCTTGCGGCATCGTTCATCAACCTTTACTTGCTGATTTTCATTATCGCTCGTGCAAAAAAGGCATTGTCGGTATTTATAGTGGGGGCGGTAATTCAGGTAGCCCTTTATGCTCCCTGGCTCATGGTTTTCAAAAGCCAGGCTGGAGTAGTGTCTGGATCGTATTGGGCAAATGTTTCGTTTCCCCGCACTATAGTGGAATGGTTGTTCTACCCGGTTTACACGAGCTATGTGATATTTGCCGATACCTATGGGTTTGGGTACGTGCTGATTCTTACGGTTTGCGCGGTGGTGGCTGCTGTATCGGCGCTCTATGGTTTGGCGAATTGGCTGCGTCGTTTCAAACAGCAAAACGCAGGCTTCAAAGAATCCCTTATCCTGGCAGACCGGGTGCTTGCTCCCTCTACTTTGCCCGCCATATGGGGCGTTGCTTTATACGCAAGTGTGTTTGCCGCTGCCCTTGTGGCTTCTATAGTTATGGACTCGCTGATTGTCTACTATCGCTATCTTTGTGTAACCATAGGCCCCTTGCTCCTCGCCGTTTCAATTTGGCTTTCTCACGTTAATAGCAAGGTATGCGTACGCGGATTGCTCGCTGCCTTTCTTGGTGTGTCGATCGTCAACCAGGTTTTGTTCGTTCAAGATGCATACAGCGGCAAAAACGAAGAGCCGCTTGACTATTTGGAGGAAACGGCAAAGTCCAATAGTCGCCCGCTGGTGCTCTCTTCGGACATTGGGGTTGAAGGGGTTACCGCGGTGGAATGCGAGAATGTTAAGCAAACGTTTTTAGCATGGCAGCCGGGTAATTGGGCCCATGCATATCAGTCGTATTTTCCGACGCTTACCAGTGTGAAATCATGGGACGCTGCACTCGACGGCTATCAAGGCACCTTTATCGTGCTAGGGCAAACTCAGACAGAAGGCGTTCCGGTTGACGTTCGCGATTTGGAGTCGAGGGATGACGTTGAGGTGACGGACATGAAAACGTTCTATCGTCCTTACGAGCGTACTTGGTTTACGGTAGCCACCATGGTGAAAAACGGCAACTGAGCCTCTTGTACGAAGGCGCATCGATGCCCGCACCTTGACAGTGAAGCGCCCCTGAATAATGAACCAGCAAACAAGAGCATCTTGCGCGTAAGCTCAACAATGCCCGCACCCGCATGATGAACTGCATTCCGTTTCTTGAACATAAAGAAAAAGGAGGCACTTCAAACCGCAGGTGCGGGCATTGTTTTGCATGTGGCTCTCTGCCTACAGAGAAAAATCGATCTGGTTCAAGGTGTTTTTCAGGGTTTGTGCAGAAGAATGAAGCAGTTCAGCTTCGTCAATGCTCAGCTGCAGAGGAATAGGGAATTCAACGCCCTTGCTTCCGACGATAGCGGGCAAGCTCATGACAACATCGGGAACGCCTTGGACGTCAGTACGATAATTCGAGACCGTCATAATCGATTTCTGATCACGCACGATTGCTTCACAGATGCGGGTTACGGAAGGAGCGATGCCAAAATACGTGGCGCGCTTCTTTTCAATGATCTCGTAGGCGCTGTTGCGCACGCTTTCTTCGACAGATGCGCGGATTTCGGTGGCGTTTTCGATGCCGCGCAAGCGGAAGAAATCGTTGATGCCGATTCCGGAAACGTTTGCAGCGCTCCATACCGCCAGCTCGCTGTCTCCATGCTCGCCAATAATACGAGCGTGGACGTGGCGCGGGTCAACATCGAGCATGTGCCCCAGCGTGTATTTAAGGCGCGCGCTATCGAGTACGGTGCCCGAACCCATTACGCGCTCGCGGGGGAGGCCCGAAAGCTCCATCACTACCTGTGTGAGGATATCTACCGGGTTCGAAACCACCAAGAAAATGCCGTCAAAGCCCTGTTCCATAATGCGGGGAACGATGGTCTTGAAGATTGCTACATTCTTCTGTACCAAGTCGAGACGCGTTTCGCCTGGCTTCTGGTTAGCGCCAGCGGTGATGATAACAATGGAGGCGTCGGAAAGATCTTCGTAAGTGCCAGCGTAGATGTTCATGGGACTGTAGTAAGGAATGCCGTGGCTGATGTCGAGCGCTTCGCCTTCGGCTCGGTTGGTGTCTACATCGATAAGAACCATGTCGGTGAAAAGCTTGCTCTGCATCAGGCTGTATGCAGTGGTTGATCCCACAAAGCCACAGCCGATAACTGCAACCTTCCTTCCGTTAAGTGAATTGCTCATAAAGAAACCTCTCTCTGTTTTGACTAGCAAGGTATGGCGACGAGCTATAGGCATGCCCCGTTTCCTTCGCGTGGACGTTGATTCAAAAGGCTGTTACGTGAATCGACGAAACCTAAGGGAAAACAAGCGCTTCTTAGAATAACCGTTGTTACGAGCTCCCCTCCCCCTGAAAAGCTTTCTCGTAACGGAAAGGAAGAGCCATGTATGATCCTGGAACAACGACATTCGCAATCGCAAAAAAGTTGCAAAATAAGCCGAGATTTTTGTTTTCGTGATGGTTGGATTGCCACGCCAGGGTAAATCCTGCGAAAAAGCGCACAACTCTCAGCGAGAGCAACAAAACCCTACCGAGGGCAATGAGGTAAATCCTGTGAAAGAGAGATGCAGGCAGGGCTGGATGTGTTTTTGCCTATATCCCAGGCGAGCTGACAAAACTTAGACGCGCCCATCAAAAAAGCCGGTCTCCGAATGAACCGCCACCTGTGGGGCGCAGTTCTAAATTGAAGACCGGCTTTAAATTTTTTGGAGCGGGTGACGGGACTCGAACCCGCGCATGCGAGCTTGGGAAGCTCGTGCCTTACCACTTGGCGACACCCGCGCAAGACCTAATGCTAGCACAACACCAGCAATAAATGCCCGCAACCACCCCATCCATTCAAAACGCAAAGCCCGTTCTCGCTGAATGGCTCCTTGCCGCCTTTCGGGCGGACAGCGCCGCTGCCGTCCAACATCGCGACCCCTAACGGATGGCGCCGACGCTGCTCAACAGTCCCGCGATTCCCAGCGGACACCGCCGTCATTGTCGCTGGCCGTACCCGTGGCGCTAGCGTCTTGCGCCCTCGCCGCCGCTCGGCTGAACAGCGCCTTGCCAGCCTCGAGTCAAACGGCGCGCAATGCATTCTGCAGTGTCTTACCATGGCAATAAAACTCCGCTATGTATTCTCTAGGAGGCCTCTGACGGAAATAACGCTCCTTAGTGGTAATATATCGCCGCCATGTATCCAAAATGAGCTGGTTTTGGCAAGATTCGCGTGCTGTGTATCCAAATAGCCCTGCAAACCGCCGTTCGGGAATACACCGCGCGGAGATCTTGCCACTAAGGGGCGTTATTTCTGTCCGGAGCTCTTAAATCATGCATAGCCTGAAGATCTTGCCACTCTCCCCACCCTCCCCGCGTTGCCCCGCCATCGTTGTTCGCCATATCAGACTGTGGTTTCTTGCCACCCCCCCCGCGGTCCCCATTCTGGTCCTTCAGCCTCGCAGTCCGCCGCAGCCTCCGCACCCTGCGCTGTCTCGCTGCCATCGCAGTTCCCGCACCCTGCGCGCCGTTATCGTGGTTCTTGTGTTATGGCTGGTGCGAGAAACGTTCAGCGATCTTTTGTTGGGGTAGTCTGAAACCGTTATTGTTGCGCTGCTGTTGAAGCGCGTTTTCCGATTTGCCAACGAAAGGGGCAGGCTATGAGTGCCAAGGCTGGTATGCCTGAAATTGACGGATTCATTTTCGATATGGATGGAACGCTTTTGCACACGCTCCCCGATTTGGCGGCGGTCACCAACAGGGCTCTGGAACTAGAAGGGTTCCCTCCCCATACCGAAGAGCAAATCCGTACGTTTGTGGGTAATGGTGCTTTGGCTCTAGCGCGCTTGGCAGTGCCCGATGGGGCTACCGAAGAGCAGGTCGAAAAGGTGTTTCGCAATTTTAAGGGCCTGTATGGCGAATTCGGTTTGAGCCTGACGAGCGAATTCGAGGGGATGACGGAAACCCTCAAAGAGCTCCATGCTCGCGGGAAGAAGCTGGGTATCATGTCCAACAAATTTGAAGGTGGCGTGAAAGATGTGGAGGCGAAGTTCTTCCCTGGCTTGTTTGATGTTTCCCACGGCGAAACCGATACTATCCCGCGTAAGCCCGATCCCGATGGGCTCTTGCTGTGCGCGAGGGAAATGGGCCTCGAGCCCGCTCGCTGTGCGTACTTCGGCGATTCGCACACCGATCTTATAGCAGCGCATAATGCTGGCATGCTTGCGGTGGGTGTTACATGGGGCTATCAGCCGCTCGAAACGCTTAAAACGGGCAGCCCCGACGTGCTTATAGATGCACCTGTCGATATCCTGCAATTTGCCTAGGGCGTTGTTCGGCGGGAAGAATGCTCGGGGCGCGCTAATTGGCTGATGCCCGCTTGGCGAGGGACAGGGTCTGCTATGTTTTGGCCAGCCTTCGGTTGGCATGGAGCTGGGCTTGGCTGCTTCTGCCTCGTGTCTGGTTGGTGCGAAGCGGTGCCTGACGCTATCTGGCTGGTGCCCCAACGGGTAGATGGTAACCGGCTCTTTTCCGGATGGTGCGATGCAGGAGGGGCTGGTGCCTTACACGCTTGCCTGCTCGGCATGGTCAGGCTCTGCATACTCTAGTTAGCGTCTAGGTCGGACTTCCATTTCTTGAGCGGATGGCGCGGTGAAAGCTTTGAAGATCAAACACATTGAAAGGATCCCTTGGTGGACTCTGCAGAATTTGAAATAGAGGAATCTTCCGAAATCGACGAATCAAGCAGCGATTTCGGCTCATTGGGTGCATTGGCTCCCGCTTGGCGCGAAGGCGACGCGATCAGCGAGGAAGAAGCCCTCGAGATGTTTTACGAGTGGCTCGCCGAGCATGAGATTGATCTGTGGCCTCATCAGGACGAGGCGCTGATGAGCCTCATGGTGGGAGATCACGTTATTTTGGGAACGCCAACCGGCTCAGGGAAGTCGATGGTCGCCATCGGCATGATGTTCATGGCATTGTGCTCGGGCAAACGCGCGTTCTACACGGCTCCCATCAAAGCGCTCGTAAGCGAAAAGTTTTTCGGCTTGGTGAATATGTTGGGGCGTGAAAACGTGGGTATGATCACGGGAGATTCTCAGATCAACCCACAGGCTCCTGTTATCTGTTGTACCGCTGAGATCTTGGCAAACCAGGCGCTTCGCGAAGGCGAATGGTCGGATGTCGGTTGCGTGGCAATGGACGAATTCCATTTCTACAGCGACCCCGACCGCGGTTGGGCTTGGCAGGTTCCACTGCTTACGCTTCCCCATACGCAGTTCCTTCTTATGAGCGCGACGCTGGGAGACGTTTCTCAGATTGCGCAGGCCCTGGAGTCGAAAACGGGAACAACGGTAGATATTATTGCCGATGCTCCGCGCCCCGTTCCCCTGGAATACAAGTACGAGCTTATGTCGCTCGAAGGCACGGTAGAACTGGCCTTGCGTAACAACGAAGGGTCCCTTTACATAGTGCATTTCTCGCAAGACGCCGCCCTCGCTTCGGCGCAGGCTCTTTCGAGCTTTGGCGTAACCAGCAAGGAGCAGCGTGAGCAGATCAAGGCTACGCTGGGGGCGGGCAAGTTTACCACCCAGTTTGGCAAAACGCTGAAGCGTTTGCTGCTTAGCGGCATTGGCGTGCATCACGCCGGAATGCTGCCGCGTTATCGTTTGCTGGTGGAAAAGCTTGCCCAGCAGGGGTTGCTGCCGGTAATTTGCGGCACCGACACGTTGGGCGTTGGCATCAACGTGCCCATTCACACCGTGGTGCTTACGCAGCTCACCAAGTTTGACGGCCATAAAATGCGTCGTCTTCGCAGTCGCGAATTCCACCAAATTGAGGGGCGCGCCGGCCGTTCTGGTTTCGACACCGAGGGCGTGGTTGTTTCTTTGGCACCGGAGTTCGAGATTGAGAACGCCAAGCTTCTTGCAAAAGCGGGAGACGACCCTAAAAAGCGCCGCAAAGTGAAACGCAAGAAGCCCCCTGAGGGTTTTGTGGTGTGGAATGAAGATGCCTTCAACCGCCTGATTGCTGCTGCGCCTGAAACGCTGACGCCCCGTATGCGTATCACCCACTCGATGGTTTTGGCTGAAGTCGAACAGGGCGGCGATGCCCGTGCTCGCGTCGACCAGCTGATCGATGACTCGCTCCAAAAGCCCGAAGACAAGCTGAAGTTGAAAGTACGCGCCAGCGAGGTATTCCGCACCCTCATTGATGCGGGGGTTGTTGAGATAGAAGAGGACGAAAATGGCGATCCCGACTACTACGTAACCATGGATTTGCCCGAAGATTTCGCTCTCGATCAGCCTCTTTCTCCGTTTTTATTGGCAGCGCTTGAGCTGCTCGACCCGGAAAGCGAAACCTACACCTACGATATCATTTCGATGGTTGAGGCAACGCTCGAAGACCCGCGTCAGGTCTTGCGCGCGCAGGAGCGCAAAGCAAAAGATGCCGCCATGGCCGCCATGAAAGCCGATGGTGTGGAGTACGAGGAGCGTCTTGATCGCATCGCAGAGGTTACGTATCCGCGCCCCCTGCGTGAACTGCTGTTCGCCGCTTTCGACAAGTACTGCGAGTCGGTGCCTTGGGCGCGCGATTATTACGTGCGCCCGAAATCGGTTTTACGAGACATGCTGGAATCAGCTGCCGATTTCAAGGGCTATATTCAGAAGCTGGGCATTATGCGTTATGAAGGAGCGCTGCTTCGCTATCTTTCAGAAGCGTATCGTGCGCTTGATCGCACGCTCCCGTTTGATAAGCGCAGCGAAGAAATGGAAGACATTATCGCTTGGCTCGGTCTGGTGGTGCGTTCGGTCGACTCCAGCTTGGTGGATGAATGGGAGCAGGCGGGTCAAGAACTCGATGCCCGTCCGCCCGAGGCAAAGGATGCTGTGGTCCATGATCGCCGTGGCCTCACCGTGCTGGTGCGCAACGCCCTGTTCCGTCGAGTGCGTCTTGCTGCGGCAGATGATCATGAGGCTTTGGGCGAAGCCGACGTTGATAACGGGTTCTCTGTTCACAAATGGCGCGCGGCGTTGGACGAATACTACGATGTTCATGAAGACGTGCTTGTCGATGCGGATGCCCGCTCAATGGCATTCTTGGCTATCGATGAATCCGACGAGGATTCGGAGCACGTATGGCATGTGCAGCAAACCTTCAGCGATCCTGACGGCGATCATGATTTTGCCATCCGTGCCGATGTCGATCTTGATGCGACCCAAGAAGGCGACGGCGTGGTGTTCAAAGACTACCGCGTCGGCTTTATCGAAGACCTGCTGTAACTCGTTTCCAACTGCCCGCTCGGCAAGGGCGGACAGTTGCCGTTCAAGGCCCATCTCGTTGTTTAGAAAAGGCTCGCCTGGCGCGAGCCTTTTCTCATGCGCTGCATTGCTTCGTACCTTAGAGGAAGATTTGCTTCGCAAATCTAATAGGATGAGCGTTCAGAGTGGCATTCGCAGCAACCGCACCGCTCTTGCCGAGCTCCATTCCCTCAGCCGGCAAAATCCAGAACTACCCTAACGGGGGCGGCCCGAGTCGGGTAGTTTGCGAGCGCTGGTGTTACCTATCCGGTAGCCTTCAGACGGCGGCGAGTCTGCGAAGTGCACTCTGAAAGCATCCCCTGAATGATTTTCCGCAGGAAAAACTTCTTCAAATGCATGAAGCAGCGATCGCACGAAAAAGGCCCCGTCAAAGACGGGGCCTTTTGAGCAGGGTAGCGGGTGCGTTGAGCAGACTCACCGGCGCCTGAAGGCGGACGAGCCGAAGCAGCCAGCGCCCGGAAGCGGACGGTCGGAAAACCTACTCTTTGTATCCGTTGGGGTTGTTCGACTGCCAACGCCAGGAGTCTTCGCACATGCGCGCCAAATCGTATTCGGCAACCCAGCCCAGTTCTTCGCGTGCCTTGTCGCAGGCAGCGTAGTTGGTGGCAATATCGCCAGGGCGACGGGGGCAGATCTTGTAGGGGAGCTTCTTGCCGCATGCCTTTTCGAAGGCGTGGATAACGTCAAGAACGGAAGAACCCGTGCCTGTGCCCAGGTTGAAGATGGCAACGCCGGTGCGGGTGCCGTCTTCGGTGCTTGCTCCCTCGATGGAACCAAGACCGATGGCCTTGCCCGTGCCAACCTTACCGCCCATGAAATCGAGCGCCTTCACGTGACCGCGTGCCAGGTCGACAACGTGGATGTAGTCGCGTACGCCGGTGCCGTCGGGGGTGGGGTAGTCGTTGCCGAATACCTGGATGCATTCAAGCTTTCCAACGGCAACCTGGGCAACGTAGGGAAGCAGGTTGTTCGGGATGTCTTTCGGATCTTCGCCGATGCGGCCAGAGATGTGGGCCCCGATGGGGTTGAAGTAGCGAAGCAGAACAACGTTCCATTCGCTGTCAGCGCGATAGAAGTCGGTCAGAATGCGCTCGAGCATAACCTTGGTTTCGCCGTAAGGATTGGTTGCCTCATGAAGCGGGCATTCTTCGGTGATCGGGATCATCTCGGGTTCGCCGTAAACCGTTGCGGACGAAGAGAAGATGATGTTCTTTACGCCGTGGTTGCGGGCCACGTCAAAGAGCACCAGCGAACCTGCTACGTTGTTCCAGTAGTATTCAAGCGGCTTCTGCGTTGATTCGCCCACGGCCTTGAAGCCAGCGAAATGAATGATGGCGTCGATGTCGTTCTCGGAGAACACGCGCTCGCATGCTTCGCGATCGAGGATGGAAGCCTCGACGAACTTCAGTTGGTCGGCGTTGGCACCGGAAAGCTCGCGAATGCGGTCGACCGCAGTAACGCAGGAATTGGAAAGGTCGTCGAGGATAACGACGTTGTAGTTTTGCTCAAGCAGCTCGACGCAGGTGTGGCTGCCGATGAAGCCGGCACCGCCGGTAACCAGGATGGTCTGGGCGTTGTGCTCGCCGGCAAGGCTTTTGTTGGACATATGCGTTGCCTTTCATTGGTATATAAACACAAAAAGGATACCACCAGCGGTTGCAACGCGCGGTACGCGCAGGAATTCAACAGAGGCGGCGATTCGTTAACTATTGTTTCATGGCTTGGCTTTGCGCGGTGTTCGGCAAAGAAAGGCTCGTTGGGTTTTGGCGCATAGGGCGTCCGATTGCCGTTGCGTCTCGTTTCGTGCAGTGTCCTCAATGGATTGTTGGGCGTTGGGGGTTCGCTACATTTTAGGCAGTGTTTTCAAAAGTCCCCAGGTTTTGTGTTTGCCTGCTTCGGTGGTAATAAGGGCATCAAGGTTTTCGAAACAGCGGCAATCGCGGCCTAGCAAAAGGGTTTTCGCCTCAATGGCAAGGGGCGTGTTGTAGCAGCGCGAAAGGGCCTCGGTGCTGGCATGACTTGTAGAGACAACGCAGAACGGGTCGATGCCCTCGATAAGGGTGAACAGGTCGCCAGAAGCATCGGATTTGCCTGGGGCGGCGGTTTGGGCCCAACCGATTGCCTGCGGTGAGTACCCAAGAGCTTTAAAGCTTGCGGTAAGTGCGCGCTTTGCTTCTTCGGTAGGTTCTTCGACAGAGACAATAATCGCCGCAGCCCCTATGGACCCATGGTACGTTCCCCGGAACGAGTCAACGTGGCTCTGCGCGATGCGCTCGTATTTTGTTGGCTGTGGCGTGGGCATGAGGTCCTCCTTCACTGCTTAGGATAATAGCGAGATTTGTTGTTGCCGAGGGAGAGAAGCCGCTTTGGTGCCCTTAGAATCAGCCAGTCACACAAAATGTGAAAAAATTCACACCGTTGAACGAAAACGGTGATAACTTCACTTTGGCGGGATCATAATAGGAAGACGCAATGCATCGATTGATGCCTGTCAAAGGGGCTTCGCCTCAATCTGATAAACAAAGAAAGCAATGCTTTCCCTCGATAAAAGGAGTCGCTATGTGCACCAATGGTATCAACACGGGTCAGTTTGAACAGATGATCGACCAGATCGACGATCATATTAAGCTGGAGCGTCGTTGGGCTCACAATCTTGCCCACAATGCTTCCGATGCTGGATTCACCACCGTGGGCGAAAAGCTCCATGCTGCAATGCAGTTGCTCGACGAGGTTCGCGCAACGCTCGATGACGCTAAAGATGCACTTGATGAAGATGCCGAAAACGCAAGTGGTGTGACGGTTAACTTGGTATAGGCCTAGGCCGCATCGCATAAACGCAAGGAGCAAAGCATGAGCAATGACTTAATGCGCTTTTCTGTGGCGATGCCCGAAGACCTGTTGGTCAAGTTTGATCACCTGGTGGCGCGCCGCGGTCTGGCTAAAAATCGCAGTGAAGTGGTACGCGATTTAGTGCGCGAAGCGCTGGTGGAAGATGAGTGTTCCGTGCCAGGGCGAATCGTTATGGGTACGCTCACTATCGTGTACAACCACCACGCCAACGACTTGCAGGAAAAATTGCACCATATCCAGCACACCTATTTGGACATGGTGGTAGCTTCCATGCATGTGCATGTCGATCAAGACAACTGCCTTGAGGTAATCATCCTCAAGGGTGAGTCTGGCGAGGTTCAGGATGTCGCTAACCTTATCATCGGCACCAAGGGCGTCAAAACAGGGCGTCTTAACATGACAACCACGGGCGACTTTATCTAGCCCCTTAGAACGCCTCATCGAAGGCGTTCTTTTTCTAGAGGAACGCAACGCTCTATTGAGTGTTGCATGAACGAAAGAGACAAGATGGACGAAACGGTATTGCTGGGTCATGGTAGCGGCGGCACTATGATGAAGCGCATTATCGACGAGGTGTTTTTCGAGGCATACGCAGATGAAGAGCTGTTGGAAGGCAACGATGCGGCGTCGCTCCCAGCGCCAGCTGCCGGTGAGCGTATTGCCTATTCCACCGACAGTTTTGTGGTGACTCCCCACTTTTTCCCCGGCGGAGACATTGGCAGGCTGGCTGTGTGCGGCACGGTAAACGATGTTGCCACCAGTGGCGCTGTCCCCAAGTACCTCAGCTGTGGGTTCATTCTGGAAGAAGGCTTTCCCGTTGCCGATTTGAAACGCATCTGCAAAAGCATGGCCGAAATGGCCAAAGAAGCTGGTGTCCATATTGTTACGGGCGATACCAAGGTGGTTAATCGCGGCCACGGCGATGGCGTGTTCATCAACACCAGTGGTATCGGCTTCATCCCCGAAGGGGTGAGCCTTTCTGGCGCTTTCTGCAAACCAGGTGACAAGGTCCTGGTTACCGGCACCATGGGCGACCATGGCATCACCATCATGAGCTGTCGAGAAGAGCTTTCATTCAATGTGGACATCCAGACCGATGCTGCCCCTCTGAACCATTTGATCGCCGAGGTAATTGCCGCAGCGCCCGATACCCGCTGCTTCCGTGACCCAACGCGCGGAGGCCTTGCCTCGACGCTCAATGAGCTTGCTGCTCAGTCAGGTGTCGACTTCATTGTTGAAGAGGGCGCAGTTCCCGTTAAAGATGCCGTATTGGGAGCGTGCGAAATGCTTGGCTACGATGTGTACCAGGTTGCCAATGAGGGCAAGATGGTGTGCGTGGTTCCCGCCGAGCAAGCAGAGGCCGCCCTGGCTGCAATGCGCGCGAACAGGTATGGAGCCGATGCAGCCATCATTGGTGAAGTGGTGGAAACGCCCGAAGAGCGTGACCCTCGCGTTTCAATTCGCACTGGGTTTGGTGCCCTGCGCATCATGGACATGCTCGTAGGCGAACAGCTGCCCCGCATCTGCTAGGCATGTGCCGCAGCCTGCCCCCGCTGCTCTGCGCCGGCCAGGTGCCTGTGCCCGGCTGCGGTTGTGTCTCACGGCGACCCTGCCAGCGCCCCCGCACTCCCGTGCCGTCCTGCGTCTGTGATGTTTTTGCATCGGCGAACGGCAGTAACGCGGCAAATATGCAACGCAATTTAACCGTTCTTAGAAAAACCGCGCAAGGATCTTGCATATTGGGGTCGCTATGGTATTTTCCCGTTCAGGGATTAACCGAAAAAGAATTGTCCCCAAGTATGACAAAGCATCTCTAAAAGCCCAAGAGAGAAGAGGTTTTCATGTCTCATCCAGTAATCATTGATGATGAGTGCATTGGCTGCGGAATTTGCATCGACGCTTGCCCCCAGGAATGCATCGAGGTTGTAGACGGCGTATGCAAGGTTGTAAACGAAGAGGCCTGCATCGCTTGCGGCGACTGCGTTGAAGAGTGCCCCATGGGCGCAATCGAGGAGATTGTTGAAGACTAACAGTCTGCTCACGACGAGAGTCTAGTCAATGCGTGCAAGGATTTTCGCGCGCTGACTGGCCATCGGCGTGTTAGGTGCGGGGCTCAGCTCTGTTACCAAATGTGTGCCTCAATCAAGGAGACTGCCAAATGCCGGCGGCTTCCTACCGCGAAGGCCCCGATGGCCACTCGAGCCGTAAACAAAACAGCAAAAGAAGGCGAGCAAAATGCTCGCCTTCTTTTGTCTCGGGGCGCGTTATCGGCCATGACGATATTTCGCCGCGCTGCATTCCCGAGTGTTCGGCGATGGCGCGATGCACCGCGCCGTACCCGCTGCTCGCTCCAGCCGCGCCAGCACTCTGTCTTTCGTGCTTCTGGCGGGGGCGTTCTCCAAGTCCTGCCTTCGGCGCCGTTTTTATGCGGGGAGGGCGGCAGTTATTTGGTGCGGGCGAATCCAAGCGTTCGTCCATGGCAAGATCTTCGCGAATGCGTTCTCGGGCGACTGGCAGTGGCAATATACTCGCGCGGTGCGTTCTCGGGCGCTCGACGATGGCAAAATGCTCGCGAGATGCGTTCCCCAGCGTCCGACGGTGGCGGGATTGCGCCCTGATGCGCTCTTGGCCTGACTGGCAGTGGCAATATTCTCGCGCG